>Ga0308166_1000024_pt1 | contig 431191 bp, 398 predicted proteins | sample PhyCR2_2_FD_202137 | JGI IMG/M metagenome (GOLD analysis project Ga0308166, IMG submission 202137) | Phyllosphere microbial communities from UC Gill Tract Community Farm, Albany, California, United States - DLSLCC.R2 | ecosystem: Host-associated > Plants > Phyllosphere > Unclassified | place...
TGAGCGCGATGACAATACTTGTTATTTTGTTAAGCATGATTCCCCTGACATAGACAAATGTACAATTGAAACGTCGTTTTACAACAATTTCGAAACAATGTTACAACGATCACAAAAAAAATATAGAATAATGTCAGGGCAAATTTATCGATTCGTGCGGGTAATATTGGTAATACCGTCAAACGCTTGCTGTAGCCACGCTTTGAACTGCTGAAGATCTTCCCGACTGGCTATCTCACGTCCGGTAATGTGTCGAGTTTTCCCTTTTCCTCTTTATCATTCAGACCTACTGTCCTTAGTTCATCTATTGTTTCGCGCATGTTATCCAGACACTCAGCTGCCGGTTGCCCGGCGTTCCGAAGCGCAGCCATGGCCTGCGTGTAATATTTCTCAATAGCTGCTCTGGTATAGCTATTCATCATGGGCAGACTACAGATCATCATCGAGTCAAAACGTTGAATCAGCTCATCCTTGCTTTTACCGATCTCAGTTGTCGCTTTGAGAACGCTCACCGGGTCTTTCAGCAACGCAAAACTGGCTGCAATAGCCAGTTCAGTAGCGCGGCTATCATCAAGTGAATTGCCGATTTTATTCACTGACTCAGGCAATGACTGGATAGTCTGCGGGTCAGCTCTCTCAACATTTTTAATAAAATCGTTCCAGCTCGGCTCTGTCGCCATACATGACATGCTGGTAGTGCATAACATCAGCAAGAGAACCGTTTTTTTCATCGGACTACCTCAAGCGTTCTATCATGGGACATAATCACCTGCGAACGAACATATGGCCCCATGATAATGCAACCTTCAGAAGCAAACCCTGGAATAGCTGGCGGCCGCCTTTCACCGTGAATACGAAAACCCGCACGCCCGTAATTCTCACCAGATGTTTGTACCAGAATGATTGTCATTGGACTGATTGAGCTGTTATGCCCTGCAATATGATATGTTCCTCGCGGTAATGGCCCCATCCCCTTTACTTGTTGGCGATCAGGGTTGTTTTTGTTAGTCAGCACGCCGGAATACCCCCTGCCTTTAAGAGTGCCGTTATGCCACAGCTCACCTGTGCTTTGATGGTAAATCCAAGGCATGTCTTTCCCCTTACGCCGTCTTGCGGTCGTTCCAGCTGTCAGAGTGAATAACATTACCATCCAGGTATTTCCAGGTGACTTTCTCATAGTGAAGCTCGACGATTTCCATATGGCTATGTCTTTCTCCCTCTTCGGATTTCGTATCCGCCATTACCGGCACGACTGACGTAATCCTCACATTTTCCATACTGGTGTTAAAGTATTCAACTTCCTGCCCGGCATCATTTATTTTGTAAAATTTAAACTCAGCAGATTTCAATGTTTGCCCTGTAGTCACAGCCTTGTAGAGATATGGGCTAGATGAGTCGATCTCTTTCTGAAAAACATATGTTGAATGCTCGCGGGTGCCGGTAGGTTTACCTGTAGCAGAATCAGTAGGAAGAGCGACGCGATGCGTGAGTCCATTAACTTCTATACTGCCCTCACGGTCTTTTACGTCTACAGAGCCTTTAATCCCAGCGCCACCATCATCTTTTAGCCATAAATAAACGGGTATAGCCATTTGCATAAATCCTTATAACTTACAGGTTAATTCCTGAAAACACATAATAACCACAATTATAGTAATGATAATTATGTTTGTGTTACTAGCTGTAAGTTGCTCACAGGAAGAGGCAAAGCAAATATGCAAAAATTCTTTTCAGCTCTGGGGCACTTCAAGCAGGCTTAGCTTAAAAATAGTCATCGCGCATCAGGCCAAACAGCCAGTCGTTATGTAGCTTACCCCTCAGCCGATAGCTTTCGTGCAATTCCTGCTCGAGGGTGAAACCGACTTTTTCCAGCAGGCTGCGGGAAGCGAGATTACCTGTGGTGACGGTGGCAATAAGACGCTTGATCCCACCCTCGCGGAAGGCGTAATCGCAGACGGCTTGCAGGGATTCGGTGCCATAGCCCTGCCCCTGGGCGTCGGGCGCGAATAGAAAGCCCACTTCGGCGCAGTCGCTATCGCGATGGATATAGCCCGTCACGCCCAGCCTTTTTCCACTGGCCCTGTCAGAAACCACGAGACACAGCCAGTGCGGGCTTTGGTGGGACCAGAGCGGCAGCCTTGAGGTAAACGCGGCGCGAATCTCTTCTTCCTGCGGCATATCCGCCACGTAAAACATCACCTGCGGGTCTGTCTGTAGCGCGTGGAAAAAGTCCCAGTCGCTCTCCGTAATCTGCGTGCAAAGAAGCCTGGCTGTCGTTATCGTTATCATCGAGAAACCTCTGCGATAATTAAATGAGCTTCACTATCCGCGGATTTAATATCGTACGCAACAGAATATTTCTCGCCAGGTATAAACAAGTACCCAAATAGCGGCAAACATTCACCCTTCGCTATATAAACAGGGTTACTATCAAATATCTTATGGAGACCGTTACTGTGGGTACTATTAATTTGAATCGCTGTAATATGTTCATGGGATTCAAGTGGCGACACTACACAAATATTACTTCCTCTCATTATTACTGTTGCAGACTCTCGCGGAACCAGCTTATCCCCTGGGCATCCAGTCAGCAGGAACATAATAGCCATTGCCATATACTTTTTCATTACAATCTTATCTCTTTTTTATGAATCTCATAATCAACATATACGCAGCAGTAGTAATAGCAATGTTGATAATAGCGATTGCGAGGTAAAGAGCCGTACTTTGCGAACCGTTAACCAGCGACTCATAAGGCATAACCTGAAAAAAGATCCAAAACAGTCAGGTATACAAGAACACCTTCAGAAATCGCCGGACTGTAGACGTCATCCACTCTTTCGCATGATGGCCGGGCGTGCGGCGTTTAACGGCAAGATGATATGTCGTTATTAGTGCACTCAATAACGGGATGCTGATTAGCGTATTTATTAAAAGGCTGAAGTAATCGGACACTGCCTCCCATGCCTCAGGATTTGCCTCTCCCTCGATAGCAGCAGTAAATCGCTGTGCGCTTTGATAGTCAAACTTATCCGTAATTGTATCGACTAACCCACCATAGGGCACCCATTTAGCCACAAGAAATATACTTACAATGAATAATGCAATTTTTATAATTAGGTTAAAGAGATCTTTTACTACCATTAGCCACTGCCTCAATAGCGCCGGATCGATATCTTCCTTTGCTAAGATGAAAGAAACTTTTTGAACGTGGTGACATTCTCTCCTGAATCACACTCTACCTTCAACTCATCCAGGTGCAACGCTGCTGAACATGTCCAGATAGCGTTGCATTCGATGCCAGCAATCTTGTTACCGGTATCACGGAAAGCACTTTACGTAACCCAGATGTTAAATCCCGCAATTGTTAACCCTCCTACTTCAACCACACTATTGTTCCCGATTAGAGAACCTGTACCTTAACGACACCTGGTGACATCAATGACAACTACAGTTACCCGCAAAGAAAAGATCAGTTATGGCCTTGGGGATATGGCTAGCCATATTGGTCTGGATAACGTGATTATTTTTCTCACGTTTTACTATACCGATGTGGTGGGTCTGCCAGCCGCATTCGTCGGAACCATGTTTCTGCTTGCGCGTACCGCCGACGCCATTATCGACCCGGCGATGGGCTATATCGCCGACCGTACCCGTTCCCGTTGGGGAAAATTCCGCCCGTGGATGCTGTGGCTGGCCCTCCCCTTTGGCCTGAGCTGCCTCCTGACCTATGCCGTCCCACAATCGCTGGATATGATCGGTAAAATGATTTTCGCCAGCATCAGCTATACCCTAATGATGCTGATGTATACCGCTATCAATATCCCCTACTGCTCGATGGGCGCGGTAATTACCCCTGACAACGACGAGCGCATCTCTCTGCAGTCCTGGCGCTTCTTCCTTGCCACGCTTGGCGGCGCAATGTCGACATTTTTCATGATGCCGCTGGCGGAGTACCTGGGCGGCGCGGATAAGCTGGCAGGTTACCGCTGGGCGATGGCAATAATGGCCAGCGCGGCGGTGATCATGTTCTGGATCTGCTTTGCCAATACCCGGGAGCGTATTAAAGCGCCCGCCACGCACAACAACTACCTGGCCGAACTACGGGATCTGCTGCGTAACGATCAATGGCGAGTCGTCGCGGTGCTGGTGATCACCAACATTGGCTTTGGCGTGATCCGCCTCGGGGCGATGATGTACTTCGTCACCTATTACCTCGGCAGCGCCAGCTATTTCATGTGGATGCTCGGCGCGCATATCCTTGGCAAAGCCGCCGGTAGCCTGCTGGCCAAGCGTCTGACCCGCAACTTCAATAAAGTGCAGATGTTCGGCTACTGTGCCGTCCTGGCGGGCGTGCTCAGCATCGCCCTCTTCTTTGCACCGAAATCCGTTTTCGTCCTGGTGCCGCTCACGTTTATTATCTCAACGCTCTATCAGGCGACCACCACCCTGATGTGGGTGATGATGGCCGACGTCGCCGACTACGGCGAATGGCGTCAGGGCAAACGTATGGATGGCATCATTTTCTCCACCTTCCTTGCCGTCCTCAAACTGGGCATGGCGCTCAGCGGTGCCATCGTCGGCTGGACCCTGGCCTTCAGCGGCTACGTCGCCAACGCGCCGGAACAGACGTCGCTGGCAATGCACTGCATCGTCGCCCTCTTCACCATCGTCCCCGGACTGCTCTCTCTGGCGGCTTTCGCCACCCTGCGCTGGTACAAGCTTGATGACCAGACCATGCAGGAGATCAATTTGGCTAAAATGCAATCTATTGTGAAAGGATGACCTCTCCATGAGCGAATTAATTAAACACGCTAACGCTATCGAATGGCGCTTCGAACGACAGATTTTACGTCTCGAACCCTGGGGCAAGAATAGCCTGCGGGTACGCGCCACCTGCGCGCCGGAGTTCAGTTCCGCGCTTCATGCGCTGCTGACGCCAGAATCATGCCAGGCTGAAATTACCCAGGATGCAGAAACCCTGACTCTGCGCAACGGCAACATCAGCGCGGTATTGAACCTTAAGGGTCAGCTGGCATTTTACAATCAGCGCGGCGAGCTGCTGCTGGAAGAGATGTGGCGACAGCGTTCTACGGTTGGCATCGGCGCTAGCGAAAAAAGCCAGGACAAGTACGTCAGTGCACTGAAGCTGGATGGCCGAGAATTTAAACCGCTGCCCGGCGGTAAATATCAGCTGACAGTCCGTTTTGAAGCCCGCCAGGAAGAAAAATTGTATGGCATGGGGCAGTACCAGCAGCCCTGGCTGGATCTGAAAGGCTGCTCTCTGGAGCTGGCGCAGCGTAACTCGCAGGCCAGCGTACCCTTTGTCCAGTCCAGCCTCGGCTACGGCCTGTTGTGGAATAACCCGGCCATTGGCGAAGCTAGCTTTGCGAAAAACCACAGCCAGTGGACCTCACGCGTCACCCAGGAGATGGACTATTGGATCACCGCGGGTGATAGCGTGATGGAGATGACTCGCCAGTATGCCAAAGCCACCGGTACGCCGCCCGCCGCGCCGGAATTTATCAGCGGCCTGTGGCAGTGTAAATTGCGCTACCGCACCCAGCAGGAGGTATTGGACGTCGCGCGCGAATATCATCGCCGCAACCTGCCGCTGTCAGTGATGGTTATCGATTTCTTCCACTGGCCGAATCAGGGAACCTGGTGTTTCGACCCTGTCGACTGGCCGGATCCGCGGGCGATGGTAGAAGAGCTGGAATCCATGGGCATCAGGCTCATGGTGTCGGTCTGGCCGACCGTGGAAGCGCGTAGCCCGCTCTTTCCGCAGATGAAAGCCAAAGGCTGGCTGGTGACCAGCGATCGCGGCGTGCAGGTCAACCTCGATTTTATGGGCAACACCACTTTCTTTGACGCCACCCACCCGCAGGCGCGGCAGTTTGTCTGGGATACGGTGAAGAAAAACTATTTTGATTATGGGATCAAGCTGTTCTGGCTGGATGAAGCTGAGCCGGAGTATCGCGCGTATGACTTCGATAACTATCGTTACCATGCGGGACCGGTACTGGAAGTGGGCAACCGCTATCCGCGCGATTTCGCTCAGGGCTTTTACGACGGCCTGCGTGCGGAAGGCGAAGATGAGATCGTTAACCTGGTGCGCTGTAGCTGGGCAGGCAGCCAACGCTATGGCGTACTCGCATGGTCTGGAGACGTTCACTCCTCCTTCCATTCGTTCCGCAATCAGCTGGCTGCCGGGCTTAACATGGGACTGGCGGGTATTCCATGGTGGACTACCGATATCGGCGGTTTCCAGGGCGGCAACATCCACGATCCAGCCTTTCACGAGCTGCTGATCCGCTGGTTCCAGTGGGCGGTGTTCTGTCCGGTGCTGCGCATGCACGGCTATCGCGAGCCACGGATCCAGCCGCCGGAAAGCTATCGCCACGGTATTCCGCAATGCGATAGCGGATCACCCAACGAGCTGTGGAGCTATGGTGAGGAGAACTTCGCCATTATGCAGCGCTGGCTGGGCGTCCGCGAGGCGCTCCGTCCCTATATCGATGAACTTTACGCTAATGCGCATCATCACGGCGATCCGCTCATGCGTCCGCTCTTCTGGCACTATCCCGACGAGGCGCAAAGCTGGCAGGTCGAAGACCAGTATCTGTTTGGTCGTGATTTACTGGTTGCGCCGGTTATGCACGCCGGTCAACGTCAGCGCGATGTCTGGCTGCCGGGCGAACATCAGTGGGTCAATTTACAGGGAGAGTGCTATCAGGGTGGGCAGCGTATTGCGGTTCCTGCCGAACTGGAGACGATTCCGCTCTTTATTCGTGAGGGCAGCCCGCTGATTTCGCTGCTGGTAAAGTAAATCAGGCAGAGGTCTGAAATAACGAGCATGTGGTGTAAATAATCCATTTGCACGGCAGGTGGCTTCGACACAGCCCCCCAGAGAAGGGGGGTTAAACAAGACCTGGAGTATTAGTCTCTTACGCCATTAGCGGTTAGGTTAATAACAGGCATCACTGCAACGTCATTTTCATAGAACAGATCTGAGTTAGTGAAGTTATAGATCTTGCCGGTCATTTTCACATTTATTGTGTTTCCGTAGGCAGTTGCCGTCACTGCATCCGTATTCGCTTCAAGGAAAGGCGATCTATCCTTCAGAGCGTTTTTTACGTCGCTGTTTCCCAGGTCTTTATCGAGGTAAAAACGATAAACATTTGAAACAGTTGCGTTTCCCTCATCGTATTTCGTGACGTATAACCAGACGCTGTCTGACAGCTTTTGTTTACTCACAAAGGTATCGTGCGGCGGGGAGTTAAAAAAAGAGTAATAGGCCGCGTAACCGCCTACGAGCAGTAACAACACCACGGTAAGCATACCGTGTAGCTTTTTAGTAACCGAGCTTGCGAGCATAATCTATCCCTGGCTCAATCCAATACTGTAAGTAACGTTATCAGAAAGGTGTGTAATTGTCAGGCGAAGTCTTGTCGTCCATTTCTGGGGCCACAAATGCATGGTGGCCCACACTTTAACTATAAAGCCATCGTCTTGCTTTTGCCGAATCAATAAACATTCTCAAGGTCAATGGTACTTTACCGGCATTATTATTTTTATTTGTGAAAAAAGTTTTTGCCTTCCATGGGAAATGATTATCCATATGAAAGTTATCACAATTTACACTCAATTTCATTGACAGTGCGTCTATTAAATCTGAGATATCTTCTCGCTCAAACGTTTCCTGAAGAGCCTCATCATCTGAAATATCAACGGTTTTGAACAAAGTTGTAACCCTTGGCAGATTATCGAGAATGAAAGCCCTGTACTGATCATCGCTTTTTGAATTGCTCACCAGATTTTATCCTCCGGACGCACAATAGTATTGAATCGATTTACAGTGTGATAGCCAATCATCGAAACATCAACCGCCAAAATAACCCATCCGAGAACATGCACTGTCCGTCCAACAAAGGTTCCCAGATTATTTACCCAGAAAAGTAGTTCATAAACATTCAGATTATTTAGCCCGTCCCCCAAAGGAGACGAATACAAGAGCAGTCAAGAGTACTTTAATAGTGGAGATTCAGGAGTGATTTAACGAGTAACCCTAACCCTCAACCTAACGGTCAGAACGTAAAACAGGTCATAAACGTCGCCGGGGAAGGCAAACCGATATATAGCTCGCCCAGCCTTCGGCTGAAAAAGGCGCACCGGTGATGTTGAAACCTTAATCGTTGAGAGCGGGGCAATTATAAGCGTGCTATTTTTCAAGCCGTTTTTCAGCTATAGGCTAACGGTAGTACGACTGGTCAGAATTCCTTTGCCGGGAAGCGTCTTCATCTGTGCTTTCTTCATCATGCACCTGACTTTCTTCCTGTCGCACCCCATGCTTCCCCGGCCATCCTGTTAGGATTAACCTTATATTATCAGCATACCCGACCAGTTCAACCACTGGCAGAAAAGGGTTACGTCGGGGGTTTATCTTGCCTTTTCAATAAGACTGAGCCTGCCGTTCCCGTCCTGCTCCAGAGAGAATCGAGCCGCGAAAACCCGGCCCGTTTCAGAGCGGCTTTTTTCCAGCCGATAGAAAACCGCATATGTATTGCCCGGCTTGAACTCAAAGTCAAAAGTGGGTAGACACTCCCCGCGAGCAGCGGAAATCTGTTCATCCGCGCTACTAAACGTTTTGTATACTTCCTGCCCGGTGGTGTCGCTACCAAATTGTACAGAGGATATCTTTTCTCCCTCACTGGCTGGGACAGTGATACAGACACGATTATTGCTCAGGGTAGCTTTTGCCAGATGCTCAAGCGGTACAGGATCCATCGGGCCGGGACAGCCAGTTAACAGAAATACCGCTCCCAACAGCATATATCTATTCATTGTTCAGCCTCGCCCAGTAATAATCTTTTTATAAAGCAATGGAATGTCGTTAAGGTTATCTACTCCCCTGTACTTCCCCATCCTGCCAGGAGCTTGATTGTCCCGCCAGCTCTTCATACCATAAACAAGCAATAGCCAGTAATCTGCAAATATTGATGCCTGTTGTTCGAGGGAATAGTCTGTCAGCTTCACTTTATCCAGCCGATACGTATAATCAGCAGCCCAGCTAAAGGACCCCCGTAATCTAACCCATTGCCCGGTCTGGTGCTGCCATACATGCCCTAACTCATGGATGAATACATACTTATGCTCCAGTGCCACGGATGCAACAGAATAGTCCTCCGCGTATATCTCTTTCCTGAACCACAGTTCTCCATTAGGTGTCATGGCGTATCGGGGACTCTGCAAACCGAATGGAAGGTAGCTGTCGCAATGCACCCAGACCCGGCCATACACAATTGAATCGCCGTATACCCTCCGGGCCATAGCTATCTCTCCGGGAGTCATCAGGCGCAGCGTTCCTTCTTCCGTTTGCGCATTACTTGCTGGCATTATCATCACCCTAAGTATCAATCAGAAACCTGAATCATATCGATGGTTTTTAAGCCAGTCCAGACGGCAAGTATGGCAAGCCTAATGCCCGATTGGTGACACAGCGCAGCGCAGCGACATCATTAGGGTAATGTCAAACAGCGAGGCTTATCAGGGCGCTCGTTTATCGCTAAGGAACCTTGAGCCAGACGGAGATAGGGCCTGCATATTGTTTGCAGGTATGAAGAGTGCCGAGGCACCCATAAACCTGTTTATCCCATGCAACGTTATCTCGACGTGTGGCATATAGGAGCATCGGACAAAATGCGCTTCACTGAAAGTTTCAGGAGTTATGCTCGGTAAGCGGCTTTTCGTTCATTGTTTTGCTGTCGCGGTAAGAGCCTGGAACCATCGACAGTGTTTTGATATGCCCCCATTTACCACACGCTAAAGCACGACAGCTACGGGCGTAGTTCAATGAGGCTGATGCATCGTAGGTGAGTAATCACCATCGCTGAAAGCACTTATATATCTATTTTATTGATAGATAAAGAGATTGGAGCGGGCGAAGGGAATCGAACCCTCGTATAGAGCTTGGGAAGCTCTCGTTCTACCATTGAACTACGCCCGCTTTGAGGTGCGTAAGGCATTATAAACCTTACGCACCGTCTGGCAAGGCGGAAGAACGCTAACCGATGGTTAATTAATCAGTTAGCACTTCGGCGGTGTGCCCTGCGGCGGCAGGTAGCGGATCGGATCGATGGCGGTGGCGCGGTAGCGCAGCTGGAAGTGCAGCTTCACCGAGTCGGTATCCGAGCTGCCCATTGTGGCAATCTTTTGCCCTATTTTTACGCTCTGGCCGTTGTTTACCAGCAGCGTGTCGTTGTGGGCATAGGCGGTGATGTAGTCCTCACTGTGCTTGATCATAATGAGGTTGCCGTAGCCGCGCAGCTGGTTACCCACGTAGACCACCTTCCCTGACCCGGCAGCGTAGATCGCCTGCCCGCGTGAGCCTGCAATGTCGATACCCTTGTTACCACCGTCAGCGGAGGAGTATGGCAGCACCACGGTGCCGCTTGTCGGCCAGCGCCAGCAGCGCTGCCCTACCGGTGGCCAGGACGCTGGCGGCACGGTGACGACGCGTGAGGAGGAACCGCTGCTGCTCTTACCGGAGGTTTTTTTACCGGAACCGTTAGTTCGCAGCCGCTGGCCGATCTCAATGGTATAGGGCGGAGAGATACCGTTAAGGCGTGCCAGATCCCTGACGCTGGTGCCGGTCAGGCGCGAAATACGTGACAGCGTATCACCCCGTTTAACGACATAGACATCTTCATCCGACAGCTTGTTGGATGAACAGGCAGCCAGCAGCATGCCCAGCATCAGGCAGATAATAAGGCGAAACGGTTTTCTGATCGGGCGTCCTGCACTCAAAACGGATCCTCAGGTAATTGTTATGGGGGTTGTTTATGATAGCAGTCATCCGCCGGAGGCTAAATCTCTTCACGGTGATTTACATTTCAGGGGGAATGGATGCCCGGTAGCGCTACGCTTACCGGGCCTACGCTCAGTGCGGTTTTGTAGGCCGGATAAGCGCAGCGCTATCCGGCTTTTTTACAGGAGTTACTTAACCGGACGCATTGCCGGGAAGAGGATCACGTCGCGGATGGTGTGGCTGTTGGTGAACAGCATCACCATACGGTCGATACCAATACCCAGCCCTGCCGTCGGCGGCAGGCCGTGCTCCAGCGCAGTCACGTAGTCTTCGTCAAAGAACATCGCTTCGTCATCACCTGCGGCTTTGGCATCCACCTGGTCCTGGAAGCGCTGGGCCTGGTCTTCCGCGTCGTTCAGCTCGCTGAAGCCATTGCCGATCTCACGTCCACCGATAAAGAACTCAAAGCGGTCGGTGATCTCCGGGTTCTCGTCATTACGACGTGCCAGCGGAGAGACTTCTGCCGGGTACTCGGTGATGAAGGTCGGCTGGATCAGATGTGCTTCAGCGGTCTCTTCGAAGATCTCGGTCACGATACGGCCCAGACCCCAGCTCTTCTCAACCTTGAGGCCAAGGCTTTCGGCAATGGCTTTCGCCGCGTCGAAGTTATCCAGATCCGCCATATTGGTCTCCGGACGGTACTTTTTGATCGCCTCGCGCATGGTCAGCTTCTCGAACGGCTTACCGAAGTCGAAGGTTTCATCGCCGTAAGGCACCTCGGTGGTACCCAGAATGTCCTGCGCCAGAGTACGGAACAGGGATTCGGTCAGCTCGATCAGATCTTTATAGTCCGCGTACGCCATGTAGAGTTCCATCATGGTGAACTCAGGGTTATGACGAACAGAGATGCCTTCGTTACGGAAGTTACGGTTGATCTCGAACACGCGATCAAAACCACCAACCACCAGACGCTTGAGGTACAGCTCCGGGGCGATACGCAGGTACATGTCCAGATCAAGGGCATTGTGATGGGTGATGAACGGACGCGCGGAGGCACCGCCCGGGATCACCTGCATCATCGGGGTTTCCACTTCCATAAAGTCGCGGTTAACCATGAACTGGCGAATACCGGCCATGATCTGGGAGCGAATTTTAAAGGTTTTGCGGGACTCATCGTTGGAGATGAGATCCAGGTAGCGCTGACGGTAGCGCGCCTCCTGATCCTGCAGGCCGTGGAACTTGTCCGGCAGCGGGCGCAGGGCCTTGGTCAGCAGACGCAGCTCGGTGCAGTGGATGGAGAGCTCGCCGGTCTTGGTTTTGAACAGCTTACCTTTCGCGCCGAGGATATCGCCCAGATCCCACTTCTTGAACTGCTCGTTGTAGATGCCTTCCGGCAGGTCGTCACGGGAGACGTAGAGCTGAATACGGCCGCCAACGTCCTGCAGGGTGATGAAGGATGCCTTGCCCATGATACGGCGGGTCATCATACGACCGGCCACGCTCACTTCGACGTTCAGCGCTTCCAGCTCGTCGTTCTCTTTCGCGTCAAACCCGGCGTGCAGCGCATCGGAGGTGCTGTCGCGACGGAAGTCGTTCGGGAACGCAACGCCCTGCTCACGCAGCTGCGCCAGCTTCTCACGGCGGGTTTTTAGTTCGTTATTAAGATCGACCGCCGCGTCAGCGCCCTGTGCTTGTTGTTCAGACATGTTGGTTCCTCATAGCCCTGCTTTCAAACTTGCTTCAATAAACTGGTCCAGACTACCGTCCAGCACCGCCTGCGTATTGCGGGTTTCAACCCCGGTGCGCAGATCTTTGATACGGGAGTCGTCCAGTACGTAAGAACGGATCTGGCTGCCCCAACCGATGTCAGATTTGTTATCTTCCATCGCCTGCTTCTCAGCATTTTTCTTCTGCATCTCCAGCTCATAAAGCTTCGCTTTCATCTGCTTCATGGCCTGGTCTTTGTTCTTATGCTGGGAACGGTCGTTCTGACACTGCGTCACGGTGTTGGTCGGAATGTGGGTAATACGCACCGCCGATTCCGTACGGTTAACGTGCTGACCGCCCGCGCCGGAGGCACGGTAGACGTCGATACGCAGATCCGCCGGGTTGATTTCAATATCGATATCGTCTTCCACTTCGGGATAGACAAACGCCGAACTAAAGGAGGTGTGACGACGGCCACCGGAGTCGAACGGGCTCTTACGCACCAGACGGTGCACGCCGGTTTCAGTACGCAGCCAGCCGTAGGCGTAATCGCCAATGATCTTGATGGTCACCGATTTCAGGCCAGCAACTTCACCTTCGGACTCTTCGATAATCTCGGTTTTGAAGCCGCGCGCTTCGGCCCAGCGCAGATACATACGTGTCAGCATGCTGGCCCAGTCCTGGGCTTCGGTACCACCGGAGCCGGCCTGGATATCCAGGTAGCAGTCGGCGCTGTCGTATTCACCGGAGAACATGCGGCGGAACTCAAGCTGCGCCAGCTTCTCTTCCAGCACGTCAAGCTCGGCAACGGCCTCGTTAAAGGTCTCTTCGTCGTCGGCTTCCACGGCCAGCTCCAGCAGGCCGGAGACATCTTCCAGGCCCTGACTCATCTGATCCAGCGTGTCGACGATGGCTTCCAGCGAGGAGCGCTCTTTACCCAGCGCCTGCGCGCGTTCGGGTTCGTTCCAGACATCCGGCTGTTCCAGCTCGGCGTTTACTTCTTCAAGACGCTCTTTCTTGGCATCGTAGTCAAAGATACCCCCTAAGAACGTCTGAGCGCTCTGTGAGGTCCTGAATGCGGTTTTTTACAGGATTGATTTCAAACATGGCTGTATTCTTTTCTGCGCTTGTCAAAATGCGGTTATAAGGGCGGGATCTTAGCGGATTCGCGCCCTTTTTTACAGTGAAAGTGATGCTAAATCGGCCAGATATCGTCGATGATCAGCTGCACGCTGCGGTTGCCTCGGAACTCGTTAACATCAAGCTTATAGGCAAGGCTCACTTCACGCACGCCGTTATCGGGCCAGATAGTGGTATCGACGTTAAAGGCGATGCCGTCCAGCAGTGGGCCGCCGCCTACCGGCTCAACCATGACCTTCAGATGGCGCTCGCCGACGATACGCTGCTGCAACAGACGAAAACGGCCATCAAACAGCGGCTCCGGGAACATCTGTCCCCATGGCCCGGCGTCACGCAGCATCTCTGCAATCTCCAGCGTCATTTCCGCAGGGGAAAGCGGGCCGTCCGAGACGACCTCCCCCTGTAACAGGGCAGGATCCAGCCACTCGGTAACCAAATCGCCAAAGCGCTGCTGGAACTCCTCAAAGCGCGATGCCTCCAGCGACAGCCCCGCCGCCATGGCGTGACCACCGAACTTCAGCATCATGCCCGGGTAGAGCGTGTCGAGACGTTCAAGGGCGTCGCGCATATGTAGACCCTGGATCGAACGGCCGGAGCCTTTCAGCAGACCGTCACCCGCCGGGGCGAAGGCTATGACCGGGCGATGGAAGCGCTCTTTGATGCGCGAGGCGAGAATACCGACCACGCCCTGGTGCCACTCGGGGTGATACATCGCCAGTCCGCCGGGCAGCGTCTCGCTGCTGCGCTCCAGCTTCTCGCACAGCGCCAGCGCCTCGGCCTGCATCCCCTGCTCAATCTCTTTACGCGTCTGGTTGAGGGCGTCCAGCTCGCTGGCCAACACCCGGGCTTCACCGACGTTGTCGCAGAGCAGCAGCGCCACGCCCACCGACATATCGTCGAGCCGCCCGGCGGCGTTAAGCCGGGGACCGAGGGCAAAACCGAGATCGCTGGCCGCCAGCTTCTGGGGATCACGGTTGGCGATCTCCAGCAGCGCTTTAATACCCGGACGGCACTTGCCTGCACGAATGCGGCTCAGCCCCTGCCAGGTCAAAATACGGTTGTTGGCATCCAGCGGCACCACGTCGGCCACTGTGCCAAGGGCAACGAGATCCAGCAGCTCCGCCAGGTTAGGCTCGGCCAGACCCCGGGCGGCAAACCAGCCCTGGTCACGCAGATGGGCGCGCAGGGCCAGCATCAAATAGAATGCAACCCCTACCCCTGCCAGCGACTTCGACGGGAAGGTGCAGTCGCGCAGGTTCGGGTTAACAATCGCCTCGGCGTCCGGCAGCGTCTCTCCTGGCAGGTGGTGATCGGTCACCAGCACCGGGATCCCCAGCTCATGGGCGCGATCGACGCCGCTATGGGAGGAGATACCGTTATCCACGGTCAGGATCATCTGCGCACCGCGGGCATGCGCCTGATCGACCACCTCCGGGCTTAGCCCGTAGCCGTCGTCAAAGCGGTTCGGTACCAGACAGGTGACGTTCCCACAGCCCAGCGCACGCAGGGCCAGTACGCTGAGCGCAGTGCTGGTGGCACCGTCGGCGTCAAAATCGCCGACAACGACAATACGCAACTCCTCTTGCAGGGCGCGATAGAGCAGCGCCACGGCTTTATCGATGCCGCTGAGCTGCTGCCATGGGAGCATCCCTCTGACGCTGCGCTCCAGCTCCCCGGCCGAACTGACGCCGCGGCTGGCATATAAGCGCCGCAGCAGCGGGGGCAGGTTCGCCGGTAGATCCGCCGCCTCATCCACTGTTCGGCGGCGAAGTTGTCTCTGATGTTTCACGTAAATTATTTACCGCTCATAGATTTCTGCTGGTCGAGGAACGCCTTCAGCTCCTGCGGGCCCTGATAGCCCGGCACGACGTAGCCGTTGCTCAGGACAATAGCCGGGGTGCCGCTAACGCCAAACTGCACGCCCAGCGCATAGTGGTTAGCAATGTCGATATCGCAGCTGGCTGGCTGCACGCCTTTGCCATTCATCGCATTGTCGAAAGCCTTGTTACGATCTTTCGCGCACCAGACCGACTTCATATCTTTTGCCGCATCGCTCTGGATACCCTGACGCGGGAAGGCCAGGTAGCGCACGGTGATGCCCAGCGCGTTATAGTCCGCCATCTCTTCATGCAGTTTATGACAGTAGCCGCAGGTGATATCGGTAAACACGGTAATAACGTGCTTCTCCTGTGCGGCCTTGTAGACAATCATCTCTTTTTCCAGCGCGTTGAGATGGGTCATCAGCATCTGGTTAGTGACGTTAACCGGCTGCGCACCGCTGACGTCGTACATGGGTCCCTGAATAATATGTTTACCGTCGTCAGTGACGTAGAGCACGCCGCTGTTAGTCATAACGGTTTTCATACCGCTCACCGGCGCAGGCTGGATCTCGGTGCTCTGTACGCCCAGCTTCGCCAGCGACTGTTTGATGGCCGCGTCATCAGCGTGGGCCATCCCGGAGAGCGTTGCCGCCAGCAGGGTAAACATCATTAAACTCTTTTTCATAACCATCCTTAACTGTTCAGCATCATGCCCGGGGGTGATGCTGTTGATGAAGTTGTCGCAAGCGCTCTGTGGCCACATGGGTGTAGATTTGGGTCGTAGAGAGATCGCTGTGTCCAAGCAGCATCTGCACCACGCGCAGGTCAGCGCCGTGGTTTAACAGATGCGTGGCAAACGCGTGGCGCAAAACGTGCGGCGAAAGCTTTTCACTGTCAATGCCCGCCAGCAGAGCATAGTGCTTGATCCGGTGCCAGAAGGTCTGCCGGGTCATCTGTTGGGCGCGCTGGCTTGGGAAGAGCGTATCGATTGAGGTGCCGTTCAGCAACCACGGCCGCCCATGCTCAAGATAGTTCTCCAGCCAGTAAACGGCCTCTTCTCCCAGCGGCACCAAACGCTCTTTGTTACCTTTACCAATAACCCGCACGACGCCCTGGCGCAGGCTGATATCGCTCATGGTTAGCCCCACCAGCTCAGAGACGCGCAGCCCGGTAGCATAGAGCACCTCCAGCATGGCCTTATCGCGCAGCTCCAGCGGCTGATCCACCAGCGGAGCCTGCAGCAGGCGTTCAACCTGGGCCTCACTGAGGTCTTTGGGCAGCCGCTGCGGCAGCTTAGGCGACGCCAGCAGCGCGCTGGGATCGTCCGGGCGCAGCTTCTCGCGGTACAGATGCTGAAAGAGTCGCCGTATGGCGCTCAGCAGGCGCGCAGAGCTGGTGGCTTTATATCCGCCCTCAATGCGCTCCGCCAGCAGCGCCTGCAGGTCATCGCTTTGCGCGCTCTGTAACGAGAGACCGCGATGGTGCAGCCACTCCGCCACCATGCTGAGATCGCGGCGGTAGGCGCTTAGCGTATTCTCCGCCAGATTACGTTCCAGCCAGAGCGCATCAAGAAACTGTTCTATGCGTGCGAGATCCTGATCCATTTGAGCCTCTTGGGGTCTGTGGCTCTCCATTATGCCTGATTGCCCACTGATTCTGGTACACTGTGCGTAAAGCCCCATCAGGAATTGAGACGTTTACGCTATGAACATTGGTCTTTTCTATGGTTCCAGTACCTGCTACACCGAAATGGCGGCGGAGAAGATCCGCGACGTTATCGGCCCGGAACTGGTCACGCTGCATAACCTGAAAGACGACGCTGTCTCCTTAATGGAGCAGTACGATGTCCTGATCCTCGGCATTCCCACCTGGGATTTTGGCGAGCTTCAGGAGGACTGGGAGGCCGTTTGGGACCAGCTCGACGGCCTCAACCTCGACGGTAAAATCATTGCGCTGTACGGCATGGGCGATCAGCTCGGCTACGGCGAGTGGTTCCTTGACGCGCTCGGCATGCTGCACGACAAGCTGGCCGCCAAAGCCGTCACCTTTGTTGGCTACTGGCCGACAGAGGGCTATGAGTTTACCAGCCCTAAGCCGGTGATTGCCGATGGTCAGCTCTTCGTTGGCCTGGCGCTGGATGAAACCAACCAGTACGATCAGAGCGAAGAGCGCATCCAGAGCTGGTGCGAACAGATCCTCAGCGAAATGGCCGAGCAGTTCGCCTGAGTTTTGTCAGTGCTCCCCTGTCGCTGGCTGCTGGAGCAGCATCCGGCGCAGGTCTCGCCACTCACGTTCATCCATACTGTCCGACGCCAACCACAGGTGATGCACGCGTCCGCCCTGCTTTTTACGCAGGCGCAGCATCATGCCGCTGGTCAGCATCCAGGGCGTGCCGAGAATATCCCAATCCGCGTCCTGCCAGCGCAGCCGGGAATCCATCAGCAGCTTGATTTCACCGTGGCAGGCATTTATGCGCCGCTGGCTGCGTACGCAGTCAAACACCACCAGCGACAGCAGTATCAGCCACAGCGGCGTATAGCGCAGCGGCCAGGGAGCCAGCAGGATTATTGCCGCCACCAGGCCGTGAAGCAGAAGAGAGAGCCACTGAGCGCGCCACGAGACGCGTAGATCAGATTGCCACAGGACCACGTTCCCGATTCCGTGTCTGAATTAACTGCACCATTCTCTGCAACTCCGTGTCGGCAGGTTCACCGTGATTCATTAACCAGTTAAACAGATCCGGATCGTCACTTTCCAGCAGGCGAACGAAGAGCCGTTTGTCGTCATCGCTCAGCGTATCGTACTCGTGTTCAAAAAAAGGCATGATGGAGATATCCAGCTCGCGCATTCCCCGGCGGCAGGCCCAATGGATGCGGGCTTTATTATTTATGTCCATGTCTTCTCCCTGCATTACGCTATATAAGTATCGATAGTGCAGACAGTGTATCGTGTTTTTTGTTCATCCTTTACTGGAAAGTTGATAATTAGGAAGGGCGCTTCCAACATAAAACATCCCGGACGTACGTTTTGCATTTTATTGCGTAGCGCTACGCATCCCGGTGAAGTGAGCACAAATCGTATGCTTTTACCGCTTGCATTGGTCGGCGGCTCTTTTACCATTAAGCATCTAACAGCGTTAAGCAAACCAGGACACTATTATGGCCTTTACTCCTTTTCCTCCGCGCCAGCCTTCCGCCTCTGCGCGTCTGCCGCTGACGCTTATGACGCTCGACGATTGGGCGCTGGCAACCCTGACTGGCGCAGATAGCGAAAAGTATCTGCAGGGCCAGGTCACCGCTGACGTTGCCGCCCTGACCGAGCACCAGCATCTGCTGGCGGCGCACTGCGATGCCAAAGGCAAAATGTGGAGCAACCTGCGCCTGTTTCGCCGCGACGGCGGCTTTGCCCTGATTGAGCGCCGTAGCATTCGTGACGCTCAGCTGACCGAGTTAAAAAAATACGCGGTCTTCTCTAAGGTCACTATCGTGCCGGATGACGAGCACGTGCTGTTGGGCGTGGCCGGTTTTCAGGCCCGCGCCGCGCTGGCAAACCTATTTACCACCCTGCCCGACGCTGAAAAGCAGGTCGTACAGGAGGGGGCAACCTCTATTCTGTGGTTCGCGCACCCGGCAGAGCGTTTCCTGCTGGTGACGGACGTTGCTACGGCGGAAATGATTAGCGAAAAACTGCGCGGTGAAGCGCAGCTGAACAACAGTCAGCAGTGGCTGGCGCTGAACATTGAAGCGGGCCTGCCGGTGATCGACGCCGCCAACAGCGCTCAGTTTATTCCTCAGGCCACCAACCTGCAGGCGCTCGGTGGCATCAGCTTTAAGAAAGGGTGCTATACCGGCCAGGAGATGGTCGCCCGGGCGAAGTTCCGCGGTGCCAATAAGCGCGCCCTGTGGTATCTGGCGGGCAAGGCGAGCCGCCTGCCGGAGGCGGGAGAAGATCTTGAGCTGAAGATGGGTGAAAACTGGCGTCGCACCGGGACAATCCTGGCGGCGGTACAGCTTGATGATGGCCGCCTGCTGGTACAGGCAGTGATGAACAACGATATGGAGCCGGACAGCGTCTTCCGCGTGCGCGACGATGCCAATACGCTCAGCATCGAGCCGCTGCCCTACTCGTTAGAGGAGTGAGTTGGTGCGCCGGGTGGCGGCTTCGCCTTACCCGGCCTACGGTTTTGTAGGCCCGGCAAGCCTTGCGCCGCCGGGCAAAATTCAAGCCTGACCAACGTAGAAGTAGATAGCGAGGAAGTGGCACAGGCTACCGCCGAGCACAAAGCCGTGCCAGATCGCGTGGTTGTAGGGGATGCGCCTGCACACATAGAAGATCACCCCCAGCGAGTAGACAATGCCCCCTGCCGCCAGCAATATCAACCCGCCCGCAGAGAGCCTGACGGCCAGCTCGTAGATGACCACCAGCGACAGCCAGCCCATCGCCAAATAGGTCACAAGCGAGAGCACCTTAAAACGGTGGGCAATGGTTAATTTGAACAGGATCCCAAGCAGCGCCAAACCCCAGATGACAACCATCAGGCCGCGTGCAAGAGGTGAATCCAGCCCTACCAGTAAAAAAGGCGTATAAGTACCAGCTATCAGCAGATAGATGGCACAGTGGTCGAATTTTTTTAACCACGGCTTTGCGCGCGGATGAGGAATGGCATGATAGAGCGTTGAGGCCAGAAACAGCAGGATCATACTCCCGCCATAGAGGCTATAGCTGGTAATAGCCAGTGGGCTGGCATGATTATCCATTGCCTGCATCAGTAAGAGCACCAGTCCTACTACACCGAATATCAGTCCGATACCATGACTAATGCTGTTGGCTATCTCCTCAGCCAGTGAATATCCCTGTTTTTTTAATGGTTTATCAACCATAGCTTACTCCAGAAAACAGAGGCTTACGCCGGGTCATTCAGTAGCCGATAGCTGCCTGAATGATAACCAGTATAGAGTAACTGAGAATGATTCCAGTGCACACCTGTTAGCTAAAATAAATAATACCGTCAGAAAAATGCAACAAACTCACGCTTCGCTCAGGCTACAGCTGTTCCAGTTTATAGAGAAGGTCGTGCCGCGTCGCCGTTTCCCGTTTCGGGCAAAATGTGGCAGCATAGAGAGGTGCCGCACCGTGCAGATAACCGTCTGAAAAAGGAAGACTCGTGACCCTGTTTAACCACTCCGCTGTTACCAGCCTCAATAACCTTGAGATGATGGTCTACAACGTGGTCATTAAAAATCGCGATAAGGTGATGTACATGACCATTCGCGAGCTGGCCGATGCGGCAGGCGTCTCTACTACTACCGTTCTCCGCTTCTGCCGTAAGCTGGAGTGCGAAGGCTACTCGGAATTCCGCGTGCGCTTTAAACTCTATTTAGCACAAAGCGAACCGCAGCCTGCTAATTTTGGTGCCAGCGAAATTATAAGCTTTTTTAAAAGCGTTAATAACGACGAATTCGACCGCCTGCTGGATCAAGCCACCGATATTATTTTAGCTTCCGAGCGTATTATATTTGTTGGCGTTGGCACCTCCGGCTCGCTGGCAAAATATGGCGCTCGTTTCTTTTCTAACGTCGGTAAATTCAGTAACCACGTTGACGATCCCTATTTTCCTGTCACCAACGATATGGCGAAAAATGCGCTGGCAATTGTCCTCTCCGTCTCCGGCGAGACAGAGGAGATCCTGCGTTTCGCCAGCCAGTTCAGCCTGCATCACTGTAAGGTGATGTCGATTACCAGCCACGAGCACTCGGCGCTGGCTAAGCTGGCGGATTTTAACCTCTCCTGGCATATTCCCCAGACGCGCATTTCAGGGGGTTACGATCTGACTACCCAAATTCCCGTGATCTATATTCTTGAAACCCTGGGCCGCAAGCTGGCTAAAAAATTAGCCTAAAAAAACAGGCTGTTTTTTTTCTGTAACATATTACCGAGGCGGCAAAGTGTTATATCGTGACTTTCGATTGGGCTTTGCTAGACTCGGCGTAAACCTATTTTCTGTCGGTTACAGCGGGATAAATAAGCATGAAAAAGATCACCTTACCAAAAGACTTTTTATGGGGCGGCGCGGTCGCTGCGCATCAGGTTGAAGGCGGCTGGAACAAGGGCGGTAAAGGCCCGAGCATCTGCGACGTGCTGACCGGCGGCGCGCACGGCGTACCGCGTGAGATCACCCAGGACGTTGTGCCCGGCAAATACTATCCCAACCACGAAGCCGTTGAGTTCTACAGCCACTACAAAGAAGACATCAAGCTGTTTGCCGAGATGGGCTTTAAGTGTTTCCGTACCTCTATCGCCTGGACCCGTATTTTCCCGAACGGCGACGAGCAGACGCCGAACGAAGAGGGTCTGCAGTTCTATGACGATATGTTCGATGAGCTGCTGAAATATAATATCGAGCCGGTGATCACCCTCTCTCACTTTGAGATGCCCCTGCACCTGGTGCAGGCCTATGGCGGCTGGACCAACCGTAAAGTGGTGGATTTCTTTGTGCGCTTCGCCGAAGTGGTTTTCGAGCGCTATAAGAGCAAGGTCAAATACTGGATGACCTTTAACGAGATCAACAACCAGCGTAACTGGCGCGCACCGCTGTTTGGCTACTGCTGCTCCGGCGTGGTCTATACCGAGCATGAAAATCCGGAAGAGACCATGTACCAGGTGCTGCACCACCAGTTCGTTGCCAGCGCGCTAGCGGTGAAAGCCGCGCGGGAGATCAATCCTGAGATGCAAGTTGGCTGCATGCTGGCGATGGTGCCGCTCTATCCGTTCTCCTGTAAGCCGGAAGACGTGATGTATGCCCAGGAGTCAATGCGCGAGCGCTGGGTCTTTACCGACGTGCAGCTGCGCGGCTACTACCCCTCCTACGTTCTAAACGAGTGGGAACGTCGCGGCTTTGATATCAAAATGGAAGCCAACGACGAGCAGATACTGCGTGACGGTACCTGCGCCTACCTCGGCTTCAGCTACTACATGACCAACGCGGTGAAAGCGGAAGGCGGCAGCGGTGACGCCATCTCTGGCTTCGAAGGCAGCGTGCCAAACCCGCACGTTAAAGCCTCTGACTGGGGCTGGCAGATTGACCCGGTCGGCCTGCGCTATGCTCTGTGCGAGCTGTACGAGCGCTACCAGAAGCCACTGTTTATCGTGGAAAACGGCTTCGGCGCGTACGATAAAGTGGAAGAGGATGGCAGCATCAATGACGACTACCGAATTGATTACCTGCGCGCCCATGTGGAAGAGATGATCAAAGCCGTGACCTACGACGGCGTCGATCTGATGGGCTACACCCCGTGGGGCTGCATTGACTGCGTCTCCTTCACTACCGGCCAGTACAGTAAACGCTATGGCTTTATCTACGTGAACAAGCACGACGACGGTACCGGGGATATGTCCCGCTCCCGTAAGAAGAGCTTTGAGTGGTACAAAGCCGTGATCGCCAGCAACGGTGAGAACCTGTAAGCGTTAAATGCCGGGTGGCGGCTCCGCCTTACCCGGCCTATTTGATGTGGTCGGGGGCTACTTGCCGCCCGCCATCTCAATAAAACTACCCGTCACGTACGATGCCTTCTCGCTTAGCAGCCAGACAATCGCCTGCGCCACCTCTTCCGGCTGACCGCCGCGCTGCATCGGCAGCATGGACTTGACCCGATCCACGCGTCCCGGCTCGCCGCCAGAAGCGTGAATGTCGGTATAAATCAGGCCAGGACGTACGCAGTTGACGCGAATGCCCTGCGCCGCCACCTCGAGTGATAAACCAGTGGTCAGCGAATCCACCGCCCCTTTGGATGCCGCGTAATCCACATACTCACCCGGCGCGCCGAGGCGTGAAGCCGCGGAGGAGACATTCACTATCGCCCCACCCTTGCCGCCATGTTTAAACGACATGCGTTTTACCGCTTCGCGACAGCAGAGAAAGTAGCCTGTCACGTTGGTAGCCAGCACGCGGTTGATGCGCTCGGCCGACAGATTTTCGATGGTCGATTGTTCAAACAGAATGCCCGCGTTATTGACCAGCGCGTTCAGCGGCTCGTTCTCCTCGTCGAGACGAGCGAACATCGCCAGCACCTGCGCTTCATCGCTGATATCTGCCTGTACCGCGAAAGCCCTGCCGCCCGCAGCGAGAATCGTGTTTACCACCTCGGTTGCCGCTTCCACGTTGTGATGATAGTTAACCGCCACGCCGTAGCCTTCACGTGCCAGCTCCAGCGCCGTAGCCCTGCCGATCCCCCGGCTTGCGCCGGTTACCAGTGCAATACCCATTCCATTCTCCCAATAAAAAAGCCGGGTGGCGGCTTCGCCTTACCCGGCTTACGTTACTACACAAACACTATTACTGGTATTCGCTCATCGGCACGCAGGAGCAGAACAGGTTGCGATCACCGTAGACGTCATCAAGACGCTTCACGGTCGGCCAGTACTTGTTCGCTGCCCCTGCCGGGAAGACCGCCAGCTCGCGGCTGTAGGCGTGGTTCCATTCCGCTACCAGCTCGTGTTGAATATGCGGAGCGTTAACCAACGGGTTGTCCTCTTGGGTCCACTCACCGTCCTGCACGCGACCGATCTCCATGCGGATAGCCAGCATCGCATCAATAAAGCGGTCCAGCTCGGCTTTACTTTCGGACTCCGTTGGTTCCACCATCAGCGTACCCGCCACCGGGAAGGACATGGTTGGCGCGTGGAAGCCGTAGTCGATGAGACGCTTGGCAATATCCAGCTCGCTAATGCCGCTCTGCTCTTTCAGCGGACGAATATCCAGAATGCACTCGTGCGCTACGCGACCATCGCGACCGGTATAGAGTACCGGGAAGGCCGACTGGAGGCGGGTAGCAATGTAGTTAGCATTGAGGATCGCCACCTGGCTGGCTTTCTTCAGCCCTTCTGCGCCCATCATGCGGATATACATCCAGCTGATTGGCAGAATAGAGGCGCTGCCGAACGGGGCGGCAGAGACTGCTCCCTGACGGGTCAGCATTCCTTCAATCTGTACTACGCTGTGGCCTGGTACAAACGGTGCCAGGTGCGCTTTCACGCCGATAGGCCCCATGCCTGGGCCGCCGCCGCCGTGCGGGATGCAGAAGGTTTTATGCAGGTTGAGGTGCGACACATCTGCGCCGATAAAGCCAGGAGAGGTGATCCCTACCTGAGCGTTCATGTTCGCGCCGTCCAGGTAAACCTGACCGCCGTACTGGTGGACGATTTCGCACACCTCGCGGATCGTCTCTTCATACACACCGTGAGTGGATGGATAGGTCACCATGATGCAGGAGAGGTTCGCCGCGTGCTGCTCCGCTTTTGCGCGTAGATCCACCAAGTCGATGTTGCCGTTTTTATCGCAGGCAACCACCACCACCTGCATGCCAGCCATCTGCGCCGACGCCGGGTTGGTGCCGTGGGCGGAGCTGGGGATCAGGCAGATATCGCGATGGCCGTCGTTGCGGCTCTCATGGTAGTGGCGGATCGCCAGCAGGCCCGCGTACTCGCCCTGCGCGCCGGAGTTCGGCTGCATGCAGAGGGCGTCGTAGCCGGTCAGCTTCACCAGCCACTCAGAGAGCTGGTTGATCATCTGATGATACCCTTCCGCCTGGTCTGCCGGGCAAAACGGATGCAGCTCGGAGAATTCAGGCCAGGTGATAGGGATCATCTCTGCGGCGGCGTTCAGCTTCATTGTGCAGGAGCCAAGCGGGATCATCGCCTGGTTCAGGGCCAGATCCTTACGCTCCAGCGAGTGCATGTAACGCATCATCTCGGTTTCGCTATGGTAGCGGTTGAATACCGGATGGCTCAGAATAGCATCATCACGCAGCATACCCGGCTGAATTGAGCGGCTGTCGTGAGCTACCTCTTTGTCCAGCGCGTCGATATTAAGACCATGACCATCGCCGACAATGACGTCAAACAGCGTCGCCACGTCTTCGCGGGTGGTGGTTTCATCAAGCGTAATACCTACGGCGTTATGGATGTCGCTACGCAGGTTGATCTCTGCCGCTTCGGCACGTGCCAGCACTGCCGCTTTGTCGGCAACCTCAACGCAGAGGGTGTCAAAGAAGTACGCGTGGCGCAGCTGCAACCCTTTCTGCTGCAGGCCGGTGGCGAGGATATCCGCCAGGCGGTGGATACGATCCGCAATGCGCTTCAGCCCAACCGGGCCGTGGAATACGGCGTAGAGGCTGGCGATATTCGCCAGCAGCACCTGCGAGGTACAGATGTTGGAGTTCGCTTTCTCGCGGCGGATATGCTGCTCGCGAGTCTGCATCGCCATGCGCAGCGCGGTGTTACCGGCGGCATCTTTTGATACACCAATAATACGGCCTGGCATGGAGCGTTTGAATTCATCTTTAGCGGCAAAGAAGGCCGCGTGCGGGCCGCCGTAGCCCATCGGCACGCCAAAGCGCTGGGCAGAGCCGAAGACGATATCCGCCCCCTGTTTGCCTGGTGCGGTCAGCAGTACCAGCGCCATAAAGTCTGCCGCGATGCTCACCACAACCTTGCGCGCTTTCAGCTCGCTAATCAGCGCGCTGTAGTCATGCACTTCGCCAGTGGTGCCTACCTGCTGAAGCAGCACGCCGAAGAGATCCTGATGATCCAGCGCTTTGTCGGCGTCGTCGACCACGATCTCAAAGCCAAAGGTTTCCGCGCGGGTGCGCACCACGTCCAGGGTCTGCGGATGCACATCGGCGGCGACAAAGAAGCGGTTCGCCCCTTTCAGTTTGCTCACACGTTTAGCCATCGCCATCGCTTCGGCTCCTGCGGTTGCTTCATCAAGCAGCGACGCGGAGGCGATATCGAGACCGGTGAGATCCAGCGTGACCTGCTGGAAGTTGAGCAGTGCCTCAAGGCGGCCCTGAGAAACTTCCGGCTGATAAGGGGTATAGGCGGTGTACCAGCCTGGATTTTCCAGCATATTGCGCAGGATCACCGGCGGCAGCTGCACGGCGGTGTAGCCCATGCCGATGTAAGACTTAAAGCGCTTGTTGCGCGCAGCGATGGCTTTCAGCTCGGCCAGCGCGGCAAACTCCGTGGTCGCTTCGCCAATCTGCGGCGGCGTTGCCAGCTGAATGTCCTGCGGGACAATCTGGCCAATCAGGGCGTTAAGTGAATCTGCGCCAACAGTTTTCAGCATTTCTTGTTGCTGAGCAGCGTCCGGCCCGATGTGGCGATCGATAAAAGCGTCGCGGTGTTCAAGCTGGCTTAAAGTCTGGGTCATGAGCGATGGTTCCTGAAACGTGCGGTGAATCGTGGTTGTCTTAACCTGAAATGCCCGGTGGCGCTATCGCTTACCGGGCCTACGGGATCGGTAGGCCGGATAAACGTAGTGCCATCCGGCATAGCTTTATTCAGCTTCTAATAAAGCTTCGTACGCGGTCGCGTCCAGCAGAGCTTCAACCTCTGCTTCGTCGCTGGCCTTGATTTTAAAGATCCAGCCGCCAGCGTATGGCTCGCTGTTGACCAGCTCTGGATTGTCGCTGAGCGCGTCGTTGACTGCCACGATCTCGCCGCTCACCGGTGCATAGATATCAGAGGCCGCCTTAACGGATTCTGCAACAGCACAGTCATCGCCCGCGCTGACGGTAGCGCCCACGTCCGGCAGGTCAACGAACACCATATCGCCAAGCAGCTCCTGCGCATGTTCGGTGATGCCAACGGTGTAGGAGCCGTCTGCCTCTTTGCGCAGCCATTCGTGTTCTTTACTGTATTTCAGGTCGCCAGGTACATTGCTCATTCACATTTCTCCACGATAGATTAGGTTACGCGACGGCTTTGCCAGCGCGCACAAAAACAGGTTTCGTTACCTTCACCGGCATTTCACGGTTGCGGATCTGCACGATAGCCGTATCGCCAATCCCGGCCGGTACGCGAGCCAGCGCGATGCTGTAGCCCAGCGTCGGTGAGAAGGTACCGCTGGTGATAATGCCCTCCTGCGAGTTGCCGCTGGCATCGGTGAAACGCACCGGCAGTTCGTTACGCAGGACGCCTTTTTCGGTCATGATCAGGCCAACCAGCTGCTCGGTGCCTCTTTCACGCTGTAGTTCCAGCGCTTCACGGCCAATAAAATCACGATCGGCAGGCTCCCAGGCAATGGTCCAGCCCATATTCGCCGCCAGCGGCGAAACGCCTTCGTCCATCTCCTGGCCATAGAGGTTCATACCCGCTTCCAGACGCAGTGTGTCGCGCGCGCCCAGGCCGCAGGGCTTCACGCCTGCGCTAATTAGCGCCTGCCAGAAATCCGCTGCCTGCTCGCTCGGCAGCGCAATCTCATAGCCCGCCTCACCGGTGTAGCCGGTAGTCGCGATAAACCAGCCGTCCGACTCCACGCCAAAGAAGGGCTTCATGCCTGCCACGGCCTGACGTTGGGCATCGGTAAACAGGCCCGCCGCTTTCGCCTGGGCGTTCGGCCCTTGCACGGCGATCAGCGCCAGATCGTCACGCACGGTAATCTCGATATCAAAGGGAGCCGCGTGCTGGGTGATCCAGGCGAGATCTTTTTCACGGGTGGCAGAGTTCACCACGAGACGGAAATGATCTTCGGTAAAGAAGTAGACGATCAAATCGTCAATAACGCCGCCGGAGGCGTTGAGCATGCCGCTGTAGAGTGCCTTGCCCGGCTGGGTCAGTTTAGCAACGTCGTTGGCCAGCAGATGGCGGAGAAACGCCCGGCAGCGGCTGCCACGCAGATCGACGATGGTCATATGCGAGACATCAAACATACCGGCATCGGTACGCACCGCGTGATGCTCATCGATCTGCGAGCCGTAGTGCAGGGGCATCATCCAGCCGTGAAAATCCACCATGCGGGCACCGCACAGCGTGTGTTGTTCGTATAAAGGGGTTTGCTGAGCCATCTTTTCCTCATTGAATAAGCGGGGCCAGGATAAATAAGGCGAAGTCGTAAGCACGTAAGCCTCGGTTCCAGACGGCGACGCAAACGTTACCTTTCGCCTGAACTTATCATCGAACAGCGGGCATAACCATAAGCAAAAATGTTCCATCACATTAGCTTATGACCTAAAACGCTGAAGCAGGCGGCAGGATATTACACTGGCACAGGCCAGTGAGTTTGCGATAAACATCATAAAACAGACGATGAAGACCCGATAAGCCAGCGTATTACGCGGCAAAGCACGCAGATTTCAAGATGGTAAAATTTTGATAGATGAGAAAAAGTAATCCGAAAATCGGGGTGAAATTAGAATATTTCAAATGAGAGAACGCGTCCCTCTCCGGGGCCGGAGAGGGAAAGTGTGATCGAGTTAACGTAACCACTCGGGCAGATCGTTCAGGCCCATCGCCTGGCGAATAAGCTGCGGCTTAACCCCCGGCAGCGTGTCGGCCAGCTTCAGGCCGAGATCGCGCAGCAGCTTTTTCGCCGGGTGCGTACCGGCAAACAGCTCGCGGAAGCCCTGCATACTCGCCAGCATCACCCCGGCGCTGTGTTTACGGCTGCGCTCATAGCGCCGCAGATAGAGGTGCTGACCGATATCTTTGCCTGCGCCGTGCAGGCGTTTCAGCTCGTTGACCAACTCGGCGGCATCCATAAAGCCAAGGTTTACCCCCTGCCCCGCCAGCGGATGGATGGTGTGCGCGGCATCGCCCACCAGCGCCAGCCGGTGGGCGGCAAACTGGCGTGCATAGCGCCCCGTCAGCGGAAACACCAGCCGCTCGCTCTCAACGTGGCAAAGGCCAAGGCGGTTATCGAACGCCATGTCCAGCGCCTGGTTGAAGGCCTCTTCTGTCGCCTCCTGCATGCTTGCCGCCTCCAGCGGCGGCAACGACCAGACAATGGAGCAGAGATGCGGATCGCTCAGCGGCAGGAAGGCTAAGATGCCGTCGCCGTGGAAGACCTGACGTGCCACCGCCTCGTGAGGCTCATCGGTGCGGATAGTAGCGACCAGCGCATGATGACGGTAGTCCCATGAGGTGAGCGCAATATCGGCTTTTTCACGCAGCCAGGAGTTAGCCCCGTCCGCGCCAACCACCAGCCGTGCCGTCAGCATGCCGCCATCTTTCAGGGTTAAAAAGGCTTCATTTTCACCCCAGGCGACCTGTTGTACACCAGCGGGTGCCATGAGCGTAACATCCTGACACTGCTGCGCTTTCTGCCACAGCGCCTGATGGATCACATCGTTCTCAATAATATGGCCCAGGTGGCTATAGCCCATGCTCCGGTCGTCAAAAGCGATGCGTCCAAAGCTGTCTTTGTCCCACACTTCCATACCGTGATAGCAGCTGGCGCGGTTCGCCACGATAGATGACCAGACGCCAAGACGCGTCAGCAGCTTTTCACTGGCGGCGTTGATAGCCGAAACACGGAGCGCAGGCGGCGCACTCTCCGGCAGCGGCTGGGGCGGGTTTTGCTCCAGCACCGCTACGCGCAGGCCGCTCCCCTGCAATCCGCAGGCTACCGCCAGACCAACCATACCGCCGCCGACAATTGCTACATCTACATTCTGCAAAATTCACTCCCAAAACTACTGCCTGGTAAAGCAGGCCGGCCTATCGGGCGACCCAGCCTAGCGTCCGTTGCGCCAGCACGTCGCGTGCTGGAGTAAAAAGTTCCATTGCCATCAGTCCGGCGTTGCGACCCGCAACCAGCGGCGACCAGCGGTTAGCAAACAGCTGCACCAGCCCGTCCGTGACGCCGATTGTTGCCTCTTTGTCACTCTGGCGGCGCTGCTGATAGCCGTGCAGCACGGACCATGATCCGATGTCGGTATTCCCTGCCCGCGCATCAGCCAGCGTCTCGGCCAGGCTCATCACATCGCGCATGCCGAGGTTGAACCCCTGCCCGGCGATAGGGTGCAGCGTCTGGGCAGCATTGCCTACCAGCGCCACGCGGTGCGATACCGGCGATGAGGCGCTGGTTAACGCCAGCGGATAGGCGTTGCGGGTGCCCGCGTGGACAATGCGCCCAAGCCGCCAGCCGAACGCGCTTTGCAGCTCGTGGCAGAAGCGTTCATCGGACCAGGCCATCACCTCATCGCGCTTCTCCAGTGCATGACACCACACCAGCGAGTAGCGCCCCTGCGACATAGGCAGCAGCGCCAGCGGGCCGTGCTCGGTGAAGCGCTCGAAGGCTCGCCCCTGTCCGGCAAGCGAGGTAGTGACGTTGGCGATCAGCGCCACCTGATGATACGACGTCTGCTGCCAGCCGATACCGCACTGCGCTGCCAGCGCCGAGCGGGAGCCGTCCGCCGCCACCAGCAGGCTTCCCTGCAGCATTTTACCGCTCTCCAGGGTCACGCTGACGCCCTCTTCGCTGCGGGTAAAGTCGCTGACCCGGTCAGGACAGTGCAGCGTGACGCCAGAGGCGCGGCGTAGCAGCGAAAATAGCCGCTGCCCCACCTCGTGCAGCTCTACAACGTGCCCGAGCGCGTCGACGCGATAGTCCTGCGCTTCCAGCGTCACGAAGCCCGCATGACCGCGATCGCTTACGTGAACGGTGGTGATGGGCGTGGCGCACTGGGCAATATGCTGCCAGATGCCGATCCGCGCCAGATGCTGGCAGGTGCCTTCGGCCAGCGCAATGGCACGCGCATCAAAGCCTGGATGCGCCTGCTCTTCCGGAGCCGTGGCTTCGATAAGGTGCACCGGCAGCGTGCCGTGCGTCAGGCGCGAAATAGCCAGCGCAAGCGTAGCGCCGGTCATCCCGCCGCCGACGATTATTACGCTCATGAATGCTTCGCCGCCGCCATCAGCGCCTCGATCTCATCGGCCCTCTTCACTACGCTGGCGGTCAGGTTCTCGTTACCGTTTTCGGTAATGAGGATGTCATCCTCGATGCGGATCCCGATGCCACGATACTGGGGCGGCACGTCGGCATCCGGAGCGATATAGAGACCCGGTTCGACGGTCAGCACCATGCCCGGCTCAAGCGTGCGCGAGCGGTCAGGCCCGTAGACGCCGACGTCATGAACGTCCAGCCCCAGCCAATGGCTCAGGCCATGCATGAAGAAGGCGCGGTGGGCGTTGTCGGCCAGCAGCTGGTCAACGTCACCTTTCAGGATATCGAGCTTCACCAGCCCGGTAATCATGATCCGCACAACGTCGCTGGTAACGTCCTGAATGGAGGTGCCCGGACGGAACAGGGTCAGCGCGGCGTCGAGCGAGGCCAGCACGATGTCATAGATCTCGCGCTGGGCCGGGGTAAACTTGCCGTTAATCGGGAAGGTACGGGTAATATCCCCCGCGTAGCCCCGATACTCGCACCCGGCGTCAATCAGCACCAGCTCACCGTCGCGCAGTTCGCTTTCGTTCTCGGTGTAGTGCAGGATGCAGCCGTTTTCCCCACCGCCAACAATGGTGTTATACGACGCAAAGCGCGCCCCGTGGCGGTTGAACTCGTGCAGGATCTCGCCTTCGAGCTGGTATTCGAACATGCCCGGACGGCAGGCCTGCATCGCCCGCGTGTGGGCCAGCGCGCTGATCTCACCTGCGCGGCGCAGGACATCAATCTCTTCCGGGGATTTAAACAGCCGCATCTCATGGACAATGGGCCGCCAGTCAGTCATTGAGGCAGGTGCGGTGAGATTCTGCCGGGACCCTTTGCGCAGCTTGTCCAGCGCGGTGAAGAGGATCGCATCCGCATAGGGATATTCGCCCTGCGCGTGGTAGACCACGTCGAGTCCGTTAAGCAGCTGGTAGAGCTGCTCGTCGATTTCACTGAACGCCAGCGCCCGATCGACGCCCAGCTTCTCCGGCGCGGCCTCCTGGCCCAGCCGACGGCCAAACCAGATCTCTGCGGTTTTATCCCGCAGGCGGTTAAACAGTACGCTGTGATTGTGGGTGTCATCGCTCTTGATCAGCACCAGCACCGCTTCGGGCTCGTTAAAGCCGGTGAAGTACCAGAAGTCGCTGTTTTGACGGTAGGGATATTCACTATCGGCGCTGCGGGTCGCCTCCGGAGCGGAGAAGATCAGCGCCGCGCTGGCCGGGGCCATCTGCGCAAGCAGCGCCTGGCGGCGGCGAAGAAACTCAGACTGGGTCATGACACCTCCTTTTTAGCATTCAGTACGACGCTTAATGTAGCGTTGGCTTACGCACTTCCGGTGCGGTCGGCTGTGGACGGGTAAACGTATCATGGCAGAGCAGCGCTGCCACGCGGACGTACTCCACGATCTCTTCGAGCGACATCTCCAGCTCTTCCTGGTCTTCGTCCTCCTCGTAGCCCAGCTGCGCGATGTTGCGCAGATCGTCGATAGCCTCCCCGGTATCACCGGTGACTTTATCGAGCTTCGGCTGCGTGACGCCCAGTCCCAGCAGGAAGTGGTTCACCCAGCCTGCCATGGCGTCGGCCCGGTCAAACACGCTGACCTCATCGCCGTCCGGCAGAAAGAGCTGGAACTGGAAGCCATCGTCTTCCAGCGCGTCGCTGGCGGCGGCGTGCATCTTACGCAGCGCCTCGGCCAGCTCATGACCAAACGCCAGACCTTCGTTGGTAAGATCGTGTAACAGCGGCTGCCACGAGCTGTCGTTATTGCCGCCGCAAAGCATCCCGCCGATCAGACCGTGCATCTCGGCTGGCGTTAAGCCAACACCCTGTTGGGTGAGTAACTGGTTCAATTCATTGTAACCAGGCATTTCGTTCTGTATTGACATGCGCATTCGTCGTCGTTGGGAGAAAGATTCATGGTATGCTACCACTTTGGACCCTGGTGATATAGCCGTCAGCTTTCGCCAAACATGCGTTTGCGACCTTTACGTATAGGTTTCTTTTTACGGCTATGTTAAGAGAATAGGCTAAGAGTTCAGGTTATGAGAATCTGCTTGAATCCTCTAACCAGGGTAGCTATAGTGTCGCCCCTTCGCAGCCAGGACTCGGTTGCCAAGGTAGAGCGCAGTCAAACAGCAGGAAGGTGTCATGTCTGCACAACCCGTCGATATCCAAATTTTTGGCCGTTCACTGCGCGTGAACTGTCCGCCTGAACAGCGGGACGCTCTCAATCAGGCTGCAGATGATCTGAATGAGCGGTTGCAAGATCTGAAAGTTCGCACTAGAGTCACAAATACTGAGCAGCTGGTTTTCATCGCCGCGTTGAACATTAGCTACGAACTGGCTCAGGAAAAGGCCAAAACCCGCGACTACGCATCCAGCATGGAGCAGCGTATTCGACTGTTACAGCAGACCATCGAACAGGCATTGCTTGATCAGGGTCGCACTAACGAAAGACCGGGGCCTAAGTTTGAATAACACTTCAATGTCGACTATGGTAGAGTGACAGTGAAGAAAAAATTTCTCTGAGATGTTCGCAAGTGGGCCAGTCCCCTGAGCCGATATTTCATACCACAAGAATGTGGCGCTCCATGGTTGGTGAGCATGCTCGGTTCGTCCGAGAAGCCTTAAAACTATGACGACATATTCACCTTGAACCAAGGGTTCAAGGGTTACAGCCTGCGGCGGCATCTCGGAGATTCCCCTTCCTCTACCTGATACCATGACATCACTCGCGCTATCCGCTTCACCCCGACAGCTCATTCGCCAGCAGATCCGCCAGCGTCGCCGTGCCCTAAGCAACGACGAGCAGCGTAGCTACGCCCAGCAGGCCGCTAACCGTATGATGGCATTTCCGCCGATGGTGCTGGCCAACACCGTGGCGCTGTTTCTCTCTTTTGACGGTGAGCTTGATACCCGTCCGCTGATTGAGCAGCTCTGGCGCAGCGGCAAACGTGTCTGCCTGCCGGTTTTGCACCCCTTCAGCCCCGGCAATCTGCTGTTTCTGCATTACCATCCCGAAAGCGAACTGGTGGTAAATCATCTGAAAATTTATGAGCCGAGGCTCGATCTACGCGACGTCACCCCGCTCGACACGCTGGACGTATTGATCACGCCGCTGGTGGCTTTTGACAATCAGGGACAACGGCTGGGGATGGGCGGTGGCTTTTACGATCGTACGCTACAGAAGTGGCAGCAGCATGGCTTTACGCCGGTAGGCTTCGCCCATGACTGCCAGCAGGTCGATGCCCTGCCGGTAGAAGAGTGGGATATTCCCTTGCCTGCGGTGGTGACGCCATCGCAGACATGGCAGTGGTAGGCCCGGCAGGCTCGCCGGGCAACACGGATCAGTAGAGCAGACGCGCGCGGATAGTTCCGGCAATGCCTTTCATGCTCTGCAGCGCCTTCTGCGCCACCTCTTCTTCCGCTTCGATATCGATCACCACGTAACCCATCTGCGGTGTCGTTTGCAGATACTGGGCGGCAATGTTGACCCCCTGCTCGGCAAAGATCTGGTTGATAGCGGTCAGCACGCCAGGGCGGTTCTCATGGATGTGCAGCAGGCGACGACCGCCGTGCAGCGGCAGTGAGACTTCCGGGAAGTTCACGGCAGAGAGCGTGGAGCCGTTGTCTGAATATTTCGCCAGCTTGCCCGCCACTTCAAGGCCGATGTTCTCCTGTGCTTCCTGCGTAGAGCCGCCGATGTGCGGGGTCAGAATGACGTTGTCGAACTCACACAGCGGGGACTCAAACGGATCGCTGTTGGTCGCCGGCTCAGTCGGGAAGACGTCGATAGCCGCGCCGGCCAGGTGTTTGTTACGCAGCGCGTCGCACAGGGCGGGGATATCGACAACCGTGCCGCGTGCGGCGTTGATCAGCAGCGAGCCCGGCTTCATCAGCGCCAGCTCTTCGACGCCGATCATGTTCTTCGTCGAGGCGTTTTCCGGCACGTGCAGGCTTACGACGTCGCTCATGTTCAGCAGGTCAGAGAGGTGCTGGACCTGCGTCGCGTTGCCCAGCGGTAGCTTGCTTTCGATATCGTAGAAGAAGACATGCATCCCCAGCGACTCTGCCAGAATGCCCAGCTGGGTACCGATGTGGCCGTAGCCGATAATACCGAGCTTCTTGCCACGCGCTTCATAGGAGCCTGCGGCAAGCTTGTTCCAGACGCCACGGTGCGCCTTGGCGTTGGCTTCCGGAATGCCGCGCATCAGCAGCAGCAGCTCGCCGATCACCAGTTCCGCCACCGAGCGGGTATTGGAGAACGGCGCGTTGAATACCGGTACGCCACGCTTAGCAGCCGCGTTGAGGTCAACCTGATTAGTGCCGATGCAGAAGCAGCCGACGGCAACCAGCTTCTCTGCGGCAGCGAAAATCTCTTCTGTCAGATGGGTACGGGAGCGCAGGCCGATGAAATGGGCATCACGGATCGACTCTTTCAGCTGCGCGCTGTCCAGCGCACCTTTGTGGTACTCAATGTTGGTGTAACCCGCTGCACGAAGGCTATCTATTGCTTTCTGATGCACGCCTTCAACCAGCAAAAACTTAATTTTGTCTTTTTCCAGTGATACTTTTGCCATTTCCCCGACCCTGTTATTTTCTAAATCAGTGTGTGTTCGCTTTAGCCAACATATCAAAAAAAACTATTGCAGCAATATGAACGTTTGCGTCGGCGGTATGAAGAAAAGTCACGCAGCGAAGTTTGACAGAGGAAAATGCTAGCAAAGCGGCTAAATCACGGCAGGATCGTCAGTGACTGGCTGAAAACGTGACACAAGTCACCGAATTCAGCCAAGGGAAATTTTTTCTCCGGGGAGCGCCTCGCGCCGTCAGATCATTTTACGATGGTTTTTACGCCGTCTGCGGTACCGATCAGCGCCACGTCCGCACCACGGTTGGCGAACAGGCCGACGGTAACTACGCCTGGAATGGCGTTAATCGCATTTTCCAGTGCCACAGGATCGATAATCTCCAGACCGTGCACGTCGAGAATGACGTTACCGTTGTCGGTCACCACGCCCTGACGATATTCAGGACGACCGCCCAGCTTCACTAACTGACGGGCAACGGCGCTGCGGGCCATGGGGATCACCTCTACCGGCAGCGGGAAGCTTCCCAGAATAGCGACCTCTTTTGACGCATCGGCAATACAGATAAACTTATCCGCCACGGAGGCGATGATCTTTTCGCGCGTCAGCGCCGCGCCACCGCCTTTGATCATCTGCATCTGACCGTTGATCTCGTCAGCACCATCAACGTAAACGCCCAAACGATCGACCTCGTTGAGATCGAACACGGTGATGCCAAGGGATTTCAGCTTTTCGGTGGAGGCATCAGAGCTGGAGACGGCTCCTTCAATCTGCCCCTTCATCGTGCCCAGCGCATCGATAAAGTGTGCAGCCGTTGAACCGGTGCCAACGCCGACAATGGTGCCTGGCTCAACGTAGTTTAGCGCCGCCCAGCCTACTGCTTTTTTTAGTTCATCCTGCGTCATGATCGTTTGCCTGTGGTGTAGAGACTGAGCGCGCATTATAAGGCATCGATCGTTAAAATGTCCCTGTGATCAATGTCACAACTCTTAGTGAAAAACGCAGGCGCGCATTTCGTCTGTATCAAACGAAAATTTATGTCATAGTGCTGTTAATCACACTTTGGAGCACCTCTTAGCAATGAAACGTCCGGACTACAGAACATTACAGGCGCTTGATGCGGTCATTCGTGAACGCGGGTTTGAGCGCGCCGCGCAAAAGCTGTGTATTACCCAGTCCGCCGTCTCACAACGTATTAAACAGCTGGAAAATATGTTCGGTCAGCCGCTGCTGGTTCGTACCGTGCCGCCGCGTCCTACCGAGCAGGGTCAGAAGCTGCTGGCGCTGCTGCGTCAGGTTGAACTGCTAGAGGATGAGTGGTTGGGGGATGAGCAGACCGGCTCTACGCCGCTGCTGCTCTCGCTGGCGGTCAACGCCGACAGCCTGGCGACCTGGCTGTTACCTGCTCTGGCACCGGTGCTGGTTGACTCACCGATCCGCCTTAATCTCCAGGTGGAAGATGAGACCCGTACCCAGGAGCGTCTGCGTCGGGGGGAAGTGGTTGGCGCGGTCAGTATCCAGCCCCAGGCGCTGCCAAGCTGCCTCGTGGATCGACTCGGCGCGCTCGACTATCTCTTTGTGGGTTCAAAAGCCTTCGCCGAACGTTACTTCCCCAACGGCGTGACCCGCTCGGCGCTGCTAAAGGCCCCGGCGGTGGCGTTTGACCATCTCGACGACATGCACCAGGCCTTTTTGCAGCAGAACTTCGATCTGCCGCCGGGCAGCGTACCGTGCCATATCGTTAACTCATCCGAAGCCTTTGTGCAGCTGGCGCGCCAGGGTACGACTTGCTGCATGATCCCGCACCTGCAGATCGAGCGCGAGTTAGACAGCGGCGAGCTGATTGACCTGACGCCGGGCCTGTTCCAACGGCGAATGCTCTTCTGGCACCGTTTCGCGCCGGAGAGCCGCATGATGCGCAACGTTACCGAAGCGCTGCTGGCCCACGGTCGCCGCGTGCTGCGTCAGGATTAAAACGGGAAAGTATCCGGCCAGGTTTGACACCGGCCGGATAAGAGAGGGTTACTGCTGGGCTGGCTGAGTTGACTGCGCTGGCGTTGACTGCGCAGGCTCAGGCTGAGAGGTGCTTCCCGCCTGCGGCTTCAGTTCAAACACCACGTCAACCTGGTCGTCAAACTGGATGGTTGGCTGCTCGTAGGTCTCCTGCGCCGACGCCGTTGCCGCGTCTGCCTTCATCATGCGTACCATCGGGGTAGGCTGATAGTTAGAGACGTGGTAGCGCACGCTGTAAACCGGCCCCAGCGTAGATTTAAAGCCCGCAGCCAGCTGCCCGGCCTGACGCACTGCGTCGTCGATTGCCGCTTTACGCGCCTTGTCTTTATAGGCTTCCGGTTGCGCAACGCCCAGGGTAACCGCACGGATCTCGTTCAGCCCGGCTTTCAGCGCGCCATCCAGCAGCGAGTTAAGCTTATCCAGCTCGCGCAGCGTCACCTCTACCGTACGTACAGCCCGGTAACCCTTCAGAATGCTTTTGCCATTCTGATAGTCATAGTCCGGCTGGGTACGTAGGTTAGCGGAGTTGATATCTTTCTTCGCCACGCCGTTCTGCTCAAGGAAGCTCAGGTATTGCGCAACGCGATCGTCGGCCTGCTTCTTCGCCGATGCTGCATCTTTTGCTGCAACGTTAACTTCAATCGCCAGGGTGGCGATATCCGGCACGGCATCAACGCTCGCCGTACCCGAGGTCACAATATGCGGGCCGTTTGGCAGCTCATTTGCCTGAACCGACAGCGCACCTAATCCAACTAATGCCGCAAGGGCCATCACTTTGAACTTCACCGTAGCTTCTCCTTGTCTGAATATTCGCCGCGGACGCGGACGTTTGGCTGCAAGCTTAACGTTTTCGGCGCAGTTGTCCATCGGACTTAGCCTGGTAACGCTGCGCTACAGCACCTGTAAATGATGAATACCGTCCTTCGCCAGCTGAAACGCGATAAACCACATGATCACGCCAACGACGACGTTAATAATACGCTGCGCCTTAGCGGTGCGCAGGCGTGGCGCAAGCCATACTGCCAGCAGCGCCAGGCCGAAAAACCAGATGAACGAGGCGCTAATCGTCCCAAGCGCAAACCAACGCTTCGGCTCTGCCGCCAGCTGCCCACCCAAACTACCGAGCACCACAAAGGTATCGAGATAGACGTGAGGGTTGAGCCAGGTTACTGCCAGCATAGTGGCGATTATCCGCCAGCGCCCCTGTTTTAACACTTCAGCATTAGCCAGCTCAAGCTGCTGGCTAAAGGCCGTTTTTAGCGCGCCAAAGCCATACCAGAGCAGAAACGCTACCCCGCCCCAGGTGACCAGCGCCATCAGCCACGGCGACTGCATTAGCACCGCGCTGCCGCCAAAGATCCCGGCACAGATCAGAATCAGATCGCTAAGGGCGCATAATCCAGCCACCATCAATGGATACTGGCGGCGGATGCCCTGATTCATCACAAACGCATTTTGCGGGCCCAGCGGCAGGATCATCGCCGCACCTAACGCAAGCCCTTGAAAATAATAACTTAACACCATTATAGCCTCTACCTGTTCGTTCATGGCGGAGACTATACCGTGCCCTTATTATAAGCGGAAATTTAAAATTCTAATCAGTAATCAGTAGGGCTAATACTAAACAGGGCCAGCAGTGCTGGCCCTGGGGAGATTATTGCTGCTCGGCAGACTGAGCGGCTTTCTCACGCTTGAAATGCACATCCATCTGTGGATAGGGGAAGCCAATGCCGTGGGCATCGAAAGTCTTCTTGATGCGCTCCAGCACGTCCCAGTAAACGTTTTGCAGATCGCCGCTGTTGCTCCAGGTGCGGATCACAAAGTTAACCGAGGAGGCTCCCAGCTCGTTCATGCGGACGGTTCTATCACGATCTTTCAGAATACGATCGTCAGACTCGATAATCTCGGTCAGCAGCTGTTTCACCAGATCGATATCCGCATCGTAATCAACGCCGATAATGAACTCGTTACGGCGCACCGGCTCACGGGAGAAGTTAATGATGTTGCCAGCAATGATCTTACCGTTTGGGATCACAATGTAGCGGCCATCGGCGGAACGCATGGTGGTAGAGAAGATCTGCACATGCAAAACGGTCCCCGCCACGCCGCCTAAATCCACATACTCACCGGCACGGAAAGGACGGAAGGTCACCAGCAGCACGCCTGCGGCCAGGTTAGAGAGCGAGCCCTGAAGCGCAAGGCCAATGGCCAGACCCGCGGCACCCAGCACGGCAATCACCGATGCGGTTTGCACCCCTACCCGGCCCAGCGCGGCGATCAGGGTAAAGGCAATAATGCCGTAGCGCACCAGCGCAGAGAGAAAGTCAGCCACCGTGGCATCAATATGGCGAGCCACCATCAGCCGGTTGATACCATTCGAAATGACCCGGGCGATGATCATCCCGATAATGAGGATGACAATCGCAGCAACGATGTTGACGGCATAGCTTAGCAGCAGCGCCTGGTTGCGCACCAGCCAGCCGCCGGCGTTGTTTATGCTACCCAGCACATTAAGATCGTCCATTCACTGTTCCTTATGCTTACCTAAATGGGTTAAAAATCACGTAAAACGTGAAGCAGGTCAGCAAAGCGTAAACAAAAAACGACACCTATGCCAAACCCTAAACGCACCGGTCGCACAAAACGCCTGCGATAAGGGTGACTTTTCAGACTGTGTTCACCCTCGACAGGCAAAAAAAATGGCCCCCCGTAGGGAGCCACTCTCTTTTACATGCTTTAAATTACAGAACGTCGATTGCGTTCAGCTCTTTAAATGCCTGCTCCAAACGCGTCACCATGCTGGCCTGTGCGGCACGCAGCCATACGCGCGGATCGTAGTATTTCTTGTTCGGCTGGTCTTCGCCTTTCGGGTTGCCCAGCTGAGACTGCAGGTAAGCTTCGTTCTCTTTGTAGTACTTCAGGATACCTTCCCAGTTAGCCCACTGAGTATCGGTATCGATGTTCATTTTGATCACGCCGTAGCTTACGGAATCTTTGATCTCCTGAGCGGAAGAGCCGGAACCGCCATGGAACACGAAGTTCAGGCTGTTGTGCGGCAGGTTATGTTTCTTAGAAACATACTCCTGAGAGTCGCGCAGGATGGTCGGGGTCAGCTTAACGTTACCTGGCTTGTACACGCCGTGTACGTTACCGAAGGAAGCCGCAATGGTGAAGCGCGGGCTGATCGCGTTCAGCTTGGTGTACGCGTAGTCAACGTCTTCCGGCTGGGTGTAGAGTGCAGATGCGTCCATATGGCTGTTGTCCACGCCATCTTCTTCACCGCCGGTGCAGCCCAGTTCGATCTCCAGGGTCATGCCCATTTTGGACATGCGCTCCAGGTATTTAGAGCAGATCTCGATGTTCTCTTCCAGGGACTCTTCAGAGAGGTCGATCATGTGGGAAGAGAACAGCGGTTTACCGGTAGCGGCAAAGTGTTTTTCACCCGCGTCCAGCAGACCGTCGATCCACGGCAGCAGTTTCTTCGCGCAGTGGTCAGTGTGCAGGATCACCGGCACGCCGTAGTGTTCAGCCATCTGATGAACGTGGTGCGCACCAGAGATAGCACCCAGAATAGCCGCCTGCTGGCCTTCGCCCTTGAAGCCTTTACCAGCGATAAACGCAGCACCGCCGTTAGAGAACTGAACGATAACCGGCGCTTTTACCTTCGCAGCGGTTTCCAGAACGGCGTTGATGGAGTCGGTACCTACGCAGTTAACGGCTGGCAGCGCAAAGTTGTTCTCTTTAGCAACCTGGAATACTTTCTGAACGTCATCACCGGTGATCACGCCTGGTTTTACGAAATCAAAAATTTTAGACATGGTGTAAATCCTGTATTTACAGAAAACGGGTCTGAAATCAGGCGGAGCGATCCGCCTGCTCAGGCATTACTTCTTAGCGCGCTCTTCGAGCATCGCTACGGCTGGCAGCACTTTGCCTTCCACGAATTCAAGGAACGCGCCGCCACCGGTGGAGATGTAGGAGATTTTGTCAGCGATGCCGAACAGGTCGATCGCTGCCAGGGTATCACCGCCACCTGCGATAGAGAACGCGTCGCTGTCCGCGATAGCGTTGGCTACGATCTCAGTCCCTTTACGGAAGTTCGGGAACTCAAAAACGCCAACCGGGCCGTTCCACAGAATAGTTTTGGCGTTTTTCAGGATTCCAGCCAGTTTCTCAGCGGATACATCGCCCAGGTCCAGAATCTGCTCTTCATCTTTAATGTCGCTAACAGATTTCAGGGTCGCAGTCGCGGTTTCAGAAAACTCAGTGGCAACGCGCACGTCAGTCGGGACCGGAATGTCGCAGGTCTGCAGCAGACGCTTCGCTTCGTCAACCAGGTCAGCTTCGTACAGGGATTTGCCCACGTTGTGGCCCTGCGCGGCAACGAAGGTGTTGGCGATGCCACCACCGACGATCAGCTGGTCAGCGATTTTTGACAGGGAGTCGAGCACGGTCAGCTTGGTGGAGACTTTAGAGCCGCCAACGATAGCCACCATCGGGCGAGCTGGCTCTTTCAGCGCTTTACCCAGCGCGTCCAGTTCCTCTGCCAGCAGCGGGCCTGCGCACGCCACGTCAGCAAACTTGCCTACGCCGTGGGTAGACGCCTGCGCACGGTGTGCCGTACCAAATGCGTCCATCACGAAGATGTCGCACAGGGCAGCATATTTTTTCGCCAGGGTTTCGTCGTCTTTCTTTTCGCCTTTGTTGAAGCGAACGTTTTCCAGAACGACCAGCTCACCCTCAGCCACTTCTACGCCGTCCAGGTAGTCTTTTACCAGACGTACCGGGCTAGAGAGTTTGTCTTTCAGGTAGTTAACAACCGGCAGCAGAGAGAATTCTTCGTTGTACTCGCCTTCGGTCGGACGACCCAGGTGAGAGGTGACCATCACTTTTGCGCCCTGTTTCAGGGCCAGTTCGATAGTCGGCAGGGAGGCGCGGATACGCGCATCGCTGGTTACTTTACCATCTTTAACCGGTACGTTCAGATCCGCACGGATAAAAACGCGTTTACCAGCTAGATCCAGATCGGTCATCTTAATTACAGACATGGTGAATCCTCTCGTTGATTCTTAAAGTTTTGCAGACGCAAGACGCGTCCTACCTAAAACCTTTCGCGGCCATCGCTAACGTCGTGTCGAGCATTCGGTTAGCGAAACCCCATTCATTATCACACCAGACCAGCGTTTTGATCAGATGTGCACCGCTGACCCGCGTCTGTGTGCCATCGACAATGGCACTGTGCGGATCGTGGTTAAAATCAGTTGAGACCAACGGTAATTCCGTATAGTCAACTATACCATGAAATGCTTCCCGTGACGCCTTTTGCAGCAACTGGTTGACTTCAAAGGCATTTACCGGGCTAACCACCGTCACGCTGAGGTCGATTGCCGTGACATTGATTGTCGGTACGCGTACGGCAATGGCTTCAAATTTATCGTTAAATTTTGGAAAGAAGCGCGTAATGCCAGCCGCAAGCTTGGTATCCACCGGAATGATCGACTGGCTGGCTGCACGCGTGCGCCGCAGATCCGGATGGTAAGCGTCAATGACCTGCTGATCGTGCATCGCCGAGTGGATGGTGGTGACCGTCCCCGACTCAATGCCAAAGGCATCATCAAGCAGTTTGATGACGGGAATAATGCAGTTTGTGGTGCAGGAGGCGTTAGATACAATGCGATCGCCCGGACGTAGATCGTCCTGATTGACGCCGAAGACCACGGTGGCGTCGAGATCGCTGCTGCCCGGATGGGAAAAGAGCACCTTTTTTGCGCCGGCGTTCAAATGTGCTTCACCGTGCTCTCGGTTACCGTACACGCCGGTACAGTCCAGCACCACGTCGACCTCAAGCTCGCGCCAGGGCAGCGCATCAATGGTTGGCTCGTGCAGGAGACGGATCGCGTCATGGCCGACAAATAGCTGCCCGCCCTCGTGATGAACACGCTGGCTAAAGCGGCCGTGGCTGGTGTCATACTTCAACAGATGCGCAATGCCTGCGTCATCCGCCAGCTCGTTAATGGCCACTACGGCGATCTCCGCCCGGCGTCCGGATTCGTATAAAGCACGAACCACGTTACGCCCGATGCGACCAAAGCCATTTATCGCGATGCGTAGGGTCATAAGTCTCCTGCAAAGCTATCCCTGAGTCGATGGCTGACAGAGTAATGCAGCGGCATAGTCAGGGAAACCTCGCCTGTCACAAACTGTGACTAAGTGGTTAAATGTCGAACGGAATTTCGACTGAAACGCTTCAGCTAGGGTAAGCGAAACGTGGAATAAAGGGAATCCGCTGCCGCAGGGTTAAACCAGTTATCTGATCTACGTCACACTTTACCGCAAACCGACGGCGGAATTATTCCATTGCCGGCATCCGTATTCCTTTATACGCAAATCAGCCTTCGGTCGCGGTCTTTTCCTGATATACATCATTAAAACGAATTGCTGTCGCTCTTATGATCGCTGCCACTTTGGCGTTTACGAGGCCTATGACCATGACCCCCGGCACTTCTCCATCCAGCGCACGCTTCTATGCCCTGCGTTTGCTTCCCGGCGATGAGCTGCTCACTGCCCTGCGTGCGTTTACCCAGCGTCACGCACTCCACGCCGCCTGGATTGCTGGCTGTACCGGCAGCCTGACGGACGTGGCGCTGCGCTTCGCCGCCCGCGACGAGACCACTTATCTGCATGGCACCTTCGAAGCGATCTCCCTCGGCGGCACGCTGGAGCTGGCCGGTGAGCATCTGCACCTCAGCGTGGCCGATGAGAATGGCGTGATGACCGGCGGGCACGTCATGCCTGGCTGTACGGTTCGCACCACCCTTGAACTGGTGATCGGCGAGCTGACCACCCTCGCCTTCAGCCGCCAGCCCTGTGCTGTTTCGGGCTATGACGAGCTGGTTATTAACGCACGCTAATTTTCCCAACCTCACGAGGTCGCTATGGCACGTCGCCAACTCGCCAGCCAGACGCTGGCACTGATCGTTATCTCTATCGCCATCAATATGATCGGTGGCCAGCTAATTAGCCTGCTGAAGCTGCCGATCTTTCTCGACTCTATCGGCACGCTGATGAGCGCACTGCTTCTGGGGCCGTTTATCGGCATGCTTACCGGCCTGCTGACCAATCTGCTCTGGGGGTTGCTCACCGATCCCATCGCCGCCGCCTTTGCCCCGGTGGCGATGGTAATTGGTCTGGTGGCCGGTTGGCTGGCCCGGCTGGGCTGGTTCCGTACCCTGCCGAAGGTGATCGTCAGCGGCATCATCATTACGCTCGCGGTCACGGTGGTGGCCGTACCGCTTCGTACCGCCCTGTTCGGCGGGGTTACCGGCAGCGGAGCCGATCTCTTTGTCGCCTGGATGCACTCTATGGGCCAGGATCTGCTTGAGTCCGTGGCGATCACCGTGCTCGGGGCCAACCTGGTGGATAAGATCCTCACGGCGATTGTGGTCTGGATCCTGCTCCGCCGGTTGCCGCTGCGCACCACGCGTCACTTCCCCACCATGGCCGCCGTGCGTTAAATGCACCCCTTTACGTCGCTCACGCTGTGGGGGCTCGCCGCACTCTCTACGCTGCTGATACCAGCAGGCGCGGCGCTTACCGCCTGGAGCACCGCCGCCTTTGCCAGCCTGCTCTTTTTTCGCGCCACCCGCAGGCGCGCACGCTACGTCGGCTGGCTGATGTTCTCTCTGGGTGCGGGGCTCTGGCTGGTGCACGGCGGCTGGCTGACAGAATGGCTTAGCGGGCAGCCGCGCGATCCCCGACGCTGGGCACAGGCCGTTACGCTCTGGCTGCGTATTCTGGCAGTCGTCTCGACCGCCCAGCTCTGGATGCACTGTGTGCCGGTCCGGCAGTTTATTCGCGCACTGTTTGCCAGCCGCCTACCGCCGGGTCTTGCTTACCTGCTTTCAGGCCCGCTGCTGATCGTCGAGCAGCTTAAACATCGGCTAGCCAGTATTCATGAAGCTCAGCGCGCCCGGGGCGTGCCGCTGGACGGACGCTGGTATCAACGGCTGCGGGCGATCCCGGCTCTGGTGCTGCCCCTGACCCAGGGTGCGCTTAACGATCTCGCCGTGCGCGGCGCGGCACTGGATATGCGGGCCTTTCGCCTGCATCGTACCCGCACCACGCTGTGGGCCCCGAGGGACAGCGCCCTTCAGCGTGCAGTGCGCTACGGCATGGTGGCACTGATGGTCGTGGAGGCTGGCGTATGGCTATGGTTACGTTAGAGCGCTTCTGCTATCAGCCACTGCACGCCAGCCCCGCCCTGCGAACATTCGATTTTCATTACGCGCTGCCCGGTATGGTGGCGATTATTGGTGGCAACGGCTGCGGGAAAAGTACCCTGGCGCAGCTGATGGCGGGCTGGTACCCGGACTTTCTTCCCGGCACCGTTAGCGGATCCGGCAGCCTGCTTGGGCAGCCGATTGGCACGCTTTCGCTTGCCGCGCAGGCGCAGACCATTCAGCTGGTGCAGCAGTCGCCCTATCTTCAGCTCTCAGGCTGTACTTTTAGCGTGGAAGAGGAGATTGCCTTTGGTCCAGAGAACCTCTGCCTGAGCGAGGAGGCGATCCTTGCTCGCATTGACGCGGCGCTGACCCTGACCGACTGCCAGCCGCTGCGCCACCGTCACCCGGCTACGCTCTCCGGCGGTGAGACGCAGCGCGTGGTGATTGCTTGTGCGCTGGCGATGCAGCCCAAAATCCTGCTGCTGGATGAGGCCTTCAGCCGCCTGACGCCCCAGGCTATGCAGCGCATGCTTGAACGGCTCGCAGAATGGGCCACGGCACAGCAGGCGCTGATCGTGCTGTTTGAACGCAGGCTTGAGCCGGTGCGTGCCCTCTGCCAGCAGGCCTGGCAGCTCACGACCGGGGGGCTGGAGCCGTTATGCTGAAAGTAGAACACATCGATTTTCGCTGGCCGAAGGCGGAACAGCGCTGTCTGCACGACGTGTCGCTCCACCTGACGCCAGGCGAGTTCGTGGCTCTGATTGGCGATAACGGCGCGGGTAAATCGACGCTGCTACGCATTATGGCCGGGCTGCTTGCTCCTGATGCGGGAAGCGTTTCGATCCAAAACCATGCCCTATCGCGCCTTAAGGCACAGGAGCGTGCAAGGCTTGCTGGCGTGCTGTTTCAGGAGGCGGAAAATCAGATCGTGCAGAGCGAAGTCTTTGCCGAGGTGGCGTATGGCCTGCGGTTGCAGAAGCTGCCCCAGGATGAGATCCAACGAAGAGTCAAAGAGGCGTTAACGCTGTGCCATCTTGAAGAGGTAGCCCTGGCGCATCCACTCGATCTCCACGTTGCCCAGCGCCGGATGGTCGCCGTGGCAAGCCTGGAGGCGCTGGCACCGCCGCTGCTGCTGCTTGATGAACCCAGCCGCGATTTTGACGATCGCTGGCTGGGTATATTCGAAAACTGGCTGGCACGCTGCCGCCAGCGTGGTACCACGGTGCTCGCCATCAGCCATGACTACGATTTTATCCGCCGTAACTTCCCGCGGATCGTGCGTCTTGCCGACGGCGGCATAGCCGAAGACCACTGTAGCCTGTAACTGCTCGTACGCCCGGCCAGCGCAACACCGCCGGGCATTAGCGGATTACAGTAGCGCTTTCGCCTTCGCCACCACGTTTTCCACGGTGAAGCCGAACTCTTCGAATAGCTGCTCTGCCGGAGCAGATTCACCGAAGGTGGTCATCCCGACGATAGCGCCGTTCAGGCCGGTGTACTTGAACCAGAAGTCGGCGATACCCGCTTCGATGGCAACACGGGCAGAAACGGCTTTCGGCAATACGGATTCACGGTACGCCGCATCCTGTTTATCGAACGCGTCGGTAGACGGCATGGAGACCACGCGCGCCTTCACACCTTCCGCAGTCAGCTGTTCCCATGCGGCAACAGCCAGCTCAACTTCAGAACCGGTGGCGATGAAAATCAGCTGTGGCTGACCGTCGCTGTCCTTCAGCACGTAGCCGCCGCGGGCGATGTCGGCCAGCTGCTGCTCGGTACGCTCCTGCTGAGCCAGGTTCTGACGAGAGAGGATCAGCGCGGTCGGGCCGTCGTGACGCTCTACGCCGTACTTCCACGCCACTGCAGACTCAACCTGGTCACACGGACGCCATGTGCTCATGTTCGGCGTCAGACGCAGGGAAGCCACCTGCTCTACCGGCTGGTGGGTCGGGCCATCTTCACCCAGACCGATGGAGTCGTGGGTGTAGACCAGCACCTGACGCTGCTTCATCAGCGCAGCCATACGCACCGCGTTACGGGCATATTCCACAAACATCAGGAAGGTGGAGGTGTACGGCACGAAACCGCCGTGCAGGCCGATACCGTTGGCAATGGCGGTCATGCCAAACTCACGCACGCCGTAGTGAATGTAGTTTCCTGCCGCATCTTCGTTAATGGCTTTAGAGCCAGACCAGATGGTCAGGTTAGACGGTGCCAGGTCAGCGGAGCCGCCGAGGAATTCCGGCAGCAGCGGGCCAAAGGCTTCGATGGCGTTCTGAGACGCTTTACGGCTGGCAATTTTGGACGGGTTAGCCTGCAGCTTAGCGATGAATTCATCTGCTTTCGCGCTGAAGTCAGCTGGCATGTCGCCTTTCATACGACGAGTAAACTCGGCGGCTTCCTGCGGGAAGGCGTTGGCATAGGCAGCGAACTTCTCGTTCCACGCGTTCTCTTTCGCGGTGCCCACTTCTTTCGCATCCCACTGAGCGTAGATGTCAGACGGAATAACAAACGGCTCGTGTTTCCAGCCCAGCTGCTCGCGGGTCAGAACGATTTCCGCGTCGCCCAGCGGTGCGCCGTGGGAGTCGTGGGTGCCCGCTTTGTTCGGGGAGCCGAAGCCGATGACGGTTTTGCACATCAGCAGGGACGGCTTGTCGGTAACGGACTGTGCTTCTTCAACGGCGCGTTTGATCGCGTCGGCATCGTGGCCATCTACGCCGCGCACTACGTGCCAGCCGTAAGCCTCAAAGCGTGCTGCAGTATCGTCGGTGAACCAGCCTTCAACGTGGCCGTCGATAGAGATGCCGTTGTCGTCATAGAACGCCACCAGCTTACCGAGCTTCAGGGTACCGGCCAGGGAGCACACTTCGTGAGAAATGCCTTCCATCATGCAGCCGTCGCCCATGAATGCGTAGGTGAAGTGGTCAACGATGTCGTGACCAGGACGGTTGAACTGCGCTGCCAGCGTTTTCTCGGCAATTGCCATGCCTACGGCGTTGGCAATGCCCTGGCCCAACGGACCGGTGGTGGTTTCAACGCCAGCGGTGTAGCCCACTTCCGGGTGGCCTGGGGTTTTTGAGTGCAGCTGGCGGAAGTTCTTCAGCTCTTCAATCGGCAGGTCATAGCCGGAGAGGTGCAGCAGGCTGTAAATCAGCATGGAGCCGTGGCCGTTGGAGAGCACAAAACGGTCGCGGTTGGCCCAGGCCGGGTTGGCCGGGTTGTGGTTCAGGAAATCACGCCACAGGACTTCGGCGATGTCTGCCATACCCATCGGGGCACCGGGGTGACCGGATTTGGCTTTCTGTACCGCGTCCATGCTCAGCGCACGAATAGCATTGGCAAGCTCTTTACGTGAGGACATTTTGACTCCAGATCGGACTGTTAAAGGCCATGCCCGTAGCGACTTGACTACAGCGCAATATGGGCTACGCCGGAAAAAAGTGCCAACAATGTAACCCAAGCGGCTAGCCATGTACATGGACCATCCTTTTGCCACTTCAGAAATCTCTGGAAGCCGCTCGCAGGTTGCGCAAACACTCGCCCACGGCTTGCTATTTTCTTTATACTCAGAGGAGGTTCCCGCCTCCCTGCGTCGGGAAGACCATTAAAATTATCAATATATTGATGCGGAAGATAACCAATGAAAATTCGGCAAGCATTGCTCGCTCTGGGTGTGGCAGCGGCATTAACCGGCTGTCAGAACATGGATTCAAACGGTTTATTAAGCTCGGGCGCTGAGGCATTCCAGGCCTATTCACTTTCGGATGCACAGGTAAAAGCGCTGAGCGACGAATCCTGTAAAGAGCTGGATAGCAAAGCAACGCTTGCGCCTGCCAACAGCCCCTATCGCCAGCGGCTGGCTAAGATCGCCTCTGCGCTGGGCGACAACATCAACGGCCAGGCGGTGAACTACAACGTCTATATCACCAAAGACGTTAACGCCTTTGCGATGGCCAACGGCTGTATCCGCGTTTACAGCGGACTGATGGATATGATGAATGACAACGAGGTCGAAGCGGTGATCGGCCACGAGATGGGCCACGTTGCGCTCGGTCACGTGAAACGCGGTATGCAGGTTGCGTTGGGCACCAACGCCGTACGCGTTGCCGCCGCCTCGGCGGGTGGCGTGGTGGGTAGCCTCTCCCAGTCGCAGCTCGGCGATCTTGGCGAGAAGCTGGTGAACGCACAGTTCTCCCAGCGCCAGGAGGCAGAAGCGGATGACTACTCCTACGATCTGCTGCGCAAGCGCGGCATCAATCCGTCAGGCTTAGCTACCAGCTTCGAGAAGCTGGCCCAGCAGGAAGCGGGCCGTCAAAGCACAATGTTTGACGATCACCCGGCCTCCGAGGCCCGTGCACAGCACATTCGCGAACGTATGGCGGCAGACGGGATTAAGTAAATCTCATCAGGCCGGGTAGCGGCTATGCCCTACCCGGCCTGAATCATTTACGCTTCTTTCTTAGCAGCCTGGATGTAGAGCATCTCTAACGCCAGGGTCGCTGCGGCCAGGGCCGTAATATCCGACTGGTCATACGCCGGGGCGACTTCAACCAGATCCATCCCCACGATATTCAGATCTTTCAGGCCGCGTACCAGCTTAATCGCGCGATCGGAGGTCAAGCCACCAATCACTGGCGTACCGGTACCCGGAGCAAAGGCCGGATCCAGACAGTCGATATCAAAGGTCAGATAGACCGGCATGTCGCCGACGATCTGCTTCACCTGAGCGATGATGTCGTCAACGGAACGATCGTTGACCTGGCAGGCGTCGAGCACGGTAAAACCGTTGTCTTTATCGAATTCGGTACGGATGCCGATCTGCACCGAGTGGTTCGGATCGATCAGGCCCTCTTTCGGCGCGGTATAGAACATGGTGCCGTGATCGAACTCGCAGCCGTTGGAGTAGGTGTCAGTGTGGGCATCGAAGTGCACCAGCGCCATCTTACCAAAGTGTTTTGCGTGGGCGCGCAGCAGAGGCAACGTGACAAAGTGGTCACCGCCAAAGGAGAGCATGCGCTTGCCAGCCGCCAGCAGACGCTCGGCGTGCGCCTGCAGCTTCTCGCTCATCTCCCGGGCATCACCGAAGGCGTAGACCAGGTCACCGCAGTCAACCACGTTCAGGCGCTCGCGCATGTCGAAGTCCCACGGGAAGCGGCAGTGCTCCCACGCCAGGTTGGTAGAAATCTGACGGATAGCGCCCGGGCCCTGACGGCTACCGGAGCGTCCGGACGTCGCCATATCAAACGGCACACCGGTAATAACCCAGTCAGCATCGCTGTCGTACGGCTGGAAGTTCAGCGGCAGGCGTAAAAAACCAAATGCGTTAGATACCAGAGAGTTATCGTATTGATGACCTAAGGTGCTCATATCTAAAACCTCATTGCGCAAAATTAGTCTAAAAAAATCCCCTCCGCGTCGATAGACCCGACGATGAGGGGATTCAGTAAAAAGATTACTCGTCTTCGAGATAGGTGTAGCCGTAAAGGCCCGCTTCGAACTCTTCGAGGAACTGCTGTTGCAGCGCATCGTCCAGCCCGGTCTGCTTCACCTGATCGCGGAAGTGGGTCAGCAGCGTGTTCGGATCGAGCTGCACGTACTCCAGCATATCCGCTACCGTATCCCCTTCGTCGGAGAGTTCTACCTCGACGCTGCCGTCCGGGAAGACAAAGACGTCAACCGCTTCGGTATCGCCAAACAGGTTGTGCATGTTGCCGAGGATCTCCTGGTATGCGCCCACCATAAAGAAGCCCAGCAGCGGCGGGTTGTCAGGATCGTACTCCGGCATCGGCATGGTGGTGGCGATCCCGTCCCCGTCTACGTAGTGATCGATAGCGCCATCGGAGTCGCAGGTGATGTCCAGCAGCACCGCACGACGCTCCGGGATCTGATCCAGCCCTTCCAGCGGCATCACCGGGAAGAGCTGGTCGATACCCCATGCATCCGGCATCGACTGGAACAGCGAGAAGTTGACGTACATTTTGTCCGCCATCCGCTCCTGCAGCTCATCGATAATCGGACGGTGCGCGCGGTTGCTCGGATCCAGCTGCTTCTGCACCTCGTGGCACATGTTCAGATAGAGCTGCTCTGCCCAGGCACGCTCCTGCAAACTGAATGTGCCAGAGGAGTAGCCGATATGGATATCGTGCAGATCCATCTGGCTATCGTGCAGCCACTCGCGCAGCGAACGGCGGGTGCCCGGCTCGTGCATCTCTTGCCAGGTCTCCCACATGCTTTGCAGAGCACGTGGCGCATTCTCAGCAGGCGGCGTCGCTTCGGTATATTCGTTGCGCTCTACGCCGATAATGTTCGACACCAGCACGGTATGGTGCGCGGTCACGGCGCGACCGGACTCGGTAATCACCGTCGGATGCGGCAGGCCGTTCTCCTCGCAGGCGTCGCCAATAGCCCAGATGATGTTATTCGCATACTCGTTCAGGCCGTAGTTGACCGAGCAGTCAGACTGGGAGCGGGTGCCTTCATAGTCCACGCCCAGGCCGCCGCCCACGTCAAAGCACTCGATATTCACGCCCAGCTTGTGCAGCTCAACGTAGAAACGGGCCGATTCACGTACGCCGGTGGCGATATCGCGAATGTTCGCCATCTGCGAACCGAGGTGGAAGTGCAGAAGCTGAATGCTGTCGAGGCGTCCGCGCTCGCGGAGGATCTCCACCAGCTGCAGCACCTGTGTAGCCGCAAGGCCAAATTTGGATTTTTCGCCACCGGAAGACTGCCACTTGCCAGAGCCCTGGGAGGCCAGACGCGCACGCACGCCGAGACGCGGTACCACGTTCAGACGCTCGGCCTCTTCCAGCACAATAGCCACTTCCGACATCTTCTCAATGACCAGATAGACCTTGTGGCCCATCTTCTCGCCGATCAGCGCCAGGCGAATGTACTCCCGGTCTTTATAGCCGTTACAGACAATAACGCTGCGGGTCATGCCGGCGTGCGCCAGGACCGCCATCAGCTCAGCCTTCGAACCGGCCTCCAGGCCAAGCGGCTCGCCGGAGTGGATCAGGGACTCAATGACGCGGCGGTGCTGGTTAACCTTAATCGGATAGACCAGAAAGTAGTCGCCTTTGTAGCCGTAGGACTCACGGGCGCGCTTGAACGCGGCGTTAATTGAGCGCAGACGGTGCTGTAGGATCTGCGGGAAGCAGAACAGCGCAGGCAGGCGTTGCCCCTGGGCCTCGCGGGCTTTCACCAGCTGAGCGAGGTCAACGCGCGCGTCCGGTACGTCAGGATCCGGGCAGACGGTGATGTGGCCCAGCTCGTTGACGTCGTAGTAGTTATTGCCCCACCAGGCAATATTGTATGTGCGCAGCATTTTACTGGCTTCCTGGGAGCTCATCGCTACCTCCTGCATGGAACGTAGTACACCCTGTTCGCCCGCTGACGAAGGCGAAACTGAAGAGATGTCGTCAGACATAGCGAACCTCAAATTGTATTAGTAAGTGTAAAACAGTTGACTACTATCGCGTTCCGTAGAGGCGATAACAACCCATAAACAGCCCGGTTATCCAGCGTATTATGCTGAAGCGTGGACCGTGCGACCGGTTTCTTGTTCATATCATTGTAAAACACGTATCCGAACTCTGTATGACAAGGTTCGGCGAAACCACGAGAAAACTCCTGAATTAACAAGAGCGCCCTTGTTCAGGTGTCACCAGACGTAACCGGCCCTGGAGTCCTGAGAAGCGCCGAAATGGGTATAACATCGGCAGGTTTGCAGAGTAGATTGGCGGGTAGCGGGAAATGCATGCACGCCAGAACGGCGCGGCAGATTTAGCGGCAAGCTAAGCAGTAAATTAAGCGATAAACAACGGTTCATTATTTGGTATCACCTCCACGCCAACCAGCTGGTTAGCGGCTGGTCAAGGCATACAAGCCGCGTGCGGCGTTTTATACCGATAACGGGGTGAAAAAGCAAAATAAAAAAGCCCCTTTTGCCGCGTGTGCAGAGAAAGTGACAGCATCATTTTCACCCATAGTGCGATGAATATCAAAAAATGCTGGAAACGGGGTCAAGAAGTGACCTAAAATAGCCGTCCAGATGTTAATCCATCCATACCGATTAACCCTCAGACTTCCTGTGCCACTAACCTGCACGCCTCATAAAGGCCCATACAGGCACGGCGTCTGAGCTAACAAAATTTCCCCCAGGGTGAAGAGAACATGGCAAAACACCTTTTTACGTCCGAGTCCGTTTCCGAAGGGCATCCCGACAAAATTGCTGACCAGATTTCTGACGCGGTTCTGGATGCAATTCTTGAACAGGATCCCAAAGCACGCGTGGCGTGTGAAACCTACGTTAAAACCGGCATGGTTTTAGTCGGCGGTGAGATCACTACCAGCGCATGGGTTGATATCGAAGAGATCACCCGTAACACCGTACGTGATATTGGCTATATCCACTCGGATATGGGCTTTGACGCGAACTCCTGTGCGGTGCTGAGCGCTATCGGTAAGCAGTCTCCAGACATCAACCAGGGCGTTGACCGTGCCGATCCGCTGGAACAGGGTGCAGGCGACCAGGGCCTGATGTTTGGCTATGCCACTAACGAAACCGACGTGCTGATGCCTGCGCCGATCACCTATGCGCACCGTCTGGTGCAGCGCCAGGCTGAAGTGCGTAAAAACGGTACCCTGCCGTGGCTGCGCCCGGATGCGAAGAGCCAGGTCACCTTCCAGTACGATGATGGCAAGATCGTTGGCATCGACGCGGTGGTACTCTCTACCCAGCACGCTGAAGATATCGACCAGAAATCGCTGCAGGAAGGCGTGATGGAAGAGATCATCAAGCCGATCCTGCCAGCAGAGTGGCTGAACACCTCAACTAAATTCTTTATCAACCCGACCGGCCGCTTTGTTATCGGTGGCCCGATGGGCGACTGCGGCCTGACCGGCCGTAAAATCATCGTGGATACCTACGGCGGCATGGCCCGTCATGGCGGCGGTGCATTCTCTGGTAAAGATCCGTCGAAGGTTGACCGCTCTGCGGCCTACGCAGCACGCTACGTAGCGAAAAACATCGTTGCTGCTGGCCTGGCGGACCGCTGTGAAATTCAGGTCTCCTACGCCATCGGCGTGGCCGAGCCGACCTCTATCATGGTGGAAACCTTCGGCACCGAGAAGATCGCCTCTGAGCAGCTGACTCTGCTGGTACGCGAGTTCTTCGACCTGCGTCCGTATGGTCTGATCCAGATGCTGGACCTGCTGCACCCGATCTACAAAGAGACGGCCGCTTATGGTCACTTTGGTCGTGAACACTTCCCATGGGAAAAAACCGACAAAGCTGCCGTACTGCGTGAGGCCGCTGGCCTGGAATAAGCCAGACGCGCCCCCTCTCTCCCTCAGGCCAGCCTCGCGCTGGCCTTTTTTATACCGCTCTATTGATAACGATTACACGCACTCATTGCGGGCCCATTTACCCATATTAGGCAAAATGCGCTTTGCAGCGTGTTTGTTACATTATATTTCGGTATAGTCTGACTCCCTTTACACAAGATTACGCTACTATTCATTAACTCTATGATTTGTCTTGTTACTTTCTGGTGACAATCTTTGAGCCTAGTGTAACCGATTACACTGGTGTGATTGAGTTCACATCTTTTTACGCAGCTCTACCCTAACCTTTATACCGTTAAAATTGATAACCCAACTGGAGGGCTATATGCCTGACAATAAAAAATCGGGGCGCTCAAACAAGGCAATGACTTTCTTTGTCTGTTTTCTCGCCGCGCTGGCTGGACTACTTTTCGGCCTTGATATCGGCGTTATTGCGGGCGCGCTGCCCTTTATCGCTGACGAGTTCCAAATTAGTTCACATATGCAAGAGTGGGTAGTGAGCTCCATGATGTTTGGTGCCGCTGTCGGTGCCGTCGGCAGCGGCTGGCTCTCCTTCAAGCTGGGCCGTAAAAAGAGCCTGATGATTGGCGCGATCCTCTTTGTGCTCGGCTCGCTCTTCTCAGCGGCTGCGCCCAACGTTGAAGTGCTGATCCTCTCCCGCGTACTGCTGGGACTGGCAGTCGGCGTGGCTTCCTACACCGCTCCGCTCTATCTCTCTGAAATCGCCCCGGAGAAGATCCGCGGCAGTATGATTTCGATGTACCAGCTGATGATCACCATCGGTATCCTGGGTGCCTACCTCTCTGATACCGCCTTTAGCTACAGCGGCGCATGGCGCTGGATGCTCGGCGTGATCATCATTCCGGCCATTCTGCTGTTAATTGGCGTCTTCTTCCTGCCGGACAGCCCGCGCTGGTTTGCCGCCAAACGTCGCTTCCACGACGCCGAGCGCGTGCTGCTGCGTCTACGCGATACCAGCGCCGAAGCCAAACACGAGCTGGATGAGATCCGCGAAAGCTTAAAGGTAAAACAGAGCGGCTGGGCGCTGTTTAAAGAGAACAGCAACTTCCGTCGCGCGGTATTCCTTGGCGTGCTGTTGCAGGTGATGCAGCAGTTCACCGGGATGAACGTCATCATGTATTACGCGCCGAAGATCTTTGAGCTGGCGGGTTATACCAATACCACCGAGCAGATGTGGGGTACGGTTATCGTTGGCCTGACCAACGTGCTGGCGACCTTTATCGCTATCGGACTGGTGGACCGCTGGGGCCGTAAGCCAACGCTGGTACTGGGCTTCCTGGTGATGGCTGCCGGTATGGGTATCCTGGGCACCATGATGCACATCGGTATTCACTCGCCTACGGCGCAGTACTTTGCCGTCGCGATGCTGCTGATGTTTATCATTGGTTTCGCCATGAGCGCCGGTCCGCTGATCTGGGTACTGTGCTCTGAGATCCAGCCGCTGAAAGGGCGTGATTTCGGTATCACCTGCTCTACCGCGACCAACTGGATTGCCAATATGATCGTCGGCGCGACCTTCCTGACCATGCTTAACTCGCTGGGCAACGCCAACACCTTCTGGGTCTATGGTGGACTGAACGTACTGTTCATTATCCTGACCCTGTGGCTGGTACCGGAAACCAAGCACGTCTCGCTGGAGCACATCGAGCGTAACTTGATGAAAGGACGTAAGCTGCGCGAGATTGGCGCAAGCAACTAACCTGATGAGCTTCCTCTCGCCTGAGAGGAAGCTTTTTTACCTCACCCGCTGTTATTAACTTCCCCGATACGTTGAGTAGCCATACGGGCTTAACAGCAACGGAACGTGGTAGTGCTCATCTGTTTTGCTGATGTGAAATTCAACCGGGATCTCCGGGAAAAAACTCTCCTGCTTTTTGCTGTCAAACCAGGGCTTGGTTTTAAACGTCACGCGGTAATCACCCGGTTTCGCTTCCTGCTCCGGCCATAGCGCTTTAATTCGACCATCTTTGTCGGTATAGCCGCTATTGAGCTTTTGCCACCCGTCGCCGTTTTTCTGCTCCAGCACCACCTCAACGTTAGAGGCGGGTTTACCGCTTTGCTCATCGAGAATGTGCACGCTCAAAATATTGTTGGCCGCTGCCATTGCAAGAGGGGATGCGGAAATAACAGCGAGCAGCGCTGCGCTCAGGATATACTTTTTCATGTGTTGCTCCAGTTCAAGTAGGTACCTGAAATGTATATGACTCGCGCGCGGTTAACCTGACAGCAGGATTACATTTCCGTCATCTTTGATGATATTTTTACCCCCTGCCTGCCGCTTATGACATAGTGAATCCATGAAGATTCTACTTATTGAAGATAATCAAAAAACCAGCGACTGGGTCAGTCAGGGACTGACCGAGGCGGGGTATGTCGTGGATACGGTAAGCGACGGCAGAGATGGGTTACGCCTCGCGCTCCATGAACCCTATTCGCTGATTATTCTGGATATTATGCTGCCGGGCCTGGATGGCTGGCAGGTTCTTAAAGCGATAAGAACGGCGCATCAAACACCGGTTATTTGCCTTACCGCGCGGGATGCGGTCGAAGACAGAGTCAAAGGGCTGGAGTTGGGAGCCAATGATTATCTGGTTAAGCCCTTCTCCTTTGCTGAGCTGTTAGCCAGGGTGCGTGCCCAGCTGCGAAATAATCCCGTTGCCCATACACATTTGAAATCAAACGGGCTGGAGATGGATTCTGTTAAGCAAAGCGTCTCCCGCGATGGAAAAACGATCGTGCTAACCCGCAAGGAGTTTCTCCTGCTATGGCTGCTGGTCTCCAGGGCTGGCGAAATTATTCCCCGCGCGGTGATTGCCAGCGAGGTATGGGGAATTAATTTTGACAGTGAAACCAACACGGTTGATGTCGCGATTCGCCGTCTGCGAGCAAAAGTTGACGATCCGTTTACGACTAAATTGATCGGCACCGTCAGAGGTATGGGCTATAGATTCGGGGCAGATGAAAACAGTGAAACCTGAATTATCAATGACGTTACGCCTGACGCTGTCATTTGTGTTGGTGATGGCGTTGGCCTGCACCGGCGTAAGCTGGACGTTATATCGGGCGCTAAGCCACGAATTAACGTGGCGGGATGATATCACGCTGGTTAACCGCGCCGAGCAGATCAGGCAGCTGTTATTGGATGGTGCCAAAGCAGAGAATCTACCGCTCTATTTTAACCGGATGATGGATACCCGTCAGGATATTCTGCTCATCCACTCCCCCGACGCGCGGAGTATCTCCGTCAATCATACGGGCGTGGATCCGTCCCTGCTGGACGCCTTACCCTCGCTGAACAAGCCTGATTTGGAGACGATCGCCAAACGCGATATCGCCGGCACGCAGCTTTCAGCGGTGCGGATCGCCGCGCTCAGCTATGACCAGCCCGTGACCATTACCGTCGCCAGGTTGTCGTCAGAGCGCCAATATATGCTTGAACAGTATCGCGATAACAGCATCATGATTTGCATTATCGCTATTCTGCTCTGCTCTGCGCTAAGCCCGCTCTTGATCAGGAATGGTCTGAAAGCCATTCACGCGCTGAGCCGGTTAACGGCGAATATAGACAGTCGCGGACTTAGCCAGCCTCTGGATGAAAAAACCCTGCCCATTGAACTGAAACCCTTAGGTAGCGCGTTAAATATTATGCGTCAGAAGCTGGATGATGATTTTACCCGGCTCAATCAGTTTGCTGACGATCTGGCCCATGAATTACGTACGCCGGTTAATATTCTCCTTGGACATAACCAGGTCGTCCTGAACAAAGAGCGCACCATTGATGAGTATCAGCAGGCGCTGGCGAATAATATTGAAGAGCTGGAGGGGCTTTCCCGCTTAACTGAAAATATTCTTTTCCTTGCCCGCGCCGAGCATAATAATATCCTGCTCAAAAAAGAGGCGGTTTCGCCTGCTGAGGCGATAGGTAATCTGATCGATTTCCTGGAGTATGAGGCCGACGAAAAAAATATCACTTTCGCCACCGCATGCGAGGGCACGCTTCAGGCCGACCGGATCCTACTCCAGCGCGTACTGTTAAACCTGCTCAGCAATGCGGTAAGGTACTCCCCGGAAAATGCGCTGATCCACATAAATACGTGGATGAAAAACGGTGAAACGGTTGTTGAAGTGATTAATCCAGGCGCCGAGCTGGAAGCGCCCGACAAGCTATTTAATCGTTTCTGGCGAGGCGATAACGCCCGCCACTCCTCCGGCTACGGGTTGGGGTTATCCATGGTGAAAGCGATTATGGAGTTGCACGGAGGCTCAGCAGACTACCGCTTTGCCGATGGAGAGCATATCTTCTCCCTGCGTTTTCCTGCCTGAGCAGCGGGTGCTGTTGCAGCCGCTTTTTTTAGCGATTATCCTCTGACGTTATGAAAACACCCCGCATCCCCATCGCCCTCCAGCAGGCTGTTATGCGCAGCCTGCGGGACAAGCTTGCCCAGGCCAACCGCTACCTTGAACGTCACTATCCAGAACCCACGCTGGTCTATCAGCAGCGCGGCGCGGCGGCGGGTACGGCCTGGCTTGCCAGCTATGAGATCCGCCTGAATCCGGTGCTGCTGCTGGAGAACCAGCAGGCGTTTATTGATGAAGTTGTCCCGCACGAGCTGGCACACCTGCTGGTGTGGAAGCATTTTGGCCGCGTTGCGCCGCACGGCAAAGAGTGGAAGTGGATGATGGAGAGCGTGCTCGGCGTCCCCGCCCGCCGCACCCATCAGTTTGAGCTGGCCTCGGTACAGCGTAATACGTGGCCCTACCGCTGCGCCTGCCAGCAGCATCAGCTGACCGTGCGCCGCCATAACCGCATTCTGCGCGGCGAAGCGGTCTACCGCTGCGTCCACTGCGGCGAGCCGCTGGTTGCCGAACCGGCCTCAGCCTGAACAAGCAAACGCTTTTGTGAACTGACTGATTGCATCTGAGAACCGCATTCGCTAGGGTGCGACGATCTTATGCAATGGAGTTTGTCATGTCCCGCCCCTATCTTCTCACCCTTACCCTGCTGGCAGCGAGCCTCTCCCACTCTGCGCTGGCTGAGGGTATTCACAGTTTCGCCCAGGCCAAGGCGGCAGGCGTAAAAATCAACGCCGACGCACCGGGGGACTTCTACTGCGGCTGCACCATTATCTGGCAAGGCAAGAAAGGCGTGGTCGATCTCGCCTCCTGCGGCTATAAGGTGCGTAAAAATGCCAACCGCGCCAGCCGTATTGAGTGGGAGCACGTTGTGCCCGCCTGGCAGTTCGGCCACCAGCGCCAGTGCTGGCAGGACGGCGGACGTAAAAACTGTGCGAAAGATCCGGTCTATCGCCAGATGGAGAGCGACATGCATAACCTGCAGCCCGCCGTCGGCGAGGTCAACGGCGATCGCGGCAACTTTATGTATAGCCAGTGGAACGGCGGCGAGGGGCAGTACGGTCAGTGCGACATGAAGGTCGACTTCAAAGCGAAGCTAGCTGAACCGCCTGCCCGTGCTCGCGGGGCCATTGCCCGCATCTACTTCTATATGCGCGATCGCTATTCGCTTTCTCTCTCACGCCAGCAAACGCAGCTGTTTGAGGCCTGGAACAAGATCTATCCGGTTACCCCCTGGGAGTGCGAGCGCGACAGGCGAATCAACAAGGTGCAGGGTAATGCAAATCCTTACGTGCAGCGCGCTTGTCAGGGGTGAAAGAGCTAACCTACACTAGCGGCATCTTGTTAACCGTGCGGCAGCCTTGCCGCACTCTCTATCCCGGACGATGTTTTCATGCGTAAACCCCGCATTTATCACCCTGAACCCCTTACCGTTGGCCAGCAGGTTGCGTTAAGCGACGATGCGGCCAATCACGTCGGTCGCGTGCTGCGCATGGGCGCAGGCCAGCCTCTGCAGCTCTTTGACGGCAGCAATCAGCTTTTTGAGGCGGAGATCGTGCGCGCCGATAAGAAAAACGTAGTGGTGAGCCTGATCGCCGGTGAAACCGACGATCGCGAGTCGCCGCTGCATATTCATCTCGGCCAGGTGATGTCCCGGGGCGAAAAGATGGAATTTACCATCCAGAAATCGATCGAACTGGGAGTAAGCCTCATTACGCCACTTTTTTCTGAGCGCTGCGGGGTTAAACTGGATCCTGAACGCCTGAACAAGAAGATCCAGCAGTGGCAGAAAATTGCTATTGCTGCCTGTGAGCAGTGTGGTCGCAACCGGATCCCAGAGATACGTCCGGCTATGGATCTGGAAGCCTGGTGTGCCGAGCCTGATGAGGGGCTAAAGCTGAATCTGCATCCGCGCGCCAGCGCCAGCATCAATACGCTGCCGCTGCCGGTTGAGCGCGTGCGGCTGCTGATTGGCCCGGAAGGCGGCCTGACGGCGAACGAGATCGCCATGACCGCAGACTATCAGTTTACTGATATCCTGTTAGGACCACGCGTTTTGCGTACTGAAACCACCGCGCTCACCGCCATTACCGCACTTCAGGTGCGTTTCGGTGATTTGGGGTAAGACTGGCTACAGGTTTAAACGGAGAAAGCGAATGATTAAGCTCGGCATTGTGATGGATCCCATCGCAAGCATTAACATCAAGAAAGACTCCAGCTTTGCCATGCTGCTGGAAGCCCAGCGTCGTGGCTATGAGCTGCACTATATGGAGATGGCGGATCTCTACCTGATTAACGGCCAGGCCCGGGCCCGCACGCGCACTCTGAGCGTAGAGCAGAACTATGACCAGTGGTACACGTTCAACGGCGAGCAGGATATCGAGCTGGCCGACCTTGACGTCGTGCTGATGCGTAAGGATCCGCCGTTTGACACCGAATTCGTCTACGCGACCTATATTCTGGAGCGCGCGGAAGAGAAAGGTACGCTGATCGTCAACAAGCCGCAGAGCCTGCGCGACTGCAACGAGAAGCTGTTCACCGCCTGGTTCCCGGAGCTGACCCCGGAAACGCTGGTGACCCGCAACAAGGCGCAGCTTAAGGCCTTCTGGCAGAAGCACAGCGACATCATTCTGAAACCGCTGGACGGCATGGGCGGCGCGTCGATTTTCCGCGTGAAAGAGGGCGATCCCAACCTCGGCGTGATTACCGAAACGCTGACCGAGCACGGCACCCGCTACTGCATGGCGCAAAACTATCTGCCGGCGATCAAAGACGGCGACAAGCGCGTGCTGGTTGTTGACGGCGAACCCGTTCCCTACTGCCTGGCGCGTATTCCCCAGGGCGGTGAAACCCGTGGCAACCTGGCCGCCGGAGGGCGTGGTGAACCGCGTCCGCTCAGCGACAGCGACTGGGATATCGCCCGCCGCGTCGCCCCTACCCTGAAGGCGAAAGGACTGATCTTTGTCGGTCTCGATATCATCGGCGATCGCCTGACGGAGATTAACGTCACCAGCCCGACCTGCATTCGTGAAATCGAAGCAGAGTTCCCGGTCTCCATTACCGGTATGCTGATGGACGCGATTGAAAAGCGTCTCGGCAACTAAATTCAGCCCGCCCGTAACGGCCTGTTTGCAGGTGAAAGACCCGGATTTGCGATCCGCAGGGATAGCAAAGCGGGTGCTTTCACCGCATACTGGGTGCTTGTTGCTTTTTGAACCAGGAACAGAACCTCTGACAATGAATTTACAGCATCACTTTCTGATTGCCATGCCTGCTCTCCAGGATCCCTTCTTCCGCCGTGCCGTGGTCTATATCTGCGAATATAACGAAGATGGCGCGATGGGGATCATCATCAATAAGCCGCTGGAGAACCTGAAGGTCGAAGGGGTACTGGACAAGCTCAAAATCAAGCCCGAAGGGCGTAATCCGGCGATCCGTCTGGATAAACCGGTGCTGCTTGGCGGCCCGCTGGCAGAAGATCGCGGCTTTATCCTGCATACGCCGCCGGCAAAATTTTCCTCAAGTATTCGCATCTCGGATAACACGGTGATCACTACCTCCCGGGACGTGCTGGAGACGCTCGGCACCGACGAGCAGCCCGCCGACGTGCTGGTGGCCCTCGGCTACTCCTCGTGGGAGAAGGGCCAGCTTGAGCAGGAGATCCTCGACAACGCCTGGCTCACCGCTCCGGCCGACCAGAATATCCTGTTCAAAACGCCGATCGCCGACCGCTGGCGCGATGCGGCAAAGCTGATCGGCATTGATATCTCCACCATGCCCGGCGTGGCGGGACACGCCTGATGAGCGGGACTCTGTTAGCCTTTGATTTCGGCACCAAAAGCATCGGCGTGGCCATTGGTCAGCGCATTACCGGCACCGCCCGTCCGCTAACGGCGCTGAAGGCGCAAAACGGTACCCCGGACTGGAACCTGATTGAGCGTCTGCTGAAAGAGTGGCAGCCGGATGAGGTGGTGGTCGGCCTGCCGCTCAATATGGACGGCAGCGAACAGCTCTTGACCGCCCGTGCGCGCAACTTTGCCAATAAGATCCACGGCCGCTTCGGGGTCCGCGTTGCCCTGCACGACGAGCGCCTGAGCACCGTTGAGGCACGTTCAGGACTCTTCGCCCATGGTGGCTTCCGGGCGCTGAACAAAGGCAGCGTTGACTCCGCCTCGGCGGTGATCATCCTCGAAAGCTACTTCGAACAGCACGTCTGATCTCAGCCCTTCTCTACCAGCCGCCCGGCGGCAACCCGCTGCTGGCGGCTCTGGCTGAAGGTCTGCATCCCCGCCTGCTGTCCGGTCTGCATCAGGCCCGGAAGCTGGTGGGTTTTGCCATCGCGGATCAGGTTCGCCACCGCCGGGGTGTTAACCAACAGCTCAAACAGCGCCACGCGTCCGCCCTGCTTATCGGCCTCCAGCTTTTGCGCCAGCACCGCCTGCAGGCTGCCCGCCAGCTGGCTACGTACCCAGGCTTTCTCCTCCGCCGGGAAGATATCGATCAGCCGCTCTACCGCCTGGGCCGCCCCCCGGGTGTGCAGCGTAGCCAACACCAGATGCCCGGTTTCAGCGGCGGTCAGCGCCAGACGAATGGTCTCGCTGTCCCGCAGCTCGCCGATTAAAATGACATCCGGATCTTCACGCAGCGCGGCGCGCAGGCCGTCGGCAAACGACGGACAGTGCTGGCCTATCTCCCGCTGCTCGATCAGGCACTGCGCCCCCTGATGAACAAACTCCACCGGATCCTCCAGGATCAGGATATGCCCTGCCAGGCGGTGGTTGAGATAGTCGACCATCGCCGCAAGGGTCGTGGATTTACCGCTGCCGGTTGCGCCGGTGACCAGCACCAGCCCGCTGTCACAGGCCAGGATCTGCTCCAGCGCCGGCGGCGTATCCAAAGCATAGAGCTTTGGACACGTAGTGGGCAGCAGGCGCAGCGCCAGGGAAATACCGTGATGGTGCATAAAGGCGCTGGCCCGCAGCCGCTGCTGGCTCGCCAGCGCAAGGGCAAAGTCTACCTGCCGGTTGGCCCACCACTCCCCCTGCTGCTCGTCCGTCAGGGTGTCGCGGAGGATCGCCTCGATATCCGGCGGCGGAAACGGGGCGTCTTCGAGCTTACCCTGCCTGCGCCAGCGCGGCGGCCAGGCGCTGCACAGGTGTAGATCCGAAACGTTATGCTTTACACTAAGAGCCACTATGTCTTCCATATCCATGATTAAACCTCCGGAAAAGATGAACGATATCGCGCATAACCTGGCACAGGTCCGGGACAAAATCTCAGCCGCTGCGCTGCGCTGCGGCCGTGCTTCAGAAGATGTTGCTCTGCTTGCAGTCAGCAAAACCAAACCTGCGAGCGCCGTCGCAGAGGCTATCGACGCCGGGCAGCGCGCGTTTGGTGAAAACTATGTTCAGGAGGGGGTGGATAAAATTCGCCACTTCCAGGAGCAGGGCGTAACGGAGCTGCAATGGCACTTTATTGGTCCCTTGCAGTCCAACAAAAGCCGCCTGGTGGCAGAGCATTTTGACTGGTGCCATACCGTCGATCGCCTGCGTATCGCCAGCCGTCTGAGCGACCAGCGACCCGCAGGAATGCCGCCGCTTAACATCCTGATTCAAATCAATATTAGCGATGAGGAGAGCAAGTCCGGTATTCCTCTTGCCGAGCTGGATGATCTCGCCGCCCAGGTCGCTGAACTGCCGGGCGTCTGCCTGCGCGGGCTGATGGCAATCCCCGCCCCTGTGTCAAATTATGAAAGGCAGTTTGCGGTGGCACAGCAAATGGCTGTAGCATTTGACGCGCTTAAATTGCGCTACCCAACGGTAGATACGCTCTCTCTGGGGATGAGCGACGATATGGAAGCCGCCATCGCGGCGGGCAGCACCCTGGTACGCATCGGCACCGCCATATTTGGTGCCCGTGACTATACAAAAAATTAAGGAAAACTGAGGAACGCCATGAAGACGTTGACTTTCCTGCTCTCAACGGTAATTGAGCTTTATACGATGGTGCTGCTGTTACGGGTCTGGATGCAGTGGGCCCGCGTAGATTTTTATAACCCATTCTCACAGTTTATTGTGAAGATCACCCAGCCGGTGGTAGGGCCGCTGCGCCGCATTATCCCGGCGATGGGCCCCCTCGACAGCGCCTCGTTGCTGCTGACGTTTGTGCTGTGCGTGCTTAAGGCTATCGTGCTGTTTATGGTGGTGACCTTCCAGCCGATTATCTGGATTGCTGCCGTACTGATCCTGCTGAAAACCATCGGCCAGCTGATCTTCTGGGTGCTGCTGCTGATGGCCATCATGAGCTGGGTCAGCCAGGGCCGTAGCCCGGTTGAGTTTGTGCTGATGCAGCTCGCCGAGCCGCTGCTACGCCCTATCCGCCGACTGCTGCCGTCCATGGGCGGGATCGACTTCTCGCCGATGATCCTGGTGCTGCTGCTCTATGTCATCAACATGGGCATTGCCGAGCTGCTGCAGGGCACCGGAAATATGCTGCTGCCGGGACTGTGGATGGCGCTGTAAGCGCCAGCGGTCGCGGCTTACACGAATCAGGATGTAACTATGCAAAAAGTTGTTCTTGCCACCGGTAACGCCGGTAAAGTGCGCGAGCTGGCCTCGCTGCTCAACGATTTTGGTCTCGACGTGGTGGCGCAAACCGAGCTGGGCGTGGAGTCCGCCGACGAAACCGGCCTGACCTTTATCGAGAATGCCATCATTAAAGCGCGTCATGCTGCGCAGGTTACCGGCCTGCCGTCGATTGCCGACGACTCCGGGCTGGCGGTTGACGCCCTCGGTGGCGCGCCGGGGATCTACTCCGCGCGCTTTGCCGGAGCAGACGCCAGCGACCAACAAAATCTGGAGAAGCTGCTGGTCGAGCTGCAGGACGTGCCGGACGGCGAGCGTCAGGCCCAGTTCCACTGCGTGCTGGTCTATATGCGCCACGCTGACGATCCGACCCCGCTGGTATGCCACGGCAGCTGGCAGGGCACCATCGCCCGTGCGCCTGCGGGTAGCGGCGGCTTTGGCTACGATCCTATCTTCGTTGTGCCAGAGGCAGGTAAAACTGCTGCCGAGCTGAGCGCTGACGAGAAGCGCGCCGTCTCCCACCGGGGACAGGCGCTGAAACTGTTACTGGAAGCCCTGCGTAATGGCTGATTTGCCACCTCTGAGCCTTTACATTCATATCCCCTGGTGCGTGCAGAAGTGTCCCTACTGCGACTTCAACTCGCACGCGCTAAAGGGCGAAGTTCCCCATGACGACTACGTTCAGCATCTGCTGAGCGATCTCGACGCCGATGCGCCCTGGGCGCAGGAGCGTGAGGTGAAGACGATCTTTATCGGCGGCGGGACGCCGAGCCTGCTCTCAGGCCCGGCAATGCAGACACTGCTCGACGGCGTGCGAGCGCGTCTTACTCTGGCCGCTGACGCCGAGATCACCATGGAGGCCAACCCCGGTACGGTAGAGGCCGACCGCTTTGTCGACTACCAGCGGGCGGGCGTTAACCGCATCTCCATCGGTGTGCAGAGCTTTAGCGAAGCCAAGCTGACGCGGCTGGGGCGTATCCACGGTCCGGAAGAGGCGAAGCGCGCTGCCCGGCTGGCAACGGGTCTGGGGCTGCGTAGTTTTAACCTCGATCTGATGCATGGCCTGCCGGATCAGACGCTGGACGAGGCGCTGGACGATCTGCGTCAGGCTATCGATCTGAACCCGCCGCATCTCTCCTGGTATCAGTTGACCATTGAGCCGGGCACGCTGTTTGGCTCCCGGCCACCGGTGCTGCCAGATGACGATTCGCTGTGGGAGATCTTCGAGCAAGGACACCAGCTGCTGACGGCGGCAGGCTATCAGCAGTATGAGACCTCGGCCTATGCGAAGCCGGGCTACCAGTGTCAGCATAACCTGAACTACTGGCGCTTCGGGGACTATCTCGGTATTGGCTGCGGCGCACACGGCAAGGTGACCTTCCCGGATGGGCGGATCCTGCGCACCGCCAAAACGCGCCATCCGCGGGGTTATATGCAGGGAACCTATCGCGACCGGCAGCATGAAGTCGAGACCGCCGACAAGCCGTTTGAGTTCTTTATGAACCGCTTCCGTCTGCTGGAGGCTGCGCCACGGGCGGAGTTTACCCGCTATACCGGGCTGGATGAGTCTGCGATCCGCCCGCAGATCGAACGTGCCCTGGCGCTCAACTACGTAACCGAGTCCGCTGAGGCGTGGCAAATAACAGAGCACGGCAAGCTGTTTTTGAACTCGCTGCTGGAGCTGTTTCTCGCTGAATAGCCTGTGTGAGCTCGTACTGACATCAGCACGAGCTCACCGGCGGGCCGGATTACTTAAAACCCTTCTGCTCTTTGATCAGCTCGTACGCTTTCTGAATATCCTGCGCTTTCTGCTTCGCAACTTCCATCATCTCCGGCGGCAGCCCTTTTGCCACCAGCTTATCCGGATGGTGCTCGCTCATCAACTTGCGGTAGGCGCGCTTGATGGTGGTAGCGTCATCGGTGGGCTTCACGCCCAGCACGTTGCAGGCATCCTCGAGGGTCGGCCCGCGTTGAGCCTGCTGCCAGCCGCCGTTTGACTGCTGCTGTCCGTTAAAGCCGCCGCCAAACTGCGCCCCACCCTGCATCATGCGCAGGAACTGGTCGAACTGAACGCGGGAGATCCCCAGCTCCTCGGCAATGACGTACAGCACCGCACGTTCGTTCGGATGCAGCGAGCCGTCAGCAAACGCCGCCTGGATCTGAATTTCCAGAAACATCCTAATCAGATCGAAGCGGCCAAAACAGACGCTGCGGAACTGACGCATCTTTTCCCGCAGCGGATAGTTATCGGTTTTGCCGACGCGAAACGCCTGCTGGGCTAAGGCACGTGAATCGCCGTGCAGGTTGAGCCGGTCCATAAACAGGCTCGCCACCTGAATATCCGCCTCGGTAACGCGCCCCTTGGATTTGGTTAGATGCCCCATCACCTCAAAGGTGGTGGCGAAAAAGAGCGTCTGACGCTCGCGCTGGTTGGCAAAAAACGCCATTTTACGGCCGCGCGCCTTGTCAAACATGTGCCCAATGAGTAAGCCGAGGACCACGCCCCAGAAACCGCCGCCCATCATTAATGCGATGGCGACGCCAATCACTTTTCCCCAATACTGCATATACTCCCCAAATGGTCATGCCGTCGGCTAAGATTTGCATTATCATACCCGTCATTCTATGCCGTGCACAGGCACAGCCTTCTCTACCAGGCTCGAAAGCGGGCAGGATTAACACTAGCGCTGTGCAGGTGAGTAAGTTAGTCTCTGAGCGCTTGCAAGCTGAAAAGCCACTGATGACGGAACAACAAATACAACGTATGAAAAAACGTATTCCCACCCTTCTGGCCACAATGATTGGCTCAGCCCTGTACAGTCAACAGGGGCTGGCAGCCGATCTCGCCTCGCAATGTCTGCTGGGCGTCCCGAGCTATAACCGTCCTCTGGTAGAGGGCGAAACTAATAAGCTGCCCGTCACCATTAACGCCGATAACGCAAAGGGTGACTATCCTGAAGATGCCGTATTTACCGGCAACGTGGATGTTCAACAGGGTAATAGCCGTCTGCAGGCGGACGAGATGCAGCTTCACCAGCAGCAGCCGGAGGGCCAGACCGCGCCGGTCCGTACCGTCGATGCGCTGGGCAACGTGCACTATGATGATAACCAGGTGATCCTGAAAGGGCCAAAAGCCTGGGCTAACCTGAACACCAAAGATACCAACGTCTGGAACGGCGACTACCAGCTGGTCGGACGCCAGGGCCGCGGTACCGCTGACCTGATGAAGCAGCGCGGTGAGAACCGCTATACCATTCTGGATAACGGGACCTTTACCTCCTGCCTGCCGGGGTCGAACACCTGGAGCGTGGTGGGTAGCGAAGTGATCCAGGATCGCGAGGAGCAGGTCGCCGAGATCTGGAACGCGCGCTTTAAGCTGGGCCCGGTGCCGGTGTTCTACAGTCCCTATCTGCAGCTGCCGATTGGCGACAAGCGCCGCTCTGGCTTCCTGATCCCGAACGCCAGATACAGCTCGAAGAACTACTTTGAGTTTACGCTGCCGTACTACTGGAACATTGCGCCGAACTTCGATGCCACCATTACGCCGCACTATATGGACAAACGCGGCAGCATTCAGTGGCAGAACGAATTCCGCTATCTGACCCAGGCGGGCGCAGGCCTGATGGAGTTTGACTACCTGCCGTCAGATGATGTCTTCAAAGAGGACTATCCTACCGAGTCCGATAAGCACCGCTGGCTCTTCTACTGGCAGCATGCTGGCGTCATGGATCAGGTATGGCGCTTCAATATCGACTATACCAAGGTCAGCGATCCGTACTACTTCAACGATTTTACGTCGACCTACGGCTCCAGCACCGACGGCTACGCCACGCAGAAATTCAGCGTCGGCTACGCGGTGGATAACTTTGACGCCACGGTTACGAACAAACAGTTCCAGGTCTTTGACGCCGAACACAGCAACTCCTACGCCGCTCAGCCGCAGCTGGATGTTAACTACTATCAAAACGACGTCGGGCCGTTTGATACCCGTATCTACGGTCAGGCGGTGCACTTCTCCAATACCAATTCGGATCTGCCGGAAGCCACCCGTCTGCACCTGGAGCCGACGATCAACCTGCCACTCTCTAACCGCTGGGGCAGCCTGAACACCGAAGCGAAACTGTTGGCGACCCACTATCAGCAGACTAACCTCGACTACTATAACCAGACCAACAATGCTGATTTAAAGGATTCCGTCAACCGCGTCATGCCGCAGTTTAAGGTGGACGGTAAGCTGATCTTTGAGCGCGATATGAACTGGCTTGCGGGCTACAGCCAGACGCTGGAGCCACGCGCTCAGTATCTCTACGTGCCTTACCGCGACCAGAGCCATATCAACAACTATGACTCGTCCCTGCTACAGTTTGACTATGGCGGCCTGTTCCGCGACAGAACCTACGGCGGCCTCGACCGCATCGCCTCAGCGAACCAGGTCACGACCGGGGTCACATCGCGTGTCTATGATCAGGAATCCGTTGAACGTTTTAACGTTTCCGTGGGTCAAATCTACTACTTCACCGAATCTCGTACCGGTGATGACACAATCAACTGGGAAAAAGACGATCAGACCGGCTCGCTGGTTTGGGCGGGCGATACCTACTGGCGGATGAGCGAACGCTGGGGTCTGCGCGGTGGTGTGCAGTACGATACGCGCCTCGACAACGTAGCCAACGGCAACGCAACGCTGGAGTACCGTCGCGATGAAGATCGGCTCCTGCAGCTGAACTACCGCTATGCCAGCGCTGAGTATATTCAGGCGACGCTGCCAAACTACGCTTACGCCCCTCAGAGCAAAGACGGTATTTCTCAGGTGGGCGGGGTGGCGAGCTGGCCGATTGTCGATCGCTGGTCAGTGGTCGGAGCCTACTACTTCGACACCAAGCAGAACAAACCCGCCGATCAGATGCTCGGTTTGCAGTATAACTCCTGCTGCTACGCTATCCGCTTCGGCTACGAGCGTAAACTCAACGGTTGGGGACCTGCGCCGACAGAGAGCGTCTATGATAACGTCGTCGGCTTTAACATCGAGCTGCGTGGTCTGAGCTCGAACTACGGGCTGGGTACTCAGCAGATGCTGCGTTCGAATATTCTGCCTTACAGTAGCTCTTTGTAATGTAGTCGCTTATTTGTGAAGTAGATGAGTTATGAAGTTGATTTGCCACGTAATCCGCATTGCGGTTAATTGAAATGGAAAAAGTATGAAGAACTGGAAAACGCTGCTTCTCGGTATCGCCATGGTTGCGAATACCAGTTTCGCCGCGCCGCAGGTTGTTGATAAGGTCGCTGCCGTCGTGAATAACGGCGTTGTGCTGGAAAGCGACGTTGATGGTTTGATGAAATCCGTAAAGCTTAACGCCGGACAGGCGGGCCAGCAGCTTCCTGATGACGCCACGCTGCGTCATCAGATCCTGGAGCGGCTGATCATGGATCAAATCATTCTGCAGATGGGCACCAAGATGGGTGTCAAAGTCACCGATGAGCAGCTCGATCAGGCTATCGCCAATATCGCCAAGCAGAACAACATGTCGCTGGATCAGATGCGTAGCCGTCTGGCCTATGACGGGATGGATTACAACACCTACCGCAGCCAGATCCGCAAGGAGATGCTGATTTCCGAGGTGCGTAATAACGAGGTGCGCCGTCGCATTACCGTTCTGCCGCAGGAAGTTGACTCGCTTGCCCAGCAGGTGGGTAACCAGAACGATGCCAGCACCGAGCTGAACCTGAGCCACATTCTTATTCCGCTGCCGGAAAACCCAACCTCCGATCAGGTTAACGAAGCGGAGAGCCAGGCACGCTCGATCGTCGAGCAGGCGCGCGGTGGGGATGACTTTGGCAAGCTGGCGATCACCTACTCGGCCGATCCACAGGCGCTGAAAGGCGGCGAGATGGGCTGGGGCCGCATTCAGGAGTTGCCGTCTATCTTTGCGCAAGCGCTGAGCACGGCGAAAAAAGGCGACATCGTTGGCCCGATCCGTTCCGGTGTAGGCTTCCACATTCTGAAGGTTAACGATCTTCGCGGCCAGAGCAAAAGCATCTCCGTAACCGAAGTTCACGCTCGCCATATTCTGCTCAAGCCGTCGCCGATCATGACCGATGACCAGGCGCGCCTGAAGCTGGAGCAGATCGCCGCGGACATTAAGAGCGGTAAAACCAGCTTCGCCGCGGCAGCGAAGTCCTTCTCCCAGGATCCCGGCTCGGCTAACCAGGGCGGCGATCTCGGCTGGGCGGCAGCAGATATCTTCGATCCGGCTTTCCGCGATGCGCTGATGAAGCTGAACAAAGGCCAGATGAGCGCGCCGGTTCACTCCTCGTTTGGCTGGCACCTGATTGAACTGCTGGACACGCGTAACGTCGATAAAACCGACGCTGCGCAGAAGGATCGTGCCTACCGCATGCTGATGAACCGCAAATTCTCTGAAGAAGCGGCCAGCTGGATGCAGGAGCAGCGCGCCAGCGCCTACGTGAAGATCCTGAGCAACTAATGAACGTTCAGCGCATCGTTATCACTCCCGGCGAACCCGCCGGGATTGGTCCGGAGCTGGTCGTCCAGCTGGCCCAGCGCGACTGGCCAATGGAGCTGGTGATCTGCGCGGATCCGCAGCTTTTAGCCGACCGGGCGTTAACGCTCGGTCTGCCGCTGACGCTCCTCCCCTACGATGCCAACCTGCCCGCGCAGCCACAGCAGGCCCGCACCCTAACGGTGCTGCCCGTTGCTCTGCACGCGCAGGTTGTTCCAGGCCAGCTTAGCGTGGCCAACGGTAGCTACGTTGTTGATACCCTGGCCCGCGCCTGCGACGGCTGCCTGAGCGGCGAATTTGCTGCGCTGGTGACTGGCCCGGTGCACAAAGGGGTGATTAACGATGCTGGCGTGCCCTTTACCGGGCACACCGAGTTTTTTGAAGCGCGCTCCGGCACCGCCAAAGTGGTGATGATGCTGGCAACCGAGGCGCTGCGCGTGGCGCTAGCGACCACGCACCTGCCGCTGCGGGAGGTGGCCGACGCCATTACCCCGGCGCTGCTGCGCGACGTCATCACCATTCTGTATCACGATCTGCAAAACAAATTTGGTATTGCCCATCCGCACGTGCTGGTTTGCGGCCTGAACCCACACGCGGGCGAAGGTGGTCATATGGGCAGCGAAGAGATCGATATCATCATTCCGCTGCTTGAAGCGCTGCGTGCCGAGGGCATGAACCTCAGCGGTCCGCTGCCTGCCGATACCCTTTTCCAGCCTAAATATCTCGATCGCGCCGATGCGGTGCTGGCGATGTATCACGATCAGGGCCTGCCCGTGCTAAAATACCAGGGCTTTGGCCGCGGTGTGAACATTACGCTCGGTTTACCCTTTATTCGCACATCCGTAGACCACGGCACCGCGCTAGAACTCGCGGGCCAGGGGAAAGCCGATGTCGGCAGTTTTATTACGGCGCTTAATCTCGCCATCAAAATGATTACTAATACTCAATGAATAGCAGAGTCCATCAGGGGCACCTGGCCCGTAAACGTTTCGGGCAAAACTTCCTTAACGATAAATTTGTCATCGACAGCATTGTTTCAGCCATTAACCCACAGAAAGGCCAGGCCATGGTTGAAATCGGCCCCGGCCTCGCCGCGCTGACCGAGCCGGTGGGTGAGCGCCTGGACGAGCTGACCGTCATCGAGCTGGATCGCGATCTGGCCGCGCGCCTGCAAACGCACCCGTTCCTCGGGCCAAAACTGACCATCTATCAGCAGGATGCCATGACCATGAACTTTGGCGAGCTCTCCCAGACCCTGGGTCAGCCGCTGCGCGTCTTTGGTAACCTGCCCTATAACATCTCCACGCCGCTGATGTTCCACCTGTTTAGCTATACTGATGCCATCGCCGATATGCACTTCATGCTGCAAAAAGAGGTGGTGAATCGTCTGGTTGCAGGCCCGAACAGCAAAGCGTATGGTCGTTTAAGCGTGATGGCACAATACTATTGTCAGGTGATCCCGGTGCTGGAAGTGCCGCCGACGGCCTTTACGCCGCCGCCTAAAGTCGACTCTGCGGTGGTGCGCCTGGTACCGCATACCACGATGCCGCACCCGGTTAAAGAGGTTCGCGTGCTGAGCCGTATCACCACCGAAGCGTTTAACCAGCGCCGTAAAACCATCCGCAATAGCCTCGGCAATCTGTTTACGCCGGAGGTTCTCACGTCGTTAGGTATTGACCCGGCGGTACGGGCAGAGAACGTCTCTGTCGCTCAGTACTGCCAGCTGGCAAATTACCTGACGGATAACGCGCCGCCGAAGGAGAGTTAAGCCATGATCAATTCGCCCCGGGTATGTGTTCACGTACAGAGTGTCTATATCGAATCGCAGTCGGCACCTGATGAACAGCGCTATGTTTTCGCCTATACGGTGACCATCCGCAATCTGGGACGCGCGCCCGTGCAGCTGCTGGGGCGCTACTGGCTTATCACCAACGGCAACGGCCGTGAAACCGAGGTACAGGGCGAAGGTGTGGTCGGCGTCCAGCCCCACATTGCGCCCGGCGAAGAGTACCAATACACCAGCGGGGCCGTTATCGAAACGCCGCTGGGTACCATGCAGGGCCACTATGAGATGATCGATGCCGAGGGCAAGCCTTTCCGCATCGACATACCGGTCTTCCGACTTGCCGTTTCAACACTCATCCATTAATCCATGTCGACATATCTTATTGGCGACGTTCACGGTTGCTACGATGAACTGATCGCATTGTTAAAACAGGTCGCGTTTGATCCTAAAACCGACACCCTCTGGCTAACGGGCGATCTGGTTGCGCGCGGCCCGGCATCCCTGCAGGTGCTGCGTTTCGTGAAATCATTGGGCGATAGCGTACGCGTTGTGCTGGGCAACCATGACCTGCACCTGCTGGCCGTGTTTGCCGGCATCAGTAAAAACAAGCCGAAGGATCGTATTACGCCGCTGCTGGAAGCGCCGGATGCCGATGAGCTGCTGAACTGGCTGCGTCGCCAGCCGCTGCTGCAGGTCGACGAAGAGAAAAAGCTGGTGATGGCCCATGCGGGGATCACCCCCCAGTGGGATCTGCCGACGGCCATGGCCTGCGCACGGGATGCCGAAGCGGTGCTGGCCAGCGACTCCTACCCGCTGTTTTTAGATGCGATGTATGGCGACCTGCCCAATAACTGGAGCCAGGAGCTGAGCGGTCTTGCACGCCTGCGTTTCATCACTAACGCCTTTACGCGAATGCGTTACTGTTTCCCGAACGGCCAGCTCGACATGTACTGCAAAGACATGCCTGATAACGCCCCTGCCCCGCTGAAACCGTGGTTTGTGATCCCCGGTCCGGTGACGCAGGAGTACAGCGTGGTGTTTGGTCACTGGGCATCGCTGGAGGGGAAAGGCACACCGGAAGGCGTTTACGCTCTTGATACCGGCTGCTGCTGGGGTGGCGTTCTGACCTGCCTGCGTTGGGAAGATAAAGCCTACTTTACCCAGGCGTCGAGCCGCCATCTGGATCTGGGTGAAGGCGAAGCGATCGCCTCCTGATAAGCTGAGTTTACAACGCCGGGCGGCACTGCGTTTGCCCGGCCTACAACGCTATAACTTTCGTAGGCCTGATAAGCGAAGCGCCATCAGGCGCTTCCATCAGCTAAACGTTAACGGCGCTCCAGGATCTCAAAGCAGTAGCTGTGGGAGTTCTGCGCGTCGGCATCGTGAAACTCGCTAAAGGTCGACTCCCAGTCGTCCGGCTCGTAGTCCGGGAAATGGGTATCGCCTTCCACTTCCGCATCGATATGCGTCAGGTAGAGACGCTGGGCCTTGGGCAAAAACTGCTCGTAGATGCGCCCGCCACCGATCACCATAATCTCTTCTGCATCGCCGCAGGCGGCAATGGCGTCCTCAATGGAGCTAACCCACTGAACGCGATCGTCGCTGCCCGGCTGGCTGCTAATGACGATGTTTTTACGCCCCGGCAGCGGACGCCCGATGGACTCCCAGGTCAGGCGGCCCATCACCACCGGCTTGTTTAAGGTATTGCGTTTAAACCAGGCGAGATCGGCAGGCAAATTCCACGGCATGGCGTTTTCCATACCAATTACGCGATCGACCGCTAACGCCGCAATCAGACTGATCATTGTATATATCCCGGAGCTAAAAATTGTCGCCACTATACGGAAAGCACTCACGCTCGTCGACTGGCGGAAAGGTAAAGAGAACGAAAATTTTTCATTCTGCTGGCGGGCCCGCAGTTGCCTGTGGGCCGCCAGCGGAGATGATTAAACCGTCGGCTTAGCCTGCGGCTCGTCGCTGGCATCGCCGGAGTGTTTACCCTCCTCCGTGCCCTGCCAGCCGTGCCGCTGAGTATGAGAGAGGTGTGCCCGATCCTCGGTGATGATCTCCGTCAGCATGGCGCTGGTGCGTTTGAACACCGCCGCTCGCGCCTGGGTATCATCTTCGCCCTGCACCATCTCCTCTATCATGTCTGAATTATAGCGGCGAAACAGATCGGCGCGCTCCCTGGCCTCATACTCTCCCAGTCCCAGATTCTCAAGCGCCAGACGGCCGGTACGCAGCGCGCCTTCAAAGGTTTCACGCTCTGGACGCTCGACGCCCGCCTGACGCAGGCGGATAAAGTGATCGACGTCGCGGGCACGAGCAACGATCTGCAGGTGCGGGAAGTGCTCTTTAGCCAGCTCGGTGAGTTGCAGGTTGGCTTTGGGATCGTCAATGGCGTTGATCAACACCTCAGCCTTGCCTGCTCCGGCGGACTCCAGCAGATCCACGCGGGTCGCATCACCATAGAAGACCTTCATGCCAAACTTGCGCAGGGTTTCAATATGATCGGGATCGTGATCGAGAACGACCATTTTCACTCCGCTGGAGAGTAGCAGACGGCCGGCAATCTGACCAAAACGGCCGAAGCCCGCAATAATGACCCGCGGCTGCTCTTCATCAATCTCATCTGCTTCCTGCTGCTGGCCGGTGGTTTTGTTATCAAGCCGGGTCAGGAGCACCAGCAGCAGCGGTGTCGCGGCCATTGAGAGCGCCACCGCCAGGGTCAGCGCTTTGGCCCACTCGGGATCCAGCACGTTAGCGCTTTGCGCCGTGCCGAACACCACGAAGGCAAATTCGCTCCCCTGCCCCAGCAGAACCGCGAACCAGCGCCGCTGTCTGCTCGGCACCTTTAACGGGCGGGCAATCAGCCACAGCATCAGGATTTTGATCAGCAGGAAGCCTACCAGCAGGATGATAATGCGCAGCGGGTGGGTGACGAGAGTACCGAAGTCGATAGACATGCCGACGCCGATAAAGAACAGCCCCAGCAGCAGGCCTTTAAACGGCTCGATATCGCTCTCCAGCGCGTGGCGGTATTCGGAGCTCGCCAGCAGCACCCCGGCCAGGAAAGCCCCCATCGCCATCGACAGCCCGGCCTCCTCCAGCAGTAGTCCGAAACCAAAGACCAGAAACAGCGCCACGGCGCTGAAGACTTCCCGCAGGCCGGTACGGGCGACAAAGCGCAGCGCCGGACGCGCAACGTAGCGGCCAATCAGTACCACGATAGCCAGCGCGGCAACTACCTTCAGCGCCGAGAGGGTAAAGGCCCCCAGGGTCGTGGCTCCACCGCTGGCCGCCAGCAGGGGGATCATCGCCACCAGCGGAATGGCGGCGATATCCTGGAACAGCAGAACGGCAAAGGCGCTGCGTCCCATCTGGGAGACCATCAGGTTACGCTCGTTCATTGCCTGCATGGCGATTGCCGTCGAGGAGAGCCCCAACGTCAGGCCGATCAGCACCGCCACCTGCCAGCGCAGACCGAGCGCCATACAGAACGCGCCCAGCAGCAGACCGCAGACCAGCATCTGCAATGCGCCACCGCCAAATACCGAGGCCCGCAGCTTCCACAGCCGCTGAGGATCCAGCTCAAGACCGATGACGAACAGCATCAGCACCACGCCGATTTCAGCAAAGTGCAGAATTGACTCGGCATCGGTGACCAGCCGCAGCCCCCACGGGCCAATAATACAGCCCGCGATCAGATAGCCGAGCACCGAGCCGAGGCCCAGCCGCACCGCAATCGGCACAATCAGCGCCGCCGATCCCAGATAGATCAGCGCTTGTATCAGGGTATGGCTATCCATGATTGACCTCCTGCCACGCCATCAGCCGCTGCTTGTAGTGACGCGCCTTGGCATTCAGGGTTTCATCATCGTTTACGAAAGTGTTATGCATCGAGAAAGGGGCTAGCCACTTCATGCCGCAGTAGATCGCCGTGGCCTGCAGGGGCTGCGCCAGCGCCTCAAAGCCGGGATGCGATCCGATATCGAAGTGGTGCTCGCCGCCGCCGGTGGTCACCGCCCACAGCAGATGTTTGCCGTGCAGTGCGGTACCGCCCTCGCCGTAGGCCCAGCCGTGCGTGAGCACTTTATCCATCCACAGCTTGAGCAGTGGCGGAACGCTATACCACTGAAGCGGATGCTGCCAGACCACCAGATCTGCACGCGATACAGCCTCCTGTTCGGCGGCGATATCAATATTGAAGTCGGGATAGAGCTGGTAAAGCGAACGGACTTCTACGCCGTCCAACATTGCTGCCTGCTCAAGCATCCGCTTATTCGCGTGTGAATGCCGCGGATAGGGATGAGCATAAATAATTAGAATCATTAATTAACCTGTCTAAACTGCACTGTTGTAATTGCAGTGAGTTTAGACAGTTAATCGTTGCGCTTACAGAAGAAAGATTCGCTTTGCTTACTCTTTTTCGATCAGCTGGGAGACATCGGAGGTTTTAATCTGCCGGCTATAGCCCTGCTGGTCAACGTAGCGGGTCATGCCGGTATCTTTATCAATTTCAGGCTTGCCCTGGGTAACAATCATCTCGCCGGTTTTGGTCGACATAATGTAGTCGCTGGAGCAGCCTACCAGCGAAAGCGATACGGCCCCCAGCACCAGCACAGCAGCAATCCTCTTCATAACACTCTCCTTTAATCGTGGAGAGAGGAGTGTAGCGAAGCGATATATTATTTAATATCGCAAAAATATATTAAAATGCTAACGGCGAAGCGATTGGAAATATATTCATCTGGGTGATGATTCAGACAGTAATAATAAAAAAGCCCGGCAGTATTATGCTGCCGGGCTACGATCGGTATCGCTGACGGTGCAGAATTAGTTATCGAGTTCGCTCATATTTTTCAGCTGGTCGCGATTGATCTGTTCTGTCTGGCCCGTTGCGGCATTTTTGTACGACACCATGCCGGTGTCACTGTCTACCTTCGGTTTTCCGTCAGTGACAATGGTTTTGCCATCGGTGGTTTTTACAGCCTGATTAGAGGAACAACCCGCTACGGTAAATAACGTTGCTGCGGCCAAAATAGACGTAATGAGAATGCGCTTTTGCATGGTGTTCTCCCTGCTTTTAGGTGAATTTCAGTTGTCTTCCTGATTAACTGTAGACTATTTGCCTGATGTATCAGGGAAATACAGAACACTCTTAGGCAGCGAACATTATCCCATGCCCCATAACCACCCGTGACGCTAAAATGAAAAAACCCGCCGAAGCGGGTTTGAGTAACATTTCCCGGCGCTTATTTAACGATCTGCGCGTGCATCTCCTGTACGGAGGTCACTTTCTCGGTAGCATCCGCATTCAGCGCCATCGCCGTGGCGAAGCCGCCGTTCAGCGTGGTGTCGTAGTGCACCTTGTACTGCAGGGCGCTGCGACGGATCAGCTTGGAGTCCTCAATCGCCTGACGGCCTGCGGTGGTGTTGATGATGTAGGTGTACTCGCCATTCTTGATACGATCCTGAATGTGCGGACGCCCCTCGTGCACTTTGTTCACCAGACGCGGGTTGATACCGGCTTCACCCAGTACAATCGCCGTGCCGTGAGTGGCGTCCAGCTCAAAGCCGAACTTCAGCAGCTTGGCGGCCAGATCAACAACGCGCTCTTTGTCGCCTTCGCGTACGGAGAGCAGCGCCCGGCCCTGTTTCTTCATGGTCGAGTTACTGCCCAGCTGCGCTTTGGCAAACGCCTCGGCAAAGGTGCGGCCCACGCCCATCACTTCACCGGTAGAGCGCATCTCTGGCCCTAACAGCGGATCCACGCCCGGGAACTTGTTAAACGGCAGCACCACCTCTTTCACCGAATAGTACGGCGGGATAATCTCTTTGGTGACGCCCTGCTCGGTCAGGGATTTCCCTGCCATCACTCGCGCCGCCACCTTCGCCAGCGGCACGCCGGTAGCCTTGGAGACGAACGGCACGGTACGCGCCGCGCGTGGGTTCACCTCAATCAGGTAGACTTCGTTGTCCTTCACCGCGAACTGCACGTTCATCAGGCCACGCACCTGCAGCTCAAAGGCCAGCTTCTGCACCTGCTGGCGCATCACGTCCTGGATCTCCTGGCTCAGGGTATAGGCCGGGAGTGAACAGGCCGAGTCACCGGAGTGTACGCCCGCCTGCTCGATATGCTCCATGATGCCGCCGATCAGCACCATCTCGCCGTCGCAGATGGCATCTACGTCCACCTCTACCGCGTCGTCGAGGAAGCGATCCAGCAGCACCGGCGCGTCGTTGGAGACGCTTACCGCCGTCATAAAGTAGCGACGCAGGTCGATCTCGTCGTAGACAATCTCCATCGCCCGGCCGCCCAGCACGTAGGAGGGACGCACCACCAGCGGGTAGCCAATCTCTTTCGCCTTCTCAACCGCCATTTCAATCGCGGTCACGGTGGCGTTCGCCGGCTGCTTCAGCTTCAGACGGTCAACCGCCTGCTGGAAGCGCTCGCGGTCTTCGGCACGGTCGATAGCATCCGGGCTGGTACCGATAACCGGTACGCCAGCGGCTTCCAGGGCCCGCGCCAGCTTTAGTGGGGTCTGGCCGCCGTACTGGACGATAACGCCTTTCGGCTTCTCGATGCGCACAATCTCCAGCACGTCTTCCAGGGTGACCGGCTCGAAGTAGAGGCGATCCGAGGTGTCGTAGTCGGTGGAGACGGTTTCCGGGTTACAGTTGACCATGATGGTCTCGTAGCCGTCTTCGCGCAGCGCCAGCGAGGCGTGTACGCAGCAGTAGTCGAACTCAATGCCCTGGCCGATACGGTTTGGCCCGCCGCCCAGCACCATGATTTTTTCACGATCCTGAGTCGGGTTCGCCTCGCACTCCTCCTCATAGGTGGAGTACATGTAGGCGGTATCGGTAGAGAACTCTGCGGCACAGGTATCCACACGCTTGTAGACCGGGTGCAGGTTGTACTGTTCACGCAGCTTGCGGACCTCTGCTTCACGCACGCCTGCCAGCTTGGCCAGACGCGCATCGGCAAAGCCCTTGCGCTTCAGCTGGCGCAGGAAGTCAGCGTCGAGGCCGTTGATGCCCACTTCCGCCACTTTCTCTTCCAGGCGCACCAGCTCTTCAATTTGCACCAGGAACCAGCGGTCAACGTTGGTCAGGTTAAAGACGCCGTCAACCGACAGGCCCGCACGGAATGCATCCGCGATGTACCAGATACGCTCTGCGCCCGCGTCTTTCAGCTCGCGGCGAATTTTGGTCAGCGCTTCCGGATCGTCCAGGCTCACCTTCGGGTCAAAACCGGTCGCGCCCACTTCCAGCCCGCGCAGCGCTTTCTGCAGCGACTCCTGCTGGGTGCGGCCAATGGCCATCACTTCGCCCACGGACTTCATCTGGGTGGTCAGACGGTCGTTGGCCCCGACGAATTTCTCGAAGTTGAAGCGCGGAATTTTCGTGACGACGTAGTCGATAGAGGGTTCAAACGATGCTGGGGTACGGCCGCCGGTGATATCGTTCATCAGCTCGTCAAGGGTGTAGCCCACCGCCAGCTTGGCCGCCACTTTAGCAATCGGGAAGCCGGTGGCTTTTGACGCCAGCGCCGAGGAGCGGGAGACGCGCGGGTTCATCTCGATAACAATCAAGCGACCGTTTTTCGGGTTCACCGAGAACTGAACGTTAGAGCCGCCGGTTTCCACGCCGATTTCACGCAGTACCGCCATCGAGGCGTTACGCATGATCTGATACTCTTTGTCGGTCAGGGTCTGCGCCGGGGCCACGGTGATGGAGTCCCCGGTGTGGATACCCATGGCATCAAAGTTTTCGATAGAGCAGACGATGATGCAGTTATCGTTCTTATCGCGCACCACCTCCATCTCATACTCTTTCCAGCCGATCAGCGACTCGTCAATCAGCAGTTCGTTGGTCGGAGAGAGATCCAGCCCGCGGGCGCAGATCTCTTCGAACTCTTCGCGGTTATAGGCGATGCCGCCGCCGGTGCCGCCCATGGTGAATGAGGGACGAATAATGCACGGATAGCCGACATCAGCGGCAACCGCCAGCGCCTCTTCCATGTTATGCGCAATGCCGGAACGGGCAGTATCGAGGCCGATTTTCTTCATCGCGACGTCGAAACGGCGGCGATCTTCAGCTTTATCAATCGCGTCGGCGGTCGCACCGATCATGGTCACGCCAAACTCTTCCAGCACGCCCTGGCGCTCCAGCTCCAGCGCACAGTTCAGCGCCGTCTGGCCGCCCATGGTTGGCAGCACCGCATCCGGACGCTCTTTTTCGATGATCTTGCGCACCACTTCCCAGTGGATAGGCTCAATGTAGGTGGCGTCCGCCATCTCCGGGTCGGTCATGATGGTCGCCGGGTTGGAGTTAACCAGGATGACGCGGTAACCCTCTTCACGCAGGGCTTTACACGCCTGGGCACCGGAGTAGTCAAATTCGCAGGCCTGGCCGATAACAATCGGGCCAGCGCCAAGGATCAGGATGCTTTTAATGTCTGTACGTTTTGGCATGGTCTTCTCGGCTCCTGATTATTTAGCGGTAGAACGGTAGTGCTTAATCAATTCGATAAAGTGATCGAACAGCGGCGCAGCATCGTGCGGGCCTGGGCTCGCTTCCGGGTGCCCCTGGAAGCTGAACGCTGGCTTATCGGTACGATGAATACCCTGCAGGGTGCCGTCGAACAGCGACGTATGCGTTACACGTAGGTTAGCTGGCATGGTCGCCTCATCCACCGCAAAACCGTGGTTTTGCGCGGTGATCATCACCGTGTTGTTATCGATATCTTTAACCGGATGGTTACCGCCGTGGTGACCAAACTTCATCTTCACGGTTTTGGCACCGCTCGCCAGAGCCAGCAGCTGATGGCCAAGGCAGATACCAAACACCGGAATATCGGTTGCCAGGAAGGCCTGGATAGCGTCGATGGCGTAGTCGCACGGGGCCGGGTCACCGGGGCCGTTGGAGAGGAAAATACCGTCCGGGTTCATCTTCAGGACCTCTTCCGCCGGGGTCTGCGCCGGGACTACCGTCAGGCGACAGCCTCTGTCGACCAGCATACGCAGGATGTTGCGCTTCGCACCGTAGTCGTAAGCCACCACGTGGAACGGCAGTTCCTCTTCTTTTTTCGCTTCCGGCAGCTCACCGGCCAGCGTCCAGCTTCCTTGGGTCCAGCTGTAGGACTCAGCGGTGGTGACCTCTTTCGCCAGATCCATCCCGTTCAGACCAGGGAACGCTTTCGCCTTCTCCAGGGCCAGCGCCGCATCCGGGCTGTCGCCCGCGATGATGCAGCCGTTTTGAGCACCCTTCTCGCGCAGCAGACGGGTCAGCTTACGGGTATCGATATCGGCAATGGCCACGATGTTATGGCGCTTGAGGTAAGAAGAGAGGTCTTCGGTATTGCGGTAGTTGCTGGCAATCAGTGGCAGGTCACGAATAATCAGGCCTTGAGCATGAACCTGGGACGCTTCTTCATCGGCTTCGTTAGTACCGACATTACCAATATGGGGATAAGTAAGAGTGACGATTTGGCGGGAATAGGAGGGATCAGTAAGGATTTCTTGATAACCGGTCATTGAAGTATTGAAAACGACTTCCCCAACCGCCGAACCTGTTGCCCCTATGGCCCGACCGTGAAACTGGGTTCCGTCTTCCAGAACCAATAGCGCTGACTTAATCAAAACACCCTCCAGAGAATATTCACTCACTTTATTTGCATATTAATTCATATTGAAGCCACAAATCAATGCAAATCTGCTTACCGGTGTATTTTTGGCAAACGGCGGCATTCTAGAGACAACCCTGATAAAAGTCTACCATCCAGGCCACTTTTTCTTACTTTTTTGCAACCCTGAGGGATAACCTGCGCCTTAAGATGCAAAAAAGCCAGATAAATTACACAGGAAAACGCTTGCGTACCTGGATGGATTTCAGTTTTTTATACGTAACGATAAAAACAGGAATGGAGGGTGATAATCTGGTTTTTTTTACCCAAAACAGCATCAAAAGAGAGTATTACAGCGCTTTAAAACCATAAAATGGATTAAACAGGAAAAATAAAGGGGCAATAAAATATTGCCCCATGCAATCAAAGCATTGCGATCACAATAACCACATCACGATGGGTAATAAACGCTACAGATTGTTGAGATCGAGCACATCACGCATATCAAAAAGGCCATTATTCTGTGATTTAAGCCACAAAGCAGCCCGAACGGCACCGTTTGCAAACGTCATTCGGCTGGAAGCCTTGTGAGTAATCTCAATGCGCTCACCCACGTCGGCAAACATGGCGGTATGCTCGCCAATGATGTCACCTGCGCGAACGGTGGCAAAACCGATGGTGCCCGGCTGACGCTCACCGGTATAGCCTTCGCGACTGTAAACGGCGCACTCTTTCAAATCTTTATCCAGCGCGTGGGCGATGGCTTCCCCCATGGCCAGCGCAGTACCTGACGGAGCATCAACTTTATGGCGATGATGCGCCTCAATAATTTCAATATCGGTGTAGTCGCCCATCACCTTGGCTGCTTTCTCCAGCAGCTTAAGCATGACGTTGACCCCAACGCTAAAGTTAGCGGCAAAAACAATGCCGATAGTCTTCGCCGCGTCGCTGATAGCCTGCTTGCCTGCCTCGTCGAAGCCGGTAGTGCCAATGACCATACCTTTGCCATGCTGGCGGCAGAAGGTCAGATGGGTCAGAGTGCCTTCCGGGCGAGTAAAATCGATAAACACATCAAAGTCATCTTTTACCGCCTCAAGGCTGCTCTGCACCGTCACGCCTGATTTGCCCGCGCCCGCCAGCTCCCCGGCATCGCTGCCCAGCAGGGACGAGCCCTCCCGCTCCAGCGCCGCGCCCAGCGTTACACCATCCATGTTTAGCGCCGCCTGGATCAGCTGGCGGCCCATGCGCCCACCTGCGCCCGCAATGGCAACGCGAATTTGTGCTTCGTGCATAGTTGTGCTCTTTTGTTAATGAAATGCTATAAATCGCCTTCAGATTAACCAGCCCGCTAACGAGCCGCCAGCCGAAAACGCCGATAATTAGAATTTAATGATAAACGTCGGCAAGTATCAGCAAAAGACATGATTGCTGCCTGAGCGGCAGCATAGTGTTAAGGCAGGAGATAACTGATGGTAAGCTGGCCTTTCTTCTGTTTAATGCTGCCAATGACCAGCTTATCAATATTTTGCAGGTCAGGAACATGTGTGCCGCCGCACAGATAGGCAGGCAGATCGCCAAAGCGAACCTTACGTCGATCGCTTTCGAACGCCACGTGGCGCAGCAGCCCGGCGCTTATCCATTCCTCAATGGTTGTCAGGAGCATGTCGCTCTCCGGTACGGCGGCTCCCTCGCCAGCAATAAACGTGACCTTCCCCTCACCCGGCCAGTGATGCGCCTTGATAGGCTGCCAGCCGTGCCGCTCTGCCGCGTAGCCGATCAGATGGCCTGCGCTGTGCCAGCGCGAGTGCAGCCTGCGGGTTTCTGCATCAACCCGCAGCGTTGCTTCGCCTACGGCCAGCGGTTCCGCCAGGATGTGTATCACGCTCTCTCCGCGCTGGACGACGCTCTCAACGCGGATGCCAGCGATCTCGCCTCTGTCGGCCGGCTGCCCTCCCCCATGGGGATGAAACAGCGTCTTATCCAGCACGATGGCATAGCGGCCATCAGGCTCCTGGGTACAGCTGAGCACCCGGGCAATACCCTCAGTCGCATCGCTGGTGTAATAAAGACGTTCAGTCATGGTTGTTCTCCTCTGTCTGAGAACAGTATATTCATAATCTCCGGGACGATAATTCCCTTTTCAATCACTGCACTTTTGCGTACCAGGCACAAATGAACCCACTTCTGCTTCCCGATCTTGCAACCTTTGTAACCATCATTGAACAGGGTAGCTTCTCCGCTGCGGCGCGAGCGAGCGGGGCAACGCCCTCGGCTATTAGCCGCTGCGTCTCCCGACTTGAACAGGAGATGGGCTGTAAGCTGCTGCATCGTACTACCCGCAAGCTGGCCCTGACGGAGACAGGACGAACCGTTTATGAGCATGCCCAGGAGATGCTGGAGGCCGCCAGGCAGGCACTAGACTCTGGCGGCAGTCTGCAAACCGTTGCGCAGGGCAAGCTGACCCTGAGCGTACCGAAAGCCGTGGGACGCTTCGTTATCCACCCCCTGATGCCCGAGTTTCTTGCCCGCTATCCACAGATAGACGTTACCCTGCGGCTAGAGGATCGCTATGTAGATTTAATTAACGACGGGGTGGATCTGGCGCTGCGTATCACCGACTCCCCTTCACCAGGGCTGTACGGTAAATCCCTGATGCCGGTGACCCACGCGATCTGTGCCACGCCTGAGTATTTACGCATGCACGGAACGCCTGCGCATCCGCAGGATCTGCGTCGTCACAGCTGCATCTCTCTCGGCGAAACGCCTGCTGACGCACGCTGGAAATTTCGCCTGCGGGAAAAGATGGAGACCGTCCAGACGCGGGGACGCTACGCGGCAAACCATACCGGCGTGCGCCTGGACGCGGTTAAGCAGCATATTGGCATTGGCAGCCTGCCGCTGTTTACCGCTCGCGAGGCGCTGGAGAGTGGGGAGATTGTGCAGGTGCTGCCCGAGTGGGAATTTATCAGCACCTATTCTGGAGAGCTGTGGCTACTGTGGACGCGGAATAAACATATGCCCGCAAAAATGCGGGCACTGATTAGCTATCTGACCGGAAAGATGCCCACCGGCATCGTTTAAGGTTACTCGACTTCGCGCACGTCCACACGCAGCTCTTTCGGCACCTCGAAGACGATATTCTCTTCGCGGCCCTCAAGGGGAATGGCTTCCCCACCGCCCAGCGCTTGTAGGCGGGCGATGACGTTCTGCACCAGAATATCCGGCGCAGAGGCCCCGGCGGTGACGCCAACGCAGGCGACATTCGCCACCCACTTCTCCTGGATATCGGACGCGTCGTCGATCAGAAACGCCGCTTTCCCCATTCGCTGGGCCAGCTCCGCCAGTCGGTTGGAGTTAGAGGAGTTTTTCGATCCCACCACCAGCACCACGTCAGCCTGTTCGGCCAGCGCACGCACCGCCTCCTGACGATTGGTGGTGGCGTAGCAGATATCATCCTTACGCGGCCCGACGATTTTCGGGAAGCGGCTACGCAGGGCGTCGATGACGTCGGAGGTATCATCCACTGACAGGGTGGTCTGGGTCATAAACGACAGACGGGTTTCGTCTTTGACGTTAAGCGTCAGCACATCCTCCGGCGACTCTACCAGGTACATGCCCCCTTTCGGATTGCTGTACTGGCCCATCGTGCCTTCCACTTCCGGATGGCCAGCGTGACCGATGAGGATCGACTCTTCGCCGCGGCGGCTGGCGCGTGCCACTTCCATATGCACCTTGGTCACCAGCGGACAGGTGGCGTCAAACACCGTCAGATCGCGGCTTTTCGCTTCGTTACGCACCGCCTGGGAGACGCCGTGAGCGGAGAAGATCAGGATCGCACCGTCCGGCACTTCGCTGATCTGCTCGATGAAGATCGCTCCGCGCTCGCGCAGGCTGTCGACAACGTAGCGGTTATGCACCACTTCGTGACGCACGTAAATTGGCGCGCCGTAGATTGCCAGCGCGTTCTCAACAATGCTGATAGCGCGGTCTACCCCGGCGCAGAAGCCACGCGGGTTGGCCAACAGGATCTGCATCTTATGCCTCCAGTGCCGGATCGACTTCCAGCACTTCAATATCAAAATGAACGGTTCGATCGGCCAGCGGATGGTTGAAGTCAACGGTGATCGAATCGCCGTTAATCTCACGGATCACGCCTGGCATTTCACTGCCGTCCATTGCGGTAAACAGCATGATTGCACCCATTTCTGGTTCGCCCGCCTCCATAAACTCACGGCGTGAGAAGTACTGGATCAGATCCGGGCTGCTGATGCCAAAGGCGGCATCCGGCTCCAGCGAAAAGGCACGCTTCTCGCCGGCTTTCAGTCCCAGCAGATGCTGCTCCAGCCCTTCCGACAGCGAGCCGTCGCCGAGGCGAAACAGCGCCGGTTTGCCGTTGTTACGGGTAGATTCGGCAACGGAGCCATCATCAAGCTTCAGCGTGAAATGCACCAGCACCGCGCTGTTGCTCTGTACAGAATTAGACATGCAGATATAGCCTTCCAATGTGTTTGCCCGGTGGCGCTACGCTTACCGGGCCTACAGGTTTTGCGCTACGGTTATGCCGCTTTTCTCTTCGCTGCCGAAGGCAAAAAGCCCTCCAGCACGATCAACGCCGCCCCAATACAGATAGCCGTATCGGCGAGGTTAAAGGTCGCGAAGTGCCAGTCGCCGACGTAGAAGTCGATCATATCGACCACGAAGCCGTGCCACAGGCGGTCAAATAGATTGCCCAGCGCGCCGCCAATAATCAGCGCGTAGGCGATGTTATTCAGCTTCTGCGAGGCCCTGGCGCGATACATCATCACCGCCAGCACCACGCAGATACCGATGGCGATGCCTGCGAAGAACCAGCGCTGCCAGCCGCCTTTATCGGCGAGGAAGCTAAACGCCGCGCCGTAGTTGCGCGCATAGTGCAGATTAAGCGACGGGAACAGCGAGACCGTCTCCCCCAGATTGAAATTCTGGAGGATCAGGAACTTGCTGCCCAGATCGATAATCAGCACGACTACCACCAGCCACAGCCAGCGTAGCCCTGTTGAAAAGATCGGTTTACTCATCAGGCAAACTTACGTTTTTCGCCGTCACCGGCGACGTTAACCACACAGCGTCCGCAAATTTCTGCGTGTTCCGCCACCTTACCGACGTCGGTCGTGTAGTGCCAGCAGCGCTGACACTTCTCACCTTCGGCCTTGCTCAGCGTCACCTTCAGCCCTTTGAGCAGTTCGCTCTGCTGGGCGTCGGCCGGCGCGTTAGTATAGTCCTCAACTCCGGCACCGGAGGTCAACAGGATGAATCGCAATTCATCGCCCAGCGCCGTCAGCTTCGCCGCCAGCTCAGGCTCGGCATAGAGCGTCACCGCTGCTTCCAGCGAGCCGCCTACCTTCTTGTCGGCGCGTGCCTGCTCGATAACTTTGTTTACTTCGCCGCGTACCTTCAGCAGCTCGCTCCAGTAAGCATCGTTCATGGCTTCCGTTTCGGCCAGGCCAAACAGGCCTTCATACCACTCACCGGTAAAGACATACTGCTCGCGCTCGCCCGGCAGGTAGCCCCAGATCTCATCGGCGGTAAAGGACATGATCGGTGCCATCCAGCGCACCAGCGCTTCGGCAATGTGATACAGCGCGGTCTGGCAGCTGCGACGGGCAACGCTGTCGGCTTTCGCGGTGTACTGACGATCCTTGATGATGTCGAGGTAGAACGAGCCCATCTCGATAGAGCAGAAGCGCATCAGGCGCTGCACCACTTCATGGAAGTCGTAAGAGTCGTACGCCTTGAGGATATCCTCCTGCGCGGCCTGGGCACAGCCTACCGCCCAACGATCCAGCACCACCATCTCTTCCGGTTTCACCATATCTTTTGCCGGATCGAAACCGTTGAGGTTCGCCAGCAGGAAGCGCGCGGTGTTACGGATACGACGATAGCTGTCGGCGGCACGCTTGAGGATCTCATCCGATACCGCCATCTCGCCGGTGTAGTCCGTCGAGGCCACCCACAGACGCAGAATATCCGCGCCCAGCTTGTTCATGACGTCCTGCGGCGAGACGGTGTTGCCAATGGATTTCGACATCTTGCGTCCCTGACCGTCCACGGTGAAGCCGTGGGTCAGCACCTGACGATACGGCGCTTTGCCTTTCATGGCGGTGGAGATCATCAGCGAGGACATAAACCAGCCACGGTGCTGGTCAGAACCTTCCAGATACATATCGGCAGCGTGACCCGCGAATTCCGGACGCACGTCTACAACGGAGGAGTGCGTTGAACCGGAGTCGAACCAGACGTCCAGGGTATCCGGCACTTTCTCGTAACTGTCAGCATCCGCGCCCAGGATGTCGCGGGAATCGAGATCCCACCATGCCTGAATGCCGTCCACTTCAACACGTTTCGCGACTTCTTCCATCAGCTCCAGCGTGTTCGGGTGCAGTTCCTGCGTCTCTTTATGCACAAACAGAGACATCGGCACGCCCCAGGTACGCTGACGGGAGATACACCAGTCAGGACGGTTGGCGACCATGGATTCAATACGCGCCTGGCCCCAGTCCGGGATCCACTGCACACCCTTGATCTCTTTCAGAGACTGCGCGCGCAGCCCTTTCTGATCCATGCTGATGAACCACTGCGGAGTAGCACGGAAGATGATCGGTGTTTTGTGACGCCAGCAGCACGGATAGCTGTGCTGCATTTTTTCTACGTGCAGCAGCGCGCCGCTGGTGCGCAGCATATCAACGATAATGTCGTTGGCTTTGAAGACGTTGACACCGTCCAGCGTTGGGTAAGTGCCAGGCAGATAAGCGCCGTCAGGGCCCACCGGGTTCGCGATTTCCAGACCGTATTTCAGGCTGATGTTGTAGTCGTCAGGGCCGTGACCACCGGCGGTATGAACCGCACCGGTACCGGCTTCCAGTGTTACGTGATCGCCCAGAATCGCAGGAACATCGAAATCCAGGAACGGGTGTTTGAAGCGCATCAGCTCAAGCTCAGCGCCGTTCACGGTGCCCAGCACGGTGAAGTTATCGATGTGGGCACGTTTCAGAACGCTTTCCACCAGATCTTTCGCCAGGATCAGCGCCTGACCGTCTACCTGCACCAGCGCATAGTCGAAATCAGCAGAGAGCGAGATCGCGCGGTCTGCTGGCAGCGTCCAGGGGGTGGTGGTCCAGATAACCAGCGAGATTGGGCCATTTACCGACGTCACGCCAAATTTGGCTTTCACCGCATCCTGATCGACGGCATTGAACGCCACGTCGATAGACGGAGAGGTTTTGTCGTAATACTCCACTTCCGCTTCTGCCAGCGCAGAGCGGCAGTCAACGCACCAGTGCACCGGCTTCGCGCCTTTGTGCAGGTGGCCGTTGCCGATGATCTTGCCCAGCGCACGGATGATGTTAGCTTCGGTTTTGAAATCCATGGTCAGGTAAGGACGAGACCAGTCGCCCAGCACGCCCAGGCGGATAAAATCTTTGCGCTGGCCGTCAACCTGCGCGGCAGCGTACTCACGGCACTTGGCGCGGAACTCGGCGGCGGTGAACTTCTCACCCGGCTTGCCGTACTCCTGCTCAACCTTCAGCTCAATCGGCAGACCGTGACAGTCCCAGCCCGGCACGTAAGGCGAATCGAAGCCCGTCAGCCCTTTGGACTTAACGATAATGTCTTTCAGAATCTTGTTAACCGAGTGACCGATATGAATGCTGCCATTCGCATAAGGAGGGCCATCATGCAGAATGAAGGTTTTTTTGCCTTTTTTCGCGGCACGGATGATGCCGTACAGGTCATCATCGTTCCAACGCGCCAGCATTCCCGGTTCGCGTTTGGCGAGATCGCCACGCATCGGGAACCCTGTTTCCGGCAAATTCAGGGTTGATTTAAAGTCACTCATCAGATTCTCGGTTCCGTAATTAAAAACGTGTTTAGCCATTACGCCAGGTTTGATAACCCAAATAACTCGCGGGCGGTTAACTCATCTTTGGCAATTTGCGCCTTCAGCTCATCCAGCGAGGCAAATCGCTTTTCGCTGCGGATCTTTTTTCGCAGCACTACTTCTATATGGCGGCCATAGAGGTCCATTACAACGTCCAGCAGGTGCACTTCCAGCTGCTGGCGCACGCCTTTGACCGTGGGGCGGGTACCAATATTGGCCACGCCGGGCAGCGGTTTATCGCCCAGACCCATCACTTCTACCGCATAGACCCCTTTTACCGGGGAGACCTGACGGCGTAGAGGCACGTTCGCCGTCGGGAAGCCAATGGTGCGTCCCAGCGCGTCGCCGTGCACGACGCGGCCGGAGATAGAGAACGGATGCCCTAACAGGCTCTCGGCCAGCGGCAGGTCGTCATCCGCCAGTGCCTGGCGTACCGCCGTGCTGCTGATGCGCACGCCGTCTTCGCAGAAGGTTTGGGTGCTGGTGACATCAAAGCCGTACTCCAGGCCAGCCTTCTGTAATAACAAGAAATCGCCCTGCCGACCAGCGCCAAAGCGGAAATCGTCGCCGACGGCAAGAAAGCGCACGCCCAGGCGATCCACCAGCAGGTCGCTGACAAAGTTTTGCGCCGTCAGAGCAGCAAAGCGGCGATCGAAGCGCACACAGAGCACGTAGTCGACGCCGCATTCTGCCAGATAACGCAGCTTTTCACGCAGGCGTGTCAGACGGGCCGGGGCTTTATCGCCAGCGAACAGCTCCAGCGGCTGGGGTTCAAAAATCATCACCACCACCGGCAGGCCACGTTTACGCCCTTCGGCGATCAGGCCGCGCAGCAGCGCCTGATGCCCCCGGTGCACGCCGTCGAAATTACCAATAGTCAGCACACACCCTTGCGGGGCCTGGCTGAGATTATGTGTGCCGCGTATCAGCTTCATGTCTGGCTCAAAACAGTGAAAATCGTCCGAGTATACCTTGTACAGCGTTTAAGGTTAACCGGCGATTGGCCTTGTAAAACAGAAAGCGCCAAGGATTTCATTGCGCTGTCTGCCTACCTAAAGAAAAAGTCGTGTTTCACAGCGATTTTTGTCGTAGAAAGGCTGTATTCATGACCAGCAAGCTGATAGAATCTTGCCCCATCACACGTAACGAGCGTCGCAACGTAGCGCCGCTTATTTGCACAAATCCATTGACAAAAGAAGGCTGAAAGGGCATATTCCTCGGCCTTTGAATTGTCCACATAGATCATATTTGGGAGTTGGACCTTGGCTAATATCAAATCAGCTAAGAAGCGCGCCGTTCAGTCTGAAAAGGCACGCAAGCACAACGCAAGCCGTCGCTCTATGATGCGTACTTTCATCAAGAAAGTATACGCAGCGATTGAAGCTGGCGACAAAGCAGCTGCACAGAAAGCATTTAACGAAATGCAACCGATCGTGGATCGTCAGGCCGCTAAAGGTCTGGTCCACAAAAACAAAGCAGCGCGCCATAAGGCTAACCTGACCGCGCAGATCAACAAACTGGCTTAATCGCCCGTCTGCTGAGCTTTGTTAAAAAAACCCGCCAAGGCGGGTTTTTTTACGTCTGGACTATGCCGCTGGCACTTTAAAACGCGCCCGCAGCAGGCAGTAGCCAATCACCGCCGACAGCAGCGAGCCGGTCAGAATACCCAGTTTCGCCCAGTCCACCAGCTCAGGGTCGATACCGTCAAACGCCAGGTTTGTGATGAAGATAGACATGGTAAAGCCGATGCCGCACAGCACGCCGACGGCCATTATCTGGTTGAGGGCCGTTCCATGAGGCAGTTTCGCCAGCTTCACCCGCAGCGCCAGCCAGGTAAAGAGCGTAATGCCCAGCGGCTTGCCGATAAGCAGGCCGGCGATAATCCCCAGCGGCAGCATTGAGGCCAGCCCGCTCAGCGTCACACCCTGTAACGGCACTCCCGCATTTGCAAAGGCAAACAGCGGCAGAATAAGCCAGCCAACCCACGGATGAAGCACATGCTCAAGCTGGCGGGAGGGCGATACCCCCTCTTCTTTCGTTAGCGGGATAAAGAACCCCAGGATCACCCCGGCGATGGTGGCATGCACGCCTGACTTCAGTACCGCCGTCCAGAGAACCAGCCCAACCAAAATATAGAGGCCGGTACGCCGCACGTTGAGGGCATTCATGACGGCCAGCACCACGACGGCCAGGGCAGCGACGCCCAGCGACACCATCGACAGATCGCTGGTATAGAACAGGGCAATAATCACGATGGCACCCAGGTCATCGATAATTGCCAGCGCCATCAGGAAGATCTTTAGCGCGGGCGGAATACGGCTGCCCAGCAGCGCCAGCACGCCCAGCGCAAAGGCGATATCGGTCGCGGTAGGGATTGCCCAACCGTGGCTGACCACCGGGTCGTTAGCGTTAAACAGCAGGAAAATTAGCGCCGGGACAACCATTCCCCCCACCGCGGCGATGACCGGGAAGATCGCCTGGTGAAAACTAGCCAATGCGCCCTGGATGAGCTCGCGCTTTACTTCCAGCCCTATCAGCAGGAAGAAGACGGCCATCAGCGCATCGTTAATGAACAGCAGCATGTTCTTATTGATATCGAGTGGACCCGCCCTGAACTGCACCGGCAGGTCGAGAAAAGCACGGTAGGCCTCTTGAGTCGCCCCCAGATTGGCGCAAAGCATGGCCAGCACGGCGGCAACGATGAGCGTCACGCCCCCGGACGCATCGCTGTTAATAAAGCGGCGCAAATGTTTCACAACGGCTCCTTCTGTAGAATTTACTTAATGTCTGAAACAGTTTAACCGTCTGGATCGCGAGGGGACAGAAATAATGAAAAAGCCCGGGCGTTACCCCAGGCTTTCGTGAACGCAGACGCTAACGCTTAGCGCGTCAGGTCATCAAAGAACTTCTTTACGCCGTCGAAGAAGCTTTTAGAGCGTGGGCTATTATGTTCACCCGTTGGGCCACCGAAGCTCTCCTGAAGATCCTTCAGCAGCTGCTTCTGCTTCTCGTTGAGGCCCACCGGCGTCTCAACCACTACGCGGCACAGCAGATCGCCCTGCGCACCACCGCGTACCGACTTCACACCCTTGCCGCGCATGCGGAACAGCTTGCCGGTCTGGGTCTCGCTCGGCACCTTCAGGTTAACGCGCCCGTCCAGCGTCGGAACCTCAATCTCACCGCCCAGCGCCGCCATGGCAAAGTTGATCGGCACTTCACAGTAGAGGTTGTTGCCTTCACGTTCGAAAATCGGGTGCTGCTTCACCTGTACCTGAACGTACAGATCGCCTGCCGGTGCACCATGCTCCCCAGCTTCGCCCTCGCCGGAGAGGCGAATACGGTCGCCGGTATCGACGCCTGCCGGGATCTTCACGGACAGGGTTTTGCTCTTCTCAACGCGACCGTGGCCGTGGCACTTGTTGCACGGATCTTTGATCAGCGTACCGCGGCCCTGACAGTGCGGACAGGTCTGCTGTACGGCAAAGAAGCCCTGGCGCATCTGCACCTGGCCGGAGCCGTGACAGGTCGGACAGGTCTGTGGCTGAGTACCGGCTTTCGCGCCGCTGCCGTGACAGATGTCGCACTCTTCCAGCGTCGGGATACGTATCTCTTTGGTGACGCCGCGTACGGCCTCTTCCAGCGTCAGCTCCATATTGTAGCGCAGGTCAGCCCCGCGCGACGCGCGCTGGCGACCGCGACCGCCGCCAAAGATGTCGCCGAATACGTCGCCAAAGATATCGCTAAAGTCAGCGCCGCCGCCGCCAAAACCGCCGCCGCCGCCCATGCCGCCCTGCTCAAACGCCGCGTGACCGTACTGATCGTAGGCCGCACGTTTTTGCGCATCGGTCAGGACTTCATACGCTTCTTTAATCTCTTTAAATTTGGCTTCGGCCTCTTTATCGCCCTGGTTGCGGTCCGGGTGGAACTTCATTGCCAGACGCTTATAGGCCTTTTTGATTTCACGCTCTTCCGCTGTTTTCGGAACGCCTAAAATCTCGTAATAGTCTTGCTTTGCCATTTGTTTATCTGCCCCTAACATGCGAGCACGGGCGGAGAGGAAACCTCTACGCCCGTGCTGGTTTTCTACCCTACATCAGGGCGATTATTTTTTGTCTTTAACTTCTTCGAACTCAGCGTCGACCACGTCGTCGTCTTTCGCGTTGTTCGCAGAAGCGTCAGCGCCACCTGCCTGCTGCTGGGCGTGCTGCTGCTGAGCAATCTCCATCAGCTTCTGAGAAACCTGGGCAAGCGCCTGCATTTTCGCTTCGATATCGGCTTTGTCTTCACCTTTCAGTGAGGTTTCCAGCGCGCTCAGCGCAGACTCGATAGCGGTTTTGTCTTCAGCTGGCAGCTGATCGCCTGCTTCCGTCACCTGCTTACGGGTGCTGTGCAGCAGGTGGTCACCCTGGTTGCGGGTCTGTACCAGCTCTTCGAACTTACGGTCAGACTCGGCGTTAGCCTCTGCATCCTGAACCATTTTCTGGATCTCATCTTCGTTGAGGCCAGAAGAGGCTTTGATGGTGATCTTCTGCTCTTTGCCGCTGTTTTTGTCTTTCGCGGAGACGTGCAGAATACCGTCGGCGTCGATGTCGAAGGTAACTTCGATCTGCGGCATGCCGCGCGGTGCCGGGTTAATGCCGTCGAGGTTGAACTGGCCCAGCGATTTGTTATCGCCTGCACGTTTACGCTCACCCTGCAGCACATGGATGGTTACCGCAGACTGGTTGTCTTCCGCAGTAGAGAACACCTGGCTGTGCTTGGTCGGGATAGTGGTGTTTTTGCCGATCAGCGCCGTCATTACGCCGCCCATGGTTTCGATACCCAGGGAGAGCGGAGTTACGTCGAGCAGCAGAACGTCTTTCACATCACCGGTCAGCACGCCACCCTGAACAGCAGCACCGATAGCCACGGCTTCGTCCGGGTTAACGTCTTTACGCGGCTCTTTGCCAAAGAACTCAGCAACTTTCTTCTGCACCATCGGCATACGGGTCTGGCCACCGACCAGGATCACGTCCTGCACGTCAGAGACGGAGAGGCCCGCATCCTGCAGCGCAACTTTCAGCGGCTCGATAGAACGGTTTACCAGGTCTTCTACCAGGCTTTCCAGTTTCGCACGGGTCACTTTGATGTTCATGTGTTTCGGACCGGTCGCGTCTGCGGTGATGTACGGCAGGTTCACGTCAGTCTGCTGCGCAGAGGAGAGCTCGATTTTCGCTTTCTCTGCGGCTTCTTTCAGGCGCTGCATCGCCAGCGGATCGTTACGCAGGTCAATGCCCTGATCTTTCTTAAACTCTTCAACGAGGTAGTTGATCATACGGCTGTCGAAGTCTTCACCACCCAGGTGGGTATCACCGTTGGTTGCCAGCACTTCGAAGGTTTTCTCACCGTCAACTTCGTCGATTTCGATAATAGAGATATCGAAGGTACCACCACCGAGGTCGTATACGGCGATAGTGCGGTTGCCAACTTCTTTATCCAGACCGTAGGCCAGCGCCGCTGCGGTCGGTTCGTTGATGATACGTTTGACTTCCAGACCCGCGATACGGCCAGCGTCTTTGGTCGCCTGGCGCTGAGCATCGTTGAAGTAAGCCGGTACGGTAATAACCGCTTCGGTCACTGGCTCGCCCAGGTAATCTTCAGCCGTTTTCTTCATTTTTTTCAGCACTTCAGCAGAGATCTGCGGCGGTGCCATTTTCTGGCCTTTTACATCAATCCATGCGTCGCCGTTGTCGGCTGCAATGATTTTGTACGGCATGATGGCTTCATCACGCTGCACTTCTTCGTCCTGGAAGCGGCGACCGATCAGGCGTTTAATCGCAAACAGGGTGTTTTGCGGGTTTGTCACTGCCTGACGTTTAGCCGGCTGGCCTACCAGAGTTTCACCATCCTGGGTATAGGCAATGATTGACGGCGTGGTGCGATCGCCTTCGGCGTTCTCCAGCACACGTGCGGTGGTGCCATCCATAATCGCTACACAAGAGTTGGTAGTACCCAGGTCGATACCAATAATTTTACCCATCTAAACGTCTCCACTAAAAATTTGTTCATCATGTGGTTGTGAATCTGTAATAAGGGCAAATGTTGCGGTTTCAACTGCCCAGAACTGTTTTTTTTCAGACTCACCACTTCGGTTGACTACAAGATGGGGACGTAACGCAACGCATCAAGGGGCGCGAGAGAAAATTTTTTTGCCCGCCTGCCCGCATCCCGATTATGCATTCACCTCCGTGATTAAAATCGAGAAACCATTCACCAAAAAACTGTAATAAAAAGAAAAGATTAGTTGCATGAACCTTTATGTTTGCAGGGGTATTATAGGGGCGGACTAATAATGGTTTAACCGAGTAAGAGAACATGACGAAATCCCGATTATCCCTGGCGGCTTCGCTGATACTGGGCATGCTGCTGACCAGTACGGCGCAGGCTAACGATCATAAAGTGATGGGCGTGATTGCTATGCCAAGAAATGAAACTAGCGATCTGGCGCTAAAAATGCCGGTTTGTCGCGTCGTGAAGCGCATTCAGCTCACCGCCGATCACGGCGATATCGACCTGAGCGGCGCATCCGTCTACTTCAAAACGGCAAAAAGCGCCAGCCAGAGTCTGAGTGTGCCCTCCTCACTGAAAGAGGGGCAGACCACCGACTGGATCAATATCAATAGCGATAACGACAACAAGCGCTGCGTGGCAAAGATCACCTTCTCTGGCCATACGGTGAACTCCTCTGATATGGCAACGCTAAAAATCATTGGCGATGACTAATCCTCGCTGCTTCTTTTATGGGACATAACGCACCATGAACGTCAAATACCTAAACGACGAAGATTTGGATTTTCTGCAGCATTGCCGCGAGGATCAGCTGGCCGAGCTGACGCGTCTGCTTACCCATAACGAAAAGGGAAAGGCGCGCCTGTCGAGTGCCCTACAGCATAACGAGCTCTTCAAAGCGATGGAGGGGCACCCCGAGCAGCACCGCTGCAACTGGCAGCTGATTGCTGGTGAGCTACAGCATTACGGTGGCGACAGCATTGCCAATAAGCTGCGTGGGCATGGCAAGCTTTACCGGACCATTTTGCTGGACGTGGCGAAACGGTTAAAGCTCAAGGCGGATAAAGAGAGCTCGACCTTTGAGATTGAACAGGATCTGCTGGCGCATTTTCTGCGTAACGCCTGGCAGAAGATGGATACCGCGCAGCAGCAGGCGTTTCTGCAGGAGGTTGAGGCGAAAGTCACTGAGCTGGAGGAGCTGCTGCCGTTGCTAATGAAGGATCCGGCGTTGGCGAAAGGGGTTTCTCATCTGCTCTCCAGCCAGCTCACCCGCATTCTGCGTACCCATGCCGCCGTTAGCGTCATCGGCCATGGACTGGTACGCGGTGCGGGCCTTGGCGGCCCGCTGGGGGCGGCGCTAAACGGTGTTAAAGCCGTCAGCGGCAGCGCCTATCGCGTCACCATTCCCGCCGTGCTGCACATCGCCTGCCTACGCCGGATCGCCGCTGTCCCACAGGAGTGATCCCACCGTTAAAAATATATTTCACTTCACCCTGTTCAGATCATAGACAGAGTAATTGCCGCTCATTATGATGCCGCGCCCCGCCTCCACTATCGTGTGGCGGGGCCTTTACTTTCACCATTTTTATGATGATTTTTTTTGAGGATTTATGGGCGACACTAAGTTGGCTAATCCGGCTCCGCTGGGCTTAATGGGCTTCGGCATGACCACTATTCTGCTTAATCTGCACAATATTGGCATGTTCCCGCTGGATGGCATTATCCTGGCTATGGGCATTTTCTACGGCGGCATCGCGCAAATTTTTGCCGGGCTGCTGGAGTATAAAAAAGGCAACACCTTTGGCTTAACCGCCTTTACCTCTTACGGCTCTTTCTGGCTCACCCTGGTGGCGATCCTGATTATGCCAAAAATGGGCCTGGCGGATGCCGCCAACGCGCACTTCCTCGGGGTTTACCTGGGGATCTGGGGCGTGTTCACCCTGTTTATGTTCTTCGGCACGCTGAAAGGTGCACGCATGCTGCAGTTCGTGTTCCTGAGCCTGACGGTGCTGTTTGCGCTGCTGTGCGTTGGACACCTGGTGGATAACGAAAGCATCGTGCACGTGGCAGGCTGGATTGGTCTGGTCTGCGGCGCAAGCGCGATCTATCTGGCAATGGGTGAAGTGCTGAACGAGCAGTACGGCCGTACCGTGCTGCCGATTGGCGAAAGGATCTAATCTATCCGATGCTCCAGCGGTTAACGCAGGAGCATCGTTCGTTTGTTCAGGAGAGTACCAGCGCGTCGAGCGCCTCTTCGGATAAGCCGGTCAGTTGTATGATCTGTGCGCGCTCCATTCCTTGGTTCAGCATAGCCAGAGCAATGCGAATTGTGGCCTCCTGACGTCCTTCGCTGCGTCCTTGAAGTACTCCCCTTCCGTGGCCTTCCTGTCTAAGTTGTTCTGCAATAGTCATTAAAATACCCTTATGTTGCGGGGCTTTTTTCGCCAGCAAACGAATTAGCGCACCCTGATCTACACTATTTCCAGCCTGAACGAGGTAGTTAATAGCACTCCTGAGCTGCTGTCCGGTAGTGTAACCCTCTAAAAGTAGGGAGACCAAATGCTCATGAAATACCATGAGATCCCGCGCACGAATATGTTTCTGTAAAAACTCAAGGAGCGCCACTCTGCGGTGAGTCAGGATACTATCGTCGGGAATGACCGTAACATCCACCAGGAGAAATTCTTGGGCGTATAGCTGCTGTGCCAACATGGGGTTTTCGAATGCATCTAACCAGCACATCGAGAAAGGATACGGGCTTACAGCTCCATGGTAGAACAGGATTGGGATCACCAGCGGTAATTCTTCATTTCCGGCATCCAGATGACGTTGCATCGCGGCCAATGCGTAACGCATAAGTCGAAAGGTCATCTGTTTGTCAGGGGTACTTTGATGTTCAAGCAAAGCATAGATGTAGCCCGCACCATAACGGGTTTGCACTGACCAAAGCACATCAGAATGGCGAGCCTGTAAGTTTTCTTCAATAAAACTGCCTGATTCAAGACGTAATGATTTGAGATCGCAAAGCTTCAAAAGGTGCTCGGGAAGATGAATTTCAAGAAAGTCACGCGCAGTTTCAGGATGGGTCAAAAATTGTTTGAACACAGCGTCGTGAGGGGCAGACGGCGAGATCCTTGCCATGTTTTTTCCTTTTACGTTGAGCCTGCCCGGAGTATTCACCGCATTCTGGCTTTTGTCAGAATACGGTGAATACCTTGCGAAGAGGCTCGGAAAAAACGCAGCTAGCGGAAAACTAAAAGGTTGTTTGCTTGAGTTCACCGCGCGACGGAATTTCTTGCGAGTTCAGATCCTGCCGCAGCCAGATCCCTAATGCTAAGCCCACCAGCGCCAGCGCCAGCACGTACCAGGCGGGGGCCAGCGGTGAGACGCCCATCAGCAGGGTAACCGCAATCGGCGTCAGTCCGCCAAAGATGGCGTAAGAGACGTTGTAGGAGAAGGAGATCCCGGTAAAGCGCACCTCAGCAGGAAACGCCCGCACCATGACGTAAGGCACCGCGCCGACGACCCCGACGCCCAGCCCTGCCAGGCCATAGAGCAGAGAGAGATGCTCCGGGTGCGTACCGGCGAAGTGATAGAAGATACCGCTGGTGCAGGCCAGCAGAATACTGCCGACGATAAAGGTTCTGCTCGCCCCAAAGCGATCCGCCGCCAGCCCAGCCAGCAGACAGCCAATGCAGAGCATAATGGTCGCCACGCTGTTGGCCTGCAGCGTCAAAGCCGGAGCTAGTCCGTACTGCTTTTGCAGCCACACCGGCGACATCAGGATCACCACCACGATGCAGGCGGAGAGCAGCCAGGTGAGCAGCATTGAGATCGCCACCGCCCTCTTATGCCTCACCACCACCGCCTTCACCGGCAGCTCCTGGGCCAGGGCCTTACGCTGCTGCATCTCCAGGAAGATCGGCGTCTCCTGCAGCCAGCGGCGCAGATACATCGCCACCAGGCCAAAGGCACCGCCAAGCAGGAACGGAATACGCCAGCCAAAGTCGTGCAGCATCTCCGGGGTCATGGTGCGGTTCACCACCGTGGCAACCACCGACCCCAGCAGAATGCCCACGGTCAGTCCCGCCGTCAGGGTACCGCAGGCAATGCCGATCCGGCGGGCAGGCACGTGCTCAGCAACAAAAACCCATGCGCCTGGCACTTCGCCGCCAATTGCTGCGCCCTGTAAAAGACGCATCAGCAGCAGGAGCAGCGGTGCGGCAATACCGATAGAGTCGTAGGTGGGCAGCAGGCCAATCGCCAGGGTCGGCACCGCCATCAGCAGGATGCTCAGGGTAAACATCTTTTTACGCCCGACCAGATCGCCAAAGTGCGCCATGATAATGCCGCCCAGCGGTCGCGCCAGATAGCCTGCGGCAAAGATACCGAAGGTCTGCACCTGGCGCAGCCACTCCGGAATATCCGCGGGGAAGAACAGCGCGCCGACGACGGCAGCAAAAAAGACGAAGATGATGAAATCATAAAATTCCAGCGCGCCGCCAAGGGCAGCGAGCGAGAGGGTTTTATAATCCTGGCGATTCAGTTGGCGGGCGTTTTCAGACATAGCGAACCCTGTACAAAGAGGGGTGGATGATTTTATTATTTACGGCACATGTAAACTTAAAATTACTATACCGTAAAAAAATTAGCACGCCACTCTCTAGCGCCCCTATTGCAGCGCTTATCCCAGAAAAGCTGGCTATTCAGGAGATTGTTTCGCGTCTGGCACTCTTAGGCCGAAAAGCTGCTACCACCTCTGGGTGGGTTTCCACATAGGGCCCCTCCAGAAGCTGTAAACAATAAGGTACACTGGCAAAAATCCCTGGTACAACGACCTTGCCGTCACTCTCTTTAACCCCCTCCAACGTCTCCTGGATCGATTTCGGCTGGCCGGGAAGATTGAGGATTAGCGCCTGCTTGCGGATCACGCCGACCTGGCGCGACAGGATCGCGGTAGGAACAAAGTGCAGGCTGATCTGCCGCATCTGTTCGCCAAAGCCCGGCATCTGGCGATCGGCAACGGCCAGGGTCGCGTCGGGGGTGACATCCCGGCGTGCGGGGCCCGTGCCGCCGGTGGTCAGGACCAGGTGGCAGCTCATCTCATCCACCAGCTCGCATAGCGTCTGCTCAATGATTGCCTGCTCGTCCGGGATAAGACGGGTTTCAATAGTAAAGGGGGTCGCGAGAGCGGAGGCCAGCCAGGCTTCAAGGGCAGGAATACCCTTATCCTGATAGACCCCGTTGGAGGCGCGGTCAGAGACAGAGACTAAGCCGATGCGTAACGTATTCATAGTATTTCCGTTCAAACAATATCGATACGGGAATAATACACGTAGAGGGGAATAACAGACAGGCTCGAAAAGCAGGAGCGTGACCGGAGACCCGGCCACGCAGCAGGATTACAGCAGATCGCCGATCATGGCTTCCAGCTTGCCCTGGTCCACGGCAAACTTGCGGATACCGTCAGCCAGCTTATCTACCGCCATCGGATCCTGGTTGTGTTCCCACAGGAACTCGGCTTCGGTGATGCGTTCCGGACGCGCTTTCACTTCACCGCTGAAGGAGAGCTTACGCTCAATCGTCCCTTCGCTCTCAGCCAGCTCTTTCAGCAGTGCAGGTGCGATGGTCAGGCGGTCACAGCCTGCCAGCTCAATGATTTCGCCAACGTTACGGAAGCTTGCACCCATTACCACCGTCTCGTAGCCGTGCTGCTTGTAGTATTCGTAGATTTCGGTAACGGAGACCACGCCCGGATCTTCTGCCGGTGCGTACTCTTTCTTGTCGGTGTTGGATTTGTACCAGTCAAGAATACGGCCAACAAACGGCGAAATCAGGAACACGCCCGCTTCAGCACAGGCGCGTGCCTGAGCGAAGGAGAACAGCAGGGTCAGGTTACAGTTGATGCCCTCTTTTTCCAGCTGCTCAGCGGCACGGATGCCCTGCCAGGTGGAGGCCAGCTTGATCAGGATGCGATCGTTGCTGATACCGGCGTCGTTGTAGAGCTTAATCAGACGCTTGGCTTTGGCAATGGAGCCTTCGGTGTCATAGGAGAGACGTGCGTCTACTTCAGTAGAGATACGGCCCGGCACCAGTTTCAGGATCTCCAGACCGATGTTCACGGCCAGCTTGTCAGAGGCGTCAACGATCTGCTGAGCGCGGTCGCTGCTCTGGCTTTTGGCCCAGCTTACGGCATCGTCAATCAGCTTGCGGTATTCAGGGATCTGGGCTGCGTTGAGGATCAGAGAAGGGTTGGTTGTAGCATCCTGCGGCTGATACAGCTTCATTGCCGCGATATCTCCGGTGTCGGCCACCACGGTGGTGAACTGACGCAGGGAGGTCAATTTATCCGTCATAATCGTGTTTCTCTTTAAACAGCTTGTTAGGGGGATGTAACCGGTCTTCCCTGATGATATCACGACGCACTGTCAGCGCAACCGCAGACAGTGCCCTATCCTGGAGTATGGTAGACTCAATCAATGACGCGTTGCGCCGCGCCAAAAATGGCAGCGCTTACACTGGCCGATCGGCATGAACAAGAGGAATGTGAATGCCAGATTTTTTCCTTTTTATCAATGAAATACTTTGGGAATCGGTGATGATCTATCTGCTTATCGGAGCAGGGATCTGGTTTACCGTACGCAGTGGATTTATTCAGTTTCGCTACCTGCGCCACGTCGGCAAAAGTCTGAAAAACAGCGTGACGCCCCAGCCTGGCGGCCTGACCTCATTCCAGGCGCTCTGCACCAGCCTCGCGGCGCGCGCCGGCAACGGTAACCTGATGGGCGTGGCGCTGGCCATCTCCGCCGGTGGGCCGGGTGCAGTGTTCTGGATGTGGGTCTCTGCGCTGATCGGTATGGCAACAACCTTTGCCGAATGCGCGCTGGCGCAGCTCTATAAAGAGCGTGACGAACATAACCAGTTTCGCGGCGGCCCCGCCTGGTATATCACCCACGGCCTCGGCATGCGCTGGTTGGGCACTATATTTGCCCTCTTTCTGCTGGTATATGGACTCATTTTCAACACCGTCCAGTCCAACACGGTGGCCCATGCTCTGCGCTACGCCTGGGAGGTACCAGAGCTGCTCAGCGGTGTGCTTTCGGCTGCCGCCACGCTGCTGGCGATAAGGCTCGGCATACGCGGTGTCGCCCGCATCATGCAGTGGCTGGTCCCGGCCATGATGCTCGTGTGGGTGCTTGCCAGCCTGCTGATCGGCGCATGGCATGTTGAGCAGTTGCCCGGCATCGTCAACGCCATCTTCCGGGGTGCCTTCGGCTGGCACGAAGCGGCGGCGGGCGCGCTCGGCTATACCGTCAGCCAGGCGCTGACCAGCGGCTTTCAGCGGGGCATCCTGTCGAACGAAGCGGGAATGGGCACCACGCCCAATGCGGCGGCGGCAGCGGCATCGTGGCCTCCCCATCCGGCCGCACAGGGGATTGTGCAGATGATCGGCGTCTTTACCGATACCGTTATCGTCTGTACCGCCAGCGCGCTCATTGTCCTGCTTGCCAACGCGTCGTCGTCGCACACTCCGCTCGACGGCATTGAGCTGGTGCAGCAGGCGATGGTCTCTCTGACCGGCAGCTGGGCCGCCGGGTTTGTCGCGGTGATTACCGCGCTGTTTGCTTTTACCACCATCGTGGTGAACTACATCTATGCCGAAAATAACCTGATCTTTTTGCGCCTGCACAGCAGACGCAACCTCTGGCTGATGCGCGGCGGCACGCTGCTGATGGTGATAACCGGATCGCTACTGAGCCTGCCGATGGTCTGGCAGATGGCGGACGTGATGATGGCGCTAATAGCGATTGTTAACCTCAGCGCTATCCTGCTGCTGTCGCCGGCGGTGAGAATTATCGCCAATGACTACCTGCGCCAGCGCAGGCTGGGGGTGCGGCCAGTGTTTAATCCCCAGCGCTACCCGGAGATCCAACGCCAGCTCGCTCCCGGTGCATGGGACAACCTGCCCGACCGCTAGGGCAGCAATCGCAACTATCGATCAACGCAGGCGCTTTTTTTGTTAAAGTCCGTTTTTTGCGACAGTCTGCGCATATTTTCCTGAGGAGTGGACATGCTGATTCTGATCTCGCCGGCCAAGACGCTGGATTACCAAAGCCCGCTGGCCACCCAGCGCTATACGCAGCCGGTGCTGCTTGATCACGCCCAACAGCTGATTGACGTAGCCCGCCAGCTCTCTGCACTGCAAATCAAGGCCCTGATGGGTATCAGCGATAAGCTGGCGGATCTCAACGCCACTCGCTTTCACGACTGGCAGCCGGACTTCACGCCGGACAACGCCCGTCAGGCTATCCTCGCCTTTAAGGGCGATGTCTATGCCGGTATGCAGGCCGAGACCTTCAGCGACGACGATTTTATCTTTGCCCAGCAGCATCTGCGGATGCTATCCGGCCTCTACGGCGTGCTGCGCCCGCTCGATCTGATGCAGCCCTACCGGCTTGAGATGGGCATTCGCCTGCAGAACCCAAAAGGCAGCGACCTGTATCAATTCTGGGGAGAGACCATCACCCACACGCTCAACGAGGCGCTGGCGGCGCAGGGCGATAACATCATCGTTAACCTGGCGTCGGATGAGTACTTCCGGGCGGTGAAGCCGAAGCTGCTTGCTGGCGAGATCGTGAAACCGGTGTTCCTCGATGAGAAAAACGGTGTCTTTAAGGTGATTAGCTTCTATGCCAAGAAGGCGCGCGGGCTAATGAGCCGCTACATCATTGAAAACCGTCTGACGACGCCAGAGCAGCTTAAGGCATTTGATGTAGACGGCTACGTCTTTGATGAAGAGATGTCGAAAAAGAACGAGCTGGTCTTTAAGCGTCGCGAAGGTTAAACGCCGCGCCGAAAGCCCGGAGGCGGCGATGCCTTACCGGGCCTGGAGAGACAGCAGTTACCTTTACGCTTTTTGCATCATCAGCGTACGCAGGGCGGCAAAATCAGCAGGCAGGCTGTGGGAGAGCAGCGGCAGCTCGGCGCGCTCAGCCAGCGCGGCAGGCAGATCCAGCGTATCGCCAAGGATCGCCTCGACGCTCTCTTTGAATTTCGCCGGATGCGCGGTGCCGAGGAACAGGCCGTACTCGCCCGGATGCAGCTGGTCGCGCAGAGCGCGGTAGGCCACTGCCGCGTGCGGTTCGGAGAGATACCCCTTCTCTTTCAGCTCCAGCATGGTGGCTTTAGTCACTTCGTCATCAATGGCGGCATAGCCCAGCTCGTTCAGACGCCAGATCTTACGGCGGAACAGCTCCTCCACGCGCGGCCAGTTGTTCGGCTGGCTAACGTCCATGGCGTTGGAGAGCGTTGCCTGGGTCATATTCGGGCTCCACTCCCCTGCTTTCAGGAAGCGCGGCACGGTGTCGTTGGCGTTAGTGGCAGCAATAAAACGCTTCACCGGCAGGCCCAACGATTTCGCCAGCAGGCCAGCAGTAAGATCGCCAAAGTTTCCGCTGGGTACAGAGATCACCAGCTGGTTGCGCGCTTCCTGCGGCAGCTGCGCCACCGCCTCGAAGTAGTAGCAGATCTGCGCCAGCAGGCGGCTGATGTTGATGGAGTTCGCCGAGTTCAGCCCCAGGCTCTGCTTCAGCTCTTCATCATCAAAGGCCTGCTTGACCAGCGCCTGGCAAGCGTCAAAGTCGCCGTCAATAGCCACCGTCTCGATGTTGCCCCCCAGCGTACAGAAGAGTTTCTCCTGCAGCGGGCTAATTTTGCCCTGTGGGTAGAGGATCACCACGCGAACATTTTTCAGGCCGTAAAAGGCGTGCGCCACCGCCGCACCGGTATCGCCGGAGGTTGCGGTCAGGATGGTGACGGGCTTATCGCCGCTAATGTGGGTCAGCATCTGCGCCATAAAGCGGCCGCCAAAGTCTTTAAACGCCAGCGTCGGGCCGTGGAACAGCTCCAGACAGCCGATGTCTTCCTCAACCTTGCTCACCGGGGCGGGGAAGGTAAAGGCCGCCCGCACGCGCTCCTCCAGCAGCTCCTGGGGGATCTCATCGCCAATAAAGGCGGCGAGGATCTTTGCGCTACGGCTAACGAAATCCTGCTCCAGCATCTCGTCGATTTCGGTCAGGTTAAACTCGGGCAGATCGTGAGGGAAGAAAAGCCCCTGCTGTTTACCCAGCCCCTGCGTTACCGCCTGGGCAAAGGAGACCTGCTCGTTGTGATCTTTAAGGTTATAGAGTTTCATTAATTATCCCAGTACGCGTGCGCCCGCTGTATCCAGCCGGCAAATATGAACGAAGCCTTCCTGATTCTGCAGATAGTGTTTACTCAACCAGTCTGCTACGCGCTGCGCGGTGTCCGGCCGGTCGCAGAGCGCGAACAGCGTCGGCCCCGACCCGGAGATACCGCTCGCCAGCGCACCAATCTCTGCCACCGCCTGACGCGCCTCTTTAAAGCCCGGCAGCAGGCGGGCACGGTACGGCTCGGCAATCACGTCTTTCATCAGCTTCGCGGCCAGCAGCGGCTGGCGAGAGTAGCAGGCGTGAATAAATCCAGCCAGATGTCGCCCGTGGGCAATGCAGTCCTGACGGCGATACTGTGCCGGTAAAATCGCCCGCGCCTCTGCCGTGGAGACCTTGATCCCCGGATAGGCCAGCACCCACAGCCACTCATCAAAGCCTGGCACCTGCTGGCTGATAATGCCGTTCTCTTCAATCATCAACTGCATGCCGCCGAGGAAACAGGGGGCCACGTTATCGTAATGAATGCTGCCGGAGATGCGTCCCTCCAGCTCGCCCATCAGCGCCAGCAGGCGCGTATCGTTCAGCGGCTTACCACAGTGCTCGTTCATCGCCACCAGTGCGGCAACCACGGAGCAGGCACTGGAGCCGAGCCCCGAACCAATCGGCATATTTTTTTCCAGCGTCATGGTCACCGGAATGGTTTTGTTCAGCTCCTGGCAGAAGCGCTCCCAGCACTGATAGACAATATTTTCCCGCGGCTCCGGGGGGAGCTTATCCGCAAACCGTCCCACATTGTGCAGGCTAAAACCATCGGCCGCCTCCACCGTGACGACGTCGCCCAGCAGGGCACCATCTACCGGCGTTACCGCCGCCCCAAGCACGTCGAAGCCAACGCTCATATTGGCGCTGGAGGCCGGGGCATACACTTTCACCATGTTAAACTCCTAACTTCCATGAGAGGGTGCGCAGCAGATCGGCAAAAACGCCTGCCGCCGTCACATCGTTGCCCGCACCGTAACCGCGCAGCACCAGCGGCAGCGGTTGATAGTAGTGGCTGTAGAACGCCAGCGCGTTCTCACCGTTTTTCACTTTATAGAGCGGATCGTTGCCGTCTACCTCAGCGATTTTCACCCGGCAGACGCCATCCTCTTCAATATTCCCTACGTAGCGCAGCACGTTGCCCTCATCGCGCGCTTTTGCCACCCGAGCGGCAAAGGCGTCGTCAAGCTGCGGCAGACGGGCCATAAAGCTGTTTACGTCGCCGCTGTCGTCAAAGCCTGTCGGCAGCACCGGTTCGATAACGATATCCGTCAGTTCCAGCTCGCGCCCCGTCTCGCGGGCGAGGATCAGCAGCTTGCGCGCTACGTCCATGCCAGAGAGATCGTCTCGCGGATCCGGCTCGGTATAGCCCAGATCCCGTGCGATCCCGGTCGCTTGCGAGAGGCTCATGCCTTCGTCGAGCTTACCGAAAATAAAGGATAGCGATCCGGAAAGGATCCCGGAAAAACGCTGTAGCTCATCGCCCGCGTTGAGCAGGTTTTGCAGGTTTTCAATCACCGGCAGCCCTGCACCAACGTTGGTGTCGTACAGGAACTTGCGGCGCGACCCGGCGGCGGCGTGGCGCAGCTGGTGGTAGTAGGCCATCGACGAGGTGTTAGCTTTCTTGTTCGGCGTCACCACGTGGAAGCCTTCGCGCAGGAAGTCGGCGTACTGATCGGCCATCGTCTGGTTGGAGGTGCAGTCCACGATCACCGGATTGAGCAGATGGTACTCTTTAACCAGGCGGATCAGCCTGCCGAGGTTAAACGGCTCTTTCGCCTCCGCCAGCTCCGCCTGCCAGCTATCCAGGTTCAGGCCGTGCACGTTCGTCAGCAGCGCCTTTGAGTTCGCTACGCCGCAGACCCGCAGATCGATATGCTTGCCCTTCAGCCAGCTCTGCTGACGCTTGAGCTGCTCCAGCAGCGCGCCGCCGACGCCGCCGACGCCAATCACGAACACCTCAATCACCTGGTCGGTGTTGAACAGCATCTGATGGGTGACGCGTACGCCGGTTGTGGCGTCGTCGTTGCTCACCACCACCGAGATGGAGCGTTCAGAGGAGCCCTGAGCAATCGCCACGATGTTGATATTGGCGCGGGCCAGCGCGGCGAAGAATTTAGCCGAGATACCGCGCAGGGTACGCATGCCGTCGCCGACCACCGAGATAATCGCCAGCCGCTCCATGACCGCCAGCGGCTCCAGCAGCCCCTCTTTTAGTTCAAGGTAGAACTCATCCCCCAGCGTCCGGCGCGCACGGGCGCAGTCGGCCTGCGGCACGCAGAAGCTAATGCTGTACTCGGACGAGGACTGGGTAATCAGCACCACCGAGATCCCAGCCCGTGACATGGTGGCAAATACCCGCGCCGCCATCCCGACCATTCCTTTCATACCGGGGCCGGAGACGCTGAACATCGCCATGTTATTGAGGTTAGAAATTCCCTTAACCGGCAGGCCGTCGTCATCGGAAGTGGCACCGATTAGCGTCCCGGGGGCCTGCGGGTTACCGGTATTTTTAATCAGGCAGGGGATCTGGAACTGGGCGATGGGGGTAATAGTGCGTGGGTGCAGCACCTTCGCGCCGAAGTAGGAGAGCTCCATCGCCTCCTGGTAAGACATGGATTTCAGCAGTCGGGCATCGGGCACCTGACGCGGGTCGCAGGTATAGACACCGTCAACGTCAGTCCAGATCTCACAGCAGTCGGCGCGCAGGCAGGCGGCCAGTACGGCGGCAGAGTAGTCGGAGCCGTTGCGCCCCAGCACCACCAGCTCGCCCTTCTCATTGCCTGCGGTGAAGCCGGCCATCAGGATCATATGGTCTGCGGGGATCTGACTGGCGGCGATGCGACGGGTGGATTCGGCGATATCCACGGTAGATTCGAGATAGTGGCCCACGGCGAGCAGTTTTTCTACCGGATCGATCACCGAGACTTTATGCCCCCTTGCTTCCAGTAGCCCGGCCATAATCGCAATCGAGAGCTTCTCCCCTCGGCAGATGATGGCGGCGTTGATGCTGTCCGGGCACTGGCCCAGCAGGGCAATCCCATGCAGAACGTGTTTGATTTGCGCGAACTCGTGCTCAACCTGCTGTTTCAGCCGGGCAAGGGGGAAACCGGGCTGAACCTCGGCCAGGCCTGCAAGCAGGTCGGCAAAAATGTGCTCTGCGTCGCTGATGTTGGGTACGGCATCCTGGCCCCCGATGGTCTTCTCAATCATCGCCACCAGGTGGTTGGTAATTTTGGCCGGGGCAGACAGCACGGTGGCAACCTGCCCCTGCCTGGCATTGCTCTCCAGAATCTCGGCAACACGCAGAAAACGTTCTGCATTTGCCACTGACGTACCGCCGAACTTCAACACTCGCATGGTATTACCCCTTGATTTTTGCTCGAAAAAAAAGCCCGCACTGTTCAGGTGCGGGCTTTTTTCTGTGTTTCCTGTACGCGTCAGCCCGCACCGTTACCTGTGGTAATGGTGGTGGTAATAATTGTCAGCGTGCTGATGCGATTCATGGATGTTGTGTGCTCTGTTATATTTATCTGTCTGTCTTGTATAGCTATACGGTTAAAGTATATCCCTGCCTGAGTCAATGAATTTTTGCTTTTTGCCCTTTTCATCGCCTGCGCAGGTCGCGCTGCGCTGACCACACTTTCCTCCGCACTCTCACCGGATGAAAAAGCGATATCAGCATCTTTTACCATAATAAAAAACGATGACAGCGTTTTACTCTGCAAGTTTTTTTTCGATATCGTGCAGCAAACGGTGCAGCATCGCCGTGTCACGCTGCTCAAACAGACCCAGCCGCTGATCCAGCCAGTCGGCTAATTTGACGTCATCCGCCACGCCCAGCGTACCCAGTAGCGATCGCGCCCGCAGACGCAGCGCCTTGAGCTGCTCTTCACGCTGCACTACTACTGGTTCGCTGCGCTGTTGCATTAACGATGCTAACTGGTAACAGTAAACCATCACGGCCTGACCAAGATTCAGCGAGGGATAATCGGCGACCATGGGTACGCCGGTGAGAATGTCAGCCAGGGCCAGTTCCTCGTTGGTTAAACCCGAATCTTCCCGGCCAAACACCAGCGCGGCACGGTCCATCCACTGGCTCTTCTCCTGCATTAGCGGCACCAGTTCAGCGGGCGTGGCGTAGTAGTGAAACTTTGCCCGGCTGCGGGCGGTAGTGGCCACTGTAAAATCGATATCGGTCAGGGCATCGGCGAGCGTAGGGAAAAACCGTGCGTTATCAATGATATCGCCTGAGCCGTGGGCCACCCAGCGCGCGCTCTCCTGCCGGTGGGCTTCGCTGTCTACGATGCGCAGATCGTTAAAGCCCATGGTCTTCATGGCCCGGGCCGCCGCGCCAACGTTTTCAGGCCTGGCGGGTGAAACGAGTACTATTGCTACATGCATGGGTTACTCTCTGGTGTGCCCGAGGACGGGCTAAAAAGGCAATCAACATCAAGTTATTACGCATCACAAATTTACAAAAACGTAACAGAAATCACTGAATTTGAGTCAGGTAAAGCTTAAAAATTACTACACTATTTACTGGGTTAATTAGCTGCCAGTATGTTAACAGAACAGAATTATCCCTCTGTAACGCATGATAATCTGCATGATGAGGGCAATCCGCCATTGGATGCAGCAAACTTATTAATTAAAGGCTGTAACTACCTGTTTATTGAAAAGATGTTATAAACGCTAGTAATAAGATGCGATGATTTCATCAAACTGTTAACGTGCTACAATTGAACTTGATATATGTCAACCAATCGTAGTTTTATTGGGTGTCCGGTGCGTCTTAACCTGTTATGTTGCTGTTAAAATGGGTAGGATGACAACCGTTTTTGACACTGTCGGGTCCAGAGGGAGTATGTACCCACGACCAAGCTAATGATGTTGTTGACGTTGATGGAAAGTGCATCAAGAACGCCATTTACGTACTTTAGTCATGTTACGCCGTTCATGTTAATTTGCGACATGCATCAGGCAGGTCAGGGACTTTTGTACTTCCTGTTTCGATTTAGTTGGCAATTTAGGTAGCAAACATGCAGACCCCGCACATTCTTATTGTTGAAGACGAGTTAGTTACTCGCAACACGCTGAAGAGCATTTTCGAAGCAGAAGGATACGATGTCTTTGAAGCGACTGATGGCGCTGAAATGCATCAGATTCTTTCTGATAACGATATCAACCTGGTGATCATGGATATCAACCTGCCGGGTAAAAACGGCCTGCTGCTGGCGCGTGAACTGCGCGAACAGGCAGACGTCGCCCTGATGTTCCTGACAGGCCGTGATAACGAAGTCGATAAGATCCTCGGCCTCGAGATTGGCGCGGATGATTACATCACCAAACCGTTTAACCCACGCGAATTGACCATTCGCGCGCGCAACCTCCTCTCTCGTACCATGAACCTGGGCACGGTGAGCGAAGAGCGCCGCAGCGTTGACAGCTATAAATTCAACGGCTGGGAGCTGGATATCAACAGCCGCTCGCTGATTAGCCCGAACGGTGAGCAGTACAAGCTGCCGCGCAGCGAGTTTCGCGCCATGCTGCACTTCTGCGAAAACCCGGGCAAGATCCAGACCCGCGCCGATCTGCTGAAGAAGATGACCGGTCGTGAGCTGAAGCCGCACGATCGTACCGTTGACGTCACCATCCGCCGCATTCGTAAACATTTCGAATCGACGCCGGATACGCCGGAGATCATCGCCACCATTCACGGCGAAGGCTACCGCTTCTGCGGCGATCTGCAGGAGTAAGGCTTAGTCACTGTAATGCCGGGCGGCACTGCGCTTGCCCGGCCTACGGTCACAAATTAATGCCATGGCATAATCGGCACGGCGCTTAGCGCGTTCTTCGGCGACCCTTCTACAACCTTATCGGAGTAGGCAAGGTAGGCCAGCGTGTTGCGCTTCGCATCGTAGAAACGTACCACCTGCAGCTTCTTGAAGACCAGCGAGGTACGTTTCTGGAACACCACCTCTCCCTGCGCCTTCCCGCTCTTCACCTTCTCACTCAGCTCAATCGGCCCTACCTGCTGACAGGAGATCGCGGCGTCGGAGGTATCCTCTGCCAGTCCTAATCCGCCCTTGATACCGCCAGTTTTCGCCCGACTGATATAGCACGTCACGTTTTTAACATCAGGATCGTCAAAGGCTTCAACCACAATTTTATGATCCGGTCCGAAGACTTTGAAGACAGTATCAACCGACCCAATCTCTTCAGCCTGCGCAGCCTGGCCTACGAGACCCAGCGCGAAGAGTATTGCTAAGCACTTGTATTTCATATTGTTACCATATTTGAATATTACGTTATGTTACTATTTTTCCTGTACAGCTAAATACTTGCAATTCAAGTGGTTAAGATTTTTTGCAAGGCCCCTCGTTAAAAGCGCACGCTTACTCAAAAAAAACACTGAATGCTAAAATAGCAGGGAATGATATTATTCGCTCGACTCCGCTGCTGAGTACGACCGTTTTAAGGATGAGGATACTGTATGGATCAGGCTGGGATTATTCGCGATCTACTTGACTGGCTGGAGGATCACCTCGATCAACCGCTGACTCTGAATAATGTGGCGATCAAAGCAGGGTATTCCAAGTGGCATCTGCAAAGAATGTTCAGGGAGGTCACCGGCCGGGCAATTGGATCCTATATCCGCGCGCGACGACTCTCGAAAGCCGCCGTGGCGCTGCGTCTGACCGCCCGCCCGATCCTCGATATTGCGCTTCAGTACCGTTTCGACTCCCAGCAGACTTTTACCCGTGCGTTTAAGAAACAGTTTGGCCTGACGCCCGCGCACTATCGCCGCTCTCCTGACTGGAGTGCGTCAGGCATTCGTCCCCCGCTGCATCTGGGCGAGTTCTCTCTGCCTAAACATGAGTTTATTACCCTACCCGAAACGCCGTTGATGGGGATCACTCAGAGCTATACCTGCTCGCTGGAAGAGATCTCTGCCTTCCGGCATGAGATGCGGATCCAGTTCTGGCGTGAGTTTTTAGGCAGCTCGCCTGCCCTGCCCGCTGAGCTGTACGGTCTGCATGAGCCGCGTCCCAGCCTGGAAAAGGATGACGAGCAGGAGGTGCTCTACACCACAGCCGTCACCCCAGAGATGGCAAACGGCCATCTGCAAGGTGCTTTTCCTCTGCTGTTGCAGAGCGGCGAATACGTGATGTTTACCTATGAAGGACCAGGCACCGGGCTTCAGCAGTTTATCTTAACGGTCTACGGCACCTGTATGCCGATGCTCAACCTCACCCGGCGCAGGGGACTGGATATCGAACGTTTCTTCCCACATGATGAAGCCAGGAACCAGACACCACCGCTGTATCTTCGCTGCGAATATCTGATCCCTGTCCGGCGTTAACGCTGCAGCTCGTCCAGCGCGGGCGCATCAAGGTGCGAAACGTCACCCGCTGTCTCCACGACCCAGCCTGAGGCTAGCCACGGGCTCTGCTGATAATCAATGCGCGAGATAGAGCAGTTGCGCAGACGCAGCCGACGCTCTGCCCAGGCAGGCAGGCCAAGGATAGTACTGACCAGACAGCCCAGCGCCATACCGTGGCTAACCAGCAGCGGGCGGCTGCCTTCCGGCAGGTCGAGGCAGGTGGCCAGTACCGCATGCATGCGATCGCTCAGCTCCTGCATCGACTCCCCGTCGGGAATGCGACCCTCTGAGGTACCGTTGACCAGTTGACGACGCCACTGCTCCTCTTCTTCGGTCAGCGACTCAATAGGACGTCGCTCCAGCACGCCCATATCCAGTTCGCGCAGGCGGGCATCCAGCGAAATCTCACATCCGCAGTAGTCGGCAATAATCTCTGCCGTGCGCTGCGTGCGCCCCAGATCGCTGGCGATAACGTGGGTGATCCCCAGCGCTTTCGCGCGTTCGGCCACCTGGCGTGCCTGCTGCTCCCCTTTGGCCGTCAGCGGACTGTCTGACTGACCCTGAATACGACGCTCGGCGTTCCACTGCGTTTCACCGTGGCGAACAAGGTATACCTGTAACATGCTTTTTATCCGTTATACTGCGATGAAATTTTTTATATGAGTTGTTTAGATTATGCACCATGTTATCTCAGCTACCACTAATCCCGCCAAAATTAAGGCGATTCTGCACGCGTTTAGCGAGATTTTCGGCGAAGGATCCTGCCATATCGAGTCCGTGCCCGTCGAGAGCGGCGTACCAGAACAGCCGCTTGGCAGCACAGAAACGCGGAGTGGCGCACGTAACCGCGTGGAGAACGCCCGTCAGGCGCGTCCCGACGCCGACTTCTGGGTGGCCATTGAAGCAGGGATAGATGAGGACAGCACCTTTAGCTGGGTAGTGATAGAGAGCCGGGAGCAGCGCGGCGAAGCGCGTTCCGCCACCCTGCCGCTGCCAGCGGCCATACTGAGCCGCGTACGTGCTGGAGAGGCGCTCGGGCCGGTGATGTCAGAGGTCACCGGTATTGATGAGATTGGACGTAAAGAGGGGGCGATAGGTGTCTTCACCCACGGCGTGCTGACGCGGAGCAGCGTCTACCATCAGGCGGTGATCCTGGCCCTCAGCCCGTTTCACCATGCGGCGTACCGCTAGCCCTTTAGCAGCGCCTTCTCCAGCCACAGACGCAGCTCTGGCGGAGCGGCTTTCAGGCTGTTAGAGCCACGGGTAATGGTCGCGATGCCGGTACCCAGCTCGTTTTTAAGCTCGCGCTGGCTCATTTCACCGCGCAGAAGCTCCTCAATAATGCGTACCCGCGTGCCCAGCGCTTCGCGCTCGTCGGGGGTCAGCATCAGATTAAGCAGCGGCAGGTGCAGATCCTGGTCATAGGCGTGCTGGAGCAGTTCGACGAAGCGCAACCACTCCTGATGACGCTGTTCGGCTACTTCTGCTGAATAAGGGGATTGCTGGGTCATGTTAAGCTGCCATACTCGTTGACGAGTACAACAGCATAACACAAACCGCCGGATCAGTAACGGCGGCCCCACTCCGTAGCGGTTAGCAGAGTCGGTTTTCCACCCAGGAAGTAGCGGTAATAGGCATCATAGGCCAGCACGTTTTTCACATACCCCCGCGTCTCTGAGAAGGGAATGCTCTCCACAAACGCTACCGCGTCAATGCGTCCGGCGCTGTTGCCAAGCCAGGTCCGCACCCGTCCAGGCCCGGCATTATAGGCCGCTGATGCAAAGATGCGGTTATTGCCAAACTGGTTATAGACGTATTGCAGGTAGCTGGTGCCGATATCAATATTGGTCTGCGGATCCAGCAGCTGGGCAGGATCGCTGTAGCCCGCAATATTGAACATCTGCACCGTATGCGTTGCCGTGCCCGGCATCACCTGCATCAGACCGCTGGCCCCTACCGGGGAGCGCGCCTTCGGGTTCCAGGCGCTCTCCTGGCGGGCAATCGCCATCGCATAGCTCTGGGGAATATCCTTGCCGCTAGTGTAGCGTTCAAAGAGATCGCGCCAGGCCAGCGGGAAGCGCTCCTGCAGCTGATCCCACAGCTTGCCAGCGATGGTCGCCTGCACGCCCAGATCCCACCACTGACGATCGTAGGCGTAGCGCGCCAGCTGGGCCTGCTCCTGCGGCGTGCGGCCGGTGACCAGGTTGGCCCACTCGCTGCGTGCAGTGTTATCGAGGCCCCAGAACATGAGCTCGCGTACCCGCGCCATCTCTGGACTCTGCACCAGCTGCGGATCCGGCTCACCCGAAGCCTTGTCGATCTTCAACTGATACTCTTCACCAAGGCGCTGCGCGGCGACCATGGGATAGAAGCCGCGCTTCTGCATCAGATCGTGCAGGATGGTATTAGCTTCCTCCTCCCGGCCGCGCTCCAGCAGCAGATCGGCCTGCCAGTAGCGCCACTCCTCTTTCTCTTTCGCCTCCATGGGCAGGCGGGCCAGCCAGGTATTGAGCCCCTGACGATCGCCTGTACCTAACGCCAGTCGCACCCGGCGCTCTACCAGCGACGTTGACTGGGAGCGCATAATGGCATCGTCGCGCCAGCGCGCCTGCTCCTCGGTGATGTCGTTGCCCATCAGCCGCCAGACGACGATATCCCGCAGCGCCTGAGTCTGCTCCTCGTTGAGCTGCTGCGCCGAGGCCAGCGATGGGATCATCAGGCGTGCGTTCTCTACATCCTGACGGGCGACGCTCTCAAACGCCTCCTGGACCATCTGCCGGGTAAAGTCGGTCGCGCCGGTGGTGCGCGCGAAGGTCAACACGCTGTTGGGATCGTTTGCCAGGGTGATAATGGCGCTGGAGATAGTCTGATATTCGCTGGGCATCTGGTTCGCCAGCAGGAGAACGAGGCGGGTATTACCTGCCTTCATTGCCAGTCGAATGCGTTCGAGGAAGGCCAGCGGATCCTGCGTGCCGGAGGCGCGCCACGCGCCAAACAGTCGATCGCAGGCGTTAGGCTGGTTTTTTCCGGTCAGCCAGAGCGTCTTTGCCCCCTCCCACGCCGCATCAGGCTGGGCGGTGTTCCATTTGGCGTAGTAGTAGTTGCACTGCGCTTCAGTGGTCGCGGGCTTGTCCGGACTAAACGCCAGCAGGCCGCGCCAGTCCTCCCGGCGCGCCAGCTCGTTAACAAAGCGCGACTTCAGGTTACGGGCGGAGGGCAGCGTCGGATTGGCCTGCACAAAGTTGCTCACCGCAACGGCCGGCTGGTTCATCAGATCGCTGTTGATCTGACGGTACTCCAGATAGGGATAGAGAGGATAGTCCTTGAGCTCGGGCATCAGCTGCGCCACAACGTCCATCTGCTTGTTGTCCCACGCCTGCTTGATTTGTGCATAGCGGTTTCGCTGCTCATCCAGTGAGTCAGCGCGTGCCAGGCCGCTTACCGTCAGCATGCAGCAGCCGACGACCAGCAGTCGCCAGGCGACAGGTTTAGCATTCACAGGCACTTTCTCCTTAGAAATAAATTTGTTGGCGCATAACCTCTTCATGCTAACCAGGCATAAGCTAATTCGCCACGCGCTGAACACTTTTTTACTTTTGAGTCTGATTTAACACTCGTGACGCAGCTGGCTGGGATTGCACCCCAAAAACCGCTACACTCGGCAGCTGAGTACCATTCACATTACGATAAAAGAGGCGAAGTCCAACGTGGCTCAATTCGTTTATACCATGCATCGTGTCGGCAAAGTGGTTCCGCCGAAACGTCATATTCTGAAAAATATCTCGCTGAGCTTCTTCCCGGGCGCAAAAATTGGCGTCCTCGGTCTCAACGGTGCGGGTAAGTCCACCCTGCTGCGCATTATGGCCGGCATCGATACTGACATCGAAGGTGAAGCCCGCCCGCAGCCCGGTCTGAAAATCGGCTACCTGCCGCAGGAGCCGAAGCTGAACCCAGAGCACACCGTGCGCGAATCCATTGAAGAAGCCGTGGCCGAGGTGGTGAACGCCCTGAAAGGCCTCGACGAGGTGTACGCTAAGTACGCAGAGCCGGACGCTGACTTCGATAAGCTCGCGGCCCAGCAGGGCAAGTTTGAAGAGATCATCCAGGCTCACGACGGCCACAACCTGAACGTGCAGCTGGAGCGCGCGGCCGACGCCCTGCGTCTGCCGGATTGGGATGCAAAAGTTGAGAAGCTCTCCGGGGGTGAACGCCGCCGCGTGGCGCTGTGCCGCCTGCTGCTGGAAAAACCAGACATGCTGCTGCTCGACGAACCGACCAACCACCTGGACGCCGAGTCCGTAGCCTGGCTGGAACGCTTCCTGCACGACTTCGAAGGCACCGTGGTGGCCATTACCCACGACCGTTACTTCCTCGATAACGTTGCCGGCTGGATCCTTGAGCTTGACCGTGGTGAAGGTATTCCGTGGGAGGGTAACTACTCCTCCTGGCTGGAGCAGAAAGATCAGCGTCTGGCCCAGGAAGCCTCTCAGGAAGCGGCCCGCCGTAAATCCATTGAGAAAGAGCTGGAGTGGGTGCGTCAGGGTGCCAAAGGCCGTCAGTCCAAGGGCAAAGCCCGACTGGCCCGCTTTGAAGAGCTGAACAACACCGAATACCAGAAGCGTAACGAAACCAACGAACTGTTTATTCCGCCTGGCGCACGTCTGGGGGATAAAGTCGTTGAGGTGAGCAACCTGCGTAAATCCTACGGCGACCGCGTGCTGATTGACGATCTGAGCTTCTCAGTACCGAAAGGGGCTATCGTCGGCATCATCGGCCCGAACGGCGCGGGTAAATCTACCCTGTTCCGCATGATGTCCGGTCAGGAACAGCCTGACAGCGGCACCATCACCCTGGGTGAAACCGTTAAGCTGGCCTCCGTGGATCAGTTCCGTGACGCCATGGATAACAGCAAAACCGTGTGGGAAGAGGTATCCGGCGGGCTGGATATCATGAAGATCGGCAACACCGAGATGCCAAGCCGCGCCTACGTGGGCCGCTTTAACTTCAAAGGTGTCGATCAGGGCAAACGCGTAGGCGAACTGTCCGGCGGTGAGCGTGGCCGTCTGCACCTGGCCAAGCTGCTGCAGGTTGGCGGTAACGTGCTGCTGCTCGATGAACCGACCAACGATCTGGATATCGAAACCCTGCGCGCGCTGGAAAACGCCATGCTGGAGTTCCCGGGCTGCGCGATGGTGATCTCGCACGACCGTTGGTTCCTCGACCGTATCGCTACCCACATTCTGGACTACCAGGACGAAGGTAAAGTGGAGTTCTTCGAAGGTAACTTCACCGAGTACGAAGAGTACAAGAAACGCACCCTCGGCGCAGATGCGCTGGAGCCGAAGCGTATCAAGTACAAACGTATTTCTAAGTAAGCACCTGGATGCCGGGTGGCGCTAGCGCTTACCCGGCCTACGGTTTTGCACGGTTTGTAGGCCGGGTAAGGCGAAGCCGCCACCCGGCAATACGAGCGTCAACTGCGAGCAACTTTATCCCTGCTCGCCCATCATCTCTTTCACCAGCTCCACGCAGCGCAGAAAACGCCCGTCGTAGTCTGACTCTTCAACGTGGATAAAGTCGATCCCATTGTCGTTAAGCATTGAGACCAGCATGCTCTGGAAGGTTTTGCGATCCACCGAGCTGCCGAGACTGCGCAGGCCGTCGGCGACCCACGGGGTGTTGTTCTCCAGCAGGATCACCAGATCGAAGCGGTACTCGTCGATCAGCGCCTGCACGAACGGGTGCTCGCGCCCCTCATACTTTTTGCAGAACGCCTGGGTGGTCACGAAATCGGTATCGATAAAGGCCACCTTGTTGGCGTACTTTACCGCAAAGTCGATGTACTGGGCCTGGCCGAGGGCGATCTTGTCGTAATCAGAGTACTGGAGGGCCATCTCATCACCGCCAAGATGGGAGAAAACATAGTCGCGCCCGTACTCCCATGCGCTGGTGGTATTGAAGATGTTGGCGAGCTTATTCACCAGCGTCGACTTGCCGCTCGACTCGCCGCCGAGAATGGCCACCGTGCGTACAAAGAACGGCTTCACCTCGGTGGGAATGTACTCCCAGTAGCGGAACGGGTTAGCGCGGATCTGCCCGCCGCTGATATTCATAAAGGTACGTTTGGGATCGATCAGCACCGTCTCGATATCGAGATGCTTCTCATACTGCTGGGCATCCGCCTCTTCGGAGGTGTAGATCCAGTTGGGCTGGATCCCCTTCTCATCCATAAAGGCTTTAATCCCTTTACTCCACACGTCCCAGCCGTGTGGGTAAGGCTCCATCCCCTCTTCGTTAAAGGCATGGATGCGGATATTCTTTTGATACTTGAAGGTCTGTAGCAGCCAGCGCAGGCGGTCGGACACCGTGGGCTGCTGGGACATGGCGCTCTCTTCAAACAGCGCCCGGTCGCGGGTCTCGTCGTAGCCCATAATGACATGCAGCTCATCTACCTGGCTGCAGGCACGCTGCAACAGGTAGATATGGCCGGTGTGCAGCGGGTAAAACTTGCCAAACACCACGCCGATATTTTTCTGCTGCCGGGGAAACGCCAGTCCGAGGAAGCGGTGTAGCGCCTCCAGCTTCTGTGCGCTGGGGCTTTTGATCTTGGCGTTGAGCAGCTGACTTAGGTAGCCCTTGGTCATGCCGCTCGCCTCCGCCACCTGCTGTAATGTGCAGCCCTTCTGGCGGATGGCGGTTTTCAGATAGTCAAATGACGACATAAATTACGGTGCCTCCTGCAAAATCGTAGTGGTAATTATAAGTCGTCAAAGACGCTTAGCGCATCGGCCAATTTTTTCACGCCAAACACCTGCATCCCGGCCGGTGGTTTTTTCGGTACGTTGGCGGCAGGGACGATAGCCCGTTTGAAGCCGTGCTTCGCCGCCTCGGAGATACGCTCCTGGCCGCTCGGCACCGGACGGATCTCCCCGGCCAGCCCTACTTCGCCAAACACCACCAGATCGTCCGGCAGCGGGCGGTCGCGCAGGCTGGAGACCATCGCCAGCAGCAGCGCCAGGTCGGCGCTGGTCTCGGTGACCTTCACCCCACCGACGACGTTCACAAAGACATCCTGATCCGCCATCTGCAATCCGCCGTGGCGATGCAGCACCGCCAGCAGGATCGCCAGCCGGTTCTGCTCCAGACCCACCGCCACGCGGCGCGGGTTGGCCATCATCGACTGATCGACCAGGGCCTGGATCTCCACCAGCAGCGGACGGGTGCCCTCCCAGACTACCATTACCGAGCTGCCAGAGGTGACTTCGTCGCCCCGGCTGAGGAAGATGGCCGACGGGTTGCTAACCTCGCGCAGGCCCTGCTCGGTCATGGCAAAGACGCCCAGCTCGTTAACCGCACCGAAGCGGTTTTTGTGACTGCGCAGGGTACGGAAGCGCGAGTCGGCGTCGCCGTCCAGCAGCACCGAACAGTCGATGCAGTGCTCCAGCACCTTCGGCCCCGCCAGCGAGCCATCTTTGGTAACGTGACCCACCATTACGATGGCGACGCCGCGCGTCTTGGCGAAGCGCGTCAGGTAGGCCGCCGTCTCACGCACCTGGGCCACGCTGCCCGGCGACGACTGGATATCCGCCATGTGCATCACCTGGATCGAGTCGATGACCATCAGCTTCGGCAGCTCTTCATCAGCGATCGTGCAGATCTGCTCGATGCTGGTTTCAGAGAGCATGTTCAGGTTCGTAGTCGGCAGCCCCAGCCGATGGGCGCGCATCGCCACCTGCTGAAGTGACTCCTCCCCGGTGACGTACAGCGTCTTCATGTTTTCGGAGAGCTTGCACAGGGTTTGCAGCAGCAGCGTCGACTTGCCTGCCCCAGGGTTACCGCCGATCAGGATCGCGCTGCCCGGCACAACGCCGCCGCCCAGCACGCGGTCAAACTCTTTAAAGCCGGTGGAGAAGCGCGGCAGCTCTTCCAGACTAATTTCTGACAGCTTCTGCACCTTCGACACGCCTGCGTTACCGGCATAACCGCTCAGCCGTTCGTTGCGCGCAACCGTCGGAGACGCCGCAACGCGCACCTCGGTGATGGTGTTCCATGCCTGACAGGCGCTGCACTGCCCCTGCCAGCGCGGATAATCCGCACCGCACTCATTACAGACAAATGCGCGTTTTGGAGCTTTCGCCACGTTTACCTCGTTAGTTCTGGTTCAGGCTGCCCGACAGGATACAGAAAACGCCCATCAGGTCAGCGTGACGGATAGTGACTTCCGTCTTCTCATTCACTTTGGGTTTCGCGTGATAGGCGATCCCCAGCCCTGCCGCTTTGATCATCGGCAGATCGTTAGCCCCGTCGCCGATCGCGACGGTTTGCGCCAGCGGGATATCGTACTCCTGCGCCAGGCGCAGCAGCGTGGCCGCCTTATACTGCGCATCCACAATGTCACCCACCACGTGGCCGGTCAGCTTGCCATCGACAATCTCCAGCTCGTTCGCCACAGCAGCGGTCAGGTGCAGCCTGTCGCGCAGGTAGTCGGCAAAGAAGGTGAAGCCGCCAGAGGCGATAGCTACCTTCCAGCCCAGGGTCTCTAACTTCAGCACCAGCTGGGTCAGGCCCGGCATCAGCGGCAGGCCGTCGCGTACCTGGTGCAGGATGCTGGCATCCGCCCCCTGGAGGGTGCCGACGCGGCTGCGCAGGCTGGCGGTAAAGTCCAGTTCGCCGCGCATCGCCCGCTCGGTCACCTCGGCGACCATCTCACCGGTGCCCGCCAGTTTAGCGATCTCATCGATGCATTCGATCTGGATCGCAGTGGAGTCCATGTCCATCACCAGCAGGCCCGGCGTGCGCAGGTGCGGGATCTTACCCAGCGGCGCAACGTCCAGACCGGCCTCGTGCGCCAGACGCGTCGCCCGCGGCGTCAGCGATCCGGCCAGGCGGATCACCTGATAATCCTCGACGCACCAGGCCGCGACGATCACCATCGCCGCGCCAAGGGAGCGCTGATACGCCGTCAGGCGCTGTTTATCCAGGCTGCGGCCATAGAGCAGCCAGCCGCTGCGACCCGCGTGATAATCGAGCGGCATCACCTCGTCACCGCTTAAAGAGAGCGGCAGCCCAGGCCACTGAGAAACGGCTTCGGGCAGGTCGCGCCAGGTTAAACTGTTAGACATTAAAGCTCCTGTAAAAACACGTGCGGCCAAACGCATCCGGGTAAAAATAACGCCTGAGGCTACCCTGTAATCATCGCTTCTGGCAACATGCTAACCTCAAATTTTCATCAGGTAAGAATATGGCTCGCGCAAAACTGAGATTCCGGCTGCATCGCGCTGTAATTGTGCTCATCTGTCTCGCCCTGCTGGTGGCGCTGATGCAGGGGGCATCGTGGTTTAGCCAGAGCCACCAGCGGGCGCGTAACCCGCAGTTTGAAGAGCTGGCCCGTACCCTGGCGCACCAGGTGACTCTGAACCTCACGCCGCTGATGCGCAGCGAAACACCGGACGAAAAACCGATTAGCGCGCTGCTGCGCCAGCTCACCGAAGGGAGCCGCATTCTTGACGCAGGCGTCTACGATGAGCAGGGCGATCTGATTGCACGTTCAGGAGAGAGCGTCGACGTCCGCGACCGTCTGGCGCTGGACGGAAAAAAAGCCGGCGGCTACTTCAACCAGCAGATTGTTGAACCCATACAGGGGAAAAATGGCCCGCTCGGCTACCTGCGTCTGACGCTCGACACCCATACCCTACCGACCGAAGCAAAACAGGTCGATAATACCACAAATATCCTCCGCCTGATGCTGCTCCTGTCGCTGGCGATTGGCGTGGTGCTGACCCGTACGCTGCTGCAGGGCAAGCGAACCCGCTGGCAGCAGTCACCCTTCCTGCTCACCGCCAGCCGGTCGGTACCGGAAGAGGAAGAGAGCGAGAAACGCGAGCCGTAGGCCGGGTATGCATACGCGCCGCTTTGTCGTTAATATGGGGACAAATAAAGAAAAGGAAAGCTGCCATGTCCACATTACGTCTGCTTATCTCTGATTCGTACGATCCCTGGTTTAACCTGGCGGTAGAGGAGTCCATCTTCCGTCAGATGCCCGCCACCCAGCGCGTGCTCTTTCTGTGGCGCAACGCCGATACGGTGGTGATTGGCCGGGCGCAAAACCCGTGGAAAGAGTGCAATACCCGGCGCATGGAGGAGGATAACGTCCGCCTCGCCCGGCGCAGCAGCGGCGGCGGCGCGGTGTTTCACGATCTTGGCAATACCTGCTTTACCTTTATGGCGGGTAAGCCGGAGTATGACAAAACCATCTCGACCCACATTGTGCTTAACGCCCTCAACGCCCTGGGCGTAGCGGCGGAAGCCTCGGGTCGTAACGATCTGGTGGTCAAAACGGCGGAGGGCGATCGCAAAGTCTCCGGTTCGGCCTATCGCGAGACGCCGGATCGTGGCTTCCACCACGGAACGCTGCTGCTTAATGCCGATCTGAGCCGGCTGGCGAACTACCTTAACCCCGATAAGAAAAAGCTCCAGGCCAAGGGCATTACCTCGGTGCGCGGGCGGGTGGCGAACCTGGTCGATCTGCTGCCGGGCATTACCCATGAGGCGATCTGCACCGCGGTCGCCGAGGCCTTTTTTGCCCACTACGGCGAGCGTGTCGCGGCGGAGATTATCTCGCCGGACAGGACGCCGGATCTGCCGAACTTTGCCGACACCTTTGCCCGCCAGAGCAGCTGGGAGTGGAACTTTGGTCAGGCCCCCGCGTTCAGCCATCTGCTGGATGAGCGCTTCACCTGGGGTGGGGTTGAGCTGCATTTCGACGTCGAGCGAGGGCATATCACGCGCGCGCAGATCTTTACCGACAGCCTGAACCCGGCACCGCTGGAAGCGCTGGCGGCGAGTCTGCAGGGCAGCCCCTACCGTGCGGATAAGCTACAGCAGGCTTGCGATGCGCTAATAGGGGATTTTCCCGAGCAGGAGAGAGAGTTACGCGAACTTTCCGCGTGGATAGCGCAGGCAGTGAGATAATATAAATGCCCGGTGGCGCTAGCGCTTACCGGGCCTACAGGTTTTGTAGGTCCGTGCAAGCGCCGCCGGGCGAGAGTAAACTTACTCTTTGTCGCCCAACAGTACGGACTCCAGCGCGATCTTAATCATATCGTTGAAGGTCGTCTGACGTTCGGCAGCGGTAGTCTGCTCGTGGGTACGGATGTGGTCGGAGACGGTGCAGATAGTCAGCGCTTTCGCACCGAACTCTGCCGCTACGCCGTAGATCCCTGCCGCTTCCATCTCCACGCCGAGAATGCCATATTTTTCCATGACGTCGAACATGGTTGGATCCGGCGTATAGAAGAGATCGGCAGAGAAGATGTTGCCGACGCGGGCGTCAACGCCCAGCGCTTTAGCCGCATCTACCGCGTTGCGCACCATGTCAAAGTCGGCAATCGCCGCAAAGTCATGATCTTTAAAGCGCAGACGGTTCACCTTGGAGTCGGTGCAGGCACCCATGCCGATCACCACGTCACGCAGCTTAACGTCAGCGCGTACCGCGCCGCAGGAGCCTACGCGGATGATTTTCTTCACGCCAAAATCGGTGATCAGCTCTTTGGTGTAGATAGAGCAGGATGGAATACCCATCCCGTGGCCCATTACCGAGATCTTACGCCCTTTGTAGGTGCCGGTGTAGCCCAGCATCCCGCGCACGTTGTTCACTTCGCGTACGTCTTCAAAGAAGGTTTCCGCGATATGTTTGGCACGCAGCGGATCGCCCGGCATCAGCACAACGTCAGCAAAATCGCCCATCTCGGCGTTAATGTGTGGGGTAGCCATTTTCATTCCTTTTTTACATTTTTGCACCGGATGGCGGCTACGCCTTATCCGGCCTACAGGATACGTACGCCCGGCAAGCGCAACGCCGCCGGGCAAAAGCATTACAGCATATTTTTGCCATATTCCATTGGCGACGTACCGAAATACGATGCCAGCGTCTGGCCGATATCCGCGAAGGTGTCACGGTGGCCCAGCGAGCCAGGCTTGACGTTCGGGCCGTAGATCAGCACCGGGATATGCTCGCGGGTATGGTCGGTACCGGTCCAGGTCGGGTCGCAGCCGTGGTCGGCGGTGAAGATGATGATATCCCCCTCTTCCACCAGCGCTAACAGCTCCGGCAGGCGACGGTCGAACAGCTCAAGGCCGCCCGCGTAGCCTGATACATCCCGTCGATGTCCCCAGGAGGAGTCGAAGTCAACGAAGTTGGTAAACACGATAGTGTTATCCCCCGCTTCCTTCATCTCTTTAACGGTGGCGTCAAACAGCGCGTCCAGGCCGGTGGCTTTCACTTTTTTAGTGATACCGACGTGGGCATAGATATCGGCGATTTTGCCTACCGATACCACCTGGCCATCTTTCTCTTCTACCAGCTTCTGCAGAACGGTCGGAGCCGGCGGCTCTACCGCCAGATCGTGGCGATTACCAGTACGCTGGAAGTTCCCCGCCTTGTCGCCAACAAACGGACGCGCAATCACGCGGCCAATGTTGTAGCCACCTTCGGTCAGCTCTTCACGGGCGATTTCGCACAGCTCGTAGAGTTTATCCAGGCCGTAGGTCTCTTCATGACAGGCGATCTGGAACACCGAGTCCGCAGAGGTATAGAAAATCGGCTTGCCGGTTTTCATATGCTCTTCGCCGAGCTGATCCAGAATCACCGTCCCGGAGGAGTGGCAGTTGCCCAGATAGCCCGGCAGCCCGGCGCGCTCTACCAGCTTGTCGAGCAGTTCCTGTGGGAAGCTGTTCTCGGTGTCGGAGAAGTAGCCCCAGTCAAAGAGAACCGGCACGCCGGCAATCTCCCAGTGTCCCGACGGCGTATCTTTCCCGGAAGAGAGCTCATGCGCCCAGGCGTAAGCACCCGCGATCTCTGCGTTGCCGTCCATCCCCGCCGGAATGGTGCCGGTTGAGCCTTCATGCGCCTTCGCCAGGCCCAGACGGGTTAAATTAGGCAGGTTCAGCGGGCCTTGACGGCCGGTGTTAGCTTCGCCTTTGGCACAGGCTTCGGCAATATGGCCGAGTGTATCAGAGCCTGCATCACCAAAACGGTCCGCATCTTCGGTAGCGCCGATGCCGAAAGAGTCCAGCACCATAATAAATGCACGTTTCATATTTTCTCCGTACTAGTGCTTCAAATTAAATCGATCAGATCAGTATACAGCTATTCAGTAATACGACGATAGACGGTTGGCGTGGTTTCGGGAGCTTGATCGTCTAACGTGACGGCGGACTTCACGGCTTTCGCCGCTTCCTGCCAGCTGGCCTCGTCTTTGGCGTGGATCACCGCCAGCGGTCGCTGGCCGTCAATGCTGTCCCCCAGACGCACCATATCGGTAAAGCCGACGCTGTAGTCGATGCTGTCGGAAGCCTGGCGACGACCGCCGCCCATCGACACCACCGCCATGCCCAGCGCACGGGTATCCATCGCCGAGACAAACCCTTCGGTATCGGCGTAGACCGCCTTGCTGAGGGTCGCCGTCGGCAGGTATTTTGCGTAGTTTTCTACAAAGTCAGCGGGACCTTTTTGCGCAGCCACCATCCGGCCAAAGACCTCTGCCGCTTTGCCGTTGTCCAGTACCGCCTGCAGCTGCTGGCGGGCATCGGCGTCGTCGCGGGCAAGCTTGCCGGAGATCAGCATCTCCACGCACAGCGCCATGGTGACATCGAGCAGGCGCGGATTGCGGTATTCACCGGTCAGGAACTGCACCGCCTCGCGCACTTCCACCGCGTTACCGGCGCTGGAGGCCAGGACCTGGTTCATATCGGTCAGCAGGGCCGTGGTACGTACGCCTGCGCCGTTGGCAACGCCAACGATGGCTTCGGCCAGTGCTTCAGACAGTTCATAGGTTGGCATAAACGCCCCGCTGCCCACTTTCACATCCATTACCAGCGCATCCAGCCCCTCCGCCAGCTTTTTCGCCAGAATAGAGGCGGTGATCAGCGGAATAGAGTCAACCGTGGCGGTAATATCGCGGGTGGCGTAAAAGCGCTTGTCCGCCGGAGCGAGGGAGCTGGTCTGGCCGATAATCGCGACGCCAACGTCCTTAATAATGTCCCGGAAGCGGCTATCGCTCGGGAAGATGTCAAAGCCTGGAATAGCTTCCAGCTTGTCGAGGGTGCCGCCGGTGTGGCCCAGACCGCGTCCGGAGATCATTGGCACGTAGCCGCCACAGGCTGCCACCATCGGGCCGAGCATCAGGGAGGTTACATCGCCCACGCCGCCGGTAGAGTGCTTATCGACAATCGGGCCGTTCAGGCTGAGGCTTTTCCAGTCCAGCACCGTACCCGAGTCGCGCATCGCCATGGTCAGAGAGACGCGCTCCGGCATTGCCATGTCATGGAAAAAGATGGTCATCGCCAGCGCGGCGATCTGACCTTCTGAAATGGTGTTATCACGAATGCCGTTGATAAAAAAGCGGATCTCTTCGTCGCTGAGGGCGTGGCCATCGCGTTTTTTTCGAATGATTTCTTGAGCGAGAAACAAGGTAACCCCCTTGATGAGCTGGCGCGGAGGCCATCAGCATACGCCCGATGGCGCTCCGCTTATCGGGCCTACGAGGAGACCCAACGGTGTTGATTAATAGCTGCTTGCGCTTTTGCCGTCGCCGTGGCCGAGGGCCTTCAGCAGGCTCGCCAGCAGGCTGGACGCGCCAAAGCGGTAGTGGCGTGAGTCAGCCCACTCTGCGCCGAACAGCTGGTCGGCAATGGCCAGGAACTGCGCGGCGTCTTCCGCCGTACGCACGCCGCCCGCCGGTTTGAAGCCCACGGTTTTCTCTACGCCAAGGTCGCGAATGGTTTCCAGCATAATGCGCGCGCTCTCCGGGGTGGCGTTTACCGGCACCTTACCAGTGGAGGTTTTAATAAAGTCCGCGCCTGCTTTGATAGCGATTTCGGAAGCTTTACGGATCAGGGCCTCCTCTTTCAGCTCGCCGGTTTCGATAATGACCTTCAGCAGCACGTTGGCTTCTGCACAGGCGGCTTTACAGGCCTGAACCAGATCGAAACCGATCTGCTCGTTGCCGGCGATCAGCGCCCGATACGGGAACACCACGTCCACTTCGTCCGCACCGTAGGCAATGGCTGCGCGCGTCTCTGCCAGGGCGATCTCAACATCGTCATTGCCGTGCGGGAAGTTCGTCACCGTAGCAATGCGGATCTCTGGCGTACCCTGCTCTTTCAGCGTTTTACGCGCAATCGGAATAAAACGCGGGTAGATGCAGATGGCGGCGGTGTTACCTACCGGGGTTTTCGCCTGATGGCACAGGGCGATGACTTTCGCATCGGTGTCATCATCGTTCAGGGTGGTCAAATCCATCAGTTGCAATGCGCGCAGGCTGCTTGCAGTTAAATCAGTCATAACACTCTCCAGAAGCTGAAGACGGCGTTTGCCGGTTCATTGTTTAACCGGGCGGGTCTGTTACTATTCTAACATCCTCCCGCCACGACACTTCGATGCACATCACATTTAATGAAAACGTCATGCAAAGTTGCATGATATCAATGTGAGATACGTCACTGTTTAAGCCGTTCATTGCGGCAATATCCGGAACGGCTGGCATGTTAGAATTCTAACATAACAGCGCCGTTAAACGCGACATATCGCCGTAAGATCGCTCCAGGCGGGAGAGAAATGATAAAATTTTCACATAAACGCTTGATGTGTATTATCAAGAAGCGTAGCAGCTATCTCGTCAGGGGATTCCGGACGCAGCTCACAGAGTGTGCTAAAGACGCGGGCGGCCTGCTCGGGGCGGTTGGGGTGCCCCTGGAAACCGTTGAGCGGCATATCCGGCGCATCGGTCTCCAGCAGTAGAGAGGAGAGCGGCAGGCGGGCGATAACGTCGCGGGTTTTACTCGCCCGCGGATAGGTGATTGTACCCCCGACGCCAATTCGGTAGCCCATCTCAACAAAGCGCTGGGCCTGTTGCAGACTACCCGCAAAGCCGTGCACGACGCCGGTACGCGGCAGGCTGTGACGCTTGAGGTGCATCGCCAGCTTGTCATGGGTGCGTCGGGAGTGAAGGATCACCGGCAGATCGTACTGCTTTGCCAGCCGCAGCTGCGCATCAAGGATCTGCTCCTGCTTATCAAACTGCGGATCTTGCCGATAGAGATCCAGCCCAATCTCGCCTATCGCCACCAGCCGGGTAGGCCGGGCGGCCAGCTTCTCGGCTAGTCTGTCAATGCAGGCTGGCGTATGGTTTTCTATCACGATCGGGTGGAGTCCCAGCGCGGCATAGACGGCGTCAAACCGCTCTGCCAGCGCCAGCACGCGGGAAAAATTTGCTGCTTCGGTGGCGGGCACGATAATCGCCTCAACGCCCGCTGCTCTGGCCTGAGCCAGGCTCTGCGCCTCCTCGCCTGTAAAGGGCGGAAAGTCAAAGTGGCAGTGGGTATCGATAAAGCGTTGCGTCATGCCGAATTCTCGTTGCTAAAGGTCGTATCGTTGGCCTGCGGCGCGTCGACCAGCGTGGTGGTCAGCGCATCATTTGCCACCACCGCAGGCGGCACCACTACCGTCGCCGGGGTAATAATTCTTGGCGCATGGCGCAGCAGCGGCGGCTCGTCTACCAGCAGCTTGCCGACGGTGGCGAGGAAGTAACGACCGCACAGCCGCCCCATCTTGTAATCATCGCGCAGCGCGGGCAGGCGGCTGCCGAGGGCCATGCTCTTTAGCAGGCGCGGCGGGTAGATCTCAAAGATCCGCAGCTTGCCGGGGGGCTTCTCAATAAACTGCTGGATCGCATGGTAGCTGTTCTCATGGTGGTGAACCAGGTTCACGAAAGGCTGAAGGCTGCCCTCGCCCAACCAGCGCTCCATGCGCTTGAACCACTGCGGTGTGTAGTACATCTGCGACGGCACGGTGCGAATTACCACGATGGTTTTCGCCCCCCGCTTTGCTGCCTCCTGCACCGGAATGGCATCGCTGATGCCGCCGTCGAGATAGTTAATTCCGTCCAGCATCACGCCGCTGCGGTAAAAACCGGGGATAGCGCTGGTGGCGCGGATCAGATCCATCCAGGTTTGGCTGGTCGGCGAGAAGTAGCCTGGGGTGTAGTCATCGCCCCGGCAGGCGCACATGTAGAACAGCTTGCCGACGTCAAACAGGCGGGCGGCGGTATCCATCGCCAGCGGCATATCTCTCGCCGTAGACTCCACCAGCCAGTCGAGATCGATCAGGTTGCCGCCGCGCACAAAGCGCACCGGATTGAAGAATTCACGGGAAGTGGTGTAGCGCATGATGACCTTGCGCGCGTAGCCGGGCTGATTACAGAGGTAGGCCGAGATATTTTGTGCTCCGGCAGAGGTGCCGAAGAAGAGTTCAAAGGGATTGAATTGCGCGCGCATGAATTCGTCCAGCACGCCGGCAGTAAAAATGCCTCGTTGACCGCCGCCTTCACACACTAAGGCGAGTCGTCCCGGGCGAAAGGATCTCAACGCCAGCGGCGCTATATTGCCGAGCGTAACGGGAATTCGCTGCCCCACCCTGCCTTCCTTTCATTATTTTAATTATTAATAGCCTACCTTAATTTCCTGCGTTCTAAAACCGTGAAAGCCAGTCACAAGGACTGGCTTTACGATTAGCGGGAATTCACGGCTCGCTATGGACGCCGACGTCCCATGAACAGGCTGACCAGGAACAGAATGATCCCGACAACAAAAACAATTTTTGCTGCACCTGCTGCGGTACCGGCCAGGCCACCAAAGCCCAGAGCAGCGGCGATTAACGCGATAACCAGAAATATAATGCCCCAACGAAACATAAGATTCTCCTTTCCTTTACCATAGTTAACTTTACCGCTGTTAGTGAGCGCTCAGGCTACTCACCGGCGATACTTACTCGGTGTGATGCTCACGTCCCCCGTTACAACGCGGGGGATCGCATTCTGAGATTACTTGTTAACTTTAAGATCGTTTTTCACACTTTTCACACCATCGACCGCTTTGGAGATGCTCTCCGCACGTTCGATTTGTGCCTGGGAATCAACCGTACCGGACAGCTGGACCACACCATCGGTGGTTTCAACTTTCACTTTACGTGCCGGAACGATGTCATCAGCTAACAGCTTAGCTTTAATTTCGCTGGTGGTCGCAGTATCACCTGCATAGCCCTTCACAGAAGAGTCTTTGCCATCGCGTACGTGCAGCTTATCGCTAACGGACTTGACGCCCTCAACCTGTTTAGTAACTTTCACCGCTTCTTCAGCCTGCGCCTGGCTCTCAACGAAACCACTCAGGGTGACAACAGCTTTGTCAGTTTTGACGGAGATGTCGGTGCTCTTAATGCTGTCGTGATCGACCAGAGCTGCTTTAACTTTGGCGGTGATCGCGCTGTCGTCCATGAAGTTACCGACTTTATTCATAGAGCTATCGATTTTTTCACCTGCGTTGTGCGCCGAAGATTGCGCTTTGTCAGTTGCGCTGGTTTCTGCCATGGCAGAACCGCTTGCAACAACAGAACCTAATACAACAGCCAGCAGGGTTTTAGAAATCTTCAGTCTTGTCATAGTCATCGATCTATTCCTTTCAGTTTGCCCACGTTTTGGGCTTTGAGCAGCCATCAAGGCCACTTTGCTGCTAAGGTGAGTAACACCCTGTCGTACAGCGATTAATCACGTGACTAAAAAAGAGTGTGGGATGAAACGCTTTTATTCACGCATTGAACAGTGCATTCATCCACACGTCTGGTAATCACTTTGTTAAATATAGCCAACAATTTAAAAAGCGCTTGGGAGAGAAGATAAAAAACAGGCGATAAAAGCAAAAAGCGGGCTATTTAAGAACATTCCGCAAGGGACTAATAAGACAGGGAAAGTGACAGAGCACGGCGGCTGCCGTGCTCTGGAGAAGCGAGGAGATTAGTGTTCGCGCGTTTTACGGAACTGAACGTCAGGGTAACGCTCCTGCGTCAGGTTCAGGTTGACCATGGTCGGCGCGATGTAGGTCAGGTTATCGCCACCGTCCAGCGCAAGCTGGATCTCGTTTTTACGTTTGAACTCTTCGAATTTCTTCACGTCGCTGCACTCTACCCAGCGGGCGGTCGCCACGTTAACCGATTCGTAGATAGCTTCCACGTTGTATTCGCTTTTCAGGCGCGCAACTACCACGTCGAACTGCAGCACCCCGACCGCGCCAACGATCAGATCGTTATTGGCAATCGGACGGAACACCTGTACTGCGCCCTCTTCCGAGAGCTGAACCAGCCCTTTGAGCAGCTGCTTCTGCTTCAGCGGATCGCGCAGGCGGATGCGGCGGAACAGCTCAGGAGCAAAGTTCGGGATACCGGTGAACTTCATCATTTCGCCCTGGGTGAAGGTGTCGCCGATCTGGATCGTACCGTGGTTGTGTAGGCCGATGATATCTCCCGGATACGCCTCTTCAACGTGCGAACGGTCGCCCGCCATAAAGGTCAGCGCGTCGGAAATCACCACATCCTTACCGATACGCACCTGGCGCAGCTTCATGCCCTTTTCATATTTCCCGGAAACGACGCGCAGGAACGCCACGCGGTCACGGTGTTTCGGGTCCATGTTGGCCTGAATTTTAAAGACGAAGCCAGAGAACTTCTCCTCTTTAGCTTCCACTTCACGGGTATCGGTTTTACGCGGCATCGGCGTAGGTGCCCACTCGACCAGACCGTCCAGCATATGGTCAACGCCGAAGTTACCCAGCGCGGTGCCAAAGAACACCGGGGTAATTTCACCGGCGAGGAAGAGATCTTTATCGAACTCGTGAGATGCGCCCTTCACCAGCTCCAGCTCATCGCGCAGCTGCGCGGCCAGCTCTTCACCTACCGCAACGTCGAGATCCGGGTTATCCAGGCCCTTAACAATACGGACCTCCTGGATGGTGTGCCCTTTACCGGTCTGGTAGAGGTAGGTTTCATCTTTATAGAGATGGTAAACGCCTTTAAACAGCTTGCCGCAGCCAATCGGCCAGGTAATCGGTGCGCAGGCAATCTTCAGCTCGCTCTCTACCTCGTCCATCACCTCCATCGGGTCGCGGATGTCGCGGTCGAGCTTGTTCATAAAGGTCAGGATCGGCGTATCGCGCAGACGGGTCACTTCCATCAGCTTGCGGGTACGATCCTCAACCCCTTTCGCGGCGTCGATAACCATCAGGCAGCAGTCCACCGCCGTCAGGGTACGGTAGGTATCTTCAGAGAAGTCTTCGTGCCCCGGGGTGTCCAGCAGGTTCACCAGGCAGTCGTGATACGGGAACTGCATCACGGAGGTGGTAATGGAGATACCGCGCTGCTTTTCCATCTCCATCCAGTCGGATTTTGCGTGCTGGCTCGAACCACGGCCTTTTACCGTACCGGCGGTCTGGATCGCCTGTCCGAACAGCAGCACCTTTTCAGTGATGGTGGTTTTACCGGCGTCCGGGTGAGAGATAATGGCAAAAGTACGGCGCTTGGCCACCTCTTGCAGATAAGGAGACAACGTCATAATCAAATCTTCTTATATAAACGCGGCACCAGGCCGCGCATCATGAAACAGGAAAATGCGGCTATTTTACCCAGCAATGGGAGGCAGGCAATCAATGTTTACACAGGAGTTGCTCCAGTTCGCTCAACGAAGTCACGGTCCAGGTCGGGTTGATCCCCTCCGGCAGCGTGCGGTTGTGCGCATTGAGCCAGCAGGTGGCTAATCCGGCATTCATGCCACCCAGAATATCGGACTCAGCGGTATCGCCCACCATCAGCACGCGGGAACGCGCGGGATTGCCCGCCTGCTCCAGCGCGTAGTCAAAGATGCGTGGGTGCGGCTTCGCCACGCCAACCTGCTCGGAGATGACAATCAGGTCAAAATGGTCGCGCAGGCCGGTACGCTCCAGGCGAATTTGCTGTAGCGCGGTAAAGCCGTTGGTAATAATGCCCATCTTGCACTTGCCCTGCAGGGCATTCAGCAGCGAAACCGCTCCCGGCAGCGGGGCGCAAATTTCGGCCATCGCGTTAATAAAGGCGCTGTTAAGATCGCCTGGCAGCACGCTTAGGCGGTCGGCCCAGCTCTGGAAACGCTGATGCTGAAGCTGCAAAGAGGTGATAGCGCCGTTCTGGTAATCCACCCACAGCGGTTTATTGACGGCCTGGTAATCCTGAAAATCTTCAGCGGTAAAGGTCACGCTGTAGTCGAGAAACATCCGCTGTAGTCCGCTGAATGAGTCGAAGGTAAACAGCGTTTCGTCGGCGTCAAAGAAGATCCAGTCCCAGTTCATTACATTACCTTTTTTATTAAAGCGGCAAAGCCATAATGACGGCGTCTTCGCGCCCGTCAGCGGTTGGATAGTAGTTGCGGCGAATTGTCGCCTCGTTAAAGCCCAGGCTTTCATAGAGGGCAATAGCCGCGCTGTTTGAGGCCCGCACCTCCAGCCACAGCGTCAGTACGTCACGCTTCTCCAGCTCGCTAATAAGATGCTCAAGCAGCGCACGCCCGAGTCCCCGGCGCTGAAACGCGGGATCGACCGCGATATTAAACAGCGTGGCTTCGTCAAGAACGACCTGGGTAATGGCAAACGCCGCCAGCGTCTCGTCAACCCTCAGGCCCAGATTCAGGTAGCGTTCACCCTGATTACTGGCAAAGGTCTTTTCGCTCCAGGGAAAAGCATGGGCGCGTTGCTCAATGGCAAAAGCGTGCGTGAGGTCAGCCGTGCTGAGGGAAGAAATCGTGTTCATACTCGCAGATTTGTCGCCATAGGTCGGCTCGTGCCGCCGGGTTTGCCCGCAGTTCATCGAGCGCGGGAGAGTGGACGCGAGCGCCTTCCAGCGTCAGCGCCTCGTGAGTACCCAGCAGCCAGCTGTTACAGCGGCTCTCCGGGGGCAGCATCGCCACGCGGTCGGGAGTCAGCTGCAGCACCTGATCCGGGGTTATCGTCAGCGCCCGCAGGATATCACCTACCAGCGGCTCGCTGAGCGCCGGAAGCGTGTTTGCCACCATCACCAGACGGATATGCGCGGGCAGTGACACAGCGACTTCGCCCTGCAACGCCGTAGGCAGGCGCAAAGACCACTGGGTAATGCCCAGCTGCTGTAGCTGCCAGTCGCGTCGGGAAATCATAGCGGGTCACTCCTGTAAGTCAGGCGCGCAAATATAGCAAATTCGTCGTATCTGCGCCAACAAACAACTATAATCCAGCGCTGAGTTTATTAAGGAGCTGTTTCATGTCTGCTTTAACCCCGGCAAGTGAAGTCTTGCTGCGTCACAGTGATGATTTCGAAGAGAGCCGCGTTCTGTTTGCCGGAGATATGCAGGACGACCTGCCCGCGCGTCTGGATACCGCTGAGAGCCGCGCCCATACCCAACAGTTCCACCACTGGCAGGTGCTGAGCCGCCAGCTGGGCGACAACGCCCGCTTTAGCCTTGTGGCTGAGCAGGCCGACGTGGGTGACAGCAATACGCTGATCTACTACTGGCCAAAGAACAAGCCGGAAGCCCAGTTCCAGCTGATGAACATTCTCTCCCTGTTGCCGCTGGGCACCGATATTTTTGTGGTCGGCGAGAACCGCAGCGGCGTGCGCAGCGCCGAGCAGATGCTGGCGGAGTACTGTCCACTGAACAAGGTCGATAGCGCGCGCCGCTGCGGCCTGTACCATGGCCGTCTGGAGAAGCAGCCTGCGTTTGATGCCGCCGCGTTTGGTGGTAGCTATACGCTGGACGATCTGACTATCCACACTCTGCCGGGCGTGTTCAGCCGTGATGGTCTGGACAGCGGCAGCCAGCTGCTGCTCTCTACCCTGACGCCGCACACCAAAGGCAAGGTGCTGGATATCGGCTGCGGCGCGGGCGTGCTCTCTGCGGTGCTGGCTAGCCACTCACCGAAGGTCCGCCTGACGCTCTGTGACGTCAGCGCGCCGGCGGTGGAAGCCAGCCGTGCAACGCTTGCAGCCAATGGCTTTGAAGGCGAGGTCTTTGCCAGTAACGTCTTCTCTGAGGTGACCGGACGTTACGATATGATCATCTCTAACCCGCCATTCCACGATGGTTTGCAGACCAGCCTGGAGGCAGCACAGACGCTGATCCGCGGCGCGGTACGCCATCTGAACAGCGGCGGCGAGCTGCGGATTGTGGCCAACGCCTTCCTGCCCTATCCACAGGTGCTGGATGAGACCTTTGGCTTCCACGAAGTGCTGGCCCAGACCGGGCGGTTTAAGGTTTACCGTACGGTAATGACCCGCCAGGCGAAGCGTTAAATACCTGAACGCCGGGCGAACCGGCGTTTTTTGCATCAGTTGCCCTGTCCCCCATAATTAACTGTTGACGAACGGTATAAAACATCTAGAATGCGCCTCCGTGGTTACGATACTTTAAGAGTATCGATGGTCTGCGAAGGTGGCGGAATTGGTAGACGCGCTAGCTTCAGGTGTTAGTGTCCTTACGGATGTGGGGGTTCGAGTCCCCCCCCTCGCACCATAAATCACGATTGATATTGCTCGCACTGGGCGAAGGTGGCGGAATTGGTAGACGCGCTAGCTTCAGGTGTTAGTGTCCTTAGGATGTGGGGGTTCGAGTCCCCCCCCTCGCACCAACGAGGCGATATCAAACAGTAAGAAGTCAAAAAGTAAGATAGCTGTGCGAAGGTGGCGGAATTGGTAGACGCGCTAGCTTCAGGTGTTAGTGTCCTTTGGATGTGGGGGTTCGAGTCCCCCCCCTCGCACCACTTATCTTGCTCTCCCCGGTACGACCTCTCCTGTTTCACCCTAATTTCACATTCATTACCACCAGCATTATCCCGCCAATCAGGGCAATACCCGACGGCAACAGCACAAAGTGGCGCAGACGCTTGTGATAGAGCATAACCGGCGTTAACAGCAACCCCGGCACGATAACTGCACGCCAGGCGTCAACAGAGAGATCGGCATACGCCAGCCCGAGCGCAACCAGTCCCGATAAGATCGCCCCCCACCCACTTTCCAGCACGCGCTGCACCATGCTCTCACCTCCGCACCGATAATGATAAGCAATATCATATGATATGTTTTCTCATTTGTCAGCCCACGGCTGTGCCCTTGCGCGAACTTTCTACATCTGTTAATGACAGCCATTCATGAAGGTGATAAATTGTGCGCCTCAGAAAATACATAACAATTTCTTACTCTTTTCGCGAATTTTTATTCACGCGTTATTTCTCATTTTGCCAACCATAACTTTTTATATATTGCAGATTAATAACGACATTACACATGACAGCACAATCCTGGCATAACCTCTGTAACAAGAAATATCAATTATCGCTGCGGTTATTCTTGTTTCTCAATGCCGTCTCGGCCCTCTTCTCATACCTGCTGCCGCTGAGCAGCGCTAAGGGCGTGACGCTGCCGCTCGGGCTGCTCTTCACCGCCAGCGTTGCGCTGCTGCTGTGGCATAGATGGCAATCTGAGAAGAAAATAAATATTCCGCTCATTTCGATCTTATTTGGCACTCTGTGGGCGTGGCACGTTAGCGTGAAATATTCAGCTATCGGTCACCAGGATCCGGCTTATCTTTTAATTGCGTTATTAAGCGTATTATTCATTGGGACTATCGCTTTCTCTAACAATATCAGCGCGTTTATCTTGCACTCCCTGCCGGTCAGCCTGACCTGCCTCTGGCTTAGCGACGGTAACGCCTGGCTAAGAGTGCTCTACTGCCTCGCCCTGCCGGTAGTCGGCATCACCATCCAGCATGTGATTCAGCGGCGTAATGAAAGCTTTGCCCAGGATCTGATGTACAGGCTGCTGGATGAGCGCAAGACGCTGAACGATTTAAGCATGCTCGATCCGCTGACCGGCCTCTATAACCGCCGCGGTCTGCAAAATAAGCTCGATAACCTGCTCGCCCATGATGACGGCAGGCAGTTCGTGCTGCTGCTGGATATCGACCACTTCAAGGCTTACAACGATCACTACGGCCATATGATGGGTGACCAGGCGCTGATCCGCGTTTCTGCTGCCATTCGTGATGCCGTGCGCTCCCGGGATATCGTGGCCCGCTTCGGTGGCGAGGAGTTTATGATCCTGCTGAGTAACGTCGATCTGGAACACGCCCGAAGCACTGCCGAGCGCATTCGCCAGCAGGTTTTCGACCTTAAAATCCCGCATATGTTTAATGAGAGCGTGGCAACTAACGTCACGGTTAGCATTGGTATCGCCCCTCTGCTGGACGCAGATATTGAGGGCGCGCTGGGCAAAGCGGATAAGGCGCTGTACGAAGCGAAGCATTTAGGCCGCAACTCTATTCTGGTCAGCGGTGAGATGCAGATGGCATAAACGCAAACAGACCCACGTTTAGCGACAAAAATGTTGCGCTTGCGCTTGCCTGTGGTTAGGATTGGCAATCATTATCATTTAGATTCCGGTCTAACCTCCTATGGCGCAACGTTCCGAACTGCTGGCAAACGATCTGATTTGGCGAACCCCGCTGTACAGCGCTGCGCCAACGCTTGCCAGTGCCTTACGCGAAACAATGTCCAGCCAGCGTCCGCATATGCTGGAGGTTATCCGTCTCGACGAGCCACCGCCGCACCAGGCGATGACCCTGGCACAGTGGCAGCGCCCCGCCGCGCTGCGCACGCTGCTGGCCGACTACGGCGATCATATCTACCGCAACCAGCCAAACCAGCCTCGTGAAGGGAAACCACTTCTCTCGCTGTGGGCGCAGTGGTATCTGGGCCTGCTGGTTCCTCCGCTGATGCTGGCCCTGCTGGCGCACGACACTGCGCTGGATGTCTCCCCGGAACATTTTCACGTGGAATTCCATGAAACGGGCCGCGCGGCCTGCTTCTGGGCCGACGTGCATGCCGATCGCTACACCACGCTGCTAGACGATCGGGGTCGCATCGAGAAACTCATTGTCTCGGCGGTGCTGCCGGTCGTACAGGCTCTGGAAGCCACCGGCGAGATCAACGGCAAGCTCATCTGGAGCAATACCGGTTATCTTATTAACTGGTATCTGAATGAGATGAAGCCGTTGCTCGGCGATGCCAGAGTGAGCGCCCTGCGCCAGCTCTGCTTTTTCGACAAAACGCTGGCGAACGGCATGGATAATCCCCTCTGGCGCACCGTGGTGCTGCGTGAAGGCGTGCTGACGCGTCGTACCTGCTGTCAGCGCTACCGCCTGCCGGATGTCCAGCAGTGCGGCGACTGTACGCTTAAATAACCTCTACGCGACCTGCTGACTTTCACCCTCTGCGCGCTGTGACTCCTGCGCCTCCTGCTCCAGAAGCTGCTTCTCATACACTTTGAAGAACGGGAAGTAGATCACAGCGGAGACCACGGCCAACAGCACCACAAGGATGGCCGCCCGGTAGTCCCAGCCCAGCGCCCAGGCAGCCCCAATTGGTGCCGGTGCGGTCCAGGGCACCACGGCAATCACCCGACCAATCAGATCCATTTTCATTGCGCCCCAGGCAATCACCGAGTTAACCAGCGGTGCGAGCAGGAAGGGGATAAAAAAGACCGGATTCATGACGATAGGCGTGCCGAAGATAACGGGCTCGTTGATGTTAAAGAAGCTGGGGACAATGCTGAGCCGCCCTATCGAGCGCAGGTGCACGGAGCGGCTACGCAGATAACAGATCACCAGCCCCATCGTCGCCCCAGAGCCCCCTACCACAATAAAGAACGTCCAGAACGCCTCCATAAAGATGTGCGGCAGCGGCGCGCCTTGCGCCAGTGCGGTCTGGTTCATCCCCAGGTTGGTTAACCAAAACATCTGCAGCATGCCTGAGACGATAGCCGCCCCGTGAATGCCCGCGAACCACAGCAGGTGACCAATCAGCACCGCCAGCAGGATGGCAGGCAGCGAGTCAGCGGCGGCCACCAGGGGTTTAAACAGCGCCATAATCGCCTGTGGGATCAGCACCGAGAACTCTGACTGGATAAACAGGCTCAGCGGGTAGAGCGTTAGCACCACCACCAATACCGGGATCAGCAGATCGAACGAGTTTTTGATCATCGGCGGAACCTGGTCCGGCAGGCGAATACCGATGTTGTGCGCTTTTAAAAAGCGCATCAGCTCCACACAGTAGATGGCGACCAGGATAGCGGTAAAGATCCCGGTGCCGCCGAGGCTATGCACCGGCAAGGCACTATCGGTTTTTGGCGCAGCTACCAGTAAGAACGCCATCAGCGAGAGCATGGCGCACATGAAGGGGTCGAGCTGGTGCGACTTCACGTAGTGCTTGCCGAGGTTGTAGGCGATGGCGGCACAGATGTAGATCGACATGATCCCCATGGTCATGTCGAACGGGGTGAGGATCCGCCCCTCATACTGCTTGGCCAGATCGAGCCAGCCGCGCGCGAAGCCCCAGGTGGTATCCGGTGAAAACGGGGGATAGGCAAAAATAAGCAGGAAGGATCCGACAATCATAAAGGGCATTGCCGAGATAAAACCATCACGAATTGCCATCACATGACGCTGAGCAGAGATGCGTCCGGCGATGGGGCTGACATAATTTTCAACAAAACGGAAGATCAGGTTAAACGCAGCGTGGTTGGCAGACATTTTGGCTCTCCGGTCAGGCGAAAAATGGAATGGCAAAATGAGTATCAGTCTCCGGTGGGTACTGTGCAACCGGTTACTGTAACCGGTTTCCGTGATTGTGAAGAGGATCGATAATCGGCCTGACGACCTGTGTATGACCAGGATCTACCTCACAGTTAGGCTGTTATCCGCCGTTGGGGTGCGTCGGGCTCGTTCAGCGTTTTTCGCATATGTATAAGAATGTCCGCAGCATAGAGCAGCTCTGCATCGTTACGTACGCCCAATTTCGCCATAAGACTAAGCTTATAGGCACGAATGGTTTTAATATTACGTCTGAAGTAGCGGGCAATATCCACAATCGAATAGCCCTGCGTGGTACAGAAAACAATATCGCGCTCGGTCTGGCTCAGCATCTGATCGTAGCTGTAATACCAGAGGTTGAGCACGTTATCGTCCTGCTGCTGGTTCTCGTTGAGCCATGTCCACAGCTGCTGCCGCACCAGCTCCAATGGCATGGTTTTACTGAGAATACCGTGCAATGAGGTAGGCGAAAAATCACTTATCAGGCGCTCCTCCATCTGATTCCCAGCCAGAACAATACGCTGCCGGTCGGGGTAATTTTTCTCCATATGGTTTAGCGCTCTGAGACAGGTTAATCTCTCTGTTCTAATCCCCGATAGTGAATAGATAAGTGAAATGCAGGGAGTCCATACCATCGCACTAAGGAACGTCGCATAATCTTTAAAAAAGTGAAAGTGAAAATGCGTTGCCGCTGGAAATAGCTGGCTTAGTCCAGTTTCGCTTATGGCACATCGCTCAATAATGGCAACGTGTTTGCTTTTTCCATCTTTTCCCATTGTCCATCATCTCCATAGCTTGTATTTAAATTTAATACATTTGCACCCTGACTACTGTTAATCCATGCGAATAGATCGGCATTACTCCGTAAACAGAGACGGCGCATGGCACTATTTTTCTGCGCGCTAACCGTTTTATTGCTCTTTTTCAGCATGGCGGCAATCTGATTAATACCCCATCCTTTACCAAGAAGTCGTAATACCTGTCGTTCTGAATAGGTTAAAGATACTGCAGGTGTGTTTTCATCAGCGATGTCGCCACCATGAGGAGATAAAAGTACTTCGCTAATTTCGCCTGCGCGTCGGCTACCGCTGCGGATGGCATTAATAATACCTTCAAGGGGTTCCATACTGGAAAGCAACGTACTCTCCGAACGTAACAGCTGCTCTACTGCCATAGGGTAAACCTGCAAGGGAACCATGAAAACCCAATGCGTTTCAGTAACATGAAGCATCATCGCAGCGTATTCCCTGCAGGCGCTGCGCGCCTTATGCAGATCGTTGGTGAGGTCGACAAACACAACGCTTGCGCGCTGGAGCAGGGAGAAGGTCACCTCTTGTCGGGCTGAGCAGCAGACAACTTCATACTCAGAAAAGCATCGTCCATAATGGCAACGAAACCACGCTGTATTAGTGGCGCCTTGCTTACGATCACTGCACACCTATATTTTTCGGGTAACATACCACCTCCGCTTCCATTCAAAAACCAGGATTTATTTATTCGCCCATCGAAATAATAACCATGAATAAATCAATGATCGAATGAACCGTCTGTACAGCGTTAGTACTGTAGGTAACGCACAGGATTAAGATTACTTATAACCTTTTTATCGTGTCGACTGGCATCAGTCATCAGAGGGAAAAGTCTTCTACCCCTACCCTAATATTGCACATCTTTGCTGAAAAAAATAATGGCTGACACGTTAAAAAAGTACAATATAGAGTAAGCAAATTTAAATATATAGATAATATGAATATTAAGAGGGCTTTGTCCGCGCTGGCAGCAGACGGTAAGCGGATCAAATGGCAAGCATCGCGATAAATTGATTAATTAGCTAAATATTGATCTATCACAGCGCCGGACAGGTAGCACGTTGTGTTAAAAATAGGTTTTCTATTTCACCCTATTGCTATTTCGCTACGTTACCAGGGCAAATCATGGAAGCAGATCGGGATCAACAGCGGGCCGTAACGCGACTGTGCATTCAGTGCGGCCTTCTTCTATTACAGCACGGCGCAGAGAGCGCGCTGGTGGAAGAGCTCTCTACCCGTCTTGGCCTCGCGCTGGGAATGGATGGTGTGGAGAGCGCCATCGCCGCGAACGCTATTGTGCTCACCACCATTCAGAACGGCCAGTGTTTGACCTCAACGCGTAAAAACAGCGATCGCGGCATCAACATGCACGTGGTCACTGAGGTACAGCATATCGTCATTATGACTGAACATAAGCTGCTGGATGAGAGAGGCGTCGAACGGCGCTTTAACCAGATAAAACCGCTACGCTATTCACGTTGGCTGGTCACGCTGGCAGTTGGCCTCTCCTGCGCCTGCTTCTGCAAATTGAATAACGGCGGCTGGGATGGTGCAGCCATCACCTTCTGTGCCAGCAGCGTCGCCATGTATGTACGCCTGACGCTAGCCCAGCGGCATCTGCATCCGCAGATCAACTTCTGCCTGACGGCCTTTGTGGCTACCACCGTCTCAGGGCTGCTGCTTACCCTGCCCGCCTTCTTACAGACGTCAACGGTAGCGATGGCGGCCAGCGTCCTGCTGCTGGTTCCCGGCTTTCCGCTCATTAACGCCGTTGCCGACATGTTTAAAGGACATATCAACACCGGACTGGCGCGCTGGGCCATTGCCAGCCTGCTGACGTTGGCAACCTGTATCGGGGTGGTGATGGCCATGACGCTATGGGGGCTACGCGGATGGGTATGATTGATTTTCTACTGGCGCTGGCGCAGGACATGATCCTCTCTGCGATTCCTGCCGTTGGCTTTGCCATGGTGTTCAACGTGCCGCAGCGTGCTCTGCCCTGGTGTGCGCTGCTGGGTGCCATCGGCCACGGCGCGCGAATGGTGATGATGACCAGCGGTATCAACATTGAGTGGTCGACCTTTATCGCTGCCATGCTGGTTGGCTGCATCGGCATCCGCTGGTCACGCTGGTATCTTGCCCATCCCAAAGTCTTTACCGTCGCGGCGGTGATCCCGATGTTTCCGGGTATCTCGGCCTATACGGCGATGATCTCGGCAGTGAAGATAGGCCATTTGGGCTACAGCGAAACGCTGCTGATCCTGCTGCTGACCAACTTTCTTAAGGCGACCTCCATTGTCGCAGCGCTCTCTGTCGGCCTGTCAGTACCTGGACTGTGGATCTACCGTAAGCGCCCGCGCGTTTGAAGTTTGTGTTCTGCCTGCGCCATGGTAATAATCCCTGTTCCTGTTGCGGCCAAAAAGAGGCGGATGTGAAGCACGACGGCGTTTATTTACCGGAGAAACTGGACGAGTCCAGCCTGAAGGACAAAATCTTCACCAGTGCCATTGCGCTATTTGCCGAGTATGGCCTGAACGGTGCTCGTATGGAGCAGATCGCCGAGAAGGCGGGCACCACCAAACGAATGGTGGTTTATCACTTTAAGACCAAAGAGACCCTCTATCTGCAGGTGCTTGAGTATGTTTATACCCAGATCCGCGCCAGCGAAACTCGCCTTAACCTGACGCGCTTGCCGCCGGTAGAGGCGATGGTTGAGCTGGTGGAGAGCACCTTTGATTATCATGCTGCCCATCCCGATTTTATTCGCATTATCTGTATGGAGAACATGCAGCGCGGACGCTACATGCAGCAGTCGGCGTATCTGCGCAAGGTAAACCGCAGCGCGCTGATCCTGCTGGAAGATATCTTACAGCGTGGCCAGCAAAAGCAGCTTTTCAGCCGCAGCGTGAATGCCCGCGACGTGCACCGTCTGATGAGCAGCTTCAGCTTCCACTACGTGGCGAACAGCTATACCTTTACGCTGCTGTTTGAAGAGGGAGCGGACAGCCAGGCCCAGCAGGCGCACTACCGCGCGATGGCCGTGCAGGTGGTGCTGCGCTATGTCTGTCCGTAATGGGTTTGCCGTGACATAAAAATATAACTTGCAATTAAATCGCGTACTATCTATATTCTTTTCATGAAGACGAAATCGACGGCTCCGGCAGATGCGCCGCTGGCCCTGAATAACCAGCTCTGCTTTGCGCTCTACTCCGCAAACCTGGCGCTGAATAAACTCTACCGGCAGCTGCTGGCGCCGCTAGGCCTCACCTACCCGCAGTATTTGGTCATGCTGGTATTGTGGGAGCGGGACGACATTACCGTGTCAGAGATTGGCGAGCAGCTGTTTCTCGACTCTGCCACCCTGACGCCGCTGCTGAAACGCCTGGAGAGCGCAGGGCTGATTGTTCGCCAGCGCTCACGTCAGGATGAACGTCAGGTCGCCGTCACGCTGACCGAATCGGGACGAGCGCTGCATGAGCAGGCGCTTACTATTCCAGAATCGGTACGCTGCGCCGCCGCTTGCGATACAGATTCACTGGCCGCCCTTCAGCACGAGCTGGAGACGCTGCGCCATCAGCTTCACCGCGCATAGCGCCGTCCCTGACGGCCTTATGTGCAGCATATAAATAGCGCACTATTTTATAGTGCATATAGCGATAACAGCGAAAATAAGGAACCTGCCATGTCTTTAGAAAAAGTAGTCTACACCGCAAAAGCCAAAGCAACCGGTGGCCGTGACGGCCGTGCGACCTCCTCTGATGGCGTGCTGGACGTGCAGCTGGGCGTACCAAAAGAGATGGGCGGCATGGGCGGCAACGTCACTAACCCAGAGCAGCTGTTTGCTGCGGGCTACTCCGCCTGCTTCCTTGGCGCAATGAAATTCGTTGCTGGCCGCGACAAAATCGCCATGCCGAAAGAGGCCTTCGTTGAAGGTGAAGTCGGCATCGGGCCGCTGCCGACCGGTTTTGGTATCGAAGCCAAACTGAACATCCACCTGCCAGGTATGGATGCGGCCGAAGCGCAGAAGCTGGTCGACGCAGCGCATATCGTCTGCCCTTACTCCAACGCCACCCGCAACAACATCGATGTCACGCTGAACATTATCGCCTAATATGTTCGCAAGGCCGGGCGGCGCGACGCTTGCCTGGCCTATAAAAGCGCCCTCTCTCTGTGCTACTATGAGCACATATCACCCGCGGATCTTTCCGCTCTGTTTTTAGCTTGAGATAGCGCTATGTCTTCCAGAATCCTCTCCACCAATGTCATCGGTATCGACGCGTTTATGCACGATCACGCCCGCGTCCTGACCCAGTCCCGTGAGGGGACGGTGGCCGTTTTTGCTGATAACGCGCCGGCGTTTTATGCCCTGACGCCTGCGCGTCTGGCGCAGCTGCTGGAGCTGGAAGCCCGACTGCAGCGCCCGGCCAGCGATATCGCCCTCGATCAGCAGTTTTTTAGCGAGCCGACCGAGACGCCGCCCAGCGTGCCGATGGGAAAATTCGCCATGTACGCTGGCTGGCAGCCGGATCCCGATTTTCAGCGTCTGGCCGCGCTATGGGGCATCGCCCTGAATCAGCCCGTGACCCACGAAGAGCTGGCCTCGTTTGTCACCTACTGGCAGGCCGAGGGCAAGGTGTTTCACCATATGCAGTGGCAGCAGAAGCTGGCCCGCAGCGTGCAGATCGGCCGCGGTAGCCTGACAGGCAGCGCTAAGCGCGATATCAACGCGGTCTCCGAGCCGGATAACCAGGTTCCCCCAGGTTTCAGAGGTTAATCATGAAAGACGTCGGCGAAATGATGAAGCGTTTGCAAAAGATGATGCCTGCCCACGTGAAACCGGCGTTCACCACCGGTGAAGAGCTGCTGGCCTGGCAAAAAGAGCAGGGCGAGATCCGCTCCGCGTCGATTGCCCGGGAAAATCGGGCGATGAAGATGCAGCGTACCTTTAACCGCTCCGGCATTCGTCCTCTGCATCAGAACTGCTCTTTTGATAACTATAAAGTTGAAAACGAGGGGCAGATGAACGCCCTGAGCAAGGCGCGCCAGTACGTCGAAGAGTTCGACGGCAACATTGCCAGCTTTGTCTTTTCGGGCAAGCCCGGCACGGGTAAAAACCACCTTGCGGCGGCTATCTGCAACGAGCTGCTGCTGCGCGGTAAGTCGGTGTTGATCATTACCGTGGCCGACATCATGTCCGCCATGAAAGAGACCTTCAGCAGCCGGGAGACCAGCGAAGAGCAGCTGATCAACGATCTTAGCATGGTCGATCTGCTGGTGATCGACGAGATCGGCGTCCAGTCAGAGTCACGCTACGAGAAGGTGATCATCAACCAGATCGTCGATCGTCGCTCCTCCTCCAAGCGTCCGACTGGCATGCTAACCAACAACAACGTGGCGGACATGACCCGACTGCTCGGCGAACGGGTGATGGATCGCATGCGCCTCGGCAACAGCCTGTGGGTCAACTTTACCTGGGATAGCTACCGCAGCCGCGTGACTGGCAAAGAGTATTAAGAGCTTTCCTGGCGCGGCCTGCCGGGTCTCCCGTTATATACTGGCGCGACTCATCCTAACGGGTTTTGCCACATGAAATCAGCCAAACGTTTATTGTGCAGCGTTGCGATCGCCAGCGCCCTGCTCTCTTCCCTCTCTCATGCTGCCACCTGGCAGGAGCAACTTAACAGCGCAGCCAGCCAATTGAGTCAGAATTCAGGTTCCGCATCGACCCAGCAGAGCGGCACCTCGCTCTCCGCCCTTGGCGGCCTGCTGAACGGCGGCAACCAGGCGCTGAGCGCTGATACCATGAACAACGCCGCAGGCATCATGGGATACTGCGCTAAAAACAAGCTGGCTTCGGTGACCAGCGCGGAGAATATCAAGAGCCAGGTGCTGGAGAAGCTGGGTCTGAGCGCGCCGGAGCAGAAGGAGGATACTAACTTCCTGGAGGGCCTGCAGGGGATGCTCAACACCAAAGACGGTGAGCAGCTTAACCTGAATAATATCGGCAGCACGCCGCTGGCAGAGAAGGTGAAAACCAAGGCCTGCGACCTGGTGCTGAAGCAGGGCATGAACTTCCTCTCCTGATTATCACCTCTTAGCGCGTCTGCCCACCCTGCGCGGCAGGCGCGTCTCTCTTCCGAAATGAGACATCGCTCATAAAACCCCGCTCTCTAAACCTTTTCTTAATAGAATGTAGTGAGTGTGACGCTAGAATTGCAGCTATGTGAATTCGCCATTAAAGTGTTATCCCTGCAACATTCGGCTGCTGCTATTGAGGATTGACCGTTGTCTGAACTTCTCTCTCTTGTGCTGTTTATTGCCTCAATAGCTATCTACTCTCTGAAGGCAGGCCGCAATACCTGGTGGTTTACCGCGATCCTTGCCGTACTGGGCTGCTTTGTGGTGCTTAATATTGCCCTCTACGCCAGCGACTACTTTACCGGCGACGGTATTAACGACGCGGTGCTCTACACCATCACCAACAGCCTGACCGGCGCAGGCGTGAGCAAGTATATTCTGCCCGGTGCAGCGCTAATCATCGGCCTGCTGGCGCTCTTTTTTGCCCTCGGCTGGATCCTGCGCCGTCGCCGCCATCACCCGCTGCATGTCGGCTATAGCCTGCTGGCGCTGCTGCTGGCCCTGGGTTCGGTCGATGCCAGCCCGGCTTTTCGACAGATCACCGAGCTGGTCAAGTCCCAGTCCCGGGCGGGCGATCCCGACTTTGCGGTCTGGTATAAAGAGCCGGCAAAAAGCATTCCGCAGCCGGCGCTTAACCTGGTCTATATCTACGGCGAGAGCCTGGAGCGGACCTACTTTGACAGCGCGGCCTTTCCTGGCCTGACGCCGGAGCTGGGTGCGCTGAAAGATGAGGGGCTGGATTTTACCCATACCGCGCAGCTGCCGGGTACCGACTACACCATTGCCGGAATGGTCGCCTCCCAGTGCGGCATTCCGCTATTTGCCCCCTTCGAGGGGAACGCCTCGGCCTCCATGTCGAGCTTCTTCCCGCACAATCTCTGTCTCGGCGATATCCTGAAGAACTCCGGCTACGAGAACCACTTCGTACAGGGGGCAAACCTGCGCTTTGCCGGGAAGGATGTATTTTTAAAATCCCACGGCTTTGACCACCTTATTGGGGCGGAAGAGCTGAAAGGCCGCGTGGCCGATCCAACCTACCGCAACGACTGGGGCTTCTACGATGACACCGTGCTGGACGAGGTGTGGCAGCAGTATCAGCAGCTCTCCCAGAGCGGCAAACGCTTCTCGCTGTTTGCCCTGACCGTTGATACCCATCATCCCGACGGCTTTGTCTCCCGCAGCTGCGAGCGGAAAAGCTACGCCATCGACGGTAAAACGAACCAGTCCTTTAGCGCAGTCACCTGCAGCCAGCAGCATATCGCCGCGCTGATCAACAAGATCAAAGCCTCGCCGTGGTTTAAGGATACGGTGATTGTGGTCTCCTCCGATCATCTGGCGATGAACAACACCGCGTGGAAGTACCTCAGCAAGCAGGATCGCAACAACCTCTTCTTTGTGCTGCGCGGCGACCAGCCTGCCCAGGACGTAATCGGCCTGAAGCGTAATACCATGGATAACGGTGCCACCGTGCTGGATATCCTTGGCGGGGATAACTTCCTCGGCCTCGGACGCAGCAGCCTCTCGGGCCAGTCGCTCTCCCAGTCGTTCCTGAACATGAAGGAGAAGGTGCTGGCGTGGAAACCGGATATCATCCGCCTGTGGAACTTCCCCAAAGAGATGAAGGATTTCACCGTCGAGCGCGACAAGGAGATGATTGCCTTCTCCGGCAGCCGTTTCCGCCTGCCGCTGCTGCTCCGCGTCTCAGACCAGCGCGTAGAGCCGCTGCCGGAGAGCGAGTACTCTGCGCCGCTGCGCTTCCAGCTCGCCGACTTTGAGCCACGGGATAACTTTGTCTGGATCGACCGCTGCTACAAGATGGCGCAGATGTGGGCCCAGCAGCTGGCGCTCTCCACCGACTGGTGCGTCTCGCAGGGCCAACTTGGCGGTCAGCAAAGGGTGCAGCGGGTCGACAGCGCCCAGTGGCAAGGCAAAACCGCGTTTAAAGATACGGTCATCGACACTGCCCGCTATCAGCGCAACGTGGATATGCTTAAGGTGGTGGATAACGACGTTCGCTACAAAGCAGACAGTTTTATCTTCAACGTGGCGGGAGCGCCAGAAGAGGTGAAGCAGTTTAGCGGTATCTCCCGCCCGGAGAGCTGGGGGCGCTGGTCCAACGCGCAGCTGGGCGAAGAGGTGAAGATTGAGTATAACGCGCCGCTGCCGGAGAGCTTCGATCTGATTATTACCGCCAAAGCCTATGGCCCTAATGCCAATAAGCCGATCCCGGTACGGGTGGGTGATAGTGAGCAGACACTAACTTTGGGCAACGACGTCTCAACCACCACGCTGCGGTTCCATAATCCGTCGCACAGCAATACGCTGACTATTGTACCGCCGGATCCGCAGTCCACCAACGAAGGGAATATTCTTGGCCACTCGCCGCGTAGATTAGGGATTGGGATGGTAGAGATTAAGGTAGTAAAAACCGAGGGCTAGCTGCCCCCGGTTGGGTAGGATCGTGACATAGGCCGGGTAAGCGCAGCGCCACCCGGCGTTATGATTATGACAACTTAGAAGGTTTCCCAGTTATCGCCCGCGTCGGCAACGGCCGGTTTGCGGGTCGCCAGCGGCGCTGAGGCTTTGGCGATGATAGCCTGGTCACGGGCCTCTTTACGCTGATCCTGCATAATGCGGAACACCGCTACGGCCTGGGTCAGACGGCTCGCCTGCTCTTCCAGCGCCGCCGCGGCTGCGGCAGATTCCTGTACCAGCGAGGCGTTCTGCTGGGTAACGCGATCCATCTCGGCCACCGCCAGACCCACCTGGTCGATACCGCGGCTCTGCTCGTCGGACGCAGAGGCGATTTCGCCCATGATGTCCGTTACGCGGGTTACCGCATTGACGATCTCGTCCATGGTCTCACCGGCGCTCTCAACCAGGGTTGAGCCCAGCTCTACGCGGCCTACGGAGTCCTCGATCAGGCTCTTAATTTCGCGAGCGGCCTGGGCGCTGCGCTGGGCCAGGTTACGTACTTCACCTGCCACCACCGCAAAACCACGCCCCTGCTCACCGGCACGTGCTGCTTCTACCGCCGCGTTCAGTGCCAGGATGTTGGTCTGGAAAGCGATGCCGTCGATCACGCTGATGATGTCAGCGATTTTCTGCGAGCTGCCAGCGATGTCACGCATGGTCTGCACCACGTTATCCACCACTTTACCGCCCTTCTGCGCGGTCTCAGAGGCGCTAAGTGCCAGATGGCTCGCCTGACGGGCGTTTTCGGCGTTCTGCTTCACGGTCGCGGTCAGCTCTTCCATGCTGGCAGCGGTCTCTTCCAGAGAGGCAGCCTGCTGCTCGGTACGGGAGGAGAGATCGTTGTTGCCCATCGCGATTTCGCTTGCGCCGCTGTAGATCTCATTCGCACCGGTACGTACCGTACCCACGGTACGCATCAGCTCGCCCTGCATGTGACGCAGGCTTTCTGCCAGCTGGCCCATCTCGTTCGCACCGTGCACGTCGATCTTCTGCACCAGATCGCCACCGGCGATGTGGCGGATGCTCTCCACCAGACGGTTGAGCGGGGAGATCAGCACATTTTTGATGCCGAACCAGACGGCAACGATCACCGCCAGCACTGCCAGCAGCACGCCAACAATGATCCAGATAGCCATGCTGTAGGAGCTGTTGTTGTCCGCGACGGCGAGATCGTACAGCTGGTCATTCTGCTTCAGGAACTCAACGTACTGCTTCTCGAATCCATCCTGGTAACCCTGGGTCGGCTGGTCAAAGAACTCGTTGATTTTGCCTGCGCCCAGCAGCTGAATAAGTTCAGCCAGTGCACCGTGATAGATATCGTACTGGCGCTTGATCTCCTGGGTTAAGGCTTCGTTCTGACGCGGATCGTGCGGCAGCGTCTGATATTCGTTCCAGTGCAGCTCCGCCTGTTTCAGAGAAACGGTAGCGGTCTGCATCAGCTCGGCGACGGTGGTGCCGCTGCCGATGTTGTTCTGATCCATCATGTAGCGGATCCCGGCACGGTTAAGCGTGTTACGGGTCTGCAGCAGGGCAACCCAGCTACCGTTAAGCGTGGACTGCTGCTCACGGATGGTTTGCAGAACGGTGAAGTTATCTTTGTCGTGTTTCAGCGCGCTGAAGAACAGTCCGCCGGAGGTGATCTGTAACAAGCCAAATAGTGCAAGGACCAGAAGTAAACTGGTCACAATTTTGATACGGTTTAACATGTTTTCTCATTCCTTTAGAGGGATAACAGTTTTTCGGCCTGGAACAGGAAAACTTTACCGAATAGTTGTGTTTCGTGCCGTGGTCAGGCCTGCTGACTTAGCCTTTAGCCAGTGATCCACATCACACTCTTTTTTCTGTTTACGCCCCGTTAAAACCGCTTATCGCTCTCCTGCGACCGCTTACCCCTCACATTCAACCGCTCGGCCACTTATTGCCCGTTTTCTGCTCGCCGTTTGCCATGATCCTCAGGGAAAATTTATCAATTTAACGCCTCCCTACTCCTGTAATCTTTTTCATATAGCCAGGTCTGATATGGATAATAAAAAGCTACTCAAGCACGTACCCTGGATGATCCTCGGGATCATCGGTGCTTTCTGTCTGGCGGTTGTCGCCTTACGGCGGGGTGAAAACGTAAGCGCCCTGTGGATCGTTGTCGCATCGGTCTCCGTTTACCTCGTTGCTTATCGCTACTACAGCCTCTACATCGCGCAGAAGGTCATGAAGCTCGACCCGACCCGCGCCACCCCGGCGGTCATTAATAATGACGGCCTGAACTACGTGCCCACCAACCGTAACGTGCTGTTTGGTCACCACTTTGCCGCTATCGCCGGGGCGGGGCCGCTGGTGGGTCCGGTGCTGGCCGCGCAGATGGGCTACCTGCCCGGTACGCTCTGGCTGCTGGCGGGCGTGGTGTTGGCCGGTGCGGTGCAGGACTTTATGGTGCTGTTTATCTCCTCCCGTCGTAATGGGGCTTCTCTCGGGGAGATGATCAAAGAGGAGATGGGGCCGGTACCAGGCACTATCGCCCTCTTCGGCTGCTTCCTAATCATGATCATCATCCTCGCCGTGCTGGCGCTGATCGTCGTTAAGGCGCTGGCGGAAAGCCCGTGGGGTGTCTTCACCGTCTGCTCCACCGTGCCAATCGCGCTGTTTATGGGGATCTACATGCGATTCCTGCGCCCGGGCCGCGTGGGCGAAGTGTCGGTGATTGGTATCGTGCTGCTGGTGGCGTCTATCTACTTCGGCGGCGTAATTGCAGCCGACCCATACTGGGGCCCGGCGCTGACCTTTAAAGACACCACCATCACCTTCACCCTGATTGGCTATGCGTTTGTCTCCGCCCTGCTGCCGGTGTGGCTGATCCTCGCCCCGCGTGACTACCTGGCGACCTTCCTGAAAATCGGCGTTATCGTCGGCCTGGCAATTGGCATTGTGATCCTCAACCCAGAGCTGAAGATGCCAGCCATGACCCAGTACATCGACGGTACCGGTCCGCTGTGGAAAGGCGCGCTGTTCCCGTTCCTGTTTATCACCATCGCCTGCGGCGCCGTCTCCGGCTTCCACGCCCTGATCGCCTCCGGCACCACGCCGAAGCTGCTGGCCTGTGAAACCGACGCCCGCTTTATCGGCTACGGCGCGATGCTGATGGAGTCCTTCGTAGCGATTATGGCGCTGGTGGCGGCCTCAATTATCGAGCCGGGCCTCTACTTTGCCATGAATACCCCACCTGCCGGTTTGGGTATCGTGATGCCGAACCTGCACGAGCTGGGCGGCGCGAACGCCCCGGCGATCATGGCTCAGCTGCAAGACGTTACTGCCCATGCGGCCGCTACGGTCAGCTCCTGGGGCTTTGTCATCACCCCTGAGCAGATCCTGCAAACTGCGAAGGATATCGGTGAGCCGTCCGTACTAAACCGCGCCGGCGGTGCGCCGACGCTGGCGGTCGGTATCGCCCACGTGTTCCACAAAATTCTGCCGTGGGCCGACATGGGCTTCTGGTACCACTTCGGCATTCTGTTCGAAGCGCTGTTTATCCTTACCGCGCTGGATGCCGGAACCCGCTCCGGCCGCTTTATGCTGCAGGATCTGCTGGGTAACTTCGTGCCGTTCCTGAAGAAAACCGACTCTCTGGTCGCGGGTATTATCGGTACCGCTGGCTGCGTCGGACTCTGGGGCTACCTGCTCTATCAGGGCGTGGTCGATCCGCTGGGCGGCGTGAAGAGCCTGTGGCCGCTGTTTGGCATCTCCAACCAGATGCTGGCCGCCGTGGCGCTGGTGCTGGGTACCGTGGTGCTGGTGAAGATGCAGCGTACCAAATACATCTGGGTGACCGTGGTTCCAGCCGTCTGGCTGCTGATCTGCACCACCTGGGCGCTGGGGCTGAAGCTGTTCAGCGACAACCCGCAGATGGAAGGCTTTTTCTACATGGCGAACCAGTACAAAGCGCGTATTGCCGCCGGTAGCGAGCTGACCGCCCAGGAAGTGGCGAACATGAACCATATCGTGGTCAACAACTACACCAACGCCGGACTGAGCATCCTCTTCCTGGTGGTGGTCTACAGCATCATCTTCTACGGATTCAAAACCTGGATGAAGAGCCGCAACAGCACGGTGCGTACGGATAAAGAGACGCCTTACGTGCCGGTGCCGGAAGGCGGCGTGAAGACCTCTTCACACCACTAATCGTTAACGTAGGCCCGGCAACCTTGCCGGGCTTTTTCAATATCAGGAACGCCACATGTTTGGTAACTTAGGTGAAGCAAAAAAGTATCTCGGCCAGGCCGCGAAAATGCTGATTGGAATTCCTGACTACGATAACTACGTCGAGCATATGAAGACCAATCACCCGGATAAGCCCTACATGACCTATAACGAGTTCTTCCGCGAGCGACAGGAAGCACGCTACGGCAGCGGCGGAAGCAGCTGCTGTTAGGAGACACTATGACACCCATTGCAGTAACGCTTCTTACCGGTTTTCTTGGCGCAGGCAAAACCACCCTGCTGCGCCACATCCTCAACGAGCAGCACGGCTACAAAATTGCGGTCATTGAGAATGAGTTTGGCGAGGTCTCCGTTGACGATCAGCTGATTGGCGATCGTGCCACGCAGATCAAAACCCTGACTAACGGCTGTATCTGCTGCTCTCGCTCCAACGAGCTGGAGAGCGCCCTACTGGATCTGCTCGACGGCCTCGACCGGGGCGACATCGCCTTTGACCGGTTGGTGATCGAGTGCACCGGCATGGCCGACCCCGGCCCGATTATCCAGACCTTCTTCTCCCATGACATCCTCTGCCAACGCTACCTGCTGGACGGCGTCATTGCCCTGGTGGATGCGGTGCATGCCGACGGGCAGATGAACCAGTTTACTCTCGCCCAGTCGCAGGTAGGCTATGCCGATCGCATTCTGTTGACCAAAACCGACGTGGCGGGCAGCGCCGACGCCCTGCGCGAGCGGCTTCAGCGCATCAACGCCCGGGCACCGATCTACACCGTCACCCACGGGGACATCGACCTGGCGCTGCTGTTTAACACCAACGGCTTTATGCTGGAGGAGAACGTTGTACCCGCGCTTCCACGCTTCCACTTTATGGCCGACAAGCAGAATGACATTTCGTCTATCGTCGTGGAGCTGGACTATCCGGTAGAGATTGGCGCGGTCTCCCGGGTGATGGAGAACCTGCTGCTCAGCTTTGCGGAGAGGCTGCTGCGCTACAAGGGCATGCTGTGGATCGACGGCGAACCCAACCGCCTGCTGTTTCAGGGCGTGCAGCGCCTCTACAGCGCCGACTGGGATCGTCCCTGGGACGACGAGCCGCCGCACAGCACGCTGGTGTTTATCGGCGTCCAGCTGCCGGAGGAGGAGATCCGAGCGGCCTTTACTGAGTTAAAAACTCGGTGACCCGCGATATCCCGCAAACCTTCTGGCGCTCGCCGCTACTGCCGGGGGTGGAGTTACGCTCCACCTGGCAGAGCCGCCAGGCATACAAGACGCATAGCCACGCTCAGCTGTCGATCGGTGCCATCGTCGAGGGGCAGACCCGCTGCGTCTGTAACGGTGAAACGTATCTGCTCTCGCCGGGGGATCTGATCGTTATTCCCGCACATGCTCCGCACAGCTGCAATCCGGTGGATGGGCAGCCTCGCAGTTACCATATGCTCTATATCGAAACGGATTTTCAGCCTGCGCTTCAGGTTATTCGGAGCGAATCCCTGTTCCGTCACTATCTGCAGGCCATTGAGAACCTCTCTTCTCAGGCAGTCCAGGCGCTGCTCGCCGCGCTTCCCACTGGATCCGTCCAGCCTGCAACGCTGCGCCCTACCAGTCTGCAGCTGCAGGAAACGCTGCTTGAAAACCTGGTGGCTCCGCCTTCGCTGGATGCGCTGGCCCACCGCTTTTCTCTACGCAAAGAGACGCTGATCCGCACTTTTAAGCAGGATATTGGCCTGACGCCCATCACCTTTCTCAATAGCGCCCGGATTGAGTTTGCCAAAACACGTCTGCGCGCCGGGGCGGATATTGCCGACGTCGGCTACCAGAGCGGCTTTGCCGATCAGAGCCACTTCCATAAGACCTTCGTCAGCTACACCGCCGCCACGCCGCGCCAGTACGCCACGGGCCGATCAATATCTGACAATAATTAATGCCCCGCACGCCGTAGGATGGCCTCAGTTTTCTTTTCTGAGGTCGCTATGGAGTTGTTAAATACCCTGTTTCCCGCCGCGTTTGCCATGCTGGCGCTGTCGCACTTTGTCGCCCTGCTCAGTCCCGGCCCGGATTTCTTTCTGCTAACGGGTTACGCTATCCGCTACCGTCTGCGCGGCAGTATTGGACTGTGCGTGGGCATCGCCGCGGGAAACGCCATCTATATCGCGCTGGCAGTTGTTGGCTGGAGTGAGCTGCGGCGCGCTCCCCTGCTGTTTTCCCTTATCGAAGTGGCCGGAGCGGCGTACCTGCTATGGGTTGGTAGCCATCTTATTCGCAGTAGGCCGGGCAATCTGGCGCTACGAGGGGTTGATGCTGGCCGCCCGTCGCTGGTGAAGCAGGTGCTGATGGGGCTGGCTTCGGCGCTGCTCAACCCCAAAAACGCTCTCTTCTACCTGGCGTTGATGGCCTCGCTGCTGGGGCCCAGCGTTACGCTGCTCCAGCAGTCGGTAAGCGGCATCTGGATGGTCATGGTGGTGCTGGTGTGGGATCTGCTGGTGGTGATGCTGATTGGTTTGCCGCCGGTGCAAAAACGCCTCTCGGCGGCGGTGGTCGTTATCGAGCGGATCGCCGGTGCGGTGCTGATGGGGTTTGGGCTATGGATTTTAGCAACGTGTTTTTTTGCCGGCCCCTAGGCTCGGCAAGCGTGGCGTTGACTATGAGGTATTTTCAGCAACAAGTGAAATCGATATGGAACAACTGCTGTAGCGCGGTCCGGCCTCGCTCAGTGACCGTCAGCTCACGGTAGCCGGGAGCCTGACTCAGCCAGCGCTTTTCAAGAAACAGCACCAGCAGGGCTGCGCCAGCGTCGCCGCCAAGATGATACCGCCGCTCGCTCCAGTCCAGACAGGGACAGCAGGCCTTGCGCCGCGGGCGAGGATTGAGCTTCACGCCCAAGCCGAGGAGCTGCTCTCGCCCCTCTGGCGTTAGCGTATCGCCGTCCGTGGTAAGCCACTGGGCCTCAACCATAAAGGCATAGACGCCTACGGCCACCTCACCGGCGAGGTGATCGTAGCAGGTGCGGGCATGGCGCAGACGTAAGGGAGTACTGGAAGCGCGTGCTGGCTGGGCACGCATAGAGACGCCCATCAAGTTCTCGATAAGCCCGGCTATTTCACGATTTGCCAGGCTGTAATATCTGTGTCGTCCCTGGGAGAGACAGCGGATCAGGCCGCTACCGAGCAGCTTTGTCAGATGCCCGCTGGCGGTAGAGGGGGCAATGTCCGCCACTACGCTCAGCTCGGTAGCTGTCCATGCCCGCCCGTTCATTAGCGCGCAGAGCATGCTGACTCGGGACGGATCGGCAAGGGCAGCGGCAACCGCTGACATGGCCTGTTCGAGCACCCCATCAGGATGCTCGTCGTACTGCTTACGGGTGAGGCTCATTCACGTCCCATTTTATCGTTACCGCTGCGGCCCGTGCGTTATCATCGGTCAGGAGGATCAGCCGGTTACTGTGATCGCTGTACTGAACCAGAATATTAACGCCGCTAAGGGCAATTGCATCAGCAATTTCACCCAGCTCGCCCGGACGCGCCTGGCGTAGCTTTCTAATCAGAGGCTGGCTAACGTTTTTGACATCAAATCCGGCATCGGTCAGCACCCGGCGGGCGGTCTCGCCATCCTCCACCAGAAAGTGGGCATGACTCTCGGTCGCGGTAGAAAACACGCCGCCGCCCTCCAGCCCAACGCCGTTTTGCCCCAGCAGGCGGCCAAATGCGGCGAGCGTTCCCGGCCTGTTAGCCAGAATAACGTGAACGTCATACATGCTGCTTGCCCTCTTCGTCCGACGCATATTCCCGGAGCACACGAGCTACGCGGATCTGATAGTGGGCAAAAATACTCTTTTTCCCCTCCTCCTGCGCTGCCTTGTGCATAAGGTTTTTCTTCCACTGCACAATCGCCTCTTCACTCTCCCACCACGAGAGGGAGAGAATTTTCCCTTCGCTACTGAGGCTTTGGAATCGCTCCAGGGCAATGAACCCTGGCGTCTCTGACAGCAAAGGCTTTAGCTCAGCGGCGAGCTGGAGGTAGCGCTGCTGCGCTTCCGGGCGGGCATCCGCTTCAAACATAACAGCAATCATAAAATTACTCCCTGAGTAGTTGGCAAAACCAGTGTAACGATCCGTCAGGGAGATACTTCGGTGGGCGGCGAAGTGTGGCTGCCGTGCACGATGCTACTCCACTTCCCCGCGCCGCAGCCCAATATCTTTTAGCTGCTCATTGCTCATTTTTTGTAGGGTATGCCGCGCCTGGCTCCGCAGCTGCCATTTTTTGATTGCTCGCCAGAGGATGGCAAAGCCGATAAAGGGTCTTTTACCTCTGTTTTCATGAAATTCCATTCTGTGTCTCCTCTCGCTGGCTAAGACACTATTTTCAGGGATTTCGGGTAGAACAATACAGACTCAAAAAACAGTTTTGTTTTCCATACAGATGCGCTAAAACAGTATCTGCACAGCAACACCAGCGCGGATCTGTACTGGTTTTTTTATCTGTATTGCAAAAAGGAAAGATACAGTATGGCACGTTACCAACGTCTGGCAGAGCTCTTAGCCGAGCGTATTGAGCAAGGCCTGTATCGCCATGGGGAAAAACTCCCGTCGGTCCGCAGCCTGAGTCAGGAGCATGGGGTGAGCATCAGTACCGTTCAGCAGGCATATCAAACCCTGGAGACGCGGCAGCTTATTACCCCGCAGCCGCGCTCCGGCTATTTTGTTGCCCCACGTAAGGTTCAGCCCCCCGTGCCGCATATGTCGCGTCCGGTACAGCGTCCGGTGGAGATCACCCAGTGGGATCAGGTGATCGATATGCTGAAGGGGCACAGGGATAAAGAGATCACTCCCTTCAGCAGCGGCGCGCCCGACATTGAGCAGCCCAGCCTGCAACCCCTCTGGCGCGAGCTAAAACGCCTGGTGCAGCATAATCTCAATGAGGTGCTTGGCTATGACTCCCTCACCGGTCGTCAGGAGCTACGGGAGCAGATTGCCCGCCTGATGTTAGACGGTGGCTCGGTGGTGAGCGCAGAGGATATTATCGTCACCAGCGGCAGCCAGAGCGGATTATCACTGGCCCTGCTGGCGGTATGCCAGCCTGGGGATATTATCGCCGTCGAGTCGCCCGCCTACTACGGTACCATGCAGCTTCTGCGCAGCCTCAATGTTAAGGTCATTGAGATCCCGACCGATCCAGAAACGGGTATGAGCATTGAGGCGCTGGAGCTGGCGCTCGCCCAGTGGCCGGTCAAGGGGGTCATTACCGTGCCGAACTGTAATAATCCTCTCGGATTTATTATGCCTGACGCGCGTAAACGGGCACTCCTTGCCCTTGCCCAGAGCCATGACATCGTGATTTTTGAGGATGATGTTTATGGCGAGCTGGCGACTGACTATCCACGTCCGCGCACGATCCACTCCTGGGACATTGATGGCCGGGTCATGCTGTGCAGCTCGTTTACCAAAACCGTTGCGCCAGGTCTGCGCGTGGGCTGGATTGTACCTGGCCGCTACCACGATCGTTTTTTGCAGATGAAGTATGCCGTGCTGGGTAGCAATGTGCCCGTGACCCAGCTGGCAGCGGCACACTTTATCAAAGAGGGGCATTACCATCGTCATATCAGACGGATGCGCCACCTTTACCAGCGCAACATGGCGATATATACCTGCTGGGTACGGGAATATTTTCCGGAAGGGGTCTGTATCACCCGTCCGAAAGGCGGATTCATGCTATGGGTCGAGCTGCCCGAGCAGGTCGACATGGTCTGCGTGGCGAAACAGCTATGCCGACTGAAAATCCAGGTCGCACCAGGATCGCTGTTTTCGGCATCAGGGAAGTATCGCAACTGCGTGCGAATTAACTGCGCGTTACCGCCAAACGAGAAGCATCATGCGGTAATGGAAAAACTGGGCAATGCGATAAAAGTAGCAATGGAATAACCCCCTCCCTGGCAGGAGGGGGCGGGAGTCACTTATTTACTGACAACGACCAGCTTCTGGTTCACGAACTCTTTGATCCCCAGATCCGACAGCTCGCGGCCAAAGCCGGAGCGCTTAACGCCGCCGAACGGCAGTTCCGGTGCGGTATCGGTCAGGGAGTTGATGTAAACCATCCCGGTCTCGATACGTGACGCCAGGGCTTTTGCCCGGTCGATATTCTGGCTGAAGATAGCGCCGCCCAGACCGTAGTGTGAGTCGTTGGCCAGCTGCACCACCTCGTCATCATCTTTGACCACGTAGATCTGCGCTACCGGGCCGAAGAACTCTTCGAAATAAGCCGGATTGTCGCGGGTAATGTGGGTCAGAATGGTCGGCTCAAAGAAGTTGCCTTCGCGCTCAACGGGCTTACCGCCAAAGTGCAGCGTCGCACCGTTTTTCACCGCCTCGTTAACCTGTTTGGTCAGGGTTTCCAGCGCGTCCTTCGACGACAGTGGGCCTAAGGTAGTGGACTCATCCATCGGGTCGCCAATTTTCACCTGGCGGAAGGCGTCGGTGTATTTCTCAAGGAACTTATCGGCAATTGACTCCTGCACAATAAAACGCTTCGCGGCGGTACAAACCTGCCCGGCGTTTTGCAGACGTGCGGTGACGCCCACCTCAACGGCTTTATCCAGATCGCTGTCGTCCAGCACCACAAAGACGTCGTTGCCACCCAGTTCAAGAGTCGCTTTTTTCAGTTTTTTGGCCGCCTGCGCCGCTACCGCGCTGCCTGCGGTTTCAGAGCCGGTCAGCGCCACGCCCTGAACGCGATCGTCGGCAATGATATTGGACACCTGATCCGAAGAGATAAACAGGTTGGTGTAAGCCCCCTCCGGCGCACCTGCATCCCGTACCAGCTGCTCGAAGATCTCCGCACAGTGCGGCACAATGCTGGCATGTTTAACAATAATCGGGTTACCGGCGGCCAGGTTCGGAGCCAGAACGCGCATCAACTGATAGTAAGGGAAGTTCCACGGCTCAACCGCCATCAGCACGCCGATGGGATGATGCTCAACCCAGGCGTCGCCCAGATCGGAGTTGTATTTCACCGGCGCAAGGAAGGTGCTGGCATTGTCGGCGTAGTAGCGCGCAATGCTCGCACAGAGTTTGACTTCGCCGCGGCTCTGCTCGATCAGTTTGCCCATCTCCTGGGTTGCAATTTTCGCCAGCTCTTCGGAGCGCTCTTCCAGCAGATTGGCAAGCTTAAGCAGCACAGGTAGACGCTTCTCGATATCGCCTTTTGACCATGAGGAGTGGTATAGCGCATCCGCTTTTTTCAGCGCCGCCTCGATATCCGCATCACTGTGGGACGGATACTCTTTAACAAGCTGATTTGTGAATGGATTCACTGTCTGATAGGCCATCTCAAATACCTCCTGGTTAGCAGTAAAAGATGCTGATAAGGATAATAAGGGTAGTTGATATGCGTGATGGTGCATGGATTATCCGGCATAAACAGACGGTTCTGAGTGCTCTATAAAGCAGAGAGTAGCCCAGCGTTTGCACGATAGTGCGTTCAGCTTCTACGCTTAAACGCATGGATAAAATCACTGGCTATTCATCACGACAAGGCATCGGGAGCAATCATGAGTGAAGCGACTATTCGCGGTATGGACCATATCGGCATTACCGTACCGGACATCAAGCAGGCGACCACCTTCTTCTGTGCTGCCTTGGGTGCAGAGCTGCTCTATGAGTCCGTCTCTATTGGCCAGGAGATTGATCAGGACGCCCAGCAGCATACGCTACGTCTTGCTCCAGGCACCCAGGTGAAAGCGGTCAGGATGCTGAAACTGCATAACGGTCCGGGCATTGAGCTGTTTGAGATGCAGGGGCCGGATCAGGATCGCCCCCAGCGGGCCAGCGATTATGGCCTGCAACATTTTGCGGTCTACACCGATAATATCGAGCAGGCAACGCAGCGCTTCGAGGAGGCAGGCGGCAAGATGTTCACCGAGCCCAAGCCGCTTACCTTCCCTACCGAGTATGGCGACGGCAATCAGTTCTGCTACGGCAGCACGCCCTGGGGCGGCATCGTAGAGTTTATCTCCCGACCCTCGCCGATGCCCTATGAGAAAGAGACCACCTCACGGCGCTGGAAACCCTGATCGGGATTTCTATTTAGTCGTCAGGGATCTATGATGAGTAGATGGATAAATTAGCCGAACTTAAACGCGCCAAGCGCCTGGCCCTGTCGCTGCTGCTGATCGCTGCGGCGACCTTTGCTGCCACCCTTTTTCTGCCGCCCACCCGTCTGGTAGGTGCAGTGAAGGCCGTCGCCGAAGCGGCAATGGTCGGCGCGCTGGCCGACTGGTTTGCGGTGGTGGCGCTATTTCGCCGTGTGCCGCTGCCCTTCATTTCTCGCCATACGGCGATTATTCCCCGCAATCAGGAGCGGATCGGCGACAATCTTGGCATTTTTGTGCAGGAGAAGTTTCTTGATACCCAGTCGCTGATCGCGCTGATTCGCCGTCACGAGCCCGCGTTGATGATCGGCACCTGGTTCAGTCAGCCGGATAATGCCCGCCGGGTGGGTCAGCACCTGCTGCAGGTAATGAGCGGCTTTCTCGATCTTACCGACGATGCCCGCATCCAGAACTTGCTCAAGCGCGCCGTGCACAAGGCGATCGACAAGGTCGATCTCTCTGGCACCACCGCGCTGGTGCTGGAGAGCCTGACTAAAAACAACCGTCATCAGGTGCTACTGGACGCACTGATCGCCCAGCTGTTGACGCTGATCCAGCGCCAGAGCACCCGCGACTTTATTGCCCACCATATTGTGCGCTGGCTGAAGACCGAGCACCCCCGTAAGGCGATGCTACTGCCTACCGAGTGGCTGGGAGAGCAGAGCGCGGAGATGGTCTCCAGCGCGGTGAACTCCCTGCTGGATGACATTAGTCACGACCAGGGCCACCAGATCCGTCAGGCCTTTGACAAAGCTACCCTGAAGCTTATCGAACGGCTGAAGAACGATCCGGAGATGGCCGCCCGCGCCGAGAGCACCAAGACCTACCTGAAAGAGGACGAAGCGTTTAACCGCTATCTGGGTGAGCTGTGGGGGGATCTGCGTAACTGGCTGAAGGCCGATATGGAGAGTGAAAACTCAAAAGTGCAGCTGCGTATCGCCGAGGCCGGACAGTGGTTTGGCGAAACGCTGGTAGCGGACGACGCCCTGCGCGCCTCGTTTAATCAGCACCTTGAGCAAGCCGCCCGCAGCGTGGCCCCGGAGTTTGCCCAGTTCCTCACCCGTCACATCAGCGATACGGTCAAGAGCTGGGATGCAAAAGAGATGTCGCAGCAGATCGAGCTCAACATCGGCAAAGATCTGCAGTTTATCCGCGTCAACGGCACGCTGGTCGGCGGCACCATCGGACTGATCCTGTGGCTCCTGTCGCAGCTGCCGGGGCTATTGGCTGGCTGATTAGGCTGGCGGCGGTATCACGTAGCGCGTTGCCGCGAAGCGGTTGAGCAGCAGGTGGACCAGGAATACCAGCGTCAGGGTAATGAACAGCGACACGGTGACCGAGACGATACGGTAGAGATCGCTGAACACCAGATCCTGATTAGGGTGCATATTCTGGCCGAACATGATCCCAAGGGTGGTGATGCTGGCAAAGCCCACTCCCGCCCCCACCTTCTCCATGGTATGCAGACGCGCACCAATCCCTAGCCCAAGACAGATCAGCGGCATCATCAGCAGCATATGGTTGCTGTGATCGTAGAGCACCAGCTGAATCAGCAGAATATAGAAGCACCCCAGCACCACGCCTGCGATTCGCCATATTGAGCTGAGTACCGCGCCACGGTAGCTCATCGGGAAGAGGCTGAGCACCCCCGCCATCAGCGCCGACAGCGAGTCGCTGAGGTTACATACCTGGAAAACAATAAAGATCACCGTTGCTACGGTGCCGGAGAGCAGAGACTCATGACGGATGCGGGCAGCGTCTTTCTCAATCACCGGCGGGCGCATACGCGGCTCGACGTCCGGGATCAGGTAGTGCAGTAGCGCGCTCAGGCAGACCGCCATCACGCAGGCCTCAATGTTCGAGAAGAACAGCACGTGCCAGTCGTTAGTGGGATAGCTCATAAAGTTGAGCATCGTGCTCTGGCACACTACGCCCATCGAACCGAAGAGAAACAGCGGCCCCTGGCTCATAAAGCGAAAGCGCACCACGTACAGCGCAAAGACCACCAGCGTCATGATCACCGGCCACTGCGACAGAAAGCCGATGATCAGCACCATCTCAATGCAGTTGATGACCGAGCTGAAGATAAACTGCCTCGCCACGTGGCCATTGAAGACCGGCACCAGCGACATCAACATCAGCGGATAGACCACAAAGAAGACGCCGTACTGAACGTTGTAGAAGCTCGAAATGCTCAGGGCCAGCGTCCCTGCCAGGGCAATACGCAGCGTCTGGCGGAAATCGTTCGCCGAGTAGACGACCTTGTCGTGAGGCGAAAAAACGCGGGCCAGCGTACTAATAGACATAATGCAGCAAACTAACCAGGTGGATTTGCAGGCCGGAGAAGAAATGGGCAAACGGCCCTTCGCTGTTGTAGAGCTGAACAGTAGCGCGCGCGCCGGTCGGCAGCGGCTGCGCCAGCGGTTCGTCCAGCACCACGTGGATACGCATTCGCTGAGCATCGCGCACCCAGCGGTTAGAGGTTTCCGGCTGGGATAGCTCGCCGTTCACCGCCTCCTGGCCCGCCAGGATCCCGGCGTCGCGGGAGGTCACCCGGGCATGGAATACCTGGCCCGGCAGCGCATCAAACACCACTGCGGCATCCGTCCCCGGTTTGGTATGGCGCAGGCTCTTCTCACGGAAGTCGGCCACGATATCGGTGTTATTGCTCACCAGCGCCAGCGCTGCCGATCCCGCAGAGGCGTACCAGCCGGGGCTAAGCTGCAGGTTGCTGATGGTGCCATCTGCTTCAGCGCGGATCTGCGTCCAGCCAAGGTTAAGCTGCGCCTCTTCCAGCGCGTTCTGATACTTCTGCAGGGTAACGTTATGATCATCTTCCCGATCGCCGCGCTGAATGTGCAGCGCGCGGATGTTGGCCTGTAGATTGCTGACCGCCTGCTCGCTGGACTGCCATGCAGTGCGAACCTTATCGAGATCCTGCTGGGAGACGTTCTGCGTGGTGCTCAGACGCTGATAGCGATCGAAGGTAGCCTTGTCGTTGCGGGCGGTAAGCTGGGCGCTGGTCAGGCTCGCCTGCGAGGCGGCAATCTGCGCATCCAGCTGCTGATTGGTCAGATGCGCCTGCCGCAGCGCAATCTGTGCCGCCTCCACGCGATTGATAAACGGCGTGCGGTCGAGCTCAAACAGCAGATCGCCCTTCTTCACCTGGCTATTGTTGTGCACATAGACCTGGGCGACATAGCCCGAGACGCGGGCGGAAACGGGCGACACTACGCGCATCACGGTGGAGTCCGGCGTCAGCGGGATCCAGATATCCGCAACGATAAAATAGACAAACATCAGCAGGAAAGAGGCAATACTGACCCTTACCCAGCGGGCGAATTTTTGTTCAGGCGTCATCATAATTATTATGTCTTACGGTGTTAGTGCAGGTGATGCAGCGGCGCACCAGGCATGCCAGCGGCGTCGGTTGACAAAAGCGGGGTAAGCTAATGCTTATCAGGGAAACTATCAAGAAATGAACAGGTAAAGAGCATGGAATGCGAAAGGCCCGCCCCTGCTAATTCTTATAGGCAATCTTGACACAACCTGTCACTACGATAGCGTAATCTCCTTTTGCCCCTTGGCCACAGCAATTTAGTTAACTTGAACAGGGACTACCATGCACGAAAACAATATCGAGCTTCTGAATCGCGAAGCGCAGCGACTGCTGGATCTGAATATCGACCTGCTGCAGGAGATGCTTAACAGACCCAACGTACTCGAAGAGCAGCAGGATAATGATAAAAAACAGCTTTTCGATCGCAGCAGGGCAGAAAAACGCGTTGAAGAACTAAAAGGCGAGCGGAGTAAAATTAGCCGTAATGAGGTAGTGCTGGCCATTGTCGGCACCATGAAGGCAGGCAAATCAACGACCATTAACGCCATCGTCGGAAAAGAGATCCTGCCGAACCGCGACCGCCCGATGACCGCCATCCCTACGCTGATTCGCCACGTGGCGGGTAAAAAAACGCCCGAACTTCACCTCAAGCACCTCGATCCTATTCAACAGCTGCTGGCTGCTTTGACCCAGACCGCACGCACTCCAACCGGTGAAAAGCAGATCCGTGCTATCCAGGCTGACGAAGATAACAAACACCTGCTCGATATTATGCATAGCAGCAATGCATGGTGCAGCTCTGCTCACCATGGTGAAAAAGAGATCTTCGAATTCCTGAAAAATCTCAACGATCTGGTGCGTCTGGCTACGTTGCTTAACGCTGAGTTCCCGTTTGAGGCTTACAGCCAGGTCGACAATCTGCCGGTGATTGAGGTGGAGTTCTCCCACCTTACCGGAATGGATGCCAGCCAGGGAACGCTGACCCTGCTGGATACCCCGGGGCCAAACGAAGCGGGTCAGGCACACCTGCACACCATGATGCGCGACCAGCTGCAGAAGGCCTCGGCAGTGCTGGCGGTCATGGACTATACGCAGATGAAGTCGGAAGCGGACGACAAGGTACGTCAGGAGATTAACGACATTGCTGATGTTACCGCAGGCCGTCTGTTTATTCTGGTGAATAAGTTCGATCAGAAGAACCGTAACGGCAGCAGCGAAGAGACCGTTAAGCTGAGCGTTCCTGCGATGATGCGCAGCGGCGTCATCACCTCCGACCGCGTTTATCCCGGCTCTGCCAACCGGGCCTACCTGGCGAACCGGGTGCGTACCGTCCTGAGCGAGGCCGATGCCCTGCCAGAAAATGAAGACTGGGTAAACGACTTTGGTGAGATGGCGTTTGGCGGCATGTGGGAAGAGACGCCACTGGATAATAAAGAGTCATTTCTTAAACAGGCCGATTACTTTTGGAAAAAGTCCAAATTTGAACAGCTGCTTAGCGAAGTGGTGCAGTCTGCCCACGCCAAAGCTGCGGCGCTGGCGGTCGACTCTGCGACCTCTAAGCTGGTGCAGAACGCGGAGAATACGCATGAGTATCTCTCTCTGCGTCATCAGGGGATGGTCGCCGACATTCAGAATCTGCAAGAGCAGATCAACGGCCTGCTGAGCGACATCAGCAACATTAAATCAGCCCAGAAGACGGTTAATAACGAGGTTAATGCCGCCAAAAAAAACATCAGTAAAGAGACGCAGGTCCTGCTGGAGAACGTCAGCCACAAGCTCACCGGCGAACTAGACAACTTTTTTGAAAAGGGCAAAGACGAAGAGGAGAGACTGGATCTGGCGAGTCTTATCGAGCCTGTTACGAATGGATTTATTGGTAAATTCCTCGGTTCGCTTCGTGTCCCCAGTAGTACCAAAAAACCGGTATTCGACAAAAATAACCCGGTGATCCAGTTTGAGAGCCACGGTGAAGCGCAGACATTTGCCAGCGACATTGAAAAAAAGGTACTGGCCATACTTCAGCAGGCAGAGCAGGAGATCAAAACGCCGCTGACCGATATTGTCCGCGAGATCGAGCAGAGCTTCCATGGTAACGCCATGCAGGCGGTCGATGATATTGCCGGGCAGATTAACGATCGTCTACAGGATGGCGGCTTTAGCGTCAAGATTACCTTCCCTAACGTGGAAAACCTCCGAACTTCACTCTCAGTTACCAGCCAGATGGGCGAGTTCCTTGAAGAGAAGAGCTTTAGCAAAACGCGCCGTCGTCGCAGCAGCGGTGCGTGGGGTACGGTCTGTGGCTGGTTCGGCACCGACGACTGGGGCTGGGAGGAGTACACCGAAACTGTCCAGCGCACCGTTATCGACATGAACAAGATCCGTAGCGCGGTCAGCAAGCAGGCTGATGAGCATTTCAGGGCGCTTAACGATGAAATTGAGAAGGGCATTACCAAACCAATCGTCACGAAAATCGGTGAATTCTTTAGCGAATTCAAAGCAAAAGTCGAGCAGCTGCGCAATACCCTCATCAAAAGCAAGCAGGATCATGAGAGCAACAAGCTTGTTAAAGAGGAGCTTACTGCCCACCTTCTGATGCTTCAGCAGCGCACCCCGGAGCTGTTGCTGGACAGCAAAGCCTTAAAAGTAGATCTGGAGCCGATGCTGAAATGAACCCGCTAAAAGAGGCTTTTGCAGACAACGACGCGTTTAACCTGCTGGAGTGCGTTCCGGAGAAGTTTGTCGTTGATTTTGCCAACGGTATCGACGTGCTGGACGACCATCTGCGCAGCCAGCAGAGCCGCCCGGCTTTTCAGCGCTTTAAAGAGGGGATCAGCGGTAAAAGCTCTGCACGCCAGCAGCAGGTCAACGCCACGCTACGGGACGGCGTAGAAGCCTCTCTGACGTGGCTGACCGAGCTGACCGGCTCGCTGGCAAAGAGCAACCTGGCGCTGGCCCACGTTAATACCCGCGTTAACCAGCTGAGGCTCGATACCGCTAAGCTGGCCAACTTCTCTGCCGACACCCACGAGCAGCTGCTGGATCTCTCCCGGCGCATCGACCTGCGCCTTAGCGATCTGGAGGAGCAGGTGCACCACATCAGTCTCCATCAGCGGGCGGACGCGCATATGGATAACATTCTCTCCCGCTGGAGCGCGGGTCGCTACAACGACCTGCCGCTGCTGGGACGCTGTTATGCGGTGCTCGAGGAGCTACGCTGGGGCGCGTTTGGCGATATGATCCGCCAGGGAGATCGTCGCCAGAGCCTGCAGCTTTTAGATACCCTGAAAAACCGCGCGCAGGAGCAGCTGGCGCGTGACGGTCACGTTAATCAGACCACACGTCTGGATACACACTCCTGGCTGGCCAGTCAGACGAATCGTGCTGTAGAGAATAGCTGGCCAGAGACGATGAGCTGGATTGCCGACTGGTGTAACGTGGATACGCACCCAATAACCTGGTCGGTCACCCAGCGCTATGATGCCATGCCGAAACGGATGCCGCTTATTCTCTCCGCCGAGCGCATTACCGGGCCGCTGGTGAATGAAGTCTTTAACCGGGAGCACGCATGACTCAGCAGATGAAAGTCGGTCTTGCCCTCTCCGGCGGCGGTGCAATTGGGGCTTATCAAGTCGGCGTTGTTAAGGCGCTGGCGGAGTCCGGCACCCAAGTTCACGCCGTGGCGGGTGCCAGCATCGGGGCACTCAACGGCGCGATTGTCGCCTCCTCCCCCTCACTGACACAGGCGGCAGCCAGGCTGGCTGAAGTATGGGAGCATCTCGGCGCAAATAGCCCGCTGATGGCGAATAAATCGGTCTATATCAAGCTGCTGGCGCAGGCCGCTTTTGCCTTTGGGCAGACCAACGTCCTGGGCCGGGCGGCGCAGCTGGTTGCAACGCTGGCGAGCAAAGCCAACGTGCTGCCGAACGGGTTAAGTGAGCTGGCAGATGACGCGCTGCTGTCCGATCAGCCGCTGGTGCAGCTGATGGAGCGCTATCTCGATACTGCTGCGTTAGCCAACGGCCTACCGCTGTATGTCTCACTCTACCCTACCCAGGGTGGACTGGTAGATATCCTTAGCTGCCTGCGTGCAGAATTTGGCTTGGGCGAGACGGCAAAGTCGATATTCCGCCATATCCAAAGCATGCCCATAGAGACGCAAAAGGAGGCGCTGCTGGCCTCTGCCGCGCTGCCGCTGCTGTTCAAGGCGCGCAGTATCGATGGCGTACGTTACAGCGATGGCGGCATGGGCGGCTGGTCGACCATGCAGGGCAATACGCCGGTGACGCCGCTGGTTGAGGCGGGCTGCAACCTGATCGTGGTTACTCACCTCAGCGACGGATCGATGTGGGATCGCCATGCCTTCCCGGATACCACGATCATGGAGATCCGCCCGCGCAGCACATTACGCCGCCACGACGGAACGCTGGGCGGAGCGAAAGATCTGCTGGGCTTTACCGCCAGCCACGTTAACTCCTGGATAGCACAGGGGTACGAGGACACGCTTGCCACGGTGGCCCGCATTCAGGCACCTTTGCAGGCGCGCCAGGCATTGCGGGACTCTTATGATGCGTTGGCCCTAAGCCAGGCGCAGGATCAGGCGGCGGATGACGCCCTGGCGAGCGCGATGGCAAGGATCAAGTAAACAACGCTCAACGCAGCTAAGAGGTAAAACGCATACCCGCATAGGGCCTCTGCCTGCAGGCAGCCAGACGCTGGGCTAAATCCCCCACGTGGATCTCCAGTTGGTGTCCATCTGGATCGAGAAAATAGCAGGAGTCGCCTTCGCTCCTGTTCTCTTTCCAGAACACCGTTTCGGCCTGCTCTAGCCTGGCAACAAAGGCAGGAAAATCCTGCGCGGCAATGCTGAAGGCGTAGTGCGTGTAGTCTTTTTCAGCTAATACAACCTGCTGGCGAACCGCATCTACCGACAGGCACAGCCACAGATCCCCGCAGCTAAAGTACGCGCCGTTATCCCACTGCGCGTGGAGTTCGAGTCCCAGCAGATGCTGGTAAAAGTCAATGCTACGTCTTAAATCAACGACGGCCAGCGTGAGGTGGTTCAAGCCTTTCAGCACACTCTTCTCCTTTTTACAGTGGATAACTATGCAGGCCCGGCAAGCCTGCGCCGCCGGGCATATCAAGCTATCTTCGCACACACTTACTCGTCGAAGTACCAGTAGCCCTGGTTAATCAGCGCGGTCAACTCCGCCACGCAGAGCGGATTACCCAGCGCCGCGCCCAGCTCGTTTTTGCCGAGGGTGGTGTAGCGGCAGAGCGCATCCGCCGCCGCGGGATCGGACATCTCCAGCGGCTCGCTGTTGATGAAGACGCTGCCGCCGATGTTTAGCACCCGCAGGCCGCTCAGGCGGCTCAGACACTCGCCCCCCAGCAGCGCGTCTAACACCTCATTCTGTTCATAGGGCGGCTCGGCGGGAGCAATATCCAGCTCGTGACGCGGCGTAGTCACAAAGCTGCCAAACCACTGTTTAAACGTCTCAGGCTGCTGGATCATCTCGATCATCATCGTCCGCAGACGATCGAGTTCATAGCCCTCCACCCGCCCCGGATGATCGCGGCAGGTGAGATCGGGATCGCTGTAATGCTCGCTGCCCAGATCGTTTTCCAGTGCGTAATCAGCAAAGCTGCTGAGCAGATCTCTGCCGTTAGGCCCCCGGAAGCCAACGGAGTAGTTCAGGGCGGTGGTATGGGTGATGCCGTCGTGTGGGAAGCCGGGCGGGATGTAGAGAATATCGCCCGGCTCAAGATCTTCATCGATAATCGGCGTAAAGGGATCAACGTGCAGCAGCGCCGGATGCGGACAGAACTGGCGCATCGGCAGCTTGTCGCCCACCCGCCAGCGGCGGCTGCCCATCCCCTGAATGATAAAGACATCATACTGATCGATGTGCGGGCCTACGCCGCCGCCGGGAACGGAGAAGGAGATCATCAGATCGTCTAAGCGCCAGTCCGGCAGCACGCGAAACGGACGCACAAGCTCGGCGGAGGGCATATGCCAGTGGTTTACGGCCTGCGCCAGCAGCGACCAGCCGGTTTCACCCAGGCGATCAAAGTGCTCAAACGGGCCGTTGCTGGCCTGCCACTGGCCGTTGTGAAAGCTAACCAGACGGCTGTCGACTTCTGGCTCCATTGCCAGCCCTGCCAGCTCGTCGGGGCTGATAGGATCAACGAAGTTGCGCAGCGCGTTTTTTAAAACAACCGGTTGTTTTTGCCAGTATTTTTCAAGAAATTCAGGCCAGTTGAGATCGAGTTGGTAAGCCATGGATTCACACCAGAGAGAGGAAATGTCCATGATTATAAAGAGGCCGTGGCTGACGCTGCCTTGTCATGGGTCAAGAGAGTAGCGACCCCCACCGTTTCTAAATAGTGATTTGAGTTTTTCTAAATAGTCAGGCGAAAAATACTGTATATAATCACAGTTACTCTCTTTTCGGCGCACTGCCTCTCTCTCGCTAAGGAGCCGTTATCATGGCAGATGACAATTGTCTTATAGAACCCGTTACCCAACGCCGTTTAACCGTCAGCTATGCGACACGTTTTCATGATCATGCCCATGTGCCCGCCATCGCCATAAAAGGCCAGTGGCTGGAAGAGGCCGGTTTCCCAACCGGTACGGAGATGGATGTCCGGGTGCTGAACGGTTGCATCGTGCTGATCGCTAAACCCGTTGAAGAGGAGCTGGTGCAATCGGTGCGGAAAATCAGCAAGCTCTCTCCACGAAAGCAGCGCCAGGTGCAGGACTACATCGACCTGGTCGCGGCAAAAAGACGGGTAAATTAAGCGTCCTGTAGCTGTTCGTGTAGAGCGGGTTCGCAGCGTGTCTGTAGATCCTGCGTGAAAGCCGCGCTCAACGTGGCCGGGCCAACGATGCGAATGTCGGGTAGCCAGTAGCGTAACCAGCGAAACAGCGTGTCCTGGTCACCGATCGCCGTCGCAATGGTAATGCTGCCGTCCTTATGTTCCTTCAGCAGACGCTGGGCGGGGAAAAGCGGGCGGCGCGTTACGAAAGTGGCAGCATGGGCAGAGACGTGCAGCGTCACCTCGGTTCTTTTACCAAAGTGGATACCAGAGGTCGTTTCAAGCTCTTCAACGACGTCAGCCTCCAGCTCGAATGTCGTTTGCGTCGAGGCAAACTCTGCAATACGCGCCAGCTCAAATGACTTCAGACAACCCTGCTCTACTGCGGCCAGATACCAGAGGCCATAGTGGTTGATGAGCCGATACGGCTGCAGACGACGGTTTTTTTCGCGGTAAAAGCAGGTGACTTCCGTGCGGAAGGTTATCGCATTATCGAGGCTATTCATGAGATCGCCATACTGCTGATTCTCTCGGCTGCTGGCACCGTGGATAGCAATATTGTCGGCATTGTTCATGCGCTTACGTAGAGACTGGCCATCATGATGCGGGAAAAGATGTGCAACGCCGACAAAGCTGGCGAACTCTGCCAGATGACCGGCATGGAGCGACGGCAGCAGATTCGCCGTTAGCTTAAAGCGTCCATTCGATACCTCGTCCAGCACATGGGCAAGCCTGGCGAGATCCCGATAGGCGGTTCGCTCTGCAATGCCAAACCGCTCGCACAGCCAGTTTTTATCGATAGTGACACCCTGATAGAGCGCACCAAACGTTTCACACAGGCGCTCAATAAGCAGGTCGTATTTTGTACTGCCGTTATCCTTCATTGGTTTACGTCCCGGAAGAAAAGGGCCTCGAAAGAGGTTAAGGTCATAATAATTAACGGCAGCGGCCTTGAAAACTATAATAATTTTTTTAACTGAGTATTTACTCGCTATAAAAATCGCACTTTTTATTGATGGCGAATTGCATATATAACTAACTCTAATAATTTCTTATCACTCTTTAGCAAGGCTCAGCTGGTAAAAAGGATTGCCAGCACTATACTTAATCAAAATTAACAAAAATATATTTGTCATGCTATTGCCATTAAGAATTGCCCATGCAAAAGCATGAGTGAAAATATAGCCTATTGGATATATGCTTAAATTTCCTAAAGTTTATCGATTACCGCTTCGGTAAACGGCGCTGCCCATTATAAAAACGTTATTCGGTTACGGATCACAAAAAATAAAAATGCAGGAGAGAGCGGGATGCCAATATTTGACAGCTTCTGGCAAGCGGGTTACGAGGGTGCCGACCATCGAAACGGTCAAGGTATGCCGCTCTCAATGAATGACGTTACCGGGCACAATGCCAGAGTGCTAAGCGATTATATTTTATTAAAGAAGTTAAATATTTTAACGGTGCGGGAGAGCGTAGGCTGGCGTCTTGTTGAAACCGCTCACGGATATGATTTTTCATCCGTTGCCGAAAAGATGCAGGCTGCAAACGAGGCCGGAATACAAATTTGCTGGACAATCTGTCACTACGGCTGGCCAGACGACACTGATATTTTTTCACCCGATTTTGTGCCCCGCTTTGCACGGCTGTGCGGTGCACTGGCGCAATTTTTAGCGCCCCGGTACGTCTCTTCGCCCGTTTACTCGCCGGTCAATGAGATCTCGTTCACCAGCTGGGCCCTCTCGGTAGGGTTTTTCCGCTGCTCTGCGCCGCCGGGCATCGCCACCGGTGAAGAGAGCAAGCGTCAGCTGATACGCGCCACTATAGCAGCCTGCGACGCAATCTGGGCTGCCGATCCGCGTGCACGCGTTTTGCACTGCGATCCCATTATCCACCTGACCGCGCCAGACCAGAGCCCGGAGTCGCTGGCTGCGACAGCAGTGCACTACAACTCACAGTATCAAACCTGGGACATGATTTCAGGCAGAACAGAACCGGAACTGGGCGGTGCGCCTCGTTACCTCGATCTTATTGGGGCGAACTACTACCACGATAACCAATGGGAGAGCGGCAGCAATGCACGCTTGTCGTGGCACCTTGGCGATCCCAGGCGTGTTCGTCTCAGCCAGATGTTAGAAACGCTTTATCGTCGCTATGAGCGCCCGATCCTGCTGGCTGAGACCAGCCACGTTGGCAGCGGACGCGGTGCATGGATAAGCCAGATAGCGGCAGAGGTAGCCCAGGCGCAGCTGGCAGGCGTCGAGCTACAGGGGGTATGTCTTTATCCCGCCATCGACCGGCCCGACTGGGAGGATTTGAGCCGTTGGCATCGCAGCGGACTATGGGAACTTGACCATCAGGGCACGGACCCACTGGCACGCATACTTGATCCTGTTTATGCCGCAGCCTTACAAAAGGCGCAGCACACGCTGGGTCTGTTCCAATCCCGACTATGCGATCTGAATGACGCTAAGAATAGTAGCGACCCTATGAAAAAACTGTATATCTTTAGCCATCTGCGCTGGGACTTTGTCTTTCAGCGCCCGCAGCATCTCCTGACACGGCTGGCGAAACATTACCAGATTTACTTTATTGAAGAGCCAACGTTCGCGCCTCCGCCTGCTAGCCTGAGCATGACGCATCCTGCGCCCAATGTGACCGTGATAAAACCCCATACGCCGCTCCAGGTACATGGCTTCCACGACAGTCAGATTGCCTATCTCCAGCCGCTGCTGACGGATATCGTCGATGAAAATGAAGCGCCGCTGGTCTGGTTCTATACGCCGATGGCGCTACCGCTGCTGGCGGTCTTTAATCCCTCTCTGGTGATTTACGACTGTATGGATGAGCTGGCCGCGTTTGAGAATGCGCCCAGACAGCTTTTACAGCGCGAGTCCGCCCTGCTTAACCGGGCCGATATCGTCTTTACCGGCGGCCCTAGCCTCTATGCAGCAAAATCAGGACGGCATGAAAATATTCACTGCTTTACCAGCAGCGTCGACGCCATTCACTTTGAGCAGGCGCTCGATCGCAACAACTATCATCCGCTGATCCAGGACCTGCCGCACCCGCGCTTAGGGTACTGTGGCGTTATTGATGAACGTATGGATCTCGATCTGGTGGCCGCGATTGCCGATGCCCATCCGGAGTGGCAGGTAATCATGGTCGGGCCGGTCGTCAAAATCGATCCGGCTACCCTGCCCCAGCGTCCTAATATCCACTATCTCGGCATGCAGCCTTACCAGGCTTTGCCGCAGTTTTTGGCCGGCTGGGATGTTTGCCTGATGCCGTTCGCCCTTAACGCCTCAACGCGCTACATCAGCCCGACCAAGGTGCTTGAGTATATGGCCGCCCTGCTGCCGGTGGTGAGCACGGCGATTACCGATGTGGTCGAGCCCTATAAACATGTGGTCGCCATTGGTTACGATCGTGCTGGCTTTATACGCGCCTGTGAAAAAATGCTCGCACTGACGTCCGAAGCCAGGCAGACGATGCAGCGTGAGATGAAGCGGATTGTTGACAGTACCTCCTGGGACGTCACGGCGCAGGCTATGCACGGCCTGATGGAGAAAACGCTGGCAAAATCTGCCCTGCAGCGGATCGCCACGCCTGCCGCGCAGGCAGCAAATGATGCAGCACGGAAAAACATGGCGCTTAAGCCGAAACCCGTTCGCAGCGAAAACACGATCCCGGCCCGCTGCCTGATCCTTGGCGGAGGCCCCACGGGTCTGAGCGCGGCGTATCACTATGGCTCTCAGGCGGTGCTGCTGGAGCGCAACGACAGCGTCGGCGGCTGGTGCCGCTCTATTGAAGACGGTGGTTTTACCTTCGACTACGCCGGGCACATTATGTTCTCCAACGATCCCTATGTGCTGGAGCTGTACGACATGCTGCTGGGTGACAACCTGCACTGGCAGATGCGCGAGGCCTGGATCTACACCGACGGCGTCTACACCCGCTATCCCTTCCAGGGTGCGCTGTATGGCCTGCCAACCGAGACCATCAAAGAGTGTATTCTCGGCGCAATTGAGGCCAAGTACAGCGGCACGGCTGACACGCCGCCAGAGAACTTCGAACGCTTTATCTACCAGGTCTGGGGCGCGGGTATCGCCAGGCATTTTGCTATCCCCTATAACCAGAAGCTGTGGACCGTGCCGCTCTCTGAGATGGAGACCTCCTGGCTTGGCGGACGCGTGCCGCTGCCTGATCTCGCCCAGATCGTTGAAGGCGCGATAGAGCCGGTCGGCAAGCCGATGGGGCCAAACGCTCGCTTTGGCTATCCGCTGAAAGGTGGCTTCCAGGCGCTGATGTCGGCGTTTCTGCCGCACATTAAAGGCACAGTGGAGACCCACAGTGAGATCACCCATATTTTGGCAAACCAGCATATTGCCGTTCTCGCCGACGGCAGGCAGTTCCACTATGAGCAGCTGATTAGCACCATGCCGCTTCCCGAGCTGATTCGCATTATTGGCGATGAGGCCCCGGACGAGGTGATCGCGGCGGCGAACGGGCTGCACCATGTCTCGGTGCGCTGCGTGAACCTCGGCATTGGTCGGGCCGATCTCACGGATAAGCACTGGATCTACTTTGCTGGCGACACCATTTTTCACCGTATCTTTGTGCAAGGTAATACCAGCCCAGAGTGTAATCCGCCGGGAGGCTGCGGCCTGACCTGCGAGATCACCTACTCCGAACATAAACCGCTGCCGGTTGATGGTCAGGCGCTAATAGACCGCTGCATTGCCGAGTGTATTGAGGTCGGCATTTTTACGGCGGAGGATGAGGTGCTGGTGGCTAATCAGCTCGATATTCCCTATGCCTACGTGGTTTACGATCACGAGCGGTCAAAAAACGTTGAGACGGTGCGCCAGTGGCTTCTGACTCAGGATATTGTGCTGGCGGGCCGCTACAGCGAGTGGGAGTACTACAACTCCGATCATGCGTTTATTGCCGGGAAAAATGCCGCTGAGAAGGTGAAAAACAGCGTCAGCCGACGCGGGGCTGGCGCGTAAGGCCATAAAAAAACCCGGAACATCTGCTTCCGGGTTTTTAATTACTCACCGAGGATTACGGCGCTTTTTTAGCGGTCTCGTTCTCAATCGGCGGAACCGAGCCCAGATCGGTACCGGTAACCGGGTTAACCGACGGGTCAGATGCGGTACGCAGCTTCAGCGCGTCCAGGTTCGCCTGCTGCGGCCCTGGTAGGTTAACGCTGGCCATGCCATCGCCACCGTCAACGGCAGGCTGCGGGTTAGTCACGTAGTCGAAATTCTCGTCTGAGTTCCAGCTACCGCGCACTTCACCACCTTCAGACATATCGAAGTAGGTGGTAGCGTACTGCTCGATCGGCGGCAGTTTTCCTGGCGGGAAGTTGTTGCGGATCGAGTAGAGCGCTTTTTCAAAGGAGATCTGGTGCGCAACTTCGCGGGTCATCAGGAAGCCCAGCGCATCTTTCACGCCCGGATCGTCAGTCATGTTGATCAGGCGCTCATAAAGAATTTTTGCACGCGCTTCAGCAGCAATGTTAGAGCGCAGGTCGGCGGTCACTTCACCGATAGTATCGACGTAAGCTGCCGTCCATGGTACCCCTGCAGAGTTAGTCAGCGATGGGCCGCCGCCGTACAGCAGCGCGGTCAGGTGGCTGTCATTACCGTTACCGGTGATTTTGCGATAAAGTTCGCCCTCTTGCTCTGTACCTTCGGCCAGGTCGCCTTTTGCGCCCTTGTTGAGCATCCCTACCAGAGAGCCGATAATTTCGAGGTGGCTTAGCTCTTCAGTAGCGATGTCCATCAGCATATCTTTGCGGCCCGGATCTTCATCTCCCAAACCCTGGGTAAAGTAGCGGCAGGCAGCAGCCAGTTCGCCCTGCGGACCACCAAACTGCTCAAGAAGAAGATTCGCCAATCCTGGGTTAGGCTCGGCAACGCGTACAGTGTACTGTAATTGCTTTACATGTCTGAACATAAGCTCACTCCAGTAATTATTTACTTTTCAGCAGGCTAATTACCCGCGGATCTGTGAATAAATAAATTTTTCACGAATAAATATTAAATATCGATATGATTTAATTTTACCGTGCAGCTTATAAGCCTAGTTCATAACTAAAAACCATCAGGACTATTAATGGGTCGCTTATTTTTTTAAGATTAATCCCAGCGCTTTTTAGCATAAAAAGTAGCGCTATCTATAGTTATTTACTCTCAAAATAGCGCGCGTCATAATTTTTAAATGAGAATGCCAATCATAATAATTTACGGATACGTAACGCTTCATATTTAATTAACTTATTGATATCAAGCAAGATTTTGCGAGATACCACTTCAAGCGCAATGCTACAGCGTGTAGATTATTAGTAGGCTATTTTTATAAATAGACTGAGGGAATATCACGAGGGACGACGGTCAGATGACCAACTAGTTTAGAAGGCTCTAACACCATGAATTTAGAAAAAGTTGCCATACTTCAGCAACGTGGCATTGTTTTGCCTGATGTTAATTCAATCCTGTCCGATGAACCTACCTTAAAAGATTCACCCCATCCCCGCGCGAAAAGGTTACGGGATATTTATTTCCGGACGCTCTCTTCAGTGGATACCGAGTTTCCCTACTGGTACACCCGTAAATGGGACGAGCTGGCGGACGACGTAACCATTGTGCGCCGGGCAGAAGCGCTTAAGTGCGCCTTCTCCCACCTGACGCCCACTATTTTTCCGGGTGAAAAGCTGGTGATGCAGAAAACCGCCTACTACCGCGGCTCCTTTCCTATGCCGTGGCTGTCGGAAAGCTTCTTTCTTGCCAATGCCGATGAGCTTACCGCCCGGACAGATACCGGTAGCGACAGCGCTGGCAAGCTGTCGCACTTTGGCGGCGGCGGCGGTAACGTCACCCAGAGCAGCGGCAATATCGTCTCTATCGCCGGGAAATTTGGTATCCGTGCAGAGGAGACCTCCACGCTGATCGCGCTGGCTAAAGCCTGGGAGGGCCGCTCTGTCGAGGCGCTAGGGCATAAATATGAGATGCGCGTACCGGATTATCAGATGAAAGAGGAGATCATGAAGTCCGTCATCTGCATGTTCGACTCGGGCTATACCATTCCGCAGGGGCGGGAGGTGGTGAACTACTACTACCCGCTGCAGTACGGGCTGGACGGCATTCACGCGATTGCCCTTGAGCAGCGCGATCGGGTCGCAGGGAACGCAGACGGCGACGGCATTACCGGGATGGATCGTCTCTACTACTACGATGCGGTGCGCATTATCATCGAGGGGCTACAGACGTGGATCCACAACTATGAGCACCATGCCCGCGAGCTGGCTGCGCTTACCACGGATAAACAGCAGCGTGATGAGTATCTCGACATCGCCGACTGCCTGGCGTGGATCGCCCACCACCAGCCGCGCACCTTCCGTGAGGCGATGCAGCTCTCCTACACCATGCATCTGGCGATGCTCAATGAAGATGCTGCCTCAGGCATGTCGCCGGGGCGTCTTGGGCAGATCCTCTGGCCGTGGTTTGAACAGGATATGGCCGCAGGCCGTCTCACCGAAGAAGAGGCGCTGGAGCTGCTGGAGCTGCACCGCGTTAAGCTCACCTGCGTAGACTGCTTTGCCTCTACCGGTGTGGTTGGCGGCGTGCTGTCCGGAAACACCTTCAACAACGTCGTGCTGGGCGGGCAAAAAAAAGATGGCTCTTCAGCAGCCAACCGGCTGGAGGAGCTGATCCTTGAGGCAGGCATTCGCTGCCAGTCGACCCAGCCGACGCTGACCGTGCTCTACGATGAGAAAGTGCCGGAGTCCTTCCTGCTGAAGGCCGTTGAGTGCACCAAAACCGGCGCGGGCTATCCGGCATGGGTTAATAACCAGGTCGGCATGCAGTTCTTGCTCAGCCAGTACGCAGCGGAAGGAATGGATATCGCTGAAGCGCGTGCGATTGCCATCGGCGGCTGCCTGGAGACCTCTCCCGGCGCGTACCTGCCGCTGACCCTCAACGGTAAACATTACGATCTGCCCGGCGGGGCGGGCCAGACGGCGGCCACGGGGGTTCACTTCCTCGCCAACCCGAAAATCCTTGAGCTGGTACTGACCAACGGTCTGGATCACCGCACCGGTCTACAGGTCTATCCCCCGCACGATCTGCCGCTGGACAGCTTCGACCAGGTGTGGGAGCAGTTCACCCGCTACTACGAGATGACCTGTGACGTGGTGGCGAAGACCAACAATATTCAGATGGATATCTGGCGCAAAAACAATATGTCCATCATGAACTCGTTCCTCAAGCCCGACTGCCTGCGCGACGGCAAACATATCGGCCAGATGGGGTATCGCTATAACGCGACCTACAACATTGAAAGCTGCGGAACGATTACCACCGTTAACTCCCTCGTGGCGATCAAAAAACTGGTCTTCGACGATCGCCGCTACACCCTTGCGGAGCTAACGGAGGCGCTGCTTAACAACTTCGGCTATGAGACGGCGGAGGCAAGCGGCAACTACTCAATGGCTGAACAGCGTAAAACGGACCTCAGTGGACGCTATGACGATATCCATGCCGCCTGCCTGAACGCACCGAAGTTTGGCAACAACGATCCCTACGCCGATAGCATGCTGCAAACCTATGAGAGCTGGTTCTGTTCAATGGCTCACCAGTTTGAGTCCCTGTACGGCAAAAAAATGTACGGTTGCCAGATCTCTGTTTCGACCCACGGTCCACAGGGTGCCTGTACTCTGGCGAGCGCCGATGGTCGCCTGGCCGGGACTACTTACTCGGACGGGTCGATGTCTGCCTATCCGGGAAGCGATCGCAACGGGCCATATGCCCTGTTCAGCTCTGCCACCGTCTGGGATCACAGCCAGTCGCAGAACTCGCAGATGAACCTGAAGCTGCACCCGACCTCGGTACGCGGCGCGGCGGGTTCGCGCAAGCTGCTGGATCTCACCCGCAGCTACCTGCGCAAAGGTGGGTTCCATATTCAGTACAACATCGTGGACTCTCGCACCCTGCGCGATGCCCAGCAGCATCCGGAAAACTATCGCGAACTGATGGTACGCGTGGCAGGTTTCACCCAGTACTGGTGTGAAATTGGTAAGCCTATTCAGGATGAAGTGATCGCCAGAACGGAATATGAGGAGATGTAATTATGAGCGAGCTAAACCATAGCCACTGCTGCCACTTTTGTCCCATCGACGTGGCCAAGGGGATCTGCCGCCTGAGCGGTCATACCATCATGACGGACTCCCCGCTCTGCGACGATTTTCGTGACAAACCGCGCTGCGGCCAGTGCCAGCACTTCTGCGATAGCACCACGCCTGCGCAGTGTCAGGGTCTGGAGAAGCCCTACTGGGCGGATGCCAACATGAGCGCCGGGCTATGCGCCGCCTTTGAGCGCCGTTAACCCAGCCACACCCAGCAGAACCCGCCCGGCGCGGGTTCTTTTTTATGCGGCTTTTACAGCGAGGAGACAGAGTAATGGAAGCCACGCATGGCCTGATTTTTGATATTCAGAGCCACTCTATTCATGACGGCCCCGGCAGCCGTACTACAGTCTTTATGAGCGGGTGCCGACTAAGCTGCCAGTGGTGCGCCAACCCGGAGAGCTGGCAGGCGCGGGAGAAGATGTTGTTTAGCGAAGTGCGCTGCGTCGCGAAGCAGGGGTGCACCCGCTGCGTGACGGGCTGCGACAGAGCGGCTATTACGCTGGTCGACGGCACACTAGCAATTGACCGATCGCGCTGCCACGACTGCCAGTCGCTCGCCTGCGTCACCGCCTGTCCACCCCAGGCGCTCAAGAAGTGCGGCCAGCACTACACGGCAGACGCCCTGCTCAAGCCTCTGCAGCACGATCAGGATTTCTGGGGCGAGACGGGCGGGGTAACCTTTAGCGGCGGCGAGCCACTTGTTCAGCATCTTTTTCTGGAAAACATGCTGCGCCGCTGCCGGGACGCTGGCATCCACACTGCTATTGAGACCACGGCCTATGCCCGCGAGGCGCTATTTCTTGCGGTGATGCAGCACGTTGATTTTGCTTTTATTGACGTGAAGCACATGGACTGCGCGACTCACCACCACTACACCGGCGTAGACAATACGTCGATCCTGCACAACATCTCCGCGCTGGTACAAAGCGGCTGGCCTGGCCGCCTGGTGCTGCGGGTTCCGCTAATTGCAGGCGTGAACGATGCGGACGAGAACATGCAGGCGCTGGCGGACTTTATGCTGGACAGCGGTGTCTACGAGGTCAACCTGCTGCCGTTTCATCGGCTGGGAGAGTCAAAGTGGCAGCAGTTGGGGAAACCCTACCCCGGCCATGCCTGGCAGCCCCCTGCTCCGGCGCGGCTGACGGCGCTAGAGCAGATGTTTACCGACAAAGCGCTGGCCTGCTACATCGGCAGCGACACGCCGTTCTGAGGTGCAAATAGGGAAGAAAGCGTAAAGGTTTATAATGATTCCGTAGGCTGGGCAAGCGCTATCGCCGCCCGGCATTTTCTTCGTCATGCACTCATCTGAAATTGGCATGGGAGATTTCATTAAATTTGTGGCGCTGCATTATCATCTGTTATTGTCTAGCCATAAACAGGAGATGCTATAATAACTCTATAACATCTCCTGTATTAATCTCTTCTGCACCTGGCATCCATAACTTTCCCCATTTCCCGGTACAGTGGCAGGTAAGGATCTGCCCAGGGTTAACATCTTTGATATAGCTCCGTAAAGATATAAGGTGCCACGGCATAGCATGCCTTAAATGCATCCCACCTACAATTGCATAAATAGACCTTACTCCCGTCAGCCTCCTGCAATGCTCAATAATATTCTTTACTCCTTTATGACCGCAGCCGGTAAAAATTATCAGACCTTTATCTGACTTATATATCAAAGCACCTTCATCATTGAGTGTATCAGGTACAACCCTTTCCTTTTTGATATAGCCGTAGGTTTTAACCGATGCGATTTCACCAGACCAGATAAACTTATCGCTTATCTCATAAGGCTCTTTTGTGAAATGAAAACTCTTCTGATCAGAGGGTAACTGAGTTGATATCTTCTTGATTGCTATGAAGCGGCTTAAAAATTTCACACCTGCGTATTTATGGTCATACACCCCGGGGTGGCACAGCACCTTAGGACGATTTTGAAGATGCTTCAGTCCACCGCAGTGATCGTAGTGGCCGTGGGATAAAACAACCCAGTCGACATCATCAAGCAACACGCCCATCTTTTTAGCGTTATCTATAAACGCGGCATCTGGCCCGGTATCGAAGAGTATCCTCATTTCACCATCGTCAATTAAAAGACTTAGCCCAGGCCGACAGCTTAGCCCATCGGCATGCTTTGCTTTTCGGTTTTCAAGCAGTACGGTCACTTTCAGCATGAGTTTGAATTTCCCTCTTCACTTAAAATCACAGCTGGCATTTATCAATGCTGCTCCATAGCTTCATACAAACTATTGGTTTCGCTGTTACAAAAAACAGCCAATGAATAAACATTGTCCACGTCAGAAAGTGAAGTGCAATTGATTAAGGAGATTTTTGCGGGGTTAAATGGCTACTGGGTTATGTGTACGCAAGCGAGCATGCCGATAGTGAAAGCAGGCACGGGAACAGGCCCCGTTTTCTTAAAAGGGTTCCATGAAAAATGCACATTGGGATAGTAAGTTTCGATCCTGAAGCTTCCTCGCTCTACGTGCAGTTCACTGAAAAACGTATCCATGAGATCGCTGGCGTCGAGATCCTTAAGATACAAATCGGCATCGAGATCGCTTTCAAGCGTTAGCTCTACCGGCTCGAAGTTAAATAAATAGACGCCAGCATAGGGGCGTATAAGCTCATAAACGCGCTGCTCAATGTTGTCTACCATAAGCTATCGTTGCCTCTTACTGTTCCTGAGTCTTCTAATTACCTTAACTACTATCAGGTAGAGAACGGTAGCGATTGCTAATACTGAAACAACATCAATATAAAAATAGACATCGTCTATCTCCTCACCACCCACGCACTGCCGAGCGCCTCTACAGAGTTATCAAAAACGATGCTAAATGCCTTATGATGTCTGGCCTCATTACACTGAACTGAACGCGAGCACCTACTGTTAGTTATTGAGCACCTTAAAAAGCTCAACCTCACCGGTAGCAGCGTTGGAGTAAAGATAAAAAACATCGCTGTTCATCTGCCCAGGCTTTATCCAGGTTTCTGCCCCTGAATCTGTTCTTTGCCTGATGTATCCCAATTTTTTTAGATAAAGCCGTAATGGTTCAACGTTTGATGCTCCCTTAAAGATAATCGTGTTGGCTGGTGCGTATCCATCGCCGGGATAAGATTTAAAGTAGTAATCGCCAGATATACGGGGGGCTTTTTCGATCTCTTGATCCGTCTGCATGTGGTAGTTAAAGAAGTCGTTCTCCGTGTAAGTCGTCGTCTCATCAATGCCTGACGCAACCAACCAGATGAACAGCCATCCGAGGATAAGTACGGTGATGATGGCTGCGCTAACCCACCTCAATAGTTTCAGCAGCATTATTTCATCCCCTTGTATGCGAGTAGTACCCTATCATTTGTAAGTTATCCAAGTTTCGGCTACGAGAAGCTGCCTCGTCACGCTACTTTTCTACCTTTTGCGTAGCTTATGGATAAAAAACATCAGGAGAGCAGTGACTATGAGCATGAGCGCTAGTAGTACCCAAAGAAATGAGGGATCGGCTTCTCCATCCGCAAACCCTAAGCCAGTGCGATTTAGAAAATCGTTGCTGACTTGAGATAGATAGTCGACCACACCGCCTAAAGGAAACAAAACGATAAAGAATGAAGCGATAAAGCAGAGCACACCAGTCAGAACGTTAGTAATCAATCTTGCATGACGCATAATCACTCCGTCCCGTCACATCTATACGTCCATAAGCCATTAATCCCTTTCCCCCTGGAACGCGAATTTTTTTACGCATAAGTAGTGATTGTCTTACTAACTGAAAATCCGTAATGTTATAAAAAGTGATACATCCCCATGACTCACCTTCCCCGTTTGGCCGCAAAGGATGAAGTCGAAAACATCCCCTATTAACACCATGAATAAAAAAATGGTCACTCATGGTTGAAGCATTATATAACCCAAACCATTCTGCATGATTTGTACCGTTTTTGTAATCCTTTATCAACCTTTCAACTCTATTAGAAAAACTCCCTTTTGGCGCATCAACAATCCAGTAAGTCCCAACAGGTAGAGCTGCGTTCTTTTTAAAGGCACACTCTGCAACATTGGTAACTGGCTCTATGCCGGAGAACACTGGGAAAGTGCCTACACCGTAGACGTGAATCTTCAGTCTTTTCCGGTCTGGTGAAACATCGTTATAGTCCATCCTACATATTTGCATAATATAAAACCCACTATTAATTTGTGGTTATAGTACGGCTTGTTTATCAATCATTCCAGAGCAAAAACTATAATTTTATAAAAAAACCCAATCTTTTTAGATATTAGGAGAACGTGTAACGCTTATGACCAATTTATTTTTCACATATCCAAGTGGGTAAACCAATATGAATGGAAGTCTGAAATTATATATTCATGTTAAAGGCTCAGTTAAATGCTTTGGATGAAGTTTAGGGATTAGGACTTATGAGGTTGGGCCTTCATGTGGCGATTTAGAGCTTCGGGGGACAGTGGTGGATCCTGCCGATGCAGCATTGCATGGCAGTTGGGGCAGACAGGAATGAGATCGGTTTTAGGGTTAACCCGGTAGTTCTCTTTTATCTCTGATAAAGGGATAAGATGATGCACATGGATAAAGCCCTTCGCGATTTCACCGTACACCTTTGTCATGTCAAGACCGCATACCTTGCACTGATACCCATGCCAATCCAGAGCGGCCAAGCGGGCCTTGCGGTCGCGTTCGTAGCGATTAACCGTTACCTGGACGGCGGCACCTTCGTTGTACGTGGCTTTGTGCTGGATCTCGTCTGGGAAGAGATTTGGTTCGATAGGTTCGTTTTTGTGGACGATTTGGAAACCTTGATCGGTGAGTAGCCTGACGCACTTTGATTTTATCCCGCCGCTGAAGTCTGCTGGGGTGAAAGTAAGGCCGGTAAGTGCTGAAGCGGCAATGCCGACAATGGCTTTTGGTGGGTAACGACGGTCGTTGATGAGGACATCATAGTCACGGGAGTCAGCGAAGGCGTGAGGATGGCCCAAGTCATAGGCGTGGGCTGCGGCGAGTATAGCTTCGCGGGGCAGCTGGTGGGGCAGTTTGTTCATGTGAGCGCCTTTTGAACGATTAATCATGTGCGAAGGCCGGACTCGCCTTTTCTTTTAATTTATTGAAAATTAATGGGTTGTTAGATTTTATTTTGGGGATTTGCCCCCAAAATGGGTCATAAAATTGAATACTGCGTGGAAGATCACAAAGTTGCGTGATTATTTTCCAAGACCGAAACGCATTCCAGAGTAAAGCCTCTCCCGGCACTGCGCCAGTCGAGATGCTAAATCTCCTACATGCAGCTCCAGCTTGTGGCAAGCCGGGAAAGATTGACCTTCGCTTTTATTGTCTTTCCAGACATCATTCCCGCCTGTTTAAGCTTATACAAGAACGGCTCACAATCTTCTGGCGCGATGCTGAATGCGTAGTGTGTATAGTCACTTTCCTGCAGGGCCATGTAGCTACGGGATATGTCATAAGAAAAACAGATCCAAAGGTCACCATAGGTAAGGTAAGCACCGATATCGAGACTTCGGACTGCTCACTGACACAGGTTCGTAAAGCCTTACCGCTAGCAAGAAGCTCTTATCAAAAGTACAATCAAAAACCTAAAACAGCCCTTTTCAAATTAGAATTGCTTTTAACAGGATTTATAGTGAATAAACAACAACTTGCGGCAAAAATCTGGGAATCTGCCAACCAGATGCGGTCTAAAATTGAAGCCAACGAATACAAAGACTACATACTCGGCTTTATCTTCTACAAGTACCTGAGCGACCAGTTGGTGCAGTTTGTCACCAGACAAGGGATGACACCCGAAGACATCAAAGCCCTGAATGAAGAAGACTCCGACACCGTTGAATACGTGCAAAGCAACTTGGGCTACTTTATTGCCTACGATAATCTGTTTTCTACATGGATTGATCCAACGTCCGAATTTAACGAATCTAACGTACGTGATGCGCTTTCGGCCTTTAGCCGTTTGATTTCGCCAACTTACAAAAAACTGTTTGACGGTATCTTTACCACCTTAGAAACAGGTTTAAGCAAACTGGGTGAAAGTGCGGGTAAACGTACCAAAGCTATCAGCGACTTACTACACCTGATTAAAAGCATCCCCATGAATGGCAATCTAGGGTATGACGTACTGGGCTATATTTACGAATACCTCATTGAAAAATTTGCCGCCAATGCTGGTAAAAAAGCAGGTGAGTTTTATACACCTCATGAAGTTTCGGTACTTATATCGAACATCATCGCACATGAGTTGAAACACAAAGATACCATCAAAATTTACGACCCTACTTCTGGCTCAGGTTCGTTGCTGATCAATATCGGTGAAGCATTCGAGAAATACGCGAAAAATAAAGACTGCATCACCTATTACGCTCAAGAGTTAAAAGCTAACACCTACAATCTAACCCGTATGAACCTCATCATGCGCGGAATTAAAGCCAGCAACATTAAAACCCGTAATGGCGACACCCTGGAAGAGGATTGGCCGTATTTTGATGACAGTGATCCTCAAGGCTCATACTACGCCTTACATGTCGATGCCGTGGTGTCTAACCCTCCTTACTCACAAAATTGGGACCCCAGCTTTAAAGACAGCGATCCACGCTATTCACGGTTTGGTCTGGCACCTAAAACCAAAGCAGATTTTGCTTTTTTACTGCACGACCTCTATCACCTAAAGCCCGATGGCATTATGGCTATCGTGCTGCCTCATGGTGTCTTGTTCCGTGGCGGTGAAGAAGGTGAAATCCGCAAGCAACTCATTGAGCAGAATCACATTGATACTGTTATCGGTTTACCGGCCAATATCTTTTTTGGCACCGGCATTCCCACAGTGATTTTGGTACTCAAGCAAAAACGTCAAAACACTGATGTATTGGTGGTCGATGCCTCCAAACACTTTATGAAAGAAGGCAAAAACAACAAACTGCAAGCCAGTGATATCAAGCGCATTACTGATGCGGTGATTAACCGAGAAAGTATTGACAAGTTCTCGCAACTGGTGAGCAAACAAACCCTGCGCGACAACGGTTACAACCTCAACATACCGCGCTACGTGGATTCCTCTGCGACGGCAGAAAGCTGGGATTTACACGCCACTATGCTCGGAGGTATTCCCAATAACGAAATTGCCGAGTTAGACAACTTTTGGCAAGCCTTCCCGCAATTGCGCAGTACTTTGTTTACGCCAAAATCTGCCGCTTACAGTGAACTGGCCATTGATAAACAAGACGTCAACGCCAGCATTAGCGGACATCCGCAAGTGATAGAGTTTATCAGCGCCTACAACCAGGCCTTTGATGGCTTTGATGACCAACTAAACGCCCAATTAATACAAAACTGGCAAAGCGTAAAGCGCAACCAGCAAGAAACAGTATTAAGTGCTGAGCTATTTGCCCGTTTAGGACCTATTGTCTTAATCGACAAATACCAAGCTTACCAATATTTAAACAATCAATGGCAACTCATCATCGCCGATTTAGAAATGATGCAAACCGAAGGCTTTGCTGCCACTAAACAAGTTGACCCGAATATCGTCATCAAGAAGAAAGACGGCAAAGACACCGAAGTACAAGACGGCTGGAAAGGCCACATACTCCCCTTTGATTTAGTGCAACAAACTTATTTAAGTCATGACATAAAAGCTTTGGCAGATAAAGAAACCCGCCTGGCAGAAATCGACAGCGCTCTGGAAGAAATTTTAGAATCTCTCACCGAAGAAGAAAGAGAACAAGATACGGTCAAAGAAAGCAAAGACGGTTTTGCCAATGCCGAAATCGGCAAAGCTGCCAAGGCCTTCTTGAAAGAACAAAAAGACAGCAAAGTTAAATTTGAAGATGAAAGCTATGAAGCCAAAATCATTCGCGCTAACAAATTAATCGATGAAGAAAAAACCCTGAAGAAAACGGTCAAAGATGCCGCCACAGCCTTGCACTTAAAAACCAAAACGACCATCGAAACATTAACTGATGAGCAAGTTAACAACCTGCTGTACCTTAAATGGATTGCGCCATTAAGCACAGAACTCGCTGGTATGCCAAACGCAGTGATTAGCCAGTTAACCCGCCAGGTACAATCCCTTGCTGATAAATACACTATCACCTATTCACAAGTAGCCAGTAATATCAAAACCACCGAGCAAGAGCTGGCGGAGATGATGGGCAAGCTCACAGGTAATGAGTTTGATATGCAAGGCTTGGCAGAACTCACCAACTTATTGAAAGGTGAATAAGATGAGTGTGGATAATAAAGCACCAGAAATTCGCTTTGAAGGATTTAGTGGGGAGTGGGTTGAAAATTATCTAGGCGAACTAATAGATATTAGATCTGCCGCGCGTGTTCATAAAGAGCAATGGACTGAAGCAGGCGTTCCATTTTTTAGAACAAGCGATGTTGTATCTATTTATAAAGGACAGGAGAACACTAAAGCCTATATTTCCCATGAGGTTTACAACAGTCTCTCAGAGAAGATTGGCAAGGTTACAAAAGATGATCTCCTTATAACTGGCGGTGGCTCTATTGGTATTCCATATCTGGTTCCGAATGATAACCATTTATATTTCAAGGATGCTGATTTACTTTGGCTAAAAAACAATAAAAGACTCGATGGATATTTCCTATATACATTTTTCTTTAGCGAGCCCTTTAAAAAACACATTAAAAGTATTTCTCATACAGGGACGATTGCGCACTACACAATTGAACAAGCGAAAGCAACACCAATAAATACGTGCTACGAAGAAGAACAAACCCAAATCGGTAACTACTTCCAAAAGCTAGACGAGCTGATCAATCAACACCAGCAAAAGCATGACAAACTCAGCAACATAAAAAAAGCCATGCTGGAAAAAATGTTTCCCAAACCGGGCGTTAAAATTCCAGAAATCCGCTTCAAAGGATTTAGTGGGGAGTGGCATGAAGTAGTTTTATCTAGTGTCATTGACGTTCGGAGTGGGAAAGATTACAAGAAGTTAGGGACCGGCAATATTCCTGTTTATGGAACAGGCGGCTATATGCTGAGTGTAGATAGTGCATTGTCCGATAATGAAAATGCAATCGGGATTGGCAGAAAAGGAACTATCGATAAACCCTATATTTTACACGCACCATTTTGGACAGTGGATACTCTTTTTTATGCCGTACCTTATTCAAACTTTAATTTGAAATTTGTATTTTGTCTTTTCCAAAAAATTGATTGGAAAAGACATAATGAATCAACTGGAGTACCAAGCCTATCCAGGGCTGCAATTAACAATGTGCCTGTTTATGTGACAAACGAATTAGAACAAATTAAAATAGGAAACTACTTCCAAAAGCTCGATACCCTAATCAATCAACATCAGCAACAAATCACCAAACTCAATAACATCAAGCAGGCTTGCTTGAGCAAAATGTTTGTATAGGGAGTGCACATGATCACCTTCAAAAACGAAGCACAATTTGAGCAGGCCTTTATTGAGGTACTCACTAACAAAGGTTGGGAGCCGGAGATACTCAAAAACAAAACCGAAGCCGATTTGCTACAAAATTGGGCGTCCATTTTGTTTGAAAATAATCGCCAGCGAGATCGCTTAAACGATGTCCCGCTTACTGCAACTGAAATGCAGCAAATTATTGAGCAAATTAAAGCACTTAAAACACCGCTCAAGCTCAACGGCTTAATTAACGGCAAAACCGTGGCCATTAAGCGCGATAACCCAGCCGATACCTTGCATATGGGCAAAGAAGTCAGCTTAAAAATATACGATCGCCAGGAAATCGCCGCAGGTCAAAGCCGTTACCAAATTGTACAGCAGCCTAAATTTGAACGCGGCAGCCCTTTGCGTAACGACAGACGAGGTGACGTGTTGCTACTGATTAACGGTATGCCGGTAATCCATGTAGAGTTAAAGCGTAGCGGGATCCCGGTTAGCCAGGCCGTAAACCAAATTGAAAAGTACAGTACAGAAGGCTTGTTTAACGGCCTGTTTTCACTCATCCAGGTGTTTGTAGCTATGGAGCCAAACGAGACCAAATACTTTGCTAACCCCGGACTAGACGGCAAGTTTAACCCCGATTATCAGTTTAACTGGGCCGATTTTAATAACGAACCCATGAACAACTGGAAAGACATCGCCTCTACCTTGCTTTCTATCCCTATGGCGCATCAGTTGATTGGTTTTTATACCGTCGCCGACGATACCGACGGCGTGCTTAAGGTAATGCGCAGTTATCAGTATTACGCCGCCAATGCGATATCTGACAAAGTGGCCAAAACCAACTGGCAACAGCTGGGTAGCGCTAATAACCCTGATCGTCTCGGGGGGTATGTGTGGCATACTACCGGTTCGGGAAAAACCATGACCAGTTTTAAATCGGCGCAGTTAATTGCACAATCGAAAGATGCCGATAAAGTGATTTTTTTAATGGACAGGATTGAGCTGGGTACCCAATCTCTGACGGAATATCGCAATTTTGCAAGCGATGGTGAAACCGTTCAAGCTACAGAGAATACTCATGTACTCATTACCAAATTAAAAAGCAGTGCAACTTCCGATACGTTAATTGTTAGCTCCATTCAAAAAATGAGTAATATTTTTGAAGAAGCTGATGATGAGGGAACAGCAACAAATTCAGCTGATGTAGAAAAAATCCGTGCTAAGCGCTTGGTATTTATTATTGATGAAGCACATCGCTCAACGATGAGTGGAGGCAAAGAAAATAAACTAGGCATGCTGGTAAGCATTAAAAAAACATTCCCTAAGGCACTCTTTTTTGGTTTTACCGGCACGCCGATTCATGATGAAAATAAAATCAATAGCAATACTACCGCTGATGTATTTGGTAACGAGTTACATCGCTATAGCATAGCTGATGGTATACGTGATGGTAACGTTTTGGGCTTTGATCCTTACAAAGTTCCTACCTTTCGAGATAGTGACCTAAGGAAAGAAGTTGCATTAGAACAAGCTAAGGCTAATTCGGTTGCTGATGCGATGGCGGATCCCGCTAAAAAGAAAAAGTTTAATCACTTTTTAAATGACGTACCGATGGCTGGCTATAAAGATGCCACAGGCAAATACCATCAAGGCATTGAAGACTATGTACCTAAAAGCCAATATTTAACGGCTACCCACCAGGAAAAAGTCGTCAGTGATATTTTAGATAAATGGGATGTACTCAGCCAAGGCAATAAATTCCACGCGATTTTAGCCACAAATAGTATCGCTGAAGCGATTGACTATTACCGGCGTTTAAAAGCGGCCAAACCTGAGCTAAAAATCTCAGCCTTGTTTGACCCAAATATTGATAACGACGGTAGTGGTGACCGAGGCCCAACCTTTAAAGGCGATGGGCTTGATGAAATTATGAGTGACTACAATAAGCGTTATGGCCACGATTTTGATTTTGCCCGCCACGCCGCTTTTAAAAAAGATTTAGCGGCACGCCTTGCTCATAAAAAACCTTACGAACGCATTCATACCGAGCCTTCAAAACAATTAGATTTATTGATTGTAGTGGATCAAATGCTCACTGGCTTTGATTCTAAATGGCTTAATACTTTGTATTTAGACAAGGTAATAAAATACCAAAATATAATTCAAGCGTTCTCACGCACCAATCGCTTGTTTGGTCCCGACAAACCCCACGGCATCATTCGTTATTACCGCTACCCACATACAATGGAGCATCACATTAATGCTGCGGTAAAACTCTATTCCGGCGATAAACCTATCGGCTTGTTTGTTGACAAGTTAGAAAGCAATCTTAAAGCCATAAATGAATTAGTAGCTGACATTACCGAGCTGTTTGTTACCGCTGGCGTGGAGAATTTTGAAAAACTGCCAGACGATATAGAAGCCTGTGCCCATTTTGCCAAGTTGTTTAATATCTTTAGCCAGCACTTGGAAGCGGCTAAAGTACAAGGCTTCCATTGGGAACAGTCGGTCTATTCCTTTACTGAAAATAATGCAGAACATGAAGTAACGCTAGCTATAGACGAACAAACTTATCTGAGTCTGGTCCTGCGCTATAAAGAATTAACAGCCAAAGGTGAGCACGATGGTGCAGGTGGTGGCGATGTGCCTTTTGATATCAGTGGTTATTTAACTGAAATAGATACCGGCAAAATCGATGCCGACTATATGAATAGCCGATTCGATAAATATTTAAAAGAGCTGAACAAACACCAAGACCCTGCAAACATTGAATCCACATTAAATGAACTGCACAAGTCGTTTGCAACGCTCACCCAAATTGAGCAAAAATACGCCAAACTCTTCTTACACGACTTGCAGCGCGGCGATGCGCAGCTAGTTGAAGGCCATACTTTCAGAGACTACATCAACATCTACAAAGATAACGCTGAAAATGCGCAAATAAACGCTGTTGTTAATGCTCTTGGTTTAAGTAAACAACTGCTCATAGCATTAATGGTTGATAGTGTTAATGATAAGAACCTCAACGAATTTGGTCGCTTCGACGCATTAAAAGATACTGTAGATAAAGCGAAAGCAAGAGCCTATTTTGAAAAACATGATGGCGTAGCGTTACCTCTTTTTAAGCTAAATATCCGTATTGATCAGTTTTTGAAGCATTTTATTTTTGCACAAACTGATGTTATCTCAATCGATTAAGATCTTTTTAGTGTAGCGATGTGATAGATCTCCCTCAGCGTAATTAGTGCTAAAGAGATGCTGAGGGCTTTTTCCTAAGATATTGCATTATAAAATCGATAAAAGTCACTGGTACTATTCTTGCTAAAGCTCTCTTTCATGTTTACTTCTTTCAGATGGGAAATATCATTATCAATCATAGCTTTCATTCAAAATAATTGAACTAAGAAGCCACCACCTTTTGAAAGAGGGGTTTAGTAAAATTAAAATAATAGTAATCATCTGTGGTGAAGCAATCCATTAATTCAGTTAAATTATAGAGAAGTAAAAAGTTGTTTTTTAGCGGTAGTACCCGCAACGGCAATTTAATACGCAAGTTGATTAATTCACTTTAAAATCGCGGCAGACTTTGTGTAGCGCGAATTCTACGCACAAAAAAAGCCACCCTTAGGTAGCTCATTTTTGCATCGCTTGGTGCCGAAGGCCGGACTCGAACCGGCACGTATTTCTACGGTTGATTTTGAATCAACTGCGTCTACCGATTTCGCCACTCCGGCACTGAAGGGGATGTACAGATAGCGGTTGCATTATACCCGTTGCGGATCGCCATGCAAGCACCTCCTCCCACCCGCCTCGCTAACCGCATAAAAAACCACCGTTGTTCATCCCCACGTCCCTCTCTCGGCCTTGCTCGCAAAAACCTGCAACACAATCCGAGGTTTACATTACCCCCTGTTTGTTATTTGATTCTGTTATTGGCTGGGGTTACCCCATCAACAGACATCAGGATGCAGGCATGCGCTTCTATAAGGTCGATCCCACGCTGGAGAACTACTGGCGCGGCGTGATCCTCTTCGGCAACAACTTCGCCACCTACAAGTTCGCCCTGGCCCATGCCCTGTACGATGTTGATCGTAGCGACTCCATGATTAAGCTCGATAACCTGGCCGTGCCCTTCAGCAGGCATATCTGCGAGCACCTGAAAAACGCCCCCCGGCAGATCCTCAATGACAAGAAACCCGGCAAGCTGATTACCGCCTGTCTGCATTACAATTTGGGTGAGATAGATGAGGATGAGCTGCATCGAATGACGGTGCGCTACGGCTTCTCGGTGGTGCTGGATGCTTTCCACAACGTCAACGGCGGGCCGCTGGAGAAGCAGTTCTTCATCAACGAACGCCGGGAGCACAAGGGCATTCGCCTGACGGATGAGTTCTACCGCCTGACGGAGACCCAGCAGTTCCACAACCTGGTGCATGAAACCGACGCCCGCTGGCGGCTGGTGGAGAAGGCCTGGGAGATGGATCTGCCTCCGCAGCTGCTGGACGTCCATTACGATGCGGGAAGTGAAACCCTCTTCACCCAGCTCAACAGCTACCGCATCTCGCTCACCAGCTGCCGCAACAGCCTGAACGGCTATCAGAAGGGGCACTGCTTCTACTGCAACGCGCCGATAAGCCTGGAGTCCGGGCATCCGCTGCTGGCCGATGTGGATCACTTTATCCCGCTGGTGGCCCAGAGGCAGATGCCGGGGATGAACCTCAACGGCGTCTGGAACCTGGTCCTGGCCTGTCAGTCCTGTAACAGGGGCGAGAATGGCAAGTTCGCGCAGGTTCCGGCCCTCGATCTGCTGTATCGTCTCCATGCCCGCAACGAGTATTTTATTAACAGCAGGCTGCCGCTGCATGAGGCGATCATTAATCAGACCGGCAAGAGCGAGCCGGTGCGCCGCACGTTCTTAAACGATACCTGGAACGCTGCCCTCACCTGCCGGTTCCGTATCTGGCAGCCGGATGCCGCCGGAGAAGTAATGTTCAGATGACGATGACCTATTACCAGCGCAACGCGCAGACGTTTTTCGACGCGACGGTGGGAGTGGATATGTCCTCCCTCTACGCATCCTTCCTGAACCGGGTTGTTCCCGGTGGACGGGTGCTGGACGCAGGCTGCGGTTCCGGGCGCGACGCTAAAGCGTTTAGCACGCTGGGCTATCAGGTGGAGGCGTTCGACGCCTCGGCGGAGATGGTAGAGCTTGCCACGGCCTATACCGGCCTACCGGTGAGGCAGATGACGTTTAACACGCTGGAAGATGAAGAGCGCTACGACGGGATCTGGTGCTGCGCCTCGCTGCTGCATCTTCCCCAGGCTAAGCTGCCCGAGGCGATGCAGCGTCTCGCCCGCGCCCTGAAGCCGGGCGGGGTCTGGTATCTGTCGTTCAAATATGGTGTCGGCGAACGGGAGAAAGAGGGGCGGCATTTTACCGATCTGAACGAGGCCGGGCTTGAGGCAGTGGTAGCCGCCGTGCCGCAGGTGAGCATCATCGAGCAGTGGGCAACGCAGGACAAACGTCCCGATCGCGACGAGGTGTGGCTGAACGCATTACTTAATAAGCATCTGTCTGAATAGACTCCCATCCCGCACCTTCCGCCGATGCGCCGCCCTACCCCATGCTCTACACTTCCTAATCAACGCTGAACCAAAGGAAACCACAATGAGCAAAATCAAAAGCTATGCTGCCAAAGAAGCCGGGAGCGAACTGGAGCTGTACGAATACGACGCCGGGGAACTGCAGGCCGGGGACGTTGAGGTCCAGGTCGACTACTGCGGCATCTGCCACTCTGACCTGTCGATGATCGACAACGAGTGGGGCATGTCCCAGTATCCGCTGGTCGCCGGGCACGAGGTGATTGGTCGCGTGGCAGCCCTGGGCAGCGCGGCGCAGGACAAAGGTCTGAAGGTGGGCCAGCGTGTGGGTATCGGCTGGACGGCGCGCAGCTGTGGCCACTGCGATGCCTGTATCAGCGGCAACCAGATCAACTGCCTGGAAGGCGCGACGCCGACCATCCTTAACCGCGGCGGCTTTGCTGAAAAGATCCGCGCCGACTGGCAGTGGGTGATCCCGCTTCCGGACAGTATTGATATTGAATCCGCCGGGCCGATGCTCTGCGGCGGCATCACGGTGTTTAAACCCCTGCTGATGCACAACATCACCGCCACCAGCCGCGTCGGGGTGATCGGTATCGGCGGTCTGGGCCATATCGCCATTAAACTGCTGCACGCCATGGGCTGTGAGGTGACGGCGTTCAGCTCTAACCCGGCGAAAGAGCAGGAAGTGTTAGGGTTCGGGGCAGATAAGGTGGTGAACAGCCGCGATCCTGAGGCATTGAAAGCCCTGGCGGGTCAGTTCGATCTGATCATTAACACCGTTAACGTCGACCTGAACTGGCAGCCCTACTTCGAGGCGCTGGCTCACGGCGGAAACTTCCACACCGTTGGCGCGGTGCTGAAGCCGCTTCCGGTTCCGGCCTTCACCCTGATCGGTGGCGACCGCAGCATCTCCGGTTCAGCAACCGGTACGCCGTACGAACTGCGCAAGCTGCTGCGCTTTGCCGGTCGTAGCAAGGTTGCGCCGCAGACCGAGCTGTTCCCAATGTCGCAGATCAACGAGGCCCTGCAGCACGTTCGTGACGGCAAGGCCCGTTATCGCGTAGTGTTGAAGGCAGATTTTTAAGTTATAAACGCCCGGCGGCGCAGGTCGCCGGGCAGTAAAGGTTACGCCTTCACTAGAGCAGCAAAGACCTCGGCTACCGCCACCGCACCCGGGTCGGTAACGCCGGTCAGGCTGTCGCTGTTCACGTATGACGAACGCCCCGCCCCCGCTTTCTGCATCTTCGCGGTGCTCTCTGCCCCCTCTTTCGCGGCCGCGACCGCAGCGCTGAGATCCTGGCTCTGCAACGCCTCCAGCGCAGGCTGTAGGGCATCGATCAGCGTCCGGTCACCCAGATCCGCTCCACCGTAGTGCTTCATCTGCTTAAGGCCTTTTAACAGCGCATCGGCGATGTTCTCCCCGTCGTGAATCGCCTGCCCCGCAGCGGTGAAGAATATCGACATCAGCACTCCGCTGGAGCCACCCATCACTGTCGCCAGCCGCTCACCGATGAGCTGGAAGAGCTGAGCGCTGTTATCCAGCGGCAGCTTACCTTGCTCAAGCTGCTGGGCGATATCCCGCGCGCCCTCGGCAAAGGTCGAGCCGGTATCGCCGTCGCCTACTTTGGCATCCAGTGCGTTGAGCCGGTTCTCCAGGCTAATCAGCGTCTCGGTGGCGGCTTTAACGATGGCGCTAACCGCCGGGTTGTCAGAGGGCTGGGTCTCGATGCCGGTAACGATCGCATTGTGCTTAACCGTGCGCACCGGGGCGAAGGCCACCGCTTTTTGCCAGCCGACGGTCTCAACGTCGGCGTTGAGGGCACGCTCGAACTCGTCGTTGAGGCGCAGCAGCGAGAGCGAGAAGCCTTTCATATCCAGGGAGCTGACCAGCGGCGCGGGGCCGATGAGATAAGCAATCTGATCCTTCAGCGCCGAGTGCGCCAGCTCTTTGGTGAGCAGAGCCATCTCCAGCGCCGAGACGCCGCCGAGGTTGTTGATCAGCACCGCCACACGGTCGTTACCCGCTTTCGCCTTCAACGGCTCGACGAGGGTGTCGATGAGGGTTTTACTGTTGTGGGTGTCGACGATGCTGGCTCCCGGCTCGCCGTGGATGCCGAGGCCCAGCTCGACCTTGCCGCGCTGGATGCGGTTCTCCTCCTCTTCGCCGCTGCCCGGCAGGTTGCAGGTCTCCATCGCCAGCCCGAGGCTCCAGACGCTGTCGCTGGCCTGCTGGGCTATCGCCCGCACCTCGCCGAGGGATTTACCCTGCTCGGCGGCGTAGCCCGCAATCTTATGCACCAGCGCCGTACCGGCAATGCCGCGCGGCTGCTTGTTATCCGGCAGGGCGATGTCGTCAGCGACGATCACCATCTCAACCTTCAGGCCGTGGCGTTTGGCTTTCTCCGCCGCGAGACCGAAGTTGAGGCGGTCCCCGGTGTAGTTTTTGACAATCAGCAGGCAGCCGCGATCGCCGGTGACGGCGACGATGGCGTTAAGCACGGCGTCGACGCTGGGGGAGGCGAACACGTCCCCACAGACTGCAGCGGTGAGCATCCCTTTACCGACGAAGCCCGCGTGGGCAGGCTCGTGGCCGGATCCACCGCCAGAGATGACCGCCACGCGGCTCTTGTCCCAGTCGCCACGGGCGACAACGCGAATAGCGGGATCGATATCGAGACGCACCAGGTTAGCGTGCGGCGCGGAGATAATTAAGCCTTCGATGGCATCATTGACCAGCTGCTTGCGGTCGTTGAAGAAAAATTTGGACATAGCTTCCCGAGCGGTTAATTAATCGTAAGGAAAGCATAGACGGTGTGACGAAGCGCAAAGTATTAAAGCGGGATTTTCCCCGCCCTAAAAAAGAGCGGGGAAGGCTGGATTACGCCCGGCGCATCATCAGCCAGACGCTGATGGCGAGGAACAAGGCGCTCGGCAGCAGCGCACCGATAATCGGCGGGATGCCGTACACCAGCGTCAGCGGGCCGAAGATCTGGTCCAGCACGTAGAAGACGAAGCCAAAGCTGATCCCGGTGACCACGCGAACACCCATCGGCACGCTGCGCAGCGGGCCAAAGATGAACGACAGGGCCATCAGCATCATTACCGCCACCGACATCGGCTGGAAGATCTTACTCCACATGTTGAGCTGGTAGCGCCCGGAGTCCTGCCCGGTAGACTTCAGGTACTTCACATAGTCGCGCAAGCCGCTGATTGAGAGCGCATCCGGCTCCAGAGCGACCACGCCAAGCTTGTCCGGAGTCAGGTTGGTCTTCCAGGTGCCGCTAACGGTCTGGGAGCCGGTGATCTGCTTGGGATCCTGCAGGTTTGACTCGTCTACCTGCGACAGTTTCCAGAGCTTCTGCTGCTCGTCAAATGACGCGTGTGCCGCGTAGCGCACCGACTGCAGACGACGCTGATCGTTGAAGCTGTAGATGCTTACGCCGTTCAGCTCGTTGGTGCCGGAGACCTGCTGGATGTAGACAAAGCTGTTGCCGTCTTTAGCCCACAGTCCCTGCTGGGTTGAGAGCATCGCGCCACCGTAAATGGCCTGAGCACGATAGGTACGCGCCATCTGCTCGCCCTGCGGAGCGACCCACTCACCAATGGCCATAGTTAGCAGCACCAGCGGGATCGCCGTCTTCATTACCGCCAGCGCCACCTGAAAACGGGTGAAGCCGGAGGCCTGCATGACCACCAGCTCGCTGCGCTGGGCCAGCATCCCCAGGCCCAACAGCGCCCCCAGCAGGGCCGCCATCGGGAAGAAGACCTGAATATCTTTTGGAACGCTGAGCAGGGTGTACATCCCCGCGCCCATCGCGTCGTAGCTCCCCTGCCCGGCACGTTTGAGCTGATCGACAAACTTGATGATGCCGGAGAGCGACACCAGCATGAACAGCGTCATCATGATGGTGGTGAAGATAGTTTTACCGATATAGCGATCGAGTACGCCAAATGCCTGCATTATAACGCTCCTTTACGCACGAAACGGGCGCGTATGCGGCGCATCGGCACCGTGTCCCACAGGTTCAGCGCAACCGCCAGCGCCAGATAGAGCAGGTTCACTGCCCACATCCAGATCATCGGATCGAGCTTGCCCTTGCCGCCGTTGGACTTCAGCGAGGTCTGTACAAGGAAGAAGACCAGGTAGAGCAGCATCGCGGGCAGCATCGACAGCACGCGGCCCTGGCGCGGGTTCACCACGCTGAGCGGTACCACCATCAGCGCCATGACAAACACGGCGAAGATGAGGGTTAAGCGCCAGTGCAGCTCTGCGCTCGCCCGTGACGTGTCGGTGTGCATCAGGGTGCGCATGTCCATCTGCTCGGTATCGTCTGGATCCAGCGCCACCGCCTGATGGCCAACAATCGCCTGGTAGCCCTGGAAGTCGGTAATGCGGAAGTCGCGCAGCAGGGCGGTACCTTCAAAGCGCGTCCCCTTGGTCAGGGTGACCACCTGCGAACCGTCCTTGCGCTGCGAGAGCTGACCGGAGTCAGCCACCACGACCGATGGGCGCGCGTTGCCTTTAGGGCGCAGCTGCGCGAGGAAGACGTCGTGGAAGTTGCTGCCGCTGACGCTCTCGATAAACAGCACCGAGTTACCGTCGGTGGCCTGCTGGAACTGCCCCTGCGCCAGCGCCGCCATGCCAGGGTTGGCTTTGGCTTCCGCCAGCACCTCATCCTGATGGCGCGAGGACCACGGCCCGGCCCACATCACGTTAACGGCGGCCAGAATGCCGGTAAAGATCACCAGCACCATCGCGGCCTTCACCAGTACGGCCTTGCTGAGGCCGCAGGCGTGCATCACCGTGATCTCACTGTCGGTGTAGAGCTTGCCAAAGGTCATCAGCAGCCCGAGGAACAGGCTAAGCGGCAGGATCAGCTGCGCCATTTCAGGTACGCCCAGCCCTAATAAGGAGAGCACCAGATTTGTCGGGATATCACCGTCAACGGCTGCGCCAAGGATCCGTACCAGCTTCTGACAGAAGAAGATCAGAAGCAGGATGAATAGGATCGCAAGTTGACTTTTTAGCGTCTCCCGAACCAGATATCTTATGATTATCACTATAAATACGCCCGTAAAAACCCGTCTTTTTGCAGGAAAATCGCTTGTTTCATGGCTTAAACGTCATTTATTCTCTTGAGTCGTCGAAAGCATCGCTAAGATGTAAGAAACTTAGCGGATGCACGTTTCAGGATATGTTCTGACGTGTCGAACTAAGATTAACACGAAGTCACCGCAACAGCGGACATGAGTTACGAAAGCTTGCAATTCTATCCGTAGCCCCGGCTGTTGTCTTTAAGATTCAGGAGCGTAGTGCATGGAGTTCAGTGTAAAAAGCGGTAGCCCGGAGAAACAGCGGAGTGCCTGCATTGTGGTTGGCGTGTTTGAACCGCGCCGGCTCTCCCCTATCGCCGAGCAGCTCGATAAGATCAGCGACGGCTACATCAGCGCGCTGCTGCGCCGTGGAGAGCTAGAAGGCAAGCCGGGACAGACGTTGTTGCTGCACCACGTTCCTAACGTCCTGTCAGAGCGCATTTTACTGATTGGCTGCGGCAAAGAGCGTGAGCTGGACGAGCGTCAGTACAAGCAGGTTATTCAGAAAACGATAAATACGCTGAATGATACCGGCTCAATGGAGGCCGTCTGCTTCCTGACCGAACTGCACGTTAAAGGGCGCAACACCTACTGGAAAGTGCGCCAGGCGGTTGAGACGGCAAAAGAGACCCTCTACAGCTTCGATCAGCTGAAAACCAACAAATCTGAGCCGCGTCGTCCGCTGCGCAAAATGGTCTTCAACGTGCCGACCCGTCGCGAGCTGACCAGCGGCGAGCGTGCCATTCAGCACGGCCTGGCGATCGCCTGCGGCATTAAAGCGGCAAAAGATCTCAGCAACATGCCGCCGAATATCTGTAACGCAGGCTATCTTGCGTCACAGGCGCGTCAGCTGGCGGACTCCAACAGCGAGAACATCACCACCCGGGTGATCGGCGAGCAGCAGATGCGCGAGCTGGGGATGCACTCCTATCTGGCCGTGGGCCAGGGCTCGCAGAACGAATCCCTGATGTCGGTCATCGAGTACAGGGGCAGCAGCGATGCCGAAGCGCGTCCGATTGTGCTGGTGGGTAAAGGGCTGACCTTTGACTCCGGCGGTATCTCCATCAAGCCTGCCGAAGGCATGGATGAGATGAAGTATGACATGTGCGGCGCGGCGGCGGTGTACGGCGTAATGCGCATGGTCGCCGAGCTGAAGCTGCCGCTGAACGTGGTGGGCGTGCTGGCAGGCTGTGAAAACATGCCCGGTGGCCGCGCCTTCCGTCCGGGCGACGTCCTGACCACCATGTCCGGCCAGACCGTGGAAGTGCTGAACACCGATGCCGAAGGGCGTCTGGTGCTGTGCGACGTCTTAACCTACGTGGAGCGCTTCGATCCCGAGCTGGTGATCGACATCGCGACCCTAACCGGGGCGTGCGTCATTGCCCTCGGCCACCACATCACTGGCCTGATGTCGAACCACAACCCGCTGGCCCACGAGCTGATCGGCGCGTCCGAGCAGGCGGGGGATCGCGCATGGCGTCTGCCGCTGAGCGACGAGTACTACGAGCAGCTGGAGTCGAACTTTGCCGATATGGCAAACATCGGCGGGCGTCCTGGCGGGGCGATCACCGCAGGCTGCTTCCTGTCGCGCTTTACCCGGAAATACAACTGGGCGCACCTCGACATCGCCGGTACCGCATGGCGCTCTGGCAAAGCCAAAGGCGCAACCGGCCGTCCTGTCGCCCTGCTGTCGCAGTTCCTGCTGAACCGCGCCGGTTTCAACGGCGAAGAGTAAGCGTAAAACAGCAGTAAATCGTAGGCCGGGTAAGCGTAGCGCCACCCGGCTTCGCATTTAAAGTGACCACAAGAAGCCCCATATATGAAGAATGCAACGTTCTACCTTCTGGACAATGACACGCAGCAGGATGGCTTAAGCGCCGTTGAACAACTGGTGTGTGAGATTGCCGCAGAACGTTGGCGCGCAGGTAAACGCGTTCTGATCGCCTGCGAAGATGAGCGGCAGGCGGTGCGCCTCGACGAAGCCCTGTGGGCGCGTCCGGCCGAGCGCTTTGTGCCGCATAATCTGGCGGGCGAAGGTCCGCGCGGCGGTGCGCCGGTGGAGATCGCCTGGCCGCAAAAGCGCAACAGCAGCCCGCGCGATCTGCTGATTAGCCTGCGGGTGAACTTTGCAGATTTTGCCACCGCTTTCACAGAAGTGGTAGACTTCGTTCCTCACGAAGAAACTCTGAAACAACTGGCTCGCGAACGCTATAAAGCCTATCGCCTGGCTGGTTTCAACCTGAACACGGCAACCTGGAAATAATGGAAAAGACATATAACCCCCAAGATATCGAACAGCCGCTTTACGAGCACTGGGAGCAGCAGGGCTACTTCAAACCGAATGGCGACGAGAGCCAGGAGAGCTTCTGCATCATGATCCCGCCGCCGAACGTGACCGGCAGTTTGCATATGGGCCACGCCTTCCAGCAGACCATCATGGATACCATGATCCGCTACCAGCGCATGCAGGGTAAAAATACCCTGTGGCAGGCCGGGACCGACCATGCGGGCATTGCGACCCAGATGGTGGTTGAGCGTAAGATTGCCGCTGAAGAGGGTAAAACCCGCCACGACTACGGTCGCGATGCCTTCATCGACAAAATCTGGCAGTGGAAGGCCGAGTCCGGCGGCACTATCACCCGTCAGATGCGCCGTCTCGGCAACTCCGTGGACTGGGAGCGCGAGCGCTTCACCATGGATGAGGGCCTCTCCAACGCCGTGAAAGAGGTGTTCGTTCGCCTCTATAAAGAAGATCTGATCTACCGCGGCAAGCGCCTGGTGAACTGGGATCCGAAGCTGCGCACCGCGATCTCTGACCTGGAAGTCGAGAACCGCGAATCGAAAGGTTCCATGTGGCACATCCGCTACCCGCTGGCCGACGGCGCAAAAACCGCTGACGGTAAAGATTACCTGGTGGTCGCCACCACCCGTCCGGAGACCCTGCTGGGGGATACCGGCGTTGCGGTGAACCCGGAAGATCCGCGCTACAAAGATCTGATCGGTAAATTCGTGGTGCTGCCGCTGGTTAACCGCCGCATTCCGATTGTTGGCGACGAGCACGCCGACATGGAGAAAGGCACCGGCTGCGTGAAGATCACCCCGGCGCACGACTTTAACGACTACGAAGTAGGCCGTCGTCACGCCCTGCCGATGATCAACATCCTGACCTTTGACGGCGATATCCGTGAAAGCGCAGAGGTGTACGACACCAAAGGCAACGAAACCGACGTCTACTCCAGCGAGATCCCGGCAGCGTTCCAGAAGCTGGAGCGCTTTGCCGCCCGTAAAGCGGTAGTGGCTGCCGTTGACGCCCTTGGCCTGCTGGAAGAGATTAAACCCCACGACCTGACCGTGCCATACGGCGACCGCGGCGGCGTGGTGATCGAGCCGATGCTGACCGACCAGTGGTACGTCCGTGCCGACGTACTGGCAAAACCGGCTGTAGAAGCGGTTGAGAACGGTGACATCCAGTTCGTACCGAAGCAGTACGAGAACATGTACTTCTCCTGGATGCGCGATATTCAGGACTGGTGTATCTCCCGTCAGCTGTGGTGGGGCCACCGTATCCCGGCCTGGTACGACAACGAAGGCAATGTCTTTGTGGGCCGTACGGAAGAGGAAGTGCGCCAGGAGAATAACCTGAGCGCCGACGTTGCCCTGCGCCAGGACGAAGACGTGCTGGACACCTGGTTCTCCTCCGCGCTGTGGACCTTCTCTACCCTCGGCTGGCCGGAGAACACCGACGCCCTGCGTCAGTTCCACCCGACCTCGGTGATGGTCTCTGGCTTCGACATCATCTTCTTCTGGATCGCCCGCATGATCATGATGACCATGCACTTCATCAAAGATGAAGACGGCAAGCCGCAGATCCCGTTCAAGACCATCTACATGACCGGTCTGATCCGCGATGACGAAGGCCAGAAGATGTCCAAATCCAAGGGCAACGTGATCGACCCGCTGGATATGGTGGACGGTATCTCGCTGGCGGATCTGCTGGAGAAACGCACTGGCAACATGATGCAGCCGCAGCTGGCAGAGAAAATTGCCAAGCGCACCGAGAAGCAGTTCCCGAACGGCATCGAGCCGCACGGCACCGACGCCCTGCGCTTTACCCTGGCGGCGCTGGCCTCTACCGGCCGCGACATCAACTGGGACATGAAGCGCCTGGAAGGCTACCGCAACTTCTGTAACAAGCTGTGGAACGCCAGCCGCTTTGTGCTGATGAACACCGAAGAGCAGGATTGCGGCTTCAACGGCGGCGAGATGACGCTCTCCCTGGCGGATCGCTGGATCCGTGCCGAGTTCAACCAGACGGTGAAAGCCTTCCGTGAAGCGCTGGACAGCTTCCGCTTCGATATTGCGGCGGGCATCCTGTATGAGTTCACCTGGAACCAGTTCTGTGACTGGTATCTGGAGCTGACTAAGCCGGTGATGAACGGTGGCTCTGAAGCCGAACTGCGCGGCACGCGCAACACCCTGGTGACGGTGCTGGAAGGCCTGCTGCGTCTGGCGCACCCGATCATTCCGTTTATTACCGAAACCATCTGGCAGCGCGTGAAGGTGCTTACCGGTAACAACGCCGACACCATTATGCTGCAACCCTTCCCGGCCTTCGATGCCGCCCAGGTTGATGAAGCGGCGGTAGCGGATACCGAGTGGCTGAAGCAGGCGATTGTCGCGGTGCGTAACATCCGCGCCGAGATGAATCTCTCCCCGGCTAAGCCGCTGGAGCTGCTGCTGCGCGGCTGCAGCAGCGATGCGGTACGTCGTGTGAACGACAACCGTAGCTTCCTGCAGACCCTGGCGCGTCTGGAGAGCATCACCCTGCTGCCTGCCGATGATAAAGGCCCGGTCTCCGTGACCAAGATCATCGACGGCGCAGAGCTGCTGATCCCAATGGCTGGCCTGATCGACAAGGCTGCTGAGCTGGAGCGTCTGGCAAAAGAGATCGCCAAAGTGGACGTTGAAATTGGTCGTATCGAGAGCAAACTGGGGAACGAAGGCTTTGTGGCGCGCGCGCCGGAAGCGGTCGTTGCCAAAGAGCGTGAGCGTCTGACCGCCCTGGCCGAGGCGAAAGTTAAACTCGCCGAACAGCAGAACGTCATCAGCGCGCTGTAATCGCGTTCGCCCCTTACCTCTCCGGTAAGGGGCACTTATCAACGAAGAGCCTCACCATGAATGTTGCAACCGCCACTCAACTGCACATGCGCCGCATCACGCCTGAAGACAATGCGGCTATCGCCGCCGTTATTCGTCAGGTGTCGGCGGAGTATGGCCTGACCGCCGACAAGGGCTACACCGTTGCCGATCCCAATCTTGACGAGCTGTATGCGCTCTACAGCCAGCCGGGCCACGCCTACTGGGTGATTGAGCAAGATGGTCAGGTGGTGGGCGGCGGGGGCGTCGCGCCGCTCCAGTGCAGCGAACCCGATATCTGTGAATTACAGAAGATGTACTTCCTGCCCGCGGTACGCGGCAAAGGAATGGCGAAAAAGCTGGCGCTTGCCGCGCTGGATCACGCCCGTACGCAAGGGTTTACCCGCTGCTATCTGGAGACCACCGCGTTTCTGAAAGAGGCGATTGGCCTCTACGAGCATCTGGGCTTTGAACACATCGACGGGCCACTGGGCTGTACCGGGCACGTCGACTGTGAAGTGCGGATGTTAAAAGCGCTGGCCTGAAATCAGACCGGCACACCGCTGTGAAAACGAAACTCGCTGTCGGGGGTGGCAATCAGCGCCGCCTCCACCTCGCCAAAAAAGCGCACCCGGGGAGTGATATCCTGAGCTGAGATCTGCTGGGCCAGCGTCAGGTAGTCCTCATAGTGCCGCGCCTCGGATCGCAGCAGCGACAGATAGAACTTCTGCAAATCCTCTTCGAGATAGGGTGCCAGGGCGGCAAAGCGCTCGCAGGAGCGGGCCTCGATATACGCCCCGCAAATCAGCTTATCAATCAGCGTGAGCGGTTCGTGGGTCCGTACCTCCTTCAACATCCCTTTGGCGTAGCGGCTGGCGGTGATCTTGACGTAGGGAATGTTCCGCACCGTCATCGCCTCGCACACCTGCCAGAAGTGGTGCAGCTCCTCTTTAATCAGCAGCACCATGCTGTCGATCAGCAGGCGGCCCCAGGGATCGTTGGTCTGCGGCATCACACCTTTGCCAATCTGCCGGTGCAGGGCGACAAAATCCGGCTCTGGCCCGTCACGGAAGGTGAAGGCCTCGTAAGGTTTGAGCCACTCAAGCAGCGTCTCGCTGCCGGTCTTATCCGCCACGTACTTGCGGACCAGCAGCATCGCGGTCTGCGCGGCCTTCAGCTCGCACACCATATGGTCGGTCAGCAGCAGAGGCAGGTTGGCCGGATCGCGGGCTTTGTCGATCCACGCCTGAGGCGTTGGGCAGTGCAGGAAAGTGTGTATCGGAGCGAGTATCTGGGCGTAGTCCATGGCGTTCCTTGCAGTGCGGCAGCGGGCGCTACCGCACGCACAATCAAAGCGTGTTACCGAGTGACTTAGTGGCGGGTGCCGTTATCATCTTCGTCGACGTAATCTTCGCCGTCTTCGTCATCACCCTCTTCGCCGTTGGGATCCTCGTAGTAGGTACCCCAGCCGTCGTACTCAACGTCAAACTTCTCGGCCAGGTTCATCAGCTGCTCAACCTGCGCATCGATCAGATCGGCATTCAGCGCGCATTCGCTCAGAATGTCGCAGCAGATCACGGTGTCACCCTCTTCTACTTCCAGCTCCTCCGGCTCGGTCACTTCATAACCCATTTTGAACGCCTCTACCGCTACTTTCTCCAGCGTTTCAAAATCATCGGCAGAGAGATGATGCTCGATAGTGTAGAGTGCATCAGGATCGCTACCGTCCTCCAGCAGCTCTTCAATAATCAGACGGGTCTCTTCACGCTGCTCTTCCAGATGTTCCTGGTTTGCCATAGGTTGTTCCTCATAATGTGCGGCAGATACTCTTATTTTCACATACCGTTGCCAATGCCTCCACTCCTGACGGAAAAGATTTGTTGAACAGGGTTGCAAATGAATATTTAGACATATAAAGTGAATTTTAATTCAATAATTGGCTTAAGCCATGTGAGGGAAAGATGTCTGCGTTCTACCAGAAACACTTTTTAAAACTGCTCGACTTTACCCCTGCCGAAATTAATGCCCTGCTCCAGCTCGCCGCCCAGCTCAAAAAAGATAAAAAACAAGGCACTGAAGTACCGCAGCTGGCGGGTAAAAACATCGCGCTCATCTTCGAAAAAGACTCTACCCGTACCCGATGCTCTTTCGAAGTTGCCGCCTACGACCAGGGTGCTCGCGTCACTTATTTAGGGCCGAGCGGGAGCCAGATCGGGCATAAAGAGTCAATTAAGGATACCGCCCGCGTGCTGGGCCGCATGTATGACGGCATTCAGTATCGCGGCCACGGCCAGGAGATCGTCGAGGCGCTGGCCGAATTCGCCGGTGTCCCGGTATGGAACGGCCTGACCAACGAATTTCACCCGACCCAGCTGCTGGCGGATCTGCTGACCATGCAGGAGCACCTGCCAGGTAAAGCCTTTAATGAGATGACGCTGGTTTACGCGGGCGATGCGCGCAACAACATGGGTAACTCTATGCTGGAGGCTGCCGCGCTGGTGGGGCTGGATCTGCGCCTGGTGGCCCCTCAGGATTGCTGGCCAGAAGCGAGCCTGGTGGCCGAGTGCAGCGCCCTGGCACAGCAGAACGGCGGCAGCATTACCCTGACAGAGAACATTGCCGAGGGGGTAAAAGGTGCCGACTTTATCTATACCGACGTATGGGTTTCGATGGGTGAAGCCAAAGAGAAGTGGGCCGAGCGTATCGCGCTGCTGCGCGACTATCAGGTGAACAGCCAGATGCTGGCCCTGACCGGCAACCCGCAGGTGAAGTTCCTGCACTGCCTGCCCGCCTTCCACGACGACCAGACCGCCCTTGGCAAACAGATGGCGGAGACCTATGGCCTGCACGGCGGCATGGAGGTGACTGACGAGGTGTTTGAGTCGCCGAACAGCATCGTGTTCGACCAGGCGGAAAACCGGATGCACACCATCAAAGCGGTCATGGTTGCCACCCTCGCCGGGTAAATGATGCAGGCCGGGCAAGGCGGATGCCGCCGCCCGGCGTTTACATGGCGTATTACGCCACCAGCAGCTTCACCACCACTTTACGCACCTGGGCTGGATTGCCCACCGCGCACAGCGGCTTATGCACCTCGCCTGGATAGAAGACCACGAAATCCCCTTCGCTCAGCACCACCGTCTTCTCCTGCTCGCCCTCCGGCAGAAACGCGATGTCCTTATCTGCCAGCCAGTCGGTGTCCGGGGTGCCCGCTGGCAGGGTGCTGTAGGTCATCCCCTCCTGACCTTTCAGTACGATCTGGATATCCAGATAGCGGGCGTGATACTCCGCACGGCGTTTGGCAAACGGCTCGGTCATATCTTCCGAAAGCAGGAAGAAGAGGCGCGAGCCGTCGATATCGTGCTTACCCGTCGGCGTTGCATCGTTAACGTGCTGTTTGACGTACTCAATGGCCTCGGCCAGCTCCTGCGGCAGCCAGGACTGCAGGTTGTGAATGTTGCCTGTGATCATATGCGTAACCTCTCGATATAAAACGTTGTTTCATTTTTAACGTTTATACGAGAATTTTGCCTACCCTACCACCCCTTTTTAGCGAACCCTTGCGATAGCGCATAGTTATTGGCAAAGAAGTTAACTTTTTGTTAAAAACCAGAGCAATATTATGCACTCTCTTCGCATAAGTGCCGCTTTATATTTATACCGCTGTGAATTATGCTGCTGAAAAGTCAAGACTAATAAAAAAAACCTCAGCAGGATCACACATTACATCACAGCGTATTTCCAAATGCGGCAGCATAGTTATTTTATAATTTCTGAGTTAGAAAAATAAAAAACACATAAAAATGAATACCCATTCACCACCCGAAAATATTTTATTTATTTTCAAAGAGATATAGGTTATCAAATAAACATGGCCCGCACACGCCTTTAACAATAACAAATATTACCTCGTATTAATGCGTAGCAATGCATTGCGTTATTTCAATAAAAACCGGTTTCTCTGAACTATCTCAAATAAACCAAACGGGGTTATTCCATTACCGTTCACCCGTGAGCAGCATCACATAATTAACGCAACAGGACTCTATTATAGCCACGAAATCCAGCGAAGCTCGCACGCTATGAAATAACGTATTTTATAGCGCCCCTCTCTTATTGCCGGAAAACGTAAGGAATAGTTATGGAAAAACACTACGTCGGATCGGAAGTGGGCCAGTTACGCAGCGTAATGCTGCACCGTCCTAATCTGAGCCTGAAAAGACTGACGCCCTCTAATTGTCAGGACCTGTTATTTGATGATGTATTATCCGTTGAGCGCGCGGGTGAAGAGCACGATATTTTCGCTACTACTTTGCGTGAGCAGGGCGTTGAGGTGCTGTTACTTACCGATCTCTTAACCCAGACGCTGGATACGCCAGACGCCAAAGAGTGGCTGCTGCAAACTCAGGTCTCTGACTATCGTCTGGGCCCTGCCTTTGCCAGCGATGTACGCGGCTGGCTGGCAGATATGCCCCACCGCGAGCTGGCCCGACGGTTAAGCGGCGGACTGACCTACGGTGAAATACCGGCGTCGATCAGTAATATGGTTGTTGATATTCATACGGCAAATGACTTCATTATGAAGCCGCTGCCTAACCACCTCTTTACTCGCGATACCTCCTGCTGGATATATAACGGTGTCTCGATTAACCCTATGGCAAAACCGGCCCGTCAGCGCGAGACCAATAATTTGCGGGCCATCTATCGCTGGCATCCGCTGTTTATAAATGGCGACTTTATTAAATATTTCGGCGACGAAGACATTAATTATGACCACGCTACCCTGGAAGGGGGTGATGTATTAGTCATTGGCCGGGGTACGGTATTAATCGGCATGTCTGAACGCACCACGCCCCAGGGCGTAGAGTTCCTTGCCTCCGCTCTGTTTACCCACCGCCAGGCCGAACGCGTTATCGCCGTCGAGCTGCCGAAACACCGCTCCTGTATGCACCTCGACACGGTGATGACCCACATCGATATCGACACCTTCTCCGTCTACCCGGAAGTGGTGCGCCAGGACGTGCAGTGTTGGACGCTAACGCCCGACGGTCACGGCGGCATTGCCCGTCGCCAGGAGACCACCCTGTTGCGGGCGCTGGAGAAAGCGCTCGGCGTCACGCAGATCCAGCTGATCACCACCGGCGGCGACGCCTTTGAAGCCGAGCGTGAGCAGTGGAACGATGCCAATAACGTCCTGACCCTGCGCCCCGGCGTGGTGGTTGGCTATGAGCGCAACGTCTGGACCAACGAGAAGTACGACAAGGCAGGGATTACCGTTCTCCCTATTCCGGGCGATGAGCTGGGACGCGGACGCGGCGGCGCACGCTGCATGAGCTGCCCGCTGGAACGCGACGCGATTTAAGGTAAGGAGCAGAAAATGAAAACGGAGATGAAACCGATCCTCGTGGTCGCTCTTGGCGGTAACGCCCTGCTGAAACGCGGCGAGCCGCTGGAGGCCGCGATCCAGCGCAAGAATATCGATCTGGCCGCCGAGACGATTGCTCAACTTACCCAGCGCTGGCGGGTGGTGCTGGTGCACGGCAACGGCCCCCAGGTGGGCCTGCTGGCCCTGCAAAACAGCGCCTATACCGGCGTTACGCCCTATCCGCTGGATGTTTTGGGGGCCGAGAGCCAGGGGATGATTGGCTACATGCTGCAACAGTCGCTGAAAAACCGGCTGCCAAAATGCGAAGTCAGCGTCCTGCTCACTCAGGTGGCGGTGGACCCCGCCGATCCTGCCCTCGCCAACCCTACGAAATACATTGGGCCGGTGTATGACCAGCCGCAGGCCGACGTGCTGGCCGCCGAAAAAGGGTGGTGCTTTAAAGCCGACGGCAGCTATTTTCGCCGCGTGGTTCCCTCCCCGCAGCCGATGCGCATCGTCGAGCGCGATGCTATCGAGGCACTTCTCCAGCGCGGCCATCTGGTGATCTGCAACGGCGGCGGCGGCGTGCCGGTGGTTGAGCAGGCTGACGGCTTCCACGGTATTGAAGCGGTGATTGATAAAGACCTCTCCGCAGCGCTGCTGGCCCGCCAGCTGGAGGCAGAAGCGCTACTGATCCTCACCGATGCCAACGCGGTCTATCTCAACTGGGGTACGCCAGAGCAGCGCCCGCTCACCGAGGCCACCCCACAGCAGTTGAGTGGATTTACCTTCGACGCTGGTTCGATGGGGCCAAAAATCGCCGCCTGCTGCCGCTTTGTCAAGACCTGCAACGGCATCGCCGGGATCGGCTCCCTGGCGGATGGCCCGGTCATTCTGGCTGGCGAGCGCGGAACCCTGATCCGCAACGATCCCCTCCAATAAACAGATTAAGGACAACCTATGAAAATCGCTTTGAAAAACCGTAACTTCCTCAAGCTGCTGGATTTTACCCCCGATGAGATCCATTTCCTGATCGATATGGCGATGGAGCTGAAAGCCGCAAAGAGAGCGGGCTGTGAAAAGCAGACCCTGGGCGGCAAAAATATTGCGCTGATCTTCGAGAAAAGCTCGACCCGTACCCGCTGCGCCTTTGAGGTAGCTGCCTTCGATCAGGGTGCGCAGGTGACTTACATCGGACCAAGCGGATCGCAGATTGGCCATAAGGAGTCCATGAAAGATACCGCACGCGTGCTTGGTCGCATGTACGATGGCATTGAGTATCGCGGCTACGGCCAGGCGATCGTTGAGGAGTTGGGAGAGTACGCAGGCGTGCCGGTCTGGAACGGCCTGACCAACGAATTTCACCCTACACAGATCCTGGCCGATCTCATGACCATGCTGGAGCATGCGCCGGATAGACGCCTCTCCGAACTGCGCTTTGCCTACCTGGGCGATGCACGTAACAACATGGGTAATAGCCTGATGGTCGGCGCGGCCAAAATGGGGATGGATATCCGGCTGGTGGCGCCAAAAGCGTTCTGGCCAGACGAGGCGCTGGTGGCGCAGTGCCGGGAGATTGCGTGGGAGACCGGGGCAAAAATCACCCTGACCGAGAACGTTGCAGAGGGTGTCGCCGGCGTTGATTTCCTCTACACCGACGTCTGGGTCTCCATGGGTGAGCCAAAAGAGGCGTGGAGCGAGCGCGTCAGCCTGATGAAACCTTATCAGATCAACCAGCAGGTCATAGAGGCCACCGGCAATCCGCGGGTGAAATTTATGCACTGCCTGCCCGCCTTCCACAACGAGCACACCACCGTGGGACGCGAAATCGAGCTGGCCTACGGCCTGAAAGGGCTGGAGGTTACCGAAGAGGTGTTCGAATCCGCCCACTCCATCGTGTTCGATGAAGCAGAGAACCGGATGCATACCATCAAAGCGGTGATGGTGGCGACCCTCGGCGAGTAACCACTCCGGGCGTCGCGGCACCTGCGACGCCCAAACAGGGAGAGAACCCTATGCGTAGATTTAAATTCCCCTCTGCTTACACCATTCTGTTTATTCTGATCGCGCTGGTTGCCGCGCTGAGCTGGATTGTCCCGGCCGGGCATTATCAGATGGTCATGAACGAGACGCTGGGTAAAGAGGTCCCCGTCGCGGGCACCTATGCGCACGTTACGGCCCAACCGCAGGGCATCGTTTCCATTATTATGGCCCCCATCAGCGGCCTGTACGATCCCGATACCGGTCAGGCGGGCGCCATTGACGTCGCACTGTTTGTGCTGATCATCGGCGGCTTTCTGGGGATCGTCAATAAAACCGGGGCCATTGACGCCGGGATCGAACGCGTCACGCAGAAGCTCAGCGGCCGCGAGGAGTGGATGATCCCGATCCTGATGGGACTCTTTGCCGCAGGCGGTACGATCTACGGCATGGCAGAAGAGTCGCTGCCGTTCTACACCCTGCTGGTGCCGGTCATGATGGCGGCGCGCTTCGATCCGCTGGTCGCCGCCTCTACGGTGCTGCTCGGGGCGGGCATCGGCACGCTCGGTTCAACCATTAATCCCTTCGCCACGGTGATTGCTGCCAACGCGGCGGGCATTCCGTTTACCACTGGCATCTGGCTGCGCGTGGCGCTGCTGGTAGCGGGCTGGCTTATCTGCGTTGCGTGGGTGATGCGCTATGCTCGCCAGGTGCGGCAGGATCCCAGCCGGTCCATCGTGGCGGATAAGCAGGATGAGAACATCGCCCACTTCCTGGGCGGCAAGCGCCAGCAGGATCTGGCCTTCACCGGCACACGCAAGCTAATTCTGGTTATCTTCGCCCTCGCCTTTGCGGTGATGATCTACGGCGTGGCGGTGCTGGGCTGGTGGATGGGACAGATCTCCGGCGTCTTTCTCGCGGCGGCCATTATTACCGGGCTGCTGGCCCGCATGAGCGAGGAGGAGCTGACCTCCACCTTTATTGACGGCGCGCGGGATCTGCTGGGCGTGGCGTTAATCATCGGTATTGCCCGCGGTATCGTAGTGGTGATGGACAAGGGCATGATTACCCATACCATCCTACACAGCGCCGAGGGGCTGGTGAGCGGCCTCTCCAGCATAGTATTTATTAACGTGATGTACTGGCTGGAGGTGGTGCTCTCTTTTCTGGTGCCCTCCTCCTCGGGGCTGGCGGTGCTGACCATGCCGATCATGGCTCCGCTGGCGGATTTTGCCCGCGTCGATCGCGATCTGGTGGTCACCACCTACCAGGCGGCGTCCGGCATTGTCAATCTGGTTACCCCTACCTCGGCGGTGGTGATGGGCGGGCTGGCGATTGCTCGCGTGCCTTATGTCCGTTATCTGAAGTGGGTCGCGCCGCTGCTGCTGATGCTGACCGTGTTGATCTGCTTGATATTAAGCCTCGGCGCGCTGCTTTAACCACAACAGGGAGGAAAGAGCATGAAGGACTATCGCGACTGCTCCACCAGGGAACAGCAGCAGCTGGCCGCCTGTCGACGGCTGGTTACCGAGAAGAGCTACCTGTCGCAGGAGGCGATCCGCCGGGACCTTCAGCGGCACGGTTTTGAGACCATCAGCCAGTCCACGGTATCACGCCTGCTGAAGCTGCTGGGGATTATCAAGATCCGCAATGCCAAGGGACAGCGGATCTATGCCCTCAACCCGCAGCTGCGCCCGGCACCGGATGCCGCGCGCTGCCTGTCGGATATGGTGCTTAACGTCGAGCACAATCGCGAGTTTATTCTTATTCATACCGCTGCGGGATACGGGCGAGCGGTAGCCCGTATTCTGGACTACCACGCCCTGCCGGAGATCCTTGGCGTGGTGGCAGGCAGCAGCATCGTCTGGGTCGCCCCGCGTGACGTGCAGCGTACCGCTCAGGTGCGCAATCGCGTTAACCACCTATTAAAAATGCATATATATGCAAAATAACCGTTTGCTTCTGATAAATAGCGCATCGATCTCTTGATTCGCCTTATGAGCTGAGTATAATCGCGGACAATTTGCCGGGAGGAAGCATGGTCAAGTCCGTTCGACACACTGTCTCACCGCGCCTGAAAGAGGGCGCTGGCCTGCCGTTTTTCTTCCCAATGCTCACCTATTTCTATAGCCCCTCTTTTGAGGGGCTTTTTTTTGCGCAGACGTCAGGAGATAACCATGGCTAATCCGCTCTATCAGAAACATATCATTTCCATAAACGATCTCAGCCGCGAAGAACTGGAACTGGTGCTGGAGACCGCTGCCAGCCTGAAGGCTAACCCGCAGCCGGAGCTGCTGAAGCACAAGGTGATCGCCAGCTGCTTCTTTGAAGCCTCTACCCGCACCCGCCTGTCGTTTGAAACCGCGATGCACCGCCTGGGCGCAAGCGTGGTCGGCTTCTCCGACAGCAGCAACACCTCGCTGGGTAAAAAAGGCGAGACCCTGGCGGACACCATCTCTGTTATCAGCACCTACGTTGACGCGATTGTGATGCGTCATCCGCAGGAGGGCGCGGCGCGGCTGGCTACCGAGTTCTCCGGCGGCATTCCGGTATTAAACGCGGGCGACGGTGCAAACCAGCACCCAACCCAGACCCTGCTCGATCTCTTCACCATTCAGGAGACCCAGGGCCGACTAGAGAACCTCAACATCGCGATGGTGGGCGACCTCAAGTATGGCCGCACCGTCCACTCGCTGGCCCAGGCGCTGGCGAAGTTTAACGGCAACCGTTTCCTGTTTATCGCACCCGATGCGCTGGCGATGCCGCAGTATATCCTCGATATGCTGGATGAGCGCGGGATTGCCTGGAGCCAGCATGCCACCATCGAAGAGGTGATCCCGGAGGTGGATATCCTCTACATGACCCGCGTGCAGAAAGAGCGTCTGGATCCGTCCGAGTACGCCAACGTGAAGGCGCAGTTTGTCCTGCGCGCCAGCGACCTGCACAGCGCCCGTGGCAATATGAAGGTGCTGCACCCGCTGCCGCGCGTCGATGAGATTGCCACCGACGTGGATAAGACGCCGCACGCCTGGTATTTCCAGCAGGCGGGCAACGGTATCTATGCTCGCCAGGCGCTGCTGGCGCTGGTGCTTAACCGCGATTTGGCCTAACAGAGGGGGGAAACGAGATGACACACGACAATAAACTGCAGGTCGAAGCGATTAAGCGCGGCACGGTGATCGATCATATTCCGGCGCAGGTGGGCTTTAAGCTGCTGACCCTGTTTAAGCTGACCGAAACCGACCAGCGGATCACCATTGGCCTGAACCTGCCCTCAGGGGAGATGGGCCGCAAGGATCTGATCAAGATCGAAAACACCTTCCTCACCGACGAGCAGGTCGATCAGCTGGCGCTGTATGCCCCGCAGGCGACGGTAAATCGCATCGACGACTACGAGGTGGTAGGCAAGTCGCGGCCTAACCTGCCGTCGCGCATTGAGGCGGTCCTGATCTGCCCCAACAGCAACTGCATCAGCCATGCCGAGCCGGTGTACTCCAGCTTTGCGGTGAAGCAGCGCGCCAGCGACATTGCCCTGAAGTGCAAATATTGCGAGAAAGAGTTCTCCCATTCGGCAGTGCTGGCGAACTAAGCATTAAGAAACATCATCTAATTCAGATTGGTCATCCTCTCCGCGCTGCCTATAATGGCGCGGAACCTTACTACCATTCGCTTTCAGGAGAAATGATGACAAAAATTATCGCGACGGAAAATGCACCGGCAGCCATTGGTCCCTATGTTCAGGCGGTCGATCTCGGCAATATGATCCTTACATCCGGCCAGATCCCGGTAGATCCAAAAACCGGCAGCGTGCCGGAGGATATCGCTGCCCAGGCGCGCCAGTCGCTGGAGAACGTCAGGGCGATCGTTGAAGCTGCGGGCCTGAAGGTTGGCGATATTGTTAAGACCACGGTGTTCGTGAAAGATCTAAACGATTTTGCCACTGTTAATGCCACCTACGAAGCGTTCTTTAACGAGCACCAGGCCGCCTTCCCGGCGCGCTCCTGTGTAGAAGTCGCCCGCCTGCCAAAAGACGTGAAGATCGAGATCGAAGCGATCGCCGTGCGCCGTTAATCGGCCGTGCAGCGCCGGGCGGCACATAGACGCCCGGCTTTACGCCTCTTGCTCAGCCAGAGAGGGACGTTAATGGCTAAAGCACGTTTTACCGATGAGCAAATCGCCGATTTTCTTCACCAGTCAAAAAACGGCGTGTCCGACAAACAGCTATGCGAACAATATGGGTTCAGCATGAGCACGCTGCGGCGCTGGCAAGCGCTACACGCTGAAGGTATCAGGCGTGAGTTAAAACAGGCAGAGGCTAACGCCGGAAAGGTATTTTTGGGCACTCTTACTGTTGCACTCTTACTGACCCTTACCTTCTCTAAATCTATCGGCGCACTGGTCATCTTTATGTTCCTGTTTTATTGCCTTTACTATATCCGCCGCTTCCGCACTCTGGCGGCAAAACACATTAAAGAAGAAAACACCGCTCTCGCCCGCACTGGATTAGGGGCAAATAATGCGTTTTACCAATTCTGCTGGATCACAATCCTTCTTATTCTCTGCGCATGTGGATACGGCATCGTGCAGATGTTGTGAAAACAATCGCTTATTGTCACGCATACCGGCGACTGTAGAACCCTTTGACCAGCTGAGTTAACGTCATATATCCCGCCAGAATGGCAATCAGCCACGGGAAGTAGCTCAACGGCAGCGCCTGAAGCTGCAAATAACTCGCCAGGGGTGAGAACGGCAGCGTAATCCCGATTGCCATCACCAGCAGCGTCATGAGCATCAGCGGCCAGGCGGCACGGCTCTGGATAAATGGCAGCCGCCGGGTACGGATCATATGCACAATCAGGGTTTGCGACAGCAGCCCGACGACAAACCAGCCAGACTGAAACAGCCCCTGCTCTGCTGGCGTATTGGCGTGAAAGACAAACCACATCAGACAGAAGGTCAGAATGTCGAAAATAGAGCTGATCGGGCCAAAGAACAGCATAAAGCGTCCCAGATCGGCGGGGTTCCAACGCTGCGGCTGACGGATCTGCTCCTCGTCTACGTTATCAAACGGGATCGCCACCTGCGAGAGATCGTACATCAGGTTCTGCACCAGCAGATGCAGGGGCAGCATCGGCAAAAAGGGCAGAAACGCGCTGGCGACCAGGACGCTAAAAACATTGCCGAAGTTTGAGCTGGCGGTAATTTTGATGTACTTGAGCATGTTGGCAAAGGTACGGCGGCCTTCAATGACCCCCGCTTCCAGCACCATCAGGCTCTTCTCCAGCAGAATAATGTCCGCGGCCTCACGAGCAATATCTACCGCGCCATCCACGGAGATCCCGATATCCGCCGCTCGCAGCGCCGGAGCATCGTTAATACCGTCCCCCATAAAGCCCACCACGTGCCCCTCACGACGCAGCAGCGAAACGATGCGCTCCTTGTGCAGCGGCGTCAGGCGAGCAAAAAGCGTGGTGCGTTTCGCCAACTGAGCCAGCGCGTCATCGGAGAGCGTTTCAATATCGCTGCCCGTGACCGCTTCGCCCGCTTCCAGCCCGACCTCGTGGCACACCTTCGCCGCCACCAGCTCGCTGTCGCCGGTGAGAATTTTTACGCGAATGCCGCTGGCCTTCAGCGCCTTGAGCGCCGGGGCGGTGGTCTCCTTCGGCGGATCGAGGAAGGCAATGTAGCCTTCAAGGATCAGATCGGACTCGTCGATACGCTGATAGTCCCCTTCCCGCGCCGGCAGGATTTTGCCAGCAACGGCGACCACGCGTAGCCCCTGGCGGTTGAGGTTATCGGTCACACGTCTGATACGCCGCAGCATGGTCTCATCTAACGGAACGATGTCGCCGTGGTAGCGCACCTGAGTACAGACGCTGAGGATCTCCTGTAACGCGCCTTTACAGATCAGCTGGTGCACGTCGGCCTGCTCGCTGACCACCACCGACATCCGACGGCGCTCGAAATCAAAGGGGATCTCATCCACCTTTTGCCAGCGGTTTGATAGTGTGCGGGCAGACGCTTCATCAGTGCCTTCCAGCACCGCAACATCGAGCAGATTTTTTAATCCGGTCTGGTAGTGGCTGTTTAGCCAGGCATGGTGCAGAACGCGCGTGCTCACGTTGCCGGAGATATCCATATGGTGCTCCAGCACGATTTTATCCTGGGTTAGCGTACCGGTTTTGTCGGTGCAGAGGATGTCCATGGCGCCAAAGTTCTGGATAGCATCAAGATGCTTAACGATCACTTTCTGTTTTGACAGCTTCACCGCGCCCCGCGCCAGGGTAGAGGTGACGATCATCGGCAGCATCTCTGGGGTTAACCCCACGGCAACCGAGAGCGCAAACAGCGCCGCCTCCCACCAGTCGCCTTTGGTGTAGCCGTTGATCAGCAGCACCACCGGCGTCATCACCATCATAAAGCGGATCAGCAGCAGGCTGACGCGGCTGATGCCTTTTTGAAAGGCGTTAGGTTCACTCTCCTGCTCGCTGACGCGCCCGGCGAGCTGCCCAAACCAGGTATCGCCCCCGGTGGCAATAACCATCGCCTGCGCGCTTCCGCTAACTACCGTGGTGCCCATAAAGCACAGGGTATCGCACTCAAGCGGGTTACCTTGCTGCGGGTGACGACTGGACGCCACTTTCTCTACCGGTAGCGACTCACCGGTCAGCGACGACTGAGCAACAAAGAGATCCCGCGCCTGAAAAAGACGCAAGTCAGCCGGGATCATATCCCCGGCTGAGAGTTTAATGATATCGCCAACTACCAGCCGATCGAGTGGCAGCTCACGCCACGCGCTCTCGCCCTTCTCGTTAATAACGCGCAGAACCGTGGCGGTGTTGCTGACCATCGCCTTGAGCGCATCGGCTGCTTTAGTGGAGCGTGCCTCCTGAATAAAATTCAGGAGAGTAGCGATCCCGACCATCAGCGCGATAACGCCTGCGGCAAAGAGATCCTCGGTAGCATAGGAGAGAATGCCAAGCGCGGTGAGAAGTAGGTTAAAAGGATTGCGATAGCATAGCCACAGGTGCACCCACCATGGCGCAGGCGTCTCTGACGGAAGCGCGTTGTCGCCATGAGCGGCACGGCTCTTTTCAACTTCTCCTGCATTCAACCCCTCGGGGTGGGAGTGAAAGGCCTGCCACAGCGCGTGTTTCTCCAGCGCCGCCGCGCGCAGGCACTGCGCCGTAAGGGTTGGCGAAATGGCTGCGTCAGCCAGATTTTTTGCATTTGGCAAGGGATCGCGCTGCACCAGACGACGCGGCAGATGACGGTTAAGCCGCGCAAGCAGCCGGCGAGTAATGATAAGCATAATATATCTCCCGCACTCGCCAGAACGAGCGCAGTTCAGCCATCAGGCGTGGCAAAGCCGTACCTGACAGGCGCTAAAAAATATATGCAGAAACGTTCAGAACGCTACTGCCTTACGCATCCGGTAAGGCAGTAAATTGCGGCTTACCGGAAAGAAGTGTTTCTCCATCGCGGGAGAGGGGTGGGATCGGGATCCATGTCGCCTCCGGTAAGGTTATGAGTTAAGTTGACGCGCAGTATACGGATATTGCCACACTTTTTGTGGCTATTCGGGCGGTACGATACGCTCTAATCATTAAACGTTCGTTAAACCAGCGTGCGCTGGGGCCGCTCCGCTTGCAGGAGCCAGGGTAGCCTATTTTCTCCCGCAATATTTACATTTCCTACAGCGCACGTCCTCTGTGCGCTCCCTTTTTTACCTTGTCCTGCGTCAATAAAATCGCAAACTTGTTTGATGCAAATCACTATATGTAGGCCTTAAAATGCCGATTCGGCGCTACATATTGTATTTATCGCCTAATATTTCCCCAGTGCCGCAAAAAATATTTTAACTATGGAGAGATCATGACCCCGCATGTGATGAAGCGAGATGGCTGTAAGGTACAGTTCAAATCAGAGCGTATTCAGGAAGCGATTCTGCGCGCCGCCGCTGCGGCGGGCGTTGATGATGCGGACTATTGCGCTACCGTCGCAGAGGTGGTCAGACAGCAGATGCAGGCGCGATCGCAGGTAGACATCAGCGAGATCCAGACCGCAGTAGAAAACCAGCTGATGGCTGGCCCCTACAAGCAGCTGGCGCGGGCCTATATTGAGTATCGCCACGACCGCGATATCTCCCGCGAGAAGCGTGGCCGCCTGAATCAGGAGATCCGTGGCCTGGTAGAGCAGACCAACTCCGCCCTGCTCAATGAGAACGCCAACAAAGACAGCAAGGTGATCCCGACCCAGCGCGACCTGCTGGCGGGCATCGTTGCCAAGCACTACGCCCGTCAGCACCTGCTGCCGCGCGACGTGGTGCTGGCCCACGAGCGCGGGGATATCCACTACCACGATCTCGACTACTCCCCCTTCTTCCCGATGTTCAACTGCATGCTTATCGACCTGAAGGGGATGCTGACCCAGGGCTTCAAGATGGGCAACGCCGAGATCGAACCGCCGAAGTCTATCTCTACCGCCACGGCAGTCACCGCGCAGATCATCGCTCAGGTGGCGAGCCACATCTACGGCGGCACCACCATCAACCGTATCGATGAGGTACTGGCTCCGTTCGTGACTGCCAGCTTCGACAAGCACCGCAAAACGGCGGCGGAGTGGCAGATCCCAGACGCCGACGGCTACGCCCGCTCGCGCACCGAGAAAGAGTGCTACGACGCCTTCCAGTCGCTGGAGTATGAGGTCAATACCCTGCACACCGCCAACGGCCAGACGCCGTTCGTCACCTTTGGCTTCGGGCTGGGCACAAGCTGGGAGTCACGTCTGATCCAGCAGTCGATTCTGCGCAACCGCATTGCCGGCCTCGGTAAAAACCGCAAAACGGCGGTGTTCCCGAAGCTGGTGTTCGCCATCCGCGACGGGCTGAACCATAAGCCAGGGGATGCCAACTACGATATCAAGCAGCTGGCGCTGGAGTGTGCGAGCAAGCGCATGTACCCGGATATCCTCAACTACGATCAGGTGGTGAAGGTGACTGGCTCCTTTAAAACCCCGATGGGCTGCCGCAGCTTCCTCGGCGTGTATGAAGATGAGAGCGGGGAACCGATCCACGACGGACGTAATAACCTCGGCGTCATCAGCCTGAACCTGCCGCGCATCGCGCTGGAGGCGAAAGGCAACGAGGCGGCGTTCTGGACGCTGCTCGACGAGCGCCTGACCCTGGCCCGCAAGGCGCTGATGACCCGTATCGCCCGCCTCGAAGGGGTAAAAGCCCGCGTGGCCCCTATTCTCTACATGGAGGGGGCCTGCGGCGTGCGGCTGAAGGCCGACGATGAGATCGCCTCCATCTTTAAAAACGGTCGTGCCTCGATCTCGCTGGGTTATATCGGCATTCACGAAACCATTAACGCCCTGTTTGGCGAGACGCACATGTACGACAGCGAGGCCCTGCGTGCCAAAGGCATCGCCATCGTTGAGCGGATGCGCCAGGCGGTAGACCAGTGGAAAGAGGAGACCGGGTACGGCTTCAGCCTCTACAGCACGCCGAGTGAAAACCTCTGCGACCGCTTCTGCCGTCTCGATACCGCCGAGTTCGGCGTAGTGCCGGGCGTCACCGACAAGGGGTACTACACCAATAGCTTCCATCTCGACGTTGAGAAGAAGGTTAACCCTTACGACAAGATTGATTTCGAAGCGCCCTACCCACCGTTAGCCAACGGCGGCTTCATCTGTTACGGCGAGTATCCCAACATCCAGCACAACCTGAAGGCGCTGGAGGATGTCTGGGACTACAGCTATCAGCACGTGCCCTACTACGGCACCAATACGCCGATCGATGAGTGCTACGAGTGCGGCTTTACCGGCGAGTTCGAGTGCACCAGCAAAGGCTTTACCTGCCCGAAATGCGGCAACCATGACGCCGCCCGCGTCTCGGTAACCCGCCGCGTCTGCGGCTATTTAGGCAGCCCGGACGCAAGGCCGTTTAACGCCGGTAAACAGGAAGAGGTGAAGCGCCGCGTCAAGCATTTGGGTAACGGGCAGATTGGGTAATGCATTACCACCAATATTACCCGGTCGACATCGTTAACGGTCCCGGCACGCGCTGCACGCTATTCGTTTCGGGGTGCGTACACGAATGTCCCGGCTGCTATAACAAAAGCACCTGGCGGCTCAACTCGGGCAAGCCCTTTACCGCCGAGATGGCAGATCGCATCGTTAACGATCTCAACGATACGCGGATCAAACGCCAGGGCATTTCGCTCTCCGGCGGCGATCCGCTCCATCCGCAAAACGTGCCGGATATTCTGCGGCTGGTGCAGCGTATCCGTGCCGAATGCCCCGGCAAGGATATCTGGGTCTGGACCGGCTATAAACTGGATGAGCTAAGCCGCGACCAGCTGGCCGTCGTCGATCTGATTAACGTGCTTATCGACGGTAAGTTCATCCAGGATCTAAAAGATCCAATGCTGATCTGGCGCGGCAGCAGTAATCAGGTTGTCCACTACCTGCGCTAGTCTGGCGCAGGCTTTTATTAAATCATTTCCCTCTATTGCCGATAACTTTTCTGTCTCGTTTACCCAACGCAGATGTAGTCACCTCCCCTGGGGGCACTGTTCCCCTGCCTTCTGCACAGCATATTTTTTTCGGAGATGATGATGAATGGCATAGATAAAATAAGCGCCGTCAGTGCGCAGGGTGATTCGCATTTATCTAACGGCGATAACCCATCTACTCTGCTAAATAACGGCAAATTAGCAGAGATTAATAGCGATAATAATACGACGAATTCTGACGACAGCAGCACGAAGATTACGCTCACGTCTAAAACGCAGGATGAGATCGATAAACAGCAGCAGATAAAAAAAGAGGAGATAAAGAAGACCGACTATACGATGGAATTAACCGGTATTCCGCTGTATGGCGGGCGTCTCGTTTCAATTACTAAATACCCAAACGGCAGCGAAGAAATAATTGATACCCTGTCCGGGCAGCGAATAACGCGGCAGGATCTGCAGCAGGTTATTTCCCCGGCGGAGGTAAAGGTGGTCGAAGCCAGGCATAACCCTGATGGCGGGGTGGAATAGATAGATCCGGCGGGAGGTGACTCCCGCCGTTATATTAGCGGAACTTCTGGTGGTAAGTATTGCGGGTGGTTTTAAACTCTTCCGCTGCCGCCTGCGCCTCTTTCACTTTACCGGCATTGGCCAGCTGCAGCGCCCCGTCAATCTGACCAACCAGAATATCAAACCCGTGACGGAAGTCTTTCATCTCCGGGCTGTCTGGCGCTTTGCCTTCCATCTTCGGCGGCGTCGCTTTCTGGGCGTCCAGCGCGGCGGTACGCATTTTGGTTAATGCATCCTTCATCTCCGCCGCATCACTGGTTTTCTGTACCACTTTCAGACTATCGTTGAGGGTCTCCATATCCTCTTCCAGATCTGCCGCAAACGCGGCAGAAGAGGCCAGAACTAAAGAGGAGACTGCTAACATCGCTAACAACTTTTTCCGCATTGCTCATGTCCTTTTATTATTGTTGAAAACGGCTTACTGCCCAGCGATCTTCATCTCCGGCAGCAGCACTGAACCACACTGTATATTACTGCGTGTTTCAATATCGTTACCAATGGTCACCATATTGCGCCACATCTCTTTGAGGTTGCCGGCGATGGTAATTTCGCTCACCGGGTACTGAATTTCACCATTCTCTACCCAGAAACCTGCGGCGCCGCGGGAGTAGTCGCCGGTAATACCGCTCACGCCTTGGCCCATCAGCTCGGTCACCACCAGCCCGGTGCCCATCTCTTTCAGCATCTGCTCAAAGCTAAGGCCCTGCCCGTTAATACGCCAGTTATGGATGCCACCCGCATGACCGGTGCTTTTCAGCCCCAGCTTGCGTGCGGAGTAGCTGGTCAGCAGCCACTGGGTCAGGATGCCATCTTTGATGATGTCCCGACGTTCGGTACGCACCCCTTCGCTGTCGAACGGCGTTGAGGCCAGCCCTTTCAGCAGGTGCGGATGCTCCTCAATGGTCAGCCACTCCGGCAGGATCTGCTTGCCGAGAGAGTCCAGCAGGAAGGTGGATTTACGGTAAACCGCGCCGCCAGCAATCGCACCGACGAGATGGCCAAACAGCCCGGTGGCCACTTCGTTAGCGAAGATCACCGGTGCTTTCATGGTGGAGAGCTTGCGTGGCGCGAGACGTGCCAGGGTGCGTCTCGCGCACTCGTCTCCCACCCACTCCGGCGATTTGAGATCCCCCAGCGCCCGGCCCATGGTGTAGGCGTAGTCGCGCTCCATGTCGCCGTTCTCTTCAGCAATCACGCAGCTGGAGAGCGAGTGACGGCTGGAGCAGTAGCTTTGCAGCATGCCGTGGCTATTGCCGAAGACTTTAATCCCGTAGTGGCTGTTGAAGCTGCCGCCTTCGGTGTTGGTGATGCGCTTGTCCGCCTTCAGCGACGCCTGCTCGGCGCGGGCAGCCAGCTCAATGGCCTGATCCGGCGTAACCTCTGCCGGGTGGAAGAGGTCCAGATCCGGAGCCTCAAACGCCAGCAGATCGCGGTCCGCAACGCCAGCAAACGGATCCGGCGAGGTGTAGCGGGCAATATCCAGCGCCGCCTGCACGGTGCGGGCGATAGCGTCCGGACTCAGGTCGGTGGACGAGGCGCTGCCCTTGCGGTTTTGATGATAAACGGTGATGCCCAGTGCGCCATCGCTATTGAATTCAACGTTCTCCACCTCACCGTAGCGGGTGCTGACGCTAATACCGGTAGTCTTTGATACCGCCACTTCTGCGCCGTCTGATTTACCTGCGGCTAAGCCCAGGGCGGTGGAGACGGCTTCTTCCAGTGCTTTGCGTTGCTCTGCAACTTGTGTGATTACTTTCATCGCCAATGCCATAATGTAAGGGGAGTTTTAAAGAAGTCTAACAGAGAACCCATTCTCAGTGTGCTCCCAGGGTGTTAGTATTAGCCTCTTTTTTAAGGAGCCTGAGATGACCAAGCAGCCCGATGACTGGCTCGATGACGTACCCGGTGATGATATCAACGATGAAGATGATGAGATCATCTGGGTCAGTAAAAGTGAAATTAAGCGCGATGCGGAAGAGTTAAAACGCCTCGGCGCAGAGATGGTAGACCTGGGCAAGAACGCCCTCGATAAGATCCCGCTGGATGACGATCTGCGCGCGGCTATTGAGCTGGCGCAGCGTATCAAGAAAGAGGGCCGCCGCCGCCAGATGCAGCTGATTGGCAAACTGCTGCGCCAGCGCGATGTCGATCCGATTCGCCAGGCGCTGGATAAGCTGAAAAACCGCCATAACCAGCAGGTGGCGTTCTTCCACAAGCTGGAACACATTCGCGATCGCCTGATCGCCGAGGGTGATGACGCGGTGCCGGACGTATTAAATCTGTGGCCGAACGCTGACCGTCAGCAGCTGCGTTCGCTGATCCGTAACGCGCAGAAAGAGCGCGACGGCAACAAGCCGCCGAAGTCCGCGCGCCTGATCTTCCAGTATCTGCGCGAGCTGTCAGAAGCCGAAGAGTAATTTGTAAACGCCGGGCGGCGCTAACGCCTACCCGGCCTACAACGCTTATTTCTGCGCTAACCTGTCCAGCAGCTTCTGGTGAATGCCACCGAAGCCGCCGTTGCTCATCACCAGAATGTGATCTCCCGGCTGGGCGGTTTTCACGATCATATCCGTCAGCGCATCGACATCGACATGCCAATGGGCAGGCTGCACGCAGGCCTCCGCCACTTCCGATACCTGCCAGGGAATATGCTGCGGCTGCAGCAGGAAGACCTCATCGGCCCGGCCCAGCGACGGGGCCAGATCGTCCTTGCAGAGACCCATCTTCATGGTGTTTGAGCGTGGCTCCAGCACCGCAATAATGCGCGCCGTGCCGCCGACCTTACCGCGCAGCGCGGCGAGGGTAGCCAGAATCGCGGTCGGGTGGTGGGCGAAGTCGTCGTAGACGCTGACGCCGTTGGCGGTGCCGCGCAGCTCCAGGCGGCGGCGGGCGTTGACGAACGAGCCGAGGGCGTTAGCCGCATCCGCAGGCGTGACGCCGACGTGGCGGGCGGCGGCAATCGCCATCAGGCCGTTGTGCATGTTGTGCTCGCCCACCAGATCCCACTTCACCTGGCCTACGCGCTCGCCGTCCAGCAGCACTTCCCACTGCGAGGCGTCGGTGGTGAGCTTTTTCGCCTGCCAGTGGCCCTGCTCGCCCACCAGCTCCTGCTCGCTCCAGCAGCCCATCGCCATCACCTGCTTCAGATTGATGTCGTTCTCCGGCAGGATGATCTTGCCCTGCCCCGGCACGATACGCACCAGGTGGTGGAACTGCTTCTGAATCGCCTTCAGATCGTCAAAGATGTCGGCGTGATCGAACTCAAGGTTGTTGAGGATCAGCGTGCGCGGCGCATAGTGTACGAACTTGGAGCGCTTATCAAAGAACGCGCAGTCATACTCGTCGGCCTCAATCACAAAGAACGGGCTGTCGCCCAGGCGCGCGGAGACGTCGAAGTTGCCCGGCACGCCGCCGATCACAAAGCCAGGCTGATAGCCGCAGGCTTCGAGGATCCAGGTCGCCATGCCCGCCGTGGTGGTTTTACCGTGGGTACCGGCTACCGCCAACACCCAGCGGTCGCGCAGCACAAAGTCGTGCAGCCACTGCGGGCCGGACATATAGGGAATGCTCTTCTCCAGCACTGCCTCAACGCACGGATTGCCCCGCGTCATGGCATTACCAATAATCACCAGATCCGGGGCCGGATCGAGCTGGCTGGCGTCGTAACCCTGAATTAAAGCGATGCCCTGTTTCTCCAGCAGGGTGCTCATCGGCGGATACACATTGGCGTCCGATCCCGTTACTTCATGACCTAAAGCACGTGCCAGCAGCGCCAGCCCGCCCATGAAGGTTCCACAAATTCCTAAAATATGAATGCGCATACGTCGGTCCTTATTTTAACTGGCGTCCATTTTACTCACATGTCCGGCCCAGAGAAACGCATTTAAGCGGAATCTCACTCTGGCTGGCGCGATTCACCTGTGCGCATTAATTCGGATCTTTGTTAGTATGGTTACAGTCGCTTTACTCCACATTAATTGCAGGGAAAGTGTTATGAAAACGTTAGGTGAATTTATCGTTGAGAAGCAGCATGATTTCTCCCATGCCACCGGGGAACTGACTTCGCTGCTGTCGGCGATAAAGCTGGGCGCCAAAATCATCCACCGCGATATTAATAAAGCGGGGCTGGTCGATATTCTGGGGGCCAGCGGGGCCGAAAACGTGCAGGGCGAGGTGCAGCAAAAACTTGATCTGTTCGCGAATGAGAAACTGAAGGCGGCGCTGCGTGCGCGGAATATCGTAGCTGGTATTGCCTCAGAAGAAGAAGATGAGATCGTTGTTTTTGATGGCTATGAGCATGCGAAGTACGTGGTGCTGATGGATCCGCTGGATGGCTCCTCCAACATTGACGTTAACGTCTCTGTGGGCACCATCTTCTCTATCTACCACCGCGTCACGCCGGTAGGCACTCCGGTCACCGTGGAAGACTTCCTGCAGCCGGGCAACAAGCAGGTGGCAGCGGGCTACGTGCTCTACGGCTCCTCAACCATCATGGTTTACACTACCGGCTGCGGCGTACACGCTTTCACCTACGATCCCTCCCTTGGCGTCTTTGCTCTCTGCCAGGAGCGCATGCAGTTCCCTGAACTGGGTACGACCTACTCCATTAACGAAGGCAACTACATCAAGTTCCCGCAGGGCGTGAAGAAGTATCTCAAGTTCTGTCAGGAAGAGGATAAGCTTACCCACCGTCCCTACACCTCGCGCTATATCGGCTCGCTGGTAGCGGACTTCCACCGTAACCTGGTGAAAGGCGGGATCTACCTCTATCCAAGTACCGCAACCCACCCGGAAGGCAAGCTGCGCCTGCTGTACGAGTGCAACCCGATGGCCTTCCTGGCCGAGCAGGCGGGCGGCAAGGCGAGCGACGGTAAAGAGCGTATTCTGGATATTATTCCGGAGTCGCTGCACCAGCGCCGTCCATTCTTCGTGGGTACTAACGCGATGGTCGAGGACGTAGAGCGCTTTATGCGCGAATACCCGGATGCCTGACGCGCAGTAACGCTACCCTCTCCGCCAGGAGAGGGTAAATTGCCTTAGCCTGCGGCCTGCAGGCGGAACGAGGCCATCGCGGCCACCAGCTCGCGGGACTGCTGCTCGAGAGAGTGGGTCGCGGCAGAGGACTGCTGCACCAGAGCAGCATTCTGCTGGGCGGTTTCATCCATCTGGTTCACCGCAATATTCACCTGCTCAATACCCCGACTCTGCTCGTGGGACGCGTTAGCGATCTCCCGCATCAGCTTCGTCATGCGCGTTACTTCGCTGGCGATCTCATCCATTGTCTCACCCGCCTGCATTGCCAGATTGCTCCCCTCGCCAACGTGCGTCTGCGAGTCGGTGATCAGGGTGCGGATCTCTTTCGCCGCGTCGGCGCTGCGGCTCGCCAGGTTACGCACTTCGCCCGCCACAACCGCAAAGCCGCGGCCCTGCTCCCCTGCCCGCGCCGCTTCTACCGAGGCGTTAAGCGCCAGAATGTTGGTCTGGAAAGCAATGCCGTCGATAACGCTAAGAATATCGGCGATGCGTGCTGAACTGCCGGAGATATCCTGCATCTTCTCGATCACGTAGCAGACCATTTCGCTGCCGCGATCGGCGGTGTCAGAGACCGTCTTCGCCAGCTGGTGCGCCTGCTCGGCGTTGGCGGCGTTCTGCTTCACCGTGGCGGTGATCTGCTCCATGCTGGCGGCCGTCTGCTCAAGGGAGGAGGCGGTAGACTCGGTGCGCTGGGCCAGATCGACGTTGCCTGCAGTCAGCTCCCGGCTGCCGGTATCGATCTGCGCGCTGGCATCGCGAACGCGAGTTACCGAACTTACCAGCGAGTGACGCATATTCTCAATGGCGGCGTTGAGGCGGGAGAACTCTTTACTGGTGATACCAGCCTCGGTGGGCGTCAGGTTACCTGCCGCCACCTGCTCCAGCTGCTGAATAGAGACGTCAAGCGGCTTAAGCAGCATATGGCGCAGCGCCAGCCATGCCAGGGCAATGATGCCGGCGGTCACCAGCGCGGCGATGACGATCAGCGCCATTACCCGTTTTTTACTCGCCTGTACCGCGTCCACTTCGGCCTTGCCGCGTGCTTCGCCCCAGTTCAGAAACGCCTGCATATCGTTATCAAACTGACGCGACACCGGCACCAGCTGATTCTCCAGCAGGGAGTAGTAGTCGTCCGCGCTCTGCTGATCGAGGGCCTTCAGCATGGGAACGATACCCTGGGTATTGTAGGCCTGATAGCTTTTGGCGACCGCCGCCAGCAGGGCCTTGCCGCTCTCGTCCTCGACGCCCGCGTCGATGGTCTCCTGCAACCCTTTCTGGGCCTGCGCGATCTCGCTATTGATGTTTTTTACCGACTTGCCGGCGTCGTCCAGCAGCCCGACCTCCATCATGCGCACCGCCTGTCCGGCTTCGTTGCGCGCACGCAGGATCAGGGTATAGCCCTCGTTGAGGTTTGCCATCTGCTCACCCTGAAGGTGATTAATACGCTGTAGCGAGGAGGAGCTCTGGGTAAGGGCATAAATACCGATGCCGCTGACCAGAAGGAGGAGTAACGTCATTACGGCCAGCAGAGAGAGCAGGCCTGTGCGAATCGAAAGCGTTCTAAGCATGATGGTGATCCCGGTAGCAGAGAGACTTCGTAGCGTGAATAGTGCTGATTCGAACAGTTATCGACCGCTACCGGGAAAGCTTTAGCTATTTTTTAACCATATCAAAAAGTTATGACTTCGTTGCTGGAATGCTCACCCGCGTGACCGGGGAGTTCTGCCGGTTCTCCCACAGTACCGTCAGACCGCGCTGCAGGGCGATAAAGATAAACAGCAGAATGCCGATGGCAATCTTTGTCCACCACGAACTGAGCGTGCCGTCGAAGTTAATATAGGTCTGGATCAGCCCCTGGATCGCCACGCCAAACAGCGTGCCTAATACCGTTCCCACGCCGCCGCTGAGCAGCGTGCCGCCAATTACCACCGAGGCGATGGCGTCCAGCTCTACTCCAACGCCCGCCAGGGCATAACCCGCCTGGGTATAGACAGAGAAGACGATGCCCGCCAGCGTCGCCAGCCCGGTAGAGAGCATATAGATGCGGATCGTGGTGCTGCGGGTAGAGATACCCATCAGGTTAGCCGAGGTGGCGCTGCCGCCGATGGCATAGACCTGATTGCCAAAGCGTGTGCGGTGGGCGAGGAAGATACCTGTCACCACAACGCCCAACATCAGCAGCCCCATCGCGCTCAGGCGACCGCCGCCGGGAATTTTCCACGCCAGGCTAGAGAGGGTGTCGTAGATCGGATGGTTAATGGGAATCGACTCTTCAGAGACCAGGTAGCTGACGCCGCGCAGGAAGAACATCCCGGCGAGGGTGATGATAAACGCCGGGATCTTCAGGGCGTCGATCAGCAGCCCCATAAACGCCCCGAAGGCGCAGCCCATCGCCAGCACCAGCGGGAAGGCCAGCAGGGGTGAGATGCCCCAGAAGCCAATAGCCTTCGCCAGAAAGACGCCGGTAAAGGCGATCACCGACCCCACCGACAGGTCGATGCCGCCGGAGAGGATCACGAAGGTCATGCCAACGGCGATAATCCCCAGGAAGGCGTTATCGGTCAGGATATTGCAGATGACCCGCGTTGAGGCGAAGCCCGGAAACTGGGTCAGGCAATAGAGATAGCCGAGCACGAACACGCCGAGCGTGATCATCAGCGGCAGGTTACGTTTTATCATGACCACGGCTCCTCTTAATCAGATCGATAAAGCGCGGCGACTGCACAATCAGCACGCACATTACGACGACGGCCTTCACGACCTGGTTCAGCTCCGGCGGGAAACCCGAAAGTAAAATGCCGGTGTTCATTCCCTGGATAATCAGCGCCCCGACAATCGACAGCAGCAGGTTGAAGCGCCCGCCCATTAGCGAACCGCCGCCAATCACCACCGCGAGGATGGCGTCCAGCTCCAGCCACAGCCCGGCGTTGTTGGCATCCGCCCCGCGAATGTCCGCCGTGACGATGATCCCAGCGATGGCGGCGCAGACGCCGCTCAGGACGTAGGTCAGCATTACCACTACCCGGGTATTCACCCCGGCATTTTTGGCGGCGCGGATGTTGATCCCCACCGCTTCGATAAACATGCCCAGCGCCGTCTTGCGGGTGAAGAGCCAAAACACCACCAGCGTTATCAGAGCGATAATCACCGGCGTCGGGAAGAGCAGCAGCGAGCCGCTGCCGAGCCAGGAGAGACTGGGGGCGTTGAAGGTGACGATCTGCCCGGAGGTGATCAGCTGCGCCACGCCGCGCCCGGCGACCATCAGTATCAGCGTGGCAACGAAAGGCTGGATCTTGAGGATGGCCACCAGCACGCCGTTCCATAGCCCGGCCAGCACGCCGCTGCCGATGGCCGCCAGCAGCACAATTGGCAGGCTGTGCCCGGCGACGGTCATCGAAGCCGCCGTCGCCCCCGCAATCGCCATGATGGCCCCCACGGAGAGATCGATCCCCCCGGTGGCGATCACCAGCGTCATGCCGATGGCCAGCAGCGCTACCGGTGCAGCACGGTTAAGAATATCGATGGGACTGCCGAATAGCCGCCCATCCTGCAGAACGATCTGGAAAAAATGCGGCGCAACCAGGCTGTCAACCAGCAGCACCAGGATCAGCGCCACCAGCTGCGGCATACCCGTCGGCCAGCTTATGCGCCGCTTCGGCTGGCCGGTTTGCGGAAGGGAACGGGGCATCACACTCTACTCCTTATGCCGCGATGGCATTCATGATCGCCGGAACCGACAGCTCCGCGAGCGGGATCTCTGCCACCTGTTTGCGGTCGCGCATGATGATCACCCGATCGGCATAGCCGACCAGCTCCTCCAGCTCAGAGGAGATCACCAGCAGCGCTAAGCCGTCGGCGCACAAGGTTTCAATAAGCCGGATGATTTCGGCATGTGCCCCTACGTCGATGCCGCGCGTCGGCTCGTCGAGGATCAGGAACTGAGGTTTGGTCAGCAGCCAGCGGGAGAGCAGCACCTTCTGCTGGTTGCCGCCGGAGAGAAACTCAATCGGCTGCTCGGCGCTGGGGGTGCGAATACCCAGCTGGCGAATAAAGCGCTCGGCGATCTCATTCTGCTCCCGACGGGGAATGGGCCGCAGCCAGCCGCGCTGGGCCTGCAGGGCGAGAATAATATTCTCCCGCACCGAGGCCGCGGCGATAATGCCGTCGGTTTTGCGATCCTCCGGACAGAAGCCGATCCCCAGGCACGACGCCTGATGCGGCGAGCGCAGGGTCTGCGGCTTGCCTTTGATGAGCGCCCTGCCGCTGTCGGCGGGCTTGATGCCGAAAATCACTTCGGCGGTTTCAGTCCGTCCGGAGCCTAACAGCCCGGCGAGACCGACGATTTCGCCGGGGCGCACTGCAAAGTTAAAGGGTGCGATGGTGCCTTTCTTGCCAAAATCGGTGAAGGCGGCCACCGGCTTGTCGCTGAGCAGCGTCCGGCCCGCCCGTTGCAGGGCGTTGCTCTCCAGCTCGCGCCCCAGCATCATTTTCACCAGCTCGATCTGCGGCAGCTCGCGGGTTTCGCGGCAGCCAACAAAGCCGCCGTTGCGCAGAACGGTAATGCGGTCGCTGACCTCATAGACCTGATCGAGGAAATGGGTGACGAAGATCAGGCTCACGCCCTGGGCGCGCAGCTGGCGCATCAGGGTGAAGAGCATCTCCACCTCCTGGGTATCGAGGCTGGCGGTAGGCTCGTCGAGGATCAACACCTTTGCCGAAAGGTCGATAGCGCGACAGATAGCAACAATCTGCTGCATCGCTACCGAAAAACGGTTCAGCGGCTCGCGCACGTCAAGGGAGAAGCCGTAGGAGGCCATCAGCGCCGTGGCACGGCGCTCCATCTCTTTACGCTGCAGGAAACCAAAGCGCCGCGGCTCGCGGCCGATAAACAGGTTATCTGCCACCGACATGTTCGGCAGCAGGTTAACCTCCTGATAGACCGTCCCGATGCCCAACTGCTGGGCATGGGCGGTATTTTTAGGCGAGATCTCTTTGCCTTCGAGGCGAATAACGCCGCGATCGGCATGGTAGACGCCGGTCAACGCCTTGATGAGCGTTGATTTACCGGCCCCGTTCTCACCGAGGAGCGCCATAATTTCGCCCCGGCGCAGGCTAAAGTTGACGTTATCAAGCGCCTTTACGCCGGGGAAAAATTTACTTAACCCCTCGGTACTCAGAATGTCCTGGTGTTGGTCGGTGGTCATGATGGCCTCCCCGAAACGAACCTGATACCTGATGCCGCAGCACCCCGTAGGCCGGATAAGACGCTTGCGTCGCCATCCGGCGCGGCATTGCCTGATGGCGCTACGCTTATCAGGCCTACAAAACCATGCTTACCATGGCCTACGAATTTCAGGCTCAGTAACCCATATTTTTCTTCTTCTCGAGCTCTTCTTTCGCCGTATCCGGCAGGTAGAGCGTCGATTTGGTCATGGTCATTTTCTCAGGCTGGGTACCGTCTTTTTTGAATTTCTCCAGCGCGTCGAAGGCCGGGCCAGCCATGTTCGGCGTCAGCTCAACGCTGGCGTTGGCTTCGCCTTCAATCATCGCTTTAAAGATATCCGGCACGCCATCGATAGAGCCGGTCAGAATATCTTTGCCTGGCTTCAGGCCCGCCTCTTTGATGGCCTGAATAGCACCGATCGCCATATCGTCGTTATGGGCGTAAACCATGCAGATGTTCTTGCCGTTATTCTCGGCTTTGATAAAGCTCTCCATGACCTCTTTCCCTTTGCTGCGGGTAAAGTCGCCGGACTGGGAGCGGATGATTTTGATGTTTGGCGCTTTAGCGATGGCATCAGCGAACCCTTTTTTACGGTCGATCGCTACGCTCGCCCCTACCGTGCCCTGCAGTTCGACAACGTTACATTTCTTATCGCCGACGGTTTTGATCAGCCACTCGCCGATCAGCTGGCCTTCCAGCACGTTATTGGCGGTAACGGTAGTCATGTAGAGCGACTTATCTTTCACATCAATGGAGCGGTCGAGGAGGATCACCGGGATCTCAGCATCTTTAGCCTCTTTCAGCACCGGCTCCCAGCCGGTCGCCACTACCGGGGCAATAAAGATGGCATCCACGCCCTGGGCGATGAACGAACGTACCGCCTTGATCTGGTTCTCCTGTTTTTGCTGACCGTCGGCGACTTTCAGCGTAATACCGCGTTTTTCCGCTTCGCTTTTCGCGACGTTGGTTTCAGCGGCTCGCCAGCCGGATTCGGAGCCGACCTGTGAAAAACCGACGGTTAACGGGGCTGCCAACGCCATAGACGACATGGCTGCTGAGACTGCTGTGACCAGAAGTAAGCGCTTCCACATAATAACGTCCTCGTAGGGGTGATTATTGTTTGGCTAAAAGATGTTCGCGAAGAGACTATAGCGAATGGAAGATGTAACGAATTGCGTTACATCACACTTCAAAAAAGTAAATAAAACGTTAATCACAAGTTTGTAATCGCTTTCATTTTGCTATGAAAAATGCGGCTGAGGTTATGTACTTTTCAGTCATGTGAATGGTCTGAGAAACGCGCGATTGGCAGGGGGAAAGCGAAAACAGGCGAAGACTTTCGGCGTGAGTTGGCTATAATACCCGGCACTTGTTTGCCACACATTTTAAAGGAAACAAACATGAGCTTACTGAACGTACCGGCGGGTAAAGATCTGCCAGAAGACATCTACGTAGTTATCGAGATCCCGGCAAACGCCGATCCGATCAAATACGAAATCGACAAAGACACTGGCGCGCTGTTCGTTGACCGCTTCATGTCTACCGCGATGTTCTATCCGTGCAACTACGGCTACATCAACCACACCCTCTCTCTGGACGGTGACCCGGTTGACGTTCTGGTCCCAACCCCGTACCCGCTGCAGCCGGGTTCAGTGGTTCGCTGCCGTCCGGTTGGCGTGCTGAAGATGACCGACGAAGCGGGCGAAGATGCCAAGCTGGTTGCGGTTCCGCACACCAAGCTGAGCAAAGAGTACGATCACATCAAAGACGTGAACGACCTGCCGGAACTGCTGAAAGCGCAGATCACCCACTTCTTCGAGCACTACAAAGATCTCGAAAAAGGCAAATGGGTTAAGGTTGACGGCTGGGATAATGCCGAAGCGGCGAAAGCTGAAATCGTGGCCTCTTTCGAACGCGCTGCGAAGAAGTAATAGTTATTATTGTCATCAAGCCCCACGCGTTGGGGCTTTTTTGTGCCCTGTATAATAAGACATATTAGTAAACTGACTCGACGGATTTTATTATCGCTTCAGGAGTGGTTATTTTCGTCAATATGAGCGTTTTAAATGCTACATTTCTTTCTTCAAAGCATAAAAATGGGATACATAAAGGCGTTTGACTGTTACGGCAAAGACAGTAAATGGCAGTATCTCTGCATCATGGCATTTCAGCTTGCCTGGTTTTTGCTCTACCTATGGCTCCCCTACCAAAGCGATTATGCCATTCTGGTTTTTTTACTCTTTTTCCTGCCCGTTATCTCAAGCAATACGCGCTGCATCAACTATCACGGTTACTCGCGAGCGCTGTGTCTGCTATGGCTGATTGCGCCGTATATCATGTTGTTTGTCCCGCTGTTTTTAAAAAAGCGACGCGCCGATAGAGAAAACTAAAACGCGGGTCGTTAGAAAAAACAGCGCCACCCGAAGGTGGCGCTGCTGTTAGTCCCGATCCCTGTCTAACCAGTTCCCGGTCTCTATCCGCGTGTGATTATCCACCGACAGCTGGTACACGTACATCCATGCACTGCCGTACGGTGTCTGAATCAACTGACGCTTATACTCCCCGCCCGCGGTGCGGAGCTCGTCCAGCTCGGCCAGGGTCTCGGCGTCAATACGGTAAACTTCACCCAGCACATGGCCCGGACCGGGCACCGCACCAGGGTAGTGCCCCAGACTGTAAAGTTGATAATTCTCAACGCTGTGATCGCCCAGCCATTGAGCATTAGTCATCCAGTGACTGTTACCTTGCTTGCGTCGTAAACTGCCGTAAACAAATATTCGCATTGCTAAAACTCAAACTGATAGAGCAGATCTAGTGCCTGGTCTACGCCAGACACCGCTTCCAGATATAGCTTAGGCATCAGGCGATAGCGTAACGTGAGCGTCGCCAGAGAGTCAAAAATACCCACGCCATACTTCACCTGCAATCCCGGCAGAACATAGCCGCTGACCACCACCTGGGAGGAGTCGCCTACGCCCTGCGTGTCCAATGCCAGATTGCTGACGCCAAAGGTCTCGCCGATTTTACCCACAACCTGTCCGCTCTGGGCAACGCCCAGGCCCACCAGCGCCGACGTCATCGCTGCGCTGTCGCTCTGTGTGCTCTCCAGCCCCTGGCCGCGAAGCAGATAGGAGAGTGCTTCCTGCTGCGACATCGCCGGGTCAGAGAAGATCTCCGCCTTCGGTTCGTCGGCAGTTCCGGTCACACGCACGCCAGCAATTACGTCGTTTTCAGTGGATTCCGGGTTACGGATCGCTTCGATGTTAAGCAAAGGTTGATCCGGCGGACCCGAGAACAATAACTCACCTTTGCGTACAATCAAATCCTGACCGTACGCATGGAAGCGACCTTCGGGAATGTTAATCTGCCCGTTTAAGCCAAGTCCTTGTTTATCCTGAGCAACTTTAAGATCGCCCGTTAAGCGTGCTTTTAAGCCAAACGCGTCCAGACGCACGTTATTGCCCACGTGAACGGTTAAATTGCTGTTGATCGGGATGCCTGCGCTCTGCGGCTCCTCCGGCTGCAGCTGGCTGTTAAGCATCACTTCGTCGCTGGAGACCCCTACCGCGCTCTCCGGTACGTCGTGAACCACGATGCGTGCCCAGGGCACGTCAATGCTGCCGTCGAGGGTGAAGAGCTGCGGCGTGGCTTCAAATACCACGTCCGGGGAGGCGTCAAGACGGACCATCGGTGGAACGGTGATCCGTACCCGGCTGCCCTTCGCCGCGATCCGCGCCCGCCAGTTGTCGATCTGGCTCCAGTCGGCGTTACCGCTCAGGTTAATCTCACCCTGTCGAGTGCGGACCACCCCTTGCAGCGTCGAACTTTGACCATTGAAGTTCATCGCCACCTGGCTGGGCTGCATCTCAAACGGCATAAAATTGGCGTCGATATCCACGCCGTTCAGCCCCATCTGACCAAACAGCTGCGGGCTCTGCACGTTGCCCGCCAGCCGCAGGTTAGCGTTGAGCGTACCCGCCGCCTTCTCACCACGGGAGAAGATGGCGTTGATCATCGCGATGGAGAAGTTGCGGATGTTCACCGTGCCGCCGAGGTTGCGCTGCCCCTGCGGATCGGTGACCTGCACCTGGCCGTCAAACTGGCCGTTATTGGTCAGGCGCATCATCCAGCCGAGATCGGCGCGGTTGTCGCGCAGCTTGGCGTTGAGGTTGAGCGTATCGAACGCCACCCGCAGCGGTGCATCGTTGACGGTCTGCGTCACCCGCACGTTACGCCCGGCCAGGGTCACTTCACCCTGCGGCAAGCCCGGTTTAGTGGTATCCCAGCTAACGTCCGCCCGACCGCTGAACGATCCGCTGGCCTGGGTGGTATCCGGCATAAAGGGCTTCAGCATCGCCAGGTCGAAGCGGTTTAGGTTAACCACCGCCCGTCCCTCTGCACCTGCGTCTACTGTCTGCGGCAGGCACAGCTCCGCGTTAGGGTTAGTCCAGCAGTGTGGCCCAATGCTTACCTTCTGCTCCTCGCCACGGTAATCGAGGGCAATGGCGCGGTTCAGCGACCACGGCCCGACCGGGGTGGCAAAACGCGTATCGCTCAGGGTCCCTTTCCAGCGCTGGTTAGCGCGGTCAAAGCTGCCCGCCAGGCGTAGCTGGCCGGAGACCGGCTCGCCCTGCGCCCGCAGGTTCAGCTCGTGCTGCTTCTCGCTGCCTTTGGCGTCCAGGGTGACCAAACTCAGGTTAATGCCCGGCTGCACGATGCGCTCCACCCGGGCGGTGAGCTTACCGGCGATCTGGTCGGTAGATTTTATGTCGCCCTCAACGCGCACGCGGGCGATGGAGAGCTCCTGCCAGCGCAGGCTGTTGGCGGTGATATCCGCCTGCACCTGCGGCGCATCCACCGTGCCCCGTACTTTGACTAATCCCTTCGCCGTGCCGCCCAGGCCCGGTAGCGCGTTATCCAGCCCCGGTGCATCGATGTTGGCGTCGAGATTCAGCGCCTTAACCCCCAGCTCGCCCTTAACGTCGGCGCTGTTGCGCCCCAGCTCAAGGTGCAGGCCCGGTACGGTCCACTGCATATAGCTGTTGCCCTTGAGCGAGCCGTTGACGTTAACGTTGTTGTTCTTGACGTTGCCGGTAATTTTCATCTCCGGCACTTCCATCTGCCAGCTGCCGCCGTAGAGGCTGCCGCGCGTTTTAATCAGGCCATTGAGCTTCGACGGCCAGTCGGGCACCTCTTTAGCCGTATTGATGCCGTTAAGCGTTAACTCCCCACGCCAGCTGATGGCCTGCTGCCAGTCGAGCAGCGCCTTCAGCTCGGTTTTGCCCTCCAGCGCGGCGATGGTCAGCTTGTCGAGATTGATCTGCTGCTCGTTGCCTTTCGCATCCAGCGTGATGGTCGCAGGCGGGACCTGCTGCCCTTTCACCGCCGTGCGGAACGAAAGGGTGTAGTCGGTCATCTTGCCGCTCAGCTTCAGCCGCAGGTCATCCGCCTGATACTGCCGCTCGCCGGTAAAGGGCCAGTAGAGCTGCTCGCTAACGATATCGAGGTTCAGGGGCAGCCCCGCCTCCGCCAGCTGCGTCTTCGCCCGCAGCACCATGTCCACCGGACCGGAGAGGTTAACCCCCACGTCAAGCGTCTCGCGCAGCGCACCGCCGATCTTCAGCTTCACCTTCTCGCCCTTCAGGGGATCGACGTTCAGCGTGCTGTTGAGGGTAATATCCACCGGCCAGCTGTTACTCAGCTGCGCCGTGCCGGTGGCGTTAACCGTGCCCTGGTTTGAGTCGATATCCAGCGTGTCGAGCCGGGTATTACCGTCGATGCTGCTTACCTTCAGCAGCAGGCTGCGCACCACAATGTCGGTATCACCGGTAAGACGCAGCTGCTCGCCGCGAAACTCTTCAATATTGAGGTTGAGCGGCAGGTGGACGTCGGTCATCTCCGGCAGGACAGGCTTAGAGAAGAGATCCTTCAGCGTCTTGCCAAGGGGTTTCTCCTCAGGCTTCGGCTGCTCGATCTTCGGCTCAACGATCTGCTCCTGGGCCACGTCGGCCACCTTCGGCAAGGCAATCAGCAGCCCCTGTAGCGAGGTTGGCTTAACGGTCAGGTTTTTCTCCTGCCAGTTCAGGCCGGTGGTGAAATCCATCACCGAAACGGTGGTGTTATCGATCTTGATATTGACGTTGTTCAGCGCCACCCGGCTGAGGGTAATCGGATAGGGAGTAGAGAGATCGAGCGGCCCGCTATCTTCCTCTTCCAACTGAGCGGCAGGTGGCATCTTAGTGCTATCTACCGTCACGTTGATCTCTTTTAGCGACAGATCGTTAACGCACAGGCTGCTGTCCCGCAGGCAGGCAAGCTTGACCGCAAGGTGGATCTCTCCGGCGTTAACCGCCACGCCGGGCTGGTCATAGCGGATATTACGCAGGGTCAGGTCACGCCAGCCGCCGGTAACTTGGCCAATCTCCAGTCCCGGTACCCAGCGGTTCGCGGCCTTGAACACAATATGCAGCCCGCTGGTGGTGCCCACCAGAAACGCCACCGCCCCCAGCAGCAGCACAATAAACACCACCACCCCGAGGCTTATCTTCTTCCATAAACTCATAATTCAGGCCCCAGACCGATGTAGAACTGTAGATCGTGCTTGTCGTCGTCGGCGATAGGCAGAGCAAAATCAAGCTTTATCGGCCCGACCGGCGACTCCCAGCGCACGCCCACGCCTGCGCCGGTTTTAAAGTCGCTGCGGCGGATATCGCTCACCGCCTCGCCGCTGTCGATGAAGGTCGCCCCCCACCACTTGCCGGTCACGTTGTACTGATACTCCAGCGAGCCGGTGGCCAGCTTCGAGGCCCCCTTCAGCTTGCCTTCGCTATCCTCTGGCGAGATCGATTTGTACTTGTAGCCACGGATACTGCGGTCGCCCCCGGCGAAGAAGCGCAGATCCGGCGGCACGCGGTCGAAGTCGCCGGTTTCGATCCAGCCCAGATTGCCGCGCACCACAAAGCGGTGGCGATCGTAGAGGGTACGGATCCAGACGTTCTGCGCCTGCAGAACCGAGAAGTCGACGTCGGAACCCCAGGCGGTGTTCGAGTAGTCGATGGAGTAGCGCTGGGAGTCGCCCCAGGTCGGCATCAGGCCACCGCGCGAGCGGGTCCGGCTAATCATCACGCCAGGGTAGAGCAGCATGGTGGTGTGGGTTACGCTACCCTGAGTAAAGTGATCCAGGCTCCAGCGCAGGTTAATGGCGCGCTGCCAGCCGCTGGAGAGATCCCAATAGCGGGAGAGCGCCAGGGTGGTGGAGTCCGCCTCGGTATCGTTGAGATCGGTACGCTTAAAGCCGCCCTGCACCAGGTAGTACTGCTCCAGCGGATTCTTCAGCAGCGGCATCTTGTAGCTAAAGTCGAGCTGCTGTTCCGGCGCGGAGATGCTGGTAGAGGTGGTAAAGCTGTGGCCGTAGGAGTTGATCCACGGCTTGCGCCAGGTGGCCTTCACACGCGGACCGACGTCGGTAGAGTAGCCCACCCCGGTCTCAATCGTATTCTGCGTGCGGGGCGAAACCACCCCGTGAAGCGGCAGCACCTTGGTTTTACGCGATTTTTCAAACTCTGGAGCAACAATCACCGAGTTAAACCAGCCGGTAGCGGAGAGGCGGCGGTTCAGCTCCGCCAGATCTTTGGTCTGGTACTCGTCGCCCTCTTTAAAGGGCACCAGGTTTTGCAGAAACTCGTCGCGGATCTGCGAGCCTTCAAAGGTCACCTTGCCGAAGCGGTAGCGCTGCCCACTGTCGTAGTCGATATCCCAGAATGCCTGATGGCGATCGAGGGCGATGCCGAGCTGGCTTTTGTTGAAGGCGCTGTCGAAGTAGCCTTTACGCAGCGCGACGCTGGTAAGGCCCTTTTTGAAGCTGTCGTAGTCGTTGTGGTTCAGCACCGTGCCAATGGCCGGACGGGTTTTGAGCAGGTCGAGATAGTCACTGTCAGTGCGCGCCCCGCCGCGCAGGATCACATCCGTTCCCCCAACGCGTACCGGCGTGCCGGGCGAGACGCGGGCGATCAGCACCTGGCGGCCTTTCGCCGGCGGTGGGCGCAGTTCAAAATCGATGGTTGGCTCATAGTAGCCTAGCGCTTTTAGTCCGTCGCGGATGGCATCATCAACGCGAGCGCGGAAACGCTGATCCGCCGTTACTTCATCACTCTCGATGGTTGAGAGCTGGGCACGAACGTTTTTTTGCAGCGCGCCCGATAACCCCTCTACCTGTAAACGGACGTTTGCCGCTAAGGCCGTTCCGCTTACCAGCAGCAGGGTAGTGAAACCTATCAGTCGGATGTGTGGCACGTTCTCTCCTGAATATCAGGCTTCCTGAGGTAAGGAAACCGAAATGCCGCTCCCCGGCTTAACAAATACCCAACATAATGGGTTGAAAAATGGCTGGCTAGCCCAATATCTCTTAATGTTTAAATCTAGCCGTATTTGCAGCATTTATTGTGTTCAATTCAACGCTGCGTTACAACCTTGATCACAGATCTGTTCCTGGGAGGCCTCACCGTGAGTCTATTTGATAAAAAACACCTCGTTACTCAAGCGGATGCATTGCCAGGACGCAATACACCTATGCCAGTTGCCAGCCTGCACGCTGTCAACGAACACTCTATGACCAATGTTCCGGAAGGGATGGAGACCGCGCTGTTTGCGATGGGCTGCTTCTGGGGCGTGGAGCGCCTGTTCTGGGTACTGCCCGGCGTCTACAGCACTGCGGCAGGCTACGCGGGCGGCTATACGCCAAACCCCACCTACCGTGAAGTGTGCTCCGGCGAGACCGGCCATGCCGAAGCGGTACGCGTGGTTTATGACCCGAGCGTGATTAGCTACGAGCAGCTGTTACAGGTCTTCTGGGAGAACCATGATCCGGCCCAGGGTATGCGCCAGGGCAACGACCACGGGACCCAGTACCGCTCGGCCATCTACCCGCTGACGCCGGAGCAGGAGGCCGCCGCGAAGGCAAGCCTGGCCCGTTTCCAGGAGGCGATGCGCGCCGCCGGAGACGATCGTCAGGTGACCACCGAGATCAAAACCGCCGGGCCGTTCTACTACGCCGAGGACGATCACCAGCAGTATCTGCATAAAAACCCGTATGGCTACTGCGGGATCGGTGGGATTGGGGTGTGTCTGCCGCCGCAGACGGTATAGCTGGTGTAAGTGCGCCACGCAGAGGCGTGGCGCATTTTATTACTGCCTATTATTGTATAATAATATCATCTCTGCAGGATAAAGACTTAGATAAAAGTAATTAAAAAAGTGTAATTATATAAGCTTACCACCAAAAAGGACTCTTGCGCTATATAAAAACCGGGCACCCTGAACTGCGTGTTCCTTAATCGACTCAATATTTCCTACGATGTCCATAATATCACCTCCAGAACCAATATAACCTGCCACTTTATATAATGCATCAGAATCTGATGCATTACCTGTTTTTTCTATTGCGTAAGCTTCAATTGAAACGGTAGTAGACGCTAACCCTAATACATCCTGCGCCATATTAATATATAAAGCTGGGCGAGTTTTGATGTCACTATCATGCTGCAATAAATCTTCCACCGTCTTAAAATCATGTTCAAAAAATCTTTCGCCCACATCTTTCACGCCATGGACAATTCTATGAAATATATTCTCATCTATATCACCAAGCTGTAACACATCATGTAAAGCAATGAAATCGCTAGAAGACTCAGCTGTCGTTACACCCTTTATAGCTAGCTGTATGCCAGCTCTTGGATTTGCCATTCTTCTTTGATTTTTTAAATCAACACTTGTCTTTACGAATGATTCATTTACAGCCTCTGCTGGTGCAAAAGAGCCTTCACGACTCTCAAGTTGCTTAAGTTTTTGCACTAAATCAACCGGGTTATCAACCACTGTCACAATTGCATTCACTAAACCGAATCCTTGACCTATCTTTTCTAATAGAATAGCTTGTTGAGGGTCCGTACTCATATCTTCATAACCTTCTATAGTGGTTATCGCGGAAGTAATTTGCGTCCCGTAGGTTAGCGAAAGATCTATAGTTTTCGCGACAGTCTTCGCGAAAGATTTCGCTATTTCCTCCTCAACAATATGTTTAAAAAGGGCTGTTAAACCTCTTCTTATCAACCTGAATATAAAACCATGCCCACTTGGATCAGCAAAATTTACCGGGTCGTTTTGGCAGTAAGCATAAGGATTGATGCCACCAACCCCAAATGGACTGTCATTATCAGGGCAGGTAAAACGCATCAGAATGGGATTATAGGCACGATAGCCATTGCCCAGATGCGAAACGCCAGATAGAGGGTCAGGCCGCTCTCCATTAAAGCCGGGGCGAAATTCGCTTTGCGCATTGTCTACAGAACCAAAAGCTGAATAGAGACTAACCTGCCGGGTACTGCTATCATATGCGAGTAACGTGCTGTTAGCTTTGTTTGTGCCAATAAGTTGTAAAGACATAGTGTATGCTCCAGTTATTGAACGTGTCGCTGATAATATTGTTTATATCTGTTCATGGCTCACCGCCGCAGTACCTGAAAGACCAGAAATAATTCGGTCCTGCTGCTGCTCGCTTTGACGAACCTGGTTAATGAGCTGAGCGCCACGATAATAGAGATACTGCTCTGCACTATTTATTGACTGAAATACAAGATTATGTAGACCGTCGTACCCATAGCTAGACTGCGTGCCATCGGTAGTCTCTATAGTAAATAGGCGGCCAGAAGCATCATAAGTTAAGGTGCGACCCGCTTCATCATATTGCAATCGCCCATCATCGTAGTAATAAAGATTAATAACCGACGGGTAAGCTGGATTGCCTTGATGCCCAATAGAGGTGAGCTGGGTAGGATCGCTGCTATTTTCATAAATAAAGGTTGCGGTATCTATTGCACCGCTGCTACTCACCGTGGTGCAGGTCTGAATGTTATCCAGACAGTCATATTCAAATGTCTGGGAAACAAACTCTTGACCATATCCATCTTTCGGTAGCGAACTGCCGCTACATTTGTGGCAATGAAGCCTGTTACGTGAGTCATAGTAGTAGTGATTATCGCTAAGCGTTTCGGTACCCTGTTCAATCTTAGCGCGAGAAACCTGATTATTTTCAAAATACTCAGTGGTAATGATAATAGACTCACCGCTATCAGGTGTGATGGTACGGGTTTGCTCACGGCTATAATCATCATACTCAATTTTTGTTACGAGAGACGTGCTTTCACCAATGGATTGAGCGGCTTGCGTAAACAGCCGCCCAAATTCATCATATTCGAAGGCTATCGTTAAAGCAGGATCGCTAATGGTCCAGGGTTTACACGCATCTTTTCCTGAAAGATAATAGTCAAGCCACTGAGCCTTACCCGACATATCGGTATAGCTTACTGGCTTATTCATCGCGCTCCAGGTGTAAACAGGTGTTTTACTCCCTAAGCTATTAATTATCGTTTCAGTTTGTACTGAACCTGCACTATTCCAGGTATAGGAGTTTGTTTGCTGACCACTCTCGGTTACAGTATCGAGGAATCCATTATTTTTAAAATAAGTATAGCCTTGCCGTGTTTCTGTATCATTATCTTTGACAATAATGGAGTTTAATGCATTCTCCAGCATCGGATCATATTCATACGTAAACATCCGGTTCAGGCTATCAGTAAAACAAGAGGGATCAAGCGCGTTACCATTATAGGTATACGATTCATATCGACCTCCGACCGTCGAATTTTTTACTCTTCCTAAACCATCAACCTCTCGGCTACCCATCAGGTACTCGGTGCCATCTACGTCGATAACGGTAATAGTAGTCACCATTTCATGAATAAACTGTGGAGCAAATGTCTTGATTACAACAGTACCATCAGCGTAGGTTGATTTATACACGCGGTCAAAGTCATCATATTCATAAAGTGTAGACCGATCCAACTCATCTGTAGATTTACACAGGCGCTTAAGTCCATCATAGTATGATTGGGTGACGGAATAAATTTTACCTGCCGCGTCATACTGCGTGATTGACTCAGGGACGGCCTGATTATTCAAAGTAACCATACTATTAGATGCTATCTTGCCAGCAGCCGACTGGAATTTTTTTGATATCGTGTGGCCAACTGATGAAAATTGCATTTCTCGTGTCAGATAAACGCTACCATCAGAGTTATCATTGTCTGAGAAAAATTCATGCGCACATGGACGCCCCCAGTCATCATAACGTGTTTTAATATTGACTGTTGCCGATAACACCGCGCCTGCATCATTAATGTAGCTGTCTGTTACCGCCTCGAAAAGAATCCTTCCTACAGAATCATATTTGCGCGTCAAGATTGTACTGAAATCCGAACCCGTTAAGTCGACACTATTTTTTTCAATTGAGATGACCCGACCACATGAATCATAATTAAGCCGGGAGATGTTGCCGTTATAGTTAGTAATAGTTGTGCTGAGCTTGCTAACATTGCCATATTCATCTGTTTCCATCATATAATCTGCACGCGCAGTTCTTTCATATTGCGCATCACCTTCATGTGCGTACATATGATCAAAGTGCCCTGAGGAGGTGTAATAGTACGTGTGAGGTGTGCCGTTAAGGTTCGTTAATGAAATAAGTTTACCGGAATAGCACGAGCGAGCCATTATTCCGGTTAATGAAAAATTATCGAAACTGGTTACAACTACTGTACTCTCGAGACTCATATCCGTTAATGTGTATTCATGTGCCTGAGTCGTAACATAGGGGGTAGAGCCTGTCGAGTCTGTGTTGTAATTAGTTGAACTCTTAGTGGCAATATGACCATATTTAAAAGAGGTTTTATCATCTGAATAATATTGCGTATCCAGCATCGTCAATGGCTGTTTGCCATAATCGGTTAATTTCACCAGCGACTCTTTGACTTTAACAATGCTGGTGGTCATGGGCCGATCGTTTAGTGCAGCGAATGAACCATACCGAGTGTAAGTCGTTCGGATAGGCACATCATCATAATCTGAAGGAGCGGGCGTGACGGTTTTACTCTTCACTAAATTAGCGAAACCATTCACATCAGCAGGACACCCAGTATAGCCATCTGCGCTGTCCGCTTCCCCGTCAGGGCTGTAAAACTCGTAGTCGGTCTGTGTGCCGTCGGGATCGATCTGCTGCGTCAGATTACCGAAATCATCGTATTGATATTGGGTCAATTCACTGCGCGTGCCGCTGCCATCCGTCCATGTCAGTGTTTGCGTCAAGGGATACTGGTATTGCGCAGGCAGGTCGTCATAGCTGGTATCTGGGTGATCCGCCTGCCAGGCATCGGCATAGTAGTAAGTTTCAGCAGAATAATATGTGTCACCTTGTACTATCTCCATCTTGCTCAGAAGATGATAGCTATTATAGGTATAGGTAGTAATGATCTCTTGCCCATCGCTGTCGGTCTGGGTTAGCGTTGTGGTGTAGACGTAGTCCTGCCCCGCCAGGCTGTAAACGTAATCGGTCGAGGAATCCCACTGGCCGCCCTGTGGCGCATCATAACCTAAATAGTTTGGGAAACCCTGAGGGGTATCTGGCGTATAGGTGGTGATCATTGTCGGCTGATCAAAACCAGGGTCAACGACCAACTCGGTAACAGCAGGTAGGGCACCTTCTCCGGACTGAACCGGAAACAGCATCAGGCCATTGGCGGTATCATTATTATAGGTAACAGATTTAATTAATCCGGTAATAGCCTGGGTTTTGGTTAGAGTAAGCAGTCCATCTCCCATCCCCACATCATCATAAAAATATTGCCACTGCCCTTCAGGTAGCCCAGAGTGAGAAATAGCGAACAAATAGCCATTCGATTTCTGCAGGGTAATGGTGTACTCCTCGCTGGAGCCAGGATAGAAGGTCAGGGCAGGCCCAGCATCATGATCGAATTTTAAATGTGTTATGCCGCTGTCATCGACAATGGAGTCAATTCCCCACCCCCAGGACGACGTAAAGTCCCAGTTGATATTCAACGAATATCCCAAAGAGGTATATATCCTGGTCGTGACATAAATTCCTGAATCATATTCAGTTAGATCGGTCACGCTGCCATCATTTTCTATTACCCTAAAACCATAGCTGCCGTCTGGATTACTTATCCGGATGAAATCAAAGGTGCGCATCTTATTTTGCTGGACAATCGGTGGATTCACCGAGGCATCAACCCTGTAACTCTCTCCCGACGCCAGAGAGAGTTGCCCATTGGTGTCATCATAAACAGTCAACGCAGGAGCGATACCGATCCCTAAATCGTAATAGTCGGTTGCTGTGGTAGCTGAATAGCCGATAGAAAAAGTCAGCTCTGGTCCCATGGCGCTATTACCAATAATTTGACCAAGGGAGTGCTGGAAGCTAAATAGACGGGTACGGGGATCGACATCTTCAGAAGAGGCGCTAACAAAATTGGGCGTTTGTGAATAGTAATTTGCACTCATAACGTTACCTCAGCAATGAAATGAATTGTTAATAAGCGAAATAGGCGGACATGTATAAAACTAGTGTTTTCTACTTTATTTAAAAAGCCCGTTTTTTGGCGTGCCATGGCTGATATTTAGATGAGGTAATAAGAGCAAACGCGATTGCGTAGCAGGATTAAAACTGGCCATTGTACAAACAGTGTACTGACGGCGCTGGCAGCCCTCCCCTGCCTTACGCTATACTACCCGTGGATCGCAGATCCACTCGCTGTGGATCGGCGTTTAACCTGATGTATTACATGGATTTTCAACTTTCCCTTCTTGAGGATCTGGCCCATGGCTGGATAAGATATGTTAAACAGTATTCTACTGATACTTTGCCTGATTGCCGTAAGTGCGTTCTTCTCGCTGTCGGAGATCTCCCTTGCCGCCTCCCGTAAAATCAAACTTAAGCTGCTGGCCGACGATGGCAATATCAATGCCCAGCGCATCCTGAAAATGCAGGAAAACCCCGGTACCTTCTTTACCGTCGTGCAGATTGGCCTCAACGCCGTCGCGATTTTAGGTGGTATCGTCGGTGATGCGGCCTTCTCGCCCGCGTTTTATGACGTGCTGCTTAACGTAGTGTCGCCCGAGCTGGCGGATCAGCTGAGCTTTATCCTCTCCTTCTCGCTGGTTACCGGCCTGTTCATTCTCTTCGCCGACCTGACCCCGAAACGCATCGGTATGATTGCGCCTGAAGCCGTGGCTTTGCGCATCATCAACCCGATGCGCTTCTGCCTATTCATCTTCCGTCCGCTAGTGTGGTTCTTTAACGGGCTGTCTAACGTTATCTTCCGCATCTTTAAGCTGCCGATGGAGCGCAAGGATGACCTCACCTCTGACGATATCTATGCGGTGTTTGAAGCCGGGGCGCTGGCAGGCGTGCTGCGTAAACAGGAGCACGAGCTGATCGAGAACGTGTTTGAGCTGGAGTCGCGCACCGTGCCGTCTTCCATGACCTCGCGCGAAAACGTCATCTGGTTCGATCTGCACGAAGATGAGCAGAGCCTGAAGAGCAAGGTGGCGGAGCATCCGCACTCCAAGTTCCTGGTCTGTAATCAGGATATCGATCACATCGTGGGGTACGTCGACTCAAAAGATCTGCTTAACCGCGTGCTGGCCAACCAGAGCCTGGCGCTGAACAGCGGCGTGCAGATCCGCAATACGCTAATCGTGCCGGATACCCTTACTCTCTCTGAGGCGCTGGAGAGCTTTAAGGCGGCAGGGGAAGACTTCGCGGTGATCATGAACGAGTATGCGCTGGTGGTGGGTATCATCACCCTCAATGACGTAATGACCACCCTGATGGGGGATTTAGTCGGTCAGGGGCAGGAGGACCAGATCGTTGCTCGTGATGAGAACTCCTGGCTTATCGATGGCGGTACGCCTATTGATGACGTCATGCGCGTGCTGGATATCGACGAGTTCCCACAGTCGGGTAACTACGAAACCATCGGCGGATTTATGATGTTTATGCTGCGTAAAATCCCGAAACGCACCGATTCAGTGAAGTTCTCGGGCTATAAGTTTGAGGTGGTGGATATCGATAACTACCGTATCGACCAGCTGCTGGTGACTCGCCTCGACAGCAAACCTACCACGCTGACGCCGAAACTGCCGGACGCTGAGAACCAAAGCGCGGCGTAAAGCGTCTTCCTCAGAAACATCAACGGCCCCTTCAGGGGCCGTCTTATTATGTTAATGAACTACTGCATAGCACGTTTACATAGTACGTTGCTTAGGCCATGTCGGTTTGCAGTCGCATAACCTGGCGATTGACTTCAGACATCACAGAATAGTGCTGCTTGTCTTTCACTTTCGGAACCAGGATTTTACCCTTATCGAACTCGAAAGCACCTACGTCCTTGATATACAACCGTCCACGGAACAGGATCTTCACGTACTTCGCTACCTGGAGCGGATTGTAACGTTGGAAAATTTTCATTCTTCTTTCTCTCCTGCTGAATCTTACGCCCAAGCGACGCCACAATTGGCTCGACTTTAATGAACGCAAATTTTGTTGCCCAGTGACTATAGACCACAAACTCATTGATACCCAGTATGCATAAGTTTATTTACCGTTTGATTACAATTAATCAGAATTTTCTATTCCGGGTAGTGAGCAGAGCAGTATAAGGCAGGGTTTTTGCGCAAATGTGTGCGTCCGCCCGCAAACTGGCACCCCATTTGCGAGAAAAGAAGATTAATTGCACTTATCATTAAATGCAGAGACCAAGTGGTCGGATCACCTGCACTGAATAAGGGAAACATGATGACGTTACGCAATACACTGGCTGTAACCTGCCTACTGCTGCCGCTGGTGGCCTCGGCTCACCGTTTTGAAGAGAATCAGCGCGTGCCCCCGGTTGGCGTGGCCGATCGAGGAGAGCTGGTCTTCGATAACAATAAGTTTAGCTATAAAAACTGGAATAGCGCGCAGCTTAACGGAAAAGTGCGGGTGGTAATGCACATTGCGGGTCGCACCTCGGCGAAAGAGAAGAATGAAGCGCTGATCGAAGCGATCAAATCGGCCAATCTGCCGCACGACAGGTATCAGACCACTACAATCATCAATACCGATGATGCCATTCCCGGTTCGGCGATGTTTGTACGCAGCAGCATTGAGAGCAACAAACAGCTCTATCCCTGGTCACAGTTTATCGTCGACAGCGATGGCGTCACACGTAAGGCCTGGCAGCTGGAGGAGAAAGGCTCCGCCGTTGTGGTGCTGGACAGAGACGGCCGGGTACATTACGCCAAAGATGGCGCCCTGACCCAGCAGGAGTCGCAGCAGGTGATTGCCCTGCTGCGTAAGCTGCTGGAGAGCTAAAGATTAAAAGATAGAGACGCGGAAACCGGGGTTGAGGAAGGATTCACGCGGCGTATAGTCCAGCGTTTTTCCCTGCCAGTCATGGACGTGCGCCCCGGCAGCAACGGCTACCGCGTGGCCTGCGGCGGTATCCCAGACGCTGGTTGGCCCAAAGCGCGGATAGAGCTGCGCCTCACCTTCTGCCACCAGACAGAACTTGAGCGATGAACCGATCGCCGTAGTCTGGTGTTCACCCATCTGCTCCAGATATTCTTTCAGTTCGGTATCGTTCGCGGCATGCGAGCGGCTAATGACCACCCGTGGCGGACGTGCTTCCCGCACCTGGATCGGATTACGGATGTTGTTCTCCTCCTTCCAGGCTTTACCCTCTGCCGCGCTGTACATCACTTTCAGTACCGGGGCATAGACCACGCCCAGCACCGGCTTACCCTCTTCGATCAGCGCGATATTAACGGTGAACTCGCCGTTGCGCTTGATGAACTCTTTGGTGCCGTCCAGCGGATCCACCAGCCAGTAACGCTGCCAGTGCTGGCGAACGTCCCAGGCCGGAGGGTCCTCTTCGGAGAGCACCGGAATATCCGGAGTAAGTGCTTGCAAACCTTCGACTATCACCTTGTGAGCGGCTAGATCCGCCGCGGTCACCGGTGAATCGTCGGTTTTACGGTTCACGTCTATCGGGCTATTGCCGTCGTAAACCTGCATGATAGCTTCCCCCGCTTCCCGCGCGAGCTGACAAATTGCGTCTAACATGTTCCACCTCTTTATGTCAGTGGTTTTAACTCGTTGTTTTACTTATACCCTATCACGACCAGAACTGCCATCTGTGACCACGCCTGCGGTTTTATTGCTCACTTTTATGGCAAGATTCACAAATCTGTAAGCAACCAGATGTAAATACATTTTCTTTTGTGGACTAGATCTAAAAGGACGCTCTGATGATTAAGTTTAGTGCAACGTTCCTGGCCATGCTGACGGCGGTCGGGGCCCAGGCCGCCACCGTGGATCTCCGCCTGCTGGAAACGACCGATCTGCATAGCAACATGATGGACTTTGACTACTACAAGGATACGCCAACGGAGAAGTTCGGCCTGGTACGCACCGCTACGCTGATTAATGCCGCCCGCCAGCAGGCCACGAACAGCGTGCTGGTAGATAACGGCGACGTGATTCAGGGCAGCCCGCTGGGAGATTATATGGCGGCAAAAGGGTTAAGCCCGAACGAGGTGCATCCCGTTTATAAAGCGATGAACAGCCTCGACTATGCGGTAGGTAACCTCGGCAACCATGAGTTTAACTACGGGCTGGATTACCTGCACCGTGCGCTGGCGGGAGCAAAATTCCCCTACGTGAACGCCAATATTATTGACGTAAAAACCCAGCAGCCGCTGTTTACTCCCTACCTGATTAAAGAGACCACGGTTAAGGATAAAGAGGGCAAAACGCAGACCTTGCGCATTGGCTATATCGGCTTTGTGCCGCCGCAGATCATGACCTGGGATAAGGCCAACCTCAGCGGCAAGGTGACGGTGAACGATATTACCGAAACAGCGCGCAAGTATGTCCCCGAGATGCGTAGCAAAGGGGCGGACGTCGTGGTAGTAATTGCTCACTCCGGCCTGTCGGCAGAGCCGTACAAGGCCCTGGCAGAGAACTCGGTCTATTACCTCAGCGAAGTCCCCGGCGTTGATGCGATCCTCTTCGGTCACGCCCATGCGGTCTTCCCCGGCAAAGACTTTGCCACGATTAAAGGCGCAGATATCGCCAACGGTACCCTGAACGGCGTACCGGCGGTGATGCCGGGCATGTGGGGCGATCATCTTGGCGTGGTCGATCTGGTATTGAATAACGATAGCGGCACGTGGAAGGTTACCCACTCGCGCGCCGAGGCCCGCCCTATCTATGACGCGGCGGCGAAGAGGTCGCTGGCGGCGGAGGACAGCAAGCTGGTATCCGTCCTCAAAGCATCCCATGACGCCACCCGTGAGTTCGTCAGCAAGCCCATCGGGCAGTCCGCCGATAATATGTACAGCTATCTCTCTCTGGTGCAGGACGATCCCACCGTGCAGGTAGTCAACATGGCGCAGAAGGCCTACGTTGAGCACTATATTCAGGGCGATCCGGATCTGGCCTCGCTGCCGGTGCTCTCCGCTGCCGCGCCCTTTAAAGCTGGCGGCCGCAAAAACGACCCGGCCAGCTTTGTTGAGGTCGAGAAGGGCCAGCTGACCTTCCGTAATGCCGCCGATCTCTACCTCTATCCCAATACGCTGGTGGTGGTGAAGGCAAGCGGCAAAGAGGTAAAGGAGTGGCTGGAGTGCTCTGCCGGGCAGTTTAACCAGATCGATCCCCACAGCAGCAAACCGCAGTCGCTGATTAACTGGGATACCTTCCGGACCTATAACTTCGACGTGATTGACGGCGTTAATTACCAGGTCGACGTGACCCAGCCCGCGCGCTACGACGGTGAGTGCCAGAGCCTGAATCCGCAGGCGGAGCGCATCAAAAAGCTAACCTTTAACGGCAAACCTATCGATCCTAATGCCACCTTCCTGGTAGCGACCAATAACTATCGCGCCTACGGCGGCAAATTTGCCGGGACCGGCGACAGCCACATTGCGTTTGCTTCGCCGGATGAGAACCGCGCCGTGCTGGCAGCCTGGATCAGCGCTGAGTCAGCCCGCACAAAGGCAATCCACCCGGCGGCAGACAACAACTGGCGTCTTGCACCGATCCACAGCGACACGCCGCTGGATATTCGCTTTGAGACCTCCCCCTCCGCTAAAGCAGCAGCGTTTATCAAAGAGAAGGCCCAGTATCCGATGACTCAGGTCGGCAGCGACGATATTGGCTTCGCCATCTACAAAGTCGATTTAAGCGGTAAATAATCCGTAGGCCCGGCAAGCGTGAGCGCCGCCGGGCATTTCCCCTACGCCGCCCGCTCGTCACGCCTTGCCATCACCGCCGGCAGGTTCAGCTCGATCCAGTCGGCGAGCGCGACCACCTTCTCGCTCACCTCTTTACCCAGCGGCGTCAGGCTGTACTCAACGTGTGGCGGCACGACCGGATAAGCCACCCGGTTGATAAAGCCGTCCTGCTCCAGCCACTGCAGGGTTTGTGCCAGCATCTTCTCGCTGACGCCGCCCATTTTGCGGCGCAGATCGCTAAAGCGATGTGTACCGTCGCGCAGGGCCACCATCACCAGCACGCCCCAGCGGCTGGTCAGGTGTTTAAGCACGTCCCGGGAGGGACACTGCTCGGCGAACAGGTTTCCTTCGCGTAGTCGTTCACTCAGCGTCTGAGGCGTCGTCGCCATTTTCATACTTACCTTTTTGTACGTACTTACTAAAAGTTAGTTAGAGTGCTAGTGTGCCATAACTCACTACCGACAAGAAGGAAAATTCCATGATCGCGATTACCGGCGCAACTGGCCACCTGGGCCAGCTCACCCTTACCGAACTGTTGAAAACCGTTCCCGCCAGCCAGCTGGTGGCCATTGTACGTAACCCAGCGAAAGCCGAAACCCTGGCTCAACAGGGCGTTATTGTGCGCCAGGCCGAGTATGGTGGCCAGGCAGCGCTCACCGCCGCCCTGGAGGGCGTTGATAAGCTGCTGCTGATCTCTTCTAGCGAAGTGGGCCAGCGCGCGATTCAACACCGCAACGTCATCGATGCAGCGAAGGCGGCAGGCGTAAAATTCATTGCCTACACCAGTCTGCTGCATGCCGATCGCTCTCCGCTGGGCCTGCACGTAGAGCACGTGGATACCGAGCAGTATCTGGAGGCCTCCGGCATCCCCTATGCCCTGCTGCGTAACGGCTGGTATAGCGAAAACTATCTGGCCAGCGCCCCGGCGGCGTTAGCACACGGCGTATTCATCGGCTCCGCCGGCGAGGGCAAAATCGCCTCCGCCACCCGGAGTGACTATGCGGCGGCGGCGGCTAAGGTCATCAGTAGTGAAGGCCACGCGGGCAAGGTGTACGAGCTGGCGGGCGACGAGGCCTGGACCCTCAGCGAGCTGGCGGCGGAGCTGAGCAAGCAGAGCGGCAAACCCGTGGTTTATCAGAACCTGAGCGAAGCCGACTTTGCTACTGCCCTGAAAGGCGCGGGCCTGCCGGAGGCGTTTGCCAACCTGCTGGCGGATTCAGACGCGGGTGCGGCAAAAGGCGGCCTGTTTGACAGCAGCCGTATGCTGAGCACGCTGATTGGTCGCCCGACTACGCCGATTCGCGACAGCATTCGTGATGTTGTCTGATGTTAAAGCACCGTTAATTTTTGTAGCATCCCGGCGGGTCATTCCTGATAATGCAGCGATGACCCGCGTGGAGAGAGCCAGTGCAAGGTGTACCGGAGCAGTTCAGCGATGAGAGAGACAGCGCCCGCTTTCGCCATCTGGCGCAGCTTCCCGGCGTGGAGCTTTATCATGCGCATATCTCCCGCTACGCCTTTGAACCTCATACTCACGAAGCCTTTGGCATCGGCACTATAGAGAGCGGCGCAGAGCGTTTTCGCTATCGCGGGGCGCAGCATGTCGCCCCGGCTCGCTCGGTCGTCACCATGAACCCTGATGAACTTCACACCGGCGAGGCGGCAGCCGACGACGGCTGGCGCTACCGTATGATCTACCTTGAGCCGGATCTGCTGGAGAAAGTGACCGGTATCCGCCACTGGTGGTTCGCCGACGCGACCCGCTACGATCCGCTCCGCTCCCGGCAAATCTGTACCCTGATCCACAGCCTCTGGCACAGCGACGATCCGCTGGCGCAGCAGGGGCTGCTGCTGGAGCTGATCGATACCTTTCGCCCGCTGGCCCGCCATGCGCCCGTACTGGCAGAGGGTGCCCACCGTTTTGAGCGCGTTCGCGACTACCTGCACGACAACTATATGCACTCCCTAACGCTAGACGAGCTGGCGCAGGTCGTCTCGTTGAGTCCATACCACTTTCAGCGCCAGTTTAAAGCTCACTTCCACGTCACGCCGCACCAGATGCTAATGGCGATCCGCCTCTGGCGGGCGAAAGATTTTCTCACCCACGGCATGCCCGCTGCCGAGGTAGCGGCTGTTACCGGCCTGACCGATCAGTCGCACCTCACTCGCACCTTTACCCGCCGCTACGGCATTACCCCAGTGCGCTATCAGAAACAGGTGGCCCGGCGCTAATGCGCAATCTCGTACAATACGCCTGCATTGGGTCTCTCTACACTGCGTGCTGGTTCAAATGAGGTAGATGAGAAAATGATTAGCGGCGTGCTGTATGCCCTGCTTGCAGGCTTAATGTGGGGATTGATTTTTGTCGGGCCGTTGATTGTGCCAGAGTACCCGGCGCTGTTGCAGTCGATGGGGCGCTACCTGGCGCTAGGGCTGATCGCCGTGCCGCTGGCGTGGCTCGGGCGTAAACGCCTGCAAAAGCTAACCCGCCGGGACTGGCTCACCGCGCTGGCACTGACCATAATGGGCAACCTGGTCTATTACGCCTGCCTGGCAAGCGCCATTCAACGTACCGGCGCGCCTGTCTCCACCATGATTATCGGCACGCTGCCGGTGGTGATCCCGGTTTTTGCCAACCTGCTCTATAGCCATCGCGATGGCAAGCTGGCCTGGTCAAAGATGATGCCCGCGCTCGTGTGTATCGCTATCGGCCTGGCGTGCGTGAACGTCGCCGAGCTGCAGCACGGCGTGGCGGACGCGGGCGGCTGGCGCTACGTCTCTGGTATTCTGCTTGCCGCTACCTCAGTGGTTTGCTGGGCGTGGTATGCGCTGCGCAATGCCCGCTGGCTGCGGGAGAATCCGGATAAAAACCCGATGATGTGGGCCACGGCCCAGGCGCTGGTGACCCTGCCGGTCTCCCTGCTGGGCTACGTCGTCGTCTGTGGCTGGCTGAGCGGTCAGCAACCCGAATTTGCGCTGCCGTTTGGACCGCGCCCTTGGATATTCATTGGATTAATGGTGGCGATTGCCGTGCTCTGCTCGTGGGTGGGTGCGCTGTGCTGGAATATCGCCAGCCAGAGGCTGCCGACGGTGATTTTAGGTCCGCTGATTGTCTTCGAAACGTTAGCGGGGCTGCTCTATACCTTCCTGCTGCGCCAGAGCCTGCCGCCCGTGCTGACCGCATCCGGTATTCTGCTGCTGGTCGTGGGTGTCACGCTGGCCGTAAGGGGAAAACCGGTTCAGTAGGCCGGGCAAACGCAGCGCCGCCCGGCACGTTATCAGAATATTAGCGGCTGCCTTCACGAGCGATCTTAAACACCGCGACTGCCTCGCTCAGGCGAGCAGACTGCTCCTCCAGCGCGGCGGCGGCGGCGGCAGACTCCTGTACCAGCGAGGCGTTCTGCTGGGTTACCCGGTCCATCTCTGCTACCGCCTGGCCGACCTGATCGATACCGCGGCTCTGCTCATCGGAAGCAGAGGCAATTTCGCCCATGATGTCGGTCACGCGGGTGACGGCGCTAACAATCTCTGCCATGGTCTCCCCGGCCTGATTCACCAGCGCAGAGCCTGCGTCGACGCGGTCGCCAGAGTCATCAATCAGGCCTTTAATCTCTTTCGCCGCCTGGGCGCTGCGCTGGGCAAGGGTACGTACCTCGCCGGCGACAACGGCAAAGCCCCGGCCCTGCTCACCGGCACGGGCCGCTTCTACCGCAGCGTTCAGCGCCAGAATGTTGGTCTGGAAGGCAATTCCGTCAATCACGTTGGTGATCTGGGCAATCTTATGGGAACTGGTGGCGATCTCATCCATCGTCCGCACCACGCTCTCTACGACGCTACCACCTTTTTTCGCGGTAGAGGAGGCATCCAGGGCCAGACGGGAGGCCTGACGAGCGTTGTCGGCATTCTGCTTCACGGTCGCCGTCAGCTGCTCCATGCTGGCCGCCGTCTCTTCCAGCGAGGCCGCCTGCTGTTCAGTACGGGAAGAGAGATCGTTGCTGCCGGTGGAGATCTCGCTCGCCCCGGTATAGATCACGTCGGCCCCGTCACGCACTACGCCGACCGTATTCGCCAGCGCGGTCTGCATCTCCTTCACGTTATTTGCCAGTAGCGCCATCTCGTTTTTACCTTCGGCAGCAATCGGCCGGGTCAGATCGCCTGCGGCGATAGCGCGGATGTGGCCGAGCACCTCATCCAGCGGCTGGAGCAGCACACGGCGCATCGCAATCCAGCTGGTAATAATCACGGCGATCACCACCAGCATGATCGTAGAGAGGATCCACAGGATACGTTTATAGTCGCTCTCGTTATCTTTAACGCCTTTGCTGGCCAGATCCGCCTGCGCCTGACGCCATTCACGGTAGACCGCCTGCATCGCTTTCTGCTTCTGCTCGGCGTTCTGTTTGAACATTCCAGCCAGATCGCCCTGCGCCAGCAGGGTATTCATCTGGGCCAGGGTTGTAGAGTAGTTGCGATACTGCTCTTCCAGACGGTCAGCCATGCGCTCATCCATTCCCGGCGTTTCCGGCAGGGCATAGTATTTGTCGTAATGGTCCTTCGCCTCTGCCAGCAGGTTTTTCGCGATGGTGACCAGCTCGCTGAGCTGCCCGCCATTAATCTGGCTCGCCTCGCTGCTTTGCAGACGCAGCATACCCCGGTTGAGGGTCACGCGGGCCTGGTTCAGGCTAATCCATGCGTCGGTAAATTCGGCCACGTTCTGGCTGGAGAGCTGAGAAACATTGAAATTATCTTTATCGTTATTGAGCGCGGTAATGAACACGCTGGCTGAGATCGCCTGCATGACGCCTAGCGCCAGCAGGACTGAAATCAACAGGGTAATGACTTTCATACGTTTAAACATGTATTGCCTTTTAGGATGCAGGATATTGTCTGGCCTGTATCTATCGGCAGTCGTGGCCGCTTCTTGAACAAAATTGTGAAGTACATCTCATTTTTACCCCTGCCGCTAAAGGGTTATAGCGTCTTTTTAAAGTTGCATTTAAAATGCATCTTATTATTTACACATTGAGGTAACTGCTATGGCCTTTCGCGACCAATCTTTAGGTGAGCTGGCGCTCTCTATCCCTCGGGCCTCGGCCCTGTTCCGGCAGTACGATATGGACTACTGCTGCGGCGGTAAGCAGACGCTGGCCCGTGCTGCCCAGCGTAAAGCGCTAAACGTTGAAGAAATCGAAGCGGCGCTGACGAAGCTGGCCGAGCAGCCGGTGGAGAAAGAGTGGCGCGTGGCACCGCTGGCCGAGATTATCGATCATATCATCGTCCGCTATCACGACAGGCACCGCGAGCAGCTGCCAGAGCTGATCCTTCAGGCCACTAAGGTTGAGCGCGTACACGCCGATAAACCGAACGTGCCGCACGGGCTGGCCAAATACCTGACCATGCTGCATGAAGAGCTTACTAACCACATGATGAAAGAGGAGCGGATCCTCTTTCCGATGATCAGACAGGGTCAGGGCAGCCATGCGGCAGGACCGGTCAGCGTGATGGAGAGCGAGCATGATGAGGCGGGCGAGCTGCTGGAGGTGATCAAACACACCACGCATAACGTAACGCCGCCGCAGGAGGCCTGCACAACGTGGAAGGCGATGTATAACGGGATTAACGAGCTGATTGACGATCTGATGGAGCACATCAGCCTGGAGAATAACGTGCTCTTCCCGCGTGCGCTAGCGGGAGAGTAAATCTTGTATTGCCCGGCGGCGCTACGCCTGCCGGGCCTACAGACTCTCTTACTTGCGGAAACTCTCTACGCGCTTCTTGCCGACTAGCAGCCAGAATGCCCCCAGCACTACAAACCACAGCGGCGTAACGATCAGCGCCTGACGGGTATCCTCTTCCAGGGTCAGCAGCACCAGCACAAAGGCGAAGAAGGCCATGCATACCCAGCACATCACCTTGCCCAGCGGCATCTTGTAGATGGACTTCGCGTGCAGCTCCGGACGGCGCTTACGGTAGACCAGATACGAGCAGAGAATAATGGTCCAGACGAACATAAACAGGATCGCCGATACGGTGGTGATCATGGTGAACGCTTCAATCACGCTCGGGTTAACGTAGAGGATCACCACGCCGCCCAGCAGGCAGATGCAGGAGAAGGTCAGGCCGGTTGCCGGTACGGCGCGCTTCGACAGCTTGCCGAAGCTCTTTGGTGCCACTCCATCCTGGGCCAGGCCAAACAGCATCCGGCTGGTGGAGAAGACGCCGCTGTTCGCCGAAGAGGCCGCCGAAGTCAGCACCACAAAGTTGATGATGCTCGCCGCCGCTGGCAGCCCCACCAGCACAAACAGCTCCACAAACGGGCTTTTGTTCGGTACTACGGAACTCCACGGCGTCACAGACATGATCACAATCAGCGCGAAGACGTAGAACATAATGATACGAATAGGGATAGAGTTAATCGCGCGCGGCAGTGACTTCTCTGGATCTTTAGTCTCCGCCGCCGTAGTGCCTACCAGCTCAATACCAACAAAGGCAAAGACCGCAATCTGGAAGCCAGCAAAGAAGCCGCTCAGCCCTTTCGGGAACCAGCCGCCGTCATCCCACAGGTGGGTAAAAGAGGCCTCGACGCCGGTTGGCGACTGGAAGTTCATCAGTACCATCACCACGCCGACGATAATCAGCGACACGATGGCGACGATTTTAATCATCGCAAACCAGAACTCCATCTCGCCGAACAGCTTCACCGTCGCCAGGTTAAGGCTCAGCAGCAGCCCGATCACTGCCAGCGAGGCCACCCAGTCCGACAGGCCTGGGAACCAGAACTGGGCGTAGGCGGTGATGGCCACTACGTCCGCCATACCGGTCACTACCCAGCAGAACCAGTAGGTCCAGCCGGTAAAGTAGCCTGCCCACGGGCCAAGCAGATCGGCGGCAAAGTCGCTGAACGACTTATACTCAAGGTTCGACAGCAGCAGCTCGCCCATAGCGCGCATCACGAAAAAGAGCATAAAGCCGATGATCATATACACAAATATGATCGACGGGCCGGCAAGACTGATTGTTTTACCCGATCCCATGAACAGCCCGGTACCGATGGCACCCCCAATGGCAATAAGCTGAATATGACGGTTAGTGAGATGACGCCGTAGCGACTGCTCGGCCGGGGCCTGCTCGTCGGTAGCGACTTTGATTTGATCTACCATGTGTTTATTTCCTGTACCTGTCTGTGTTGTTGAGGCTCTTCTGGCCTTTCATTGCTGACGCACAGGGCGCCTGAATGTGGACTCATCGATATTAGGTAAGAATCGGAGGGATGAATACTGCGATTTAAAAGCAATGTTACACTTATGTTAAAAATGAGTGTGATATCACAACCCTAACTTGATTTGGTTCACAAAAATACACGCAAAAAAAGCATTTGCAAGATTAAGTATCGACATTTATGTAAAGCGTGGAGGATATGCGGAGATGTTGCTTCCTCCCCCCGTTTGGGGAGAGGAATCGTTTAGCGGTGTTACAGAATTTCCAGCAGCTCGACTTCAAACACCAGGGTGCTGAACGGCGGAATCGATGCACCTGCGCCACGTTCGCCGTAGGCCAGGTTCTGCGGAATGGTCAGCTCCCACTTAGAGCCTACCGGCATCAAGGTCAGCGCTTCGATCCAGCCTGGGATCACGCCGTTAACCGGAAACTCAGCTGGCTCGCCACGGGCGACGGAGCTGTCAAAGACTGAACCGTCCGTCAGCTTACCGGTGTAGTGCACGCGCACGCGGTCGGTACGCGCCGGGATAGCGCCCTCGCCCTGCTTGATCACGCGGAACTGCAGGCCAGATTCGGTGCTGTTCACGCCTTCACGCTCGCGGTTCTCGTCCAGATACTTCACGCCCTCTTCGGCCATCGCGGCAAAGCGCTCGCGACGCACCGCATCGGCACGCTCGTGAATTTCACGCAGCGCACGATGAACAACATCCACCGGCACAGCAGGCTGTTTACCTGCCAGCGCGTCGGCAATACCGGCAACCAGCGCTTCCGGCAGCAGGCCCTGGAGGCCAGACTCGCTCAGCTGCTGGCCTACCTGCAGGCCGATACCGTAACTTGCCTGTGCTTCGATAGTGTCAAACGTCGGGGTTGTCATGGGTTTTCCTTTCATCGTATTAAAAGTAGCGGGCAGCATAGCAGCCGCGCCGCACTGGGTAAAACTTTGTCGCAGGGAGGGTGACAAATCGCAGCGAAAAAGAAACAATAGAGAGGGGTAAGATTATTCTCGATCCCAGGTCACGAAAGAGCGCTTTACTACGCGAGTCAGGCAGTTAGCAATCTATACTCAGTGATACAGGAAAATAACGACGCGGAGCAGGAGGAAAGCCATGCCCGGGCGATTTGCACTGAAACCGACTCTGGCGAAAATCTGGTACGCGCCGGATAACTTTCGCATTATGGATCCGCTGCCCCCTGCGCACCGACGCGGCATCATCATTGCGGCGCTGCTTGTAGTCATCGGCCTTTTGCTGCCTTCCGGGGAGAGCGGCGATGATGCGCCCGTCAGGCGCGACGCGCAGCTGGATATCGCCCCTTCCCAACCGTCTACCAACGCCCAGCCGCAGCTAGCGCCTACGGTGAGCGATCCCCAGTTGGTTGCACCGGTAGCCCCGGAGCCGATCCAGGAGCAGGAGCAAGAGCAGCCGGAAGAGACGCAGCCGCAGCCGACACAGAACAGTGTCGTGCAGCCTTTCCAGGAGTCAGGGGGTATCGATCAGCAGTGGCGGACCTATCGCATCGCATCGGGTCAAACCCTGGCCCAGCTGTTTCGCGATCATAACCTGCCAGCAACGGATGTTTACGCGATGGCACAGGTCGAGGGCAACGGCAAGCCGCTCAGCACGCTACAAACCGGTCAGGTGGTGAAGATCCGCCAGAACGCCAGCGGTGTGGTTACCGGCCTGACGATTGAAACCGGCGATGGCGACGTGCTGTTTACCCGCCAGGCCAACGGCAGCTTTATCCGCGCCCGCTAATATTATGCCCAGTAGCACGGATGCTTGATGGGGCGATCTCTTTTGTAGGCCGGATAAGCGAATCGCCATCCGGCGTTTTCCCGATTCATGCTTTGGGTTTATTAACCCACCAAATCCCCGAGCAGACCAGCACCAGCGCAATGGCGTATTTCATCTCCAGGATATTCTCTCCGAGGAAGATCGCCGACAGCACCGTGCCTGCCACCGGGACGACAAAGTTAAACGGCGCAATCATGCTGACGCGGTTGTACTTCAGCAGAACGCTCCACAGGGCAAAAGCGATAGATGAGAGCAGCGTCAGATAACCAAGGAGCGCCGCCGCCTTCACGCTATGCACCGCCAGCGTGCCGCCGGTAAGATAGCCCCCCAGCACCAATACCCCGCCGCCAAATGCCAGCTGCCAGCCGGTCATTACCGTTGGATCAACGGTTTGCGAGATGCGTTTGCCATACAGCATCGAGGCGGACAGTATAAACGCCGCCAGTACCACAAAGCCGTCCCCCATCATGCTAAAGCTGAAATCCAGCAGCGAAGGGTTGATGTTCACCAGCATCACCCCGGCAAAACCCAGCACGCAGCCGATGCTCTTGTTGTAGCTAAGCCTGTCATTTTTATAGATAAGGTGGGCCAGCAGCACGCTAAAGAAGGTGCCCGTAGCATTCATGATCGAGCCTTTCACCCCGGTGGTAAACGCGAGGCCGATATAGAAGAAGATGTATTGAATCGAGGTTTGCGTCAGGCCGAGAATAGCGATCTGCCCATATTGGCGCTGGCTGAGCCGGGCGATGGGTTTGCGCTGCGCCATGGCAAACAGCAGCAGCAGAGCGCCGGCAAACAGAAAGCGATAGCCAGCAAAGACGATCTTCGAGGGGATATCGTCGGTGGCGATAGCAAAGAGTTCATAGCCGCTCTTAATGGCGGGATAGGAGCTGCCCCAGAGCAGACAGCAGAGCGTAGCCCCGGCGTAGGCGATGTTCCTACGGGCAAAAACCGGTACTGAAGAGACTGTTTCCATTTCCTCACCAAAATTAAAATCGCGTTTTAATTTATTATCAGTGAAGGGGGGAGGAATTGATACCCGGCACCGTTGGGAGTGTCGGCGGGGTCGCAAAAAGCAAAACGCCTGCACGAGGCAGGCGTTTCGGTGTTATCTCAAACGAGAGTCGCAGATTACTCAGCAACCACGTTGATGATAACTTTAGCAAACACTTCGCTGTGAACCTGGAAGTCCACTTCGTGCTCACCGGTAGTACGCAGAACGCCGTTCGGCAGACGAACTTCGCTCTTAGCTACGTCAACGCCAGCTGCAGTTACAGCATCAGCGATGTCGCGAGTACCGATGGAACCGAACAGTTTACCTTCGTCGCCTGCTTTAGACGCGATGGTAACGGTGCCCAGTGCGTTGATTTTCTCAGCGCGAGCTTCAGCAGCGTTCTGAACGTCAGCCAGTTTAGCTTCCAGTTCAGCACGGCGTGCTTCGAAGAATTCAACGTTTTTCTTGGTAGCAGGAACAGCTTTGCCCTGTGGTACCAGGAAGTTACGGGCGTAGCCCGCTTTAACGTTAACCTGGTCGCCCAGGCTACCGAGGTTTGCTACTTTATCAAGCAGAATAACTTGCATTACCTTATCCTCTCAAAGTCGTATTAATGGACCGTGCCCGATTACTGATGACGATCAGTGTACGGCAGCAGGGACAGGTAGCGAGCGCGTTTGATAGCGCGAGCCAGCTGACGCTGGTATTTTGCACGGGTACCGGTGATACGGCTTGGGACAATCTTACCGCTTTCGGTGATGTAGTTTTTCAGCGTTGCGATATCTTTATAGTCGATCTCTTGAACGCCTTCCGCGGTGAAACGGCAGAACTTGCGACGACGGAAATAACGTGCCATTTGGCTAGTCTCCAGAATCTATCAATTCAATCTGCTCGGCATGCAGAACCAGTTTGCTCAGGCCATTTTTTGCCTTATGGCAGCTAATGAAGCCCTGCACGGTAACTGCGCTACCGACCGTTATACTGTGAGTAATGGCCTGGTTCTCTTGCCCGCTGATTATTACAGGCATTTGACACCACGCCTGCCGGTGAAAACCGGCTTCCTCCTGCACAGAGCGGTGCTCAAGCACGAACTGGCAGTGAGGTATTCCTGATGGGCTGACCTTGCGAAGGGGCATCCTGCACACGGTGCCGGACAACACCAGACGGTTGGTCATCAGAAATTACTCTTCAGAATCCCCAGCATCTTCAGCATCTGCGGTTTCGCTAGCGAAATCATCGCGACGCTCACGGCGCTCGTCTTTCGCTTTAACCATCGGAGATGCTTCAGTAACAGCGTTTTTGGTACGCATAACCATGCTGCGGATAACGGCATCGTTGAAGCGGAAGTTAGTTTCCAGCTCATCGATCGCTTCCTGCGGCGCTTCAACGTTCAGCAGAACGTAGTGTGCTTTGTGCAGTTTGTTGATCGGATAAGCCAGCTGACGGCGGCCCCAGTCTTCCAGACGGTGGATCGTGCCTTCTGCTGCAGTGATAGCACCAGTGTAACGCTCGATCATGCCCGGAACCTGTTCGCTCTGGTCAGGATGGACCATAAAAACGATTTCGTAATGACGCATCGAATTGCTCCTTACGGATTATTCAGCCTCCTGTCAGGGTCAGCCGCGGCCCATGGAAGCAAGGAACGTGTTTGAAAGGCGGCTGAAAAATTGACGCGTAATCATACTTGCGAAGCCTGACGAACTCAAGGTGATTGCACAAATAATTCGCACAAAGGGTGAAGTACGTTTTTTCAGCAGGTCTAAGCTTGCTTAATCAGCGTTGCTGATTAATTTTTGCGCAATTTTTCTGCACAACTACAACAGAAACGATCGCGGTAAGTTTGCCCGCCAGGACATACACTTTATATAAGCCCGAACGCGAGTGAGGAACGTCTCCTCTACGATCGCGCATCAGAGAGTTGTTGATGGGTGAGTTGGGGTGCAACATGATGAAAAAAATCACTATTTTGTTACTGACCGCGTTGCTGCTGAATACCAGCGCAACGGCGGGTATCTATGTCGATCCACATCCGGAACGTAATATGGATGACGTGATGAGCTTAGGCGTAGTCTATATCAATCATAATAGTGCCGCGCAATATGATACCGTCACAGAGAAGGAGATAAAGACTCTGCTCAGTGACGATACCCAAGCTAATCCATAGCAGCATAGCGCGGCTACTTTTGCCCATAGTAGGCGTGTGCGCCGTGCTTACGCATAAAGTGTTTATCCATCAGATAGCCATCGATGGGCTTCAGGCCAGGGTTGATGCTGCGTGCGATCCACGCCATCCGCGCCACCTCCTCCATCACTACCGCGTTGTGCACCGCATCGTGCGCATCTTTGCCCCAGGCAAAGGGACCGTGCTGATAAACCACCACGCCTGGGGTATGCAGCGGCTCGCTCTCCTTCAGCGTTTCGATGATCACCCTACCGGTGTTCAGCTCATACTCGCCCTGCACCTCCTGCTCGGTTAACGCCCGCGTGCAGGGGATATCTCCCAGGAAGTAGTCTGCATGGGTAGTGCCCAGCGCCGGGATCGCCAGCCCGGCCTGCGCCCAGGCGGTGGCGTGCGTTGAGTGGGTATGCACCACCCCGCCGAGGGAGGGATAGCGGCGATAGAGCGCCAGATGGGTAGCGGTATCGGAAGAGGGTCGCAATTTGCCCTCCACAACATCGCCTTGCAGATCCACTATTACGATATCGTCAGCCTTTAGCGCGTCATAGGACACGCCGCTAGGTTTGATGGCCACCAGCCCACGCGCTCTGTCGATGGCGCTGACGTTACCCCAGGTAAAGGTCACCAGGCCGTAGCGCGGCAGATCCAAATTGGCGTCTAAAACCTGCTGTTTAAGCTGCTGCATGGTCGTCCTCCAGTAGTCCGGCGCGCGCCATGCGCTCGCAAACCCACGCCCGTGCCTTCGCCACCTCCTGAAGCGGATCGGCCGCCGTCTCGCTCCACATCTCGATCAGGTAAGGCCCACAGTAGCCGCTCTCTTTCAGTGTGCGGAAGCAGCGTTCAAAATCCACCACGCCGCTGCCGAAGGGAACGTTTTTAAAGACGCCGGGCTGCGTATCCTTCACGTGCACCGCCACGATATGCCCGCTGCCCGCCCGCAGCTCCATCTGCACGTCGTTGTCCCATGCCGAGAGGTTGCCGATATCCGGATAGAGCTGGAACCAGGGGTTGTTCAGGTAGTGGGTATAGCCAAGCGCTTTGCTGATAGAGTTCATCAGGGGGTAATCCATGATCTCCATCGCCAGCGTGACCTGCGCACGGCTGGCCATCTCGACGCTCTCCTTCAAACCATCGCGAAAACGGCGGCGCGTCTCGTCGTTGGCCTGCTGATAGTAGACGTCATAGCCCGCCAGCTGGATCACGCGGATACCGACGTCCTGCGCCAGCTGAATGGCGCGACGCATGATCTCCAGCCCCTCAGAGCGCACCGCGTCATCTTCACTGCCCAGCGGAAAGCGGCGATGGGCGCTCAGGCACATGGAGGGGACCCGCACCCCGGTGTCGGCAACCGCTTTTACCAGCGCCAGACGCTGCTCCTGGCTCCAGCTCAGCCGGGCCAGCCGGGCGTCGGTTTCGTCGATCGACATTTCAACAAAGTCGAAGCCCAGCGTTTTTGCCAGATTGAGGCGCTCATTCCAGCACTCCCCGGCAGGGAGCGCTTTTTCATAGATGCCAAGCGGCACGGTTTTCGACAGCATAGCCGCTCCTTAACCCCACAGCTGGGCGATTGAGCGTTTAAACTGCCGCGCGGCCTGCACCGGATCGGCAGCATCGCGGATGCTGCGCCCGGCGATAAACACGTGGATGGGAATACCTTTAAACAGCGGCAGATCTTCCAGCGCCAGACCGCCGGTGACGGTGACTTTAAAGCCCATGTTCGCCAGGCGTTTGATCGCGCTGATATCCGCCTCGCCCCAGGCAACGCCCGCCGCCTGCGCATCACGGCTGCGGTGGTAGACTACCTGCTGAATGCCCGCTTCCCGCCAGGCCTGCGCCTGCTCCCACGTCCAGAAGCCGGTCAGCTCGATCTGCACATCGCCGTTAAACTCGTGGGCGACGTCGAGCGCGCCTTTGGCGGTGTTGATATCCGCACAGCAGATCACCGTGACCCAGTCGGCGTTAGCCTCAAAGCACATACGCGAGAGGATCTTCCCGGCATCGGCAATTTTAGCGTCGGCCAGCACAATTTTATGTGGATAGAGCGCCTTAAGATCGCGCACTGCACGTACCCCTTCCCCTACGCAGAGGATGGTGCCCACTTCAATAATATCTACCTCTTCCGCAATCAACCGCGTAGTGGCATAAGCATCGGCGAGGGTCTGGTTATCCAGCGCGACCTGTAACATCGGTAATGGCATTGTCGTATTCCTTTTAAACTGCCGCCGCAGTGGCGTTATCAATTAAATCAAGAACCTCTTGCTCGGTACGGCAGGCGCGTAAGCGATCAAAATTGGCTTCATCGTCAAATAAATTAACGATCTGCATGATGCCGACCTCCTGATGGGTATTGGCATCGACGGCCGCCATCGTGATCAGGATATCGACCGGGTCGTTATCGTCGTGGTTAAACGCCAGCGGCTTCTTCAGGGTCACCAGAGCAAAACCGGTTTTTTTGACGCCCTCCTCCGGGCGGCCATGGGGCATTGCCAGCCCTGGGGCGATCACAAAATAGGGACCAAACTGCTCGACGCCATCGAGAATGGCCTGGTAATAGCGCGGCTCCACCACGTCGGCAGCCACCAACAGGTCGACACCTATTTTTACGGCGTCTTGCCAGGTTTCAGCTTCGGCCTGCAAACGAATAGAGTGGTTCTGTGCCAGCGAATCACGTAGTTTCATGAGGTGTCCTTACTTCACATCCTGCGGGAAGTGTTCTTTGATCACCTCCAACAGCTTCGGGCCGAAATCAGCAGGCGACAGCATGTTGCGTACGCCAACCACATACTTATTGCCGGAAACGGAAATTTCACCGGCGATATGGGTAGAGGCAATGATGATGTCCGCGCCGTTCAGTTCACTTTTATATTCCCCTACTGCGCAGCTGTTCACCGTGTGATCAATATTTGCCTCGGTTAAAAACTGATCCACTTTCATTTTCATGATCATGGAGCTGCCTTGCCCATTCCCACATACAGCCAGAATACGTACGGTCATAACCAAAACTCCTTATAAAGCAGACTGTTTTGTCAGTTGTTTTTCTGCATCTTCTTCAGCACGCAGCGAGCGTCCTGCGAAGACCATATAGGCCAGCGCGATAAGCAAAATGACGGCCATAAAAGCGATACCGATTGAGAAGAAGCCCTGCATCATTGGCGGTGCCAGAATTGACCAATCCGCCATGCCCATCCAGGCGCTCATACCTGTAAGCTTCACCGCCCACACGCAGCCGAAGATTTCAATCATCCCCATGACCAGGCAGATTTTTAGCGCCGCCCGCCAGCCGCCAAAGTGGTTTGCAAAGACGCCAATGGTGGCGTTTGAGAAGAACATCGGAATAAAGCCTGGAATGATCAGGATGGACGAGCCGCAGCCCACCAGGATGCCAACCGCGATCAGCTGGCCGATGGTGCCCCACATAAAGCCCCACACCACCGCGTTCGGCGCGAAGCTATAGATTGCCGCACAGTCAATCGCCAGCACGGCGCCAGGGATCAACCGCTGGGAGATACCGTTAAACGCCTCAGAGAGCTCGGCGACAAACATGCGCACGCCCTGAGTAATGATGAAGATGGCAACCGCGAAGGAGAAACCGGTTTGCAGGATATAGATAGTCCAGTGGGTTTTACCCGCCATTGCCTGAACCACGTCGGTGCCGAAGGAGAGCAGAATGGCGCCAAAGAAAATCGTCATCACAATGGCCGTTGAGACGATGTTGTCATGGAAGATATTCAGCCAGCCCGGCAGCTTAAGATCCTCAACGCTCTCCTCTTTTTTGCCCAAATACGATGCAACTTTATAGGCAATCCAGGAGGCGAACTGCTGCTGATGACCGATGGAAAAACCACAGCCGTCGGTGACCTCCTGGGTCGGCTTGTACATCATGTTTGAGGTGATCCCCCAGTAGAGGGAGACCAGCACGGCGGTACAGATAATGGTGGTCCACATCGGATAGCCGAAGATGTAGAAGGAGACCGCGATCAGCCCCGCCTGCTGAAACATGATGTGGCCAGTCAGCATAATGGTGCGGATACCGGTTACGCGCCGGAACAGGACGTAAATAATATTTAGCGCCAGCGCCAACAGCACCGCATAACCCACCCAGCTGTAGGCATCTCCCATACGATCGATAGTGGCCATCATAGAGGCGTAGGTATCAGAGATGGCACCGTTAATGCCGTAGACCTCTGACATTTTGGCTACGACCGGTTTAAAGGTGCTGGTAAGGATCCCGGATCCGGCCTGTAGAAGCATAAAACCGATGATCGTTTTGATCGTGCCCTTGATAATAACGCTCACGCTTTTACGCAACAGTATATAGCCCAGGCAGGTGACAATGCCCAGCAGCAGCGGGGCGTTGGTCATGACCTGGTTAAAGAACACGGTAAAGAGGGTGTAGAGGGTCTCCATAACGCTCTCCAGAGAGTGAACATAGCGGATCTTGCGATCCGTCACAGGATGTGCCACTACTCTACCCATCAAAAATAATCACAAAAAGATTGAATATGATTATTTGTGATACACCGCGCAATTTATTTCCCTACATTACATACGGCAATAAATGTATGCATTTAATATTCATTTAAATCAATACATTGAATAAAATCAGGCGTATCTAAAGCAGGACAGAAGTTGGAATCGCTTATCTTGATGCTTTTTTAAAGCCACATTTTTCCGTTGCGCTGTTGATAAAACGGTGACAACATAAATCAAAATCAATCATTAAATGATTTATATTGACTACCTGTAAGGAGTAGCGCGATGAGTAAAGTGGAAACCATTACCCGTGAATCCTGGATCCTGAGTACCTTTCCAGAGTGGGGTAGCTGGCTAAATGAAGAGATTGAGCAGGAGCGCGTCGCTCCTGGCACCTTTGCTATGTGGTGGCTGGGCTGCACGGGGATCTGGCTTAAATCAGAGGGCAGCACTAACGTCTGTGTCGACCTCTGGTGTGGTACGGGTAAGCAGAGCCACGGCAACCCGCTGATGAAAAACGGCCATCAAATGCAGCGCATGGCTGGCGTGAAAAAGCTTCAGCCAAACCTGCGCACCACGCCGTTTGTGCTCGATCCTTTTGCTATCCGTGAGATCGACGCCGTACTGGCCACACACGATCACAACGATCATATCGACGTTAACGTCGCCGCCGCCGTGATGCAGAACTGCGCCAGCGACGTGCCCTTTATCGGGCCGCAAACCTGCGTCGATCTGTGGGTTGGCTGGGGCGTGCCCCGGGAGCGCTGCATCGTCGTGAAACCCGGTGACGTGGTGAAGGTGAAGGATATTGAGATCCACGCCCTGGATGCCTTCGACCGTACGGCGCTGATCACCCTGCCGGTGGATCAAAAAGCCGCAGGCGTGCTGCCGGACGGCATGGATCTGCGCGCCGTAAACTACTTGTTCAAGACGCCGGGCGGCTCCCTGTACCACAGCGGTGACTCCCACTACTCCAACTACTATGCGAAGCACGGCAACGAGCATCAGATAGACGTTGCGCTGGGATCCTACGGCGAGAACCCACGCGGCATTACCGATAAGATGACCAGCGCCGATATCCTGCGCATGGCGGAAGCGCTGAATACCAAAGTGGTTATTCCGTTTCATCACGATATCTGGTCAAACTTCCAGGCCGATCCGCAGGAGATCCGTGTCCTGTGGGAGATGAAAAAAGATCGCCTGAAGTATGGCTTTAAGCCCTTTATCTGGCAGCCCGGCGGCAAGTTCACCTGGCCGCTGGACAAGGACAATCTGGAGTTCCACTTCCCACGCGGGTTTGAAGACTGCTTCACCTGCGAGCCTGACCTGCCGTTTAAATCCTTCTTGTAAAGCGTAGAGCGTGCCGGCTAAGCCCGGCACTTTTTCGCTGTAGGCTTAGTAATTCACGACTATTTCAAATAATATCGTAAAAAATCATGTTTAATCGGCATAGCTCATGACGGAAGCGCAACGACACCAAATTTTACTTGAACAGCTGGCGCAGACCGGGTTTGTGACCGTAGAGCAGGTCATTGACCGGCTTGGCGTCTCCCCCGCTACGGCGCGTCGCGACATTAATAAACTTGATGAAAGCGGCAGGCTGAAAAAGGTCCGCAATGGCGCAGAGGCCATCATTAGCCAGCAGCGACCACGCTGGTCGCCAATGAACATCCACCAGGCGCAGCATCTCGACGAAAAGATGCGTATCGCTAAAGCAGCGGCGCTGCTGGTCAACGCTGACGAAAGCGTGGTGATCAACTGCGGCTCCACGGCATTTTTACTTGGCCGGGAGATGTGCGGCAGGCCGGTGCAGATCATTACTAACTATCTGCCGCTGGCTAACTACCTGATCGATCAGGAGCACGAGAGCGTAGTGATCATGGGCGGGCAGTACAACAAGAGCCAGTCCATCACCCTGAGCCCGCAGGGCAGTGAAAACAGCCTCTATGCCGGGCACTGGATGTTTACCAGCGGCATCGGCCTGACCGCCGACGGCCTCTATAAAACCGACATGCTGACGGCGATGGCGGAGCAGAAGATGCTTAACGTGGTGGGCAAGCTGGTGGTGCTGGTAGACAGCAGCAAGGTTGGCGAGCGCGCCGGAATGCTGTTTAGCCGCGCTGACCAGATCGATATCGTGATCACCGGCAAGCAGGCCAGCCCGGATATTGTTAAGCAGCTTGAGGCGCAGGGCGTTAAGGTGATGCGTGTTTAAAGATGCGCATTAAAGAAACCTATTGCCGCCTCCAGCGCCGTCGGGGTGATACGATGGCGAACCCCGGCCTCCCAGCGGCAGGAGAGATGCCGATCCTGCCCTCTCTCCTGTAGCGCCCGATGCAGGCGATGCGATTCAGCCGCAGGGACGACGTCATCGTCTTCACCGTGCCACAGCAGCAGCGGACGGGAAGCAAGCTGTGCCAAACGATCCGCTACGTCCCAGTCAGCCAGCGGGGCGACAATCTCGTTAAGCTCTGCGGCCGTCTCTGCGCGCGGGGGGAACAGCGTTTGGGAAAGTGAGGTAAAGTAGCCGGATCCCATCAGGCTGGCGACGCACACCAGTTCCGGATGATGCGTCATCAGGCCAAGCGCCGTCATGCCGCCCATCGACGCGCCGCCGACCGCCAGACGCCCCTCTGCAACCCAGCCCTCGCCCACCAGCGCATCCCGCAGCGCCGGAAACTCATCAAAGTTGCTCTGTAAGATCTGCCAGAACTGGCCCATACGCGCCTGCTCGTCGCCGTTAAAGCGCGCTCCGTGGTCACAGGCATCGGGCATCACCACGCGAAACCCCGCCTGCGCCAGCGCTACAGCGAAGTAGCTGTAGACCAGCTTTGATGAGCCAAAGCCGTGATAAAAGAGCACCGTAGGCAGGGGCACGGTGCGTTTTCCGGCAGGGGTCGCATGTAAGATCTCAATGCCTGCCAGCTGGCGCGTTTCAAGTTCAATCATGACTCTCTCCTGATAAAGCCTTTGGTATGCCACGCTCTGTTGCTCCACGCAAGCTGCTGCCGCTGCGCGTACAGGAAAACAGTGAGAAGTACATTACGCTTTCGCATTATTTACAGCGGAAAATAGCGTGAGAGCTAACAAAATGGGAACATTCTCCATAAGGTTATTAGAGGAAGCACTACACTATCGCTAACGGGACAGGGCTAACAGGAAATGAGGGAAAGCTATGCATCGGTTTACACCACTTTTTTTAGCGCTGAGTCTCAGCGGCTGTAGCATGCTGCAAAATACGCCGCATCCTGCCCCGCCAGTGAGCAATCAGCCGCAGGAGATTAGCCGCAACCAGACGGCGGGTCTGCAAAAGATGGAAACCATTAGCGTGATGGTGCGTGGATCGCCGATGGACGTTGAGTCGGAAATCAAAGCCAAAGCGGCGGCCATGAAGGCGGACTACTATGTCATTCTCTTAGATGATGAAACGGTGGTCCCCGGCCAGCGATATGGACAGGCTATTTTGTATCGTCAGTAATGGCGCATTGTTTTTTAAAGGATATTTACACTGCTTTGCGTCCGTAGACTTTTTCCCGCTTACAATCATTCAGGGTCGGTCAGGAACATGTAAAAGGAGCGGATTTATGAAACGATCTCTTGCTTTAACGTCGCTGCTGCTTTCAGTCGGTTTGGTGAGCACCACCGCGCAGTCTGCCGAGTTTGCCAGCGCCGATTGTGTGACTGGCCTGAATGAGATTGGCCTTATTTCCGTGAGCAACGTCTCCGGCAGCGTACAGGATGTAGAGCGTGCTATTGCCCTGAAAGCTGACGAACAGGGCGCGTCCTGGTACCGCATCATCAAAATGGATGAGGTGCAGAGCGCCAACAGCTGGCAGGCGCAGGCGATCCTCTACGCCTAAGCCCGTTCGGCGTGATCACATTGTGAGCTGCCCCCCTAAAAACGGTGGCTACTCATTTTGTTGCACTTAAATTACCATATTGTGAGTGTGCCAATACATTTTAGTAACATTTTGTTACACAGATTTCCTAAATGTTAGCGCCTAACTGCCGTTGAACGAGCCACACTTTTCGGGCAACGGACACTCTATGAACGTTCTTATTCGACGTGCTGGTTTAGGCACAAAGCTTTCGTTGCTGACGGGCGTAAGCGTCGCGGCACTTTTTCTGCTGTTTACCTCTCTGATGAGCCATAAGGCAAGCCAGCAGCTTGAAGCGCTGGCGACGGAAGATCTGCATAACCAGGCTACCGGCGTGGCCGATATGGTTGAAATGTTTAGCAGCAGCCTCAGTGACGAAGTCGAGCGCTATACCCGTCAGTTCAGCACCTTTATTCCCCAGCCGGTCTCTCTCGACGTATCACAAACCCGCACCATTAACGGCCTCACCGTTCCCTTACTGAAGGGCGGCGAAACAGAGCTGCACGAAAATAACGCGATACCGGACGACTTCTTCCAGCGCACCGGCTCGATTGCGACCCTGTTCGTGCGCAACGGCGATAGCTTTGTGCGCGTGGCGACGTCACTGCGTAAAGAGAACGGCGAGCGTGCTATCGGTACGCAGCTCGACAGCGCCAGCCCGGCACTGGCTCCCGTCCTGCGCGGTGATATCTATCGCGGCCTCGCGCTGCTGTTTGGCAAGCGCTACATCACCCAGTATCAACCGATGAAGGACGCCAGCGGTAAAACCATTGCTATCCTGTTCGTTGGCGTAGATATCACCCGCTCCTGGGACATCATGCGTGACAAGATCCTGCAGCGCCGACTGGGCGAGAGCGGGCATTTCTTCGTTCTCAACCGCAGCGCCGGTAAAAACTATGGTACCTGGCTGTTCCACGCCAGCGAAGAGGGACAGCGTCCGCAGTGGGGAGAGGATGCGGAACAGCAGCTGTTGACCCTGGCCTCCGGTACCCTGGAGCGTAAAACTAAGGATGGTCGCACTCTGTTGGTCTCCTGGACTGCCCTGCCGGGCTGGAACTGGACAATTGTTGGCGAAGTCGATAAGGCCGTGCTGCTGCAGGATGTGACTCGTCTGCGCAACCAATTCTTGATTGCCGGCGCGCTGGTTTCTCTGCTCTTTGCCGCGCTGTTTGTCATCATCACCCGCCGCTGGCTGACTCGCCCGCTGCGTGAGGTCACGGCCCTTGCCCAGACCTATGCATCCGGGGATCTGCGCGCCTCCCTCACCTCGACGCGCCAGGATGAAGTGGGCCAGCTGATCCACGCTATCAACGGCATCGGCAACGGCCTGCAAAACATGGTGCATCAGGTCCGCGAGGCAGCAGGCGATATTCACTTCGCCACTAACGCCCTGGCGGCGGACAGCAGCGAAATCAGCGATCAAATCAACAAGCAGGCGAGCAGCGTGGAGGAGACCTCTGCCAGCATGGAGCAGCTTGCCGCTACCGTGCAGCAAAACGCAGCCAGCATGGAGCAGACGCAGCATCTGGTGAACGAAACCTCGCAGGCGGTACAGAGCGGCGGGCAGACGGTAGGACGTGCGGTAGCGACCATGAGCGATATCCGCAGCGCCTCCCAGCGTATTGCGGATATCACTCAGGTGATTGAGTCCATTGCCTTCCAGACTAACATTCTCGCCCTTAACGCCGCGGTTGAGGCCGCACGCGCCGGTGAGCACGGGAAAGGCTTTGCCGTGGTGGCTCAGGAGGTTCGTGCCCTTGCGGCCCGCAGCGCCAACGCCGTAAAAGAGATCGAGACGCTGATCGAGGATACCCTGCAAAAGGTCACCGAAGGACACATGCTCTCTGAGCAGACGCGTCAGGCCATGACGTCGATCATCGACCACATGGACAATATCAACCAGCTGGTGACGGAGATTAACCACGCCTCCCGCGAGCAGTCGGCAGGGATTAACCAAGTGAACCTGGCGATGACCCACATTGGCGATGCAACCCACGTCAACGCCGAACGCGTATCCCGCAGCGAAGAGACGGCCCAGACCCTACGGGAAAAAGGCGCTCACCTGAAGCAGCTGGTGAGCCTGTTCCGCCTCTAACCTACCCCGCCCGTGGCGCGCAGCAACAGGTCGTTTTGCACCTGAGCGCTAAGCAGCGCGCCGCCGCGGGTATCCAGCATGGCCTGGCACCATGCCTGGGCGACGGGCGGTGAGGCGTAGCGCAGCATCTGCGCCCCGGCGGCCAGCAGGTAGAGCTGCTGGGTAATCTCCCGGGCCTGCGCCTCCTGCGGTCGATGCAGTCGCTGCTGCAGCCGTCGCCAGGCGCGATCGAAGTGGCGATCCTGACCCTTTACCTCGCCAAAGGTGCCGCTCAGCAGCTCCATCACGCCGGGCTGCTTGCCAAGCACCCGCATCACGTCCAGACACATGATATTGCCCGATCCCTCCCAGATGCTGTTAACCGGCATCTCCCGGTAGAGGCGCGGCAGCTCGTTATCCTCACAGTAGCCCGTGCCGCCGAGTACCTCCATCGCCTCGGCAACAAAGGGGATCCCCGCCTTGCACACCGCATATTTCGCCACCGGGGTAAATAGCCGCGCCCACAGCGTCTCCTGTACGCTCTTCCGGCTCTCCCAGGCCCGTGCCAGACGAAAAAGAAACGCCGTCTGCCCCTCCAGCTGCAGCGCCATGCGGGAGAGCACGTCGCGCATCAGGGGCTGATCGACCAGGTGCTTACCAAACGCCTGCCGCTGATGGGCATGGTAGAGCGCAACGGAGAAGGCCCGGCGCATCAGGCCGTGGCTACCCAGAGCGCAGTCGAGGCGTGTCAGGCCGCCCATCCTGAGGATCTGCCGGACGCCATCTCCCTCCTCTCCCAGCAGCCAGCCGGTGGCGTCTAAAAACTCCGCCTCGCTGCTGGCGTTGGAGCGGTTGCCGAGCTTATCTTTCAGGCGCTCCAGACGCAGGGCGTTGCGCGTGCCGTCGGGCAGAAAACGCGGCACAAAGAAGCAGGAGAGTCCGCCTTTCGCCTGGGCCAGCACCAGGTGGGCATCGCTCTGCGGCACGGAGAAAAACCACTTGTGTCCTACCAGCCGGTAGGCCTCGCCGCTACCTTTGCGCTCCAGCGGCTCTGCGCGGGTGGTGTTGCTGAGCACGTCCGAGCCGCCCTGCTTCTCCGTCATCCCCATGCCGATCAGTACCCCGCGCTTCTGCCCGCCGGGGGCCAGATGGGCGTCATAGCGATCGCTGAGCAGCGGTTTGTACCACTCCTGAAACGTTGCGGGTAGCGCCTGCTGGAGCAGCGGCGTGGCGGCAAAGGTCATGGTGACCGGGCAGAGGGTGCCCGCTTCCACTTGGGCGTGGAGGACAAAGCGCGCCGCGCGGGCGACAAATGCCCCGGCGCGGGCCTCCTCCTCCCAGGCGAGGTTGTGAACGCGGTTGGCGCACAGCCCCTGCATCAGCAGATGCCACGCGGGATGAAAGCGCACATCGTCGAGGCGCTCACCGGTGGGATCGTAGCGCAGCAGCTCCGGCGGATTGGCGTTCGCCAGCCGGCCCAGCTCCAGCGACTCTGCCGTGCCAAGCTGCTGCCCGATGCTGGCCAGCAGTTCAGCGTCCCAGCCAGCGCCCTCACGGGCAACGGCGTCGCGAAGCGCGGCATCAGAGAGAAAAAGGTTGCTGTTGTTGAGCGGAATAGGTTGATTGAAAACGGTATGGGTTTGCCAGCGCATACTCTCTCCCCTGTTCAATGGCAGTGCCCTAAGTATGCACAGAGAGAATTTTACGACCGCAGCAGGGGTCACAAAAAACCACCCCGCAGGGTGGTTAGGTTAACGTCGAAGCTTAGCCGCGCTGGCGGACGGCTTCAAACAGGCAGATGCCGGTTGCGACGGAGACGTTCAGGGAGGAGACGCTGCCCGCCATCGGGATGCTGATCAGCTCATCGCAGTGCTCGCGGGTCAGGCGACGCATGCCTTCGCCCTCTGCGCCCATCACCAGCGCCATCGGGCCGGTCATTTTGCTCTGGAACAGGGTGTGATCCGCTTCGCCCGCGGTGCCGACGATCCAGATATTCTCTTCCTGCAGCAGACGCATAGTGCGCGCCAGGTTGGTCACGCGGATCAGCGGCACGTTCTCTGCCGCGCCGCTGGCCACCTTTTTCGCCGTGGCGTTCAGCTGGGCCGAGCGATCTCTTGGGACGATCACCGCATGGACGCCAGCGGCGTCGGCGCTGCGCAGGCAGGCCCCAAGGTTATGCGGATCGGTCACGCCGTCGAGGATCAGGAAGAAGGGACGATCGAGGCTGGCGATCAGATCCGGCAGATCGTTCTCCTGATACTGACGTCCCGGCTTCACCCGTGCAATGATCCCCTGGTGCACCGCGCCTTCGCTTTTTTCATCCATAAACTGGCGGCTTGCCACCTGGATAGTCACGCCCTGCGCTTCCAGGGCATGGATCAGCGACATCAGACGTTTATCTTCACGTCCTTTCAGAATATAAACGTTCTGAAAGCGCTCAGGGGCGCGTTCCAGCAGTGCCTGCACCGCGTGGATGCCATAAATCATTTCACTCATGAAGGGTACTCGATCGAGGTTAAAAGGGTCTTTCCGCCCCATTATACCCCACGACGCCCCCCAGCGTCCCTCCCCGTTACGCCCTGACCTTCGCCAGCGCATGCTTTTCCGGCGGATGGGCGGGCAGAATGGCGTCCAGCAGATAGCGCGTGTACTCGTGCTGCGGACGGGCGAAGAGATCCCGACACGATCCCTCCTCCACGATGCGTCCCTGATACATCACCCCCACCCGATCGGCGATGTGGCGTACAACGTTGAGATCGTGAGAGATAAACAGATAGGCCAGGCCATACTCGCGCTGTAGATCCATCAGCAGGTTGAGGATCTGCGACTGGATAGAGACATCCAGAGCCGATACCGGCTCGTCACAGATAATTAGCCTTGGTCGCAGGATCAATGCCCGGGCAATGCCAATGCGTTGGCGCTGGCCGCCGGAAAACTCGTGGGGATAGCGCCCGGCGTCGTGGGCCCCCAACCCTACCTGCGTCAGCATCGCGCCGACTGCCTTTTTACGCAGCGCCGCATCCTTTTCCCCGTGAATAATCAGCGGTTCCTCAATGGAGTACCCCACCGTGCGTTTAGGATCCAGCGTCGAGAGCGGATCCTGAAAAATTATCTGGATCGATCGCCGCATCTCCCGCCACTGTCGGGGGTTGAGATCGCGCAGCGAATGCCCGGCAAACGCTACCCGCCCGCCGGAGGCCGGGGTCAAGCCCAGAATCGCGCGGCCGGTGGTGCTCTTACCGCTGCCGGACTCCCCTACCAGGGCGTAGGTCTCCCCGGCGTTGAGGGTAAAGCTCACGTCCTGCACTGCCTGGACGGTGTGTCCACGGCGGGAAAAGGTTTTCGACAGATGCTCTACGGTTAACAAGGGCTGGCTCATACATTGACTCCCGTCTCTTCTGTCCGCCAGCAGCGCACCTGGTGCGTTCGGCTGTCGATAGCGCGCAGCGCGGGCGGCTGGCTGCGGCAGGTCTCCGTCGCCAGCGGGCAGCGATCGGCAAACGTGCAGCCCACTGGCAAGGCATTAAGGGGCGGCACGCTGCCGCGAATCTCTGCTAGCCGGGTTTTTGGCGCGCGATCCTGAGACGGCCGCGCGGCTAGCAGCGCCTGGGTATAGGGATGACGCGGTCGATGGAACAGCGTGCTGACGTCGCACTCCTCTACTACCTGCCCGGCATAGAGCACCACCACCCGCTGGCACAGCTGCGCCACGACGCTGAGATCGTGAGTGATAATCACAATCCCCATCGCCGATTGTTGCTTGATCTCCTCCAGCAGTCGCAGAATTTGCGCCTGAATAGTGGCATCGAGAGCGGTGGTAGGCTCATCGGCAATCAGCAGCGAGGGTGCGCTGGAGATAGCAATGGCGATCATCACTCGCTGGCGCATGCCGCCGGAAAGCTCGTGGGGATAAGCGTTCGCGCAGCGTGCCGGATCGGCGATCCCCACCTGTGCCAGCAGGCTAAGGATCTTCTCGCGCCGTGCGGAACGATCCAGCGACGTATGCAGCTTCAGGCTTTCGTCGATCTGAAAACCAATGGTAAAAACCGGGTTCAGGCTGGAGAGCGGATCCTGAAAGATCATCGCCATATCACGCCCGCAGCGCTGGCGCTTTGCCCGCGTTGAGAGCGTGTCCAGCCGCGCGCCGTTAAGGCTCACTTCGCCATCGGTGCGGCTAGTGCGTGGAGAGAGCAGGCCCATCAGCGCCTGGGCGGTCACGCTTTTACCGCAGCCGGATTCACCGATGATGCCGAGAGTCTCCTGCTGATGAAGCGTAAACGACACCCCGCGCACCGGGGAGACCACGCCCTGCTGTGTAGCAAAGTTGACCCGTAAATTGTTAACGCTAAGCAGCGGCGGTGGATTAACCATGCTGTTCTCCCCTTTTCAGCAGGCGCAGCACGCGCCCAGGTAGCGGCCTGAGACCCGGCTCGGCGCTGTCACGCAGATCGTCACCGACAATATTGAGCGCCAGAATCAGCAGCACAATGGCAACACCGGGGAAGAAGGTCATCCACCAGGCCGTAAAGATCACCACTTTGCCCTCCAGCAGCAGGTTGCCGAGGCTTGGCATCGGTGCAGGTACGCCTGATCCAAGAAAGCTCAGTGCCGCCTCGGTTAGGATCGCCACTGAAAAGACCCATGTGACCTGCACAATCAGCGGGGAGATAACGTTAGGCAGCAGATGCAGCCAGACGATCCGTCCTGAGGTCGCTCCCTGAGCGCGTAGCGCTTCAATAAAGTTTTTCTCTTTTACCACCATCGCCGCGCCGCGGATCACTCGGGCGATGGACGGGACGTAGACCAGCGACAGGGCCAGCACCACGTTAGCTACGTTGGGGCCGAGCACGCCAACAATGGCAATTGCCAGCAGCAGCGACGGGAAGGCAAACAGGCCGTCGCAGACGCGCATCAGAATGCGATCCAGCGACCGGTACCAGGCGCACAGCAGACCGATAACCATGCCGACAGCCCCGGCAATCAGCGCCACCGCCGCGCCAACAGAGAGCGAGACACGCACCGCCAGCGCTACGCGTACAAAGAGATCCCGACCAAAGTTATCCGTACCGAACCAGTGGGTGGCGCTGGGCGCTTTCAGGCGGCTCAGCGGATCGATGCTATAGGCATCCCACGGGCTAAACAGGCTGCCGCAGAACGAGAGCAGCACAATAGCGGCCAGCACGCCGCACCACAGCAGCAGCTTGCGATTCTTCATGAGCGCTCTCCTCCTTCAACGGACAGGCGCGGATCGACCACGTAGCTCAGCACGTCCACCGCCAGGTTAATCAGCACGTAGCAGACGGTGATCAGTAGCACCACGCCCTGGATCACGGTGAAGTCACGCCGCTCAATGGAGTCAACAATCAGCGATCCGACGCCGGGAATACCAAACACGCTCTCAATGACGATGGTCCCGGTGACCAGCGAGGCGAAGGATTCACCGCAGATGGTCAGAACGGGGATCAGGGCGTTCTTCAAGGTATGGCGCAGCAGCACCGTGCGCTCCGGCACCCCTTTTGCCCGGGCAGTGTTGATGAAGTTCTCCTGCAACACGTCGAGCATCACGGCGCGGGTCATGCGAGAGATCAGCGCCGCAATGCGAAACCCCAGCGCGATGGCGGGCAACGTCAGATACCAGACGTTTTGCAGCCAGTCGTCATTGGTTGAGCGGTAGCCTACTACCGGAAACCAGCGCAGCTGGACAGCGAAAAAGAAGATCAGAAACAGGCCGAGCAAAAAGCCCGGCACTGACATACCAAAGGTCGCCAGGGCGCGGATCGCCCGGTCAGCGAAGCGCCCATGCTGCCAGGCGCTGATGACCCCGCTCGCCAGGCCGAGCACCAGCGCAATAGCCTGGGCATAGAGAGCCAGGGCCAGTGTCGGAGCCAGATGCTGCAAGAAAAGTTCGCTGACGCTGGCGTTAAGAAACAGTGAGTGGCCCAGATCGCCAGCGAGCACCGCGCCGAACCAGCGAACAAACTGCATCAGCAGTGGTCTGTCGAGCCCCATCTGCTGGCGCAGGGCGGCGATATCCTGCGGGCTGGCGTCGTTGCCGAGGATCACCATCACCGGATCGCCCGGCGCGAGGTGCACCAGGCAGAAAACCACCAGCGAGACGACGAACAGCACCGGCAGCAGCGCCATGATCCGGTGAAACAGAAACCACTTCATAGGCTGTCACTCCGCTCACGGCTGGCTGACGGTCACGTTCCACAGCACCGGACCAATCAGGTCGTGGTACCCCTTAACGTTTTTCTTAATGGCAATTGGCTCAGGGGTGGTATGGCCCAGCACAATCACTGGCAGATACTGCCAGCTAAGCACGTTGAGCTTGTCCACTAGCGGCCTGGCCTCTTTCAGCGATGAAGCCTGTTTGATCGCATCCAGCACGCTGTCAATCTCCGGGCTGTTGCTCAGTCCTGGGAATTTGGCCCGCGAATCGAGGAACGGATACTGGTGCAGCACCTGACGCATTGAGAACTCGAGTGCGCAGAGATCGAAGTTTTTCGGATCCTGACGGCGTTGCAATACCGTCGGCCAGTCATAGACGTCGAGGCGCGACTTAACGCCGATCTGCTTCAGCACCTGCTGGGCGACAATCGCCAGGTTATAGAGCTCGGCATACTCTTTGGTGGCGATGATCACCACCTCTTCGCCGCTATAGCCGGACGCCTTCACCAGCTGGCGGGCTTCATCGAGCTTATGCTGGTTCCAGAACGGTTTGCCCGCGTCGCTGTACCAGTCAATCTGATTAGGGAAGCCCAGAGAGGGATCCTCTTTGAAAAAACGCGGATCGCTGTAGCCTGCCAGCAGCGTCTGGTGAACGTCGAGGGCAAGGTTAAACGCCTGGCGCAGCTTGACGTTGGCAAAGGGTCCCTGCTGCTTGTTGAAAAGATAGGTGATCAGCGACCCGCCGCTCTCCGGCTGGGCCAGAGTGAGATCCGGGGCGCTGCTCAGGGCATCGATATTGTCCTTCGGCAGGTTAAAGACGATGTCGTACTCGCCGGTCATTGCCCCCGCCAGCCGGGTGGATTCATCGGTAATGTAGCGGAACCAGATATCCTTCACGTTGGCCTGCTTTTGACCAGAGAGACCGCTGGCCGGTTCGCTGCGGGCGCTGTAGCCGTCGTAGCGAGTCAGGTGCAGGTACTCGCCCTGCTTAAACTCCGCCAGCTTGTACGGCCCGGTGCCAATCAGTTCGCTTACCGGTTTTTTGCTGATGTTCGCTTCATCGATGAGGCGTTTAGGCATAATCGCCGCAATGTTCTTCACGTCGGCCAGCACGTTAAGCGTAATCAGCGACGGCTCAGGCAGGACGAGGCGCACGCTCTTATCGTCGACTTTGCTGAAGACCGCGCCAGGGAGGTTGGCTTTCCCTTGGGTGGAAACCGCCAGCCAGCGGCTCATCGAGGCCACCACGTCGTCTGCCGTCAGCGGCTGCCCGTCGTGGAAGTGGACGCCGTCGCGCAGCACAAAGGTATAGGTTTTGCGGTCGTCGCTCAGGGTGTACGACGCCACCAGATCCGGCACCGGCTCAAACTTATCGTTGATGGTGAACAGCTCCTCAAAGATGTGGCGATCCACATCCGAGGTAGCGTTGTTAGTGGTTAAGTAAGGATCCAGCGTACCGGGCCGGTTGCCATAGGCGATATTCAGCGTGGCGTTGCGGTTTACGGTTTCAGCCAGCGCGCTTCCCCAGGGTAAAGAGGCCGCCAGCAAGAGTGCGGCGGCAGAGAACACATTTTTCATTCAGCAGCGGCTCCGGTCAGGGTTCTGTCGACGTGTGGGCTGGTTTTGCGCCCGGCGAATTCCTCTTTCGCCTCCTGCAACAGCGCCGGCTCGGTCAGCAGGCGCAGGCCTGCGTTCGCCAGCACCACCGCGCCGGTCACTAACGCTTCGTAGCCTTGCTCAGAGTTAGCGGCCTCGCGGAAGGCGACGGTGTGGCCAATCAGATCGTCCGGCCCTATCTTGATCGACGGATGCGCGGTCGGCACGGCGTGGCTGATATCGCCCACGTCTGTGGAGCCTTTACCCTCTTTCTGACGCAGATCGACCTGCTCACCCACGGCGGTAAACTCTTCGAGGAAGAGGCTGTTCAGCGTGTGGTTAATATTGAAGTCGCGCGGGCCAACCTGGTGCTCGATTCTTACCGTGGTGCCGGTGGCAATGGCAACGCCTTCAGCAATGGCGCGAAGGCGCGGCTCCAGGGCTTCCACCGCCTCGCGGGTTTCAGCCCTGATGTAGTAGTGCGCAGAGGCGTACTCCGGGATCACGTTAGGGGCCTGGCCGCCGTTGGTGATGATGCCATGTACGCGCACGCCGTCCGGCAGCTGCTGGCGCAGCACGCTGATACCGTTATAGAGCAGCACCAGCGCGTCGAGGGCGTTGACGCCTTTATGCGGCGAGCTACCCGCGTGGGAGGGCTTGCCGTAGAAGTGAAAATAGAGGTGATTATTGGCTAAGAATGGCCCGGTGAGCTGAGTTTTGCCGCCGGGGTGGACCATCATCGCCGCGTCAACGTCCTTCAGGAAACCGTGCTCAACGAAGCGCGCCTTGACGTTGCCGTTTGGCCCGCCCTTGCCGCGCAGGCCGCCCTCCTCTGCCGGAGTGCCAAGTACCACCACCTTGCCGCCGGTCTGGGCCAGGGTCTCGCTCAGAGCGATCGCCGCCGCGATGCTGGTCACGCCAATGATGTTATGCCCGCAGGCGTGACCGATATCGATCAGGGCATCGTACTCAGCCAGGTAGGCGATGGTCGGGCCCGGTTTGCCGCTCTCTTTCACGGCATAGAATGCCGTTTCGTGTCCGGCCACGTTCGAAGTCACCTTAAAGCCGTTTTTCGCCAGCAGCGCCGTTAGCAGGCCGTGGGCGTAGTACTCGTTGTTCCCGGTCTCCGGATGGGCATGAATATCTTTCGAGATCGCAATGTATTCGTCACGGTGCTGGTGAATACTCTGTTCCAGTCGGGCTTTTAATTCGCTAGTGCTCATTGCTTCCACCTTGTGTTGATGACAGTCGATTCATTCCCGACACCGGGAACCACGAGTTGATTAAAAATGGCGCTTTGCCTCCTGGCGGACGCGGTGAAGAACGTGCTGCTTGATCTCGCCGTACAGCGGATGCGCCGCCAGGTTTTCGATATCGCGCTCACGGCCAAACGGCAGGGTCAGCTCTTCAACAATTTTTCCCGGCTTGGCCGACATGATCAGAATACGGTCGGCCAGGAACAGCGCCTCCTCCACGTCATGGGTAACGAAGAGCAGCGTGGTCTCGGTTGCCAGCCAGGCGTTGCGCAGCAGCTCCTGCATCATCAGGCGCGTCTGGGCGTCCAGTGCACCAAACGGCTCGTCGAGCAGCAGCACTTCAGGGCCGGGTAGCCAGGCGCGAGCCAGCGCCACGCGCTGTTTCATGCCACCGGAGAGCTGCCAGGGGGCATGATTCTCGAAACCTCTCAGCCCAACCCGCGCCAGCCACTCACGCGCCTGGGCGTTAACTTTGTCGCGGTTATGCTTACCAAGACGCGGGCCAAAGGTGACGTTATCCAGTACCGACAGCCATGGAAACAGGTTCGGCTGCTGGAAGATCATTCCCCGCGATGGGCCGGGCTGGCGCACCGGTTCTCCGCCGCACAGCACGCGTCCGCTATCGGGCTGATTAAAGCCCGCCACCAGGTTAAGGATGGTGGATTTGCCGCAGCCCGAAGGCCCCAGCAGCACGACAAACTCACCCTTCTCCAGGGCAAGGGAGATATCATCCAGCACGGTAAAAGGGTGCGGTTTTGCCGCAAACTGGAGAGAGACATTCTCCAGTGCAATCTGTACAGCCATTATTCTTTCCCCGCCCACGGTACAAACAGGCGCTGCAGGCCTAAAAGAAGAAGATCCAGCAGATAGCCAATCCCACCGAGCAGCAAAATGCCCAGCATCACAATATCGGTCCGCAGGTAGGAGCTGGCGTTGATCACCATCCAGCCGAGGCCCGAACTGGCCGCCACCATCTCCGCTGCGATAAGCGAGGTCCAGCCGATGCCAATCGACAGCCTGACAGTAGTAAAGAGATCGGGCAGCGCGTCAGGCAGCACCACGCGCAGAAAGATCTGTCCTTTGGTTGCGCCCAGCGTCTGGGCGACGCGGATGCGTGACCTACCGATGCGCTCTACCGCCGCGCTGGCCCCTACTACCACGCTCAGGAAGGTGGCGATGAAGATCAGAAAGAATTTTGAAGCTTCGCCGATACCAAGCCACACCACCGCCAGCGGGATCAGGGCAATCTTCGGCAGCGGGCGCAGAAACTGGACGAAGGGGTTTAGCACTGCCGACAGGCCGTTGGAGAGGCCCATCAGCAGCCCCAGCGGGATACCAATCACAATCGCTACGGCGAAGGCGCTCAGCGCCCTGGCCAGGCTCACCATCACGTGCTCCCAGAGTGGCACCTGACGGTAGCCGTCCGCCAGAAGCTCTTCCGTGGTTAAACCGATATCTGTTAACGACGGCAGCAGCAGCGGATCCACCCACTGCCGGGTGGCCGCCACCTGCCAAATCACAAAAAAGATCGCCACCGATGCGACGCTGATGGCGATGTGCTGACTCAATCTCATTGCGTTGCTACCGCCGCTTTACGAATGTATTCAGAGTTGATTGCCGTATCCCAGTTCGCAGGAATATCACGCTTGCGGATCTCGCCAATGCCAGCGAGGAAGCTAGAGGTTTTGCTCAGCGCTTTGCCGATACCGCTGTCGGTAGTTTGAGTACCGTTGCCCAACCAGGCGGCGGTGCCCTGCTCGGTCAGGGTGGGGTACTCCAGCCCGCCGAGGGTGTTAGCTGCGGTCGTCACTGGGGCACCGACCTCTTTTGCCACGATGGCGGCGGCGCGCTCCGGATCCTTTCTGAACTCATCGACCTTCTCCTGATGCACACGCAGGAAGGCGCTGACGGTTTCTGGATACTGCTCGGCAAAGGCTTTACGCACGACGTAGTTGTTGTAAATCAGGTAGCCATCTTTTTGCAGATCCTTGGTAGCGAAGACCTGATGGCCGCCGGAGGACTCCAGCTCCTGGGCAAAGGGTGCCCAGACATATCCCGCGTCAATATCGCCCCGCTTCCACGCGGCGACCATCTCAGCTGGACGCAGCGGCAGCAGGGTGATTTTGCTGCGGTCGAGCTTGTTGACGCTAATCGCTGCCTCCAGCGCGTACTGCGCGGTGGAGTTTGGCGGGTAGGCCACGCGTTTCCCTTCGATATCGTTGATCGTCGCGATGCCATCTTTGCCAATTAAGCGCTCGTAGCTGGCAATGACCCCAGAAACGCCAATAATCTCTACCGGTAATTTACGCACTATGCCAGCGGTGGCCGGGCTGGATCCGAAATTAGCAATATCGATAGCGTTGCTGGCGAAATAGCTCAGCGCATCGGCGCCGGACGCAAATTGCACCCATTTCACTTTGCTGTTTAACGCTTTATCCAGTGAGCCGTCGGCTTTCGCCAGCATTAATACCTGTGAACCGCCGCTGTAGGCGACGCGTACCTCTTCCGGTGAAGCGGCCCAGGTCATATTTGTCCACAAGCTACCCGCTGCCAGTAATAAGCAGAGACTTTTTTTCATTTTATTTTTCCTGTTAGAGAGTGAAGAGATTAACGATATTTCTGCCAGAGGGCCGAACATCGCTCCGCCAGCGCCTGGGCAGGATCGATGGCGTGAGCAAGAAAGGGAGAGTCGACGGCGTCTAACGCCACTGGAACTTCGGTGCAGGCAAGAATCAGCGTTTCCGCGCCCCGCTCAACCAGCGCCTGAGCCTGAAGAGAGAGCAGCTCTCCGCCCTCGCGCAGCGCACCGCGTTTTACCGCGTAGCAGCCGGGAACAAACCAGCTCTCCAGCTCCTGCTCGTTGGGCAGCACCGGGGTAACATTAAGGCGTTCAAGACCCTGCTGGAACCAGCCCGCCGCCAGCGTGCCGTGGGTCGCGATGACCCCGACGCGCGTCGATGCCTGCGCCTCAATGTGTGCCAGGGTCGCCTCAACGATATGCAGGATCGGTGCGTCGCTGGCACGGCTCAAGGCGTCATACCAGTGATGGGCCGTATTGCAGGGAATAGCAATATGGCTCGCCCCGGCGGCGTTGAGCTTTTCGATGCCGTTCAGCAGCTGCGGCAGCGGCGACGGACCAAGCCCGGCCAGCGCCTTCTGGCGATCGGCTATCTGCGGAACGTTCCAGGCGACGACCGGGATCTGCTCCTGATCGCGGGTCGCAGGCGTCGCTGTCAGCAGCTTCGCCATAAAATCCACCGTCGCCAGCGGTCCCATGCCGCCGAGAACCCCTAACAAAAACGGTTTCATTTTTCCAGCACCTGGCGATAGCCAAACAGCCCGGCGGAGCCGCCGGTGTGGATAAACACCACGTTCTCATCCTTGCGGAAATGGCCTTTGCGGATCAGATCCACCAGCCCGGCAAAGCCTTTGCCGGAGTAGACCGGATCCAGCAGAATACCTTCGTGGCGCGCCAGCAGGCGCAGCGCCTCCAGCATGCCTTCGGTGGGCAGGCCGTAGCCTTCGCCAACGTAGTCACTGTTAGCCACTACGGCTGTACGGGGCAGCTCGCCCGGCACGCTCAACAGCTCAAGGGTGCGGGAGGCCAAATTCCAGACGTTCTCCTCCTGCTTTGCCTTCGGCGCACGCACGCTAATGCCCAGCACCGGAACGTGGCTGTGGGTAGCGTGGAATCCGGCTACCAGCCCGGCCTGGGTGCCGGTGCTGCCGGTGGCATGGACCACGTGGTCAATACGCAGGCGCAGCTGAGAGGATTGATAGAGCAGCTCTTCGGCGCAGGCGACGTAGCCCAGTGCGCCGATGGGGTTAGAGCCGCCGCCGGGGATCACGTAGGGGCGATGCCCCTTCTCGCGCAGCTCACTGGCGTAGATATCCATTGCCTGCTGCATGTCGGTTCCGCCCGGCAGGTGGGCAACGATTTCGCCGCCGAGCAGCTCATCCAGCAGGACGTTACCGGAGCGTTGGTAATCCTCACCGAAGTCGGTGACCCGCTTCTCCAGCAGCACTTTCGCCGGCAGGCCAAGCTTCGCCGCGCCGGCGATAGTCTGGCGTACGTGGTTAGACTGGGTAGCACCTTGGGTAATAATCACGTCAGCGCCCTGCTGCTGCGCATCGGCCAGCAGGAACTCAAGTTTACGCGTCTTATTTCCGCCGGTAGCAAGGCCGGTTGCATCGTCGCGCTTAATCCATATTTTCGGCCCGCCCAGCAAGGCTGAGATATTTTCTAAAGGTTCAAGCGGCGTCGGAAAATGGCCCAGCGACAGGCGTGGGAAACGTGCCAGATGCATAATAGCTCCTTGCGAATTAACGCATCAGATAATGAATAAATCTGGAGCTACTATACACAGGCGGGCTTTATCACTAATGACAAATAAAAAATAACGATTGCCGAAAAATAGCTAACGACCAAAATAAAAAAATCCCCTTTATTACTAAAGGGGATGGATTTTATTACTCAGCGATTTTCTTTTTTGCCGCACGCTTTGCTTTGGTCGCGGCGGCTATTTTTTGCGTTTTTGCCGAAGGCGCTTTTGCCGCAGGCGCTTTCTCTTTCTTCACCTTCGGCTGGGTGCCATCTGTGTTTTTTCCTTTAGCTTTGCCCTTCTCACGACGAAACTCGCTGTCCGGCTCAAAGTTAACCTTTTTACCGACCTGGCGACGGCGGCTGCCTTTTTTACCCGGCGTGGCCTTCTTAGCGCGTTCGCGTTCGGTTTTGCCAACGTTGCGGGGAGCACGCTCGCTGGAGATCAGCGTAAAGTCGATCTTGCGATCGTCCATGTTTACCGCTTCGACGCGCACTTCAACGCGATCGCCCAGCCGGTAGGTCTGGCCGCTGGATTCGCCAATCAGGCGCTGACCCACCTGGTCGAAACGGTAGTAGTCGTTATCCAGCGAAGAGACGTGAACCAGACCGTCGATAAACAGCTCGTTAAGGCGCACGAAGAAACCGAAGCCGGTGACGCTGGCAATGACACCCTGGAAGTTGCTACCCACGTGATCCTGCATGAAGTCGCACTTCAGCCAGTCGGCAACGTCGCGGGTCGCTTCGTCGGCGCGGCGTTCAGCCATCGAACAGTGCTGACCCAGCTGCAATACCGCTTCCATCGGATAGTGCCAGCCGCCCGACGGGGTGCTGTTACCCTCAAGCCCCTGCTCTTTGGCGACCAGATATTTAATGGCGCGGTGCAGGGAGAGGTCCGGATAGCGGCGGATCGGCGAGGTAAAGTGGGCATAGGATTGCAGCGCAAGACCAAAGTGACCCCGGTTTTCCGGATCGTAGATCGCTTGCTTCATAGAGCGCAGCAGCATGGTCTGCAGCATCTCATGGTCAGGGCGATCGGCAATGGACTCCAGCAGCGCGGCGTAGTCTCCCGGCTCCGGCTTGTTGCCGCCCGGCAACTCCAGGCCCAGCTCAGCCAGTACCGAGCGGAACGAGGTAATGGCTTCGGTGGTCGGTCGGTCGTGAATACGGAACAGCGCTGGCTCTTTCGCCTTCTCAACAAAACGGGCGGCGGAGATGTTGGCGAGGATCATACACTCTTCAATCAGCTTATGGGCGTCGTTACGCTCGGTCAGCTCGATGCGCTCAATACGGCGCTCGGCGTTGAAGATAAACTTCGCCTCTTCACTCTCAAAGGAGATACCGCCGCGCTCCTCCCGTGCCTGGCTCAGCGTTTTATAGAGGGTATGCAGCTCTTCAATGTGTTTCACCAGCGGTGCGTACTGCTCGCGCAGCTCCTGATCGCCCTCCAGCATATGCCACACCTTGGTATAGGTCAGGCGTGCGTGGGAGCTCATCACCGCTTCGTAGAATTTGTAGCCGGTTAGACGTCCCTTGGTGGAAATGGTCATTTCGCAGACCATACAGAGACGGTCAACCTGCGGATTGAGGGAGCAGAGGCCGTTGGAGAGCACTTCCGGCAGCATCGGGACTACCTGCGACGGGAAGTAGACCGAGGTGCCGCGGCTGCGTGCTTCGTCATCCAGGGCGGTGCCCGGACGCACGTAGTAGCTTACGTCAGCAATGGCTACCCACAGACGCCAGCCGCCGCCGCGTTTTTTCTCGCAGTAGACCGCATCGTCAAAGTCACGGGCGTCTTCGCCGTCGATAGTGACCAGCGGCAGGTTACGCAGATCGACCCGTCCGGCTTTCGCCTCATCAGGGACCTCTTCTTTCAGGCTACTCACCTCTTGCTCAACGGCAGGCGGCCAGATGTAGGGGATCTCATGGGTGCGCAGGGCCATATCCACCGCCATGCTGGTACCCATATTTTCGCCGAGCACCTCAACAATCTTGCCGATAGCTTTGGTGCGTCGCGTTGGGCGCTGGGTGAGTTCAACCACCACCACAAAGCCCATCCGCGCGCCCATAATCTCTTCCGGCGGGATAAGGATGTCGAAGCTCATGCGGCTGTCGTCCGGCACCACAAAGCCTACGCCTGCGTCGGTAAAGTAGCGACCGACGATCTGGCCGGTTTTCGGCACCAGCACGCGCACGATGCGCGCTTCACGACGGCCTTTACGATCTGCGCCGAGCGGCTGGGCCAGCACCTGGTCACCGTGAATGCAGGTTTTCATCTGCTCGCTGGAGAGATAGAGGTCATCTTTGCGGCCTTCGACGCGCAGGAAGCCGTAGCCGTCGCGGTGGCCAATAACTATCCCCTTGAGCAGGTCAAGGCGTTCCGGCAGGGCGTAACACTGGCGGCGGGTAAAGACCAATTGCCCGTCACGCTCCATGGCACGCAGGCGACGGCGCAGCCCTTCCAGCTGCTCCTCGCCTTCAATATTCAGTTCCTGCGCCAGTTCTTCGCGGTTAGCCGGTTTTTCGCGTTTTGATAAGTGATCGAGAATGAACTCGCGGCTAGGAATAGGGTTCGCGTACTTCTCAGCTTCGCGCTCCTGGAAAGGATCATGTGACATAGCGGTTCCTCCGTTGTCAGCTCTGGCAGAGCGTTCTCTTACTCCACCATTAATAATTTATACAGCGGTTGATTCTCTTCAACCAAATCGGCCAGCGTGTAGTGATCAAGTTCCGTCAGAAAACTGTTCACGGCCTTAGAGAGTGCCTGTTTCAAACGGCAGGCAGGGGTAATATGGCAAAATGCGCTGCTGCAGTTAACCAGCGTGAGCGGTTCCAGCTCACGCACGACGTCACCGATGCGGATGGTATTAGCAGGCATGCCCAGGCGAATGCCACCGTTTTTCCCTCTGACCGCCGCGACATAGCCCGCCCGGCTTAGCTGGTTGATGATTTTGACCATGTGGTTGCGGGAAACCCCATACACCGTCGTCACTTCAGAAATATTGGTCATTCGCCCTTCCGGTAGCGATGCCATATAGATCAGGGCACGCAATCCGTAATCGGTGAAACTCGTTAACTGCACATCAACCTCAGGATAAAGGGAAAAACGCGGGATACCAGTTGGTATTAATACACTTGATGATAAACCAGCCAGATAGTTAGCGACTAATTTATTTAAGCTGAAGGGGTAAAAACAGGCAAGTAGCCCGGCAGAGTGCTGCCGGGCCAGGTCACATCACATTACGCGTCAAACGGATCGCGCAGGATCATGGTTTCGGTGCGGTCAGGGCCAGTAGAGATAATATCAATCGGCACTTCGGTCAGCTCTTCGATGCGCTTGATGTAGTCCAGCGCCGCCTGCGGCAGGCCGCTGCGCTCTTTCACGCCGAAGGTCGTTTCAGACCAGCCTGGCATGGTTTCGTAGATCGGCTCGATACCTTCCCAGTCGTCAGCGGCCAGCGGCGTGGTGGTCACTTCACGGCCGTCCGGCAGACGGTAAGCCACGCAGATTTTCACCTCTTTCAGGCCATCCAGCACGTCCAGCTTGGTCAGGCAGAAGCCGGACAGAGAGTTGATCTGCACTGCACGACGAATCGCAACGATATCCAGCCAGCCGGTACGACGACGACGACCGGTGGTCGCGCCAAACTCGTTACCCTGTTTGCAGAGGAACTCGCCGATGTCGTCAAACAGCTCGGTCGGGAACGGACCCGCGCCTACACGGGTAGAGTAGGCTTTGATGATCCCCAGCACGTAGTCCACGTAGCGCGGACCCAGGCCAGAGCCGGTCGCCACGCCACCGGCGGTGGTGTTGGAGGAGGTCACGTACGGATAGGTGCCGTGGTCGATATCCAGCAGCGTACCCTGCGCGCCTTCGAACATGACGAAATCGCCACGCTTGCGCGCCTGGTCTAGCAGATCGGAAACGTCCACTACCATGCCGGTCAGGATGTCGGCAATCGCCATCACATCGTCCAGCACTTTCTGGTAGTCAACGGCGTCGGCTTTGTAGAAGTTCACCAGCTGGAAGTTGTGATATTCCATCACCTCTTTCAGCTTGGTTGCAAAGGTCTCTTTGTCGAACAGATCGCCAACGCGCAGGCCGCGACGGGCTACTTTATCTTCGTAAGCAGGGCCGATACCACGACCGGTAGTACCGATCGCTTTCGCGCCGCGCGCTTTTTCACGCGCCACGTCCAGCGCCACGTGATAGTCGAGGATCAGCGGGCAAGCTTCGGAGAGCAGCAGACGTTCGCGTACCGGAATACCACGCTCTTCCAGGCCTTTCATCTCTTTCATCAGCGCAGCAGGAGAGAGCACCACACCGTTACCGATGATGCTGGTCACATTGTCACGCAGAATGCCTGATGGAATAAGGTGGAGGACGGTTTTTTCACCGTTGATTACGAGAGTGTGGCCTGCATTGTGACCGCCCTGATAGCGAACCACATACTTAGCACGTTCAGTAAGGAGATCGACGATCTTACCTTTGCCTTCGTCACCCCATTGGGTGCCCAGTACGACGACGTTGTTACCCATTTTTCAAAATCACCGTTTGCTTAAAAAAGGATTCTACCATCGCTTTTTCTGATAATCAGCACTTTTTGTCGGCAAATTTCGGCCAATCTGCGTGCTATTTCTCTAGCCAATCGTTTTCCTCAACATATAGTAGATCACTACCCCGGCAACCACTAATCCCCCGCCAAAACGGCGTAAAATGTTATCCGGCAGCAGTGCAAGTGAGGCAATCATGCGACGCCACAGGCGCGGATAGAGCATCGGACCAAGCCCTTCCAGTACCAGAACTAATGCCAGGGCCAGCCAAATGGTGGAGTTCATTGTGCTTCCTTCAAAAGAAAACCACCGTCTCCTGAGGATGACGGTGGTTTGATTAGCGTAATGCTACGGTGGGACTTAGCGTGTGGCCGTTCCCGGCGTCTTCATGTAGCGGAAGAAGTCGCTGTCCGGGCTGAGCACCATCACATCCTGATTGCTCTGGAAGCTGCTCTCATAAGCGCGCAGGCTACGGATAAAGGCGTAGAAGTCAGGATCCTGGCTGAACGCATCGGCAAACAGCTTAGCCGCTTCGGCATCGCCTTCACCGCGCAGAATGCGCCCTTCACGCTCGGCTTCTGCCAGCGTCTTAGTAACTTCATAGTCTGAGGTCGCACGCAGTTTTTCTGCCGCTTCCTGACCCTGTGAACGGTGGCGACGGGCAACCGCTTCACGCTCGGCGCGCATACGGTTGTAGATCGCCTCAGAGACTTCGCTCGGCAGGTTGATCTGCTTGATACGCACATCCACCACTTCGATACCCAGCGCGGCCATACTGTTCGGGTTCACTACCGGCACCTTGCCGTTAGTTTCCGCCGTGACGCGCTTGGCCGCTTTGGCGATTTCGTCATCTGCCGCAGGCGTTGCTACTTCATCTTCCGTACCAGCAGAGCCGGAGTTCAGCGCGTCGCGCACCTCCAGGGTCAGACGGCCACGGGAGTCGGTCACGATGTCCTTAACGTCAAGGCGACCGATTTCTGAACGCAGACGGTCAGAGAACTTACGTTTCAGCAGCACTTCGGCCTGGGAGACGTCGCCGCCGCCGGTTGCCAGGTAGTAGCGGCTGAAGTCGCTGATGCGCCATTTGATATAGGAGTCAACGATCAGGTCTTTCTTCTCTTTGGTCACAAAGCGATCGGCCTGGTTGTCCATGGTCTGGATACGGGCATCCAGCGTTTTAACCGTCTCAATAAACGGCAGCTTAAAGTGCAGGCCCGGCGTAAAGACCAGGGGTTTGTTTTCATCGTCGCGCAGTACTTTACCGAAGCGCAGCGTGATACCGCGCTCGCCCTCTTTCACCACAAAGATTGAGGTGTAGAGCACTACCAGCACGATGATAATTATCGCAATTACAGACTTACGCATCGTTATTCCCCCTGACGCTGGTAGTCGTTACGCTGTGCGTTAGCACGGCGTTGGTCCATGATGTCACCCTGGCCAGCAGACGGTGCGTTACTGGTGTTGCTGTTGCTGTTCGACGCAGGTGGCAAGCGCAGCAGGTTATTCGCCCCGCTGGTATCGCTCTTAGCCGCAGGCGCGCCGCCTTTCAGCATCTGATCCAGTGGCAGAACCATCAGGTTGCCGCCCTTATCGTTAACCAGCACCTTACGGGTGTGGCTCAGCACTTTCTCCATAGTTTCGATATAGAGACGCTCGCGGGTAATTTCCGGGGCAGCCTTATATTCCGGCAGGAGTTTGGCAAAGCGTGCCACTTCACCCTGCGCTTCAAGGATAGTCTGAGTCCGGTAGGCACGCGCCTCCTCAAGGATACGCTGCGCCTGGCCGTTCGCACGCGGCTGAACTTCGTTGGCGTAGGCTTCGGCTTCACGAATCGACTGCTGCTCGTTCTCACGGGCGGCAATGGCATCATCAAACGCGGCCTGCACGGCTTCCGGCGGACGGGCGGCCTGGAAGTTAACGTCCAGCAGGGTGATCCCCATGTTGTACGGGCGAATCGTCTCTTCCAGCTCGCGCTGGGTATCGCTACGAATCACGGTACGGCCTTCAGTCAGGATACGGTCCATGGTGTATTTACCGATCACGCCGCGCAGGGCGCTGTCGGTAGCCTGACGCAGGCTGTCATCAGCGCTGGTCACGCTAAACAGGTAGCGCTCAGGATCGGTCACACGGTACTGAACGTTCATCTCAACGCGCACCACGTTCTCGTCGGAGGTCAACATCACCCCAGAGGCCGCCAGCTCGCGTACCGACTCTACGTTTACCGCCGTCACGCTATCAATAAAGGTCGGTTTCCAGTTCAGGCCTGGCTCCACCAGATGGCTGAATTTGCCGAAACGGGTCACGACGCCGCGCTCCGCCTCTTTGATGGTATAGAAACCGCTGGCCGCCCAGAAGATGACGAGCGCAACCGCAACGATAGTCACGATGCGTCCACCCATACGGCTGCGTGGACCTGGCGCAGCACCGCCACCGCCCGAGCCGGTTCCTTTACCGCCGCCAAAGCCGCCCAGTTTCTTGCTCAGCTTGCGAAAGATATCATCTAAATCAGGAGGCCCCTGATCGCGACCGCCTTTATTTCCATTTCCCCCAGAGTTGCCGCCTTGATTATTGCTGCTTCCCCACGGGTCGCGGTCTTGTCCGTTATTACCGGGCTGGTTCCACGCCATGTATGTGCTCCATATTTGTTATTCGTTATCCCCGGAGGGGAAATGTCTTCAGGCAAGCCGCCAGGTCAGACTACGTAGTCAACCAATGCAGGTTCTTGTTTACAGAGGCGACGCCACTCAACGATCGGCATACGTACTTGCAGACCCAGACTGCCGTCCTCCTCCATCCACTCTTTTTCTATCGCCTGAAGCTGATAAAACCGGCTTCTTAACCGCCCCTCCTGCGGAGGCAGCTGCAGCGTGTGCTGAGCCACCTCCCCGGAAAGACGCTCGGTTAGCGCCTGAAATAACAGTGGTACACCCGCTCCGGTTTGTGCTGACAGCCAAACCCGAATCGGTCTGTTTTCATCGTCCCTGTCGATACGCGGCTCGAACTCATCCAGCATATCAATCTTGTTCATTACCAGCAGGGTCGGGATCTCGTGAGCATCAATCTCTTCGAGCACGGTATTCACCGCATCAATATTTTCCTGCAGACGGAGGTCGGCGGCATCGATCACGTGCAGCAGCAGCGTGGCCTGGCGCGTCTCCTGCAGCGTCGCCTTAAAGGCAGCAACCAGATCGTGCGGCAGGTGGCGAATAAACCCTACCGTATCGGCCAGCACGGTCTCACCAACGTCAGCAACGTTAATACGGCGCAGGGTCGGATCCAGCGTGGCAAACAGCTGGTCCGCAGCGTAGACCTGCGCTTCAGTGATCTGATTAAACAGCGTCGATTTACCGGCGTTGGTATAGCCTACCAGCGATACCGTGGGGATATCTGCTTTCGCGCGCGACCGACGCCCCTGCTCGCGCTGTTTGCTAACGCGCTCAAGACGCGAGAGGATCAGAGTAATACGGTTGCGCAGTAAACGACGGTCGGTTTCGAGCTGGGTTTCACCCGGACCACGCAAACCGATTCCGCCCTTCTGACGCTCAAGGTGGGTCCAGCCGCGCACGAGGCGCGTCGCCAGATGGCGCAGCTGCGCCAGTTCAACCTGCAATTTCCCCTCATGGGTACGTGCACGTTGCGCAAAAATGTCTAAAATGAGACCGGTGCGGTCGATAACTCGACACTCGCACAGCCTCTCCAGGTTTCGTTCCTGGGCTGGGGTTAGGGCGTGATCAAAGAGCACAACCGATGCACCCGATGCTTTAACGGCGTCCGCTATTTCAACTGCCTTACCTTCACCAACAAAATATTTTGGGTGCGGTGCTTTACGGCTACCGGTAATCACCTGCATTGCGTCGACGCCAGCTGAAGAGACCAGGGATTCAAACTCCTGGAGATCTTCCATATCTTTGTCTTGCGAAAAATAGATGTGTACCAGCACCGCCTGCTCACCGGCATCATAACGGTCAAACAAGCGTAAACCCTCTTAGAATACCAGCGGGGAACACCTGGCTCCCCGACATGGAAAACAGCAAAAAACCTTATTCGGTCTCTTCGCTGTCCTGTTGTGATGCAGAAGAACCCTGCGCGTTGCTGCTATGGTGATAGTTACTGGTGCCGCCACCGGTATTGTTACTGTGATGAGAAACCGGACGCGACGGGACAACAGTAGAAATTGCGTGCTTATAGACCATCTGGCTGACCGTGTTTTTCAACAGGATCACGAACTGATCGAAAGACTCAATTTGACCTTGCAGCTTAATACCATTCACCAAATAAATAGAAACCGGAACGCGTTCCCGACGCAGCGCGTTCAGAAACGGGTCTTGTAAAGATTGCCCCTTAGCCATTCTATCTTTTCCTTATATGCTTGTTTTGTACTTTGAACCCGAAGGCCCTGAAAACTGCGTAAAATTTTGCGCACGATCCGATGTAATTGTACACATTCAGTCTGCGTTAGCACCAATAACCTGTAATACTTCGTTTCGCGCCTGTTCCGGCTTTTCACTGTCGAGCCAGTGAACGCCCTCCCAACCGCGAAGCCAGGTTATCTGGCGTTTCGCTAACTGTCTCGTCGCGCAAACACCTCGATAAACCATTTCCTCATATGAGATCTCGCCTTCAAGATAGGACCACATCTGGCGATATCCCACACAACGAACGGAAGGCATGTCCGTATGCAAATCTCCGCGAGCAAAAAGCGCCCGCACTTCTGCTTCAAAACCTGAAGCCAACATCTGATGAAAACGCTGCTCAATTCGTTGATGGAGCAGTTCACGGCTCGCCGGGGCGATGGCGAACTGATGCACCTGATACGGCAGAGCTTCTCCTGACGTTTGCGTCAGTTCCGTTAAAGTTTTACCCGAAATGAAAAAAACTTCCAGTGCCCGGGAAAGCCTTTGCGGGTCGTTCGGATGAATTCGTGCACTCGCTAGCGGATCTATCTCTGCCAGCCGCTTGTGCAGCGCTTCCCACCCCTGCTCTGCCGCCATCTGTTCAATTTTAGCTCTTACTGCGGGATCCGCCGCGGGCAAGGGCGATAAGCCCTCCAGCAGCGCCTTAAAGTAGAGCATGGTTCCCCCCACCAACAAGGGGATCCGACCTGCGGCGGTAATCTCAGCCATCTCGGCCAGCGCGTCGCGGCGAAAATCAGCCGCGGAGTAGGCCTGCGCCGGATCGAGAATATCCAGTAACCGATGGGGCGCGGCCGCCTGCTCCTGGGCGTCTGGCTTGGCCGTGCCAATATCCATCCCCTGATAGATAAGGGCAGAATCGACGCTAATCAACTCTACTGGCAAAACTTTACGCAGCGCGATGGCCAGCGCCGTTTTACCGGAGGCGGTTGGCCCCATTAAAAAAATTGCCTTAGGCAGGCTCGCCTTAGCGGTATCAATACTTACGTCAGTCATCTTTCAGGGCTTTCATCGCCGGGGTGATATCAACACATTGTAACAAACCGCCCGGCGGCGCGTTTACCAGATGCGGGCAAAGCCGCTCAACGTCAGTTAACAGCGCCACGGCCTGCGCGATATTCCACTGGGGACGTTCGCTGCCTAGTCGGCGGGCAATCCACTGGGCGCTCTCCGCCACGCTGAAGGTCGTCTGCTGCGCCAGGTAGCCTATCAGTTCAGGAATCAAGTTTTGTAAATTTTGTTGCCGTAAGGGTAAAGGCACTGCGCGAATGGTCACATGATGCGCATCTGACTGAAACTCAATACCCATTTCACTCAGCATGGTGGCCGCCCGCGTTAAAACGGCCCGCTCTTCAGCCGACACCTTGAGCCGCACTGGGATCAGCAGCGGCTGGCTGCACGGCGTCCCCTCCACCGGTAACAGCTGCGCCTGCTTAAGCCAGCGTTCGGCCACCGTCAGCGACAGAACACAGAGCTGACCTTCGCGATCCAGCAGCGCACAGTCGTCATTGACGATAGTCAGCACGCGGCCAAAGCTCTGGCTACGTGAGGTAGGCAGCGGCGCTGCGGTTTTCGGCGCTGCGGGCGCGGGTGACGTATCCGGCGTCTCTAACAGCTTGCGGTAGAGCGCCCCCTGCTGCTTTTGATACCCCGGCTGGGCGTTAGGCCAGCCTGCGCCACCTGCGCTGCTCGATCCACTGCCCTGACTTCCCGCCCCGCCGCCCTGGCTGCGCGGCTGCGCGCCGGGCTCAGCGTAGCGTGGGGCAGCCGGCTCACGCGCGGCCGGCGGCTGGGCAAACTGGTTTTTTCCGGCGGCAATACGGTTCTCTGGCACCTGACGCGGTGCGGGTTCGTCCGCCAGTGCCAGCGGCGCAGCGAGCTGCTGCTGCAATACGCTGGCGACGCCCTGGTAGATAAAGTCATGCACCAGCCGTGACTGGTGGAAGCGCACCTCGTGCTTGGCAGGATGGACGTTAACGTCGACCTGATGCGGATCGACCTCCAGGTAGAGCACAAACGCGGGCTGCTGATCCGCCCCCAGCTTGTCTTCACAGGCCTGGCGGATAGCATGGTTGATCAGTCGGTCACGCATCATGCGGCCGTTGACGTAGCTGTATTGGATCTCAGCCAGCGCCGCCGTGGTGGCTTTCGGATCGGCAACCCAGCCGCGCATGGCTAAATCGCCATGCTGCCACTCAATTGCCAGCGCCTGCTCCATAAACGGAAGACCGCAGATGGCCCCCAGGCGGCGTTCGCGCTGCCCTCCTGGCGGCACGGCGCGGTACTGGTGCACCATCTTACCGTTGTGGTTCAGGGTGATCGTGACGTCGAAACGCGCCAGCGCGATGCGGCGGATCACCTCATCGATATGGCCGAATTCGGTCTTTTCCGTACGCATAAACTTGCGGCGCGCAGGGGTGTTATAGAAGAGATCGAGCACTTCAAGCGTCGTGCCAGGGGGATGGGCAGCGGGCTTCACCGTGACCGCCATCTCCCGTCCTTCGGCATAGGCCTGCCAGGCCTCCGGCTGGTCGGCGGTGCGGGAGGTCAGCGTCAGTCGGGATACCGAGCTGATACTGGCCAGCGCCTCGCCGCGAAAGCCCAGGCTGACAATGGCCTCCAGATCGTCCAACGAGGCAATCTTGCTGGTGGCATGACGTGCGAGGGCCAACGCCAGCTCATCTTTACCGATGCCGCTGCCGTTATCCCGAATGCGGATTAGCTTCGCCCCGCCGCGCTCAATGTCGATATCGATGCGGGTTGCGCCCGCATCAAGGCTGTTCTCAACAAGCTCTTTCACTACCGACGCAGGGCGCTCCACCACTTCGCCAGCGGCGATCTGGTTCGCTAGCTGCGGCGGCAAGACCTGAATCGGCATGAAATCTCCTTAGTTAAAAAAGCCGCTCCCCGGCGATCCGGCGCTGGCGGTCTGTGCTGCACCGCCCTGCGGCGCGGACTGCATCGGATGCGCCTGGAAGTAGCTTTGCAGTCCAGCGTAGATAGCCTCCGCCAGCTGCTGCTGATAGTCGTCGCTGTCCAGCAGGCGCTCTTCGCTGCGGTTGCTGATAAAGCCGGTCTCCACCAGCACCGACGGGATATCCGGCGAGCGCAGCACGCCAAGGCTGGCATGTTCTGGACGGCGCTTGTGCAGCGACCCGATACGTGACAGCTGGCTGAGCATATTGGTCGCCACATCATACCCGACGCGCTGGGAATGACCGAACTGCAAATCGAGAACCGCCTGGCTTAGGTAGGGATCGGACTGGCTGTTCGCCAGCACGTCACCCGCCCCGCCCAGCAGCTCAGACTGCTTCTCGTGCTGCTCTAACCAGCTTGCCATTTCGCTGTTGGCGCGGCGGTTAGAGAGCACCCACACCGAGGCACCGGTGGCGTCACGATTTGGCGCGGCGTCGGCATGAATAGAGACGAGGAAATTGGCGTTTTGTTTCCGCGCCACGTCTGAGCGGCCCATTACCGAGATAAAGTAGTCCCCGTCGCGGGTCAGCACGCCCTTAAACATCGGATCGTTGTTCAGCAGCGTACGCAGCTTGCGCGCCACGGAGAGAGTGATGTTTTTCTCACGCGTGCCGCCTGGGCCGATAGCGCCAGGATCCTGGCCGCCGTGTCCGGCATCAATGGCGATGATCACCTTATCACCGGAAGCAGCGCTGGCGCGCATAGCCGGACGCGTCACGGTATTGCTGCTCGTGACGCTGGTCACCCGGTCATTTTCATTTTTAAACGGGTTACGGGCAGGCTCCGCTGGCCGGGGCGCAACTGCAACTGCCGGCGTCTCGACGCGTTTCGCGATAACCGGCGGCGGCGGCGGGGGTGGAGGCGGCGGCGCGTCGGCATCAATGGTAAACACCACCTTATAGTTCGCGCCGTTCTGCTGTTTTACCGCCCGGGCTTTGCCATTTTCGGTGAGGTCGACCACCAGCCGCAGCGACTGGTTATCTTTCGGCGTCCCGGAACGAATGCTTTTTACCAGATTGTTGCCGCTGAACTGCAGCGGCAGGCCCTGAATAATGCCGGTCTGTTTGATATCCAGCGCCACGCTGCGTTTGCCCTCCTGGGAAAACGCGTACTCCGGATCGCCCATAAAACTCAGTGTGATACGGGCCTGGTCATCACCATTGGAGACCTGAATATCCGACAGACTTGCGGCGGTAGCCTGCGCGCTTAGCGCGACCAGCGCTGCCAGGGCCCAGCATTTTACGCGACTGATCATCCCGTCATCCTGTAATAGTTACAAACGCGTCAGTAAAGACTCACCCGCAGAGGAGACGGCCGCAATGCGCGCCTCTCGCCCCTGGGCCTGGTATTCTAAATGGATTTCAATATCCGGATCGGGCAGTACGCCCGCCCCCTGCTGCGGCCACTCGACGAGGCAGATGGCATCGTTGGCAAAATAGTCACGAATGCCCATAAATTCCAGCTCTTCAGGATCGGCAAGGCGGTAGAGGTCAAAGTGGTACACCATCAGCTTATCGAGGGTATAGGGTTCAACCAGCGTATAGGTTGGGCTTTTTACATTCCCCTGATGGCCCAGCGCCTGCAGGAAGCCCCGGCTCAGGGTAGTTTTACCCGCACCTAAATCACCGTACAGGTAGATAACGGTTGCGCCGTTGCAGGCGTGCGCGACGCGCTCGCCCAGCGTTAAGGTTGCCTGCTCGTCGGGCAGAGGGATCACTCGATTAATCATGGTCTACGTCAATCACATCCGGGTTAATAACACGCATCAGCGCGGAAAAAAGATCGGTTGCCAGCATCCCACGGGTACCGTAACGCGCCGCGCGGTAGTCAGCAGCCGCACCGTGCGCCACACAGCCCACGCAGGCGGCCTCATACAGGGAAAACGACTGCCCCAGCATGGCACCAATGATGCCAGAGAGCACGTCTCCCATCCCTCCGCTGCCCATCCCGGCGTTGCCGGCATCCACAATGCCGACGTCACCGTCTGTGCTGGCGACGACGGTACCCGCGCCTTTCAGCACGACAACGCCACCGTAACGTTTTACCAGACGCTGAGCAGAAAGTAAGCGATCGCTTTCAATTTCTGCCACGCTACAGTTAAGCAGACGTGCAGCTTCGCCAGGGTGCGGAGTGATAACGCGATTGTGACGTTTATCGGGATTGATTGCCAGAAGGTTCAGCGCGTCCGCATCCCACAGCATGGGTTTGCGAAAATTCTCAATTTTTTGCAGCGCTTTTTTGCCCCAAGGCTGCTGGCCGAGGCCGGGACCGATCACTACCACGTCCGCCCACTCCAGGCTCTCTTCCAGCAGCTTTTCCGTAAGCTCGTGCACCATCAGCTCCGGACGGGCAGCGATCAGCGGGGCGATATTCTCAACGCGCGTCAGGACGCGCACCAGCCCTGCTCCTGCCCGCAGCGCCGCTTCGCCGGTCATGCGGATCGCCCCGGCGGTGCCGTGGTCGCCGCCAACAATCACCAGCCGTCCATTATCGCCTTTATGGGAGGTAGGACGGCGCGGTGGCAGCCACTGCGCAAGCTGCGAGGCCTCCAGACGGTGAATCGTCGTCTCCTGAGCTGACAGCCAGCCCTCCAGCCCCAGGGCGTGATAATGAAGGGTGCCGGTGACGTCCCGCGCTTTTCCGGTAAGCAGGCCAGGTTTGAGGGCGATAAAGGTCACCGTATGCGCAGCGTTTATTGCCGCTCCGGGGGTGGTTCCGGTCTGGGCATTCAGCCCGGAGGGAACATCCAGCGCAATAACCGGGGCGGCATGGTCATTCGCACGGGTAATAAGGCTCGCGGCCGGTTCGCGCGGGGCGTCGGTCAAACCGGTGCCCAGCAGGCCGTCGATAATCAGATCGATCTTTTCCGGCCAGGCGCTGTCCGCAGCATGGATCTCACCGGCAGCGTTCAGCCAGGCGCTACGCGCCAGCTCCGCCTCTTCCGGCAGGGGCTTATCGCTCTCCAGCGCCAGCAGTGTCACCTCTATGCCCGCCGCCTTTGCCAGCCGCGCCACCACGTAGCCGTCGCCGCCGTTATTACCGTGGCCGCAGAGGATCAGCCAGCGGCGTGATGGCGGATACGCGGCGCGCGCTACGCTAAAGGCTGCCTCCCCGGCGCGCTGCATCAGTTCAAACAGCGTAATCCCCAGACTATCCGCCGCCTCTTTTTCTGCCTCGCGCAGCGCCTGCGCAGGCCAGACAGAGTGTGGTATAGTGGTACGGTTTTTATTCAGTCTACTTTTCAACGTATGGTCCGTCATGTCACAGCCCCTCGATCTCAATCAGCTAGCGCAAAACATTAAGCAGTGGGGCACCGAACTGGGGTTTCAACAGGTCGGCATTACCGATACCGATCTTAGCGCCAGCGAACCCAAACTTCAGGCATGGCTCGACAAGCAGTATCATGGCGAAATGGCATGGATGGCACGCCATGGCATGATGCGCGCCCGGCCCCACGAGCTGTTACCCGGCACGCTACGGGTGATTAGCGTGCGCATGAACTACCTGCCAGCCAATGCCGCCTTTGCCAGCACGCTAAAAAATCCTGCGCTCGGTTACGTTAGCCGTTACGCGCTGGGCCGTGATTATCACAAGCTCCTGCGCAACCGCCTCAAAAAACTGGGTGAAACTATCCAGCAGCACTGCGTTTCGCTGAATTTTAGACCCTTTGTCGACTCCGCGCCGCTGCTTGAGCGTCCGCTGGCGGAAAAAGCGGGCCTGGGATGGACAGGTAAGCACTCACTTATTCTCAACCAGGAGGCGGGCTCATTCTTTTTCCTCGGCGAGCTGCTTATCGACCTCCCGCTACCCATCGACCAGCCGGTTGAAGAGAAGTGCGGTAAATGCGTGGCCTGCATGACCATCTGCCCGACCGGAGCAATCGTTGAGCCCTATACCGTTGACGCCCGCCGCTGCATCTCCTACCTGACGATTGAGCTGGAGGGAGCGATCCCTCCCGAGTTCCGGCCGCTGATCGGCAACCGCATCTACGGCTGCGATGACTGCCAGCTTATCTGTCCGTGGAACCGTTTTTCCCAGCTTACTGACGAAGAGGATTTTAGCCCACGTAAGGCGCTGCACGCCCCGGAGCTAATCTCACTCTTTGGCTGGAGCGAAGCGCATTTTCTCAAGGTCACAGAGGGATCGGCTATTCGCCGTATCGGTCATCTACGCTGGCTGCGTAATGTCGCGGTGGCGTTGGGTAATGCACCTTGGGACGAAGCAAATATTCAGGCTCTGGAGCAACGCCGAGGTGAGCACCCACTTCTTGATGAGCACATAGAGTGGGCGATTGCGCAGCAGATTGAGAAGCGAAACGCCTGCGTAGTCGAGGTACAGCTCCCACAGAAGCTGAGGCTGGTCAGAGTGGTCGAAAAAGGGCTACCGCGCGACGCCTGAGCTTTCCACAGGGTGTGCATAAAAATAAAAAACTATTGCGATTCAATACGGAGAAATTCGTCAAGCGATCGCATTAACATTTTGAAATAATAATTTATATATTAAATTCATATAGTTATAAATATATTATTTACATTGTTAACATTTATGCGCAAGGAGGGTTGGTACTACCCTTGTGGATAACTCTGTTTACAAGAATATGTCAAAACAGAAATAAAACGATGCCAGCAGGCATTTGCGCTGTGGATAATTTATTCAGAAGAGAAAATTTGGAGCGGGAAACGAGACTCGAACTCGCGACCCCGACCTTGGCAAGGTCGTGCTCTACCAACTGAGCTATTCCCGCTTGGGTGGTGCGTAGCCTTAATGGCTAATCAAATTTTGGAGCGGGAAACGAGACTCGAACTCGCGACCCCGACCTTGGCAAGGTCGTGCTCTACCAACTGAGCTATTCCCGCATATTCTTCGTCTTTCAAGCCGCCTTGTTGCGACCCAAAATCCAATGAATTTGGATGGTACTGCTAACAACACGTTTTGGAGCGGGAAACGAGACTCGAACTCGCGACCCCGACCTTGGCAAGGTCGTGCTCTACCAACTGAGCTATTCCCGCAAACTTGTTGCTGTCGTAACGTTAATTTCTCATCGTTACGGGAGGCGCATTATACGAGAAATCATTTTAGCTGCAACCCCCTACAAAGCGAATTTTGCGAAATTAAGTTCAAACGCTGCAATATTCGTCACATTGCACATTTTTACATCGGGTCACATGCCGCAGGCCCGGCAAGCCTGTGCCGCCGGGCATGTTGCGCTTACAGCTTAATAAAATGCTCGCGATAATAAGCCAGCTCGGCTACGGACTCGCGGATATCATCCAGTGCCTGGTGCGTGTTCTGCTTTTTCAGGCCGTTGAGCACGTCCGGCTTCCAGCGACGTGCCAGCTCTTTCAGCGTGCTAACATCGAGATAGCGATAGTGGAAGTAAGCTTCCAGCTCTGGCATATACTTAAACAGAAAGCGACGATCCTGACCGATGCTGTTGCCGCAGATTGGGGATTTGCCCGCCGGAACCCACTCCTTCAGGAAAGCAATGGTCGCCAGTTCGGCGGCGCGGTCGTCCTGGGTGCTGGCCTTAACCCGCTCCACCAGCCCGCTGCCGGTATGGGTGCGTACGTTCCACTCGTCCATCAGCGCCAGCTGTTCGTCGGACTGGTGCACGGCGATCACCGGGCCTTCCGCCAGAATATTTAGGTTGGCATCGGTGACCAGGGTTGCGATCTCAATAATGCGATCGCGCTCGGGATCCAGCCCGGTCATCTCAAGATCGATCCAAATCAGGTTGTTTTCATTTGCACTCATGCTATTTTCCACCCATCTCGCACGACTATAATTATCTAAATTAGCATCTATCATAGAGGTTTTGCCCATCAGGGGCGACCAGGAGTCAGTACGATTGAGTAAAAATAAACTCTCCAAAGGCCAGCAGCGCCGTGTGAAAGCAAACCACCAGCGTCGGCTTAAAACGTCTACGGAGAAGCCGGATTACGACGATAACCTGTTTGGCGAAACCGCCGAAGGGATTGTCATTAGCCGTTTTGGTATGCATGCCGACGTTGAAGCCGCCGATGGCAACGTCCACCGCTGCAACATCCGCCGTACGATCCGCTCGCTGGTCACCGGTGACCGGGTGGTCTGGCGTCCAGGCAAGGCCGCCGCTGAAGGCGTTAACGTAAAAGGCATCGTTGAGGCAGTGCACGAGCGCACGTCGGTGCTAACTCGTCCCGATTTTTACGACGGGGTAAAACCCATCGCTGCCAATATCGATCAGATCATCATTGTCTCCGCTATTCTGCCGGAGCTGTCGCCTAACATCATCGACCGCTATCTTGTGGCCTGTGAAACGTTGGACGTGGAACCGCTCATCGTGCTCAACAAGATTGACCTGCTGGACGATGAAAGCAGAGCATTTGTGGACGAGCAGATGGATGTCTATCGTAAGATTGGCTACCGCGTGCTGATGGTCTCCAGTCATACCCAGGACGGCTTGAAACCGCTGGAAGAGGCGCTGACCGATCGCATCAGCATCTTTGCCGGTCAGTCCGGCGTGGGCAAGTCGAGCCTGCTGAACGCCCTGCTGGGATTACAGGAAGAGATCCTCACTAACGATGTCTCTGACAACTCGGGGCTCGGCCAGCACACCACTACCGCGGCGCGGCTCTACCACTTCCCGCACGGCGGGGATGTGATCGACTCCCCTGGCGTGCGGGAGTTTGGTCTCTGGCACCTGGAGCCGGAACAAATTACCCGCGGCTTTGTCGAATTCCACGACTATCTCGGTCACTGTAAATACCGTGACTGCAAGCATGCCAACGATCCCGGCTGCGCAATCCGGGAAGCCGTTGACAGGGGCGACATTGCTGAAACCCGGTTTGAAAACTATCACCGTATTCTGGAGAGCATGGCGCAGGTAAAAACGCGTAAAAGCTTTTCTGAATCCGACGACTGACAATTAAGCTGAGCATCGCTAAAATCGTCCCCTTTTTTTAAGGGTCCGCTGCTGCGTTGCGGATCAGGAACGACCCAAACACTAGCCTGGAGGCTACCTTGTTAGACTCATTTAAACTTTCGCTTCAATACATTCTGCCTAAACTGTGGCTCACTCGCCTCGCGGGCTGGGGCGCAAGCAAACGCGGAGGATGGCTGACCAAGCTGGTCATCGATCTGTTCGTCAAATACTACAAGGTCAATATGCAGGAGGCGCAAAAGCCGGATACCGCCAGCTATCGCACCTTTAATGACTTTTTTGTTCGCCCGCTGCGCGACGAAGTCCGCCCGCTTAACACCGATCCCAACGTGCTGGTGATGCCTGCCGACGGCGTGATCAGCCAGCTGGGCCGTATCGAAAACGACAAGCTGCTGCAGGCCAAAGGCCATCACTATAGCCTTGAGGCGCTGCTGGCCGGTAACTATCTGCTGGCGGACAAGTTCCGTGAAGGCAGCTTCGCCACTACCTATCTGTCGCCGCGTGACTATCATCGCGTTCACATGCCTTGCAACGGCATCCTGCGTGAGATGATCTACGTTCCAGGCGATCTCTTCTCGGTTAACCACCTCACCGCGCGCAACGTACCGAACCTGTTCGCCCGTAACGAGCGCGTTATCTGCGTGTTCGACACCGAATTCGGCCCGATGGCGCAGATTCTGGTTGGTGCGACCATCGTTGGCAGCATCGAAACCGTCTGGGCAGGCACCATCACGCCGCCGCGCGAAGGCATTATCAAACGCTGGACGTGGCCGGAAGGCGAAAGCGAAGGTGCGGTGGCGCTGCTGAAGGGTCAGGAGATGGGCCGCTTTAAGCTCGGCTCAACGGTGATCAACCTCTTCGCACCGGGTAGCGTAGCGCTGGCAGAGCATTTAGAGAGCCTGTCGGTAACTAAAATCGGCGAGCCGCTGGCTTACTCTACCGAGGCCGTTGCCCCGGACGTCACCCCTACCCCGCTGTCGCAGGAAGAGATTGATGCCGAGCACGACGCCAACCCGCTGGTAGACGATAACAAAGACCCGGTTTGATCTAACAACGGTTTACTTTCACAAAGGTATAGCAACGTGCGCCTGATTATCGCATTTCTGATGGCATGGTGCCTCAGCGCGGGGGCGTACGCTGCGACGATCCCCGACGCCAAACAGATCACCCAGGAGCTGGAGCAGGCTAAAGCGGCCGCTGCCTCACCAGAGCAGGCGGAAACCGTGGAGGCGCTTCAGTCCGCGCTGAATGCCCTTGAGGAGCGTAACGGCTCCCTTGAGCGCACTAAACAGTATCAGCAGGTCATCGACGACTTCCCCAAACTCTCCCAGACGCTGCGTAGCCAGTTCAATAACCTGCGCGACGAGCCTAAAGCCGTTCCGGCCGGCATTAGCACCGATGCGTTGAACCAGGAGATCCTCCAGGTCAGCAGCCAGCTGCTGGAAAAAACGCGCCAGGCTCAGCAGGAGCAGGAGCGCGCCCGGGAGATCAATGACTCCTTGAGCCAGCTTCCGCAGCAGCAGACCGACGCCCGCCGTCAGCTAAGCGAAGTAGAGCGGCGCATCGGCACGCAGAGCGGTACCACCGCGCTGGCGCAGGCGCAGACGTTGAGCGCGCAGGCGGCCTCCGCCAGGCTGAAAGCTCAGGTGGATGAGCTGGAGCTTGCCCAGCTGTCGGCGAATAACCGCCAGGAGCTGGCACGGATGCGCTCCGAGCTGGCTCAGAAGCAGGCCCAGCAGCTGGATGCCTATCTTCAGGCGCTGCGTAACCAGCTTAACGGCCAGCGTCAACGCGAGGCCGAGCAGGCGCTGGAGAGCACCGAGCTGCTGGCTGAGAACAGCGCCAACCTGCCTACGGGCATTGTTGACCAGTTCAAAATCAACCGCGAGCTGTCGCAGGCGCTCAACCAGCAGGCCCAGCGGATGGACCTGGTGGCCTCCCAGCAGCGCCAGGCGACCGGCCAGACGTTGCAGGTCCGTCAGGCCCTGAATACGCTGCGCGAGCAGTCCCAGTGGCTGGGGGTCTCTAACATGCTCGGCGATGCGCTGCGCGCCCAGGTGGCACGGCTGCCGGAGATGCCGAAGCCGCAGCAGCTGGATACCGAGATGGCCCAGCTGCGGGTGCACCGCATGCACTATGAGGATCTGCTCAACAAGCAGCCTCAGCTGCGCCAGATCCGGCAGGCGGACGGGCAGCCGCTGACCGCCGAGCAGAGCCGTATCCTTGAGGCGCAGCTGCGCACCCAGCGCGAGCTGCTCACCTCTCTGCTGCAGGGAGGTGACACGCTGATCCTTGAGCTGACCAAGCTGAAGGTCTCCAACAGCCAGCTTGAGGATGCGCTGAAAGAGGTCAACGAAGCCACCCACCGCTATCTCTTCTGGACCGCCGACGTCAGCCCGATGACGCTCAGCTGGCCGATTGAAATTGTGCAGGATCTGCGTCGCCTCATCTCGCTGGATACCGTAAACCAGCTTGGCAAGGCGACGATGATGATGCTGACCAGCAAGGAGACACTGCTGCCGCTGTTTGGCGCGCTGGTGCTGGTGGGCTTCAGCGTCTACTCCCGCAAGCATTTTACCCGCTTCCTGGAGCGCTCCAGCGCGAAGGTCGGCAAGGTGACCCAGGATCACTTCTGGCTCACGCTGCGCACGGTGTTCTGGTCGATTCTTGTGGCCTCTCCGCTACCGGTGCTGTGGGCGACGCTCGGCTACGGCCTGCGATCCGCCTGGCCCTATCCGCTGGCGGTGGCGATTGGCGACGGCGTTACCGCTACCGTGCCGCTGCTGTGGGTGGTAATGATCTGCGCCACCTTCGCCCGCCCGACCGGCCTGTTTGTCGTGCATTTTGGCTGGCCGCGCAGCCGGGTCGCACGCGGCCTGCGCTCCTATCTGATGAGTATCGGCCTGATCGTGCCGCTGATTATGGCGCTGATCATGTTTGATAATCTCAACGACCGGGAGTTCTCCGGCTCCCTTGGTCGCCTCTGCTTTATGCTGATCTGCGGCGCGCTGGCCGTGGTAACGCTAAGCCTGAAACGCGCCGGGATCCCGCTCTACGTCGATAAAACCGGCAGCGGCGACAACATGGTTAACCGCATGCTGTGGAATCTGCTGATGAGCGCCCCGCTGGCGGCGATGCTGGCGGCGGCCGTGGGCTATCTGGCAACCGCTCAGGCGCTGTTGGCCCGTCTGGAGACCTCGGTGGCGATCTGGTTCCTGCTGCTGGTGGTGTATCACATCATCCGCCGCTGGATGCTGATCCAGCGCCGCCGCCTGGCCTTTGACCGCGCAAGACATCGCCGGGCAGAAATTCTGGCCCAGCGCGCCCGTGGCGAAGAGGAGCAGGCCCACTCGACCAGCACGGAAGGTGCGGTAGAGGTAGACGAAAGCGAGCTGGATCTTGATGCCATCAGTGCCCAGTCGCTGCGGCTGGTGCGCTCGATTCTGATGCTCATCGCCCTGCTCTCGGTGATCGTGCTGTGGTCAGAGATCCACTCCGCGTTTGGCTTCCTGGAGAATATCTCCTTGTGGGACGTCACCTCGACGGTACAGGGCGTAGAGAGTCTGGAGCCGATCACCCTCGGCGCGGTGCTGATCGCTATTTTGGTGTTTATCATCACCACCCAGCTGGTGCGGCACCTGCCAGCCTTGCTGGAGCTGGCGCTGCTTCAGCATCTCGACCTGACGCCGGGAACGGGCTATGCCATCACCACCATCACCAAATATCTGCTAATGCTGTTTGGTGGCCTGGTGGGCTTCTCGATGATCGGTATCGAATGGTCAAAACTGCAGTGGCTGGTGGCGGCTCTCGGTGTGGGATTAGGTTTTGGTTTACAGGAGATCTTTGCCAACTTTATCTCTGGCCTGATCATCCTGTTTGAGAAGCCAATCCGCATTGGTGATACCGTGACCATCCGCGATCTTACCGGTAGCGTAACGAAGATCAACACCCGTGCCACCACCATTAGCGACTGGGATCGCAAAGAGATCATCGTGCCGAATAAGGCGTTTATCACCGAGCAGTTTATCAACTGGTCGCTGTCGGATTCGGTAACACGTGTGGTGCTTACCGTGCCCGCGCCCTCCGATGCCAACAGCGAAGAGGTTACCCAGCTGCTCTACACCGCCGCTGAGCGCTGCTCGCTGGTGATCGATAACCCGCCGCCGGAGGTCTTCCTGGTGGATCTGCAGCAGGGTATTCAGCTCTTTGAGCTGCGTATCTACGCCGCTGAGATGGGCCACCGGATGCCGCTGCGCCACGAGATCCATCAGCTGATCCTGCAAGGCTTCCGCGAGCACGGCATCGACCTGCCGTTCCCACCGTTCCAGATGCGTCTGGAGTCACTCGACGGTAAACGCGCCGCCAGGACGTTAAGCTCTGCCGGACGCGGCCAGCGTCCATCGGGTAGCCTGTAGTAATAACACGTGGTAACAGCGCCGCAGCATAAACACTGCGGCGTTTTTTTTAGCGAGGAGATAGTCCACCCACGCGGCTGATGCGCCGCTGGTAGCGCTCATAGAGCCCCAGCGCCAGCAGCGAGAAGAAGATCGGCCCGCCCGCCATCCACAGAGCGCTACCTAAATCCCCTTTCTCAATCACCGGCTCAATGACCGTAAAGATATTGGCGAAGGTCACCAGCAGTACAACCACGCCGGTCATCACCAGCGTCGTGCCGCGAGATTTGAAAATTACAAAGGGCCGGTGCAGATCCGTTTTGGCCTTAAAGAAGGGAAACGCCAGTGCCAGGAAGAGGTACGGCAGCGTCATGGAGACGTTCGCCATCAGCGTCACTTTGTTATAAAACGCCGATGCCGTGCCGCCGCCGAACGAGACCAGCAGAATGATCAGGCTCACCAGCAGGCACTGGAGCCACATTGATGTCTCAGGCATGCCGCTCTTATTTAAACGCGTCATCGGCGCAGGCCACATCTCTTTTGGCGTCCCCTGGATTATCGCCTTCAGCGGGGAGTAGATCAGCGTAAAGAACGCCCCGGTATAGGCGAGGAACATCGACAGGCCGGTTATTCTGGCAAACCAGACGCCGGTTAGACTGGCCGCCTCAGGCGACAGATGCAGCGCGCTGCCCAGCGTTGCGCCCAGGCTCTCCATCAGCACGTAGGTAATATTGCCCAGGTTGGTCGAATCGGTGCTTAACACCTGCTGCCAGTTAGTGCTGACGCCCCACAGAATGATGGCCAGGGAGTAGCCGATGGAGATCACCACCGCGGCAAAGATGATGCCTTTAGCGAAATTTTTCTCGGGGTTTTCGGTCTTATCCACCAGACCGCCTACCGCCTCAATGCCACCATAGGCGAACAGGGCAAAGACCATAAACGACAGCATAGAGAGATCGGAGTGGTAACCCGGATTTGGCGAGGCAGTGAAGTTGATCGCCTCGGCGAAATGCCCGCCGTTGAGCAGTAAAATCGCGATGCTGGCAAGGAGCAGCACCAGGTTGAGACACATGACGGCAATCCCGCCGACGGCGGTGACTTTGGCGATCTTATTAATCCCCTTGGCTGCCACAAAGGTTACCACCACCATCCACACAACGGCCAGAACGCCCACCACCTGCGTGGGCTGTAGACCAGCAACGTGCCAGCGCTGCGTCATATCTGCGCCAACGATAAAGGTGGAGAAGGGAACCCATACTTTCGCGGCGGTGCTTACCATCCAGATGACATACGATGAAAACCACATAAAGGTGCCAATAAACGCGTAGCGTGGCCCGACGCTGTTCTCCATCCACGAGTAGATCCCACCCTCTTCCTTGCGGTAGGCGGCTCCCATCTCGGCCATCATCAAGGCAAAAGGAATGAAGAAGAACAGGGCTGCAAAGATATACCAGGGCGTGGCGCTGTGGCCCATCAGATAAAACGCGCTGGCGCTGTTAGCAAAGCCAAAAACCGACGTAAATATCATGAGAACAAGCCCCATCAGGCTCATCTTTTTAAGAGTGTCGCTCATAGATCTATCCATGTTGTCTGGTGAGAGAGAAAGGGTAAAAAAGTTACCCAAACGAACGGCTGGATAGTAACAAAGCGGCAGTTTTAAATTGTGACTTCAGGAGGGAAAGCAAAAGATGAAACAGGCAATTAGCACAAAAAGTAATATTTTATTTTGCACCATTACGGCACTGCCGTAGGCCGGGCAAGCAGAGCGCCGCCCGGCAATAACAATCAGGCGCGATCGACCGAAAAGGCCAGCACCTCGGCCAGGGTCTCTGTGCCCAGCGCCAGCATGACCAGACGATCGACACCCAGCGCTACGCCGGAGCAGTCCGGTAGACCCGCTTCTAGCGCGCCCAGCAGATTGTAATCGATAGGCTGCTGCTCGAGGCCCATGGTCGCCCGCTTGCGGTTATCCTGCTCAAAGCGCTGCTGCTGTTCACGGGCGTCGGTCAGCTCATGGAAACCGTTCGCCAGCTCCATGCCTTTGAAATAGACCTCAAAACGCTCCGCTACGCGATGATCTTCAGTGCTGATCTGCGCCAGCGCCGCCTGGCTTGCCGGGAAGTGATAGACAAACGCCGGGCGATCTTTGCCAATGTGCGGTTCAACGCCCATGGTAAAGAGCAGCTGCAGCAGGGTGTCCCGATCCTCTTCCCGATCGGCGATATTGCTCAGATCCAGTTTGGCCGCAGCATCACGCAGCTGCTGCTTGTCGGCTGAGAGCGGATCGATATCCAGATGACGCTGGAACGCCTGCTGGTAGGAGAGGGAGTCCGCCGCCGGGCAATCCAGTACCTGTTGCAGCAGATCGTCGACTTCGTTCATCAGCCGGTACATATCATAGTGCGGGCGATACCACTCCAGCATGGAGAACTCAGGGTTATGATGACGCCCCATCTCTTCATTGCGAAAGCTGCGGCACAGCTGGAAAACCGGTCCACAGCCCGCGGCCAGGAGGCGCTTCATGTGGTACTCCGGGCTGGTCATCAGATAGAGATCCAGTCCCTGAGAGTGGCCTGGGCCAACAAAACGGGTTTTAAACGGGAACAGATGAACATCCGTGACCGTCGCCTGGCTCATGCAGGGTGTCTCTACCTCCAGCACGCCGCGATCGACAAAGAAACGGCGGATCTCGGCCATTATTGCTGCACGTTTCAGCAGGTTAGGAATAGATGCGCTCGGCCGCCAGGCTGCCGTTTCACTCATGGTGTGTTCTCCGATGTCAGACAAGGGCACGAAGTCTACTCGACAGGCGACGCGGAGACAAATTCTGTGCGGCAAATTTACGCAACGAGAACCCTTTTTCGTGACCGGCCAGAGCAAAAAACGGCTGCAAAGATCGGCAAAAAAATCGAACAGGTCAAATTTCCCTTATATCCCTGCGGGTATACTGGCGTACCCATAATGGATCAGTGGAACTGTTTACAGCCAATCTGGAGGAATGTCGTGCACACTTTTCAAGCCGATCTCGTCGTTATAGGCGCTGGCGGTGCGGGTTTACGCGCTGCTATAGCGGCCGCCCAGGCGGATCCCAATGCGAAAATCGCCCTTGTCTCAAAGGTCTATCCTATGCGCAGCCACACGGTGGCGGCCGAGGGGGGCTCTGCTGCCGTCACGCAGGATCACGACAGCTTTGAGTACCATTTTCACGACACCGTAGCCGGCGGCGACTGGCTGTGTGAGCAGGACGTAGTCGACTATTTTGTCCACCACTGTCCAACGGAGATGACCCAGCTTGAGCTGTGGGGCTGTCCGTGGAGCCGCCGCCCGGACGGTAGCGTCAACGTGCGCCGCTTCGGCGGGATGAAGATCGAACGCACCTGGTTCGCCGCCGATAAGACCGGCTTCCATATGCTGCACACCCTCTTCCAGACCTCCCTGCAGTTCCCTCAGATCCAGCGCTTCGACGAGCATTTTGTCCTCGATATCCTCGTGGACGACGGGCAGGTTCGCGGCCTGGTCGCTATGAATATGATGGAAGGCACCCTAGTGCAGATCCGCGCCAACGCGGTGGTAATGGCCACCGGCGGTGCGGGGCGCGTCTATCGCTATAACACCAACGGCGGCATCGTCACCGGTGACGGCATGGGAATGGCGCTGGCTCACGGCGTACCGCTGCGTGATATGGAGTTCGTACAGTATCACCCCACTGGCCTGCCGGGCTCCGGCATTCTGATGACAGAGGGCTGCCGGGGTGAAGGCGGTATTCTGGTTAATAAAGATGGCTACCGTTATCTACAGGACTACGGCATGGGCCCGGAAACGCCGCTGGGCGAGCCAAAGAACAAATATATGGAGCTGGGCCCGCGCGACAGAGTCTCCCAGGCTTTCTGGCACGAGTGGCGTAAGGGCAACACTATCTCCACTCCACGCGGTGACGTGGTCTATCTCGATCTGCGCCACCTTGGCGAAAAGAAAATTCTTGAGCGCCTGCCCTTTATCTGTGAGCTGGCTAAAGCCTATGTCGGCGTCGATCCGGTGAAAGAGCCTATCCCGGTTCGTCCTACCGCTCACTACACCATGGGCGGCATTGAGACCGACAGCCAGTGCGAGACGCGCATCAAAGGGCTGTTTGCCGTGGGTGAATGCTCCTCGGTCGGCCTGCACGGTGCCAACCGTCTCGGCTCAAACTCGCTGGCGGAGCTGGTGGTGTTCGGTCGTCTTGCCGGGGAGCGCGCTATTGCGCATTCACGTGCCGCGGGTACCGCTGCCGATAGCGCTCTCACTGCCCAGGCGGTTGATGTCGAGCAGCGTCTGAAAACGCTGGTTAACCAGCAGGGCAACGAGAGCTGGGCGAAGATCCGCGATGAGATGGGCCTGTCGATGGAGGAGGGCTGCGGTATCTACCGAACCCCAGAGCTGATGCAGAAAACCGTCGACAAGCTGGCAGAGCTGCAGGAGCGCGTTAAGCGCGTGCGGGTGACCGACACCTCCAGCGTCTTTAATACCGAGCTGCTCTACACCATTGAGCTGGGGCACGGACTGAACGTCGCCGAGTGTATGGCGCACTCCGCCCTGGCCCGCAAAGAGTCGCGCGGGGCACACCAGCGTCTGGACGAAGGCTGCACCGAACGTGACGACGTCAACTTCCTGAAACATACCCTCGCCTTCCGCGATGCCAATGGCACAACGCGCCTTGACTACAGCGATGTCAACATCACCACGCTGCCGCCGGCGAAACGCGTCTACGGTGGGGAAGCGGAAGCTGTCGAGAACAAGGAGAAGGCGAATGGCTGAGATGAAAAACCTGAACGTTGAGGTGGTGCGCTACAACCCGGAGGTCGACTCCGCTCCACACAGCGTATTTTATGGGGTGCCATACGATGAACAGACCTCGCTGCTGGACGCGCTGGGCTACATCAAAGATAACCTCGCGCCCGACCTGAGCTATCGCTGGTCCTGCCGCATGGCCATCTGCGGATCCTGCGGCATGATGGTGAACAACGTGCCGAAGCTGGCCTGTAAAACATTTCTGCGCGACTACACGAAAGGCATCAAAGTGGCGGCACTGGGTAACTTCCCCATTGAGCGCGATCTGGTAGTGGATATGACCCACTTTATCGAGAGCCTGGAGGCCATCAAGCCCTACATCATTGGTAACCTCCGCACGCCGGAGCAGGGGCCTAACCGCCAGACGCCAGCGCAGATGGCGAAGTACCACCAGTTTTCCGGCTGCATCAACTGCGGGCTGTGCTATGCCGCCTGCCCGCAGTTTGGCCTGAATCCGGAGTTTATCGGCCCGGCGGCGATTACCCTCGCCCATCGCTATAACGAAGACAGCCGCGATCGCGGCAAGCGGGATCGCATGGCGCAGCTAAACGGCGAGAACGGCGTCTGGAGCTGCACCTTTGTCGGCTACTGTTCGGAAGTCTGTCCGAAGCATGTCGATCCGGCGGCGGCTATTCAGCAGGGTAAGGTAGAGAGTTCAAAAGACTTTCTGATCGCCACCCTGAAACCACGCTAAGGAGCGCATGATGACAACGAAACGTAAACCCTGGGTGCAGCCGATGCCGTCAGGCTGGTGGAAAAGCCTGCCCTTTTACCGCTTCTATATGCTGCGCGAAGGCACCTCCGTACCCACGGTCTGGTTCAGCATTGTGCTGATCTACGGCCTGTTTGCGCTGAAGCATGGCCCTGAATCATGGGCGGGCTTTGTCGGTTTCTTGCAAAACCCCGTCGTGATTATCCTCAATCTGCTGACGCTTGCCGCCGCGCTGCTGCACACCAAAACCTGGTTTGAGCTGGCCCCGAAAGCCGCCACCGTCATCGTAAAAGGTGAGAAGCTGGGTTCGCAGCCAGTCATCAGGGCGCTGTGGGCCGTTACGGTGCTGGTCAGCGTAGCGATCCTGTTTATTGCACTCTTCTGGTAAGGAGGCCTCATGATTAACCCAAACCCAAAACGCGCTGACGAGCCGGTATTCTGGGGACTGTTTGGCGCAGGCGGTATGTGGGGCGCAATCGTCGCGCCGGTCATTGTGCTGCTGGTTGGCATTCTGCTGCCGCTCGGGCTCTATCCAGGCGAGGCGCTGGGCTATGATCGTGTGCTGGCCTTTGCGCAAAGCCTCATTGGTCGGGCGTTTATTTTTCTGATGATTGTCCTGCCGCTGTGGTGCGGCCTGCATCGCATTCATCACGGCATGCACGATCTCAAAATTCACGTTTCCCACGGTAAGTGGGTGTTCTATGGCCTGGCGGCGATCTTAAGCGTTGTCACGCTGATTGGCGTTATCACCCTTTAACAGCTGTAATGCCCGACGAAACGCTGTCGGGCATCGCATTCTGCAAATATCTTGCGCTGTAAAAATAGATTTTCTTTAGTCAGGTTCTACACTTAGCAAAAAGCCTGTAAGGAAAATACCATGCGTCTGCTACCCGTTGTTGCTGCCGTTGCCGCTGCGTTTGTCGTGGTGTCCTGTAGCTCCCCGACTCCGCCCTCTGGCGTGACGGTTATCGAGCATTTTGATGCCAAACGCTATATCGGTACCTGGTACGAGATTGCCCGCCTCGACCATCGCTTTGAGCGCGGGCTGACTAACGTCACCGCCACCTATACGCTGCGCGACGATGGCGGGCTAAACGTCATCAATAAAGGCTACAACCCGTCACGAGGAATGTGGCAGTCCACCGACGGCAAGGCTTACTTTACCGGCAGCCCGGATCGCGCCGCGCTGAAGGTATCCTTCTTTGGCCCGTTCTACGGCGGCTATAACGTGATTGCGTTAGATAAAGAGTATCAGCATGCGCTGGTCTGCGGCCCGAACCGTGACTACCTGTGGATCCTGTCGCGCACCCGTACTATCCCTGACAAGGTAAAACAGCAGCTGCTGGATACCGCTACTCGCCAGGGATTTGCCGTAGAAAAGTTAATTTGGGTACCGCAGAACCGCTAGTGGGTGCTGAGCTTCAGACCAATAATCCCGGCCACGATCAACGCCAGGCTGATGATCCGCGCCGGGCTGGCTGACTCACCCAGCAGCAGAATACCTGCGGTTGCCGCGCCAACCGCACCGATGCCGGTCCAGATGGCATAGGCCGTACCGACCGGCAGGGTTTTCATTGCCCATGACAGCATCATAATGCTGACGATCATCGCACTGACGGTAATAAGGCTGGGGACCAAACGGGTAAAACCGTGGGTGTACTTCAGGCCGATGGCCCAAACCACTTCAAGCAAACCCGCAATAAACAGAATGAACCAGGACATAACAGGCTCCCGACTGTGGGGCCGTCCCCGGTGAAACATGGCGTTTGTGGGTCGTCCCACAAGGCTGAGGTGAAGAAAGAATTGTCGCCTGGGGTGCACTGTTTTTCAACTTTTTAATAAATCCCTCTGTTTTGCCTCGTTAAAGCAAGAAATAGAGGCAGTTAGCAGCGGAGTTCCCGCATTTACCTTTTAGCGCTCCCCCCTATGATAGCGTGCTTCCTGCTAGCAGCAAGCCGTCACCCCTATCCTGACTGCGAATAAAGACATGCTGAAAATTCTTTTGATTGACCGTTGTTATTTCACCCGTTTAGGGCTGGAGATATGGCTCAATCATGCTGATCTATTTTCCACTCCCGTTGTGGTTACCGGGCTGAATAATCTGATGCTGGCAAAAGAGCATGCGATGCAGTGGCAACCGGATCTGGTTATTGCCGATCTCTACGGTTTCGCGGGCGATCTGCACCATGTTCAACAGCTCTCATCCCTGCTCATGGCCTGCAGCGATCGTAGCAAGCTTATTTTATTTCAGTCCGGTCATAACGCCGACATGGAAAATTACTGTCAGCAGTTTCCGATCGCGGCACGCCTGGCTAAAACCGACTCGCTGGCGAAGCTCGCGCAGTCGATTGATACTGCCCTGCTGGCCCGCCCTGTTTATAGCGAGCCACAGACCGCTGCACCGCTGCTTACGCGTCAGGAGGAGAAGGTGCTATCGCTGTGGATGGAAGGGACAAATAATCACTGTATTGCCAGCCGTCTCGGCATTAACGGGAAAACCGTCTACACCTACAAGCGCAATATTCGGATGAAACTGGGGATGTGCAATCGTTTTACGCCGTTCCTGTCGCTGCCAGAAGGCGTGAGGTAACGGTACGACAAGCAGCCGTACCGTCCGGGATTACTGCTGGGCTTTAGTTGCTGCACCAGAGATAGCGCTACCGCCGGTAGAAATATCTTCACCTACGCCACGCGTAGTGTTACAGGCGGTCAATGCTGAAGAAAGCACCAGAACAGAAAAGATCGCTGCAATTGTTTTCTTAACCATAATATCTTCCTTTAAGGCCAAAGTTATTTGTGTATTGCCACTTAAGCATAGACAAAATCCAAAAAAATGGCGGGAGAGGATAATTTTTTAAGAAAATTCGAGCGAGGGGCAAGGCAGAAACGCGAGTAGAGAAACTATCGGCGCAGCGGGAGCCACGCCGACAGGCTTAGCGCATAAATTACTTCACGCGGGAGACGTATTCGCCAGAGCGGGTGTCAACTTTGATCACTTCGCCAATCTGTACGAACAGCGGAACCTTAACCACGGCACCGGTAGAGAGAGTAGCAGGTTTGCCACCGGTCCCTGCGGTATCACCCTTCAGGCCTGGATCGGTTTCAACGATCTCCAGCTCGACGAAGTTCGGCGGGGTCACAGCGATAGGCTGACCGTTCCACAGGGTCACGATGCATTCAGCCTGATCCAGCAGCCACTTCGCGTTCTCGCCAACCGCTTTCTCATCGGCAGCCAGCTGCTCGAAGGTCTGGTTATTCATGAAGTGATAGAACTCACCGTCGTTGTAGAGGTAAGTCAGGTTCATATCTACGACGTCTGCGCCTTCAGCGGAGTCGGTAGATTTGAAGGTTTTCTCAACGCGGGTGCCGGTCAACAGACGGCGCAGCTTAACGCGGGCGAAAGCCTGGCCTTTACCCGGTTTAACGAATTCACTGGCTTCAACCGCATACGGTTCGCCATCCATCATGATTTTAAGACCAGCACGAAAATCGTTGCTATAGTAAGTCGCCATAAGGCCCTCTGAAATTGATAACTGGTAGCTAAGCCACAAAATGGCGCATATTGTAACCCTAAATACCCCATCCAGAGAAGATTGGTTAGTACAACTTGCCGATGTAATTACCGATCCGGATGAACTACTGCGTCTGTTAAATATAGACGCCGATGAAAATCTCCTCGCAGGACGGGCGGCGAAACGCCTGTTTGCCCTGCGCGTCCCGCGGGCATTTGTCGCGCGAATGGAGCGGGGCAACCCCAACGATCCGCTGCTAAGACAGGTACTTACCTCGCAGGAGGAGTTTGTTGCCGCCCCCGGATTTAGCACCGATCCGCTTGATGAGCAGCACAGCGTTGTCCCCGGACTGCTGCATAAATACCGTAACCGCGCCCTGCTGCTGGTGAAGGGCGGCTGCGCGGTAAACTGCCGCTACTGCTTCCGTCGCCACTTCCCCTATGCCGATAATCAGGGCAACAAACGCAACTGGCAGGCCGCGCTGGACTATATCGCCGCGCATCCTGAGCTGGATGAGATCATCTTCTCTGGCGGCGATCCGCTGATGGCAAAAGATCATGAGCTGGAGTGGCTGCTGACCCAGCTTGAGGCTATCCCGCACGTGAAGCGCCTGCGCATTCACAGTCGGCTGCCGATTGTGATCCCGGCGCGCATTACCGACGCACTGGCGTCACGCTTTGCCCGCTCGTCACTGCAGATCCTACTGGTTAACCACATTAACCACGCTCAGGAGATTGATTCGTCGTTTCGTCAGGCCATGACGACGCTACGTGCCGCGGGCGTGACGCTGCTTAACCAGAGCGTGCTGCTGCGCGGCGTTAACGACAGTGCCCAGACGCTGGCGGATCTCAGCAACGCGCTCTTTGATGCGGGCGTGATGCCTTACTACCTGCACGTGCTGGATAAGGTTCAGGGCGCGGCCCACTTTATGGTGACGGATGATGAAGCCCGCCAGATTATGCGCGAGCTGTTGACGCTGGTATCAGGTTATATGGTGCCAAGACTGGCGCGGGAGATCGGCGGCGAGCCGAGCAAAACGCCGCTGGATCTCCAGCTCAGGCAGAGCTAGCCCCCGCAGGCCGCACAAACGCAGTGCCGCCTGGCGTTGTAACGTCAGTATCATAACGCCCGGTGGCGCTACGCTTACCGGGCCTACCAAACGCAACGCCCCTAATCAGTTCGGGCACTTATAGACCTGGCCGTTCATTTCGCTGGCGGTCGGCACAAAGCTCGACATAAAGCCCTGGGTCGGACTGGTAACGCTATAGAGGACGTTGCCACCCATCTCAGCGGCGTGGTTACGCAGCGCTACCGCCGCGCCGCGCATGGAGCCACCCTCTTCGCCGTGCTGGCCTGAGAGCCAGTTGCTCTGCTTGCCCGTTGCGGTGCCGATATAGTGGCACTCCGCGCCCGGCTTATCTTCGACAAAGCGAACGCTCTGCCCGCCTGCGGTGAGGTTATTGCCGGAGCTACAGCCTGCCAGCAGCAGTGCCGCACCTACGATCCCTGCAGAAACTTTCATGCGCATTTTATTCCTCGTTGTTATCAGCTGGACACAACCTGTCCGTGTCTAAACCTTATACTAAAAAGATGACCAAAAGAAAAACCCCCGGACATTTCTGCCCGAGGGTTTCTCATTATGACGGATGCCCGCCCAAATCATTCTGGGCAGGAAGGGGCATTACATCATGCCGCCCATACCACCCATGCCGCCCATACCACCAGCGCCGCCTAAGTCAGGCGCGTCAGCTTTCGGCAGGTCGGTCACCATGCACTCGGTGGTGATCATCAGACCGGCTACAGAGGCCGCGTACTGCAGAGCAGAACGGGTCACTTTAGTCGGATCCAGGATACCCATGTCGATCATGTTGCCGTACTCTTCAGTCGCCGCGTTGTAACCGTAGTTACCGTCACCTGCTTTCACGGTGTTGGCAACAACTGACGGCTCTTCACCGCAGTTCAGCACGATCTGACGCAGCGGTGCTTCCATTGCGCGCAGCGCAACTTTGATACCGACGTTCTGGTCTTCGTTCTGGCCACGCAGCTCGCTCAGTTTGCTTGCTACGCGGATCAGCGCCACGCCACCACCGGCAACCACACCCTCTTCTACCGCAGCACGGGTTGCGTGCAGGGCATCTTCAACGCGGGCTTTCTTCTCTTTCATTTCAACTTCGGTCGCTGCACCGACTTTGATTACCGCTACGCCGCCTGCCAGTTTCGCTACGCGCTCCTGCAGCTTCTCACGGTCATAATCGGAGGTCACTTCTTCGATCTGCTGACGGATCTGAGAAACACGGCCCTGAATCGCCGCTTCTTCGCCCACGCCATCGATGATGGTGGTGGTGTCTTTGTTGATCACAACGCGTTTTGCCTGACCCAGGTCTTCCAGGGTTGCTTTTTCCAGCTCCATACCGATCTCTTCAGAGATGACGGTACCGCCGGTCAGGATAGCGATATCCTGCAGCATGGCTTTACGACGATCGCCGAAGCCCGGTGCTTTCACCGCAGCGACTTTAACGATACCGCGCATGGTGTTCACTACCAGAGTCGCCAGCGCTTCGCCTTCAACGTCTTCAGCAACGATCAGCAGCGGTTTACCTGCTTTAGCAACGGCTTCCAGCACCGGCAGCATTTCGCGGATGTTGGAGATTTTTTTGTCAGCCAGCAGGATGAACGGGCTTTCCAGTTCGATAGAACCCGTTTCCGGCTTGTTGATGAAGTAAGGGGAGAGGTAGCCACGGTCAAACTGCATACCTTCTACCACGTCCAGCTCGTCTTGCAGACCGGTGCCCTCTTCAACGGTGATCACGCCCTCTTTGCCCACTTTTTCCATCGCCTGCGCGATCAGAGTACCGACGGTTTCGTCGGAGTTAGCAGAGATGGTGCCTACCTGAGCAATAGCACGGGAGTCAGAGCACGGTACGGAGAGGGTTTTCAGCTCTTCAACGGCGGCGATAACGGCTTTATCGATACCGCGTTTCAGATCCATCGGGTTCATACCCGCAGCAACGGCTTTCAGGCCTTCGGTGATGATGGACTGAGCCAGTACGGTTGCAGTGGTGGTACCGTCGCCCGCAGCGTCGTTCGCTTTGGAGGCCACTTCTTTCACCATCTGCGCGCCCATGTTCTCGAACTTGTCTTCCAGTTCGATTTCACGTGCAACGGAAACACCATCTTTAGTAATGGTCGGTGCACCGAAAGATTTATCCAGAACGACGTTACGGCCTTTCGGGCCCAGGGTCACTTTCACTGCATCTGCCAGCACGTTTACGCCGCGCAGCATTTTCACACGGGCGTCGTTACCGAATTTTACGTCTTTAGCTGCCATTTTCTTTTTCCCTTAAATTCGTATGGTTCAGTTCGCGCGTGGATTACGCTTCAACAATTGCCAGAATGTCAGACTCGGACATGATCAGCACTTCCTGATCGTCGATTTTCTCTGCTTTCACGCCGTAGCCATCGTTAAAAATAACGATGTCGCCGACTTTCACGTCCAGCGGCTGCACGGATCCGTTTTCGAGGATGCGGCCTTTACCGACAGCGATAATCTCGCCACGAGTAGATTTACCAGCAGCACTACCGGTCAGAACGATGCCGCCAGCTGATTTAGACTCAACTTCTTTACGCTTGACGATGACACGGTCATGTAGTGGACGAATACTCATTGATAGCTCTCCTTTGAGAAAGTCAGTATCGGTTATGGATGACGCCGGTTCCTTTTCGCTTCCCGGCTGGTGACGAGAGAGATGGGGATGGGGCTTTCACCCTTCAAGGGGCCAACGAAAAAAAATTTGTGAAAATGTTACTATCATCGCTCTTTGGACAGGGGCGGGATAATAATAGATGAGTGGCTTAAAACAGGAGCTGGGATTGGCTCAGGGCGTGGGGCTGTTATCGACCTCACTGTTAGGTACCGGCGTATTTGCCGTGCCTGCGCTGGCGGCGCTGGTGGCGGGTAATAACAGTCTGTGGGCGTGGCCGGTGCTGATCGTACTGGTTTTCCCCATTGCGATTGTCTTCGCCCTGCTCGGGCGGCACTTTCCCAGCGCGGGCGGCGTGGCCCATTTTGTCGGCATGGCGTTTGGTCCACGTCTTGAACGCGTCACGGGCTGGCTCTTTCTGTCGGTGATCCCGGTGGGACTGCCCGCCGCACTGCACATTGCCGCCGGCTTCTGGCAGGCGCTGTTTGGCTGGCACGGTCCAATGCTGCTGATGGCGGAGCTGGGCACGCTGCTGCTGGTATGGGCGGTGGGAACGCGGGGGGCCAGCTCCAGCGCCAATCTGCAAACCCTGGTCGCCGGACTGATCGTGGCGCTGATCGCCGCCGTCTGGTGGTATGGCGATCTTACGGTCGCTGAAATTCCCTTCCCTGCCCCACAGGAGGTCGATGCGTCTGGCCTGTTTGCCGCCCTGTCGGTAATGTTCTGGTGCTTCGTGGGTCTGGAAGCCTTTGCCCACTTAGCTTCTGAATTCAAGCGTCCGGAACGGGACTTCCCCCGCGCGCTGATGATTGGCCTGCTGCTGGCCGGCTTCGTCTACTGGGCCTGCACGGTGATTGTGCTGCACTTTAACGCCTATGGCGTCGATCGTGCTGCCGCAGCCTCCCTGCCGGGGATCGTGGTGCAGCTGTTTGGTGAGAAGGCGTTATGGGTTGCCTGCGTAATTGGCTATCTGGCCTGCTTTGCCAGCCTTAATATCTACATTCAGAGCTTCGCCCGTCTGGTCTGGTCCCAGGCGATGTACAACCCGCAGGGTCGCCTGGCACAGCTCTCAAAACGCCAGATCCCCTTTAATGCCCTGAATGCGGTGCTGATCTGCTGCGTTATCAGCACGCTGGTTATCTATGCGCTGGAGATCAACCTCGATGCGCTGATTATCTACGCCAACGGCATTTTCATTATGATCTATCTGCTGTGCATGCTGGCGGGATGTCGTTTGCTGAAGGGGCGCTATCGCGCGTTGGCGGCGATGGGCGGCCTGCTCTGTCTGCTACTGCTGGCGATGGTAGGCTGGAAGAGCCTGTATGCCATTATTATGCTGGCGGCGCTGTGGTGGTTTTTACCCAAGCGCGCCATCGTGCATTAAATAACGCCGGGTAGCGCTGCGCTTACCCGGCCTCTGGTTATTTATCGTCTTTATGATCGATACGGTCGCGGTACTCGTCCTTGCGCTGGTACTCGCCGTCAAAGGTCTGACCGCCCTCGTTACCGGCGCTGAAACCGCCACCCGGCATCCGGGAGAAACGCAGATGCGGAAGCAGGCGCAGGGTCAGTAGTTTTTGCACCGGTGGCAGCAGCAGCAGCAGGCCGAGCAGATCGGTAAAGAAGCCCGGCAGCAGCAGCAGTAGCCCGGCAATCATCAGCGATACGCTCTTGATCATCTCCGCAGCGGGGCTCTCCCCGGCGGCCATCTTCTGCTGCATCAGTAAAATATTTTTAAAGCCCTGGTTTCGCACCAGCGACATACCGATGACTGAGGTAAAGATCACCAGCACCAGCGTGAGCAGGACGCCAAAGACGTGGGCGACCTGGATAAAAATCGAGATTTCGATGTAAACGTATAAAAATATTGCAATTAGTGGTATCCAGCGCACTGGCGTCTCCTGTAGGTTTGCGGCGTGCTTCTTACTGAGATGGTGCTTAATAGGCATAATTCAATAGGATTGCACGCCAGGCTGTCTGAAAATCTCTGCTCGGTGATGCATTTCACAAATTATTAAAACTAATGCAACGACTAAGATAATAAGTGATCCAGATTACGGCATTTCGCTATCATCAGCATATGATCCCGGGTACGTGGCCGATTAAGGAAATAATCGTCGGTCAGCAAACACACAAAACCCCAGATGTACTGTGTGTTTAGTACATTCATTCGCAGCTTGAAAAAGAAGGTTCACATGTTAAACAGCATTCGTATCGAAGAAGATTTGTTGGGCACAAGGGAAGTACCAGCGGACGCTTACTACGGCATCCACACTCTGAGAGCGATTGAGAATTTCTACATCAGCAACAACAAAATCAGCGACATCCCTGAATTTGTACGTGGCATGGTGATGGTCAAGAAAGCCGCAGCGCTGGCAAACAAAGAGCTGCACACCATTCCCAAAAGCGTGGCCAATGCCATCGTCGCCGCATGTGATGAAGTCCTGAATAACGGTAAATGCATGGATCAGTTCCCGGTCGACGTCTATCAGGGCGGCGCGGGTACCTCCGTGAATATGAACACCAACGAAGTGCTGGCAAACATCGGCCTTGAGTTAATGGGCCACCAGAAAGGCGACTACCAGTACCTGAACCCGAACGACCACGTCAACAAGTGCCAGTCTACCAACGACGCCTACCCGACCGGTTTCCGCATTGCGGTTTATGCCTCTATCGTTAAGCTGGTAGACGCCATTAACCAGCTCGGAGAAGGGTTCCAGAACAAGGCCGTTGAGTTCAAAGACATTCTGAAAATGGGCCGCACCCAGCTGCAGGATGCGGTACCGATGACGCTGGGCCAGGAGTTCCACGCCTTTAACGTTCTGCTCAATGAAGAGACGCGCAACCTGCTGCGCACCGCCGAACTGCTGCTGGAGGTGAACCTCGGGGCAACGGCGATCGGTACTCGTCTGAACACCCCGGACGGCTATCAGCAGCTGGCGGTGCAGAAGCTGGCGGAAGTCAGCAACCTGCCGGTGGTTGCGGCGGAAGATCTGATCGAAGCCACCTCCGACTGCGGCGCATACGTCATGGTTCACAGCTCGCTGAAGCGCCTGGCGGTCAAGCTCTCTAAAATCTGTAACGACCTGCGCCTGCTCTCCTCCGGCCCGCGTGCTGGCCTGAATGAGATCAACCTGCCAGAGCTGCAGGCTGGCTCCTCTATCATGCCTGCGAAGGTCAACCCGGTCGTGCCAGAGGTCGTAAACCAGGTCTGCTTCAAGGTGATCGGCAACGACATCACGGTCACCATGGCCTCCGAAGCTGGCCAGCTGCAGCTCAACGTGATGGAGCCGGTCATCGGCCAGGCAATGTTTGAGTCAATCCACATTCTGACCAACGCCTGCTACAACCTGCTGGAGAAATGCATCAACGGTATTACCGCCAACAAAGCGGTATGCGAGAGCTACGTCTATAACTCAATCGGCATCGTTACCTACCTTAACCCGTTTATCGGTCACCACAACGGCGATATTGTGGGTAAAATCTGTGCTGAAACGGGCAAGAGCGTGCGTGAGGTGGTGCTTGAACGCGGCCTGCTGACCGAGGCGGAGCTGGATGATATCTTCTCGGCGCAAAACCTGATGCACCCGGCTTATAAAGCAAAACGGTATACAGATGAGAACGAACAGTAACCGTTCAACCGGGTAAGACCTCAAAGGCACGTCAGCGATGACGTGCCTTTTTGTTTATGGGCGCTACTAAAATTCAACAAATCAATATCAACTTGTAAACACATCAAGGAAGCCAACTATGTTTGCTGCGGAACTTGTGATTGTCCTGCTGGCGATTTACTTAGGTGCCAGACTCGGCGGGATCGGCATCGGCTTTGCCGGTGGGCTTGGCGTGCTCGTCCTGACACTCTTTTTCCAGATCAAGCCCGGCGCGATCCCTTTTGACGTTATCGAGATCATCATGGCGGTGATCGCTGCGATTGCCGCCATGCAGGTGGCCGGGGGGATGGACTACCTGGTTAGCCTGGCGGAGCGCCTGCTGCGCCGTCACCCTAAATACATCACCTTTCTCGCCCCGCTGGTGACCTGGTTTATGACCATTCTCGCCGGTACCGGACACACCGCGTTCTCTACCCTGCCGGTGATCACCGAGGTAGCAAAAGAGCAGGGCATTCGCCCCTCTCGCCCGCTCTCTATCGCCGTGGTGGCCTCGCAGATCGCCATTACCGCCTCGCCCATTTCTGCGGCGGTAGTGTTTTTCGCCGGGATCCTCGAACCGCTGGGCGTTAGCTACCTGACCCTGCTGGCGATCTGCATTCCTGTCACCCTGATCGCTATCATGCTCACCGCCGTGGTGTGTAACTTCCTCGGCGCAGAGCTAAAAGACGATCCGGTCTACCAGCAGCGGCTGGCCAGGGGCGAAGTGAAGCTGCGCGGCAATCAGGTCTTTCAGCTTAAGCCGCACGCTAAGCGCTCGGTGATGCTGTTTCTGATCGGTATTGTCGCGGTGATGGTTTACGCCACCATTATCAGCCCAACGGTGGGACTCATTACCGATCCGGTTCTGCCGCGCAACGAGGCGATTGTGGTCTTTATGCTCACCATCGCCACGCTCATCTGCCTGAGCTGCAAAGTCGACACCGGTGAGATCCTCAACGCCGGGACCTTTAAGTCCGGGATGAGCGCCTGTATCTGCGTGCTGGGCGTGGCCTGGCTTGGGGACACCTTTGTGAAGACCCACATTGCGGATATCCAGAGCGTGGCTGGCGACCTGCTGCACAGCTATCCGTGGCTGCTGGCGGTAGTGCTCTTTTTTGCCGCCACCCTGCTCTACTCCCAGGCGGCGACCACCAAAGCACTGATGCCCGCCGCGCTGCTGCTCGGCGTTACGCCCCTGACCGCCATCGCCTCGTTCGCCGCCGTGTCGGCCCTGTTTGTGCTACCCACCTATCCGACGCTGCTGGCGGCGGTAGAGATGGATGACACTGGCTCGACCCGCATCGGCAAATATGTCTTTAACCACGCCTTTCTGATCCCCGGCGTTATCGCCATTGCTCTGTGCGTCATTTTGGGCTTCGTTATCGGTGGCCTTGTTTTATAGATTTTTTTGTAACAGGCATGATGGTGTAAATGTCGTTAAAATCGGGCTGCCTGGCGGCCCGGTTGATTAATCCCCGGCCAGCAGCGTGCTATAGTGGCTTTTTTCGTCTGATACGAGATTGCCGATGAATACGCCTGATGCCGTCGTTGTGCTCTGTACTGCCCCGGATGAAGCTACCGCCCAGGATCTGGCGGCGAAAGTGCTGGCGGATAAACTCGCCGCCTGCGTGACGATCTTGCCCGGCGCCACTTCGCTCTACTACTGGGAAGGCAAGCTGGAGCAGGAGTATGAAGTCCAGATGCTGCTGAAAAGCACCTCTGCCCATCAGGAGGCGCTGCTGGCCTGCCTGAAATCGCATCATCCGTATCAGACCCCCGAACTATTAGTGCTGCCCGTCGCACATGGAGACAATGATTACCTCTCATGGCTCAACGCATCCTTACGTTAATCCTGCTGTTTTGCAGTATGTCCGCCTTTGCCGGGTTGTTTGACGCGCCCGGCTCCGGGAAGTTTGTTCCCGCAGATAGCGCGTTTACCTTAGATTTTCAGCAAAATGAGCACGACCTGATGCTCAACTGGCAGATCAAAGAGGGCTACTACCTCTATCGCCAGCAGATCAGCGTCACGCCCGCACAGGCGGAGATCGCCCCGCTCCAGCTCCCGAAAGGGGAGAGTCATAAAGATGAATTCTTTGGCACCAGCGAAATCTATCGCCAGCGGCTCAGCCTGCCGGTGACGGTGCGTTCGGCTAACAAAACGGCGACGCTTACCGTCACCTACCAGGGCTGCGCGGCGGCGGGCTTCTGCTATCCGCCGGAGACCAAAGTGATACCGCTTAGCGAGGTGCAGCCGCTGGCACAAAGCGTGCCGGATCAATCTGTCCCTGTCACGGCCGCGCCCGCGCTGCCCTTCTCGGCGCTGTGGGCGCTGCTGATCGGCATTGGCATCGCCTTTACTCCTTGCGTGCTGCCAATGTACCCGCTCATCTCTGGCATCGTGCTGGGGGGCAACGCGCGTCTCTCTACTGGACGCGCGCTGCTGCTGACCGTGCTCTATGTGCAGGGCATGGCCCTCACCTACACCGCGCTGGGTCTTATCGTGGCCGCCGCCGGGTTACAGTTTCAGGCGGCGCTCCAGCATCCCTATGTCTTAGTTGGCCTGTCGGTGATTTTCACCCTGTTGGCGCTGTCGATGTTTGGTCTGTTCACCCTCCAGCTGCCGTCATCTGTTCAGACGCGCCTGAGCCTGATGAGCAATCGCCAGCAGGGCGGCTCGCCGGGCGGCGTCTTTGCGATGGGGGCCATCGCGGGGCTGATCTGCTCACCCTGCACCACCGCACCGCTCAGCGCTATTCTGCTCTATATCGCCCAGAGCGGTAACCTGTGGCTCGGCGGCGGCACCCTCTATCTTTATGCGCTCGGCATGGGCATCCCGCTGATCCTGGTGACCCTGTTCGGTAACCGCCTGCTGCCGAAAAGCGGCCCGTGGATGGAGCAGGTCAAAATCGCCTTTGGCTTTGCGATCCTTGCCCTGCCGGTATTTTTACTGGAGCGTATGTTGGGCGAGACGTGGGGCCTGCGCCTCTGGTCGCTGCTCGCCGTGGCGTTTTTCAGCTGGGGGTTTATCACCTGTTTGGGTGGTACTCGGCGTGGGATACGCGTGCTACAGATCGTCCTACTGGGCGCGGCGCTGGTCAGTGCGAAGCCGCTACAGGACTGGGCGTTTGGCGTTAGCACCTCCGTCCCGCAGGCGCACCTGAACTTTACCCGCATCGCCAGCGTGGATGAGCTGAACCAGGCCCTGGCACAGGCCAAGGGTAAACCGGTCATGCTCGACCTCTACGCCGACTGGTGCGTGGCCTGTAAAGAGTTTGAGAAGTACACCTTCAGCGATCCGCAGGTCCAGGCGGCGCTGAAGGAGACGGTGCTGCTGCAGGCGGACGTGACCGCCAACAGCGCCGAGGATGCCGCCCTGCTTCGCCATCTTGGCGTGCCGGGCCTGCCGACAATTCTGTTCTTTGACGCCCAGGGCAACGCGCAGCCTGCGCAACGGGTGGCAGGATTTATGGACGCGGAAGCATTTAGTAGACATTTGCGCAATCGCCAGCCATAAACTACACCAGGAGTGGGAAAATGGTTCTAAAAACGCAGGAGAACACCGTGCAACGCGAAGACGTCTTAGGGAAAACATTGCAGTGGCTTGAGATCGAAGGCCTTGCTGCCACGACGCCCGAAATTATCGCCGAACGTCTTAACTATCCATTGGACGAGTTTTTGCGCTTTTGGCCCGATAAAGAGGCGCTGCATTATGATGCGCTGCGCCATCTCAGCCAGCAGGTTGATGCCTGGCGCAGGCAGATGCTGTTAAACGATGAGCTAAGCAAAGAGCAGAAGCTGTTGGCCCGCTATACGGCGCTTACCGAGTGCGTCACCAACCATCGCTATCCGGGTTGCCTGTTTATCGCCGCCTGCACGATCTATCCGGATCCGGCTCACCCGATCCATCAGTTGGCGGATCAGCAAAAAAGTGCGGCATACGACTACACCCACGAACTGCTGACGGCGCTGGAGGTGGACGATCCGGCGATGGTCGCCAAGCAGATGGAGCTGGTGCTGGAGGGCTGCCTCAGCCGGATGCTGGTCAACCGTAGCCAGGTCGACGTCGATACTGCCTACCGGCTGGCAGAGGACATTCTGCGCTTTGCCCAGTGCCGCATGGGCGGCGCGCTGACCTGATATCAGATCAGCAGACCCGCCCACGCCGAGAGCAGTAAACAGAGCGCCATCGCCCGCTGAAACCAGACCAGCGAGGCGGGGGTGCGAAAGATTTTGTTCACCGCTCTGCCGCCCAACGCCCAGACGGCCAGGCAGAGCAGGGAGATAATCAGAAACAGCAGCGCCATCACGGCGATCTCTCGCAGTGGATGTGCTCCATTAGGCGCAAACAGGCTTACCACCGCCAGCGCCATCATCCAGGTTTTCGGGTTAATCAGCTGCAACATCGCCGCCGAGCCGGCGCTAAAGGGCCGCTGCGCCTCACCCTCCAGCGCCGTCGCCGGCGCACAAAACAGCTGCCAGCTCATCCAGCTTAGCCACAGCACCCCTGCCCAACTCATCCCCGTCCGCACCAGCGGATAGTGGCTCAGCGCCTCCCCCGCGCCTGCCCCAGAGATCAAGACAATCAGGCTGGCGGCCACGCAGGCGCTGACTACCGCAGGCAGCGTGGCCATTACGCCGAAGCGCTGGCTGCTGGATAAAATTAAAATATTGGTAGGGCCAGGGGTGATCGATGCCACGAAGGCAAACAGCATAAACGGCAACCAGGCATAGAACATATTCACAGGCAGGACTCCTTATTATCGTTGTCCTGACTGTCGCCTTATTTCACTGTCGCGTCTGGAAGATTTGTGCACAGGCTGCGGTAGCGCGCCGGGGAGAGACGGTAGGCCCGCTGGAACCAGCGTCCGAGGTGGCTCTGATCGGCAAAGCCCAACGCCGCCGCAACGCTGGCGGGCTGCTCGCCTTTTGCCAGCATGGCGCGAGCGCTCGCCAGTCGGAGCTGGATCAGCCAGGCGTGCGGCGAGAGGTGGAACTCGCGCTTAAAACAGCGCGTGAGGGTGAAGCGATCGGTGCCGGTCTCCCGCGCCACGTCGTCCAGCCCCACATTGTCCCCCCGGTGAGCGTAGAGATAGTCCCTCGCCCGGTGGGCGATGGCCGCGCTCTGACGCTGTGCCGAGAGGCGCTTGCGCCACTGGCAGTGGTGCGTCAGCTGGCTCAGTAGTCCATCCATCATGCCCTGCTGCACGATGCGCATCTCATCGTTATGCAGGGTGAAGAAGGTTTGGGCGATGGTGTTCACCAGCTGCGGCGCGCGGGCGATGGTCTGGTCAAAGTGCAGCGAGTAGCTTGAGGGTGTGGCATCGTACAGGCCGCGCAGGGTGTCGCTTAGCCAGCGATCATCAAGATAGAACGTCAGGTAGGTAAAGCCGCCCTCTACCGGCGCATCGCCGTCGTGGATCTCGCCCGGCTCCAGTAGGAAAGCATCCCCCGGCGTGCTGCGATGGCGCTCGCGGCGGCAGTGAAACTGCTGGGTACCGGTCAGGGTGATACCCACCAGGTAGCTGTCGTGCCAGTGCGGATCGTAGGCGTGCCCCTCAAAGTGTGCACGGATGGTTTCGATGCCGGTATCGGCATGCTGCCGCAGTTCCAGCCAGTCTGTCATATCAACCTCCTGAATGATTCCCGAGTGTAGCATCAATCATTCAGCCTGAAAGGTCTGGAAGATTTGTGCAGCACGACGCAAAAACGGCTGAGATGGCGGCAAACTGCCGAAGAGTTTGAACGATCACAGAAGCAAAAAAACATAATTAATTAATATAAAAACGCAATAGATTCTCCGCGGTCATCTGTGTCAGAAAGTAACCCTCATTCATAAGAGACCGGAGATGTGATTCAAATGAGTAGAGACATACTAAAAAGTCACCATGATGAATACCATATATTAACTCGCGGGGAACGTATTGGTTATGGAATGGGTGATTTTGCGCAAAACCTTGTTTTTGGCACAATAGGCGGTTTTCTTGCTCTGCATATGTTGACTGTCAACGCCATCGGTACAGCAACCGCAGGGTTTATATTTCTTTTCGTCCGCATCATCAATGTCTTTTGGGATCCCATGGTGGGAACCTATGTTGATAAAAGAATTTCAGCAGCGGGGAAATATCGTCCCTGGCTCTTAAGAGCAGGCGTGCCGCTGGTTATTCTCTCCGCTCTGCTTTTTACCCCTATCCCCGGCATCAGAGGTTCTGTTCCCTTTGCCTTTATCGTCTATCTGGCGCTGGATTTAGTGTATTCATTGGTAAACATTCCGTACGGTTCTCTTAATGCCTCGCTGACAAGGGATCCTGAATCTATTGATAAACTGACCAGTACAAGAATGATGTTAGCCAACACGGCCAATCTTCTTGTCTACACTCTATTCCCCATGTTTGTCCAAATGGCTTCACCTAAAGATCGCAGCCTCAAGGATACGGGTTTCTTTGGACTTGAGCTGAACATGGGCAACTATACCGACCCGTCAGCGAATTATGCCTGGTTTGGCGTTTACTCTATCTATATGTTAATCGGCGCGGTAGCACTTTTTATCTGCTATAAGTACACGAAAGAACGTGTCGTCGCGACTGCGGAACAGACTGCCAACGTAAAAACAACCGATCTCTTTCTTGAATTAAAATACAACCGACCGCTGGTTATCCTCGGACTCTTTTTCATGCTGGGCTTTACGTTCATGTTTTTCATGAACACTGTAAATGGCTTTTTCAATCAGTTTGTTGTCGGCCATTCAGAATGGATGGGGGCTATAGGCCTGGTAGCATCAATTCCTGGCATTCTATTCCCTGTATTCTGGCCAAGACTGAAGAAGATTTTTGGCAAAAAAGGGTTCTTCCACCTTTTCCTTGCCATGTTTATCGTGGGTGAATTGCTGACTTACGTCTGGTCACGTGAAGGGATGCATGATGCTTTGTGGCTTGCGTATATCGCCACCTTTATTAAACAGTGGGGCTTAACTTCCGCAACCGGGTTTATGTGGGCACTGGTCCCTGAAGTAATTGCTTATGGCGAATTAAAATCAGGCAAGCGCAACGCCGCCATCATTAATGCGATTATGGGGCTTTTCTTCAAGATTGGCTTTACCCTTGGTGGCGCCATCCCGCTGTGGTTGCTGGCCGTTTATGGTTTTAACGAAACAGGCGCGCAACAAAATGCCAATGCAATCGACGGGATCATTATGACGGCGGTCTGGATCCCCATCGTTTTAGCCTTCATTTCAATGATCGTCATTCAGGTCTATCCCATCTCAGATAAAAATGTCACAGACATCAACCGTCAACTCGATGAGATACGCGTGTAATTAAAAGAACTAAAAAAGCAAAATACAAATAAGCAGCTTAAAAAGGTAGAAACATATGTCAATTATTCAAAACCCTATCTTACCTGGATTTAATGCCGATCCGAGTATTATCCGTGTAGAAGACACTTACTATATCGCAAGCTCCACATTCGAGTGGTTTCCTGGCGTTCGTTTACATGAGTCCAAAGATCTGCAGCACTGGAATCTGCTTCCCAGTCCGTTATCTACAACCACGCTGTTAGATATGAGAGGAAACCCTGCATCAGGGGGGATTTGGGCGCCCGACCTCTCTTATGCCGACGGCAAGTTTTGGCTAGTTTATACAGATGTGAAAGTTACAGAGGGTGCCTTTAAAGACATGACCAACTATCTGTCCACCGCCACAGATATTCGTGGCCCATGGACCGATCCGATCAAGCTTAATGGCGTTGGTTTTGACGCTTCACTTTTCCATGACGAAGATGGTCGTAAATATATTGTTCAACAGACCTGGGATCATCGGGAGTATCACCACCCCTTTAATGGCATTACCTTAACCGAGCTTGATATCAATACACTGAAGCTAATGCCAGAAACAGCGCGAACTCTTTATCGTGGCACGGCCGTTGCACTTGTTGAGGGGCCACATATCTACAAACTGAATGGCTATTACTATCTTTTTGCTGCTCAGGGCGGGACCGTTTTCACCCACCAGGAGGTGGTTGCACGTTCAAAAAGCCTGGACGCCGACAGTTTTGAGACACAGCCAGGCGAGGTTTTCTTAACTAACGTGGACACCCCAGACAGCTACATTCAAAAACAGGGGCACGGTGCGCTGGTTTCCACGCCCAAAGGTGAGTGGTATTACGCTTCACTCTGCGCTCGCCCATGGAATCGTGCAGGTGAACCGGCCTACGATCCGCGAGGTTGGTCAACCCTGGGCAGGGAGACGTCTATCCAAAAAGTGTATTGGGATGACGAAGGCTGGCCGCGAATTGAAGGCGGTCACGGAGGAAAAACCTTTGTTAAAGGACCGGTCGATGCCATTCATACCGAAAGTGCCAACGATCATAGCCAGCATGACGAGTTTGACATGCCGACACTCGAGCTCAACTGGAATACGCTTCGTGTTCCATTTACCGAGAAAATGGGCACCACAGGCGACGGAAAATTAACGTTAATAGGTCAAGGTTCTTTAGCGAATACGCATGACCTGTCGCTGATTGCGCGACGTTGGCAAGCTTTCTATTTTGATGCTCAGGTTAAGGTAAAATTTACCCCCTTTACTTATCAACAAATGGCGGGATTAACAAACTACTATAACGATCGTCACTGGAGCTTTGTTTTCATTACCTGGAATGAAATTAATGGCTCAGTAATCGAAGTAGCCGAAAACAACCGGGGTAAATACACCTCGCACCTGAAAGATAGAGCCATCAAGATCCCAGAAGAGACCGAGTACGTCTGGTTTCGCACCAAGGTTCGCAAGGAAACGTATACTTATGAATATAGTCTGGATGGAACACACTTTACTGAAATTCCTGTCACGCTGGATGCTGCAATTCTTTCAGATGATTATGTCCTGCAAAGCTACGGCGGGTTCTTTACCGGGGCATTCGTTGGCCTTGCGGTCGTGGACTACTCGGGTTACGCAGCCAAAGCCGAGTTTTATCATTTCGATTACCACGAGCTTGGTGACGCTCTCGTGGCCAATGGCACCTACAGCTGGCAAGCCAGTGAATCACGCTTTGATTAGCTAAGGTTTGGAAAATCTGAGCGAATGTGCAGCACAGACGCGTAGATTGTCGCAATAGTAAGCAGTTGAACGGCTTTTCGATGATTTTGGTTGACGGAAAGAGGCGTCTACGGTTTAATGCGCTGCGTTGCCCGGATAGCTCAGTCGGTAGAGCAGGGGATTGAAAATCCCCGTGTCCTTGGTTCGATTCCGAGTCCGGGCACCACTATTTAGAAGAACCCGCCTATGGCGGGTTTTTTGCTTTTGGCAAGCCGGACTTTTTTTAGAATGAGATATGCAAAGTCTGACGCCTCGTTTCTATGCGGCCAGCTGTTTCAGCAACTGCTCAGCGGTTGCTGCCGATGAGGTCGGGTTCTGACCGGTAATCAACAGGCCGTCAGTTACCACATAAGAACTCCAATCCCCGCCTTTAGAATAGATCCCCCCTTTCGCAATCAGTTCGTTCTCAACAAGGAAAGGCACCACGTCAGTCAAGCCTACCGCCTCCTCTTCTGTATTCGTGAAACCGGTGACCTTACGTCCTTCAACCAGCGGTTTGCCTTCAGGTGTTTTAACGTGGCGCAGGACGCCCGGGGCGTGGCAGACAAATCCAACATGCTTGCCAGCAGCGATGAAGGATTCGATCAGCGCAATAGAGTGCTTATCCTCAGCCAGATCCCACAGCGGACCATGTCCACCTGGATAGAACACCGTGTCGAAATCGGCCTGCGATACGCTGTCCAGGCGAACCGTCGTCGCTAGCTGAGCCATAGCTTCAGCATCAGCTTCAAAGCGGTGCGTAAATTTAGTTTGCGAGTCTGGCTCATTGCTTTTCGGATCCAGCGGCGGCTTACCGCCTTTTGGCGAGGCCAGCACGATTTCTGCACCAGCATCTTTAAAGGCGTAATAAGGTGCAGCCAGCTCTTCTAGCCAGAAACCCGTTTTGCGACCGGTATTGCCCAAGGTGTCGTGAGAGGTCAGGACCATTAATACCTTCATTATCATTCTCCGATTTATTACTTTGCTATTAATACTAGACCGGTCGTATATAAAAATAGTGTCAATTCAGATTAGTCGGTAAGGCATAACGGCGTACTATCCCTCAGTTGGCACTGTAATGATTAACCAGTCACATCAGGAGAACACGAGATGTCTGAGCATCCAAGGATTGCGCTTATCGGCCCAGGTGCAATCGGTACGACTATCGCTGCCGCGCTGCATGAAGCTGGCCGCACGCCTCTGCTTTGCGGGCGCACCGCTCACCCGCAGTTAACGCTGCGCCATGAGGAGGGCGAAATTATCGTGCCCGGCCCGGTACTGAGCGATCCGGCGGCGGTTTCTCATCCGTTCGACATCGTCTTCGTGGCGGTGAAAGTAACGCAGGTCGCTGACTGCGCGGGCTGGTTAGCAACGCTGTGCGATAAAAACACCACGGTGTGCGCCCTGCAAAACGGCGTTGAGCAGAAAACTCAGCTTGCCCCCCTGGTGAACGGTGCCGAAGTGCTGCCGTCGATTGTATGGTTCCCCGCGCAGCGAGAGCCAGATGCCTCTGTCTGGTTACGCGCCACGCCGCGACTTACCCTGCCGGATGTTCCTCAGGCAAAACGGGTGGCGGAGGCGCTCAACGGCACACGCTGTACGGTAGAGCTCTCGTCCGACTTTATCTCCCTCGCCTGGCGCAAGCTGCTGCAAAACGCAGTCGCAGGCCTGATGGTTCTCGCCAATCGCCGAGCGGGGATGTTCTCACGCCCGGATATCACCGCCCTGGCCCTGGCCTATCTGCAAGAGGGGCTAACCGTCGCCCGCGCGGAAGGTGCGACACTGAGCGACAGCGTGCCCCAGGAGATTGTGGACGGTTTTCACCGTGCCCCGGCGGATCTCGGCACCTCGATTCTCGCCGATCGCCAGGCTAACCGTCCGCTGGAGTGGGATATCCGCAACGGCGTGATACAGCGTTATGGCCAGGCACAGGGTATTCCTACGCCCATCAGCGATGTGCTGGTTCCTCTGCTGGCAGCAGGAAGCGAGGGGCCGGGTTGATGCCGTTACCCTTCCCTGTATTCCATCAATTTATTTGACCAATTACGTTAAACAAATGGCATTTATTCTCACTATGTAACGCGTAGAGTAGGCATATCGAAAGCAGGCTTCGGCCTGCCGCCTATTTCTCTGAAGTCAGGATAAACGCCATGAAAAAGATCGGATTTTTGTCATTTGGTCACTGGACGCCGTCGCCGCAGTCTGGAACCCGTTCGGCCGCTGACGCGCTGCTGCAATCCATCGATCTGGCGGTTGCCGCCGAAGAGCTCGGCGCGGATGGTGCCTATTTCAGGGTGCACCACTTTGCCCGCCAGCTTGCCTCTCCTTTCCCACTGCTGGCAGCCGTGGGCGCGCGAACCAAGCGGATTGAGATCGGTACCGGCGTGATCGACATGCGCTATGAGAATCCGCTCTATATGGCGGAGGATGCCGGTGCGGCAGATTTGATCTCCGGTGGCCGTTTGCAACTGGGCATTAGCCGTGGCTCTCCGGAGCAGGTGATCGATGGCTGGCGCTACTTTGGTTACGCGCCTTCCGAAGAAGAAAACGAGTCGGATATGGCGCGCCGTCACACCGAGGTACTGCTGGACGTGCTGCGCGGGGAAGGCTTTGCCAAACCCAATCCACAGCCAATGTTCCCCAACCCGCCGGGCCTGCTGCGCCTTGAGCCGCATTCTGAAGGTCTGCGGGATCGTATTTGGTGGGGCGCTGGCTCGAATGCCACCGCGGTATGGGCTGCCAAACTGGGGATGAACCTGCAAAGCTCAACGCTAAAGGATGATGAGACAGGTGAGCCGTTCCACATCCAGCAGGCAAAACAGATCCGCGCCTATCGCGGCGCCTGGGCGGAAGCGGGCCATACCCGTACGCCACGCGTCTCGGTCAGCCGCAGCATCTTTGCCCTGATGGACGAGCGCGACCGGATGTACTTCGGTTCAAGCCGTAACGAAAGCGATAGCATTGGCTTCCTCGATGAGAAAACCCGGGCCATCTTCGGGCGTAGCTATGCCGCAGAGCCTGACAAGCTGATCGAGCAGCTGAAGCAGGATGAAGCGATCGCCGAAGCGGATACCCTGTTGCTGACCGTGCCAAACCAGCTGGGCGTGGACTATAACGCGCACGTTATCGAGTCCATCCTGAAACATGTGGCTCCGGCGATGGGCTGGCGCGACTAAAATCGCAACCGGGCAGGAAAAAACGCCTCGCGTGCTTTACGGCATGCGAGGCGTTATAGTTTATAGAGTAATTGATGCAGGTATACACTCTGGAGAGAGCCTATGAGTAGTGAAACACCCCTGAAATATTATGGCATTGCGGATGAGTATGCGACGGAAGCCGCCAAACCCGTAGATGAGTCCGAGCGTGACGCGCTGGCGCGCTATTTCGAACTGCTGATCACCCGCTTAATGAATAATGAAGAGATCAGCGAAGAGGCGCAGCGCGAGATGGCCCTTGAATCGAGCATTGATGCAGAACGTATCGATGAGATCGCAGAATTCCTCAATCGATGGGGTAATGAATAGCGTCTGTTCAAAGACGTAGTCTGCGCAGGCATTGTGCTTTACACTGCGCGCTGCAAAAATTGAGTAGATAAACGATTAATCAGGCGGTAATGGCGATGAACGGAACGATCACAACGTGGTTTAAAGATAAAGGTTTTGGATTTATCAAAGATGAGAACGGGGATAACCGTTATTTTCATGTGATTAAGGTCGCCAACCCTGAGCTGATCAAAAAAGATGCGGCGGTCACCTTCGAGCCTACCACCAACAACAAGGGCCTGTCGGCGTACGCGGTGAAGGTTGCGCCGGAAAGCAAATATATCTATATCGCGGGCGAGCGTATCAAGCTCACCTCGATCAAGTCTTACGTGGTTTACAGCGAAGAAGTTCCCGCTGACGCCGGTATCGATAAAGAGAATCCGGTGCTGTCGGTAGGGATCCTGATGAACAGCATCCGACCGAAATCAGACATCAAGCCGGGCGAAATGCGCTCGCTGAAAAAGCTGGCGATCACCACCTTCCAGGGCACCACGCTGATCTTCTCGGCAGATGAGATAGACATTGATGCCACGGTAAAAATGCTTAAGGTCTGACATTACTCAAAGTAACGCTGCGCCCCCACCCTCCCATCTCCATATATGGTAGTTTGCCTTTCATCCTGACGAAGGCAAACTACCAAAAATGTAATCCTATCAAGGCCAACCCCTCTGAACGTTATCCTAAGAACACTACTGGTTCTCTCACTTGCCCTTGCGTTAAACGGTTGCTCTGTCCGTTACGATAAAAACGGTAAGATGCTGTTCAACCCCGATCTGGCGAGCGTGCTAGGCAATGAAGTTGGCCAATTTACGCTAGCCGATGGCTCAAAAGGTGCGCTTCGGGAACTAAATGGCCGCTATAGCCTGAAATGGAGCAATCTGATGATTGAGCGCCCGCTGGAGGGCGTGAGTTGGGTGAGGATCATCAATCAGTACCAGGTTGAAGGACATACGCTGCTACTGTTAAAGGTCGCTACGCCCGCCTGCCCGGCGCAGTACCGTCTGGTAGACCTCCAGAATACGCGCTCTCAGGAGTGGGCATTTACCGGCATATGCGACATTGGGCCAGAGGTGACGGCCAGCGCGGATAAGCTTCAGCTGAATTTCAAGGTCGATAATCGGATCGAGCAGTTTAACTGGCAGCATGGTGAGGTTTACCATCGTCGCCTCCCGGTTCAGCAACAAAAAACCGTTCAAAGTAGCACTACAAATAAAACCACATCGTCCCGCAAGGCCAAACCTCAGGCCGCGGCTAAACCGACGAAACGCACGCAGGTTAAAGCCGCAGAGTCGCTGCCGCCTAAGGTCGCCCAGCCAGAGCTGGATAACTCCTTGCCCACTGAAATCTACCAGCCAACAAAAACTCGCCAGACAAGCCTGGGTATTAAGTCATGACGGAGCAGGCTACAGGAGATAGCCAGCTGTGGGACAGGATCAAGCGCTCCCCTCTTCCCGCCTGGCAGAACTGGCTGGTGATGGGCATCACCCTCACCTATCTCATCTGTGAACTGGCGTTCAATTCCCGTCTGCTTGATCTGGTAGGCACTATTTCAACGACAGAAGAAGTTCACAACATGGAGCGGTACGGCAGAACCTTAACCGCCATTGCCGCCGCGCTTCTGGTGTTACAGTTCGCCCTTGTGGGCATCGCCAGACTGAAAAGAAAAAATGTCTCTCTGTCGACACGGGCCAGTGTAGGTGGGGTGCTCTGCCTGTGCCTGCTGACCGGCGCAGTAACGTGGCATGCGGTAGAGTGGTTTATTGAACGTCAGGTTTCAAACAGCACGGGTGAGTTTCGGCAGATGTCTCTGCTGGCGCAGCTCTACCAGCAATCGCTGATTGATGGGCACCAGACGCTGGAGGGCATTCCGCTTGATAGTCACGGTGGTCAGGCGCAAACATGGAGCAGCCCGTCAGGCAAGGCATTTCTGGCGATGCTGCCGATCCTGCTCAGCTCCGTTGACCGCTATCATGAGCTGCTGAAAAGCGGCGCGGAACAAAATTTACGTGACAGCATCAGCGCCCGAGAGGGCGGCGTCCTTGGCTTCTATAAAGCCTGGATCCAGGCGCGGGAAGCCGTGCACAAACAGTACGTTGCCTACTACAACGACGAGATGGATATCAGCGAAACGGTCCGCCGGGAGCAGGAGAGAGCCTGGCAGCGATATGAGCGTTCACTGCGCGCTAAAGGGCTAAGAACCTGGAATGTCCCAAGGCGCTATTATGCCAGCGTCCGCAGCAATGTCCGCGCTCAGGGCGTTCCGGTAACCAATAACTGGTCGCCGTCCGACCGGGCTGGTTTTGATGCCGCGGTGGCGAAAACCGTCAGGCAGCACTATCTCGCCCAGCGTACCGTGGTATTCAACGGTGTGACGCTTCCCAAACGCCTCGACTGGGGTGTCTTTTTCCGTCAGGAGGTGGTGCAAAAATCACTCCGCGAAAAATTATTGCTCCCGGCTGGCACGCCGGTGCGCGAAGTGTATCCACTTAACGATGGACTGAAGCTTTTTGCCCTTGAGCTGCACGCAGCCCATCTTAACGAGGCGGTGAAAGAGCAGTTACCGACACTGCGTGCGTCGTTACGCAGTTACAGCATGGGTGGGGAGAATGAAAAGCAGGGAGAAGATGCCGCACGCGCGGTGATTGTGCCGCCTGTTGCGCTGATCTTCTCTCTTATTGGTGCGCTGACCCATCTGGCTAAACTGCTCTATTTAATCCTTGTTCCCCTGACCGCCGCCCTGCTAAGCAGAAAATCCTCGCGTGCCGTGCGCGTGCTTAATCATCATCCGCTGGTTTTCCCAGTGGCGCTGATCTCAGGGCTGCTGGTGACGTTCAGCTGCATGAACAACAGCATCACCGTTTCACCAGCCTATCAGGATCTAAAGAACGCATTACAGGGCGCTGACATTACGATTACTGATAAGCCCCTGTTTCTGCGCGGCGAGTCGCTATTACGTATCGTGCACGCCGTCAGTATTGGGCAGAGCTACAGCTACCCGATGAATCAGTATCTGCGGCAGACCGCGCTGGGCGGGTTCGATTTTGGCTATCGTACACATGAGGAGTAATCCCCTGCGGGAGTCAACGCCTTCGCTAACAGCTGAGGCCAGATGGCCGCCCAGTCCGATCCGTGCGCCATGCCGCTGACAACGTCAACCTGAGTACAATGCCCACCCACGGCCCGCTGAAAACGCCGGGCTACGGTGGGCGGAACGGTTTTATCGGCATCACCGCTAAAATGGATCTGCGGCAGCGTGCGCAGCGCGGAAGCGCTGTCGATAGCGTTGACCGCATCCGGCATGGCGGTAACATGATGCAGCGCATTCACATAGGCAACGTCGAGGTTGCCTGCCACGGTACGCAGCGAATGTACATCGCTACGACGCGCCGCCAGTAGCGCGGCAATATTGCCTCCGCCGGAATAGCCTACCAGTTCAAGCTTTACGCCAGGATAGCGCGTCACAACCTGGCTAAGTACATTATCCATCGCATCAATAACTTCAGGTGAAAAACGCTTGTTCGTCCACCAGCTTACGCTACAGCTGACCGGTAGAGGCGGCCCGATGAACTGACACGGCCTGGCGAGATAGAGCACGTTGTCGCTTTTATCGGCGGCGGCCAGCATCAGCCCGGTTGGGTTACGCGGGGTGGGATCGTCTGAAGCCTGCGTGCGACTTTTCCAGGCAAACCCATCTCCCTCAATGTACACCCGCAAGCTGTTAACCGGAGGCACGATCCGGCTCCACGTGGCGATTAAAAACGGTTCGGTTTGTAAATTTTTACTGAGCAGCCCGGATCGTGCTGCTATCTCATTTGCCTGTTGCCGCGGATCGGCAGATACGCACCCTATCAATAAAAAAGATAAATTAATCAATGCGGCTATGGCTAAACCGGCGCGTTTTTTATTCATACCCTGACGTTCCCTAAGCTAAACCGCAATACCCACGTAAATCATGAATTTATTTCATAATGAAATAATTAATCAATCCTTATTGTTTTTTGCAACAAATTGTATATTCTCCGCAGAAATGGTATCGGATTAATCCGAAGTTCCTGTCACGTGTCTTTTAACAACTATCGCAACATTGCAGTGGCAAACATGAAAAAAAAACGTCTTAGCCAGCTGATCTCCCTGCTGGTAGCTTCAACGGCGGCACAGGGCGTGCTGACGACGCACGCTTTCGCAACCTCTGATGTAATTATCGACACCTCCTCGAATAATCTTCAGATCGATCGCTCTGCTAATTTCGTTCATATCACCGACACGGGCATGCTTACCGGCGCACCTACCACGGCGTTAACCGTGAATCAGAACGCAATGGTCACCACCCTGACCAACGATGGCGTTATTAATGATGTTGTAGATGATTTCTACAGCCCAAACAGCAATATTGTCCAGATTGATGGGACAGTAGATGCATTTAATAATAACAGGACTATTGCCAGCGTTAATCCGTATCACAATGGCAGTATTGTTGCGGTAGGAGCTTCAGGCACGGTGGGTTCATTCACCAACAGCGGCACTATCAAAAGTTCGCCAGATAATTATAACTATGGTTATGATAATACGGGCGCTGTGAATAACACCGGCCATATCACCACGCTAATTAATACCGTTGACGGTACCATTACCGGCTATCGCGGTGTCAATAATCAGGGCACCATTGATACCCTGACCAACGCAGGCGTTATCTCTGCGGCCACCAACAATAATGGTATGTTTTACGGTCAAAACGGTGCTATCTACAACCGGGGAACTATTGGTACGCTGCATAATACCGGCACTATCCAGACGGACGGCACAGAAAATTATTACAACGGTGCGGGAATCTTCAACTACGGAACGATTAATACCCTCATCAATGATAATAAAATTAGCGGTAACACCTTTGGCATCCTTAACAGTGGCACCCTAAATGCCATTGAAAATAATGGTGAAATAGCCGCAAAAGAGTATGGCGTCTATTTTGAAAGCTTTAGTGACAATCAGAACAACGGCATCAGCAAGATCGTTAACAACGGTGACATTGCTAGCGGTAATATTGGCCTTTATCTCTCCAGCTACAATAACCAGCTTTCACAAGTAGATATTATTAACAACGGGACGCTGAGCGGGGATCGTTTCGCTTTTGCGATGGATAGTTGGGACAATGAAAGCAGTGCGGACGTTACGCTGAATAACGCCGGGCTAATCAAAGGCGATATTTTCTTTAGTGGCACTAAGCCATTGACGATTAACGGCGGAACGACAGCGCAGGGCATCTTGACCGGCCTCAATGGCGTCGGCAATATCAGCAATTATGGTTCAGGTATCGTGTTTGGCACCGGCTCGCTGCTGCTAAACGATCATATCAATACAGCTGACACCGTGCTGAACCGCGAAGCCGTGTTGCAGATAAACAATAACATTACTATATCCGGTAACTACCATCAGAATGCCGCCGCTACGCTGATCTCCGGCATTGCCGATCTCGAAACGTTGGGCAATGATATTACTACCGATACCGGCTATGGTCGCCTGAACGTCACGGGCAACGCCACCATCGATGAAAACTCAAGCGTTAAGCTGCTGCGTACCGGTAGCACCTACAATTTTGCGGAAGGCCAGCGCTATGTGGTGATCAATGCCAATGGTGCAGAGACCAATTACAACGCCGATAAGCTGAATTACCAGGCCATCGGCTATAACGGTGCGGTAACAGGCTCGGTCTATGAGGATGGGGCCAGCAAGGCGCTGGTATTAACCGTAGGTGCAAAACCGGTCGTCATCCCACCTGTGGTGACAGAGCCGGAAGAGCCTGTCGTGACTCCTCCGGTTGACGTCCCGCCAGTGGTGACGGAGCCGGAAGAGCCCGTGGTTACCCCGCCGGTTGTTACCGAGCCTGTAATTACCGAGCCAGTAGTCACCCCGCCGGTTGTTACCGAGCCTGTAGTTACCGAGCCAGTAGTCACCCCGCCGGTTGTTACCGAGCCTGTAGTTACTGAGCCAGTAGTCACCCCGCCGGTTGTTACCGAGCCTGTAGTTACTGAGCCAGTAGTCACCCCGCCGGTTGTCACCGAGCCTGTAGTTACTGAGCCGGTTGTCACCGAGCCTGTAGTCACCCCGCCGGTTGTTACCGAGCCCGTGGTCACCCCGCCGGTTGTCACCGAGCCAGTCGTTACTGAGCCTGTGGTCACTCCGCCGGTTGTTACCGAGCCGGTGGTTACTCCGCCGACCGTTACAGAGCCAGCACCCGCCGAGCCAATCAAACAGGGCCTGGCCACTATTCCAAGTGCCACCGCCGCCCTTGGCGGCCTGGGGAACTACTCGGGTATCTCTCCACAGCTGCTGGAGCTGTATAATGCCTCGCTGGCGATTGAAGGGACTCAAGAAGCTAACCGCGTAGGCGAGCGTCTGTCACCAGGACAGAACATTAACACCAGTTCTGCGGCGACCGTCGCCACCTCTACCGCGCAGGCGGTGGTCGGGGCACATATTGATGCCGTACGTAACCCGTCCGCATCCGGCAACAGCGGCGTTGCCACCGGTGACGACTACGCCAGCAACTGGATCGTCTGGGGCCAGCCGTTTGGCGGCTACGCACGTCAGGAGAGTACGGATGACGTCAGCGGTTACTCGGCGAAATTTGGCGGTCTGATCCTCGGTGCCGATCGTGCGCTGGGCGACGACTGGCGTCTGGGTGCAGCGGTGAACTACAGCAATACCTCCGTACACGGTAAAGATAACCTGTCCGGCAACACCTCTACCGCTGATAACTACGGTGTGATTGGCTATGCAGGCTACACTGGCGATCCGTGGTATCTGAACCTCTCCGCGGGTGTTAACCGTCAGAACTACAGCTCCGTTCGCCGGGCTGACTTCACCGGCTTCTCCGGCGCGGCAAATGGCAAGTTCAACGGACAATCCATCACGCTGCAAACCGAGTTCGGCTACCCGCTGACGCTGCCCGCTGATGTGGTGCTGACTCCGCTTGCCAGCCTGACGTATGGTTATCAGCACGTTGATGGCTATAAAGAGACCGGCGGCAACGGCATGGCGCTGGATGTCGGCAGCCTCCACTCCCAGTCCGTGGTGAGCGATATCGGTGCGCGGATTGAGAAGACCTTCGCAACGGGTATGGGCAACCTGACGCCGTTTGCTCAGGTCTCCTGGATCCATCAGTATGACGATCGTCAGGTCAGCAGCCGCGCTTCCTACGCCGCAGATACCATTGGTGAAACCAGCTTTATCACCAAAGGCGCAGCGCCGGTAGAAGATATGGCAGGACTGGCCATTGGCAGCACGCTGTATGACGCGAACGCGCTGAGCTTCGACGCACGCTACGATCTGCAGGCAGGCGACCGCTATCAGGCGCACACCTTCAGCCTGCGTTTACGCAAGACGTTCTAAGTCTGGTTGATGCTTAAGAACCCGCCCTCGTGGCGGGTTTTTGTTTTGTGGCTGGCTGCGCCTGTAGCCAGTCACGCTAAAATCCCGCACCATGCACTATAATTCGACAACGCTTCACCCATCAGGCTGCCTATGACAACCCAACTGCTTACCCGACACTGGCGTATTCCTGGCGCGGTGACACTTCTGCTCGCCACGCTCTTCGCCCTCTTTACGCTGCACAGCCACTGGGGTGCATTTATTCAATGGTGTCTGAGTACGCAAATTACCCTACATCGCTATCTGGTGATGTACCTGCTGCAGCTTAATAACCACCAGTACAGCGGCGGCCTGTGGCTGCTGACCGGCGCGTTTCTCTACGGCGTGCTGCACGCGATTGGCCCAGGCCATGGCAAATTTATCGTGGCCACCTATCTCAGCACTAACCAGGAGAGCCAGCTGGCCACCCGGGTAGTGCCGTTTCTCGGTAGCCTGATGCAGGGCGTAAGTGCGATCCTGTTCGTGTTTATTTTGGCGGTGGGCTTTAACCTCGCAGCGGGCGACCTGAGCGAAAGCCGCTGGTACGTTGAGAAGATCAGCGCCCTGATGATTGGCGGGTTTGGTGCCTACGTTATTTATCGGGTGCTGAAGAGCCTCAGACCGCAGAGGCTCCGCATCACCACTCTGACGCCGCTCGGGCAGCAGCACGCTCCGGACTGCGGCTGCGGTCATCATGGCATAGGCATAGCGACGCAGGGCGACTGGAAGACGCGACTGGGGGTGATTCTGGCGATCGGTGCACGCCCGTGCAGCGGGGCGATTATGATCCTGCTCTTCTCTAATGCGCTGGGGATTGTCAGCTGGGGGATCGCTGCGGTTATGACCATGTCACTGGGTACGGCGCTGTCGATTATGGGTCTCTCGCTGGCGGTACGCTATGCCCGCGAGCGTACGTCGGCGCTGTTTGGCGGCGAGGCGCAGCAGCTAACGTGGATCGTGCCGGTGCTGAAGGTTGTGGGCGGCGTGGCGCTAATTCTGTTTGCTACCGTGCTGTTTTTAACCGTGATCCCGGTAAGCGCCAACGGGGATTACATCGCAGCGGGTTGTTAATGACAACGTGTTGTTACCAGGCAATAAAAAAGCGGGCCCAGGCCCGCTTTTTACTGAGTGCTGAAGCTTACTCGTTAATCTTCGGATGCTGATCGACCAGGCGCGAACGCTTCTTCTGCAGCTCCGCGATCTCCTCATCGATATCCTCGATCTTCTGCTCAATGTTGTCGTGATGCTCCTGCAGGATCTCACGTGCTTCCTGCATATCCGATGCCGCAGGCGTCGCACCGCGCAGCGGACGGTTGGCCGTCTCCTTCATCGTGATACCGGTGATCAGACCAATCACTGCCACCACCATCAGGTAGTAGGCTGGCATCATCAGATTCTCGGTACTCTCTACCAGCCAGGCCGCCAGCGTCGGCGTCAGGCCCGCAATCAGAATCGAGATGTTGAAGGCGCTCGCCAGGGCGCTAAAGCGCAAGTGCGTCGGGAACATAGCCGGCAGCGTGGAAGCCATAACGCCGGTAAAGCAGTTCAGGATCACCGCCAGCATCAGCAGACCGGCAAAAATCAGACCGGTCACGTCGCTGTTAATCATCCTGAAGGCCGGGATAGCCAGTACCAACAGCGCAACGCTGCCGATCATAACAAACGGACGACGGCCGAAACGGTCGCTCAGCAGGCCCATAACGGGCTGGACAAACAGCATCCCGATCATGATGGCGATAATAATCAGTACGCCGTGATCTTCCGAGTAGTGCAGGTTATGCGACAGGTAGCTCGGCATATAGGTCAGCAGCATGTAGTAGGTCACGTTGGTGGAGATCACCAGACCAATACAGGCCAGCAGGCTGCGCCAGTGCTTGGTAGCAATCTCTTTAAACGACACCTTAGGTCCATGCTGTAACCCTTCACGATCGCCCTGCTCCAGCTTATCAACATGCTGCTGGAACGCAGGCGTCTCTTCCAGGGCATGACGCAGGTAGAGACCAATCAGCCCCAGCGGCAGCGCAAAGAAGAACGGAATACGCCAGCCCCAGTCGAGGAAGTTCTCTTCGCCCACTACCGTAGAGAGCAGAACCACCACGCCTGCACCCAGCACGAACCCGGCAATAGAGCCAAAGTCCAGCCAGCTGCCCATAAATCCGCGTTTACGGTCCGGGGAGTATTCGGCTACGAATATCGATGCGCCGGTGTACTCACCCCCCACTGAGAAGCCCTGAGCCATCTTACAGACCAGCAGCAGGATCGGTGCCCAGATACCAATGCTTTCATAAGAAGGTATCAATCCGATACAGAAGGTACTGATCGACATAATCACAATGGTGATGGCAAGTATCTTCTGGCGGCCGTATTTATCACCCAGCATACCAAAGAACAGTCCGCCTAGCGGTCGAATCAGGAAGGGAACGGAGAACGTACCCAGAGCAGCAATCATCTGTACGCTGGGGTTAGCATCCGGGAAGAAAACCTTACCGAGCGCGTAAGCCACAAAGCCATACACACCAAAATCAAACCACTCCATCGCATTACCGAGCGATGCCGCGGTAATAGCCTTACGCAGTTTGCCGTCATCAATAATGGTGACGTCACCCAGTGTAATAGGCTTAACTTTTTTCCTTTTAAGCATCTTTATCCTCTTTTGACTTGCGCCCTTAATCGCCTGGCCAGGAAGGCATACGCCTCTATGGTGATGCTAAACGTTCAGGATGCGGTGGCACCCCTCTTCAAGAGTAGCAGGTTTAGATATTCAGTCTGGTTAAACCCTGTACAACTAAACCTGTTTACGCCTGATTGGGCGGTTAACGAGCTATTAACATTAACAGGGTTTAAATTTGTGATCAACTTCACATAAAGTGTGGGGTTACGTTATTTCAGCCGCATCGGTAAAGCAGAGCAGAGTTAACAGGAAAGCGACTGAAGTAGAGATAAAATAATGTCAGACAATCCTTTTTTATTAATACCCCGCTAATTATTTCCTCGCTAGCCATTATAAAAGTGTAATTTTTACAAGGTATTTACACTCTTTTTTCCCGCCTGAAGCTGTAGAAATCTTTACGTGAATTCTGTGACGAAGATAACTAAAACACTGTTTTATTTTCATTGAATCAATATTCCAAAGATCGCATCATAGCCGCAGTTCTAACGTACCAGGGCTAGCGCAGGCGGTTACGTCAGCCACCTACTATCCTGGATCGATTTGCATGATGATAGCGAAGGCCTCAACGCCAGGATGCCTTAACGAATTGAAATTAAAACTATTATTTTCTCGCTCATACAGCGTGATGAGAAGTGAGGGTTCATAATGAAAATCAAGGCCACAATTGAGCGCATTCCCGGTGGGATGATGCTGGTTCCGCTGCTGTTAGGCGCGATTTTAAATACCTTAGCCCCCGATACCGGTGCCTATTTCGGTTCATTCACTAAGGGTATGATTTCCGGTACGGTCCCTATCCTGGCCGTCTGGTTCTTCTGTATTGGCGCATCCATTGATTTGCGCGCTACCGGTACGGTCTTGCGTAAATCCGGTACCCTGGTGCTGACCAAAATTGCCGTCGCATGGCTTGTAGCGATGATTGCCGCCAGCTTTATTCCAGAACAGGGCATTCAGACAGGCTTCTTTGCCGGGATTTCCGTGCTGGCGATTGTCTCTGCGATGGATATGACTAACGGTGGACTCTACGCGAGCCTGATGAACCAGTATGGCACCAAAGAGGAGTCCGGCGCGTTCGTTCTGATGTCGCTGGAGTCCGGTCCGCTGATGACCATGGTGATCCTCGGCTCTGCTGGCCTGGCCTCATTCGAGCCACACCACTTTGTCGGGGCGGTACTGCCGTTCCTGATCGGCTTCGCGCTGGGTAACCTCGACCACGACCTGCGGGCGTTCTTCAGCAAGGCAACGCCGGTGCTGATCCCATTCTTTGGTTTCGCGCTGGGTAACACCATCAACCTGAAAGTCATTATGGACACCGGCCTGCTGGGTATCTTCCTCGGCGTAGCGGTTATTATCATCACCGGTATTCCGCTGATTTTGGCTGACAAGTTTATTGGCGGCGGTAACGGTACGGCGGGGGTTGCGGCCTCATCAGCGGCAGGCGCGGCGGTGGCTAACCCTGTCATTATTGCTCAGATTAACCCGGCGTTCGAACCGGTAGCGGCATCAGCGACAGCGCTGGTAGCAGCCAGCGTGATTGTGACGGCGATTCTGGTACCGATTATTACGGCACTCTATGCAAGACGCTTTGGCGAGCCGCAGGATGCGGTAAGTAGAGAGAAGCCGGTCGAAGCCGACTCGTTACACCACTAAGGCACGTCTTTGAACCTTAGCCCCTCCTGCCAGCCGGGAGGGGTTACACACCCTCCCCAAAGATCTCGTCCACCATTGCCGTTGCCAGCCGCGTTGCAGAACAGAGCCTCGGCATGCCCAGCGCCACGTTTTGCCAGCTCTGGGTAATGGTCCAGCATATCGGGTGCCGATCCGCATCGCACCAGTCTCCCAGCCAGCCCAGCATATCTTTGTAATCCATCAGGCCCGGCGTCGTAGGAGTAGTTAGCCACTGATGATAGAAGTGGCGCGTGGCAGGCGAAGCGTTGATGCCCTGGGCCAGGAAATCGGCGGCCATAGCCCGAAGATTGTCCTTAAGCAGCGAGGAAGCTTCCGGGCTGGTCAGGCGGCAGGCGTCGCCGAAAGCTCCCCAGCGAAGCTCCTCAAGTGCGATATAGCAGCGTCCGGCCATGGACCAGCCGTTGTACTTGCCGGCACGCCAGCGGGTAAAGATCTGCTCGCTATGCGCGCCCGCCTGCACCATCAAGCCACGCTGGGTTAAGGCTTTCTCTTTCCAGGCCGCGCGCTGACTGAAGTGTTTATACAGCTCGCTAATCTGCTCAGGCAAGGCGGTGGAGGCGGCAGGGCGACGTTCGATGCTGTTCAGAAGCGCAGCCAGACGCTGGGTAATGCGCGCGAGCGCAAGCTGGCCCGGATCGAACATGCTTGCCAGCTTCTCGGCCAGGCCAAGGCGCAGGGCATCGCTCTCATTAAAGACGCCCGCCATTGCCCACGGACGCAGCTGCGTTTGGTTCATGATCTCTTGCGTCAGGCGATCGCGTAACAGCTGCTGCTGCGGTACGATCTGCGCCTGGCGGGGAGCATCAATGCCCAGCACCAGATCGACGATAAACTTTGGATGGATACACTCCAGCGTGCTCCCGGGTCCGTTCAGTAGTCGATTTTTCATGGTTGGTCTGCCGCGAATAGGGTTTGAATATCATCGCGTAACAGGCGGGCATCCTCATGGATCCATTTTGCCGTCGCCATACACTGCTTCAGGTGCTGACGAAGCGCCATTACCGATGACTCGTTCTGCTGGCGGATGGCCAGACTGTCACGCAGGCTCTCCTGAAGTCCGGAAAGGCTTAACGAAAATTCGGCAAAGAAGGTGGCCATTCCTGCCGTAACTGAAACATCGACCTGTGCCGCTAAAGCTTTACGAATTTGTGCACAAAAATGCGCAACATGGGCGGTCAAATTCGTATGCAACAGTGAAACATCGATAACATAGCGCGTGCGGGTAACGACGTAGTCATTCCATCCCCAGCCGGGGTTATTGAGCCAGCGGGACATCGACTCCCGCACGCCGCTGACGCGCGACTGCCCCACCGGCAGATCCTCTGAGGCAATGGCGTCGACAAAGAGCTGGCGCGTATTAAAGTTCAGGGTGCTGGCCTGGAAAGCAGGCAGGCTGATGCGCGCCCGGAACCCGGTATGGCTTAGCTCCTCTTTGATGCGCGTTTCGATAGGACGCATGGCGTCATGCAGGGAGCGCGTGAGGGTATTCTCCAGCTGGTCAAAACGCAGAGCCAGCTCGCGGCCAATCTTCTCCTGCGCCGCCAGCAGTATCACTTCGCAGGCGGAGCGGATCTTGCTCAGCACGATCTGTGCCTGCCCTTCATCCTCCAGCACCAGCTTGCCTGGGCCAAATTCTGCGTCCTGCTGCAGGTTGGCAAAGCTGATGTTGGCCATCTCCGTCAGCGAACCTTCTTTAAAGTAGTTATCGATTGCGCTGATAATTTCCGCCTGCTGACCATTAATGAAGATATCCGCTGCGGTCAGCGCCTCGTCAACCTCATGGTTAACCTCGTCGGTAACCCGCTCCTGGCAACGCTTCAGCAGGGTCATATCCTCTTCGAGGCGGGCGATATTGTGCTCGAGTTTCTCAAACGCCACGGTCAGGCTCTGATAGCGAAAATCCAGATACTCGTTAGCGCCGTGGGCGTAGTTTAAAAGCTTATGCGATGCCGAACGCAGGGCGTAGAGCGAGGCGTTGGCATGGGCGGCGTGAAGCAGCTTACGGATCGGCTGCTCAAACAGCGAATCCTCCCACAGCAGCTCTGCCGCATGATGAATGTGGGCGATATCATCGAGATCCGCCAGCCGCCAGCGACGGCCCAGCGCCGCTTCGGCAAAGTCCTGCACCCACGGCTGCTCGTTGGGATCGGGTAGCTTACCGCGCAGGTTTAGCTCGTGGCGGGCGCGGTTAGCCAGATAGCCCCACATAGAGGAGACTGGAAAGATCTGCTCAGGGTTGATATTGCCTTTCATCAGCGTCCCGGCGATCAGCGCCCGGACCTGCTCCTCATCGTCGCTGTTGCGATCTTTTTGATCGAACTTGTTCACCAGCGCGTAGAGCGGTACGGACTTGCCTACTGCCGCGATCGCCTGGCGTACCTCTTCATCCGAGATGGATTTAAGCTGGGTGTAGTCGAGCACGGCCAGCACCGCCGAGGCGCGCGCCAGCTGCTCGGCCAGCATCTGCTGCAGGTGCGGCTGCCCGGCCTCGTTTGGTCCAGGGGTATCCAGCAGCGTCAGCTGGCCCATGCTGTTCTCCAGCCCGGCAAGGTGCACAAACTCAACCTCAATCACGGGAATATGCTCAATGGCGGTATAGGCGGAGAAGGGGAAATCGACCTCCAGCGCTTTTGACAGACGCACCAGATCGTTCAGGCTCTTCAGGCAGTGGAAAATGGGCTGCGCGCCAAGATAGTGTTTATCAAAGGCGTCGCCCTGCTGGATACGATCCAACAGGGTCGTCATATCCTTGTCGATCTCCAGCTTCTGCGCCAGCCGCTCACGGTCGACGGTAAACAGCCGGGTCTGGAGCTGCTGCGTCAGGGCGTCGATTGGCCCAACGTGGGAAAAGTGCAGCACCGGCTCTTTCTGTCCCGGCATATGACGAATAAGGGTTGGCAGGGCGGTCATCGGCCGGTTACGGTTGGGCAACACCTCAGTACCGACAATGGCATTAATTGTCGTCGATTTTCCTGCCTTCATCGTGCCGACAATGGCCAGTACCATCTCCAGCCGGGTAATTTTTCGCAGCTCGTTATCAAGAGTGGCGTACTGTGCTTCAACGCCCCGGGGGCTAAAATGCAACGGCAGCACGTTGGCGGTATCTCTGTCCCCGGCAGACAATGCGTTATCCAGCGTCGCCATAGGTATGGCTTGTACCGACTGGAGATTATGCAGTGAAAGCTGTAACAGCCTCTCGGCTTCCTGGCTTAATTCGAAAATTGTCTGTGTGTGCATGATGAAAGTCTTTCCTTAACGCAAATTTTTCTTACTTTTATTTAGCCGTGCTATTTATTTGGTAAAGTTTCGGCTTTTATAATTACGTGTGGAAAATATCTAAAAAAGATAATCGCCTGAAGACGCTCAGGAAAATAAATAGTTTTTGTCTCAACTCATCGACAGATCTTTCGTTCCGGACCAAGAAACCAGAGCGATTAGAGAGCGTAGCGCATTTTTATGGGCAAAAAGGATATATCTTCATATATTTACCCACCTAATTTGAGGGTAAGAAACCCCCTTCGGCAGAAGAGTGAGCGGGTGCCAGATGCCGTCGCGAATAGCGCTTGATGCTTTATCTCACCATATATGAATTGATGAAAAGTGGCAATTTCCCCCGAAAAATATTCTAAATATCATACATAAACCTATTCTTCCTGCGTCGTACCGCTAGCATCGCTCACGGTTGTGCCAGGTTGTGTCAAGACCAGACATTTTTCTCTGCTTTTACATAAAAATAATAGCACCGACAACTGTAAGGTATTAGTGTATAATCGCCCTCTTTCTCGGCCTGTTGCCGAGCGTTTTGCGGGCCGCGCGTCCGCGTTGCCAGCCTTGCGAGGAGCGTACCATGTCACTTCCCCACTGCCCAAAATGCCAATCCGAGTATACCTATGAAGATAACGGTCTACTTATCTGCCCGGAGTGCGCTTATGAATGGACCGAAAGCGAAGCCGCAGCCGATACCGATCAATTAATCGTCAAAGATGCTAACGGCAACCTGCTGGCGGATGGCGACAGCGTGACGGTAATTAAGGATCTTAAGGTCAAAGGCAGCTCCTCAATGCTGAAGATCGGTACCAGGGTTAAAAATATTCGCCTCGTTGAGGGCGATCATAATATCGATTGCAAAATCGACGGCTTTGGTCCAATGAAGCTTAAATCAGAATTCGTTAAAAAGAATTAACCTCTGGCGACCCATTTTCAGACAGCGCTGGCGCTATCTTCATTATCCGGTCATGGTAACTTAACCCAAATGTCATACTCGGCAGCCAGGATAGGACGATTCTAATCGGAGGTCGTCCATGCAGGGTGCTCAACACCATTTTCGCCGTCTATCTAAAGCCATGAGCGAGCCGGGGGTCATTGTCACCTTCAGCCCGCTTAACGATGAGTGCCAGTCGCTTGATCTCGCCAGCGTGCTGCTAACGTTAACCGATAGCAGCCGCGCCCCGCTGATTTTACAGGTTGCCAGCCTGAGCGGCGGGCGGATGCTGCGCCTGACCGGCAACGGCATCGCCGATGAGCGCATGGTTGCCCCCCAGTTGCCGGAGCGCGTCGTGCATGAGCTTAGCGAACGTCTGCCCCCCTTCTCGCCGGATGTCGATCTGCTCCTGACCTGCGGTGAACGCCTGATGGCTATTCCGCGCACGACCCATATCGAAGTTCGTTAACTAGCGCGTCTGCGCTTTTCGCAGCGCCTGGGCCAGCTGGGCGCGGGTAAAGGGTTTACGCAGCAGCTCAACGTCCGGCAGAGTCGGGTTGTCCGCCGGGCGCAGATCCTGGCCGCTGATCAGCAGCAGTGCCAGTCCGGGATAGTGCTGGCGAGCAAACTGTATAACCTCCGCACCGCTCAGCCTGCCCGGCAGCATCAAATCGCTCAGCAGAAAATCGATATCCGGCGCGGCAGCCAGCAGCGCCAGCGCCTGCTCGCTGTTTTCCGCCTCCAGCGTCAGGTAGCCGAGCTGGTGCAACTGCTCGCACAGCGTCTGGCGCACGTCGGCTTCATCCTCCAGGACCAGAATCAGTCGGTCGGTGTTATCGCCATCGGGTATGAATTCCGGTGCGTTGATGTCATGAGCCAGCTCTGAGGCACGGGGCAGGTGCAGCCGCACCGTTGTGCCCTGCTCCGGCGCGCTCTCAATCTCTACCCGCCCGCCCGACTGGCGAATAAACCCGTAGACCATCGACAGGCCAAGGCCGCTGCCGCTGCCGGTCTGCTTGGTGGTAAAAAAGGGGTCGAATACCCGGGCTTTAATCTCCTGTGACATACCGCAGCCGCGATCGGCCACCTCCAGCGCCACCATATCCTGGCGGCGTCCATCGCTGCGCGTAACCCGTTGGTTCCAGGTACGGATGCGGATAACGCCGCTCCTGCCCTCCATTGCGTCGCGGGCGTTCATCACCAGGTTGATCAGGGCGTTCTCCAGCTGTCCGACGTCGATCCATGCCGCCCACGCCGGCTGTTGCGCCTCAATCTCCAGCGTCAGGGAGGCAGGCAGAGAGTGGCGCAGCAGCTCGGTCAGGTTTTCCAACAGAGGCTGCATCGCCACCGCCTGCGGGTGCAAGGACTGCTTGCGCGAAAACGCCAGCAGGCGCTGGGTGAGCAGCGCGCCCCGCTCGGCGGCCTTCAGCGCCCGGCTGATGCGCGGCGCATCCGGCGAGCCAGGGCTGACCAGCTCCAGGCTACCAATGATCACTGCCAGCAGGTTATTAAAATCGTGCGCCAGTCCGCCCGTCAGCTGCCCCACCGCTTTCATTTTCTGGCTGTGCAGCAGCGCCTCCTCCAGCCCCTGCCGTTCGGTGCGGTCAATCTCCATCTGAGTGGTCCTCTCTCGCAGCAGCCGGGAGGTGTGCTCCAGCGAGGCGGTATTGCGGGCAAAGACGTTAAACGCGCGCGCCAGCTCCCCCAGCTCGTCCCGCCGCTGTAGGGCCGGAACCGACACATCCTGCTCCCCTCGCGCCAGGCGGGTCATCGCCCGTGAGATAGCCGTCAGGTTTGACCCCAGATTACGGTAGATATACCAGCCTGCAAAGCCGGTGATCACCAGCGCAAGCAGGGCGAAGGCGATGATAAACAGGATGATGGACCTCAGCTCCCGGTGGCTTCGATCGATACGCTGCTGGGACACATCCACGACGCGTTCAACGTACTGGTTGATATCCGTATTCAAAAAAGCCACCAGCGCCTTGATATGGTACATGTACCAGTTGATCGCCAGATCGCTCTCTTCAAGCTGCAAAGAGAGCGGCCCCAGCTTGCGCAGCTCGGCGGTGAGGTCGCCCAGCACGGTGTTGATGAGGGGTACGCGCGCCCCCTCAGGCAGCTGGGCCATAATGGTATCCAGCGCCGCTACCGTCGGACGCGGGGAAGGGGTTTGGATCGCCGCGCCGATCAGGCGGTCTATCTCATCCAGCAGTCGCGCATCCGGCACGCTGCCGCCATCGCGTAGCAGGATCCCCTGGATCTGATGCAGGTAACTCTGGTTTTGGTAGAGCGAGCTGAGCAGCGCGTTACGCTGCAGGTGACGTCGATGGCCCCGCTCCAGCATCTGCGTTGCGCTGTGCTGTAGCTCGGTGCTGCGCTGTATGATGCGCGCCACCAGCTGCTGCTCGCTGTGTGCCAGCGGCGCGTGGGCCAGCTGCTCCAGCGAGCGTTGCAGGGCCGCCTGCGTCGCCTTCAGCCGCTCGGCTTCCCCCTGATACTCCAGCGCCCCTACCACCTGCGACAGCCTGACCGCCGCCGTCGCCACGTTCGCCGTATCCCGCGCAAGGTTCATGCTGCCGGACATATCGTCCAGCGTCTGCTGCTGCACCAGCTCCTGGATCTGGCTGGCGTGGCGAAACCCCAGCACCGCCGCGCCGCTGACCATTAGCGTCACAACCATCACCAGCAGGTTAAAGATGAGCAAGCGCCCGCGTGCGCTGGCGAAAAAGTGACTTCCTTGCTGCGGCATATCACGCTCCGGGAAGAAAAATTCCAATATGACAAATATGAACGGCTTCTGACATTTTGCGTTTACGTTCCTGTGATGGAGTGCTGATATCGCCCACCTCGCAGGAGATCCGCCATGAGCAGGACACCGGTACTGGAAATGCGCAACATTGCCAAAGCCTTTGGCAAATTCTACGCGCTCAAGGGTGTGGATCTCACGGTCTGGCCTGGTGAGATCCATGCCCTGATGGGAGAGAACGGCGCGGGTAAAAGCACGTTGATGAAAATCCTCGCCGGGGCCTACACCGCCACCAGTGGGGAGATCCTGATCGACGGCCAGCCCTACAGCATCAAAGGTCCAAAAGACGCCCTCTCTGCCGGTATTACCTTGATCTACCAGGAGATGCAGCTCGCCCCGAACCTGACCGTTGCCGAGAACATTTTTCTTGGCAGTGAGCTCTCCAGCGGCGGGCTGGTGAAACGCAAAGAGATGGTCACCCAGGCACAGAGCGTCATTAACCGCCTCGGGGCGCAGTTTAAGGCCAGCGATCTGGTGATGAAGCTGACCATTGCCGAGCAGCAGCAGGTGGAGATCGCCCGGGCGCTGCACCGCAACAGCCGCGTGCTGGTGATGGATGAACCCACCGCCGCCCTCTCCTCCCGGGAAACCCATCGTCTGTTTGAGCTCATCCTGCGCCTGCGCGACGAGGGGATGGCAATTATCTATATCAGCCACCGTATGGCCGAGGTGTACGAGCTCTCCGACCGGGTCAGCGTTCTGCGTGACGGGCAGTACGTCGGCAGCCTGATGCGTGACAAGCTGAACGCGGCCGAACTGGTGCGCATGATGGTGGGCCGTCCGCTCAGCGACCTGTTTAATAAAGAGCGCGACATTACCCCAGGCGAAACCCGCCTCAACGTGCAGAATCTCACCGACGGCGGCAAAATCCATCCTGTCAGCCTGCACGTCCGCGCCGGGGAGATCGTCGGCCTCGCCGGGCTGGTGGGCGCGGGTCGCTCCGAGCTGGCGCAGCTGATTTTTGGCGTGCGTCGCGCCACCGGCGGGGTCATTGAGATTGACGGCGAGCCGGTGGTGATCCACTCCCCGCGCACCGCTATTGATTTAGGCATTGGCTTTCTCACCGAGAACCGTAAAGAGCAGGGGCTGTTTCTTGAGCTGGCTGCCGCCGAAAATATCACCATGGCGACGCTGGAGCGCGACGCGAACTACGGCATGCTGGATCGCAAAAAGGCCCAGGCCATCTCCGACGATGCTATTCAGCTCTTACAGATCCGCGTCCCTCACGCCCAGGTGCGGGCGGGGGGACTCTCCGGCGGCAACCAGCAGAAGCTGCTGATCTCCCGCTGGGTCGCCATTAATCCGCGCATTCTGATCCTCGACGAGCCAACGCGCGGCGTCGACGTTGGAGCGAAAAGCGAGATCTATCGCATCATGAACCAGATGGCGCACAAAGGCGTGGCGATCCTGATGATCTCCAGCGAGCTGCCGGAGGTGGTGGGCATGAGCGATCGCGTCTACGTGATGCATGAAGGCACCATTGCCGGCGAGCTGCACGGAGAGGAGATCACCCAGGAAAATATAATGACGCTGGCAACCGGCGTAGATGAGGCGGTACACCATGGCTAAAAAAGAGACCTTAGCACCTGCCCCGCAGCAGGTGGCGAAATCCGCGTCGGCGAAGAAGATGCTGATGGGCGATCTGATGCAAACGGTGGGGATCCTGCCGATCCTGATTCTGATCGTCGCCGTCTTTGGGTTTATTGCGCCTAATTTCTTTACCGAGAGCAACCTACTCAATATCACCCGTCAGGCGTCAATCAATATCGTCCTGGCGGCGGGCATGACCTTTATCATCTTAACCGGCGGCATCGACCTGTCGGTTGGCTCGATACTGGGCACTACCGCCGTAGCGGCAATGGTGGTGTCGCTGATCCCAGAGCTGTCGATGCTGTCGATCCCGGCGGCGCTGATGCTCGGCCTGGTGCTGGGTCTGTTTAACGGTGCGCTGGTGGCCTTTGCCGGGCTGCCGCCGTTTATTGTCACCCTCGGAACCTATACCGCCCTGCGCGGCGCAGCCTACCTGCTGGCGGATGGCACCACGGTGATCAACTCCAGTATTAGCTTCGAGTGGATCGGCAATAACTATCTCGGGCCGATCCCGTGGCTGGTGGTGATCGCCCTGGCGGTCATTGCTATCTGCTGGTTTATCCTGCGCCGTACCACCCTCGGGGTTCACATCTACGCCGTCGGCGGCAATATGCAGGCGGCACGCCTGACCGGGATCAAAGTGTGGCTGGTGCTGCTCTTCGTCTACGGCATGAGCGGCCTGCTCTCTGGCCTTGGCGGGGTCATGAGCGCCTCGCGCCTCTATAGCGCCAACGGCAACCTCGGCACCGGCTACGAGCTGGACGCCATCGCGGCGGTGATCCTCGGCGGCACCAGCTTTGTCGGCGGCATTGGCACCATCACCGGTACGCTGGTAGGGGCGCTGATCATCGCCACCCTCAACAACGGCATGACGCTGATGGGCGTCTCCTACTTCTGGCAGCTGGTGATCAAAGGGGCGGTGATCATCATTGCGGTGCTAATCGATAAATACCGTACCCGTCACCATCAAAGTGCATAACAACAATACCCTACACATAAGGAACAGAATATGCGTTTGAAACCCTTAGTCATCGCGCTCTGTGCTGGCGCACTGCTTGCCGCAACGCCGTTTGCGCAGGCCAAAGATCTGAAGTCCATCGGCGTGACGGTGGGCGACCTGGCGAACCCGTTCTTTGTCCAGATCACCAAGGGCGCAGAGCTGGAGGCACGCAAGCTGGCCGGAGAGAACGTCAAGGTGACGCTGGTCTCCAGCGGCTACGATCTCGGCCAGCAGGTATCGCAGATCGATAACTTTATTGCCTCAAAAGTAGACATGATCATTCTCAACGCGGCGGACTCCAAAGGCATTGGCCCGGCGGTGAAGCGCGCCAAAGATGCCGGGATCGTGGTGGTGGCCGTTGACGTGGCGGCTGAGGGCGCTGACGCGACCATCACCTCCGATAACACCCAGGCAGGCGAGATTGCCTGTAAGTACATCACCGATCGCCTGAAAGGCAAAGGTGACGTGGTGATCATCAACGGGCCGCCGGTCTCAGCGGTGCAGAACCGCGTTGAGGGCTGCCAGACCGAGTTCAAGCGTCACCCAGGCATCAAGGTGCTCTCCTGGAACCAGAACGCCAAGGGCAGTCGTGAAGGTGGCCTGGAGATCATGACCTCTCTGCTGGCGGCTAATCCGAAGATCGACGGCGTATTCGCCATTAACGATCCTACGGCGATCGGGGCCGATCTTGCCGCCAAGCAGGCCCAGCGCAGCGAGTTCTTTATCGTTGGCGTAGATGGCTCGCCGGACGGGGAAGAGGCGCTGAAACGTGAGAACTCCCTGTTCGTGGCAACCCCGGCACAGGATCCGCAGGTGATGGCGGCGAAGGCGGTGGAGATTGGCTATGACATCCTGCAGGGCAAACCCGCGCCGAAAGAGCCGGTGCTGATTCCGGTCACCATGATCGATAAGCAGAGCGTGGCGAACTACAAAGGCTGGACGGTTAAATAACGTAAATGCCGGGTAGCGCTGCGCTTACCCGGCCTACGCCTCTGGAGGCCATATATGAAACGCTCCGCGATTAACGAAATCCTTGGCCATACGCGGCAGTTTTTCTCCATGCATGACGTGCACCTGCCGGCGTTTGCCAGCTTCGCCCCGGCCCGCTGGCGGCAGCTGCCTGCCGATGCCTGGCAGGAAGTGTTCGATCTTCGGCTGGGCTGGGACGTCACCGCCTTTGGCGGCACGAACTTTGCGACACAGGGACTGACGCTCTTTACCCTACGCAATGGCTCCCCCACCGGGACACCGTGGCCCAAATGCTATGCGGAAAAGATCATGCACGTCCGCGACGGCCAGCTGACCCCCATGCATTTTCACTGGCGCAAGCGTGAAGACATTATTAACCGCGGCGGCGGTAATTTGATTATCGAACTGTGGAACGCCGGGGCCGACCAGCAGACCGAACAGACCGACGTGACGGTGGCCATTGACGGCTGTTTACAGAGGCATACGGCGGGTAGCCAGCTGCGCCTGGCGCCAGGAGAGAGCATCTGCCTGCCGCCGGGGCTGTATCACAGCTTCTGGGGTGAACACGGCTTTGGCGATGTGCTGGTGGGTGAGGTCTCCTCCGTCAACGACGATGACCATGACAACCACTTCCTGGCGCCGCGCGATCGCTATAACAGCATTGAAGAAGATGAGCCCGCCCAGCTGGTGCTCTGTAACGAATATTCCCTGTTTCTCTAACCGGTTCCCTAACCAAGGAGGCTGCAATGCCGCTGATCTCCCTTGCCGAAGGTCTGAAACATGCCCGTGTGCATCAGTATGCGCTGGGTGCGTTTAACGTACTGGATACCCACTTTCTGCGGGCGCTGTTTGCCGCCGCAAAGCAGCAGCGCTCGCCGTTTATCATCAACATTGCCGAAGTGCACTTTAAGTATTTGTCGCTGGATACGCTGGTAGAGGCGGTGAAGTATGAGGCTGCCCGGCACGATATTCCGGTGGTGCTCAACCTCGATCACGGCCTGCACTTTGAGGCGGTCGTTCAGGCGCTGCGCCTCGGTTTTACCTCCGTGATGTTTGACGGCTCAACGCTGGACTATGAAGAGAACGTGCGCCAGACGCGGGAGGTGGTGAAGATGTGCCACGCGGTCGGCGTCTCGGTTGAGGGCGAGCTGGGGGCGGTAGGCGGTGACGAAGGTGGGGCGCTGTACGGCCACGCCGACGAGGCCTTCTTTACCGATCCGCAAAAGGCCAGGGACTTTGTCGACCGAACCGGCATCGATGCGCTGGCCGTGGCGATCGGCAACGCCCATGGCAAATATAAAGGTGAGCCGAAGCTCGACTTTACCCGCCTGGAGGCGATTCGCCAGCAGACCGCCCTGCCGCTGGTGCTGCACGGCGGCTCCGGCATCAGCGATGCGGACTTCCGCCGTGCTATCAGCCTGGGCATCCATAAAATCAACTTCTATACCGGTATGTCGCAGGCCGCCCTCGCCGCGGTGGACAAAAGCATGACCGTGCGGGATCAGATCTATGACGAGTTCGCCGAACTGATGCTCAGCATTGAGCAGGCGATCGCCGATATCGTGGCCGAGCAGATGCGCATCTTCGGCAGCGAGGGGAAAATCTGATGACACGCAGAGGCATTATCGCGGCGGGCAATATGCTGGTGGATCACGTCCACCAGATCGTGCAGTGGCCGGAGCGCGGCTGGCTGGCCGAAATTGTCCACAGCGAACGCTCCACCGGCGGCGCGCCGCTGAACGTTCTGCTGACGCTGGCGAAGATGCGCACCGGCCTGCCGCTACAGGCGGTGGGGTTGGTAGGTGAAGATAACGACGGCGACTACATTATGGCGATGCTGGAGCAGTACCACATTAACCGCCAGCATGTGCAGCGCACCACCTTTGCCCCCACCTCCATGTCGCAGGTAATGACCGATCCCAGCGGCCAGCGCACCTTCTTTCACTCTCCCGGTGCCAACCGCCTGCTGGATCTACCCGCCTTCGATCGCCTTGATAGCACCATGAAGATTTTCCATCTCGGCTACCTGCTGCTGCTGGACAGCCTGGATATGCCGGACGACGAGTTTGGCACCCGCAGCGCCCGACTGCTGGCCCAGATGCACAGCCTGGGCTTTGAAACCTCACTGGATCTGGTGTCGCGCAAAGGCGATCCCCGCTACCGCCCGCTGGTTAACCCGGCCCTGAAGCATCTGGACTATCTGGTGATCAACGAGCTGGAGGCGGGCGAGTTCAGCGAGCTGGCGATCCGCCACGAAAACGGCGAGCCGCATATCGAGCATATCGCCCAGGCGGCGGCGCAGCTGCTGGCCGCGGGGGTGAAGCAGCGGGTAGTGATCCACTGCCCGGAAGGGGCGTGGGGACAAACGCCGCAGGCGCCGGGCGTCTGGATCCCCTCCTGGCACCTGGCGCAGGAGGAGATTATCGGTAGCGTGGGGGCGGGAGATGCGTTCTGCGCCGGGTTCCTTTACGGCTGTCATGAAGCCTGGTCGCTACCGGAGAGTATTCAGCTTGCCCACGTCTGTGCCCGAGCCAGCCTGCTTGCCGCCAACGCCATTGACGGGGCGAAATCCCTGGATGAGCACCGAGCATTTATCCGCGATAACGCTCAGGCCGCGATCTCGTTATGAACCACGTCGGCAGCGAACACGTAGCCCAAGCCACGAATGGTTTTAATCAGCGCAGGCTGGTGTGGGTTCAGCTCGATTTTGCGCCGTAGCCGCATAATCAACACGTCGATGGTGCGGTCAAACACCTCCATGCTCTCGCTATGGGTGAGGGCCAGCAGCTGTTCGCGGCTCAGCACCCGTCGCGCATTCTGCATCAGCGCCAGCAGCAGGCCATACTCGCCCTGGGTGAGCGGCGTCAGCTGGCCGTGCGGATCGTGCAGCTCACAGCGGGTGGTATTCAGGCTCCAGCCGTTAAACGCCATATCCGCCCCTTTCGCGAGCGGAATCTCCGCCGCTAGCGCACCGGTACGCCGTAGCACCGCCTTCAGACGGGCCACTACTACGCGGGGGTTAAAGGGTTTGGCGATATAGTCGTCCGCGCCCATCTCAAGGCCCACCACCACGTCTGATTCGCTGCCCAGCCCGGTGAGCATCACCACCGGTAGCGCAGGCCGCGCGCGCTGCAGCTGTTGCAGCACCATCAGCCCGTTGGTATCCGGCAGCACCATATCCAGCAGTACCAGCGCGATTTCGGGTTGCTCAGCGGCAAGCGTTAACGCATCCCGACCGTTATGACAGACGTGCACGGCAAAGACATGCTCGTTAAGCACATCCTGCAAGAGTTCGCAGACTGCCGCATCATCATCCACTATCAGAATTGCCGGTTTCATCATCTACGCCTGCCAGAGTGATATGCCTAAGTGTTAGCCATTCTGGTGAGGATCGGCAGCAAATCACACCACGACGTGCTGGATCTTTAACCGCTGTCACACCCCTTGGTTTTTCGACACGTCAAATGTGTCGATGTTCTGTTTATCGACAGGGTTTTGCCCCGCCTTTGCCCATAACTCCTGCCAATGCCCACAATAACAATGTGGCATGCAAGATGCATAGTGGGGCAAGGAGCGCAAATGCGCGCTGTGTTTAACTGGAGCAGAAGCGATGAAAAAAGTCGTCACGGTTTGCCCGTACTGCGCCTCAGGTTGCAAGATCAACCTGGTGGTGGATAACGGAAAAATCGTTCGCGCGGAGGCGGCGCAGGGGAAAACCAATCAGGGAACCCTGTGCCTGAAAGGCTACTACGGCTGGGATTTTATCAACGATACCCAGATCCTCACCCCGCGTCTGAAAACACCTATGATCCGTCGCCAGCGCGGCGGCAAGCTGGAAGCGGTCTCCTGGGACGAAGCGCTGAACTATGTCGCCGACCGCCTGAGCGCCATCAAAGAGAAGTATGGTCCGGATGCCATCCAGACCACCGGCTCGTCGCGCGGTACCGGCAACGAAACCAACTATGTGATGCAGAAATTTGCCCGCGCCGTTATTGGCACCAATAACGTCGACTGCTGCGCACGCGTCTGACACGGCCCCTCGGTTGCAGGTCTGCACCAGTCGGTCGGTAATGGCGCAATGAGTAATGCCATCACGGAAATTGATAACACGGATTTAGTCTTTATCTTTGGCTATAACCCGGCAGATTCCCACCCTATCGTCGCCAATCATGTGATCCGTGCGAAGCGTAACGGGGCGAAAATTATTGTCTGCGATCCGCGCAAAATCGAGACCGCGCGCATTGCCGATATGCACCTTGCGTTGAAGAACGGCTCGAACATTGCGCTGCTCAACGCCCTTGGGCATGTCATTGTTGAAGAGAAGCTCTACGACGCGGCGTTCGTGGCGAACCGCACCCAGGGCTTTGAAGAGTACTGCAAAATTGTGGAAGGCTACACGCCAGAGTCCGTCGAGGAGATTACCGGCGTTAGTGCTCAGGCGATCCGTCAGGCGGCACGGCTCTATGCCGGGGCGAAAACGGCATCAATCCTGTGGGGCATGGGCGTGACCCAGTTCTATCAGGGGGTTGAGACGGTGCGTTCCCTCACCAGCCTGGCGATGCTCACCGGCAACCTGGGCAAGGCGCACGTCGGCGTTAACCCGGTACGCGGACAGAACAACGTGCAGGGCGCGTGTGATATGGGCGCGCTGCCGGACACCTATCCAGGCTACCAGTACATCAGCGATCCGGCGAATCGGGAAAAATTCGCTCGCGCCTGGGGCGTAGAGAGCCTACCGGCCCATACTGGCTACCGCATCAGCGAGCTGCCGCATCGGGCGGCGCATGGCGAAGTGCGGGCCGCCTATATCATGGGCGAGGATCCGCTGCAGACCGACGCCGAACTTTCGGCGGTGCGCAAAGGGTTTGCGGACCTTGAGCTGGTCATCGTGCAGGATATCTTTATGACCAAAACTGCGGCGGCAGCGGATGTGATTTTACCGTCAACGTCGTGGGGCGAGCATGAGGGCGTCTATACGGCGGCGGATCGTGGTTTCCAGCGCTTCTTTAAGGCGGTAGAACCCCAGTGGGATCTGAAAACCGACTGGCAGATCATCAGCGAGATCGCCACGCGGATGGGCTACCCGATGCACTACGACACTACCCAGCAGATCTGGGACGAGCTGCGCCACCTCTGCCCGGACTTCTACGGTGCGACCTACGAGAAGATGGGCGAGCTGGGCTATATTCAGTGGCCGTGCCGCGATGAGTCAGAGGCTGACCAGGGAACGTCATACCTCTTTAAAGAGAAGTTTGATACCGACACCGGGCTGGCGAAGTTCTTTACCTGCGACTGGGTTGCCCCTATTGATAAGCTCACCGACGACTACCCGATGGTGCTCTCTACGGTGCGTGAGGTGGGTCACTACTCCTGCCGCTCAATGACCGGCAACTGTGCGGCGCTGGCCGCGCTGGCCGATGAGCCAGGCTATGCGCAGATCAACACCGCCGACGCCGCCCGGTTGGGCATTGAGGATGAGGCGCTGGTATGGGTCAACTCGCACAAGGGGAGAGTCATCACCCGGGCGCAGGTCAGCGACCGCCCGAACCCGGGCGCGGTCTACATGACCTACCAGTGGTGGATTGGAGCCTGTAACGAACTGGTCACGGAGAACCTGAGTCCGATAACCAAAACGCCGGAGTATAAGTACTGCGCAGTACGCGTGGAGGCAATCGACGATCAGCAGGCCGCCGAGCGGTACGTCATTGACGAGTATAACAAGCTTAAATCACGACTGCGGGAGAGCGCATTAGGATAAAACAGGCGTACTAATTAACGCTGACCTCGAATTAGAGGCCGGCGTTATATATTCATATGGATTATTATTTATAAAGTCCTGTGAGTGCACTCGAAGAAAAATGTAATTAAGTTAGTAAAATTACATCTCTATTTCTCTTTTTCTTTTAACCTGAAGGCGATATCATTATTGCGGGTGCTTAAGGCTTTCTGTCTTAAGCACGCTCAGTGTTATTCCGAACAACGTTGAGAGTGTGGCAGTCAGAGAGTTGAAAGCCCCGGGCAATGTTTCCATAAACCCGGGGGCTACTCTACACAACTCCAACAAGTTGAGAGTAGCCTCTTACCCTTTTTTTTGCAAGGAGTAAAAGGCATGACGCCATTAAAATATCTGTTAGCCATTCTGTTAGTGGTTTGTCTAACAATCCTGACCTTTGCCTTTATTAACCGCGGAAGGCTTTGCGAGTTTAATATAAAAAACGATCGTCAGGAGGTGGCGGCTAAATTAGCCTGCACAGCAGGCTAACTCAACGGGCGGGGTAACCCGCCCGAATTGCCAGCGTTGTGTCCTTAATGCACCCTTTTATAATTCTCATAAATACATTCACACCATGTGAATAATAAAAAACCCGCCTCGGCGGGTTTTTGTTATTAACCATAAATTACTACTGATTGACGGTGGTCTTAAATTTGCCCAGCGTCTCGCGCTCGTAGGCCAGTGCTTTTTGGCTGTCGAACTTGCGCTCCCACTTGGCAATCACCAGCACCGCCAGCGCGTTACCCACCACGTTCAGTGCGGTACGGGCCATATCGAGGATACGGTCAACGCCTGCGATAAACGCCAGCCCTTCCAGCGGGATCCCCACGCTGCCCAGGGTCGCCAGCAGTACCACAAAGGACACCCCCGGTACGCCAGCGATGCCTTTCGACGTCACCATCAGCGTCAGCACCAGGATGATCTCCTGGCCCAGAGAGAGGTCAATGCCGTAGAGCTGGGCGATAAAGATAGCGGCGATGCTCTGATAGAGCGTGGAGCCGTCGAGGTTAAAGGAGTAACCGGTCGGCACCACGAAGCTGGTGATGGACGCCGGTGCACCGTAGGCCTCCATCTTCTCAATGATACGCGGCAGAACGCTCTCCGAGCTGGCGGTGGAGTAGGCCAGGATCAGCTCGTCCTTCAGGATACGGATCAGCGTCCAGATGCTTAGCTTGCACATCCGCGCCACCGCGCCCAGCACCACCAGCGCAAAGAACAGGATCGCCACGTACACTAGGATCACCAGCTTCGCGAGTGGCCACAGGGAGGCGAAGCCAAAGTTGGCTACCGTCACCGAGATCAGGGCAAACACGCCAACCGGCGCGTAGCGCATCACCATGTGGGTGACTTTAAACATGGTCTCTGAAATAGAGCGGAACACGGTCACCAACGGATCGCGGTGTGCGGCAGGCAGGGACGACAGCCCGAGGCCAAACAGCACCGAGAAGAAGATGATCGGCAGCATGTCGCCCTTCGCCATAGAGGCGACGATATTCGTCGGCACCAGCGAGAGGATAGTGCCCATCAGCCCATGGGCATGGCTCTGCACTTCCGCCGTGGTGCTCTGATATTTTGAAATATCCACCGTCGCCAGCTGCGTCATATCAATGCCCGCCCCCGGCTGGAACACGTTAGCCAGCGTGATACCCAGCACGATGGCAACGGTAGTGATGATTTCAAAATAGAGAATCGTTTTGACACCGATACGGCCAAGCTGCTTCGCATCGCCTACGCCTGCAATGCCCACAACCAGCGTGGAGATTACAATCGGAACCACAATCATCTTGATCAGGTGGATAAAGATATCGCCCGCCGGTGAAAGCAGGTTTGCAATCAGCCACTCGCGGCTATCGCTTTGGTAATGCAGGAAACTACCCAGAAGAATACCCAGCACAAGGGCCAGCAAAATCTGCCAGGCCAGGCTGACTTTCACATTTTTCATAACTACAGACGTCCTCAATGAAGCACCATTCCGTGTACCGGAACGATACATACTGAAAGGGGTGTGATTAGCGTTGCTTAGTAAAGCGGGGTTTTTTAACGCGCATTATCAGTACCATCTGCATGGTATCAAGTGCAACCCTTTAAGATGAGGGTCTTTCACTGCAAAAGTGCATAAGAAGCGACTTTTATCCCACACTTAATGCATAACTATATGTTATGGATAAGCTTTTCATTAGCTCTCCTGCAAACATCACAGCTAGTGATTATTTCCATTCAAAGATTCATTTGCTGAATTTTCAACCATTCAAACAATGCGTGATCTTCCGCCCAAAAAGTAAACAAAGCCGTGCTTCACTCTTCCCTTAACGTTTACGTGACATATCCTTAACATCTTACAAGGAGAACAAAAGCCATGAGCCAAATACATAAACACTCTGTTCCCGCCAATATCGCGGAAAATTGCCTGATTAACCCGGAGCAGTATGAGGCGAAATATCAGCAATCCGTCAGCGATCCTGAGACCTTCTGGGGTGAAGAGGGCAAAATTCTTGACTGGATCCGGCCCTATCAGAAGGTAAAAAATACCTCCTTCGCGCCGGGTAACGTCTCTATTAAATGGTATGAGGATGGCACGCTTAACCTGGCCGCCAACTGCCTCGACAGGCATCTGGCCGAGCGCGGCGATCGGACGGCTATTATCTGGGAAGGCGACGACGCCGAGCAGAGCAAGCATATCTCATATCGCGAGTTGCACGCCGACGTCTGCCGCTTCGCCAATGCTCTGCTGGCGCTGGGCATCAAAAAAGGCGATGTGGTAGCGATCTATATGCCCATGGTGCCGGAGGCGGCGGTAGCCATGCTCGCCTGCGCGCGCATCGGTGCTATTCACTCCGTGATCTTTGGTGGCTTCTCACCGGAGGCGGTGGCCGGACGCATTATCGATTCCAGCTCGCGGCTGGTGATCACTGCCGACGAGGGCGTACGTGCCGGGCGTAGCATCCCGCTGAAAAAGAACGTCGACGATGCGCTGAAAAACCCCAACGTAACCACTATAGAACATGTGGTAGTGCTCAAGCGTACCGGGGGTAATATTGAGTGGCAGGAGGGGCGCGATCTCTGGTGGAGCGATGTCATGGCGCAGGCCAGCAGCGAGCATCAGCCGGTAGAGATGAACGCGGAAGATCCGCTCTTTATCCTCTATACCTCCGGATCCACCGGTAAGCCAAAAGGGGTGCTGCACACCACCGGCGGCTATCTGGTCTATGCAGCCACCACCTTTAAATATGTCTTTGATTACCATCCCGGCGATATCTACTGGTGCACCGCCGACGTTGGCTGGGTCACCGGTCACAGCTATCTGCTCTACGGCCCGCTGGCCTGCGGGGCCACTACCCTGATGTTTGAGGGCGTACCGAACTGGCCTACCCCGGCCCGTATGGCGCAGGTGGTCGATAAGCACCAGGTTAATATTCTTTATACCGCGCCGACGGCGATCCGCGCCCTGATGGCGGAAGGCGACAAGGCGATTGCCGGTACCGACCGATCGTCGCTGCGTATCCTCGGCTCAGTGGGTGAACCGATCAACCCGGAAGCCTGGGAGTGGTACTGGAAGAAGATCGGTAACGAGAAGTGCCCGGTCATCGACACCTGGTGGCAAACCGAAACCGGAGGCTTCATGATCGCCCCGCTGCCGGGTGCCACCGAGCTGAAAGCGGGCTCTGCGACCCGTCCCTTCTTTGGCGTTCAGCCGGCGCTGGTAGATAACGAAGGCACGCCGCTGGACGGTGCCACCGAAGGCAACCTGGCGATAGTCGACTCCTGGCCCGGACAGGCGCGTACGCTGTTTGGCGATCACGAGCGCTTCGAGCAGACCTACTTCTCGACCTTTAAAAACATGTACTTCAGCGGTGACGGCGCGCGGCGCGACGAGGACGGCTACTACTGGATCACTGGCCGGGTGGACGACGTGCTCAACGTCTCCGGCCATCGCCTCGGCACGGCGGAGATTGAATCCGCGCTGGTCTCGCATCCGAAAATCGCGGAAGCGGCAGTCGTGGGCATCCCCCACAACATTAAGGGCCAGGCGATCTACGCCTACGTCACGCTGAACCACGGCGAAGAGCCGTCCCCGGCGCTCTACACCGAAGTGCGCAACTGGGTCCGCAAAGAGATCGGCCCGCTGGCTACGCCGGACGTGCTGCACTGGACCGACTCGCTGCCGAAAACGCGCTCTGGCAAAATCATGCGCCGCATTCTGCGCAAGATTGCCGCTGGGGACACTAGCAACCTTGGGGATACCTCAACGCTGGCCGATCCGGGCGTGGTGGAAAAACTGCTCGAGGAGAAGCAGGGTATCACCATGCCGTCGTAACGATTTCATCCTCACCCTCTCCCGCATGGGAGAGGGAATAATAATAACCCTCCCCTACAAAATACGTCTGGAGACTCTGTGATGAATAACGATATTTGTCAGCAGATAGAGAATAGTGCGCACTACAGGGAGCTCGTCAAAAAACGGCAACGGTTTGCCTTTATCCTTTCCATCATCATGCTGATTATCTATGTCGGCTTTATTCTCCTGATTGCCTTTGCTCCCGGCTGGCTCGGTACCCCGCTCCACCCGGGTACCAGCGTAACGCGCGGCATTCCCATCGGCATCGGTGTCATTATCATTTCGTTCCTGCTGACCGGCGTCTATGTATGGCGCGCTAACGGGGAGTTCGACCGACTCAACAAGGCCGTTCTGCGCGAGGTAAAAGCATCATGAAACGTCTTCTGACGGCGCTTGCCGCCACGCTTCCTTTTGCTGCGAATGCAGCCGATGCTATCTCCGGTGCGGTACAGCGCCAGCCAACCAACTGGCAGGCGATCATTATGTTCCTGATCTTTGTGGTCCTGACGCTGTACATCACCTGGTGGGCCTCGAAGCGCGTCCGCTCGCGTAATGATTACTACACCGCAGGCGGCAATATCACTGGCTTCCAAAACGGGCTGGCGATCGCGGGTGATTTTATGTCCGCCGCCTCGTTCCTCGGCATCTCGGCGCTGGTCTATACCTCTGGCTACGACGGGCTGATCTACTCTCTTGGCTTCCTCGTCGGCTGGCCAATTATTCTGTTTTTGATCGCCGAACGTCTGCGTAATCTTGGACGCTTTACCTTTGCCGACGTCGCCTCCTACCGTCTGAAGCAGGGACCTATCCGCATTCTCTCCGCCTGCGGCTCGCTGGTGGTGGTCGCGCTCTATCTGATTGCCCAGATGGTCGGCGCGGGCAAGCTGATCCAGCTGCTGTTCGGTCTCAACTACCACATTGCGGTAGTGCTGGTGGGCGTGCTGATGGTGATGTACGTGCTGTTCGGCGGTATGCTGGCCACCACCTGGGTACAGATCATCAAGGCGGTGCTGCTGCTGTTCGGGGCCAGCTTTATGGCCTTTATGGTGATGAAGCACGTCGGCTTCAGCTTCAATAACCTGTTCAGCGAGGCGATGGCGGTGCATCCGAAAGGGGCGGCTATCATGAGTCCTGGCGGGCTGGTGAAGGATCCGATTTCGGCCCTCTCCCTTGGCCTCGGCCTAATGTTCGGTACCGCCGGGCTGCCGCATATCCTGATGCGCTTCTTTACCGTCAGCGACGCACGCGAGGCACGGAAGAGCGTCTTCTACGCCACCGGGTTTATGGGCTATTTCTACATCCTGACCTTTATTATCGGCTTTGGTGCGATCATGCTGGTCGGGGCTAACCCGGCGTTTAAAGATGCGGCAGGGGCGCTGATCGGCGGCAACAACATGGCGGCGGTGCATCTGGCTAATGCGGTGGGCGGGAACCTCTTCCTGGGCTTCATCTCTGCCGTGGCCTTTGCCACTATTCTGGCCGTAGTTGCCGGGCTGACGCTGGCAGGGGCATCGGCGGTATCGCACGATCTCTATGCTAACGTCTTCCGCAAAGGGGCCTCCGAGCGCGACGAGCTGAGAGTGTCGAAAATTACCGTGCTGGCGCTTGGGGTCGTCGCCATCCTGCTTGGCATTCTGTTTGAGAACCAGAACATCGCCTTTATGGTGGGACTGGCCTTCTCTATTGCCGCCAGCTGCAACTTCCCTATCATCCTGCTCTCTATGTACTGGTCGAAGCTCACCACCCGTGGCGCTATGATCGGCGGCTGGCTGGGGCTGTTGACGGCGATCGTGCTGATGGTGCTTGGCCCGACGATCTGGGTACAGATCCTTGGCCATGAGAAGGCGATCTTCCCGTACGAGTACCCGGCGCTCTTCTCTATCGCCGTGGCGTTTATCGGCATCTGGGTCTTCTCCGCCACCGATAACTCACCGGAGGGTAATCTGGAGCGTGAGAAATTCCGTGCCCAGTTTATCCGCTCGCAAACCGGGCTGGGTATCGATCAGGGTCGCGCACATTAATCCTCCCCTCCCCGGCCATTCTGGCCGGGGATCACAGTTCTCTTCTTACGGTCGCGATACAGTATCTCAATCTATTTGAAACGTTGTTTTAATACGAGAGGATGCGATGAAGCGATATGCCCTTGTCGGAACCGGTGGTCGGGCCGGACTGTACATCTCTGCGATCGGCGGTCAGTGGCGCGAAACAGCGCAGCTGGTGGCCTTCTGCGATACCAACCAGACGCGGATGGACTACGCCAATCAGCTGCTACAGAGCAGTGACAGCGAGCCGGTATCCACCTGGAAAGCAGAGCAGTTTGCCGAGATGATCCGCGAAACACGTCCTGACACGATTATTGTCACTACCATGGACCGTACCCACGATGACTATATCGTGCAGGCGCTACGGGCCGGGTGCGACGTCATTACCGAAAAGCCGATGACCATTGATGAGCAGCGCGCCCTGCGTATCCTTGACGCTATCGAAGAGACGGGCCGCAGCGTGCGCGTGGCCTTTAACTACCGCTACGCGCCACACCACAGCAAGATACGCGAGCTGCTGATGAACGGTACGATTGGCGAGGTCTACTCCGTGCATTTTGAGTGGCTGCTCAACACCGAACACGGCGCGGACTATTTCCGCCGCTGGCACCGGGAGAAGCGCAACAGCGGCGGCCTGCTGGTGCATAAATCGACGCACCACTTTGACCTGATGAACTTCTGGCTGGGGAGCTATCCCGAGCGCGTCTACGCCGAGGGCGGGCTGCGCTTCTACGGTAAAGAGAATGCCGAGCGGCGCGGCGTCACGCACTTCTATCCCCGAGCCCACGGCTATGAGCAGGCGAAAGCGGATCCCTTTGCATTACAGATGGCTGACAACCCGCAGCTGAAAGCGCTCTACCTCGACGCCGAGCATGAGGATAACTACTTCCGCGACCAGAGCGTATTTAGCGACGGCATTACCATCGAAGACACCCTGTCGGTGCTGGTGAAGTACCAGAACCGGGTGCAGCTCACCTACTCCCTGAATGCCTACCTGCCCTGGGAGGGGCTGAGCGTGGTGTTTAACGGCAGCGCGGGGCGGCTGGAGATGAAGCTGGTGGAGAAATCCTACGTTAACGCCGGTGGCGCGCGGGAGAATGAAGGGAGCCTGGAGGGGTGCGACATTACGGTCTTTCCGATGTTTGCCGCGCCGTGGAAAGCGGAGTTCACCGTTGGCGAAGGCGGCCACGGCGGTGGGGATAATGCCATGCTGGCGGATCTGTTCGGCGAACCGGGGGACGATCCCCTCAAGCGCGCCGCCGATCACCGGGCGGGCGCGATGTCGATCCTCACCGGCATTGCCGGGAATATCTCCATGCAGCAGCAGCGCCCGGTTAACTTCCGCGAATTTGAGCTGGTCGCCCGACTGAAGTAGACCCTACGCCGCTGGTCAGAACATGATCCGTGCGACCAGCGGCGCAATCAGCACCATCACCACCCCGGAAAGCATCATTACCAGGCTGGCAACAACGCCCTCCTGCTGGCCCAGCTCGTAGGATCGCGCCGTTCCCGCCCCGTGCGAGGCCGCGCCAAACCCGGCCCCTTTTGCCATGCCCTCCCGGATGGCAAGACGCAGAAACAGCATATCCCCTACTGCCATCCCGAAGACGCCCGTGACCACCACAAACAGCGCCACCAGATCCGGCTGGCCTCCCAGCGGCCCGGCCGCTGCCAGCGCAAAGGGCGTGGTGACCGAACGCACCGCCAGGCTGCGCTGGATCTCATCCGGCAGGGTAAACAGACGTGCCAGCCATACCGAACTGGTCACCGCCACCACTGTCGCAGTGATCGTCCCGGCGGTGAGCGACATCCAGTGACGCTTGATCATCGGCAGGTTGTCATAGACCGGCACCGCAAAGGCGATGGTTGCCGGGCCGAGCAGCCACAGCAGCCAGTGCGCCTCGCCCATGTAGTTCTGGTAGGAGATATGACCGAACACCAGCATCACTACCAGCACAATCGGCGTGCAGACCAGCGGCATCAGGGGCAGCGTGCGAAAGCGGCGATAGAGCCTTTTATTGGCAAAGTAGATGAGTAGCGTGACGCCCAGGCAGAGCAGACCCATGTGAAAGTCAGTCATAGCCGCTGCCTGCGAAGTTCGTAGCGGTAGACCTTATCCACTACCCAGGCCGTTGCCCCGAGAACCATCAGCGTGCTGAGGGCGATGACGGCAAAAATACGCCAGCCGTCGATCAGCAGCAGCTGGGCGTAGTTCACCACCGCCACCACCGCAGGCACAAAAAAGAGCAGCATCTCTGCCAGCAGCCAGCTTGCTCCGGCTCGCACCCATTTCAGGGGAACAATGCGGCACGTCACCAGCGCGAGCAGAATAATCATGCCCACCAGGTTAGCGGGCAGCGGCAGGTTGAGCCACTGCACCAGATGCTGGGCCATGACAAAGAGTCCGGCATAGAGCAGCACCTGCAGTGGGATTTGCAGTCGGCGCAGGAGAGCAGGCGTAACACGGCTTAACGCCACGTCCATTAGGGTATGTCCATGAGATGTGATCGGAGACACAGTATAGAGAGCCACTACAGCGGGTTGAAATGAATTAAACTCATCGCAAACATAGTTGAAAGGAATAGTCATGGACATCAGAACGCTGCGCTATTTTGTGGAGGTCGTGCGCCAGCAGAGTTTCACCCGCGCAGCGGAGCGGCTGTTCGTTACCCAGCCCACAATCAGCAAGATGTTAAAAAACCTGGAGGACGAGCTAAACACCACCCTGCTGATCCGCGATGGGCGCAGGCTGCTGCTCACCGATACCGGCCGGGTGGTGTTTGAACGTGGCCAGGCCATCCTTGCTGAGTTCCGCCAGTTGGAGGCCGAGCTGGACGATATTCAGCATCTCAACAAAGGGGTGCTGCGGCTGGGCATACCGCCGATGGTGGGCATGCTGATGGCCGGGCCGATCGGCCTGTTTCGTCAGCGTCATCCCGGCGTGGAGCTGAAAATCGCCGAGTTTGGTGGTTTAACGGTCCAGCAGGCGGTCATGAACGGCGAGCTGGATCTGGCGATGACGGCGCTGCCGGTAGAAGAGGAGAGCGCCCTGACTACCCTTCCCCTATTCAGTCATCCGCTGTGCGTGCTGGTTCCCCGATCGGGCGACTGGATGAAGTGCGAGGCGGTCTCCCCCGAGATGCTGGCCGACCATCCGCTGCTGATCTACAACGAGGATTTTGCCCTCAGCCAGCAGCTAATGCAGCTCTTCAACCGCCATGATGTGAAGCCGCGCATCGCCGTACGCAGCGGCCAGTGGGATTTTCTTGCCGCAATGGTGCAGGCGGGAGTGGGGATTGCGATTTTGCCGGAGCCGATTTGCCAGCGGCTGGACAAGCAGACGCTACGCTGGATCCCTTTGCAGAGTGATTTGCAGTGGCAGTTGGGAATGATCTGGCGGGAGGGGATCTATCTGTCGCACAGTGCCCAGGCGTGGCTGGCGTGCTGCGAGGGGTTTTGGCTACCGCCAGAGTAAAAAAGGCCGGGTGGCGGCTTCGCCTGACCCGGCCTAGGGTTATTTATTCTCTATCAGCAGTGCTTCCAGCAGGTCGAGATCGTGCAGCAGTTTCTGCATCGTCTCGTTACTGATCTGTCGCGTGGCCCGCAGGTGATACAGCTCGGCGCGCTCGGAGCGCAGCGCGGCCAGACGGAAGCGACGCTCAAGGTTCTCCTCCTGCATCGAGCCCTCGGCGTTGTTGCGCCCGTCGGCCCGGCGGCGCAGGTTACCGATCACTCGCGAGCTTACCTCGGTCAGCAGCTGATTATCGATATTCTCTTCGCTATTAGCCGCCAGACGCTCCTGCATCTTCTGGATCGCCACAATCGCCACGTCGGCAGTGACCGAACGCGCCAGACGCTCCTCTTTCGCCTGCTGAACATGGTCCCCGATCTCCATATGCTGAAGCAGGATCGGCAGCATCACCACACCGACAAACAGCGAAAAGAGGATCACGCCGGCAGCGAGGAACACCAGCTCGTAGCGGGCCGGGAAGACGTTACCGTCCGGCAGCAGCAGCGGGATAGAGAGCACGCCCGCGAGGGTAATGGCCCCGCGCACCCCGGCGAAAGAGGCGATCAGCAGCTCGCGGGTGCTCCAGGAGCCGAACTCCATTGGCTTCCTGGTTAAGAAGCGCTGACTGAATTTTTTCATTGTCCACAGCCAGCCGAAACGCACCAGCATCAGCGCAGCGTAGATCAGCACGATGTCGGTAAAGAGCATCCAGGTTTCGACGTTGGGGTCGGCCTCGGCGGCCACCAGCGAGGATTCGAGGATCCCCGGCAGCTGCAGGCCCAGCAGCAGGAACACCATGCCGTTAAACACAAACTCCAGCATCGCCCAGGTGCTGTTGGCCCGCAGGCGCATCGCCAGCGGCGCGCGGCGCATCACCCCGGAGCGGGTGATGGTCATCCCTGCCGCCACGGCGGCCAGAATGCCCGAGAAGCCAATGTGTTCCGCAATCAGGTAGGAGGCAAACGGCAGCAGGAACAGCAGCACAATCTGCGTCGCTGGCTCATCGCCGCCCCAGCGGCTGAGGAAGCGCAGCGAGCGGCCATACAGCCAGCTTACGATGAAGCCCGCCAGGATACCGCCCACCGCTACCTTAAGGAACTCTACCGAGGCTCCGCCGACGGTAAACACCATCGTGCCCATCGCCACCGCGACGGCAAACTTCAGCGAAACCAGGCCCGAGGCGTCGTTCATTAACGCTTCGCCCTGCAGAATGCCCATGATTTTTTTCGGGATGCGTCCTTCTCCAACGATGCCGGAGAGCGCCACGGCGTCAGTCGGGGAGAGTACGGCCGCCAGCGCTAAGGCTGGGACCAGCGGAATACCCGGTACGATCCAGTAGATAAGGAAGCCAATGCCGACCACGGTGACCAGCACCAGCGCCAGCGCGAGACCAAGGATCTCCCGCCCGTGTTCGAGGAACTCCCGCGTCGGCGTTTTCCAGCCGTCGGCGAACAGCAGCGGTGGAATGAACAGCACCAGAAACAGCTCGGGATCGAACTCAACGTGCAGGCCAAACGTCGGCAGCGCCAGCATTGCGCCGATGGCAATCTGCATCAGCGGCAGCGGGATCTGGAACGGTAAAACGCGCGTGATAACGCCGGAGAGAGAGACCACAAGGGTCATGATGAGAATGGTAAAGAAGATTTCCATGCGTTCCCTGTTTGCGATGTTTTTTATATCGAGAGGTGACGAATGATGACGAGGCATCATGCCTCTCATAATAGAACATGCAGGCTAACGCAAAGGAAACAAGATGTGCCTTAAAAACAAAAATGGGCGGCCAGAGCCACCCATTTTATGGCGCACAGGGGCTTAGATTGCCCAGCCGCCCGCGTAGAAGGCCACCAGCGCAATGGCGATCACCACCGTGCCGATATTCAAACGACGCCATTCGCCAGAGACGATGCGGCCAATCACCAGCGAGGCGAAGCCGATCATGATGCCGGTAACGATGTTACAGGTCAGCACGATAAAAACGGCGGTGATCAGGCCAGCCATCGCATCCACAAAATCAGCAAAGTCGATTTTAGCCACGTTGCTCAGCATCAGCAGGCCAACGTACATCAGCGCTGGCGCGGTCGCGTAGGCCGGAACCAAATAGGAGAGCGGGGAGAGGAACAGGATCAGCAGGAACAGCACGCCAACGGTGATTGCCGTCAGGCCGGTTTTACCGCCCGCAGCCGTACCGGCTGCCGATTCGATATAGACCGCTGCCGGGGCTGCACCCACCAGGCCGGAGAAGACGCTGCTCAGGGAGTCGGTGGTCAGCGCTTTGCCGCCATCGATAATCTGGCCGTCTTTATCCAGCAGGTTTGCCTGACCCGCTACCGCACGGATAGTCCCGGTGGCATCGAACACCGCCGTCATTACCAGCGCCAGCACGCTTGGCAGCACCAGCGGGTTCAGCGCGCCAACGATGTCCAGGCTACCGATCAGCGAGTTGCCTTGATCGTCGCTCAGCGACGGCATAGCAAAAATGCCGGAGAAATGGACGGCCGGATCGAAAAGCAGACCCACAATCGACACGCCGATGATGGTCAGCAGGATACCGCCCGGCACCTTCAGCTTCTCCAGGCCGATAATCACGGCCAGACCAATCAGAGACATCATCACCGGGAAGCTGTCGAAGTTGCCCAGCGCCACCGGCAGCCCTTCAATCGGGTTTTTCACCACCAGGCCAACGCCGTTGGCGGCGATCAGCAGCAGGAACAGGCCGATACCGATCCCGGTACCATGCGCCACGCCCTGCGGCAGGTTGCGCAGGATCCAGCTACGAATGCCGGTAGCGGAGATCACGGTAAACAGGACGCCCATCAGGAACACTGCGCCAAGGGCGACCGGGACGCTAATCTGCTGGCCCAGCACCAGGCTGAATGCGGTAAAGGCGGTCAGTGAGATGGCACAGCCAATGGCCAGCGGCAGGTTTGCCCACAGCCCCATGACGATAGATCCCACACCGGCTACCAGACAGGTAGCAACGAACACCGCGGCGGGTGGGAAACCCGCTTTTCCTAACATGCCTGGAACGACGATCACGGAGTAGACCATCGCGAGGAAGGTGGTTAACCCGGCGACGACTTCCTGACGGACAGTGCTGCCACGAGCAGAAATTTTAAACCAGGCGTCAAGCGAACCGCCGGTACGCGCTGAAGGCGTAGACATAGAAAACATCCCCTGAAGAGTTTTATTTTTCGTTGTTTAGCGTGGTGGACCATCCACTGCCCGTTAAACGTCATCGTTCCGCAACAGGTTGTGGCTAAGCAGAGCCACAAAAAGCAAACGTTTAACTCCGCGCAAACAAAACGGCTGTAAAAAAAGGCAAACGATTATCTAGTGTTCCCAGGGGGCATTTCAACTTAACTTTATCGGTTTTTACTAAATTTCCCTTATGACGGCGAAAAACCAGGCAGCGGATGCGCAAACGTTATCGTGTATGCGCAACCTGGCAACATTTTTGACCAGGCCCGCACCTGTCGCTCTTCATCCATCGTTTTTTAACATACTTACGCGCCGGGAAGATCGAAGGGGCCGCCCTGGGCGATGGCGCGCTGCCACGCCGGACGATTTTCAACCCGCGTTTTCCATGCCTGCAGGTTGGGCAGATGGTCGACGCCGCCGCGTGCCAGCAGGGCAAATACCGGGAAGCTCATCTGAATATCCGCCATGCTGGGCTGCTCGCCGGTAAACCACGACTGGCTGCCGAGCTGCGACTCTATGTAGCGCGCATGGGTTTCAAGCTGTTTATTGAGCCAGGCTTTTTGCACGCCCTCCCCCAGCGCTTTGCCGAGGGTACGCAGCCCAAAGGGCACCGGCGGTTTGCCGAGGCTGCCAAACACCAGCTTCATGAGCAGAAGGGGCATCAACGATCCTTCGGCATAGTGCAGCCAGAAGCGGTACTGGAGCTTCTGTTGCGTATCCGTTGGCTTGAGCTGACCGCGGGTATCATAGGTTTCCTGCAGATGTTCGAGGATCGCGCCGGATTCAGCGACGATGGTGCCGTTATCATCCAGCACCGGTGATTTCCCCAGCGGATGCACTTTCTTTAGCGCCTCGGGGGCCATCATGGTTTTTTCGCGCTGGTAGCGCACAATTTGGTAGGGCAGACCCAGCTCTTCCAGGGCCCAAAGAACGCGCTGGGAACGCGACTGATTAAGATGATGTACAGTGATCACGGTTGTCTCCTGCTATCGATATAAGATAAGGCCTTGTCAGGCTTGCCCTTGCCTCCCCTAACTATAGAAAATTGCGCATGATCCGCAGAAAATTTCGGCATAACAGGCGGGCTTATCTCTGGCAATCTCGGTCTGGTGACATAGACTAAAAGTGTCAATACAAACCGGAACCTCAACAACGCGTTCGAGCGAGGGGTATTGATGTCGGGGGAAACCCTCCTGTAAACGAGCGGGATAGAGCGAAAGACAAAGACCGGAAATAACTAAAGCGCCCTTGTGGCGCTTTAGTTTTATTTGTCGTTCGCCTCATCTTCTAACAGACGGGCCCCGGTTCCCTGCTCTCCCAGCCGGTCGCCTGGGTTACGCAGCGGACAGTCGCTGCGCGACAGACAGCCACAGCCGATACAACCATTAAGATCGTCCCGTAGCGCCTCAAGCGTATGAATACGTCTGTCCAGCTCCTCACGCCACTGAGAAGAGAGCTGCTCCCATGTTTTTGCATTCAGCGTATGACCCGCGGGCAGCACGCTCAGCGCTTCGCCGATGGTCGCCAGAGGAATACCGATGCGCTGGGCAATCTTGATGATAGCCACATAGCGCAGCACGTCACGGGTATAGCGCCGCTGGTTACCCTCGTTACGGACGCTTTTAATCAAGCCTTTACTCTCATAAAAGTGCAGAGCCGAGACGGCGACCCCGCTACGCCTCGCCACTTCGCCAGGGGTCAGCATCGCTTTTATGCGCGGCAATTTCTTTTCCATAAAGCTCTTTACCTCAAGTTAACTTGAGGAATTATACTCCGCTTCAGACCAAACGACGACTTCAGCACTGAAAAAGAGGCAGCAGTATGTCCCATCAGCAAATTATTCAAACGCTTATTGAATGGATTGATGAACATATCGACCAACCCCTGAACATTGATGTAGTGGCGCAGAAATCCGGATACTCCAAATGGTATTTGCAGCGGATGTTTCGTGCGGTGACGCACCAGACGCTGGGGGATTATATCCGTCAGCGGCGGCTGGTAATGGCGGCAGAGGCGCTACGCACGACGCAGCGGCCAATCTTTGATATTGCGATGGAGCTGGGGTACGTCTCGCAGCAGACCTTTTCCCGCGTGTTCCGTCGGGAGTTTGACCGCACGCCGAGCGATTACCGGCATCAGATGTAGCGCAGGCAAATCAGCGCAGCGGCTGCCGGGTCCACGCCATAAAGTCCTGCGGCGACAGCGCCTTTGCGAAGTACCAGCCCTGACAATACTGCACGCCGCGCTTTAATAGCCAGGTCACCTGCTCTGAGGTTTCCACGCCTTCGGCAATGATCTTGAGGCGTAAGCTTTGCGCCATCTCAATGATGTGTTCCGCAATCAGATGGCTGGTACTGTTGGTAGTCAGCGTATCGATAAACGACTTATCGATTTTCAGAATATCGACGTTCAGCGAATATAAATTGTGCAGGTTGGAATAACCGGTACCAAAATCATCAATCGCCACCTCATATCCCGCCTGACGAAACGCCTGGATAACCGGCGTTGTTTTCGGCACATCGATAAATCCACGCTCGGTAACTTCAATTTTAATTTGCTGAGCCTTGACGGCGTGCTGTTGGGCTTTATCAGAAATTAAAGCAATCAGGCGAGAGGAGTGGAAGTCCGAGGCGGATAGGTTAATTGAGATATACAGCTGCGGATTTTCTGATAAAAAACGGCCTAAATCAGCGAAGACCTCCTCAACCGCATAATCGGTTACCCGCTCAATGAGCCCCTCTTTTTCCGCTAGCGGTATGAATTCCGCCGGGCTCATCACCTGTCCTTCAAAACCAGGCCAGCGTAACAGCGCTTCGGCCCCCACGCACTGTCCGGTTTTAATATCAATAATTGGTTGATAATTGAGCCGCAGCTGGCGTTTTAGCAAGGCGCGATGCAATAGACGGCGCGGCGAATTAATTTCCTGGTGGGTTCTGGACCACATTAGTAAAATAATGATGCTGCAAATCATCCCCAGCGGCAGCGTGAGCGTCGCCTGGTGATAGAGGAACTGGAAATAACGATCGCTGGAGGTGGAGACAATAATCGCTATGGGACGCTTTTCCGAGTGGGCAATAGTATAGAAGCGTCCGTCCTGCTGAAAGGTAAAGTCGTTGTTTTGCACCAGACCCGCCAGAACCCGCACATCCGCCGTTGGGCTCACCGAGAAGAATGCCTTGGTTACCGTGTCGTATAAGCCGTAGGCCAGGGCGTGGTCATCCGACATCACCTCGCTGTAGGCCAGTGGGTTGACCACCATCGCATAGTGGCCGCGCCGCATATAGACCATCTTATAGCCCGCATAAAATGGGGTGTCACGGTAATAATAGATGGAGACATCCGGAGAGCGGGTATATTCCGCTGCGGGAATAATATAGGGTTCGGTGAGTACCATTGAGGTGGAACATAAAAACCGATCGCCATTCGCGTATATTATATCAGCAACGTAGAGCTGCCCGCGGATAATATTGAGCATATTATAGCGATGCGCTGGCGAACAGATCCGGCCTTTAAATTTCTCTGCTTCGCTACGCGCGCTATCAACCTGCTGAATAACCAGCTCGGTTTTATCCAGTGCAAGTTGCGCAAATGAACGCAGCTGTATGCCGGTCTCTTTAACGGCGCGGATGTGAGCAAACCATAGCGCCAGCATCACAGGCAGCAAAACTACCATGATGATCCCGACAATCCTTAGCGCCTTGCGGCGTGCGCTATGATTCATTTCCGCCCTATATCCCTGCTTGATGTGTGCCTGCATTGTCGGCAGGAAGCTTTGATAAACAGGTGATTACGTTGCATGAATCATCAGACATTAGCAACCGACTTTTATCATTAATAACCTAATATTTGGTTATGACGATAATATTTGTCCGTAAGCCAAACTAAAAGTGTTCGCCCTGTTTATATTAAGGAAAATAATTATCAAGCTATCATTACAGGTTTTTCGTTAACGCCACAGGGGATCGCTGATTAAGCCAAACTGCCAGGGCAATAAAAAGATGAGCGCTGCGTTTATTTTTTCGTCGTTGTAAACCGACGTTGAGCGAATAATGCCCGCACTTATTTCCACACAATTTAAGTGGTTAAGACACCCTCAAAAAACGCACGCCGTGAGTGGCTAATAAAAGAACAAATGTGATATAGTTCACATATATTGTGATAGATCTGATGAAACAAAGTACAGAACATGGCTACCTTTACAACCAGCGTTGTCCTGCTGCGCTGGCAGCTTATGAGCGCGATCCTGATGTTTTTAGCCAGCACGCTAAACATCAAATTCCGTAAATCTGACTACGTAGGGCTGGCGGTCGTCAGTAGCGGCCTCGGCGTTGTGGCGGCCTGCTGGTTCGCCACCGGGCTGCTCGGCATTACCCTGGTCGACGTGGCGACTATCTGGCACAACATCGAAAGCATAATGATTGAAGTCGCCAGCCACGCACCGCCAGAGTGGCCCGTGGTCATGACCTGAGTAAAAAAACAAAAAACCCCGACGCGTCGGGGTTTTTTTATGGCTTACGCGAGTTTAGCGCGCACTCAGAACGGAATATCGTCATCAAAGTCCATCGGCGGCTCGTTGTTAGACGGTGCCGGAGCGGACTGCTGCGGACGCTGCTGTGCGCCGCCGCTGAACTGGTTCTGGTTGCCGCCCTGCGGCTGCTGAGGCTGACCCCAACCGCCCTGCTGGCCACCGCCCTGCTGACCGCCTGCCGGTGCACCGCCGCCCTGACGGCCGCCGAGCATCTGCATGGTGCCGCCCACGTTCACCACCACTTCCGTGGTGTATTTTTCCACGCCGGACTGATCGGTCCATTTGCGGGTACGCAGGGCACCTTCGATGTAAACCTGAGAACCTTTACGCAGATACTCACCGGCCACCTCGGCCAGTTTGCCAAACAGCACAACGCGGTGCCATTCGGTCTGCTCTTTCATCTCACCGGTCGCTTTATCACGCCAGGATTCGGAAGTAGCCAGCGTAATGTTGGCTACTGCGCCCCCATTCGGCATGTAGCGTACTTCCGGGTCCTGGCCCAGATTACCGACGAGAATCACCTTGTTTACGCCTCTGCTGGCCATGGTCGTGTCTCCTGAATACGTTTCTTAATCTCAATAGTGTAAGCGCGCGATTGTAACTTACCAAGCGACGCTTTGATACCTTGCGAGAAGGATTCCAGTAATCCGCCCGCCATGCGCTATTTTCGCACAAATGCGCCTGGGATGCATTCTTATACTGTATATCCATTCAGGTTTTTTTGTGTCATAATTAACCGTTTCAGTTCAGTTCGCCGGATGTCCTTCAAACATACCGAGCGCCGAGTCTCTTACCGGGAAAGGTGAATGGATAAGATAGAAGTACGGGGCGCGCGCACCCACAATCTCAAGAATATTAACCTCGTGATCCCACGCGACAAACTGATTGTCGTCACCGGGCTTTCAGGTTCAGGTAAATCATCCCTGGCTTTCGACACCCTCTATGCCGAAGGTCAGCGTCGCTACGTTGAATCGCTCTCCGCCTATGCGCGCCAGTTCCTGTCGTTAATGGAAAAGCCGGATGTCGATCATATCGAAGGGCTCTCGCCCGCGATCTCTATCGAGCAGAAGTCGACCTCGCATAACCCACGCTCTACCGTCGGGACCATTACCGAGATCCACGACTATCTGCGTCTGCTGTTTGCCCGCGTAGGCGAGCCGCGCTGCCCGGATCACAACGTGCCGCTGGATGCGCAGACCGTCAGCCAGATGGTGGATAACGTGCTGTCGCAGCCGGAAGGCAAGCGCCTGATGCTGCTTGCACCGATCATCAAAGAGCGTAAGGGTGAGCACACCAAGACGCTGGAGAACCTGGCAAGCCAGGGCTACATCCGCGCGCGTATTGATGGTGAAGTGTGCGACCTCTCGGATCCGCCGAGTCTTGAACTGCATAAAAAACATACTATTGAAGTGGTCATCGACCGCTTCAAGGTGCGGGACGATCTGACCCAGCGCCTGGCCGAGTCGTTTGAAACCGCGCTGGATCTCTCCGGCGGGACGGCGATTGTCGCCGATATGGACGATGATAAGGTGGAAGAGCTGCTCTTCTCCGCTAACTTTGCCTGCCCGATCTGCGGCTACAGCATGAACGAGCTGGAACCGCGCATGTTCTCCTTCAACAACCCGGCCGGTGCCTGCCCGACCTGTGACGGGTTGGGCGTACAGCAGTATTTCGATCCGGACCGCGTGATCCAGAACCCGGAGCTGTCGCTGTCCGGTGGCGCGATCCGCGGCTGGGATCGCCGTAACTTCTACTACTTCCAGATGCTGCGCTCGCTGGCGGATCACTATAAGTTTGACGTTGATGATGCCTGGGAAAGCCTGAGCGCGTCGGTGCAGAAAGTGGTGCTGTTCGGCTCTGGTAAAGAGAGCATCGAATTCAAGTACATGAACGATCGCGGTGACACCTCCGTGCGCCGTCATCCGTTTGAAGGCGTTCTGCACAATATGGAGCGCCGTTACAAAGAGACCGAGTCCAGCGCGGTACGTGAAGAGCTGGCGAAGTTTATCAGCAACCGTCCTTGCGCCTCCTGTGACGGCACGCGCCTGCGTCGTGAAGCGCGCCACGTCTTCGTTGAGGATACGCCCCTGCCGGCGATCTCCGACATGAGCATCGGCCACGCAATGGACTTCTTCAACAACCTTAAGCTGGCAGGCCAGCGGGCGAAGATCGCCGAGAAGGTTCTGAAGGAGATTGGCGATCGTCTGAAGTTCCTGGTGAACGTCGGCCTTAACTATCTGACTCTCTCCCGCTCGGCAGAGACCCTCTCCGGGGGGGAAGCACAGCGCATCCGTCTGGCAAGCCAGATCGGTGCCGGTCTGGTTGGGGTAATGTACGTGCTGGATGAGCCGTCCATTGGTCTGCACCAGCGCGACAACGAACGCCTGCTGGGCACGCTGATCCACCTGCGCGACCTCGGCAACACGGTGATTGTCGTTGAGCATGATGAGGACGCTATCCGCGCCGCCGACCACGTGATTGATATCGGTCCAGGCGCTGGCGTCCACGGCGGTCAGGTGGTGGCGGAAGGCCCGCTGGATGCCATCATGGCGGTACCCGAGTCGCTAACCGGCCAGTTCATGAGCGGCAAACGGCAGATCGCCGTACCGAAAGATCGCGTGCCTGCCGATCCGTCGAAGGTGCTGAAGCTCTCTGGCGCACGCGGTAACAACCTGAAGGACGTTACGCTGACCCTGCCGGTAGGCCTGTTTACCTGCATCACCGGCGTCTCCGGCTCGGGTAAATCGACGCTGATCAACGATACGCTATTCCCGATTGCCCAGCGCCAGCTTAACGGTGCGACCATTGCCGAGCCAGCACCCTACCGTGAGGTTCAGGGTCTGGAGCACTTCGACAAGGTGATCGATATCGACCAGAGCCCAATTGGTCGTACTCCGCGCTCGAACCCGGCCACCTATACCGGCGTCTTTACGCCGGTGCGTGAGCTGTTTGCCGGCGTGCCGGAGTCACGCTCGCGCGGGTACACCCCGGGGCGTTTCAGCTTTAACGTGCGCGGCGGGCGCTGCGAGGCCTGTCAGGGCGACGGCGTGATTAAGGTCGAGATGCACTTCCTGCCGGATATCTACGTGCCGTGCGACCAGTGCAAAGGCAAACGCTATAACCGCGAAACCCTGGAGATCAAATACAAGGGCAAGAGCATCCATGAAGTGCTGGATATGACCATCGAAGAGGCGCGTGAGTTCTTTGATGCCGTTCCGGCGCTGGCGCGAAAGCTGCAAACCCTGATGGACGTGGGACTCTCCTACATCCGTCTCGGCCAGTCTGCCACCACGCTTTCGGGCGGTGAGGCGCAGCGCGTGAAGCTGGCGCGTGAGCTGTCAAAACGCGGTACAGGCCAGACGCTCTATATTCTGGACGAGCCGACCACCGGCCTGCACTTTGCTGACATCCAGCAGCTGCTGGAAGTGCTTCACCAACTGCGTACTCAGGGCAACACCATCGTTGTCATTGAGCACAACCTCGACGTAATCAAGACGGCGGACTGGATTGTCGATCTTGGCCCGGAAGGGGGCAGCGGCGGCGGCGAGATCCTCGTCTCCGGAACGCCGGAAACGGTCGCAGAGTGCGAAGCCTCGCACACTGCCCGCTTCCTTAAACCGATGCTGAAATAGCTAGACGGAAAGCTGCTGCCTGACCGCGTCAGGCAGCGCTTCCACCGCCAGCTTGTAGGATGCATCCACCAGGTAGTAAATCTGCGACTTCGGTAGCGATCCATCGAGAAATACCGTGCTCCAGTGCGCCTTGTTCAGACGCGCGCTTGGCCTTACGTCTGCATTTTCGCTGCGCAGCAGCTCGGCCAGTTCCGGGCTGGTTTTCAGCGACACCGCCGGGCGGTTATCCACGTCGTGCACCATCGCAAATAGCACATCTGCCACTTTGATCTGCGTAGCCTTCCAGTCGCTGTGTACGCTCTGCTCGGCGCCTGGTTTACCCATGCAGTAGGGCAGCAATTCCGAATTGATCATTTCTCTTCCCCTTGTAACGTTGCGATGATTTTGCGTGACCCGCCGTGAATGCGGTGCTCTCCTAACCAGATACCCTGCCATGTCCCCAGCTGTACACGACCGTTCTGCACCGGCAGCAGCAGCGATACGCCAAGCGTCGAGGATTTGATATGGGAAGGCATATCGTCCGGCCCCTCAGCGTCGTGCTCGTAGCGGGCGCTGTCCGGCACCGCCTGCAGAAAATGCTGCTCCATATCGTGACGCACGGTGGGATCGCAGTTTTCATTCAGCGTGAGAGAGGCGGAGGTGTGCTGTAGCAAGAGGTGCAACAAACCCGTTTTGATGCGGTTAAGAGAGGGAAGCTGCTCCAGCACCTCGTCCGTCACCAGATGGAAACCGCGTGGCTTTGCGCCAAGCCTGAGAGTTTGTTGATACCACATAGCCTGCTCCAGAGTTATTTCACCTGATGCTAAGTGTGTAACACCCTGGGCAGAACAGCCAGAAAACGCAGAAAATAAGGCAACCTGCCGATTGCCTTTTGCCGATCAATACTCGGAGTTGACGATAACCTCTTCGCCATACATTCCCGCCTGCGGCAGGGGCCGATAGGTAGAGTTAGAGGCGCGCAGCACGCGAATGCCCCGTGCACCCACTTCACGAGCGGCGCGGATGTCGTTATCCGAGTCGCCGTAGAACATCTTGATCTGCTTATCCTGCAGCCACTGGGTTTTGGTGTTCTGGCCCGGCTGGTCACCGGCAAAGATCACCGGATTCATATTCGCAGCGGGGATTTGAAAATCATCCTGCAGCGTTTTTGACACGGTCTCGGTTTTGGTCTGGCTACGCCCGGTCACGAAGTAGATCGCATCGCCACGTTTGACGTGCAGGGCGATCAGCGTCCGCGCCACCTCTTTCGGAATGCTGAACTCGTCCCAGCCGTTGTTCATCTTCTCCCAGAATTCGGGATTGTGCAGATACGCCTCGCTCTGCGGAGAATAGAGTTCTTTTCCACGCCAGAAGCCCGGGCTGGAGAAGAGCACGGTATCATCGATATCAAACCCAACGGCCATCGGTGGGCGGCCCTGAAGACTATTTTCAATTTGCGCGACGGAGACCCAGTGAATGGGTGCTTGCTCAGCCAGTTTTGCGACGTTGGTTCCCGGATAGAGCGGCGAGGGAACGGAGGCGTGCACATTGGCAGCACCTACGGTAAACAGCAGGCATAATGCACTGAGTGCGAGAGGCATTTTACGCATATTCATCCTTAAACGTGATAATTAGGTAGGATTTTCCCCGGCATTACGCCGGGGAAGGCGAGTATTATGCCATCACAGCGGCAAAGGCCTGTGCGACGCGGTGCACATTACTGCTATTCAGGCCCGCCAGGCACATACGTCCGCTGGCAATCAGGTAGACACCAAACTCTTCACGCAGGCGGGTAACCTGCGCGGCGCTCAGCCCGGTATAGCTGAACATGCCGCGCTGCTGCAACAGATAGTCAAAATTATGCCCCGGCACCGCCTCGCGCAGCACGTTCACCAGCTCATGGCGCATGGCAGAGATGCGCAGACGCATCGCTTCAACTTCCGCCAGCCACTGGGCTTTCAGGATTGCATCACCTAGCACGGTGGCCACCAGCTGCGCGCCAAAGTTTGGCGGACTGGAGTAGTTGCGTCGTACGGTGGCTTTCAGCTGACCCAGCACGCGCCCGGCGGAGTCGGCATCGTCACAAATGATAGACAGCCCGCCGACGCGCTCGCCGTAGAGCGAGAAGATCTTCGAGAAGGAGTTGCTCACCAGCGCTGGCAGACCGGCATCAGCAATGGCACGAATAGCGTAGGCATCCTCTTCCATTCCGGCGCCAAAGCCCTGATAGGCGATGTCGAGGAACGGGATCAGCTCGCGCGCTTTCAGCACCTCGATGACTGCATCCCACTGAGGATTGGTCAGGTCAGCTCCGGTTGGGTTATGGCAGCACGGATGCAGCAGAACAATACTGCGGGCAGGCAGGCTTTGCAGTTTTTCCAGCAGGGCGTCAACGCGCACGCCGTTGGTTTCGCTATCAAACCACGGGTAAGTACTTACTTCGAATCCGGCCCCTTCAAAGATGGCGATGTGGTTTTCCCAGGTCGGATCGCTAACCCAGACGCCGGAGTCAGGGAAGTAGCGCTTCAGGAAATCGGCCCCCACTTTCAGCGCACCGGAGCCACCGAGCGTCTGGATAGTCGCAACGCGGTTCGCCTTCAGCACCGTATGTTCAGCACCAAACAGCAGCGGCGCGATAGTGTGACGATAGCCCGGCAGGCCTTCCATCGGCAGATAGAGCGATGCGCCATGCGGTTGAGCGTTGAGGCGTGCCTCCGCTTCGGCCACGGCCTGCAACTGTGGGATCAGGCCGTCTTCGTTATAGTACAGGCCAATGCTGAGGTTTACCTTATCGCTACGGGGATCTTCTTTGAAACGCTCCATCAGCGTCAGAATGGGGTCGCCAGCGTAGGCGTCAACGTTTTGAAACACGCGGTGGTTCTCCAGATTTACAGGCGGGGTTTCAAACACAATAAACTGGAAGCGGATAGAGATCGAGGAGTTGTTAGCATTTGTAGGCCCGGCAAGCGCAGCGCCGCCGGGCGCAACCATTAATCTACATATTGCATCGCGACCCGAGAGGTCAGTCGCGTAATAAGTTCGTAAGCACTTACTTTTGTAATCTCAGCGATGCGCTCAACCGGTAGCCCGTCGCCCCACATCACCACCGGATCGCCCGCGCGCTCCTGGGCCTCTGGTCCGAGGTCAACGCAGATCATATCCATTGCCACACGCCCGACGATAGGCACTTCACGGCCGTTGATCAGCACTGGCGTACCAGACGGCGCGGCGCGGGGATAGCCATCGCCGTAGCCCATCGCCACTACGCCAAGACGCGTATCGCGATCGCTGGTCCAGGTTCCGCCGTAGCCTACCGGCTCACCCGCACGGTGCGGACGCACGGCGATCAGCTTAGATGTCAGGGACATGACCGGCTGAAAGCCAAAGTCAGCGCCCCAGGGCTTTTGATCCAGCGGCGAGACGCCATAAAGAATGATGCCAGGACGGACCCAGTCAAAATGGGCCTGCGGCCAGAGCAGAATACCGCCGGAGGCCGCAATAGAGCGCAGGCCCGGCTTACCTTCAGTGAAGGTGTTAAAGATATCCAGCTGCTGCTCGGTTGCACCGCACTCTGGTTCATCGGCCCGGGCAAAGTGGCTGACGATATTCACCGGTTGACGCACGTTTTTACAGGCGCAAAGACGCTGGTAGAACGCGCTGGCCTCTTCAGGGCGCACGCCCAGCCGGTGCATGCCGGTATCGAGCTTCATCCAGACGGTGACAGGTTCGCTAAGTACTGCGTTCTCCAGCGCCTCCAGCTGCTCGGTGTTGTGTACGGCGGTGTGCAGCTTATGTGCGGAGAGCATGGGAAGATCGTCGGCAGAAAAGAACCCCTCCAGCAGCAGAATGGGCTGGGTAATGCCGCCCGCACGCAGCGTCAGGGCCTCTTCGAGACGGGCAACGCCAAAGGCGTCGGCGTCGGGGAGCGTTCGCGCGGTCTCAAGGAGACCGTGTCCATAAGCGTTCGCTTTCACCACTGCAACCAGTTTGCTGGCGGGAGCCAGCTCGCGCAGGCGTTGCAGATTGTGTCGCAGAGCGCGGCGGTTAACTACTACGGTTGCCGCTTGCATGTTAATCCTTCTAAAAGCCGAATCCTCAAAATTATTCGCGTTGCAGGAAGGCGACAAGTCCGGGAAGCCCCAGGAGCTTACTGAAGTAAGTGACTGGGGTGAGCGGACGCAGTCAACACACCTGCGGCGTGAAGGATGAAGAGGATTTATTCGTCATCGTATTGCGGTCCCGCATAGTTATCAAATCGCGACCACTGCCCGTTAAAGGTCAGACGTACCGTACCAATCGGGCCGTTACGCTGCTTACCAATAATAATTTCTGCGATGCCTTTCAGATCGCTGTTCTCGTGGTACACCTCATCACGATAGATAAACATGATCAGGTCGGCATCCTGTTCGATAGAGCCAGATTCGCGCAGGTCGGAGTTGACCGGGCGCTTATCGGCACGCTGCTCCAGGGAGCGGTTAAGCTGCGACAGGGCCACCACCGGCACCTGTAACTCTTTCGCCAGCGCCTTCAGCGAGCGGGAGATCTCCGCGATCTCCAGCGTACGGTTGTCGGAGAGCGACGGAACGCGCATCAGCTGCAGGTAGTCGATCATGATCATGCTCAGGCCGTCATGCTCACGGAAAATCCGGCGGGCGCGGGAGCGCACCTCGGTCGGCGTCAGGCCAGAGGAGTCGTCGATATACATGTTACGCTTCTCGAGCAGAATACCCATGGTGCCGGAGATACGCGCCCAGTCCTCATCGTCAAGCTGACCGGTACGGATACGGGTCTGATCGACGCGGGAGAGCGACGCCAGCATACGCATCATGATCTGCTCGGCGGGCATCTCCAGGCTGAAGATCAGCACCGGCTTATCCTGCAGCATCGCAGCGTTTTCGCACAGGTTCATGGCGAAGGTGGTTTTACCCATCGACGGACGCGCCGCCACGATGATCAGATCCGAACGTTGCAGGCCCGCCGTTTTCTTATTCAGATCCTGATAGCCGGTATCAACGCCGGTAACGCCGTCGTGGGGCTGCTGAAAGAGCTGCTCAATACGCGCAACGGTGGCCTCAAGGATCTGATCGATGCTTTTCGGCCCTTCGTCTTTATTGGCCCGGTTTTCGGCAATCTGGAAAACGCGGGACTCGGCGAGATCGAGCAGATCTTCGCTGGTACGGCCCTGCGGATCAAAGCCTGCGGTGGCGATTTCGTTAGCTACCGAGATCATCTCGCGTACCACCGCACGTTCGCGAACGATGTCGGCATAGGCACTGATGTTCGCCGCGCTTGGCGTATTTTTCGATAGCTCTGCCAGGTAGGCAAAACCGCCGACGCTGTCCAGCTGGCCTTGCTGCTCCAGCGACTCCGCCAGGGTGATCAGGTCGATGGGCTTGCTCATCTCCTGCAGGCGATGCATCTCAGTAAAGATATGCCGATGTGGACGGGTATAGAAATCTTCCGCAACAACACGCTCGGCAACGTCGTCCCAGCGTTCGTTATCCAGCATTAAACCGCCCAACACCGACTGCTCCGCTTCGATTGAGTGTGGCGGCACTTTCATCCCCTCGACTTGCATGTCGCGGGGTTCAGTCTGTTTGTTGAAGGGTTTATTTCCTGCCATAGTGAATGGAGTACCGAGATAAATTGTGGGTCGAAACTTTATCATATTTTGGATTATGACACCCGACCCTAATGATACCCTGGCTTAGGATCTTTGGGAGGAAACATGGCAACAAGAGTTGAATTTCACAAGCATGGTGGCCCTGAGGTATTAAAAGCGGTGGAGTTTACCCCCACCGATCCGGCAGAGAACGAGGTGCAGGTTGAAAACAAGGCTATTGGTATCAACTATATCGATACCTACATCCGCAGCGGCCTCTATCCGCCGCCGGCGTTGCCAAGCGGTCTCGGTACAGAGGCGGCAGGCGTTGTGAGTAAAGTCGGTAAAAACGTTAGCCATATTAAGGCGGGCGATCGGGTGGTCTATGCCCAGTCAGCGCTGGGAGCCTACAGCTCGGTGCACAACGTGCCTGCGGATAAGGTGGCTCTGCTGCCGAATGCGATCTCCTTTGAGCAGGCGGCCGCCTCGTTCCTCAAAGGACTGACGGTCTTCTATCTGCTGCGTAAAACCTATGAGATCAAGCCCGACGAGCCGTTTCTGTTCCATGCGGCGGCAGGCGGCGTAGGGCTTATTGCCTGCCAGTGGTCCAAGGCGCTGGGCGGGAAGCTGATCGGCACCGTGGGCAGCGCGCAGAAGGCGCAGCGGGCATTACAGGCCGGCGCATGGCAGGTGATTAACTACCGCGAAGAGAGCATCGTTGAGCGCGTTAAGGAGATCACCGGCGGTAAAAAGGTGCATGTGGTCTATGACTCGGTGGGAAAAGATACCTGGGAGTCCTCGCTGGACTGCCTGCAGCGTCACGGCCTGATGGTCAGCTTCGGCAATGCCTCCGGCCCGGTCACCGGCGTTAACCTCGGCATTCTTAATCAGAAAGGTTCCCTGTATGCCACCCGCCCTTCCCTTCAGGGTTACATCACTAACCGGGAGGAGCTGGAGGAGGCGAGCAATGAGCTGTTTTCGCTGATTGCCAGCGGTGTGATTAAGGTAGACGTGGCGGAAGATCAGAAGTTCCCGCTGGCGGAGGCGCAGCGCGCGCACGAGACGCTGGAGAGTCGGTCAACGCAGGGATCGAGTTTGCTAATCCCCTGATTCCCTCTAAATAGTTCGAGTAGCAGGAAGGCGAGCAAGCGCAGCCAACGCACCGGCTGCTTGAAGTATGACGACGGAAAAGAATTAGGGCTTCCCTTAAGGAAGCCCTTTCTTTTTTTAGTTCGGCTGTATGTAGGGTACAGCTCGATGAATTCAAAAGACGCGCAATAGTGACAGATTCGATACCTAAATCCTATGCGGTTTGGCTGAACCTGCCAGAGAAAAGTGCCAGGTTGTGATCAAGACCGCATAACTTAGTAACGCCAGCGGCTATTACGCTGATACAACGGCAGTTTTGGCTTTTTCACCGCCCGGATAACCCAGACAATGCCCACCGCCAGCAGCAGCCAGGGCAGCAGTTTAAACATCAACGCAAACAACCCACCGACAAACATCAGCGCCGTTGCTACCGCCAGGGCGACGATAATGCCCAGCAGCGAGACGCCCGTTACTAACAGCATCATAAAAAATCCAATCACAAACAGTAGTTCCAGCATGGCTTTTCCCCCTTAATAGTTACCCAACCTATTACAAGAATCGTGCCAGAGTGTAATTTATTGATAATAAAGCAAAACGCCCCGCAGAGCGCTGCGAGGCGTGGTGAATTTGGCTAACTTTTAGCGAAATTTTAACGCTTATCCGCGACCAGCTTTAGCGCCTGCTCCAGGACGTTAATATCTGCCCCTGCTTTATGCGCGTTTTCACTCAGGTAGCGACGCCACTGGCGCGCGCCTGGAACGCCCTGGAAAAGCCCCAGCATATGGCGAGTAATATGCCCGAGATAGGCCCCGCTGCTCAGCTCACGCTCGATATACGGATACATGGCCCGCACCACCGCAACCGGATCGGCATCTTCACGCGCTACGCCAAAAATCTCACGGTCAACCGCAGCCAGGATGCCTGGGTTTTGATACGCCTCACGCCCGACCATCACCCCATCCATATGCTCAAGGTGCGCCTTCGCCTCTTCCAGCGATTTAATACCGCCGTTGATGGACATTGTCAGGTGGGGGAAGTCACGCTTAAGCTGATAGACACGCGGGTAGTCCAGGGGCGGGATCTCGCGGTTCTCTTTGGGACTGAGCCCAGAGAGCCAGGCCTTGCGGGCATGGATAATAAACGTCTCACACTCGCCCCTGCCGGAAACGGTATCAATAAAGCTGCAGAGGAATTCGTAGCTGTCCTGATCGTCAATGCCGATGCGGGTCTTCACCGTCACCGGAATAGAGACCACGTCGCGCATGGCTTTGATGCAGTCGGCCACCAGCTGCGCATTGCCCATCAGGCAGGCGCCGAACATGCCGTTTTGCACACGATCGGACGGACAACCAACGTTGAGGTTGATCTCATCGTAGCCGCGGGCTTCGGCCAGTTTCGCACAGTGGGCCAGCTGCGCCGGATCGCTGCCGCCCAGCTGAAGCGCCACGGGATGCTCTTCGTCGCTGTAGGCCAGGTAGTCGCCTTTGCCGTGAATAATCGCCCCGGTAGTCACCATCTCGGTGTAGAGCAGCGTCTCCCGCGACAGCAGACGCAGGAAGTAGCGACAGTGGCGATCGGTCCAGTCGAGCATGGGCGCGATGGAGAAGCGGTGGGCGGCGAAGGCGGTAGCGGGAGTGACTGGCGGCATAGCGTACGTTTTTTCATCAAAATGGAAAAGGGGCGCTACTATAGCATACTCATTTCACCTGAACAGCACGCCGGAGGCATTGCGCCTCCGGCGGGTGGATCATTAGAACGTCAGGCTGAGCTGCGCACCTGCGCCCCAGGTTTCATCTTCGCCGTACAGACCCATCAGGTCGACGTGAACGCGGTTAAACGGCGCAAAGCCGATACCGGCGGTGGCGACGTTGCTGTCGTCCCCTTTCACATCGGCACGGTAGCCCGCACGAACTGCCAGCCAGTCAAGCGGACGCACTTCGGCACCCACGCCAACATACTGGGAAGCCTCTTCGCTCTTAAAGCCTTTGGTCTCGGTGACATCGCCATCGGCGCTGAGGGTCACCAGATCAGTGTGCCAGGCCAGGCCTGCGGTCACCACCGGGCTGATCTGGTAGGTATCTTTATAGTTGCGTACTTCCCCGGTGCGGCCGTTGCGGATCTGGATATCTTTGGTATCGATATCACGGGAGATCAGGTTCTGCCCGCTCAGGCCTACGGTCCAGTTATCACCAAAGTCAGCGGCAATACCGGCATCAACGTTGAAGCCGGTATCGTCGTTACGGTAACGGCTGCTGTTAAAGTCGCTGCTGTCGTAGTCGTAGATAGAGGTGGTGTAGTTAAACAGCCAGGTTTTTTGCAGCTTCGGCGTTACGCCGATAGAGACCGGCACGTCGCCAAACTGGAACTGACGCGCCACGGCCACGCCGTAATCGGAGACGATAGCCGCCCGCCCAGATGCAGTAGAGTTCAGGTTACGGGTGATCTCATCCGAGCCAGCAGGAGAGAGCGCAGCGTTCAGCGCCACGCCTGCCGCAACCAGGTCGCTGTTTTGAATATTGCGCAGGTAGTTAATATCCTGCTGGTCGATGGCGGAACTCACGCGCGCATGCGCATAGGCTTTGGTTACGAATGCAAAGGAGAGAACGTCGTTGGGGATGCTGACGGCAATGCCCGCAGCGGCATTAGCATGCGCCGTTTTACCCTTCAGGAAATCCAGCTCGTCGGCGAGGTCGCGTGCTGCTCCCTGGAACTGATCGATAGTGCCCAGCGGATTCGCAATAATCTGCGCTGTGGTCAGGTTATCAATGACGTCATCGTAATAGTCAACTTTGTCGTTGATATCATCGATTTCGTCCTGCAAATTATCTTTATCTGTAATCTGTGCCTGCACGCTCGGCAGGATAACGGTCACATTATCATCCGGTTTGGCCTTCGCCAGTAGTGCCGGGTTAATCAGTACGCCACTGCCGTAGCTGGCAGATGCGACACCGGTTCCGCCCATGGCATCGCTACGTGCTTCTGCCCATGTATTCGCTGCCCCTGCCTGAGTGACTACCCCAAAAGAGACCGCAAGTGTTACCACTGAAAGCTTAAAAATTTTTTTCACAGTTTGCCCTGTCTTATTGATCAAAGGTCGATTTATGCCCTGCCAGTTATCGCCTGGCGAGAGGTGAACTATTGCTGTGAAAAGCGATGCTAAATGCAGCTAATTCGTTTTTTTACCTGCATGAGAATATTTTTATTCGTAACAATCTGCGTCTTTTTATAAAGACTCTTTACTTATAGAGGAGGAAATTCGATTGGGGAAGTTTTTCTACTACGGGCGTTAAAAATTTCAGGAAAAAGCCAAGGGTAAGCGCCCTCTTGCGGGCGGAAGGATGGCGTGGTTCTCGGCGTTCGCCACAGGATATGGTAAAGTAGCGGTTTCAACGTTATTACATTACGTCACTTGAGGATGCCCAATGGATAAGACCACTTCGCAGCAGATGCTGGCACATGCTGAAACGCTGTGCGCGCAGCGCAACGTGCGCCTGACCCCGCAGCGCCTTGAGGTTCTACGCCTGATGAGCCTGCAACAGGGTGCGATCAGCGCCTACGATTTACTCGATCTTTTGCGTGTCTCTGAGCCGCAGGCCAAGCCGCCAACGGTTTACCGCGCGCTCGACTTCCTGCTGGAGCAGGGATTTGTGCATAAGGTTGAGTCGACAAACAGCTACGTGCTGTGTCACCTTTTCGACCAGCCTACGCATACGTCGGCGATGTTCATTTGCGATCGTTGTGGCGTGGTAAAGGAGGAAGCGGCTGAGGGTGTGGAAGATATCATGCATGCGCTGGCGGCAAAGATGGGCTTTGCGCTACGGCATAACGTTATTGAGGCGCACGGGCTTTGTGCAGCGTGTTCGGAAGTGGAAGCCTGCCGTCATCAGGGCGATTGCCAGCACGATCACAGCATTTTGGTGAAGAAAAAACCGCGTTAGACTACAAGGTAGAGCAGGAAGGGTCGGTACATCCTTGTACCGTCGGGCAGGGCATTCAAGCTGTTTATCTAGCGTGATTACCAGCGATACTCGTTACGAGTTTCCCATTCGCCGACTTCTTTCTCGGCCTGGTCTTTCTGATAACCGTAACGTTCTTGAATTTTACCGACCAGCTGGTCGCGTTTACCTTCAATAACGGTCATATCATCGTCCGTTAATTTGCCCCATTGCTCTTTCGCTTTACCTTTGAACTGTTTCCAGTTACCGCCGACTTCGTCTTTATTCATAATGGTATCCTCATCATCGTTCGGTGTTGAATAGCAATATTCGTTGGTCCTTCGTTACGTTCGTTATCTGCTGAACGTGATAATAATTGTAGCTAAGGATTTTCTAAGGTGGGATTTATTCGGAATATTTAACCATTCAGAGGCAAACAAACAACGGGAAGAGAGCGCAAAAAAAGAGGGAGCAAATGCAGGAACAAAAAAATAGACTAAGCGCTGTGACAGAATAAAGTTAGCTGCCACAGGCACTTATAGGATATCAGAGCCATTCGCCGTTGCGAATAACGCCGACCGCCAGCCCTTCAATACTGAAGTTCTGCTGACGCAGGTCAACAACGATGGGATCAAAGTCGCTGTTTTCAGGCAGCAGCTGTACGGTATTGCCCTGCTTTTTCAGCCGCTTTACCGTTACTTCATCGTCGATACGCGCCACGATCACCTGACCATTGCGCGCTTCCTGAGTTTTATGCACTGCCAGCAGATCGCCATCCATGATGCCAATATCTTTCATCGACATCCCGCTAACCCGCAGCAGAAAATCAGCGCTGGGTTTAAACAGGGAGGGATCCACCTGGTAGTGGCCTTCAATATGCTGTTGCGCCAGCAGAGGCTCACCGGCAGCCACGCGGCCGATCAACGGCAGCCCCTCTTCCTCTTCCTGCAGCAGTCGGATCCCGCGTGATGCGCCGGAAACAATCTCAAGAACCCCTTTACGCGCCAGCGCTTTCAGGTGTTCTTCCGCCGCGTTTGGCGAACGGAATCCCAAACGCTGCGCAATCTCAGCACGCGTCGGCGGCATGCCGGTCTGGCTGATGTGATCGCGAATGAGATCAAACACCTCTTGCTGCCTGGCTGTTAACGCTTTCATCCCGCCCCCTGGGTGTATATACAGTTATGCTGTGAGTATATACAGCAAAAACTGTTTTTGAAACCAAATTTTGAGCAAAACCGCCGCACAAGCCCGATTTTACGTGCCTTAGCGGTAATGTGGCCAGAGCAGCATGCCCCAGGTGGCTAGCGCAAGCAGGATAGACATCAGTACTGCTGCTGAACCCATGTCTTTGGCGCGACCGGAAAGCTCATGAAAATCAGTGCCAATGCGGTCAACAACCGCTTCGATCGCGCTGTTCAGAATCTCCACTATCATTACCAGCACAACGGACCCAATGAGCAGCACGCGGGTAATAGCGTCTACGTCGAGCCAGCAGGCGATAACAATAGCGAGGATCACCGCCACGGCCTCCTGGCGGAAGGCGGCCTCATTGAGCCATGCCGCGCGAACGCCTTTCCATGAGTACCCTGCAGCTTTAATGATTCGGGTTAAACCAGTGGTATTATTGGCCATCAAAAGAACCTTTTTACGTAATTATCGTCAATGTCTATGCGAGCGTACCGAGGTACAAAAGATATTCTGCGCGCTTTCTGATATTCTTGCGGCGCAATGGCATTATTAACCAGAGGCTTCACATTGTTTATGTCCGGCTGGCCACGAATTTACTACAAATTACTGAATTTACCATTAAGCGTGTTGGTAAAAAGCAAGTCGATTCCGGCAGAACCTGCCCAGGAACCTGGACTCGATACCTCACGCCCTATTATGTACGTTTTGCCTTATAACTCTAAGGCAGACTTACTGACGTTGCGTGCTCAGTGTCTGGCACATGAGCTGCCCGACCCGCTGGAGCCGCTAGAGATCGACGGCGTGCTGCTGCCGCGCTACATCTTTATCCATAGCGGCCCGCGTGTTTTTAGCTGGTACACGCCAAAAGAAGATTCCGTTAAGCTGTTCCATGACTATCTGGATCTCCACCGTAATCACCCGGATCTGGACGTACAGATGGTGCCGGTATCGGTGATGTTTGGCCGCTCGCCGGGGCGCGAAAAAGGTGAAGTTAACCCGCCGCTGCGCATGCTGAACGGCATCCAGAAGTTCTTTGCCGTCTCCTGGCTGGGCCGCGATAGCTTTGTGCGCTTCTCCCCGCCGGTCTCCCTGCGCCGGATGGCCACCGAGCATGGCACGGACAAAATCATCGCCCAGAAGCTGGCCCGCGTAGCGCGCATGCACTTTGCCCGCCAGCGGCTTGCCGCCGTGGGCCCGCGTCTGCCGGCACGCCAGGATCTCTTCAACAAGCTGCTGGCATCAAAAGCAATTGCCCGCGCGGTAGAAGACGAAGCGCGCAGCAAAAAGATCTCTCACGAGAAGGCCCAGCAGAACGCCATCGCCCTGATGGAAGAGATTGCCGCTAACTTCTCCTATGAGATGATCCGCCTGAGCGACCGTATCCTCGGCTTTACCTGGAACCGGCTCTATCAGGGTATCAACGTGCATAACGCCGAGCGGGTTCGCCAGCTGGCGCACGACGGCCATGAAATTGTCTACGTGCCCTGCCACCGTAGCCACATGGACTACATGCTGCTCTCCTATGTCCTCTATCATCAGGGACTGGTCCCGCCGCATATTGCTGCCGGGATCAACCTTAACTTCTGGCCTGCCGGACCGATTTTCCGCCGTCTGGGCGCGTTCTTTATTCGCCGTACCTTCAAGGGCAACAAGCTCTACTCAACGGTGTTCCGTGAGTACCTGGGCGAGCTGTTCAGCCGCGGCTACTCGGTGGAGTACTTCGTCGAGGGTGGACGCTCACGTACGGGCCGCCTGCTGGATCCGAAAACCGGCACCCTGTCGATGACCCTGCAAGCCATGCTGCGCGGCGGCACCCGCCCTATCACCCTGGTACCGATCTATATCGGCTACGAGCATGTGATGGAGGTAGGCACCTACGCCAAAGAGCTGCGCGGGGCGACCAAAGAGAAAGAGAACGTCTTTCAGATGCTGCGCGGCCTGAGCAAGCTGCGCAACCTCGGCCAGGGCTACGTTAACTTTGGCGAGCCGCTGCCGCTGATGAACTATCTTAATCAGCACGTGCCGGAGTGGCGCGAATCGATCGATCCGATTGAAGCGATACGCCCGGCCTGGCTGACGCCGACGGTTAATACCATCGCCGCCGATCTGATGGTGCGCATTAACAACGCGGGCGCGGCAAACGCCATGAACCTTTGCTGTACCGCGCTGCTGGCCTCGCGCCAGCGCTCGCTGACCCGCGAGCAGCTGACCGAGCAGCTGGACTGCTATCTCGACCTGCTGCGCAACGTGCCCTACTCGCCTGACGCCACTGCCCCGGCGGCAAGCGCCAGCGAGCTGATTGCCCACGCGCTGCAGATGAACAAGTTCGAGGTAGAGAAAGACACCATCGGCGACATCATCATTCTGCCGCGCGAGCAGGCGGTGTTGATGACCTACTACCGCAACAACATCGCGCATATGCTGGTGCTGCCCTCTCTGATGGCGGCTATCGTGACCCAGCATCGCCAGATCTCTCGCGAAGAGCTGCTGCGCCACGTTGACGTGCTCTATCCGATGCTGAAAGCGGAGCTGTTCCTGCGCTGGGATAACAGCGAGCTGCCGGACGTGATGAACGCCCTGATTGCCGAGATGGTGCGCCAGGGCCTGCTGGTAGATAAAGACGAGCGTCTGTATCTCAACCCGCAGCGCTCACGCACCCTGCAGCTGCTGGCAGCGGGCGCACGCGAAACGCTACAGCGCTACGCCATTACCTTCTGGCTGCTGAGCGCTAACCCGGCCATTAACCGTGGCACGCTGGAGAAAGAGAGCCGCACCCTGGCCCAGCGTCTGTCGGTGCTGCACGGGATCAACGCGCCGGAGTTCTTCGATAAGGCGGTGTTCAGTACGTTGGTGCTGACGCTGCGCGACGAAGGCTATATCAGCGATACAGGAGATGCCGATCCGGCTAAAACCATGCAGGTCTATCTCCTGCTGGCGGATCTGGTGACGCCTGACGTGCGATTGACCATCGAGAGCGCGACGCAGGCGGAAGCGTAATAGTAAGGCCCGGCAAGCGTGCCGGGCCTCTTTTTTAGGGCAGGTAACTCACCGCCAGCCCAACAAACAGCGCCAGGCCCACGTAGTTATTGTTCAGGAAGGCTTTGAAACAGGCGTCGCGATCGCGATGCACAATCATCTTCTGCTGCCAGATAAACAGCGCGCCTGCTACCGCAATCGAGGCATAGAAAGCCCAACCCAGCCCGTTTAGCCAGCCCACCGCCGCCATCAGTACCAGTACCAGCACCTGCAAAATACCGACGATCAGCTTATCGTGACGACCAAAGAGAATAGCCGTCGATTTAATGCCGATCTTGACGTCATCGTCCCGATCCACCATCGCATAGAGCGTATCGTAGGCCACCGTCCACAGGATGTTGGCGAAGAACATCAGCCAGCAGCTCAGGGGCACCGACTCGCTCACGGCGGCAAAGGCCATGGGAATCGACCAGCCAAAGGCGGCACCCAGCACCACCTGCGGCAGGTGGGTATAGCGCTTCATGAAGGGGTAGGTCCAGGCCAGCGCCAGCGCCGCTACCGACAGCAGGATGGTCATCAGGTTGAGGGTCAGCACCAGCACAAACGCCAGCAGCACCAGCACGACAAACAGGTTACGCGCCTCTTTTTCACTCACCGCGCCGCTCGGCAGCGGCCGGTTGGCAGTGCGCTTCACGTGGCCATCAAACTTACGATCGGCGTAGTCATTCACCACGCAGCCTGCGGCGCGCATCAGCCAGACCCCGGCGATAAACACCACCAGGATCCCCAGCGGCGGCACGCCCGGCGTCGCCACCCACAGCGCCCACAGGGTGGGCCACAGCAACAGCAGCGCGCCAATTGGCTTGTCCGTGCGCATTAAGCGGTGATAAGCCAGCAGCTTACCCTGTGTAAGACTCCACTCCATTTCTACTCCTCTCGATACAGCGGCGATGCAGGTAAAAACAGCTCCGTCAGCAGCAGCGGCTTGCCGCCAAGGCGCAGCCGGGAGCGGCGTCCCCAGAGATCGGCGTGACGGCCTATTTCAATAAAATCACGGGTCAGGGTTGATGAGGTAAAGAGATAGCGCCCCAGCGGCGTATTGCCCAACTGCTGCAGCGCCATCTCCGGACCGCTCAGGGTTGACTCCGGCACCACCGTACGACCAGCCAGCCAGGGCTCACCGTCGGCACAGAGCAGGATCTCCCGCAGCCAGTAGCGTGATGCCTCGGGCAACAGATCGCGCTCTTCCGGCACCTCATCGGCGGTGACGAACGCCTCTCTTATGAGCGTAACACTCACCTGGCAACCCTGCTGCTCAAAACGCTTGGTCATTGAGTCTTCCAGCAGCAGCCAGTCTAGCAGGTGCGGTTCAAGTGCGGGGATTGCGTCAAAATAGCGCAGCGCGCGCAGTTGCGTTAGCGCAGGGTGTGGCATGCCTTACTCTCCGGTACATAACGTAGCAACAGTGTATCGCAGAACAGGCAGATCGGGAAAAAGGGTGCACCGGTGAAGGTGCACCAAACGGACAAAATCAGCATTGTGGGGAGACGATCACCCCTTGCCTTTTACACTGCTGATAAACGTAGCGCGGGCGGAGGTAGAGCCCAGGCTCTCAGCCTCATTCAAGAGTTTCAGGGCTTTATCGATATTGCCGCTGGCGACGGCCTGTTTAATACCCTGGTTAAAGTAGTTTTCCGTATCGTTCAGTACTGGTTCATGCTTGACTGCCGGGGCTTGCGCAGGCGCGGCTGCCGGAGCAGGTGCGGCGGCCGGGGCGCTGTAGGCGGTGGCCGGTGCGGCAGTATTACCCACGGTCACAGCAGCATGGCCGGAAGAGCCAAAGATCGGGCCGACCAGAATGCTGGAGGCAGAGTTAGTGCTGACTTTGAGTTTCACCGTGCCGTCCGGCGTATGGCGCGCCTGTGGATCCGGAATATCCGGTACTGCGTTACCCACGCCTTTGGCGTAGGCCTTCGCCGGGTTGATCATAGTGGTGGTGCGCTGCAAATCTTCCGGAGTGGTAAAGACCAGCAGGTAGATTTTTTGCTGGCCCAGCGCCGGCGTCAGCTTGATGATCCCCTCAAGACGGTCGGCAGACATCACGCCCGGCTCCTGATAGGTAAAGTAGCTGCTCGGAAACCACGCGGCGGGGGTCAGGTTTTGATCGAGCACCAGCACGTTGGGGGCAAAGATCGATTTTTGCTTATCCGCGACGCTGGTCAGGGTAAGGGTTAACTCACCGATGTTGGCTGGCACGCTGTAGGCGGCCACTTTACCGGTGATGCCGGGTACGTTCAGGGTTTGCCCTGCCGTCGCCAAATTGGTGGTCTGGGTTTGTGAATTGGCAACCGGGGTCCAGGCGAGCTGCTGGAGCGTCCCTGTCGGGATGGCTGGCGCGGCTGAGGTATCCTGCGGAACCAGATTCACGTCGGCGAAGCTGACTGCGGGTACGCAGGCGAGCAGCCCTGCACCGAGGCAGAGCGCGAGAAGCGTTTTTTTCATTTTCATTATGGTGACCTCTGTAGAGATAACGGGACGGTAGCCAGGCAATAGCGCGCCGCGTCAGGATAGATCGCTTACTGGTATAAGAGGGGCCGAAGCCCCTCTCTGGTACTGCATTACATCAACGCTCTCTTACCACCAGATTTCCATCTGGGCACCGAAGGTCCACTCGTCATCATCGCCGCGGCTGAAGGTACGGGCAGAGGTATCCTGGTAAGCGTAGCCCGCGGTGTAACCCGCGTTTCTGTCGCTGTTGTTGTTAGCGAAGCCGAAGGACTCATCCCACTTGGCGTAGGTTGCGAACACGCGCAGCGCCGGACGGGACCAGATGCTGTCGCCTGCCTGCCACTGCTGGGCCAGGGTCACTTTGACCTGGTCGTTGGTGGAGTCGGTACGCTGGGACTTCACGTTGTCATAGCCAACTTCCAACAGGGTGCTCATGATCGGTGTCCATTTGAACATCGGACGCACGCCCACGGTCCACCAGCGGGTGCCGTTGCCGTTATCCAGATCGATATCCTGGTACATACCGACGTACATCATGTCCCAGCGGTCGCCCATCGAGATGGAGCCGTGGTCGATAAAGCGCAGCAGGTGGCCGTCGTTGTTAAGCTGAGCACCCTGCGGAATGCCTTTACCGTTAGAGGTCATGGAGTCGGTGGCGTACTGCACGATGAACTTGTTGAAGCCGGTGCCGATGGTCTGCACGTGCTCACCGGTGAACAGCCAGCCATCTTTGCTCGCGTTTGGCTGCAGGTAGTAGTTATCCGGCAGGTTGGTGTGACCGTAGTCAACGCCCAGCTCCAGGGTACCGCCTGGGTTCACTTCCATACCTGCTAAACGCACGTCAAAGACGTCGTTCGGCACGATATTGTCATAGGTACGATCACCGGTAATCGGATCGCGATCGGCGAAGGTTGAGGAGCCGCCGGACTCAGACGAACGGGTGCCCGCCAGAGAGAGCTTACCGAAGCCGAGATCGATGTTTTCGATACCTGCGCCTGGGCCAGAGATATCCCAGTAGTAGAAGTCGATCATGTGGACGTCATGACGCTGGTAGAAGCGTTTACCTGCCCAGATGGTGGAGCCTGGCAGCGCTTCGATCAGGTTTTTACCCTGAACGTTAGCTTCGCGGAAGGCCGGGCTGGTGGCTTCCCAGTCGTTCTGCTGGGAAACGGAGTAGGCTACGTTGGTGTCGAAGTAGAAGCTCTTATCGCCCTCTTTCCACACTTCCTGGCCCAGTTTGATCTCCGCATAGGTTTCACATTCGTTACCAAGACGGTATTTACTTTGGGCCCCGGTCGCCTGGAAACACTCTTGCGGGCCGCCGCTGCCGGTCCAGCCGATGCCAGAACGGGCGTAGCCTTTAAAATCAACAGCACCCGCCTGGGCTGCCATCACGCCTGCTGCTATGGCGACGGCCAGAGGGAGTTTGCGCAGAGTAATCATCGTTCTATCTCCTGAAGCTTTGCTTGCTTTTCTTTGTAATGGGAATGCTTAAACGCCAGGCTCCTGATGCAATCTCCGACAGGCGCTGCCGTCCTCACGGAACAGATGGCAGCGCTCCGGCGGCAAGCCGATAGCGAATGTGGCACCCTCTTCTACCAACACCACGTCCCCCTGGCGGTAAACCAGGTTTTGACGGATGGCGGGGATCTGGATATGAATTTGCGTTTCGTGACCTAACTGCTCAACAACCTGTACCTGCCCCTCCAGCGTGACATCGGCGATGTCGCTGGGCAGCAGATGCTCGGGACGGATCCCAAGCGACATATTTGCGCCCACCTGGACATGGGCACTGTCTACCGGCAGCCAGATCTGCTGGCGGTTCGGCAGCTCTACCTGCACCTGCTCAATGGCGGTAGCGGTCACTTTTACCGGCAGGAAGTTCATCTTGGGCGAGCCGATAAAGCCCGCCACGAAACGGTCTGCCGGGTAGTGATAAAGCTCCAGCGGCTTGCCAATCTGCGCCACGCGGCCCGCGTCCAGCACCACAATCTTGTCTGCCAGGGTCATCGCCTCGACCTGATCGTGGGTGACGTAGATCATCGTGCGTCCAAGGCGCTTGTGCAGGCGGGAGATCTCGATCCGCATCTGCACGCGCAGCGCCGCATCAAGGTTCGATAGCGGCTCATCGAGCAGGAACACGCGCGGCTCCGCCACCAGCGTACGACCAATGGCGACGCGCTGGCGCTGACCGCCGGAGAGCGCTTTCGGCTTGCGATCCAGCAGATGACCCAGCTGTAACACCTCGGCGACCTGGTTAACGCGCTGGTTAATCACGTCTTTCTTTGCGCCAGCCAGCTTCAGGCCGAACGACATATTTTCTGCCACCGAGAGGTGGGGATAGAGCGCATAGGACTGGAACACCATGCCAACGCCGCGATCCGCAGGGGGGATCTCGTTCATTCGCGTATCACCAATCATGAGGTCGCCGCTGGTGATGGTCTCCAGCCCGGCAATCATGCGCAGCAGGGTCGATTTTCCGCAGCCTGACGGTCCGACAAACACCACGAACTCCCCCTCCTGGATGTCGAGGTTGATATCTTTTGATACCACTACGTCACCCCAGGCCTTCGTCACATTCCTCAGCTGCACGCTCGCCATGCCCTTCTCCCTTCCTTCGTTACAACCCTGAAACATTCAGTTGCAGTGAATATGCGTCATGCGTAAGTCAGGCGAATCCTCCACCCCCCCGGTTTTTTATGGGGGAGGAGACGGGAGGATGAGCGGCATGGCTCTGCCACCGGGGCCGCGGGCTGCGGGCAATTTTCGTGATGCCACCAGCAAAAATTGCGGCGCTTTTGTGTGCGCCGGTACGCATAACTCTGTTTTATGTAACAACGATCACACATCACGGCGGCAGGGCGTAGGCCGGGGGAGGATGAGAAGCGCTTGTCAAACCGGGAGACTGAGAGGCGTCAATTTATCGCTACCTAAAGGACGGGATTTATGAACATGAAAACTGGCGCTCGCATCCTTGCGCTCTCCGCGCTGACGACGATGATGTTTTCCGCCTCGGCCCTTGCCAAAATTGAAGAAGGCAAGCTGGTGATCTGGATCAACGGCGACAAAGGCTATAACGGCCTCGCGGAAGTCGGCCAGAAATTCGAGAAAGATACCGGGATTAAGGTCACCGTTGAGCATCCGGACAAGCTGGAAGAGAAGTACCCGCAGGTGGCGGCGACCGGTGACGGCCCGGATATTATCCTCTGGGCGCATGACCGTTTTGGTGGCTATGCCCAGTCTGGCCTGCTGGCGGAAATCACCCCCGACAAAGCCTTCCAGGACAAGCTTTTCCCGTTCACCTGGGACGCGGTGCGCTATAACGGCAAGCTGATCGCCTACCCGATCTCCGTTGAAGCCCTGTCGCTGATCTATAACAAAGACCTGGTACCGAACCCGCCGAAAACCTGGGAAGAGATCCCGGCGCTGGATAAAGAGCTGAAGGCGAAAGGCAAGAGCGCGCTGATGTTCAACCTGCAGGAGCCGTACTTCACTTGGCCGCTGATCGCCGCTGATGGCGGATACGCGTTTAAATTTGCCGACGGCAAGTATGACGTGAAAGACGTGGGCGTGGACAACGCCGGTGCCAAAGCGGGCCTGGGCTTCCTGGTTGATCTGATTAAGAACAAACACATGAATGCCGACACCGACTACTCCATCGCCGAAGCGGCCTTTAATAAAGGCGAAACCGCGATGACCATCAACGGTCCGTGGGCGTGGTCAAACATCGACAAGAGCAAGGTGAACTACGGCGTGACGCTGCTGCCGACCTTTAAAGGCAAGCCGTCGAAACCGTTCGTTGGCGTGCTGAGCGCGGGCATCAACGCCGCCAGCCCGAACAAAGAGCTGGCAAAAGAGTTCATTGAAAACTATCTGCTGACCGACCAGGGCCTGGACGCGGTTAACAAAGATAAGCCGCTGGGTGCCGTCGCGTTGAAATCCTTCCAGGAGACCTTAGCGAAGGATCCACGCATTGCCGCCACCATGGGCAACGCCGAGAAGGGTGAAATCATGCCTAACGTTCCGCAGATGGCTGCCTTCTGGTATGCAGTGCGTACGGCAGTAATCAACGCCGCCAGCGGTCGCCAGACCGTGGATGCGGCGCTGAAAGATGCGCAGGGTCGTGTTACCAAGTAATAAAAATGGCGGGTGGCGCATCGCTACCCGCCCTACAACTGACAATGTTTTCCACGGTTGTTGAGGAAGTGTCTCATGGATGTCGTTAAAAAGAGTGCCTGGTGGCAAAGCAACGCGCTGAAGTGGTCAGCGATCGCCCTGCTGGGGCTGCTGGTGGGCTATCTTGTGGTTTTGATGTACGCCCAGGGAGAGTACCTGTTTGCCATCACGACGCTGATCTTAAGCTCGGTTGGCCTCTATATTTTTGCCAATCGTAAAGCCTACGCCTGGCGCTATGTCTACCCCGGTCTCGCCGGGATGGGCCTGTTTGTTCTCTTTCCGCTGATCTGCACCATCGCTATCGCGTTTACCAACTACAGCAGCACTAACCAGCTGGCGCAGGAGCGCGTTCGCGACGTGCTGATGGATCGCGTCTATCAGGCGGGTAAGACCTTTAACTTCGGCCTCTATCCGGCAGAGAATAAATGGCAGTTGGTGCTGACCGACGGCGAGAGCGACAAGCACTACGTTTCAGAACCCTTTACGCCCGGCGGCGAGCAGACCCTGTCCCTGAAAGAGGCGGCAGCCCTGCCTGCGGGTGAACGCGCTAACCTGCGGGTGATTACCCAGCAGCGCCAGGCGCTGACGCAGCTTACCGCCGTGCTGCCGGATGAGAGCCACGTGGTGATGAGTTCTCTGCGCCAGTTCTCCGGCACGCGTCCGCTCTATACCCTTGCCGACGACGGCACGCTCACCAACAACCAGAGCGGCGTTAAATACCGCCCCAATAACGAGGTCGGTTTCTATCAGGCCGTTAACGCCGACGGTGGCTGGGGCAGCGAACGCCTTAGTCCAGGCTATACCGTGACCATCGGCTGGGACAACTTTATGCGTGTCTTCACCGACGAAGGCATCCAGAAGCCGTTCATGGCAATCTTCGTCTGGACCGTGGTCTTCTCGCTGCTGACGGTGGTGCTGACTGTGGCGGTCGGCATGGTGCTGGCATGCCTCGTGCAGTGGGAAGCCCTGCGCGGCAAAGCTATCTACCGCGTGCTGCTGATCCTGCCCTACGCCGTACCGTCCTTTATCTCGATCCTGATTTTCAAAGGGCTGTTTAACCAGAGCTTCGGCGAAATCAACATGATGCTGGGGGCGCTGTTCGGTGCTAAGCCCGCCTGGTTTAGCGACCCGACGACGGCCCGCGCGATGGTGGTCATCGTTAACACCTGGCTCGGCTATCCCTACATGATGATCCTCTGCATGGGCCTGCTGAAAGCGATCCCTGACGATCTCTATGAGGCCTCGTCAATGGATGGCGCGGGACCGATGCAGAACTTCTTCCGCATCACCCTGCCACTGCTGGTCGTGCCGCTCACGCCGCTGATGATCGCCAGCTTTGCGTTTAACTTTAATAACTTCGTGCTGATCCAGCTTCTGACCAACGGCGGCCCGGATCGCCTGGGCACTACCACGCCGGCAGGCTATACCGACCTGCTGGTGAGCTATACCTACCGCATCGCCTTTGAAGGCGGCGGCGGCCAGGATTTCGGGCTTGCTGCGGCGATTGCCACGCTGATCTTCCTGCTGGTTGGCGTCCTGGCGATTGTGAATTTGAAAGCCACGCGCATGAAATTTGATTAAGGGAGAGACAGACAATGGCTATGGTTCAACCCAAATCACAAAAGCTGCGCCTTTTCCTTACGCATCTGGGCCTGCTGGTTTTTATCGCGGCGATCATGTTCCCGCTGCTGATGGTCATTGCCATCTCGCTGCGTCCAGGTAACTTCGCTACCGGCAGCCTGATCCCGGACCAGATCTCGTGGGAGCACTGGCGTCTGGCGCTGGGCTTCAGCGTTGAACATGCGGATGGGCGCGTTACCCCGCCGCCGTTCCCGGTGCTGCTGTGGCTGTGGAACTCGGTAAAAATTGCTGGCATTACGGCGGTGGGCATCGTGGTGCTCTCCACTACCTGCGCCTACGCCTTTGCCCGCATGCGCTTTACCGGTAAGTCGGCGCTGCTGAAAGGAATGCTGATTTTCCAGATGTTCCCGGCGGTGCTCTCCCTGGTGGCGCTCTATGCCCTGTTCGACCGCCTCGGTCAGTATGTACCCTTTATCGGCCTGAACACGCACGGCGGGGTGATCTTTGCCTATCTGGGCGGCATCGCCCTGCATGTCTGGACGATCAAGGGCTACTTTGAAACCATCGACAATTCACTGGAAGAGGCGGCTTCGCTGGATGGGGCGACGCCGTGGCAGGCGTTTCGTCTGGTCTTGCTGCCGCTCTCGGTACCGATTCTGGCGGTGGTCTTTATTCTGTCGTTTATCGCCGCTATTACCGAAGTCCCGGTTGCCTCGCTGCTGCTGCGCGACGTTGACAGCTACACCCTGGCGGTAGGTATGCAGCAGTATCTCAACCCGCAAAACTACCTGTGGGGCGATTTTGCCGCGGCGGCGGTGCTCTCGGCTATTCCGATTACCCTTGTCTTCCTGCTGGCCCAGCGCTGGCTGGTTAACGGCCTGACGGCAGGCGGGGTGAAAGGCTAGGTTTCATCATGTAGTGCCACTGTTATCCTCAACGTTGATCTATCCGTTTGTACTTTGACTCGTGACTGTTATTGGCGCTCTTAGGAGCGCCATTTTTTTACTCCCGCTTCAGCCGTTTCGAGTTGCAGAGCCAGAGGGTGATCACCAGCAGCAGGATCGCGCCGGAGTAGATCAGCACGTCCATCGGCGATTTGTGGTCGACAATGATCAGCCGCACGATGGCGGTGATGCCGATATAGACAAAGTAGCGTAGCGGGAAGTGAAAACCAGACTGAAAATACTTAACAATCAGGGCGATAAATTCGAAGTAGAGAAAGTAGACCACCAGCCCCTCAACCAGCTCATATTTGCTGGTCTGCTCGGGCGCAAAGAGCACGTCCGCAAGGTGCACCGTCTCTTTACCGAGAAAGACAACCAGGATCAGGCCAAGGCTCAGCAGCCCAAGATTCAGGACGGTTTGCAGGATGGTGGAGATGAACTCAACGCGTGGACGAATAAGCGATGTCATACGGCACCTCATTGTCAGTGGCGAGCTCTATGTATAGCGCAGAAGTGTGATCCAGATCTAGATTCTTTACTTATGGTATGGCCGGGCAGCGTTGCGCCGCCCGGCTCAGCATTAGCGGAAGTTTACGCTCCGATCGCTGGTCATGTCATACAGCTGGAACTTACGTCCAAGCTGCTGACCGCCGTCGCGGGTAAGCGGCGTCCAGCCGATAGCCGCCCGGCTGCGGGTCGGGCCAGAGGCAAAAAGATCCAGCGGAATCGATACGTAGACCCCTTTTGTGAAATCCCCTTCCCCGTACTCGTCCGGTGACACGTTAGTCAGCGTGGCATAGGTGCCCACGACGACGCCGCTGTCGAAGTGTTTCGACACCTCCAGCGTGCCGCCCTTATCCCCCGCCAGATACTGCCCGACGCTGGCTTTAATCAGCACATCCTGAGCAAAGGAAGGCGTCCAGTAGGCGGTCAGGTGTCCCGTCTTCGCGCTGTAGTCGGTGAATTTCATCATCTCCTTCGCGCTGCGCCAGTCACGCTGCTTGACGTAGTTAGCATCAATCCCGAAGGCCCAGTTGCTGTCTACAGGCCGCCAGAGCACCTCGGCCCCGGCTCCACCGTACATCGTCTCCAGATAGCCGCCGTACACCTGGCCATAGAAGCCGTTGCCAAGGTACTGGAAGTAGTTGGCCTGGAGATTGTTAACGTAGTAGTCATTCGCTACGTAGTCGCGCACGTGGGTACGCACGCGAGGCAGATGGGAGTCGTCCGGCGGATCGGTGTAGTTGAACTTATCGTAGTTGTTAGCGACGTTGCCAAACAGGCTGCCGGTAGTCAGCAGGTGGTCGGTCAGCCAGAGATCGGCGGTCGCCATCACCCCAAGCTGGTACATATAGAAACTTTCCGGACCGCCCACGGACTGGTTCAGCACCGGATCGATATGGAAATCGAAGCGGGACTTCTCCATATACCAGCCCTGCTCGGTGCTCTCCGGCACCTCTGGCTCAACGCGTTTCTGCACCAGGGGGGTCTCATGCCCCAGCGGCTCTCCGGCCAGATGGCGTTGCAGGCTTGCCACGTCGGTTTCGGTGGTCACCTGCGGCAGGTTGAGGCGGTTCTCGGTCACGCGGATGGTTTTTACGCCGTCCGGCAGATCGTTGGCGATGATCCGGTTCGCCCGCTCAATGCCCTCTTCGGTATTGCGGTATTTCACCTGTTCGCCAGTAACGTAGAGCGTATCGCCTTTCACCTGAATTTTCGGATCCGCCAGCCCGGCGTTGTACTTCAGCTGCGTGAGCTGATTCGCCACCACCGCGTGCTGCATAATGGCGTCCTGCGGCTGCGGCTCATACTGCGGGCGGGCATTATCGTTGTAAGAGGGGCGCAGATCGTTGAAGTTAGAGTGCAGGGTAAAGCCAAACATCACCGTGTTGCCGCGCTCGTAGCTCAGGTTGACGTCGGCCCAGTCCGCTACGCGATAGATCGCTCCAACGTTAACTTTGCTACGCTGCGGCAGACGACCGGCAAAATCCTGCTGATAGTTATTGCCTTCATACTCCAGCTTCAGGCGCAGCGGCTGCCACGGCGTCTGGTACTCCACGCCGCCAAACAGCGACGCCGGGCCATGGAACATCTGACTACCGTCAATGGAGCCCGCCTGGTTGTAGCTGTTATCGCGGTAACAGTACTTCTCATCGTAGGAGCAGAGTGGGTTTTTGATATTGCCCGCCGTGCCAAGGTAACCCCAGCCCAGCCCGAGGGTGAAATCGAACGGCCCCCAGGCCTTGCTGGCCACAAGGTACTCGGCATCAAACAACCCTGTCCCGCCGATATCCCGTGCGCCCACTGCCACCTGCGGCAGCCAGTACCCCTCTTCCCACAGGCGCAGCTTGAGATCGAACGCTTTGTCTTTGTAGGTCTGGTCGCCGGAAAAGGCGTCCACGCTGCTGTACTGTCGGGTGCGCACGTCGGTGTAGCGCAGGGTCGTCTCTAGCCACGGAAAGAGCTGAATCGAACCCGAGTAGTAGCGGTACTGATCGTTATCGCGATAGTTAAGGCTGATCTCACCCTCACGCGCCATCCGGGCGGTGGGCGTTTGCAGCAGTCCCACGCCGCCGAAGTCGGTCTGGGAAGGGCCTACCGGAGCCGGATACGTTTCCGCATGGCAGGCGGCGCTGACGCTGAGCGCCAGCAGGCTGTAAAGAGAAATTTTCTTCATTAATCCGGTATCCGATGCGTCAGGGAAGTGAGAATATCGGCGTTAATGCCGTCCCGGCTTTTCGTCCAGACGCTTTCAGCAAAGCCAACAAAAATCGTGCTGCCCGGCATGGGTTCCACATGGCGTTTGTTCCAGTAGGCCACCGGTACGCTCTGCGTGCGGCCATCGGGATAGATCACCCACGCCGTATTGCGATCGGCTCCGCTCAGCAGGCCCATCTCATCTAAATATCCCGCCACGTCGCGTCCCGGCGTGAACGGCTTTTTGCCAGGGCTGCTCACCAACCCCAGCACGGTGACCGTAGAAGGCTGCGCGCCGAGCCACAGGGTATACTCGCCCTCCAGCGGCGGGTTCGCACCGGGCTGGACCCGGACCCGATCCGGATCGAGGGGCACCAGCTGGCGTCCCGTGACCTTGATGCCCTGCAGCTGCTGACGGAGGGTGTTAATTGCGGCAGCATCCTCTCCCTCTTCATCTGCCGCGAGGGCGGCCAGACGCGCCAGCAGCGCCTGATGACGCTGCGTTTCGCGCTGGGTGGCATTCTGCTCGCTAATGACCGCGCCCGGCCACCAGCTGTTGGCCAGCCGGGGCTGACCTACTAAATCGATAAGATGCGCGGCATCGGTCAGCGTTTTCGGCTCCGCGCTCTCGGGGGTATAAACTTTAACGGTGCCCGCTGCGAAGGCAGCAGAGGAAGCAAGGCTAAAAATAAGCGAGGCGATTGCGGTTAGCTTCATTGTTTTGCCGCCTTGATGAGCGTGGTCTCAACCGGGAACCAGTCCGCGCCAAGGTACTGTAGCGACCGCCGGATCCGTCCGTCGCTGTCTATCCAGAAACGGTTGGTCCAGGATTTTTGCTCTGTCTCAACGTGCTCTTCCAGCACGCGTACTACGGTGACATCGCTGCCTACCGTCACCGTATCCTGCCCGGCCCAGCGGAACTGCGAGCGGGCCGTGGCATAACGTACCTGGCCATGTTCGGTCCAGCCCAGGGTGCGGGTCCACGCTGCGCCATCGGTAATGCGGTTCGGTTTGATCAGCGGATCCGCTGCCAGGTTGTTCACCTCAAGCAGGTTATCGCCGGGAAGCTGAGTTTTAACGAGACGACCATGCTGAGTCACCAGAATAGACTGGTCCTGAGTCGCCCACTTCTGCTGGCCGTTTTCAGAAAAAGCGAGCACCACAAACAGCTGAGGGCCACCGTTTAGCTGCATATACTGGCTGGCATAGGGCATATCCTGAATATCTTCATCGGTAAGATGCACGCCGGGGGTGCCAAACACGCTGTCCCACAGCGCACCGCCCAGCCCTTTGGTCGTGCCGGAGCACGCCTGCAGCAGCAGACAAAGCAGAATAATTCCCGGTCGCTTCACGACAATTCTCCAGGGGCAAAATAACCACACCGAAGTGTGGTTAGAGTTAAAGCACTCGTAATTATTGAGTGCTGGTTGTTGTTGTGGTGGTGGTTCCGGTATTAGAACCATCGCCGCCACCGGTCGCCGCGAGGGCGACGCCTACCGCTGAGCCGACGGTGCTAACGCTGGTCGCGGAGGAGCTTCCCGCCGAGACCGACGTTGCCGCCGACCCTGCTGCGTCACCTACTTGTACCGGAGCGGCATAAGCAGAGGTCGCGGCAAGCGCGGTGATGGCAAAAATGCCATACAGGACTTTATGCATATCAATTTCCCTTCATTGAATGAATGGATATTTACCTGAACGGAGTCAGGCGCAGTCGAGTATACACAACCGATACGCGTGATTGGCGTCACAGAGAATTACAGGGCGGGTTTTAGGATAAATGACCTATTCAGCAAAGAACATTTCTTGCTCAACTTAAAAATATTTATAAATCAATAAATTAAAATATAAATGAGCCTTGGCTGTCTACGTATTGTCCTAAAATGATTTGCGGCCAATAATGTCAGGAATGCGTTTTTCAGATTAAGCTCAATAAACAGATTTGCGGTAAGTTACTGGCAACAGGAAATATCTGATAAGAGAGCCGGCAATAGTACCGGCTTATATTAAATAAACATCGATGCCCGGCGGCGCAGCGCTTGTACGGGCCTACGGCCTGGCTGCAATCTGCTAAATCATTCGAATTGCAGCAAGGCGGCAAGATCGTTAATCCCCGGGAGCATAGACAGCTATGTGACCGGGGTTAACGAACGCAGCCAACGCGGCTGCGGTTTGAAGGATGATGCAGATTTTAGCGCCAGGACTTATAGCGGTTAATCAAGCCGTTGGTCGAGCTATCGTGGCTGCTGATATCGCTGTTGTCGCCCAGCTCCGGCAGAATACGGTTCGCCAGCTGTTTACCCAGCTCTACGCCCCACTGATCGAAAGTGAAGATGTTGAGGATCGCGCCCTGGGTGAAGATTTTGTGCTCATAGAGCGCGATCAGCGCCCCGAGGCTAAACGGGGTGATCTCACGCAGCAGGATGGAGTTAGTCGGGCGGTTGCCTTCAAACACCTTGAATGGCACAACGTGCTCCAGCGTGGCCGGATCTTTACCCTGGTCGCGATACTCCTGCTCAACCACGTCGCGGGATTTACCGAATGCCAGCGCCTCGGTCTGAGCGAAGAAGTTGGAGAGCAGCTTCTGATGATGATCCGACAGCGCGTTATGGGTGATGGCCGGTGCGATAAAGTCGCACGGTACCATCTTGGTGCCCTGATGGATCAGCTGGTAGAAGGCATGCTGGCCGTTGGTGCCCGGCTCACCCCAGATAATCGGGCCGGTCTGGTAGTCCACGGCATTGCCGTTACGGTCAACGTACTTGCCGTTCGACTCCATGTTACCCTGCTGGAAGTAGGCTGCGAAGCGGTGCATATACTGGTCGTAAGGCAGGATCGCCTCTGTTTCCGCGCCGAAGAAGTTGTTGTACCAGATACCGATCAGCGCCAGCAGCACCGGCAGGTTTTTCTCCTCCGGGGTGGTGGCGAAGTGCTGATCCATGGCGTGCGCGCCGGAGAGCAGCTCAACGAAGTTGTCGTAGCCTACGGAGAGGATGATCGACAGGCCAATCGCTGACCACAGGGAGTAACGCCCGCCGACCCAGTCCCAGAACTCAAACATGTTGGCGGTATCGATCCCAAACTCGCCCACCGCTTTGGCGTTGGTGGAGAGTGCAGCAAAGTGTTTCGCTACGTGCTGCTGGTCACCGGCCGTTTTCAGGAACCAGTCGCGCGCGCTGTGGGCGTTGGTCATGGTCTCTTGGGTGGTGAAGGTTTTGGACGCTACCAGGAAGAGAGTCGATTCAGGGTTGACCTTCTTCAGCACTTCGGCGATGTGCGTACCGTCGACGTTAGAGACGAAGTGCATGTTCAGATGATTTTTGTACGGGCGCAGCGCTTCGGTCACCATAAACGGGCCGAGGTCGGAGCCGCCGATACCGATGTTTACCACGTCGGTGATCGGTTTGCCGGTATAGCCTTTCCACTGGCCGGAGATGATGGCCTCAGAGAAGGTTTTCATCTTCTCCAGCACGGCGTTGACTTCCGGCATCACGTCTTTGCCGTCAACAATAATTGGCGTGTTGCTACGGTTACGCAGCGCAACGTGCAGCACCGCACGATCTTCGGTGCGGTTGATCTTCTCGCCGGAGAACATGGATTTGATCGCGTCGGCCAGCTCGGTCTCTTTGGCTAAGTCCAGCAGCTTTGCCAGGGTCTCTTCAGTGATACGGTTTTTGGAGAAGTCCACCAGCATCTGATCGTTGAAGGTCGCGGAGAATTTGCTGAAGCGGTCGCTATCGCTGGCGAACAGCTCGGCGAGGGTGACCTCTTTCATTTCATCGAAGTGTTTCTGTAATGCCTGCCAGGCAGAAGTCTGCGTTGGGTTGATGTTTTTCATAGCAATACTCTTCTGATTTAGGATCCTAACTGCGGTCGATTGTAGCGCCTGCGGACAAAAATTGTGACGGTTTTTATGCTTTTGCCCAACTAAGGTGGTAATGCGCTAACGCGGACGGAACAGGGCAAAGTATAGCGTTTATAAGTTATTTTCCTGGGATAACCCTGAACATGAAAAATCCGCATAACCGCGGCGTTGACAGCGCCCCCCGGAAACCTTTATTTATAAAGGATTACTTATGTTATCAAAGTATGTATTCCCATAGGGAATAGCCAGAAGAGGCGCGTCGTCCAGGTTAGTGTGCTTGAGGAGCCAGTCCGCAGAGAGCACAGGAGGGGGAACAACGCCGAGGTGGTAGAGCGTCTGGCCGCGCTTGCCATCGGCTACAGGGGCTGAATCCCCTGGGCTGTCACCAGAGACGTTCGCAGTCGTGCGTCTCGCAAGGTGGAGCGCTTCTGGGTGTAATCGTAGTGGTTCATTGCTCTGCGCCTACCCCGTTTTTCGCTCTCTCCTTGTTCCAGGGCTGACTATTTGCACCTGATACGAGGTTGTTATGATCAAAGCAGTTTCCCCGCTTGGTGTCGCTAAGCTTATTGTTGCCAAATTTGGCGGGACCAGCGTCGCCGATTTCGATGCCATGAACCGCAGCGCCGACGTGGTGCTCTCCGACGCCAGCGTTCGCCTGGTGGTGCTCTCTGCCTCTGCGGGGGTGACCAACCTGCTGGTAGCGCTCGCCGAAGGGCTGGAGGCCAGCGAACGTTTCGTAAAGCTCGACGCCATTCGCAAAATTCAGTTCGATATCCTTGAGCGCCTGACGCGCCCTGACGTCATCCGCGAGGAGATCGAACGCCTGCTGGAAAATATTACTACCCTGGCGGAAGCCGCTTCCCTTGCCACCTCTGCCGCGCTGACCGATGAGCTGGTGAGTCACGGCGAGCTGATGTCGACCCTGCTTTTTGTGGAAGTGCTGCGCGAGCGTAGCGTGCAGGCGCAGTGGTTTGACGTGCGTAAAGTGATGCGTACCAGCGATCGCTTTGGCCGCGCCGAGCCGGACGTTGCCGCCCTGGCGGAGCTGGCGGCCCAGCAGCTCTCCCCGCGTCTCAACGAAGGGTTAGTGGTTACGCAAGGCTTTATCGGCAGCGAGCCAAAGGGCCGCACCACCACCCTGGGCCGCGGCGGCAGCGACTACACCGCCGCCCTGCTCGGCGAAGCGCTGCATGCCTCTCGGGTAGATATCTGGACTGACGTTCCCGGCATCTACACCACCGATCCGCGCGTTGTACCGGCCGCCAAGCGCATCGATGAGATCGCCTTTGAAGAGGCCGCTGAGATGGCGACCTTCGGCGCAAAAGTGCTGCATCCGGCAACGCTGCTGCCTGCGGTGCGCAGCGATATTCCGGTATTTGTTGGCTCCAGCAAGGATCCTAAAGCGGGCGGCACGCTGGTCTGCAATGAGACGCAGAACCCGCCGCTGTTTCGCGCCCTGGCACTGCGCCGTAAGCAGACCCTGGTAACCCTGCACAGCCTGAACATGCTGCACTCCCGCGGCTTCCTGGCCGAAGTATTCGGTATGCTGGCGCGCCACAATATCTCCGTCGATCTGATCACCACGTCAGAAGTGAGCGTGGCCCTGACGCTGGACACCACCGGCTCGACCTCTACGGGTGACACCCTGCTAACCCAGGGCCTGCTGACCGAACTGTCGTCGCTGTGCCGCGTGGAAGTGGAAGAGAACCTCGCCCTGGTGGCGCTGATTGGTAACGATCTGTCGAAAGCCTGTGGCGTGGGCAAAGAGGTGTTTGGCGTGCTCGATCCGTTTAACATCCGCATGATCTGCTACGGCGCATCCAGCCACAACCTCTGCTTCCTGGTGCCTGGCGCAGAGGCCGAGCAGGTTGTGCAGAAGCTGCATCATAATTTGTTTGAATAAAATTTCAGCACACGATAAAAAATACCTATAGCCGGGCTCGAACCCGGCTTTTTTATAACTAAATGACACAACGACACGACAATACTGCAAGGAATTCATTATGTTAACCGCCATCACCCGGCTGTTCCCCCTGTGGGCGCTGCTGCTCTCCGTTCTCGCTTACTACACCCCAACGACGTTCACCGGCATCGGCCCGTGGGTGACCACGCTGCTGATGCTGATCATGTTCGGCATGGGTGTACATCTGAAGCTTGAGGACTTCAAGCGCGTGCTGTCGCGTCCGGCCCCGGTCGCCGCGGGCATTTTTCTCCACTATCTGGTAATGCCCCTCGCCGCCTGGCTGCTGGCCATGCTCTTTAAGATGCCCCCGGATCTCTCCGCCGGGATGGTGCTGGTAGGCAGCGTGGCCAGCGGCACGGCCTCTAACGTCATGATCTACCTGGCCAAGGGCGACGTGGCGCTGTCGGTCACCATCTCATCGGTCTCTACGCTGGTCGGCGTGGTAGCGACGCCGCTGCTGACGCGCCTCTACGTGGACGCCCATATTCAGGTAGATGTGATGGGGATGCTGCTGAGCATTCTGCAAATCGTGGTGATCCCGATTGGGCTGGGGTTGGTTGTCCATCACCTCTTCCCACGCCTGGTGAAGGCGGTAGAGCCGTATCTGCCGGCGTTTTCGATGCTCTGCATTTTGGCAATTATTAGCGCGGTAGTCGCAGGCTCTGCGTCGCACATCGCCTCCGTGGGCTTTGTGGTGATTATCGCAATCATTCTGCACAACACCATCGGCCTGCTGGGCGGCTACTGGGGCGGGAAGCTGTTTGGCTTTGATGAGTCCACCTGCCGGACGTTGGCGATTGAGGTGGGAATGCAGAACTCAGGCCTGGCCGCCGCGCTGGGTAAGATCTACTTCTCACCGCTGGCCGCCCTGCCCGGTGCGCTGTTCTCGGTCTGGCACAACCTCTCCGGCTCGCTGCTGGCAGGCTACTGGTCGGGTAAACCCATCGATGAGCAACCGAAAAAAGATGCGGTAAAACAGGGTTAATTTACTCGGCTTGCTTTACACTGAAGCCTCTTCTACAGGAGGCTTCAGCGATGGCTACACCAAGATTGACGCAAAAAGATATGACGGAGAGCGAGCAGCGCGAGCTGAAAACTCTGCTGGATCGCGCCCGTATCGCCCATGGCCGTACCCTGACCAACGCCGAAACCAATCAGGTTAAGAAAGAGTACATCGACAAGCTGATGGCGCAGCGCGAGACCGAGGCCAAAAAAGCCCGCAAGTTAAAAAAAGAGCAGGCGTATAAACCCGATTCAGAGTCGACCTTCTCCTGGTCAGCCAATACCTCAACCCGTGGAAGGCGCTAATTAGCGCCCTTTCTTTTTACGCCCCGGCTGCACGAACCGTTTTCCGGCCGGTTTGCTGCGCTCTTTTTCAGCTGATTTCGGGGCGTTCACCACAGGTCGTTTAATCCCCTGGGTTTTCGGTTTCGCCTTCGCTTTCGGCTTCGCCTCTGACGATGAGTTTTCAATAAGCTTGAACAGCTCTACCAGCTCGTCGTCGGTCAAGTCACGCCACTCGCCCACGGGGATACCGGTCAGGCTGACGTTCATAATGCGCGTACGCTCCAGCCTGGTCACTTCAAAGCCAAAGTGCTCGCACATCCGGCGGATCTGTCGGTTTAAGCCCTGAACCAGCGTAATGCGGAAGGCAAAAGGTGCCTCTTTTTTAACTTTACACTTTTTGGTGACGGTACCCAGGATCGGCACGCCTGCACCCATGCCACGGATAAACTCGTCCGTGATCGGCTTATTCACCGTGACCACATACTCTTTCTCGTGATCGTTGCCGGCCCGCAGAATTTTGTTTACCAGATCGCCATGGTTAGTGAGGAAGATCAGCCCCTGTGAATCTTTATCCAGGCGGCCGATAGGAAAGATACGGCTGCTGTGGTTAACGAAATCGACAATGTTGTCTCTCTCGCTATCTTCCGTGGTGCTGACAATTCCCACCGGCTTGTTCAGCGCGATAAATACCAGATCGTCCTCTTCTCGAGGCTCAATAAGCTGGCCGTTGACCTTGACCACGTCACCCGCGACAACCTGATCCCCTACCCCGGCGCGTTTGCCGTTGATAAAGACGTTGCCCTGCTCAATGTAACGATCGGCTTCGCGACGCGAGCAGATCCCGCTCTCGCTGATATATTTGTTTAGTCGGGTGGATTGTGGTGTCAGCATAGTTTCTCCTGTAAAGGCGAAATATACCCTGGGTGCGGTTTTGTGTGCCAGAGGGAAATAGGTACGCTTCTCAGGCCGGATAGGCGCAGCGCTATCCGGCGTCTTAATTAATACTCCCCGCGCTCCTCATCCTCGTCCGGCTGCTCCAGCACGCTATAGGCCACCGCACAGAAGAGCGAGTTGAGGCGTTTCATATCCCCCAGCAGGCCTAAATGCAGCGAGCTGGTTTCGATACTCTGCACGTTCTGCTGATGCAGACGATCCACGTGGGCGTGGGCGTAACGGCGGTTGAGAATACGGAAGCGGTGCTTGCGGCGGCGCAGGCGGCGGGCAC